>Ga0255343_1000048_pt1 | contig 210441 bp, 155 predicted proteins | sample wastewater_treat_4_FD_192413 | JGI IMG/M metagenome (GOLD analysis project Ga0255343, IMG submission 192413) | Wastewater microbial communities from Lulu Island WWTP, Vancouver, Canada - plant16 | ecosystem: Engineered > WWTP > Wastewater > Unclassified | place: Canada: Vancouver, British... | reverse complement strand
TTCCGATACGTGTTCAATGCATCCAAAATCCGTTCTCCTGACATCGCCTTGCCTTCCATGTTCCGGTAAGATCGCAAATGGCAGGACGATACCATCTCCGGTAAGATCTTAGATGGCGCGATTCGCCGGTTTGAGTCCTGCCGGGTCTCTTGCTACACTTTTGCCTCCTGTATTCAGGCGGAGTCACGCGCCTCCACGGCGCGGTTTTGTCTTACCCGGACGTACGCAGTCGCGCCGGTCATCACCAAAGGGAGATCCAGCATGGCCATCACACCACACGGCGGAACACTGGTTAACCGGTTACTCACGGGGAACGCACTCGCCGCGGCCCGAAAAAAAGCCGAAACCCTCCCTTGTATTACGGTCGACGCCTATACCGCTTTCGACATTGACGGCATTGCAAAGGGCTTGTTCAGCCCGCTCACGGGCTTTATGGGAGAGGCCGAGACTCGCAGCGTCCTGGACACCATGCAGCTCCGCCCCGGCATTCCCTGGACTATCCCCATCCTGCTGGATGCGTCACGCGAGCAGGCAGACCAGCTCGATACCGGCGCCGAAGTCGCCCTGCGCGACGATGTGGGCGAAGTGGTGGCGATCCTCCATCTGACCGAAAAATTCTCGCTCGACCGCGCGGAATTATGCGAAAAAGTCTATCTGACAACCGACGAATCGCATCCCGGCGTGAAATACACGCTGTCGCTTGGAGATGTCTTTCTGGCGGGGGCGCTCGACGTCATGAAAGCCCGTGAGATCGAGTTCCAGGACTACAATCTCACGCCTGTTGAAACCCGGGCCGCATTCGAGTCCCGGGGCTGGAAACGTATCGTCGCTTTCCAGACTCGAAACCCGATCCACCGCGCACACGAATACCTGACCAAGTGCGCCCTTGAGATCTGCGATGGTCTTCTGATCCATCCGCTTATGGGCACCACCAAGAGCGACGACATCCCCGGTGATGTCCGCATGAAGTGCTACACCGTGCTCATCGACCACTATTACCCCAAGGACCACGTCATGCTGTCGCTCATGCCCGTGAACATGCGCTACGCGGGCCCCAAAGAGGCGATCATGCACTCCATTATCCGCAAGAACTACGGCTGCACCCATTTCATCGTCGGCCGCGACCACGCTGGCGTGGGCAATTTCTATGGGACTTACGACGCGCAGCGCATTTTCGACCAGTTCGACCCTGCAGAGATTGGCATCACGCCGCTGTTCTTTGAACATGCGTTCTATTCGAAGCGGACCCAGTCGATGGCTTCGCCCAAGACCTGTCCCGGGACCAACGAGGACCACGTCTTTCTGAGCGGCACCAAAGTGCGTGAAATGCTCAAGCGCGGCGAGATGCCTCCGCCAGAATTCACGCGCCCGGAGGTTGCCCGGATCCTGATCGACTGGGCCCAAGAGAACGGAGAATGAACCGTCGCCTCCTGGTGATCGGGCTGGACTGCGCGACGCCCCAGTTCCTTTTCGGGCCGGATGCGTTCGACCTGCCGAACCTCCGCGCGCTTATGCGCCGGGGCGTCTGGGGCAGGCTGGAAAGCTGCCACCCGCCCATCACCGTTCCGGCCTGGGCCGCCATGCTCTCGGGGAAAGACCCTGGAACTCTCGGCCTCTACGGATTCCGGAATCGCCGGGATCATTCCTACAGCCCTATGGTTACGGCGGATGGCGCGGCGGTACGCGAGCCGCGCGTCTGGGACATTCTCTCCCGGCACGGGAAAAAATGCGTCGTACTGGGCGTTCCGCAGACCTATCCCGTCCGCCCGCTCAACGGGTGGCTGGTCGCGGGCTTTCTTACGCCCAGCGAGGAGGCGCCGTACACGTACCCCCGGCCGCTGAAGGAAGAGCTCAACCGCGAGCTCGGTCCATACATCATTGACGTCAAGGATTTTCGGACCGATGACCGGGCCGCCCTCCTGGAACGCCTTTACGCGCTCATGGAGAACCGGTTCGCCTATGCCCGCTATCTGATGACCTCAAAGTCCTGGGATTTCTTCATGATGGTCGATATGGCCATCGACCGCCTCCATCACGCGTTCTGGCGGTTCTGCGATCCCAGCCATCCCGCGTTTGAGGCCGGCAATCCTTTTGAGCGCGTGTTCCGCGACTTCTACCAGGCGGTCGACGCCCGAGTGGGCGAGCTTATTGAGCTGGCCGGCAGCGACACGGCCGTCATGGTCGTCTCGGATCATGGCGCCAAGGGCATGGCCGGCGGCGTCTGCGTCAACCAGTGGCTCATCCGCGAGGGCTTGCTGACCCTCGAGCGCGCCCCTGAAGGCCGCGCCCGCATCGAGGACTGCGCGATCGATTGGGCCCGCACAAAGGCCTGGAGCAGCGGCGGCTATTACGCACGGGTCTTTTTTAACGTGGAAGGCCGCGAGCCCATGGGCCAGATCGCCGCTGCGGACTATGACGCCTTCCGTGACGGCATGATTGCGCGCATCGAGTCCATGCGGGGTCCCGACGGCCGCCTTCTCGGAAATCGCGCCCTGAAGCCTCAAGACCTGTACGCCCGCGTTGAAGGCGTTGCGCCGGATCTCCTCGTATACTGGGGAGATTTGCGCTGGCGGTCCGTCGGCTCCGTCGGCTACGACGATATCTTCACATTCGAAAACGACATCGGCCCCGACGACGCCAACCACGATTACCATGGCGTTTTCGTCCTCGACGGCCGCTCCGGTGCGGGAGACCGCGAACTCCAGGGCCTTACGCTGGCCTCCATCGCTCCAACGATGCTTCGCCTTATGGATGTGCCCGCGCCCGCCGATATGCCGGGGCCGCCCATCGTGGAGGAATTGGCATGAACCGTCCGTACGCTGTCCGGCTGACAGGGGAAAGCGCCGGCGATGCCGCCCACGTGCTCGTCCGCCGCCTGGTGGAGCTGGGCTGCCCTGTCTGCCTGCCGGACCAGACGCCTCCGGCTGATTTCAACGGTGTGATCGTCCTGCTCGGCAACGCACCGTCCACCGCGCCGGTCGGAGAAACCGTCGAGCTCAGCGACCACGATACCCCGGATTTCGCCGCCGAGAAGGTTCTCGATCTCCTCCACGACAAGGGCGTCATATCGCTGGAGCCCGAGGGGTATACCCCCGAGGAAGAGGAAGCGATCCGGAAACGATTGGCCGACTTGGGGTATATTGATTAGCGATATGCAACCGCACTGCATTACAAGAATCCAGGAAGCTCTCAGCGCACGCCATGCGAATCGGGATTAACGCACTCAGCCTGGAACCGGGCTATTGCGGAGAAACCGTGTATCTCCGCAGCGTATTTACGCGAATACGCGAACTTCAACCGGAAACCCGGGCCATTTTTGTCACCAGCGAGCGAAACCACGACTTTTTTGAAGGGTTCGACCGCGCTCCCTTTAACGGGGCGGTGCCGCCGCCACAGATCGGGTTGCCCGCTGCCGAACGCGAATTCGCACGAACACTCGAAGCCGCCGGGGTGGATTTCCTCTTTTCACCGCTTCAGACCGCTCCTGCCAAATGCCGTGTCCCGCTGGTTCTCTACGTCATGGATCTGCAGTTTATCGTCGAGCCACTGGCCCGGCCGCGCTGGCGCAACAAGGCTGCCGTCAAACGCGTCATGCAGAGCTGCGAAACCGCAACTGCTATCCTCGCGTCTTCCGAATTCATTCGCAGGCAGCTCCTCGAACTCCTCGATGTGCCCCTCGACAAAGTGATCGTCGCGCCGCTGGGCGTCTCCGATGTCTTCGCGGAACCGCAGGCCTGCTGGGTGCAGCAACCCTTTTTCCTGCATGTGGGCGCGACGCGCGCGTCGAAAAATATCGAGAGCCTCCTGAGTGCCTTCGAGATGTTTGAAGATCGTACCCCCCACAGCCTCGTGATGGTCGGCCTGCCGGGAGATCGCGAGCAGGCGGATTGGGGTCCCCGGATCATGCGTATTCACCAATGCCCCGAGTCCGCTCTGGCCGGCCTCTACCAGCACTGCGACGCCCTCGTCTGCGCCTCGCTTTATGAGGGTGCGGGCGTCACCGTCCTGGAAGGCATGCGGGCGGGCGCGCAGATCGTCGCGGGGCGCGTCGGAGCCATCCCGGAATTCGCCGGAAATGCCCCCATCTACTGCAATGCCCAGAACGCGTCCACCATCGCCGCCGCCATGCAGCGCGCCCTCGAGCTCGACCCCGACAAACGAGAGCGCCGCGCCATGTACATGACCCATGCCGCCGCCGAATATACCTGGGACAAGTGCGCCTGGAAAACGCTTCAGGCTTTCCGGGCGCGTTGACGGGACTCTCCCGGCAATTTGGAGCGGAGTCCCTCAATTTCCCAGCGTGTGCCGGGTCAGCTATAATGCAGTTCCTTCAGCTTCTTTGGGAATCTGACTCACTTGGAGTGATGCCATGACTGTTTCACATCGAACGCGTTCCGCCCTGTGGATTGTTCTCTTGCTGGCTGCGTGGAGTGGCGGCAGCGCCGTTTCCCAGGAAAATTCCCCGGCGGCCGTCCCTCTGGACCCTGCGACCGCTACCACGGAGTTCGGCGAAGGCCTGCTCTGGTACGACGCGGCAAACCTTCCCATCGACGGCAAGGGATGGAACGACGTCGCCGCCTGCTATGATCGGCTCCCGGCCCGCGCCGAAGGCGTGGTACGCCCGCCTGTCTGGAACCTCAGCCGCGACTCCGCGGGCCTGGCCATCCGGTTTCAGACCGATTCGCCCGCAATCGCCGCGCGCTGGGTCCTCCGCGACTCGAACCTGGCCATGCCGCATATGCCTGCCACGGGCGTGAGCGGCCTGGACCTGTACGTGAAACTCGCCGATCGCTGGATGTGGGTGGCTAACGGCCGCCCGTCGCAGGTGACGATGCAGGCCAGCCTGGTCACGGGCATCCCGGAAGGCATGCGCGAATACCTCCTGTACCTGCCGCTGTACAACGGCGTGACCAGCGTCCATATCGGCATCAATCCAGATTCAGTTCTGGCCGCGCCACCCGAGCGGTCCGAAACCACGCGCAGCCCTGTTTTGTTCTGGGGCACCTCCATCACGCAGGGCGGCTGCGCCTCCCGTCCCGGCATGGCCTATCCGTCCATCGTCGGCCGCATGATGGATCGCCCAACCATCAATCTCGGATTCTCGGGCAATGGAAAGCTGGAGCCCGAGATGGCCGCTTTTATTGCCGAACTTGACGTGGCGGTGTTTGTTCTCGATTGCTGCCCCAATCTGAAACCCGAGGAAATTGCCGAGCGCACGGAACCGGTCGTCCAGGTGCTTCGTGAAGCCCATCCGGACACGCCCATCGTTCTCATGGAGAACATCATCTACCAGAGTGGCTATTTTCTGCCGGGCACGCGCAGGGCGTATGAGGCAAAGAATGCCGAACTGAAGGCGGCGTACGAGCGGCTGACTGCTGCAGGCGTCACGAATCTGCACTATATCCCGTGCGACAATCTGCTCGGCGACGATGCGGAAGCCACGGTCGATGGCACTCATGCGACGGATCTGGGATTCCAGCGCATGGCGGAGGCGGTCACACCGATCCTCAAGTCTCTGGCAGGCGAATAAGCTCGCCGGAGCGCCGGCCGAGAAAGGGCTTTGCACCATGTTGAACGAACTCGAGCTTTTCCGGGTCCGCATCGGGCTCCTGCAGGTGTTCCTGAAAGAGCGCCAATATGACGGCGTTCTCCTGTCGCGCACTGACAATTTTGCGATGGCCACCGCGGGCAAACGCAACTATGTGTCCCTGTGCTCCGATCTGGGCGCCAGTTCTCTGTATGTTACGCAGGCCGGCGAAGCGTACTTCGTGGGAAACAACATCGAGGAAACCCGTGTGGTTGCCGAAGAACTGCGTGCCAGCGGATGCGAAATCCGAAAATTCATGTGGTTCGAAGACTCTGCACCGGCCCTCGTTCAGCGTGAATTCTCCGGCGCCATCGTCTCAGACGACGGCAGCCTCGGCAAAAACGTCAACGGCGAAATGGCGTACATTCGCTCGCTGCTGACGCCCAATGAGCTGGAAAAATACCGCCATCTCGGCAAACTGGCCGCGGAAACCATCACCACCGCCGTAGAGCAGACCGAAGCCGGGATGGCCGAAGCCGATATCGCCGCGATCCTCATTGGGGAAGGCGCCAAACGCCGTTGCCAGGTCCCCATTGCCCTGATCGCCGCTGACCGCCGCGCCACCAAATACCGCCATCCGCTTCCCACCGTCGCACCTCTGCTCCCGGAGAGAATGCGCGAGATCCAGGTGCGCGGGTACGTGATGATCATTCTGTCCCTGCTGAAAGAGGGGCTCGTGGTGTCCGCCACCCGGTTTAAACGCGTGGGCGACCTGTCCGAACGCATCCCCTCGGCCTACGACCGCATCTGCGGCGTTGATGCGCTGATGTACGAAGCCACCGAGCCGGGCAAAACCCTCGGCCAGGTCTTTGCGGATTGCCAGCAAGCCTATAACGCCATGGACTTCGCGCCCACCGAATGGCACAACCATCACCAGGGCGGCACCACCGGCTATGCAGGCCGCACGTGCAAAGCTTCGCCCAGCGAGCCGTTCCTCATCTTCGACTCATCGTGGGAAGACAAGGTGCGCGACATCACGGGCATCGACGTCGCATTCGGTCAGGCGTTCGCCTGGAATCCCTCCGCTCCCGGCGTCAAATCTGAGGACACCTTCCTCCTCATGCCTGACGGCACCAAGGAGATCATCACGCGCACGCCGGCGCTTCCCCGCGTCGATTTGACCGCCGTGCTTGGCCGGAAAACCGAGGCCGTCAAGAGCGGTATCGCCGAACCGGGAGCATGACCGCACAGACCGGCTTCATCACGGTGATTTCATCAGACCACTGCGCCGCCGGCGGTAGGAGATCCCGCGACGCCCGCGGCCCGTGGCCTCACCCGGCGCCTGGTACAGGGAGATGACCGGCACGGCTTCCTCCCAATCCGCGCGCGGCAGATTCTTTCCAAGCGCGCGTTCGATCGCCTCCAGCGCAATATGGTCCGTGGGGGACACAAACGTGATGGCATCCCCATCGCTGTTGGCCCGGGCCGTGCGCCCAATCCGGTGAATGTAATCGTCCGGATTCTCCGGAATATCAAAATTGATCACATGACTGACGTTTTCGATGTCCAGCCCCCGGGCCGCGACGTCCGTTGCCACCAGATACCGGTATTTGCCCGAGCGGAACCCCGCCAACGCCTCATCGCGCTGACGCTGCGACCGGTCTCCATGGATCTCCTGCACCTTGAACCCGTTCCGGCGCAAGGCTCTGGTGACCCGTTCCGTGCGCGGCTTCGTGCGCAGGAAGATCATCGCGCTGTCCACCTGCTGTTCACGCAGCACCTTCGCCAGCAGTGCGATCTTGCGTTCGGGATTGACCGTATACACTACCTGCCGCACTGTATCGACCGGCTGCGCCACCAGGCCCACTTCGATCCGTTCCGGATCATTCAAAAATTCCCGGGACAGGCGCGCGATCTCCGGAGGAAATGTCGCCGAACACATCAGCGTCTGCCGCGCTTGCGGAAGTTTCTGGATGATGCTCCGGATGTCCGGCAGAAACCCCATGTCGAGCATCCGGTCCGCCTCGTCCAGAACAAGGATCATCAGATCGCCGAAGTGGGCCCGGCCCTGCCGCATGTGGTCCAGCAGGCGGCCCGGCGTTGCCACCACGATGGATACGCCCCGTTTCAATGCGGTGGCCTGTGCTTCGTAACCGACCCCGCCGTAGATGGCCGTGCTGCGAATGCCCAGGGGCCGGCCCAGCACGTCGAACACCCCGTGCACCTGCTGCGCCAGTTCGCGAGTCGGCGTCAGCACCAGCATCAGGTTCCGCCCCACGGGGCCGTCCGAGAGGCGCATCAGCGCCGGCAGCGCATACGCCAGGGTCTTGCCCGTGCCCGTCTGCGCCACGGCGACAAGGTCCCGGTGCGCCAAGGCCACCGGAATCGCTTCCCGTTGTACCGGCGTAGGTGTCTCAATTCCCAGGGTCTCTAACACGCTCAACAGACTGGGAGCTATTCCGAGATCATCAAATCCCATCGCGGTCCATACACTCAAGGGTTGAAACCGGAATGCATGCAGTGGCCGGTCTCTGCGCGGCCAGGCTCGCAGACGCCTGCAACCGGCCGGTCAGCCCGAAGGTGGGCGCTGAGCGGCAGAACATTCCGGCAGTCGAAGCTGTCTGATGTGATTATATAATATTTCGCACTTGAGCGAAAAGCATCGACCAGGACCCACAGATCGGGAACTCTCCCGGATACCGCATAAACGCGACGTGGCCGTCCATAAAAAGCACGTTCCCACCGCCCGGAACATGGTTGAATTCGCTTACCGTGAACGGATTTCCAAGCAAGTCGACCCCGCTCACCGTCACAGCCGCATTCGCTGAGTCGTGCATCACCATCAATTCACTTTGCGCCCGCGTTCCGGCTGACGGGTTGTTGATGTCGGTGACCAGGAAGCGCTCGACCCCTTCGCGCAAGCGGTACGCGGTCATCGCGCCTATGGGCACGTCGCGATCCGCTGCCGCCAGGGCCTCCTGTAACGCCGGCGCCCCAACCACGCCCCCAACCAGGCCGGCGAAGGCCAGGAGGAAATCGTAACTCAGGAAGCTCAGCATCGGATCGGTGCTCTGCAGTGCGTCGGGGGCTGCCAGATAGTGTGCCGGCGTCAAGGCCCACCCGTAGTAAAAGTACGAAATGGGATACATCATGCACGGACATACCCCCGCGCCCGGGTCGCTGCTGCAATAGAAGGCCCGGCGTTCCAACACCTCAGTAATATCCGGATCCGACGGGCAGAGCAACACCTGCGGATCGCTCAGGTAGTCGGGGTAGAGCGCTCCTCCATCAGGCGCCCAGATCAAAATCGCTTCGCGGGTCACCTCGTCGCATGCCGGCCCGTCCCGGAACCGGAGCGGCGGAAATTTCTCGCCGGGCGATTCATTCGCATACATCTTCAAAATCAATCCCAGCTGCTTCAGGTTATTGGCACAACTTGCGCGCCGGGCGGCCTCCCGCGCACGCGCAAGGGCTGGAAGTAGAATGGCTGCGAGAATTCCAATGATGGCGATTACTACCAGCAATTCAATCAACGTGAATCCACGATTCCTCATTGGCGTATTCCTTCCGGCAGGGTGGCTGCAATTCAGTCGCAGGTGTTGTCTATGGTTATCACAAGCCCCATTTTACTACAAGATACCGCAAAAGCAAGGATTTTGCCAAGTAAATCCCGCGTAACCCGCAAAATCTATGTATATAATGGAAATTTACTAGTTTAAAGACTTGGTTTTTCCTGCGGATCCTCTTTACCGTTCACTTGTTTATAACACATATCACGTGACAACAAAAAGAAATATATGAATCAAACGGAGCCAATTTGCCACCTGCTTGCCGCGAAAGTGGAAAGGATCACGGCGCCGCGCCCTGGAATTGCGACGATCCACGCCTGTGCTGTGCCGCCGCCTTTTCCGCGCCATCACAATGAATTGTCTTGCCCCTGAGCTTGCCTCAGGCTGCGCACTAAGGTAGCCTACCCACAGTGTGGTCAAAAATAGGAGCTTGTCCTGATGCATCTTAGGCCGGTGATTTGGCGCGACGGGCACTTGATCATCATCGATCAGACGCTGCTTCCGGCGGAGTGCCGCGAGATTCGCCTGGCATCGCTGGAATCCGTCCGCGAGGCCATTTGCACGCTTCGGGTCCGTGGCGCCCCCGCGATCGGCGTCTGCGCCGCTTTCGGCCTTCTGGTCGCGCTGGATGAGGCCGGGCCGGCGAACCTGGCCGGCGGCCTGCAGGTGCTGGACGCCGCCGCCGAACGCCTGGGATCTTCCCGCCCGACGGCCGTCAACCTGTTCTGGGCCCTGCGGCGCATGCAGAACGCGGCGCAGAGGATTGCCGCCCAGACTGCTTCCCTGCGCGAATGGCGTGAGCGGCTTGAAAGCGAAGCCTGCGCGCTTCGCGATGAAGATACCGCCTGTTGCCAGCGGATCGGCGATTACGGAGCAACGTTGATCCCCGAGGGCGCCGGAGTGCTCACGCATTGCAATGCGGGCGCCCTCGCCACCAGCGCCTACGGTACCGCGCTGGCCGCCATGTACCGCGCGCACGAAGCCGGCCGGACCTTCCACGTCTTTGTCGATGAGACCCGTCCCCTGTTGCAGGGCGCCCGCCTCACCGCGTGGGAACTCCTGCGCGCCGGTATCGAGGTCACGCTTATCTGTGACAACACAGCTGCCCAAGTCATGCGCGAAGGCCGCGTGCAGCTCGTGATCACCGGGGCCGACCGCATCGCCGCCAACGGTGATACCGCCAACAAGATCGGCACCTACGGGCTGGCTGTTCTCGCCTATGCCCACGGCATCCCCTTCTACGTTGCCGCACCGCTTTCGACCTTCGATATTGACCTCCCCGGCGGAGACCACATTCCCATTGAGCAGCGAGCCGGGGAAGAGGTCACCCACACGTTCGGCCGCCCCACGGCCCCTGAGGGCGTCGCGGTCTACAATCCTGCGTTTGACGTCACTCCCGCCCGTTACATCGCGGGGCTCGTCACGGAACAGGGTATCCTCATGCCGCCTTTTGAGGAGGCCATCCGTGACTGCTTCGAGAATCGTGCAGAGACACCATGAGACTCGGCCTATGTTCGAAAAGCTGGTAGATATTATCGCCAAGACTGCGGAGGACCGGATAAACGGCATCTCCCTCGAGGATGCAGCGCTGGGCCGCACCTGGTGCGATGTTCGCAGGTACGCCACCAACGAGCCCGCGCTGCAGCAGGCGGTTCTCAAACGGATCGATGCCTGGCTGAAACTCTATACCCGTCCGCCCTGCGGCACCGAAGGGCGGCGGTCTCAATGGCTGCTTCGCGACCTTATCGACTGCGTGCGCGTCGGCGAAGTCTCGGCGCTCGAACGGGACGAACTGGACTTCCTTTCCGCGGCCTTTCATCTTGCAAACCGCATGGAGGACCGGGAGGCCAGTGCCCGCATGCGGACCCTTCTTATCCCGTACGTGAACGAGATCGAAATCCGGCGCAAGATACTCCCGAGCGCCAACGGACTTGCTGCGCTTTCGAAGCGCCTTCACATAATCGACACGGCGGACATCGAAACAGCTCCATATTCCGCGATTCGCACCATTGCGGGCATTGAGATGCCCGCACGCGGACCCCTCCTCAAGCTGTCCGGGCACGTCAAACTCTTCGGGAGCGTCCAGGATGACTGCACTCTGGTCGTCGAGAATGGCTGTTGCAGCGTGCTGGGCTATGTCCTGGGCCGCCTTGCGGCTACCCAGCACTGCGATGTGCGCCACAACATCTCGGGGGTCGCCATCTCAAGCCTGGGAAGCATCCGTGCGCGCAATATCATTGACCAGGCCAGCGTTATCGCCAAAGCCGGCAACGTGCAGGTGCGGCGGGTCGAAAACCCGAGACTGCTTTTTGCGGGGGAACGCCTGGTGGTGGCGGACTCCGTCCGCCGGGGGAACATCATCGCCCCGGACATCTCCGTCCAAAACGAGGTTCTGGGCGGTCATTTGCAGGTTTCACGCAGCCTGACCGCGGACTGTTTCCGGGCCACTCCGGAACTGCCGCTCGACATTACCTTCCGGAAACGGCTGGCAAACAGCGATTTTGGCGGAACCCCCACCGCCTATGCCACGCGGCTCTGGTCTCAGACACTGCACCTGAAGACGCGCATCCTGACCCTTGAGGCGCTGCTTGCTGCCACCGACCGGGAAATTGAACGGCTTTCCGAAAATGCCCTTTTTTTCGTCTGCAGCAACGAATCCACTGAAAAACACATCGATTCCATACGGAAAAACAAGCGGCGGCTTGACCTCATCGATCGCATCATCGAAGGTCTCCTCGGCATGGCCTATGCCATTGCCGAACGCGCCGCGGAACGTGCCCTGGCGCTCCAGGAGTCCGGTGAGGCCTGCCTCGACGAGGCCGGCGTCATGTTCAGCGTAGCCGACGCGCTGCTGACTCAACTTGGTACCGACGCCGCGGGAGAACGCGATGTCTATGCCTGCATCAACAGCATGGCGGATATCCGTGAAAACCTGCGCCGGGGCGTGCAGGGAAACCGTCTTGCCACGGCCTCGCTCACGCGCATTCGCGAGGAATTGCGCCGCTGGCTCGACGAAAAACAACTGCTCACCGAACAGATTGCCGCGGCCGACGCCGGGCTGCATGCCCGGCTGGATTTCAGTGAAGAGCTGCAGTCCGCCGCGAAGGGCAGCTCCCCCGAACAGCTGTTGCGGCACCTGATAGCCACCGCCCGGAACCAGCCGGCGGGAGGAGAACTCGCGGCAACGCTTGCTTCCAATTTTGTCAGCGCCATGCTGCGCAGCATCGACAAGAAGCGCCAGGCCACCGAGCCCCTCAGACGCGAACTGTCCGAAAAACGCGGGGAATTTGACGAGAGAAGCAAGCAACTCCGTACACAACATCATCTCGTCGTCTCATTGGAGGAGATCGACCACGGAGAAGGGCCTCGCGTGTCCGGGAGATTCGAGGGGGGTGTTGTTCTGTATGCCGATGCGCTCGCTGCCGGGCAGGAGCAGCCGCCGGATACCACCCGTTTCGTTGTGCCCGACACGGGCGAGGCCGTGAAGACCTATCAGCGCCGTTTTACGTCTATCGTTGAGACCTGTTTGTAGTCCGTGTTAGGCTTGCCTGAATCCGTTGATGGGAAAGTGAGCGGCTCCGCGCAGGATCGCTGGAGAGGATTTGGAACCCGGTGTGCAATCAGATCACCGATATCGTGGCTATTGACGGGCCCGTAGGCGCAGGCAAAAGCTCCGTAGGACGCCAGGTCGCCGAGCGGCTCGGATTTGCCTACCTCGACACGGGGGCCATGTACCGGGCCGCGACCTGGTGGGCCATCGAAAACGGCACGGATCTCGACAATCCCGAGGCGCTGACAGCCATCACTCAAAACATGCCCCTGCACCTGAGCGACAGCAACGGTGAGCTCCGCGTGCGTGTGGGGGCGCAGGACATCACGGAGGTTATCCGCACCCCTGAAATCACGCGGCAGATCTACAAGCTCGACCACGCCGCGGGCGTTCGCGAACATCTCGTGAGGCTCCAGCGCGAATTCGGCGCCCGGCAGCCCACCGTCGCCGACGGGCGCGACATGGGGTCCGTGGTCTTTCCGAAAGCGCGCTGGAAGATCTATCTGGATGCCTCGCTCGAAGAGCGCGCCCGGCGGCGTGCCGCCCAATTCGCCGAAAAGGGATTGCAGGTCGATCTCGCTGAGCTGACGAGAGAAATCGAGGAGCGTGATCGGAAAGACATGACCCGGGCCGTCTCGCCACTGCAAAAAGCCCCTGATGCCCGCGTGCTCGACACCACGCAGCTCACGTTTGACCAATCCGTCGACGCAATCGTCGATTTTGTCCGGGAGGTATTGTGAATTCAGGAAAGACGGCTTTGGCATGGTCCTGCGCTTCGTGCGACCGCACGGCCGTGCGTTCACTGGCCCGGGAGCTGGATATCCCGCCGCTCGTGGCGCAGCTCCTGATCATCCGCGGCGCCGCGACACCTGAGCTCGGCCATCAGTTTCTGAACCCTTCCGCCGACCACCTGTGCGATCCTTTCGAACTGAGCGGTATCGGCGAGGCTGTTGAGCGCATTCGTCGCGCACGGGACCTTGGCGAACACGTGCTCGTGTTCGGCGACTACGACGTTGACGGCATCACCGGAACAGCTATCCTCTACAATGCACTCAAGGCATATGGCATTTCGTCGTGCAGCTACGACATGCCCAACCGCCTGGAAGAAGGCTACGGCATCAGTCCCGAACGGGTATATCAGGCCCGAGACCAGGAGGTCGGTCTCATTGTCACCGTAGACAATGGCGTAACCGCCCGGGAAGCGGCCGAGGCTGCCCGTGCCGCCGGCATTGGGTTCATCATTACCGACCACCATGAGCCTGAAAGCCAGCTTCCCCATGCCGACGCCATCATCGATCCGAAGTGCGCCGGCCCGGAGCACCCCTGCCGCGACATTTGCGGCGCCGCCGTCGCCTTCAAACTGGCGACCGCCCTGACGGGGCGGATCAACGACCTCGACCTGGTGGCGCTCGGGACGGTTGCCGATATCGTGCCGCTGCATGGTGAAAATCGCGCCCTGGTCGCCCTCGGCCTGCGTGAAATCGCCGCCAGGCGCCGGCCCGGCCTCCTCAAGCTCGCTCAGGTGGCGCGCGTCAATCTCGAAACGCTCACCGCCCGAAACATCGCGTTTCAGCTCGCTCCGCGCATCAATGCCGGCGGCCGGCTCGGCGACGGCATTGCGGGAATGGACCTCATCCTGACGGATTCTCCTCAAACGGCCGAAACCATTGCGCGGGAACTCGACCGCGCCAATTCCGAGCGCCGCGACATCGAATCCGCGCTCCTCGACGACGCCGAGGCCGAGCTGCGCGAAACCTTCACCGACCAGCAGCGAAGCATCGTGCTCGCGCGCTATGACTGGCACCAGGGCGTCATTGGCATCGTCGCTTCGCGGCTTCAGCGCCGTTTTTACCGCCCCGTGGCCCTGATCGCCCTCGACGGCGGCGGTGTCGGGCGTGGCTCTATTCGCGGCATCCCCGAATTCGACGTCTCCACAGCGCTGAACGCCTGCAGCCATCTCCTCGTCAAGTTCGGCGGCCACCGGGCCGCCGGCGGACTCACCATTGCCGAGGACAATGTCCAGGCGTTTCAGTGCGCCTTTGAAGAGGAAGCGGCCCGCCAGCTCGATGGCCGCGAACTGCGCCGCAGCCTCGCCATCGACGCCGTGATCGCGTTCACCCAGATCGACGGGCAGCTTCTCCGCTGGCTTGACTTGCTCGAACCGTATGGCCACGGGAATGCGGAACCTGTTTTCTGCACATTCAATGCCGAGATCGTCCCTCAATCCTGCCGCTACCTGAAGGGCGGGCACGTCAGACTGGTGCTCCAGAGTGATGGCCGCCAGTTTCCGGCTATCGGGTTCCACATGGGCGGCCTGTACGATGACTTATGCACCATTTCCCGCGTGGATGCGGCATTCACTCCCCAGCTCAACACCTACCGTGACGAGACCACCATCCAGCTGGAGCTCAAAGACATCCGGCCCGCCCGGGGCGGCGACGGGTCTTCCGGGGACTCGGACTGATTTATCCGGACGAAACGTGCTAGGATTTTCTGCATGTCAACATGCATCGAAACGTCAGACTTAACCAAATGTTACGGCCCCGTGGTCGCGGTCGGAGGCCTGTCCCTCCAGATCGAGGCCGGCGAGGTTTTCGGGCTGCTCGGCCCGAATGGCGCCGGCAAAAGCACCACCCTCTACATGCTGACCGGACTTGTGCGGCCCACCAGCGGCGCAGTCACCATTTTTGGCAAAGACCTTCGCCACGGATTTCTCGAGATCGCCGCCCGTATGGGTGTCCTCGTCGAGCGGCCCACGTTTTACGACCACATGACCGCGCGGGCCAACTTGTTGCTTCTGGCACGGCTGGCCCAGCGCCGCGTTGCCGTCGATCGCGCCCTCGACCGGGTCGGTCTGCTCTGGGCCGCCCATCAGAAAGTCCAGGGCTTCTCTCATGGCATGCGGCAGCGGCTGGGTCTTGCCCAGGCCCTGCTGACCGAACCCGAATTGCTCATTCTCGATGAGCCTACCAACGGACTCGACGCCGAATCCACGCGCGACACCATCGGACTCCTGAGGCTCCTCGCGGAGCAGGCCGGGGTAACCATCATCGTCTCCAGCAACCTCCTTCACGAAGCCGAGATCCTCTGCGATCGCGTCGCCATCATGAATCGCGGCCGTCTTCTGGCGTGTGAACGCACCGAAAAACTCTTGTCCTACGACCCCAAACAGGTCGAACTCCTCGTCGACGCGCCCGAAACCGCGGCCAAACGCCTCATGGAGCAGCCGTGGGTCAATGCCGTGGATCTCGCGTACGGACGTGTGAATGTCAAGCTGGGCGAAGCCTCCATCCATCATCTCACGTCGTTTCTGATCAGTTCCGGGTTCATTGTGTCGGGTATCGTGCCGCAGCGGCGATCGCTCCAGGATTTTTTTCTGAAAGTGCTCAAACAATGATGCGCCGAATCATAAGTGCCTATGTTGTGGAGATGCAGAAGGCGGTCTGCCAGCGGGCCACCTATGCCGGCCCTTTGCTTGTGCTGCTGGCCGTTTTCGCGGCCATGCTGCAGAGCCCCCTCGAGCGCGACGGTCTCAGCGATTACCGGTTTGTGTACGATGCAACGACCATCGCTCTGGGCGTGCTGGGACTTTTTCTGATCGTCATCTTCTGCTCGGGGCTGATCGCATCGGAGCTTGGCCGCGGCAGCATCCGGCTCCTGCTCGTCCGCCCGCTGCGCCGCGTCGAATTTTTGCTGGCCAAGCTGCTTCTGGGAGCCACGTTCGCCGTGGTCCTCCTGCTGGTCGCCGGAACGGCCAGCTGGGCCCTGGCTGCCCTCCTGGGGGAGGTGCATGGCGTCGAGTATGGCGGAGAGACCCTGTACACGAGCGCCGGCATGGCCGGAACCTATGCCGCCGCGGCCGCGTTCAGCCTGTTTCCGCTCCTGGCTCTGGTCGCTTTCGCTCTTCTGATGTCTACACTCACGCGGAGCTCGGCTGCCGCGATCGGATGGTCGATCGGGCTCTGGCTGCTGCTCGATCTGGTCAAAAACCCGCTGGGCATTCAGCCGTACGTGTTTACCACCTATCTCGAACCCTGGCAGGTATTCGCCCAGCGCAGTGACGGTTTTCCCGAAATGGGATGGATGCCCGGCAACCCCGTGTACCTGGTGGGCGTTTCCGTGTTGTGGCTGGTCCTGCTTGTCGCGCTCGCAGCAGCGGTTCTCCAGCGGAGGAGCCTCCACGCATGATTCCGGTGCTCGCATGGCTTGTCTGCGGCGCCCTGGTCTTTGTCGAGCAGGACCTGCCGGGCGTGCGGGTTGGGCGTGCGGAACCGCTCTCTGGAGAGCGCTGGCGCAATTTTCGCCAGGCCGATTTCGACGGCGACGGCGAACTCGATCTTCTTCTGCCCGATTGCGTCGCCTTTCAGCGCAACGGGGCCTTTCGAAGCGAGGATCGCCACGCGCTGCCGTCCGTCAGCGGTCTGCCCGCGTGCGACCTGTGGAACACCGCATTATATATGCGGTTGCCGGCCGGCCTGGCCTGCTTTCAATGGTCTTCTGACGGCTGGCAGACCCTGTTCGAGCATCCCATCCGCTGGCCAGACCGTGAGGCCTTGTCCCAGGGTATGGATTCAGTGCCCGGCGGCGACGCGGCGTCGCTGCGTTTCGAGCGCTTCCTTCACGATTTCAACCAGGACGGCCGCCCCGAGATTGTTGTCGCCGCCGAAGACGGCCTCCACGTCTTCATGATGGACGGCGAACGCTGCATCCCAGCCGGAGTCTTCGATGTCTTTCCGCCTCTTCGCCTGATCCCTGAAAATCCCGCGCGCGTCTGGCCGCCGGACCAGCGGCGCATACCCGTATCCGAATCGCAGTTGTCGTGCCGTCTGTTCATCACTGAAAACCGGGTAACTGTGCTCGAATCCGATATCCTTTCCGAAAACCGCGCCCGGTACCGCATGGAATGTTTTGAGATCGCCGCTGCTCCGGGTGGACACCTCGAATTCAAGCCGCTCGGCAGGCAGGAGACTCCTGCTCTCCCCAGTACGTTGCGCCCCTGCCGCCTCAATCCGGACGAGACCATCGATTTTGCTGGCGGACAGTGGCAGTTCGCCTCCGGAAACCTCCTGCACGCTCCCGTATACGAAATGTGTGTCTCCACAGACTTCGGCCAATCGATTCAATCGGTCCGAAGCATCTCTTACCGCCCCAGCTGCTCTTTTGTTGACTTCAATGGCGATGGGCGCCTCGACCTGGTTGCTGAATCGTCCGGCCTTTTTGAAGGCGGCGTGCGCGAGACTGTAAGCCGGCTCATGACCGCGCGCGCTCTCAAACACCACATCGAGATCCATCTCCAGGACGACAACGGCACGTTTCCTGCCGCCCCAACCATCCGCGGCTCGTTCCACCTCACCATCGACCAGGTGCCCGCTCGTTCAGACGAGCGTTTCCGGCGCTATCAAGCGTCAGAGTTGATCGATATCACGGGAGATTTTGATGGGGACGGCATCCGTGATGCGGTCATTCATGCCAGCCCCCGGGAGATCCAGGTGTATCGCGGCACCGCGGCCGGATTCAGTTCCCGGCCCTTCCTGACTGCCGCGATCGAGCCTCATTGGCGCTTCGCCGTCGATGACATCGACGGCGACGGGCGCAGCGACATCGTCTTCCGCTGGGTGGACCCCGCCAGCAGCGGCGGATTAGAGCATTGCCGAGTGTTGCTGGCGCGGGAGGAGGCCCGATGATTCACCTCCTGACAGCGGCCGCGTTTGCGCTGAGCACCGGGGCGTTTGACCTGGTCTCCATCCCCTTGAAAAATCCCGAAGCGCAGTGGTTTGCTGTCGCTATCGACGACGGCGCCGCCCTCGAAATGGCCGTCCTCGACCAGTACACCCTGACTATCTACAACATCGACACCGGAGCCCGGCGGTTTTCCGTGACGTTCCCGGAAGGCGTCTCTGCATTCGATATCCTGGATGTGGATGGCGACGGGCTCGCGGAGATTATCGCCCTGCAGCCTCCCCGGGTTCTGCAGATCGATCTGGAGGGTGCGGCCGCCCCCCGCGAACTGTTCCGCGACGATGATCTGCTTGAACAGGCTGGCGCGTTTCCAGCGCCGCATGTCCTTGCCACGCGGCGCGACGGCTCCTGGCTGCTTGCCCTCCCGGGCCGGTCTGCCCTCAGATTCTGGACGCTTGGCGGCGAGCTCGCTGACACGGTGCCGCTCGCGAGCCCGGGCCTGAATCCGGCGCCCTTCGAACGGCCGTTCACGGCAAGGACGGTCTACCCGAACCTGGTTGCGCCCGACGGCGCCATTGAGCTCCGCATCGATCAGACCGTGGTCTACGAGGCCGCATCCGCCGTTGCTGCCCCCGCAGGCCGCGCTGAAACCGTTCGCCGCCCAGGGAGCCTGGTTCATCTGCTCAATGCGGAAGACGACGCGCTCCACCGGTGGCGCTGGTTTTCTCTCGTTCGCCCCGGCGAAGAGCAGCGGCGTGTGCTGTATGCGCCCGGCGGCTCGGAATACGAGGATACGCTCATTCGCGTGGAACAGGCCGGCGCGGCCAGCGGCGCCCCTGGTCGAGAGAGCCAGGTCAGCCCCGCCCGGCGCTATCGAGGATGCCTTATTCCGCCCGGAGAGACCTTACCCGATTTCAATGGCGACGGGTACACAGACATTCTCGTGTGGCTCTCCCCTCAACCCGGAAGGTCCATTGATGCGCTGACCCACGCGGCGGTCGCGCGCTCCTGGCCGCTACAGCTGCTCGTATACTGTTTCGACCCTGAAAAAAACCGTTACGACCCGCGCAACGCCGGCGTCATCGACACCCACGTGCCCATCGCCTGGTTCATGCGTCCCGGGCAGGGGTCCCCGCTGAACCTGTTGGTGATGGGCGATTTCGACGGCGACGGCCGTTCGGACCTCGCTTTTGCCACTGCTCCCAACACGTTCTGCGTTTGGCTCTACGATAACGGGTTCCCCCGGAAACCTTCATTCGAGCACACATTCCCCGAGGGCCTTCTTCAGCTGGAATCCCCGGGAGATATCGACGGCACAGGGCGCACCGCAGCCGTTCTCCGCACGCCAGGTACCCTGTACATCCTCAGACCCCCTGCAATCCGCCATCCGGAATGAAATCCCGCGCTCGCGCTATTGAGCCGCATGCCTGCTGCCTGAATTATCGAACACTCAAGGGATGCACGGTGTGCGGGCGCGGGGCCTTGAGCTGACAGGGTGCCGAGGGCCCGGTTCACTCCAGCGAACGCGTGTGGGAAAGCTCCAACTGGCGCGCTGCTTCTTCGGCAACGGCGTCAGCCTCGTCGCGGCGGTCCGATTCACGCAGCAGGTGCACCAGGTTCCATGCCGCCTGCCGGTATACGTCTGTGCAATGGGGATCGCTCCAATTTCCCGAGGCGACAGCCCGCTGCATGGCGCCACGGTATGCCGCTTCCGCCGCGGCGCTGTCATCTCTATTCCGCGCGATGGTGGCCGTGAGAAGTGCCGCCCGGAGTTTGCCCTCCGACACCGGGCCTTCCTCCGATGCAAGCCCCGACGCGAGTTCCCAGGCCCGTTCAACCTCGCCCGAGCGCTGAGCCACCTCCGCCTCGGCCCAGCGCGCCCGGTCGCGCTCCTCCGCGGTGGATGCATAGTTCACGGCTTCAGAGGCCGCCCGTTGGGCGTTTGCAAGATCGGGAGGATCCATGTGCAGATAGAGTTCCGCCTGAGCCGCATAAAGCTCGGACGCCTTTCCCAGATTTTCCAAGGCGCGCAGCAACTCTCGAATGCGATCCACGCCCGTCCACGGTTCGTATGCGTGCCGGGCTTCCCAGATTGCCTGATCAAGAGGGCTGAGCGTTTTTGGCGACGGTGTGAACGGCCCAGGTTCATCGGCGGCAGGACGAGGGTGCACGCCATGCGCGGGCGCCTTCGCTTCAGACTCGCCCGGATGCGCCGGTACCGCGGCTTCCTGGGCGGTCTCCGTGACGAAGACGCGCGCCGACCCCAGCTGTTTTCCCGGCGCGGCTCGAAACGGCGCCTGCTGCACGCTGGAAAGCCCGGTGCCGGAAATGACGATAATGGCCACGCCCACCACAGTGCCCACGATGAACACCGCCAGAGCCAGCTTTTGCGACCTGTCCATTGGGTTTTACGATACCCCGTCTTGCCTCCCAAGTAAAGAGCACCAAGCGCTGATTGCTCGGTCCTTTCTTCTCCGCCCTTGTGCTCACCGGGCCAGCTGTCCTTCGCTGGTCGTTGCTTCATTGTGTTTCCCTGTGATTATCGCTTCACTGCGTCCCCCGCTGGGGGCCTTACTGTCCATTTCTGTCCAACGCGGGGCAGGCGAGTTCGATGGGGAGATGCCAGGGGGGTGGCTTCTTTTGAGACCTGTGGCTTCAGTTCGAGGGGCGTAGTGTCGACCTGAATGTGGTTGAGGGTCTCCGGGCGTTCACATTTTCGGTCCCTCAAGGACCGCCCGGACTCGGCAGCGGCGCTTTTCCGTCTCAGCGCGCCTGCTCCGTATATCGGACCCGCTACAACAAGCCGAAATTCTTGAGGCTCTGAATACCTTCGCGCACGGCGTCGGCGGATTTGTGGAGCGCTTCCATCTGTGCTGGCGTGAGTTCCAGTTCGATGATCTCCTCCACGCCGCCTTCTCCCAGCCGCACCGGCACGCCGATAAACACGTCCTTCAGCCCGTACTGGCCCGTGAGAAACGCCGAGCAGGGCAGGATCTGCCGCTCGTCGTTCAGGATGCACTGCACCATGCGCGCCACACTGGCTGCGGGAGCGTAATACGCGCTTCCGGTCTTCAGCAGCGCCACGATTTCCCCGCCCCCTTTACGCGTCCGCTCCACGATCGCTTCGATCTTGTCCTCGGGCAGCAGCTGGGTGATCGGCACACCGGAGACCGTCGTGTAGGCAGGCAACGGGACCATCTCGTCGCCGTGCGAGCCCAAAACCATCGTGTCAACGTTCTTCATGCTCACGCCCAGCTCACTGGCAACGAATGTGCGCAGTCGGGCGCTGTCCAGGGTGCCGGCCATGCCTACCACTTTTCTCGGAGGGTAGCCGAGTTTCTTGAGCGCGAGGTAAGCCATTACGTCCAGCGGGTTCGTAACGAAGATCACCACGCTTTCAGGCGCGTAGCGCAAGATGTTTTCGCAGATCCCCGCGACGATTGTGCCGTTCTTTTCGACGAGATCGTCGCGGCTCATGCCGGGCTTGCGCGGCAGTCCGGCCGTCACCACGCAGATATTGCTCCCCGCAATGTCCCGGTAGTCGTTCGTGCCTGTCGCGGTGCAGCTGTATCCCCGCACCGGGCCCGCCTGCGTCAGATCCAGCCCTTTCCCCTGGGGCAGCCCTTCCAGAATGTCGAAGAGCACCACATCGCCCAGCTGCATGTCCAGACAGTACTGCGCCACTGTCGCTCCGACGTTCCCGGCGCCGATACAGGCGATTTTGAACCGCTTTCCAACTGGCATACTGCTCCTCCGGCCGGGTTGTGTCCGCCATTCGCGATTTCGGCATCATCTGCCCAACACCTGGCCGCCCTAATATATGCCGGAAACGCCGAAAACTCTACCGCGGGGGCCCGGTAGCCACTCTCCGGCCGGCCAGGCCACGGCATCCCGCCCGCTCAGCCGAAGTGTTTTTGCAGCAACGCCAAATCCAGTTGCGGATACACCGGGTAAGCCTCCAGCAGACGCGCCACACGCGACCGGGCCGCGGCGGCGACGGTGTCGTCAATCGCGTATCTGGCCTTGCTCGGCTTACCGGCATTGGGGCCGGAATCCACAGCGGCCGGGTGGGTGTTTGCCAGCACCAGCTTAATGATCGAGGCGATTTCCTTCATCTCCGCCTCGCCCATTCCCAGCGTGGTCACCGCCGGCGTGCCGATTCGCAGCCCGCTGGTATACCAGGGGCCATTCACGTCATAGGGCAGCGAGTTGCGGTTAAGCGTAATTCCACAATCCCGCAGGACACTCTCGGCCTGCCGGCCTGTCAGGCCAAACCCCGTCACGTCGATCAGCATCAGGTGGTTGTCCGTGCCGCCACTGGAGATCTTGAGGCCTTCGTCCAGGCAGGCCTGGGCAAGCACTTGCGCGTTCTCTGCAATCTTCCGCGCGTAAGTCTTGAATTCCGGTGTATTCGCCTCGGTGAAAGCCACCGCCTTGGACGCGATGGCGTGCGGAAGCGGGCCGCCTATCACCAGCGGGCATCCCTTATTCACCGATTCCGCAAACTCTTCCACGCAGAGCACCGCCCCGCCCCGTGGCCCGCGAAGTGTTTTATGGGTCGTCGTTGTTACCACGTGGGCATGCCGCACTGGATTGAAATCGCCCTCGAACACGCCGCCGGCCACCAATCCCGAGAAATGGGCCATGTCCACCATGAACACCGCGTTAACCTGGTCGGCCATCGCGCGCAGGCGTTTGAAATCGATCTTGCGCGGGTAGGCGCTGTATCCCGCCAGGAAGATCAGCGGTTTGACCTCCAGGACCATCTTTTCGAGCTCATCGTAGTCCAGCAGGCCCGTCTCCCGGCTTACCCCATAGCTGTACGAATCAAACATCATCGCCGAGATGTTGTGCCGGTATCCATGCGTGAGGTGACCGCCGGAGTAGTAATCCATCCCCAGCAGGCGCTGGTTGCCGGTCTTTTCGCGGATGCGGTCCCAGTCTTCGCGCGACAGCTTCGAGGGATCGGCGACGCCCAGCTCCGCCAGGGCCGGCACAGCCACGCGCGTCTGCAGAATGGCCCAGTAGGCGATCAGATTGGCATCCGCGCCGCTGTGCGGCTGTACATACGCATGATCGCACCCGAACAGCTTCTTGAGCTGGTCGCACGCATACGCCTCCACCTCGTCCACGTTGTCGCAGCCGGAGTAAAACCGGTGTCCTGGATATCCCTCCGCGTACTTGTCCGTCAGGAGGTTGCCCATCGCCAGCTGCGTTGCGAGCGAACAGTAGTTTTCGCTGGCGATCAGCTTGAGATTCGCTCGCTGGTCCGCCAGTTCCTGCACGATCGAGCGTGCTATCTGTGGCGCTACGCGGGCAACCTCTGTCAGGCTGCTCAGGTATCCCAGAAAGCCTGTATCGATCTGCTCGGGCGTAGTTGATCGTAAATATTCGGCAATCGCACCGTTCGAAGTGGAATTATTCACCGCTGGTCTCCCCATCGCATTGCATTGGAGGCGTTATGGTAGTCGTTCCCGAGGCGCCGTTGCAACAGGCTTTGCGAAACGCCCCGTAACCCGTCGGAGGTCTGCGGGAGGAGCAAGGCAGCCCGGCAACTGACGCTCTCCGGGGACGCCTGAAATCAGGCTCGCCGGAGGATTTAGTGGGCAGGATTCAGAAGATCTTACCCGCCCGGATACGTAAACGGTCCTGTATTGCGCCTTTGGCGTGGAAAACTGCGATCCGCGGGTATCCGCCGCAAAACAGCGTGCTCGCCCAGACAAAAAGTTATTGCGGGTTGGCCTCAGGCGCGGTTTCGGGCGCTGCAGCCGGTTCGTCCGGAGCGGCTGCCGGAGTCGCATCAGAGGCCGGGGCAGCCGGGGTCTCAGGCGGTGTTTTCGGCGCCTCTTGCGGGAACAAATCGGGATGGGAATCACGCAGGCGTGCCAGGGCTGCTTCCGATTCCTGCGCAACGCTGGAGCCCGGGAACTGGTGGGTCTGGTCTTCGTAGGCCTGCACTGCGCCCGCGAGCTCGCCTTGAGCTTCCCGGACGCGCGCGATATTCAGCGGCTGCCGGCGCGCCGCGAAGCTCTGGGGCCATTTTTCGACGATTTCCGTGTAGGCCTTGAGAGCGCCGTCATAGTCTTCGTTTTCCTGGGCGATGAACCCGATGGCTTCGACGGCGTCGGGCGCATGTTTGTCGCCCGGAAATTCCTGGCGGAGGCGCTCGAAAGCGGCTTTGGCTTTGTCGTACTCACCCGCTTTGAGTGCGGTTTCTCCCAGCATGTAGATCACTTCGGGCGAGGCCGAGCGACTGGCCGCTGCGGCTTCAAGCTGTTTGGCCTGTTCCGCCGGCTCGCCGGCTTCCAGTGCTCTGGCGTAGCGGGTATAAAGTTCGCGCTTCGCCTTCGCCGTATGCTGTTGATACCCGATGGTGAACAGTAAGGCGGCTGCAGTCACGGCGATCCCGACGCCATAGTGCCAGGGCTTCTCCTGGATGCTGTGCCAGAGCGATTTGATTTCGCTCTCGGCGCTCCGCGACGTGCTGAGAATTTCTTTTACCCGGCTGCCCTTTTGTTTCTTTGCCATGAATGAGGAACTTTCCGACAGGTTGTGAGTCCAGTGTTACGAACTATTGAATCGAGCCCCATTCGACGATGAACCAGTGGCCGTCCACTTTCTCCAGATAGACGCTGACCTGACCATGGAGGTCAATGGGGGGATATTCCGAACGGGGCTCCGGTTTCGCGATGGTGCCGAACGTTTCCAGCGCGCGCGCCTGATTCCCCTGCACCAGGACTCGCGGTTTTGCGCGCGCAATCTTGATGCTCCGGTATTCTTCAAAGATCGTGTTGAGGTATGCCGCGAGGGCATCGTAATCGCGTCCGTCGCGGTCCTTGTAGCTCCGGGAGACGTTGGACATGATTTGGTAAATGCGTTTTGACTGCATGCCGCGCCAGACCTCGTCCAAAACGCGCAAAACCTGATCTTCATCCGTGAGTTTCGGATTGATGAACGGGATCTCCGGCATCTCGGGCATTTGCTGGGCGCAGCCCGTGATGAGCACCGCGATGGCGAGAAGGCCTGGCGTTGCCTGCCGTAGTTTCATAGGGACGACTTTTCAGGGACGATCAACAAGACCAGTTCCCTTCCTTTGACAAAGCCCCGATCAGAAATCGTAACCCGAAGGCGCTTGTCTGGTTTCGTGAAATTGAGGGTGATCACATCCGCCTGCACGACGTTTTCGAGCTTCCAGCCGGCGGTTGGGCATTCCCGCACATAAAACTGCGCCAGTTCGGGGGGCTTGGCGCGCGAGGTGTACACCGTGCGGCCAATTTGCAGCCCCGGCCCTTCGTAGACGAACGTGCGTTCGGCGTCTTCTTTCAGTTTTTCAGGCAACGGCACATCGGAAAAACGTTGCTGTGTGGCCATCGGCAGCCCGTCCGACGGAACAGTGGGGGAGGAGGACACCCGGCCGTCCGCGGTCTCGAATTGAAGGTCTGCCGGGGGCGCCTGAGGCTTTCTCTGGAACGGGTTGGTCTGGCAGCCCGCCGAGGCCAACAAAAGACCCGTCAACACCACAATTAGCGCACGTTTCATGGTTGCTGCACCCCTCTTTTCTGAAAGTCCTGCAAAATGCGGCTGCACGCCGTTCTAACGTTCCAGGGGGAAATCTGCCGAATCCTGGAAGGATACACATCCCCCCTCGCCCATAGGATAGCCCCACCGGGCTCAAAGTTCCAGCCTGAAGCGATAAGATACCTTCCGTCCGGCGCCAAATCAAGATCGACACGAGCCGCGCGAAAATAACCCCGGGCCCGCCCGTCCGCATCATCCAGACAGGTGTCAGACGCGTGTGGCCGCGTCGATCCGGCCGATCATGTCCTCGATCTGGGCCTGTTCCGTAAAACCGACGGTGATCGCGTCGATGAGCCCGGAATTCACGATGAACTTGACGGATTCGCTGATCTTGTCCGGCTCGCCGGTAAGCTGGCCTTCCCCAACGACTTTCATGCCGAGGATGCCTTTGCCAGCCTCGCGCGCCTCTTTCAAAACCGCCGTGACGTTTTCGACAGACTCGTCCATTTTAATGCTGAAGGGATTGTAGCGGGCCAGGATCACATCCACGTGAGGGGAGGCCGCGGCCCTGCGCAGCGCGTCGAAATTGTGGCAGGAGCACCCGACGGCGCGGATCTTCCCCTTGGCTTTCGCTTCATGCATGACCTCAAGTGAGGCCTGATACTCCGGTTTCTCCGTCCAGTCCGGTTCGGTAATGCAGTGCATGAGGAGCACATCCAGGTAGTCTGTATCGATCTCGTGGCGGAAACGTTCGATGTCGGCTTTCATGAGTGCGGGCGAACGCGAGATGGCCTTGGACAGGATCATGATGTCTTCGCGTTTGATGCTGCGTTTCATGGCTTCGCGCAGGTAGGCGTGCGAGCCGTACATGTCTGCGAGGTCAAAGAAGCTGATTCCGCTCGCATGGCCGTGTTCGAGCAGCTGGACGAATTCGTTGCGGCCCAGGCGGGTCATGTCGGAATTGCCGTTCCAGCCCCGCATACCCGTGCCCTGCCCCAGCAGTGTGCAACGAATGCCCGTCGTACCCAGGGTGCGGACGGTCTGCGCCGTGAGGCGCGGAGTCGGGGCCTGAGCCAGCGCCGGTATGCCAAGCCCCGCTACCGCCGTTGTGGCCGACCATTTCAGAAAATCGCGCCGATTGAGGTGTCGCATAACGTCGATGCTCCTTGTTCCGCTGCTATTGTACACAATCAAAGCGCACAACGGGACTCCCCGGCCACGCGAGGTGCGTGTGTCTGCCCTGATCCATCAGGATTGCGGAATCTTGTAGGGGCAGGCCCCTGTGCCTGCCCTTCTTCAGACGGGTGCGCGGGGGCTATCCGGATGGGCAGCCACAGGGGGCCGTCCCTGCAATCCGGAGGATAACGGCGCCACGCCCGCCAGCGCCGTTTTTTTATGCCATGATCGTATTGTTGAGTACGACGCCGTGGCTTTCCTCGCAGATGATGGCGCCCTCGGAGCCGGCCTGAAGGAGGTTGTGCTGCACGAGATTGTTGCGGCTGTCGCCGGCGATTTGCACACCAGCCTTCATGACGTGGTCGTCACGCCGGTTGATGAACGTGTTGTCGGCGATGCGGCACAGCGTGCAGGATTCGAGATAGACACCGCGGTGAAGCGGCGACACGAACTGGCAATCGGATACCGCGACCCCGGAACAGCGTGCGAGGTGTATTGCCCCGCCGCGCGTGCCATCGCCGTAGGCCAGGCCGGTCAGGACGTTCCCGGTGATGGCGCAGTCCATACAATCCTCGAGCAACACTCCGCCGATATCGCTCATGCCCCGCGGCCACGGCGAGTGGTTAACCGTGTTGCCGGTAAAGGCCAGCTGTCCGCAATGCGTGAGCTCGACGCTGACCGTGGTGCCGCTGTAGATGGTGTTAGCCGCAATGGTGACCGCGCGATGCGCATGCTGCATCACGATGCACTTGTCTCGATCGCCGATGACGTTGCCGGTGATGCTCACAGCCCGGACCGCGGAGTCGTCGTCCAGAGGGCGGCCCGACATGATGATGTTTGCGCCAGGGGCATCGGGCGTGGCCTGAAGCGTGTTGCCCGTGATCATGTATTCGCTGATGAGGCCGTCGTCAGGCACTTCCAGGACAACCTCGCCGCTGGAACCCTCCGTGAACCCCGAGTTGTATTCGATGTCGTTGCCCGAGATTTGGACGTTGTGAACATCGCCGTTGAACTGCCGGATGCCCGCGCGGGCGCAGTAACTGATGTGGTTGCCGATGATGATCGCCTGGTGGAGGTTGACGGAATCAAAGAAGATCCCCGTATCCAGGCAGCGGTAGATGTGCGAATTGGCGATGATCGGGTTGCGGTTGCGTTCGACCAGATGGATGCCGTAGCGGCACTCGCGTATGAGCACGTTCTGAATCGTGCATTGCATGGTACGAAACAACTCGATGCCGTCGGCTTCGTCGTGACGGCCGAGAATTTCAATCCCTTCCACCACCGGGAAGCGCTCGCGCTCCCAGGTATGCTCCTGGAAGGAGATCGGGTTTGCCGTGCCCTGATGATCGCCCACGATCCGGAAGGCCGGCCCCGGCCCGGTCATCACGATTCGAGACGTCCCCTGTGCGCCTCGAACACCGGCGTAGCCGAGCTGGGTCGTGTCGAGCAGCAGGGGCGCGGAAACCCGGTACGTCCCTTTCTCCAGTACCAGCACGCCGCTCTCGTCAATCGCGCGCTGCAATGCCTGCGTATCGTCCGCGACACCGTCGCCTTTGGCCCCGAATTCCCGCGCCGTCGCCATAATTGGTCCTCCTTCTGCCGGCCCCGGGCCCATGGTAGCGACGGTACGCCCCAGGTGCAACCGCGCGCGGCCTTCTGGCCTTTTCCGCTCCAGCGGCTATTTTGTCCGGGTCAGGATGATCCGTTGGCGGGCCAGGCCGGCCCGGCGTTCCAGGCATTGCTTGTACCCGGCATAGGCCGACGCCGGTGCTTCATCGACGCTCAGCGTGTAGGCGTCCTCAAAGGCCACCGTGCCGTCGTTCGCGGTCAGCCGCGCCCGGTATGCCGCTACCCCGGAATCAATCGTGACGTTTCCGGGCAGCGAGTAGAGCGCGTACCCCTGCGGCAGGGTGATCCGGCCTTCCGTGGTCTCCCGGGTCACGTGGTCCCAGAAGAGCCCGAATTCACGCGCGGGGCGGCCCACCAGGTGGGCGCTGTACGACACCGCAGGCAAGGTAAACATCAGGAGCTCATCGCCCGCCTTGACCGCGTATTCGGGGATACGGCAGTGCAAAGTGAGCACAGGCGGGACGGAGATGTCGCTGAGCTCCGACACGTCGTAGCTTTCCAGCACCGCGCTGGGGTGGAGATAGGCCGCGAGCTGCGTCAATTGATTGCGCAACGCCTGTTCGTCGAGATCTTTGAGGCTCCGGTACATTGCCTGGCCGTTTCCATTGGCGGTATACGTCACCGTGAGCGCGAGTGTCCCGTCGCCGCTGAGTGCGGCCTCAAAGTGCGTGGCATCGGATTCGCCGTCCGGCCCGGGCTGCTGAGTCAGGCGGAGCGAGTCCGCGCCGTAGGGGAGCACGAGGGCATGGGCGCCCTGCAACGGCCCCGGCAGCACATCAAAAGGCAGTACGTCGCTTTCCACCGACGTGAATGCGTTTTGAGAGGGAATGTATACCGCTGAGCGGTTGAACAGACCCAGCGAGGGCGTGTTTGCGGGCCAGGGCCCGGCGTCGCGGCTGCGCACGAGGGCGAACTGCGCCTCGAGCCCGGCCGCCTCGAGCATCCGCCAGTACAGGGCATTCTTGTCCAGTTCATTGGCGATACCGCGCTGTGCGGTCGCGTTCGGGTCATGGGGAACGATGCGGAAATGCCACTGCGGCACGGGTACCGTTCGCACGGTACGTGCCACGAAATTATGGATGGCTTCGGCGCCGCCCGCCGCTGCCAGCTCTTTCGCGCGCACCGAGAGCGCCTCGGTCAACGGCGGCAAGTCCGCCAGCGCGCGGGCGTAGGCTTCACCGAGGTCCTCCCACGTGGCCGTTTCCGCGAGGGTCAGGGTCGGCCCGATATGCGCCAACGGAGGCATAAACGGTTCTGTCGGCAGCCCGTGCCGTGGCGCGGTGAGCCTCCACGTGCCGGCCGGCCCGTCCGGCGCCGCCACTACAGGCTCAGGTGCGTACAGATCACTCGTGAGGATTCGGGGCTTTCCCTCGGGCGTCCGGACAACAACTTCCTTGCGCTCGATGGGCTCCTCGCCATTGAAGACGGTGGTGAGAAAGACCGGTTCGAACGGGCCGCCCCGTTTACGAAGCACCGTATACTGTACGTCGATGACGCTGCCGGGCCGGGGCTCCTTGCAGGCGAAGCGCAGACGCGCGAGACGCTGGTACTCGGGCAGGCGCGAATACAGGCTCTCCGATTTGAGCGCGGCGTCGCTGAGGTGCAACACCCGGCCTTCGGGCGTCACCGTCAACGCGAAATCGACCTGCGGCTCATCGGCGTCTTCGAAATACCACACGTTGGTGGTGGCAACATCTTCCCCGCGCTGCTGCAGGATCAGCGCGATATGCCGGACCGTCTCTTTCACCACACCCTCGGTCCGCAGGTCCAGGGTCTGCCGGTGCAGCAGGGTGACATAGCCGGCGGCGGGATAGGTGTCGCGGCCCGGCAGGGCTTCGAGACAGGCCTTCAGATCGGGGTCGGTGATCTGCGCGACCGTCTCCACATCGTCGTACTGCCGCGCGCGCTGGAGCTGAACTTTGAGCACCTCCGCCTTGGGATACGCGAGCACGCCGTCGGCGGTGTCAAACCAGAGCCGGCCGGCGTCCATTCGCTTCAGCGTGCCGGGATGCTGCTCACCATCGCGCAGATAGAGGGTATCGGCCGCGGAAAGTGCCGCCAGGGCCGTGGCCAGCACAAACCCAATCGCGAATCGTCTGCATCTCATTGGTTCAACCCTCCTCCGTCACGAAAATCTCTTTGGCGGTGAACGCGGCAATGGCCCGCAGTCCATCGCGGTATTCGGGGTAGGCCTCGACCGGGATGATCCGGTCCAGCCGCCGGAACACCTCCTTCAACGTGACGCCGTCGCCGGTCTCCTCATAGGCGGCGTCGTATTCGAGGTACGGCGTGCGGATGCGCAGGGGCGGCGGCGCCCACTTCAGCCGGAACCCGGCCGGCAATGCGAGGTGGATGGTGAGGGTCCGCTCTTCGGTCGTCATGTATTGGATGGGGAAGCGGCGGGATTCCAGGGCCACCTCAGGAAAAGTCCGCTCCAGCGACGGCATCTGCAGATACATCAGCTTTTTCGCGCGGATCGCATGGCCCGGCAGACGGTAGTCGATGCCCATGCGCACCGGTTCGCTGAGTTCCGTCAATTCCGACAGGCTAAAGTCGTCGAGGATGGCGCCTGGACTCAAGGAGTTCACATATTCGGTCATGCGGTCGGCGCGCTCGTCGTCGCGCACAGTCTTCCAAAAGGCGCGGATACCCGCTTCGATGGTGCCGGTATACTCATTCCGTGCGCGCACGGTCATATCGCCGTTGGCCGCCAGGGCGGCCTCGAGCTCCGAATGGCGGGCGTTGTCTTCGGGCGGGGGTACGGGAATGATGTTGAAATCGCCCCGGATTGCGTTGACCGCGACGCAACCGTGGTCATCGGCGCGGAAATAAGGATACCGGAAATTCTGCGCCGTCGAATCGAGATAGAAACGGCGGCCATCGGGAAGATCGACCTCGGATATGGCGTGATTGCCGTCAATGGTGGGGATTTCCGTCACCCCGACGCCGTTGTCGTTGGTCGAGAGGATGATGGGATAGCTGGTGACGCCGATGGCCTCGCACATGGTGGCGAACAGGATGGCCTTGTCGGTGCAGTCGCCGTACCGGTTCTCGTAAGTCTCCATGGCCGTATGGCCGGAGAGTCCGGAGCCGAGGCTTCCCTTGATCGAGATGTACCGGGTATTGGTCTGAACCCAGTGGTAAATGCGGGCGAGTTTTTCGTCGATGGATGCGGCCCCTTCGGTGATCCGGGCCACTTCCGCCTCGATTTGCGGCGTCAGTTTCATGCGGGAGCGCTGGAGGTCGCGCTGCAGCGCAAACACCTCCTCGTACGAGGCAAAGATCGAGGCCTCCATGCGCGGCGTGAGATCGGTCTGCGGCGGCATCATCGGTTCCGGCACCAGCGGCGGCATGTCGTGCAGGGCCCAGACGTAGTGCACCCGCCTGCCGTGGCGCTCCACCTGCGGCTCGGACAGCGCCGGGTCGGGAAAATGCCGCGTGTAATGATGGAACGGCAGCCGATCCGGGACCTCGATGGTCACCCGCGACAGGGCCACGGGCTCGGTGGATTGAAAATAGTACCCCGGCAGAAACAGGCGCGAGTCTTCGGGGTTATAATTCTCGTATTCGTAGATGTATTCGACGATCGAGCCGATCTCGACGCCCGGAATGACCCCGCCCACGACCTTGCGGCTGGGGTTGAAGAACTGCATCTCTTCGGAGGGGCTTCCTACGCGCAGTGCCTCCGCCGGAAGAGTATAAATCGTGCCATCGGGTGCGACGGACTTCGCTTCCAGCACCCGGACCCGGCTCCGGCCCTCAGTGAACCCCGCCGCGAACTGCGCCCATGATTTCATCTCTTCCTTGAGCACCAGCCCCGCGAAATGGTAGCGGTACCGGTTGGTGCCGTCGTCGTTGTACACGAAGAGGCCGTCATCGATCAGAATCACCCCGCCCGTGCCCGGGAACTGCTCGGCCAGCGCCCGGCCTTTCGGGAGCATCTCCTGCGCCAGACCGGTGAGGCCGGCCACCCCGGCCGGCGCGGCTGCCTTCCCGCCTTCCGCTTCCGCAGGCTGGAACAGGAGCTCGGTGACCTCGTCGCGGGAAATCGCACCCGCGCCAGGCACCTCAAATACCTCGCCGTCGAAGCTCACTCCCTGCACATTTTCGATGGGGTCGCCCTGAAACAGCGTGAGGTTTTCGTTGACCGGCACGTGGGCGCACCCCGCGCACACCAGCAACGCCGCCAGGAGCCGTGATACAGGTCTCACCTTGGAATCCTCCTTGAGGAAGGCCGCAGCCAGAACACCGATACGGATACGCATGTCTGGCGACAGCATAGCAGACATACCGGGGGCCTGTCGTCACGGCGGCCGGCCACGGCACAGGACGGCGCCCGCGCGAAATTCATGCGGGAAAAGACGCCGTGTTGGACAAGTGCATCTTTCGAGACGGGCCGGCTCCGGCGCAGCACTTTTCCGCTGTGCAGGAGCCAGCCTGTTGTTCAGGTCATCCGTTCGATGGCTTGGCTGCGGCGTCGAGTTTGTCGAGATATGTCCGGGGGTCCTTTTCGAACTCCTTGACGCAGCCGCTGCAGCAGAATCGCACCAGCCGGCCGCCCGCGATGTAGTCGACGGGGTCGCCTTTCGCACCGAGCTTCTCTCCGGATACCACGCAGGTGTCGACCGGGTAGGCGCCTTTCTGTTTTTCGACAATGGCGGCGTCGAGTTTTTTGAGGTATTTCGCGGGCTCTTTCTGGAACGCCGCGCGGCACCCTTCGCAGCACAGCCGTACCAGCCGGTTTCGATACACCAGGTCGACGGATTCGCCCATGGACCCCAGCTTTTGGCCGCTCACGAGACAGGTGTCGAGCGGATAGCTTTTCTTCTGCTCATTGATCACTGCTGCGTCGATTTTTTTGAAATAGGCTTCCTTATCCGCCTCAAAAGATGAGACGCACCCGGCGCAACAGAAGCGAACCTCCCGCCCATCGTACTTTTTCACAATTGGCGCGCCCATGGAGCCCAGGGCTGCGCCCGTAACCGGACAGGTCGCGAGCGTGTAGATGCTGCCCGGGGCGTCCGCGCTGGCTTCCCCCGCGTGTGCGGCCGCACCGGTCAGTGCCATCGCGGCCGCCGACATAATCATAATCATGCGTGTCATGGGTCTTCCTCCGATTCGTTATGTTCACTTTTTCTGACGGTGATTCGGTACGGCGCCTGCTGCCCTGAAACGCCCTCACTCGCGGGCTCGCTGCCGCCGTTGTTTAGCAACCACGGACCGCCCATCAGGAATTCCAGGTCAGACGCGGCAAGCTGGGCGTCGCGCGACGCCCGAACCTGTTCCAGTTCGAAAGCGAGCAGGGTTTGCACGCTTTCAAGGAGGTCGAGAAAGTCGGCGCCGCCGGTGGCAGCCGAGTACTGGTCCTGCAGGCTTTCGTATGTCTGCTCGGCCTGGGGCACCAGCGTGTCGCGGTACAACCGGTAACGGCGCAGCGCGTCCTCGGCTTCAAACACGGCCATTTGCGCCGAGGCCTGCAACGCAAGCTCGCGGCCGCGTTTGTCGTGTTCAGCAGCGCGGCGCAGCAGGCGCGCCTCCTCAATACCCGCCTTGACCCGTTTCCGCCAGACCGGCACGCTGAGCGTGAACGAGAGCATGATTTCGTCGTCTCCGCCGTCCGAATAGTTCATAGGTTCCCGGCTGGTGGCCAGGCCATAGGCGTCGATGGCGGTATTGACGGGCTCGAACGGCATCCTTCCCGTGAAGGTGTTCAGGAGGCGGTATCCGGTGGAAAGGTTATCGGCAGTTATGCGATCAGGCCCAACCTGACGGGGCTTGCTGATCGCCAGGTATTCGAGGCCCGCAGTGAATTCCGGATAACCTTCCTTGCGCGCGAGTTCGATGTCGTGCTCCCGGCTTTCAAGCAGGCGGTCGAGGGCCTTGAGGTCCGGGTTGGCCTCTGTGATGCGCGCGACGACGGTTTCGGCCGGGGGCAGTTCGGGCGGCAGCGGTGTAGATTGGGGCCACGGGATTTCCTCGAGCACATCACGGCCCAGGACCTCGTTCAGACGGGCCATGCGCGCGGGTTTGTTCTGGAGGTAGCTGTCGCGACGGTCGCGCACCTGGGCCTTCTCCATGGACACGCGGAGCAGCTCGTCCTCATTGGCCAGGCCGAGGGCGAGCTTCGATTCCACCACCTCCTCCATATATTCAAGGACTTCGGACTGCGCTTCCGTAACCAGGACCGCGTCGGCCAGGAAGGCGTACTCGAAATAGGCCTTTTTGACCTCGGCAAACACGCGGTTTCGCTCTGCGAAAAAGACCTGGAGGGCGGCGTCGGCTTCCGCGGCGGCTTTGTCGCCGCGCGCGCGCAGCGTGCCGAACCAGGGGAAGCTCTGGCTCACGGCAAACCGTGCCCGGCTGGATTCCGACTGGATGAATTGTCCATAGGACAGGCTGGGGTCGTCGAGCGCCGTGACCTGGGGAATCCGTTCCAGGGCCGCACGCCAGGTCTCGTACCGCGCCAGAAGGGTGGGATTGTTTTCGGCGGCTTCGAGCAGAAGTCCGCGCAATTCGTCATTACCAGCGTAGAAGGCGGGCGCCTCGACGCCAGCAGCGGCGAGCGCTGCCACAAACAGCAGATTCATCATGATGGGTACTCCTTATCCGCGGGCGTTGCGTGCGCTACGGCCGCACGTTCAGATTCGAGGGCGGCGGGAAGGACGGGACGGCCCCTGCGGAGGCGAAACTCCTGTACCCCGCAATAGAGGATGGGCACGAGAAAGATCGTCATCAGCTCCACCACCATGCCCCCGAACGACGGAATGGCCATGGGGACCATGATGTCCGCGCCGCGTCCCGTCGAGGTGAGCACGGGGATGAGGGCGAGAATCGTGGTGGCCGTGGTCATCAGGCAGGGCCGGATGCGGCGCTGGGCGCCGGCCACGGTCGCGTCACGGATCTCGCGGATGGATTCGGGGCGGTGTTTTGCGAAGCTCTGATCCAGAAACGTGGCGATGACCACGCCGTCGTCTGATGCGATGCCGAACAAGGCGAGGAATCCGACCCAGATCGCCACGCTCAGGTTGATCTCGCGTACCTGAAACAGCTCCCGGAGGTTCGCGCCAAACACGCTGAAATCGAGAAACCACGGCTGGCCGTACAGCCACATCAGTAGAAATCCGCCCGACCACGCGAGCGCAATGCCCGAAAACACCAGCAGCGCGGTCGGCACGGATCGGAACTGGAAATAGAGGATCATGAAAATGATAAACAGCGCCAGGGGGAGCACCAGCGCCAGAGTTTTCTGCGAGCGAACCTGGTTTTCATAGGTTCCCGCAAACTGGTAACTGACGCCCGGGGGCAGGTGAAGCTCACCGGAGGCGAGCTTCTCTTCGAGGAAGCTCCGGCACTGTTCGACCACGTCGACCTCGGCGTATTCCGGTTTTCGATCGAAGAGCACATAGCCGACGAGAAAGGTGTCTTCGCTTTTGATGGCGTCGGGCCCGCGCACGTAACGGATTTTGGCCAGCTGAACCAGGGGGATCTGGGCGCCGGAGGGCGAAGGCACAAGGATTCGTTCCAGTGTTTCGATCTGGTCGCGTAGTTCGCGCAGATACCGCACACGGACGGGGTAGCGTTCGCGCCCTTCGACGGTAGTGGTGATGCGCTGGCCGCCAATGGCGACCTCGATGACGTCCTGTACCTGGCGGATGCTGATGCCGTACCGCGCGATGGCTTCGCGGTTGATGTCAATCTCGAGATAGGGTTTCCCGACGATGCGATCGGCGATGACCGCGTCCGGCTCCACGCTGGGGACTTCACGGAGCAGGCGTTCCAGGGCCAGGCCGGCGGTCTCGATGGTCTCGAGGTCGGGCCCCTTGATTTTCACACCCATGGGCGCGCGCATGCCGCTCTGCAACATCACCTGGCGCGCGGCAATGGGCTGGAGCTTGGGCGCCGTGGTGGTGCCGGGCATCTCGGCCGCGCGCACGATCTCGTCCCAGATGTCGTCGGGCGAGCGGATTTCATCGCGCCACTGACGGAAGGGCCGTCCGCCCGGATCGGGAATCAACTGGCCGTTGCCATCCCGGTCAAATGCGCCGCGCTTGCGGTCATACCGGAAACGCATGCGGCGTCCTGATGCGTCGCTGATGTATTCGGGTTTGTATTGGATGACGGTCTCGATCATGGAAACAGGCGCCGGATCAAGCGGGCTCTCGACGCGCCCGATCTTGCCGACGACCATATCAATTTCCGGGATTGCGGAGATGGCCTGATCCTGGTATTGAAGGACGTCCAGCGCCTCACCGAGCGATGCGTGCGGCATCGTGGTGGGCATGTACAGGTACGAACCTTCGTCCAGGGGAGGCATGAACTCCTTGCCGAAGCCGGGGAACGCATGGATTGCGGTGCTCCAGAGGCGGTTGGTGCGGATGCGTTCCTGCGGAACGCCTGTACGCCCCAGCACGGCCGGGACAAACCCGAATACGCGGTCAAATCCGAGCCAGGCCGTAGCGCCTGCCAGCACTACGGCCAGCGCCGCGACCAGATATACCGCTTTGTGGTCGAGAAACCACCGAAGGAGCCGGGCATAAGACCGCTGGAACACAAAGAACAGCGCCAGCAGCCCGCCAATGATAGCCACAACAAACGCGGCGTTTCGCACGAAACCGCGCTCGGGGCCCAGGGGATTCCAGGCGACCGTAAGCAGCAGCGCCACGAGCAGCACTGCAAACACGTTGGCGGCAACCGACGTGGCGCCGGCGGCCCACCGGGGCAGCGCGCCGCTCGCGAGCGAATATACACCCAGGGCGATGAGCGCGACGCCGGCCCACCCGGACGCAGATACGAGCACGGCGATGCCCGCCGCCACCGCCAACAATCCCAGGACGCGGCGGGCACGGAGGCTCAACGGCCGGCCGCCCATCAGCACATGCGCCATCGGCGGGATCAACACGACCGCGATGATGACGGATGCGAGCAAGGCAAACGTCTTGGTAAATGCCAGCGGCCGGAACAGTTTGCCTTCGGCCGCCGTCATGGTGAACACAGGCAGAAAACTGACCACAGTGGTGGCAACCGCTGTCAGGACAGCACTGCCCACTTCACTCGAGGCTTCGAACACGGCCAGGAGGCGGTTGCCGTCAGGACCGGCCTCCTTCAACTTGTTCAGAATGTTCTCACAGATGATGATCCCCATGTCGACCATGGTGCCCACGGCGATGGCGATGCCCGAGAGCGCGACAATGTTCGCGTCGACCCGGAACAGGCGCATAGCGATGAAGCACATGAGCACGGCCAGCGGCAGAAGCATGCTGATGAGCAGCGAGCTTCGCAGATGGCGCACCATAACGATCACGACGATGATCGTCACCAGGATCTCGAGCACAATCGCGGCATTAAGCGTGCCGAGCGTTTCATAAATCAGCCCGGTGCGGTCATAGAACGGCACAATCGCCACCTGGCTGAGAACCGCCCATTCCGGCCACTCGCCGGGGTCATGCGCGCGCAGCCAGGCCAGCCACGCGGGCTGATTAAGGTCTGCCCCGCGGTACGCCTCAAACCCCTGCTCCGCCGCAAAGGCTTCCACGGCGCTTTGGCTGACTTTCGACAGATCGATAAAGGCTTTGGTGGGCAGGCCGGGCGCGATCTCCGCGATCCTGGCCTTGACGTTTTTGATCACCTCAAGCGGATTGGCGCCGTAGCGGACCACCACCACGCCACCGACGGCCTCCGCACCGCCTTTGTCGAGCGCGCCGGCCCGCAGCGCAGGACCCAGCGACACCCGCGCGACGTCCCTGATGCGCACGGGGGTGTTGTCCACGACTTTGATGGCCGTTGTTTCAATATCTTCGAGCGTCTTGATGAACCCGAGTCCGCGGATCACGTATTCAACTTTGTTGACTTCGATGGTGCGCGCCCCCACATCCACGTTGGATGTGCGGACCGCCTCAAATACATCGCTGAGTGTGACACCAGCGGCGCGCATGGCATCCGGGTCGACGTCGATCTGGTACTCCTGCACAAAACCGCCCGCAGAGGCCACCTCGCTGACCCCGTGAGCGGATTGCAGCGCATAACGCACCAGCCAGTCCTGGATGCTGCGCAGTTCGGCAAGATCCCAGCCGCCCGCAGGGGCGCCCTGGGGGTCGCGCCCTTCGAGCGTGTACCAGAAGACCTGGCCGAGCGCCGTCGCGTCGGGACCGAGCGCAGGTTGGACCCCGTCAGGCAGGGTGTCCGGGGGAAGGCTGTTGAGCTTCTCAAGCAAGCGGCTGCGCGACCAGTAAAAATCGGCAGCCTCCTCGAAAATTACGTAGATGGTCGAAAACCCGAACGCCGACATGCTGCGGATGGTCTTGACTTCCGGCACACCCAGCAGCGCCGCGGTCAGCGGGTAGGTGATCTGGTCCTCAACATCCTGAGGTGACCGTCCCGGCCAGTCGGTAAACACAATTTGCTGGTTTTCGCCAAGATCCGGGATGGCGTCGACGGGCACGGGGCTGCGGGGAAGCGCGCCGGTGTCCCAGTCAAACGGAGCCGTCATAATGCCCCACACCGCGAAAAAGACGATGACCAGGGCAACAACCAGCTTGTTGTTGAGAGAAAACCACAGGATGCGGTCTATCCAGCCCATGTCGCGCGGCTGGGGCAGCGGTTTGGCCGTATTATTCATGGGCTGCTTCCCCGCCGTCGCTGTCATGGGCCGGTGCATCCAGCCGTCCGGTCAGCTCGCCGCATGCAAGCATCGCGCTCCCGTAATACGGGTTCCGGATGGGCGTGTCCGGCTGGAGCCAGTCGCCGCCTTTGCCGTCAAATGCCATGGGGCAGTGGGCGCGATAGACCGGTGGACCCTCAGCGATCCCATAGGCCGTAATGGCCGCGATCAGGCCGTCAGTACTCCCAGGCAGGGCGTGGCGCACGCCCTCAATGTCATCGGCCTGCTCCATGCTCGCAACGGCTGCCTGTATGGACTCGCTGGCGCTTGTCCAGGCCTGCCGGTGCGCGGCATCCAGGAGTCCGGCGTCCGTATCCGCGAATGCAGCAGACAGTTCGCCCACGCCCGCTTTTGCGGTTTCGAAGTCGTCGGATGCCAGCGCCTCTGTGAGCTTGCTGTAGGCGCTGTACAACGCGCGCAGGTGAACACGGAAAGCTTCCGGCGCCTCGTGCGCGGGCGTTGAATGGTGATGGGCATCCGGGCGTGCCTGCGCCGCCGCGCCGGCCTCTTCGCCGGACAGCATCATGCTGGGCCGGGCCTGAATCTGCAGCGCGCTGTCAATTTTGAAGTTACCCCGGACCACGACGTGCTCGCCTTCCTCCAGGCCGCTGCGCACCAGGTAGAAGTCGCCCGCGCGCGGGCCGAGCACGATCTCGCGTCCCTCGAAGGTGGGCCGGTCGCGCCCGGGCATCTCGACATACACGACGGCGCGCGCGCCCGTGATGAGCGGGGCAGACGCGGGGATCACCAGCGGTGCGGCAGCCTCATCGAGCCGGGCGGACACGTAACCCAGCGACTCGGCCTTGACCAGGGGCATGCCGCACACATCGCAGGTGCCGGGGCCGTCCTTGATGATTTCGGGATGCATGGGCGAGATCCACTTCCCCGCCAGTTCCGGGTCGATGACGCGGCCACCTTCGGCCAGCGGCGCGCGCACGATCGCCCGGACGAGCATTTCCGGTTTCAGCTTCCCGTCGGGATTGAAAACAGACAGCCGCACGTTGACGGTGCGCGATGCGGGATCAAGCACGGGGTCAATAAACGCGATGCGCCCCTCGAATTCCTCGCCGGGATAGGCCTCGGTTGTGAAATGGGCCTTCTGGCCGTAATGGAGCCAGGAAAGGTCTGATTCGTAGGCCTCGAGCTGCACCCAGAGGTGGTCCAGATCGGCGAGGGTGTACAGGCGCGTGCCCTGTTCGACATACATGCCCTCCTGGCCGTCGCGGCGGATTACCGTGCCGCCCATGGGCGCGTAGATGGTGATGTGGTCGGAGACAACGCCCCGGGTTTCGGCCTCTTCGATCTGGGCGTCGGCAAGCCCCCAGCGGCGGAGCCGCTCCCGGGCCGCGTTTCGGGTGGCCTCGGCCGTGCGGCGCAGCGCGTCCGGGGCGTTTGCGGACATGTCGCCCAGAGCCTTGGACGCCCGGCGCAATTCGTCCTGCGCCACGAGCAGTTCAGGGCTGTAGAGGCGCACCATGTGATCGCCTTTGTTGACGCGGATGCCCGTGTAGTCCACGTACAGGCGATCGAGCCGGCCGGGAACCCAGGCGGTGATGTAGGCGAGGCGCGTCTCATCGTAATCGATCTTCCCGACCATGCGGATTTCCCGCGTCACAAACCGCCGCAGCACCTCCGCTGTTTCGACATTCATGAGCGCCTTGGCGCCCTCGCTGGCAACAAATTCGCGCGGACCCGCTGCGGCGTTGTCTGAGGCAGCGACGGGGACGAGGTCCATCCCGCAGATTGGACACAGGCCGGGCTTGTTCTGCCGGATCTGGGGGTGCATCGAGCAGGTCCAGATGCGCTCCTGCGTGACCGGTGTATTTGCGCTGTGCTGCAGGTCCGGTTCGGCGCCTGGAGGCGTTCCGGACCCCCGAAGCATATAGCCCAGCCCGAACACCAGGAGCAGCACAAGCGCCGCGCCCGCTGATTTCAGCCAGAAACGGGCGTGCCGGGGTGGTGGTGTGGTATTTCCCATGATCTCGACACTCCTGCACCGGCCTGTGTTACGAGGCCGCGAATTTCAATGCGTTAGTCAACCGTGCCGGCTCGGCAGGGCTCACGCTACATCAGGAGTGCGCAGGCTATGAGAAATGAAGGTGGTGGATTGGCGGCCGCCGGGAGAAGCGCGGTTGCGCCGGCAAAATCCTTTTGCGTGTGCCTGGGGTGCGGCGCCGGCGGGGCATCCACGGTAAGAGTAGAGGCGCACGGCTTGGCAGTGGACTGCACCGTGGAGGCCGCCAGGATGGCCGTCCCGGCCTGCGGTCCATGGGTCGCACAAACACAACGATGCATAACGGCCCCCGCGGAATCCACCGGCCCGGAACCGGCTGGTTCCGGGCGTTCCGCGCCACAACAGGTACTGGCAGGGGAAGGCTCCGCGGTGTGGCCGGCCCCGGGTGCTGCGCATGCGGCATGTTCGCCCGCGCCGCACAGACACGCAGTGCCCGCGGGGCCCAGCGCGAACGTCAGGGCCACCGCAGCGACAAGCGCCGCCAGTCTTCGAGGTGTTTTTACGTTACGCATCGACTTGTTCTTGCCTGTCTGGACTCAACACCCCGCATGAAGTGCCTATTCCGTTCACCCCGCCGCCGCCACGGACAAGCGAGCGTGTGCCCCGGGGCTACGGAGGCCCGTCAGGCGCATTGTTTCGGCGCAGTACATCCACGACACTCTGGAAGGTCTGCCGGTTTTTCTCATCGAGCTCGATGAGCGCTTCATGGGCCTCGAGAATGCGCTGGGCCTTGCGCGGATCGGAATAGTCGTCCGGGGTGGGCACATCGTGCAGTTCCAGAGCGGACGCTTCATGTTCCGAAACGATGTGAAACGCGCTCGAAAACCCCATGCTTTCGAGAACGGCGTTGATGTCGGGGTTGGTCGATACGAGGATGGGCGGATCCTGGCCGCGCCGCCAGGAGTCGCGGGCGACTTTCGCCAGCAGGCCGAGGTTGGTGCTGTCGATAAAGGCCGCGCCCGTCAGGTCAATGAGCACTTCGGAGGCGTCCCCGGCCTGGAGAAATTCGTCGATGATCGCCTCGACGACCGAGCTGACCGGGTGGCGGATATCGCCCGAGAGCTGGAGGACGCACCAGTGCTCCGCGTGTGCATAGCGGATTTTAGTCTCCATGCTGCGCTCCTTCCCGTTTGATGCTCAGGATGGTCACGTCATCAGGCGGCTGGGCGTTGGTCTGGACGACCGACATGAACCGGCCGATGCCCGAATCGCTTCCCAGCGAGCGCAGAAACGCGAGCTTGTGCTGCAGCGTAGGCTGGGGCAGGATATCCAGCACCCCATCGGAGAATATCGCCAGGAGAAAGCGGGCGGGCAGACGTTTTTCGTAAGTTCCGTAGCGGGCAAAGGGAAACAGTCCTACGGCCGCGCCCTGCTCCCGGAGGACCTCGACTCCCTGGGCAGACCAGAGAAACGGCGAGGGGAATTGCCCGCCATTCGAGAACCGGAGCAGATTCTTCGAACGATTCAGCACACCGTAAAACATCGACACGTGCTTTTCGAGATCTTCGTTGAGCAAGTCGCTGTTCAGGCGCTCAAGCAAGGCGCCGGGATTCAGGATCGCATCGTCGAGCTGGTTGAGATGCTGTTCATGGTATTTTCGAATAAGCGTCTTGACGATCACGGTCACCAGCGCCGACGACACCCCGTGCCCGGATACGTCGGCCGTGTAGAACCCGAGATGCTCGTCGTCAATGGCAAAATAGTCAACGAAATCGCCGCTGAGCTCCATCGACGACATCAATTTGTGCGACAGGATATAGGGGCCGAAACACCATTGCTCCGGCGGAAGCAGCCGCATCTGGACGTGCCGGCCTGCTTTTTCGTCTTCCCGGATTTTCCGGAGTGTTTCTTCGATCCGGCGGTGGTACCGTTCGTTTTGCCGGAGCAGTTCGGCCCGTTCAAGCACTTTTTCCACGGTCAGGCCGAGCGCGCTCAGCGGGCTGATCGGTTTCAAGACGTAATCCCACGCGCCCTTGCGCTGGGCCTCGATGGCGTCGTCGATCGCGTCGGCGGCAGACACCACCACCAGGGGGGTCTGTGGGGATTGCGCACTGAGGGCCTCGAGCACGGCAAATCCGTCCATCCCCGGCATTCGCAGATCGACCAGGACGAGATCCGGGCGCTCACGCTCAAACAACGCAAGCCCTTCAGCACCATCGCCCGCTTCGTGAACCGTGAACCCCGATTTGCGCAGGTAGGCGGCCAGGGTCCGGCGCACCATGGGTTCGTCCTCGATGGTGAGGATGGCGATGCCTCTCTCCGATTTCATGGCCGCATGCTCCTGGAGGTTGATACATGAAGCTCCACATGCCGCAGCGCCAATCACGGCAGTCCCTGGTGAAACCTTTGGGAGCAGCGCAGTCTTCCGCCCTGAGGTTCCAGCAGCCCAGGCTTCAGTATACCTGTTCCAGTCAATTCAGTCAGAATCCGCTACGCCTTTCAAACCCATCGCCGCCGCAGGGGTTTCAGAAACTGCACCAAACGTAACGTTGCGCGACCGTTACTATAGGGAATTTTCGTTGTTTTTCATACTTTCATCATGCCGTCCACGCGACGGATGCCGTGCTTGCGAATCTTCCCTGGAACGAGAAGTTGCCGCCGGGGATTGAATGTTCTGCAGGCTGCTGCGTCCGGTTTCCTGTGCACCCGGCAGCACGCCGCTTCCGCGAACGCATTGGCGGTCTTCCGGGTGAACCTGTTGGGAATCCGTGACTTCGATCCCGTGTTACCGGGATGATGGGAGAACAGGTTGTAACCAGTTGTCCCCGCGTGGCAGCGCAACGGCGCAGGCAGGGAACCCGGCGACGCACGGAAAGGCAGCCTGAATTCATGGTATACTTCAGGTGACGAAACGGCGGGTGCTGACCGAATTCCCGCATAGAATGGATCAGCCATGATAGACCGATTCTCCGGTGCAGGTTTCTCCGGTACGACGAAGGTGGAGGTGCATGCCCATACCTCGAAGTATTCGGTGTGCTCGCATATCCCTCCCCGGGAATTGATCGCGATGGCGGACGCCAGCGGCTACGACGCTCTGTTCCTGACGGAACACGACCGGGTCTGGTCCACGTCTGAAATCGCGGGGCTGCAGGAGCTGGCGGAGCATGTCCGCGTATTTCCGGGCATTGAGATCGGACTGACGGACGCGATCCATGTCCTGGTGCTGGGTGCGCAGGATCCGGTGTACGAGCGGCTCAAGACGCCGAGCGATGTATTTGCCCAGGCCTGCGTGGACGGATTTTTGACCGTGGTGGCACATCCGTTCCGCTGGTCTGACAAGCTGCCGGAGTATTGCCGGCTGGCCGACGCAGTCGAGGTTCGCACCTGCAACCACGGGCTCGAGGACCATGTGACGGCAGCCCGGGCGTACGCGCGGGCACAGAACATGGCCGAAATTTACGCATCTGACGCCCACGGCCTGAATTTCATGAACAAGTTCTGGCTTGAGACAAGCGAGCCGTTTGGCTCTCCCCAGGAGTTCCGCCACCTGATTCTGGCGGGACGCTACACCAACCATGCGCGCGAGTTTGAGATGCCGCTGCCGCCGCCCGGGAAAGTGGCCAGCATGAGCGACCTGACCGAAGAAGACCAGCTCGCGCTCTGGGTGCAGCCCACGCTGTAGCCCGCCGGCCTATTCGCCCGGCGAGCCGGCCGGCGCCCTCGCATCGGCGGGGCGTTCGGGATTCTCCACGGCCCGGGGCGCGGTATCTCCAGCGGCGCTTTTTTTGTGCGCGTCTCCTTCGTGCCCCGTCACCAGCGCCTCATCGATGATCCGGAAGGCCCGCACCGTACCCCGGCGGCAGGTTTGCAGGGCTTTTCGCTGCTCCCGGGTGATGTCGCCAAGCTCTTCTTGAAGCAGCATCTCGATATAGCCCAGCACGGCCGAGAGCGGCGAGCGCAGCTTCTGTGAGATGGCGGCCAGGAAACCGGTCCGCAGTTCATCGAGATGGCGCAGCTGCCGGGTGAGCCGCTCGAGGCGCATGTTGGCCTGCCGGGTGGCTTCCTGCAGATCCTTTTGGGGGGTGATGTCATGGATCAGCGTGACATAATAGGGTTTGCCGTCACGAATGAACGAACGTACCAGAACGTCGGCCGCGCGCTCCTCTCCATCGGGGCCGATCATGAGCTGTTCCCCCTGAAGCTGGCCCTTGTGACGCAACACGGACATTTTCTGAGGGAGCGTGCCGTCGTCAAATACGAAGGTACGCACCCGTTGGCCCATCAAAGCCTCGCGAATACGGCCAAAATAGTGGCAGGCGCTTTCGTTGACATCGACCACGAGATCATTCTCATCAAAAACCAGGATGGGATCGCCGGTATGGTCCAGAATGGCGCGCAGGGTGGCTTCTGACGACGCAACGCGCTGGGCCTGGTTGTGCGATTCCTGCTCGGCGTGCCGGAGCCGCTGGCTGAGGTTGCCGACGAACCAGCCTGCAAGCAAGAGGGTCATCTGTTTAAAGATCAGATCGCCCAGGGAGCGCGAAAGGCCTGCAAAACGCCATTCAATGATCAGCACCACGGTGAATGCCAGGCAGCAGGCCGCGGCGGCGGCCAGAAGGGTTCGCAGTTCCCGCCGGTAGGCGCTGAAACCGATCAAAAAGAGGATGTACAACACAAAAGCTGGGCTTTCATCTGCGCCCGAAAAAAGGACAATGACCGAAAGCTCCACGAGATAAAGCACGAAATTGAGGCGGGAAACCAGAAAATCAAGCCGGTTTTTCCACAGTGCCCAGTGCGTGTAGCTGCCATGGAGCAGAATGGCCATGCCAATGACAGCGATGTCAACGTACTCGCCCTTCAGGTGGCCGAGAAAGAACAGCGCCAGCATCGCGAAAAAAAGGAGATAGCGACCCACGAGAGCGACTCGCTCGACTCCCCGAATCATCCCTGAGTACGGCTCCGGCACCGCACTGGCGGGGGGTAGGTTTTGTATCCTGTCCGGTTCTTTCACCCTGCAGGTTCCCCTGGCGCTCGTTTTCTGCGCGCACGCACACACGCGTGCATGACTGGGATTGTTTCACGCGCGAGCCGGCGTTTCAACACACCCTGCTGTACGAAACGGACATGCCCGAATCCTTCCCCGGAACTTTGCCGCGCCAGGCCCGGCCGGGGGCTGTGCGCCGTGCCCGCCAGCCCATACCAGCCGCCGTGCCCAGTACGCGAGGTCACCGGGTAATCTCGAGGATTTCCATTTCAAACGCGCCCGCAGGCACGTGAGCGACCGTGCGTTCGCCGACACTCTTGCCAAGAAGTGCCTCGCCCACCGGCGACCGTACCGAGATCTTCCCGGCACTGGCATCGGCTTCGACGGGGCTGACCAGCATGTACGTGCTTTCCCGCTGGGTCCTGGTGTTCAGAACCCGTACAGTCGCACCAATATACGCCTTGGTTGCGTCAATGGCCGCGTCGTCCAGGATAACGGCCCGGGTGATTTTGTCCTCAATGTCCTTGATGCGCGCGGCCAGCATGGCCTGCTCTTCTTTGGCGGCGTGGTAGTCGGCGTTTTCTCGCAGATCACCCAGATCCCGGGCCTTCTCGATGGCGCCGGCCACCATACGGGTGCGGACGCGGCATTCCTGCAATTCCGCATTAAGTCTTTCCAGGCCTTCGGCGGACATGTAGAGTTTTTCCATCAACGCGATTCTCCGCTGCGTGTTGGGTACCGGCGGGCCAGCCGGTTGACAAGTATAGCAAACGCCACGCGCGTTTTGCACGATTACGGCTCCTGTGTTACACTGCGCGAAGGAGGGGAACCAGGACGATGGACGCCGTGGCACAGCACGTTGCCGAGAACTGGAAAGCCTACGCCGTACTCTTGGCCTGCCTCGTACCGACTCTCGTAATTTTCCGGAAATTCACGGTTCCGGCGATGGTCTGGGCGATTGAATGGGTTATGTACTGCGGGCTGTTTCATGTGGCGGTGAACGTGTTCGTGCGCATCGTGCGATGGTTCCAATACAATACCCAGATGGAAATGCGCGAGGAAGAACGCGTGTATAAGGACTGGGCCACGCCCCTGGTGGACTTCTGGAATCGCGACGGCTACCGGCCCGGCTGGATATTCTGGCTGGAACTTGCGGTAGCGGTTGTGTTTCTTCTGGCTATGATCCGCTACCGTCCCATGACGGTGCAGAAAGTTAGATCGCGCAAACCGGCGCTGACCAAAGGCGTCGGCCCCGCCCAGAATCTGATCACCAAATACCGAAACAAACGCTAGAAAACGAGGACACCCATGATGCCACCGTACGCCAGGGGGTGCATTGCCCCGACATTTTCCATTTTCCGTTCCGACCTCAGCTTTGACCCGGATGGCCAGCGCCGTTTCCTGGATTTTTTGCTTGACCGCGGCGGGATCAGCGCGTTCTTTGTCCGCTCGGGCATGGGGCAGATGTTCACGTTCGGCTACGAGGACGTGCAGACAATGGCGCGTACCGCATGCAGCCACTTAAAGGGCCGCGCGCCCGTCCTGGTAGGCACCACCGGCATCTGGGACCGCGACCGGAACAAGTACCCCGATCCGGCGATCTTCGTGCGCGAGGCAGTGGAGTTGAGCCGCTATGCGGAAGAACAGGGCGCCGACGGCGTGGTCCACACGATCCCGGAGGCGATTTTACCCCGCGCGGGCCAGACCGAGGCGGACGTCATCCTCGAGTATTTTGAGACGGTCAGTGCGGCCGTGTCCATCCCCACCTTCATTTACCAGTCGCCGGGCACCGCAGAGGCCTACCACGTGACCCACGAACTCCTGATACAGCTGGCCGAGATGCCGAACATGGCCGGGATCAAGGTCTCAACGGCAGACGCCGGCTACATTGCGACGCTGTGTGCAGCGGTGCATGGCAGAGATTTCGCCTATATTACGGGCAACGAGAATGCCTTTTATGCCGGCCTGTGCTGCGGTTCCACGGCCGTAATCGGCCAGGGCGCGGCCATGTACCCGCAAATGCTGAATCGTATGCAAGAACTGTTCGAAGCGGGCGACGCGATCGGTGCACTCATGGCACAGCATGCGGTCTACAAGCTGGTGGTAAACAGTGGCAACAGCGTCGAGTTTTTTAAACGCTATGCCACAGAGCATGGCTACCCGGTCGACGGCTACGCCCGGCCGATGGTAGGGGTGGACTACACCAAAGCCATCGGAAACGTGAGCGACGAGCAATACGCCTCGTACAAGCGTCTGCTTGAAGACGAGCTGGCGCCGTATCTCTGATCCGCGGCCTTTTCCAGACACGTGCGGGCCAGCGAGGGCCTGGCTGCCCTGAGATGGTCAGGAACCTGGCGGAACCCGGGCGCTAAGCACCGTGCCGCGGCGGGCCTCCGCCCGTCTCGCTAGGCTTCAATGGTTTTGTCGTCGGAGAGGTTGTACCACTCAATACCGAGCTTGCGCAGCGCGTAACCCGTCTCTTTGAGATGATCGCCGTACGCCAGCATCCAGTGGAAGCCGCGCATATCCCGCGCGAGCCGGTCGCAATCGCCCTGAATGGCCACGTCGACCTGGGAGCGGCAGATGTCCAGGAACGGGGTGTCCTGAATGCGCCCGCGGAACCCGATCCATCGCTTATCATAAAAGTCGGGGTCGATCACGGTAACCGTCTCGCCAATGCGCATGTTGACCTTGGGCGCCGCGCCGTAATCGGACTCGAAATGCGTGAGAATGTAGGCTTCTTCGAGATGTTTTCCATCCATCTTGCGCGGGGCGGTACAATGAGCCAGGGTAATTATCCCATGGTGCGGATACGTCGGATCCTGCAAAAACACAGGCATCGAGGCGATGTGGTGGAGCAGGACTCCCGACGGGATGACCGCAAAATCGGACTCACAGAAGCCCAGCGCGCCCGCGTCGTTGATGAGGCTTAAGGGAAGGCAGGCGGTGGTCTCAGACAAGGGCATGATCGTGCCCATGCAGTGGTTCACGGTGATGGCCTGGGCGCCGGCCTCGGCCATAAGCTCCTCAAACACCTCCGTCAACAGAAACGCGCGGCTGACAAAGCCCGGGTCGGTTTTCAGGTGCGTGCCGGGGGTCTTGAGGTAAGCGGCCGCTTCGGCCTCAGCCCGCTTCACGCGTTCAGGATTCGCGCGGGCTGCCTTGATGCGCGCGCCCACATCGTCGTATTCGACCGTGACGAGGTCCATCTGCCAGAGATTTGCTGCGATTTCAGGGGCTTTCTCGCCACCCTCGCTCCAGCCGCTCGGGCCGCCGATGCAGACGATGCGAGAGCCGACGGTGTTGTGGAGCGCATAAAGAGAGCGCAACCGCCAGAGCAGGTCGCCGTATTCATCAACAACGACATCGCTGGGCTCGAGCCCGGGCTGGCCATACTCGTCGACGTTCTTGCGCAACAGGCGGGGATGGACGATCTCGTACCAGAGGTAGACGGGCCCGGATTTGTGCCGCACGAACACCAGGTTGTACCGGTCGGTCGTGATGAGTTTTTCGATGGTTTCCATGCCCGAATTTGCGCCATAGATGAGCATGACGTCGGCGGGCTGGGCGCACAGCGCGGCCGCTTCATTCTCGTCGCGCACGCGGGCCAGCGGTTTGAAGGACACGGGAAATTCGGCCTGCTTCGACAGGGCGCGGAGTTCGTGCTCGATGCGATTGATTTCGGCGTCGATGTCCCCTTCCGTGTGTAATCCACCCCAGGGCCGCCAGCTGGTCTGGTCGCGCTGCGAGTAAATGTGGTACGCGAGTGCGGGTTGAACGATCAGGGGTTTCTTTTCAAGGCAGGGTTTGGGGCGCGGCCCGGCAGCCACGAGCGGCGCCGTGGCGGTCGTCGCGCACCCCGCTGCGGCCGCGAGACCGGCCGTCGCCCCCAGGGCGGTGAGAAACGACCGCCGTTCAATGGGCCCCAGAGAACAACCGCAACAGCCCGAATGGTGTTTATGCTCCTGCATGGCCTTCACCCCCATGTGCGCCTTCGGCGCTTACTCGGCTGATCCATCCTCCATTGACGCGCCCAGTGTACCACACAGGCGGCCATCCAGGGTGTGATGCTGCAGGGAAAAGATCAGGGCTCCAGAAACAGATGCGGAGGTGCAATCCGGTACCTCCTGGTCTTGCCTTTCTTCGCGCACCAAGGCCCGGGCCCACCCAAATTGCTCTTGCGAGATCAAGTCGGCAACGGTTGTGAGTCTGCCTCTACGCGCCAACCTGCCTGTCTTCGTGTCAAAAAGCGGAAGAACTACCTCAACATCCTTCTTGATTTGTTCAATCGCTCCACCTGCAAGCCGAAAAGTCCGGTGTGGCGGCTCGACCTTCCAAAAGACGTCTGAGCCGTCCGGCATCAGTGTCCATGCCATGCAGGCGACTCCGAGTTCCGCGCGATCAACGTCCCACGTGCAGGGGCCTCGCCATGCGTCTTCCGCTTCTGAGTACTCAAAGAACTCCCAAGCGTTTGTATCCAGCGAAAAACTGAGACAATTCGTGCCGACGCGGAGATGCTGAGTGAAATGTAAGACTCTGCATCTTCGTACTCGACACGCTGGCGTTCCTCCAGTGATATGGCCCCGGGCTGCTGTCTGCCGTTTGAGGGTGGCATGATATCGCCCGAAGCGGAAAGCTCCGAACTTAAAAGAAACCACAATAGAAACAGTTGCATACTCTTCCGTGTTCTCATTTATCTATTTCTCATTCTATATGCTGTGTTTCGGCTTCGGCAAGGGCACAATGCCACCGTGGCTCCACGGCCTGAACACGCAGCGGACCCGGCCGGTAGCACAAGAGCCTGCAAGACGTTATACTTTGAGATCCTGCGGAAATTACATCAAAAGGAACTCACTATGTCTTCGAAGGGCGATGGTTCGGTTCGGATCCTGGGTGAAGGCCGCTTTCTCCGGCTGGTGGATCGTGATACGTGGGAGCATGTCGAGCGTGTCCGGGTGTCTGGCGTGGTGTGCATGGTGGCTGTTACGCCGGATAACGCCCTGCTTCTCGTGGAGCAATACCGCCCGGCGCTGAGGTGCGCCACGATTGAGATCCCGGCCGGGCTCGTGGGCGATCTGCCCGGCACAGAAAACGAGGCGTTTGAGACTGCCGCCACGCGCGAACTTGAAGAAGAAACCGGCTACACGGCGGCCCGCATGCGGTTTTTGAGCGAAGGACCGACGTCGTCGGGCATCTGCTCGGAGACCATCCGGTTTTACCGGGCTGAGGGCCTGCGGAAGATCGGCGATGGCGGCGGGGACCATTCCGAGGACATCACGGTGCATGTGGTGCCTCTCCAGGGCATTCATGACTGGCTGGAGACTCAGACCGAACGCGGCGTGCTCATTGATCCGAAGGTCTATGCCGGGCTGTATTTCGTTGGGCAGGGTGCACCGCACTGAACAAAAAAGAGAGCTTGGATCATCGCGATAACAGATTTTCCCGAATCTCTATCGAAGAACCTGGAGCAATTACGGAAAGGGGGAGAATATGCTGAAACGGGCCGGGTTTTGTTGCGCATTGGTGATGGTCGCCGCTCTGGGCGCGGAAGCTCAAGAGGCAACCTATACGGCCGCTTTGCTGACACCCGCATCCGAAGCCTGGCTGCCGGTGCGCGACCTGCTCGAGGAGCATCTCAGGAGCGCGGGCTATCACGTCGTGCCTTTTGGCTTCGACGAGCTTTCCGATCCGGCAAAACTCACGATCGATTCCATCGATCTCCTCGTGTTGCCCGATGCGTCGGCCCTGCCGGCGACGTCGACCACGGTGGTGGAGGCGTTTTTGAAGGCCGGGGGCGACATTTTCGCGTGCAACACGCCCCTGTGGCGCGATCAGCTGATCAACGACGGCGGTTCATGGGTTTCCCGCGCCGATTACCGGCATCTTCATACGCAGGACCTCCTCGAACACGTCATGTTTGATTTCGACACCACCGATCTGAGTGCGTGGCGCCGCAGCACGAACAATGCCGATACACCGGCGAGCCACGAGCTTGCCGGCACTTCCGGCGCGCCGTTCAATCGCGCGCTGCACGTCAAAATCAGCTCACTGAACAACTGGGACACCCTACTCGGCCCTCATATGGACGCGCCGTTCCCCGAGGGGCACACGCTGACCGTGTTCTGGGCAAAAGGGACAACCCGCACAACCGCCCTCGCCATCGAATGGGCCGAAAAAGACGGTTCGCGCTGGATCGCCACGGTCCAGCTCGCCCCCGAATGGCGCCAGTATGTGCTCCAGCCATCAGACTTCAAGTTCTGGGAGAGTGTGCCCGCGCGGGCGGCCTCCGAATTCAACCCCGCCAACGCCCTGCACACCGCCATCGGCCTCGCGCAGACCCACACGCCGCTCGGCAGCGGCGAACACGAATATTGGGTCGGGCCGTTCGGCACGGCAAAACGTTCGCCCGTACACGAGAAGCTGCTGACGGCGTTCGAGGCCCCCGCGCTTGAGACCTTGTCGCCGGGATACAAGTTCTTCGAATGCGCGGATGTCGCGGAATTCCGAGGATGCGACCTCAGGAAAGATGTCCGTTTCAAGATGCCCGCGGCAGTCTGGTCGTCCCATCCGCGCCCGGGGCCCGGCGGCTTTGAAAAAGGCCGTGACTGGCGGTGGAGTCCGCTGATTGAGGCCTTTTCGGGAACAGGCGTGTGGCGCGGCAACCCCGCCACGCTCTATGTCAATGCGGATGGACCGTATAAGGGCGGCGTGTGGGTGTCTGTAAGCATCCCCGACGCGGAATGGTATACCGGGGACGAAGCGCTCTCCAAGCTGTTCAAGGATTCCATTCAGCGTATGCAGCGCGGGGTATTTTTGCTGGAAGCGGGGACAAATTACTACACGTATTTCGACGACCAGACCGTCGAATTTGGCGCCCGTGTAATCAATCTGAGCAAAGAAAACCGGACGGAAAAGCTGCTCATCAACAAACGAGGGGTTGAGCACAGTGAGATGTCCATCTCGCTGGCGCCGGGGGAGATCAAGCACATTGCCGAATCCGAAGCGGCGAATCACTGGCTGGATACGCGGGCTGGGTCTGCCGGCCTGGCAGTGCATCTTGGCGATCACGACATGGCGGGGAATCAAGTCCATATCTGGCGGCCGAAGGAGCAAAAGCATTTCATCACGGTCGAAAACGGCGATTTTATGCTGGAAGGCGCGCGCTGGCGGCCGCATGGGGTGAATTACATGCCGTCATCGGGCATCGCCATCGAGGACGGCGAGTATTTTGAGCACTGGATCGGCGCGCGGTCGTACGACCCGGAAGTCATCCAGCGTGACCTGGATCATGTCCGGGATATGGGGATGAATTCGGTCAGTATTTTCATCCACTACCCGTCGATTGACTCGCAGAACCTGCTCGATCTGCTTCGGCGCCTTGAAATCATGGATATAAAAGCCAACCTGTCGCTGCGGCCGGGCACACCGTTCGATTTCGAATGGGACAAGATGCGCGCACTCATCGAACGCTACCGCCTGTGGGACAACGACACCGTTTACGCCTACGATCTCGCGTGGGAACCCATGTTTGGCGACCATGACGGCCGCAAATGCTGGGATGCCGAATGGCGCGAGTGGATCATCGAGCGTTATGGGAGCATTGAGAACGCCGAGACGGACTGGCAGTACAGGGCGCCGCGCGAATCCGACGGCCAGGTCACGAACCCGCTCAACCCGCACGTGGTCGAGGACGGCCCGCATTGGCGCATGATGGCCGCGTACCGGCGATTTCTCGACACCATCCTCTACAAATACTACGACCGCGCGCGCCGGCTGGTGCGTACCGTCGACCCAAACCACCTCGTGAGTTTCCGAATGACGCTGGCGGGCGATCCCACGGCACGGTGGTCGAAAACCGTGCCGTATGACTACGCCTACCTCGCCGGCGCGGTGGACCTCCTCGAGCCCGAGGCGTACGGCCGCATCGGCGACTGGGAACGCGTCAAACCCGGCTGGTTTACCTGCGAATACGGCCGCTGGGCCCATCCCGGCCTGCCGGTCCTCTGGGCTGAGGCCGGAGTGAGCGCGTGGTCGAACGCGCTGATGACCGCGCCTGCGGATCAACTTGAGTTCCAGGCCACGTTTTACACGGACATGTACCGGATGATGATCGACAGCGGCGCGGATGGCATTTACTGGTGGTGGTATCCGGGCGGCTACCGCGCCAACGAGCGCAGCGATTACGGCATCATCCATCCCGACGGCACCGATCGTCCCGTCACCAAAGTCATTCGTGACCATGCGGAGCGGTTCCTCAATGCGCCGTCGGCGAAACCCGTTGACCACTGGATCACCTTTGATCGGGATCCGCATCCTGACGGGCTCGCGGGCATTTATGCTGACGTGAAAGACGCCTTCTGGGCGGCCATCGAGGCGGGCAAGACCCCCGGGCTCCGCACCGAGGGCACCGGAACCACCTCCGCGGATTGCCCGCTCACCGCCGTGGGCAATGTGGAGTACAACGGCAGCAATCCGCCCAAATACCTCGATGGATTTTTCGATACTGTCGAAATTCGTGACGCCGCGGGCAACTGGCAACCGGTGCAGGATGGCGGCGCGGTGGCCCTGGGTGGGGACCAGCCGTTGGTCGCGCGGCTGGGCATGACCAATCTCGGCGAAGCCGCCTGGCTGCCGCCGACGGAAGCTGGAGACGCTGGCGCCGTCTACGTGCGCGTGGACGCGGTGACGACGGACTGGGGACCGTCCTCACGCATCGCTCCCGGCATATATCCGGGCGAGTCGCGTTTTCCCATCCCGGTGCGCGTCGACCGGTTTGGACAGTCCGTGCTCGAAGAGGTTACCCTGATGTCTGACTTTCCGCCGTTGGCGCGGCTCACCCTCGAGTTTCGCTTTGAAGCCGAAGGTCGCGCCGTGTTCGGCCCGCGGTATACGGTGGAGGTGCATTCGTATCCATTAGCCGACGAGATAGTCAGAGGAGAAATACCATGAGAACACTTGCTGTTGCTGGAGTCGCGCTGCTGCTCGTTTTCGCCGCCTCTGCGCAAAGTACCAGTCCCGCCGAGAACATCGCGCTGGGCAAATCCTATACGATGCAGCCCCGGCCCAATTACGAGCACTGTACTGACCCGGGCGATGCCACACAGCTTACCGATGGCGTGTATACGGAAGGCTATTTCTGGGCTCAGAAGACCACGGTCGGCTGGACCCATCAGCCGATCATCGTCGTGACCATTGATCTGGGAGAAGATCTGCCGATCAGCGGAGCCTCGTTCAACACCGCCGCTGGCACGGCCGGGGTCGCCTGGCCCGCAGCAATCTACGTGCTCGTGGCCGGTGAAGACAAGATCTTCTACGAGGCGGGCGAACTCATCTCGATGAGCTCCGGCCACGGCCTTCCCGATCCGGCCAGGTATTCCGTGCACCGCTACTGGACCGACCAGCTCAAGACGCATGGGCGATACATGGCCTTCGCCTTCGACGCCCAGCCGTACGGGTTCGTCGACGAGATCGAAGTGTACCGGGGTGAGGACGAATGGCTCCAGTACGCCTACACAGGAACTCCCATTAAAGACGTCAAGGACGCTGTGGTCAACGCGTCGCTCCAGCAGGCGATCCGCCGCCGCATTCTCCTCGACATCGCGGGCATTGAAGAGAAGCTTCCGAAAGCCGCCATCGACGCGGGCGCGAAGGAGGCCATCGCGGCTGGACTGACGGAGGCCCGCAGTGCGTGCGTGGAGCTGCCCGAGGCCGATCTGGAAACATTCAAGGCCGTCATACCGCTCAACGACCTGCACCGCGACGTACTGGCGCTCCAGGGCGCCCTGTGGCAGGCGCAGGGGCTCGCGCCGCTCACCGCCTGGCAGCCGCCGTTGTGGGACCAGGCCGGCCTCCTCGACGACCCGGTCGCGGGCGCATCTCCGAAGGTTGCGGTGCATCTCATGCGCAATGAGTACCGGGCCGGCTGTTTCAGCCTTTCCAACGCCACCGGGGAGCCTGACACCGTGCGGGTCACCTTTACCGGTCTTCCCGGCGGGGACAACCCCGGCTACATTACCGTGCACGAAGTCCAATGGACCGACACCAAGGCGGGGATCCCCGTCGCGGCGGCCTTGCCTGAGGCGCCCCGGCTGGGCGGCTCCAGCGTGATCGAGATTCCGGCCGGCATGACGCGGCAGGTCTGGTTCACCTTCCATCCCCAGTCCGTCGACCCAGGCACGCATACCGGCGAGATCGTGATGGCATCGGCACGACACGGTGAACTGCGGGTTCCGGTGGAGATGCGCGTCTACCCGTTCGAATTTCCCGCGCGGCCAACACTGCATTTCGGGGGCTGGGATTACAGCAACGGCCCCGGCAACAGAGGCGTCACGCCCAGCAACATGGCTCAGCTTATTGCCCATTGCCGCGAACATTATGTGGATTCACCCTGGGCCACCAACGCCGTGATGCCCTGGGGCGAGTACGATGCGGCGGGGGCGATGACCGCTGCCCCCAGCACGGCTGCGTTCGATGAGTGGATGGACCGCTGGCCCGATGCCGCCAATTACATGGTGTTTTCGGCGGTCGGCTCGAAGATGGCCGGATTTGCGCAAGGCACGCCCGAGTTCAACCGTGCTGTCGGCGAATGGACCGTGTTCTGGGCGGAATACATGAAAGGCAAGGGCAAGCAGCCGGAACAGCTCGGGTTGTTGATCATCGATGAGCCCCACCGCGCCGAACAGGACGAAACCATCCTCCACTGGGCCCTGGCCATCCGCGCCATGGATACCGGCATCCGCATCTGGGAGGATCCGATCTACCGGGGCGACATGACGCAGGCAAACCCGGAGATGATCGCCGCCTGCCATGTCCTCTGTCCCAACCGGCCCCTGTTCCTCAACGGCCCGGACGCGTATCGCCAGTATTTTGTGGATCGGCGCAATGAGGGCATCACGCTCGAGTTCTATTCATGCAGCGGCCCCGTGCGCCTGCTCGACCCCTATGGCTATCACCGCATGCAGGCTTGGGAATGCTGGGCGTATGAGGCCGTGGGCACGTATTTCTGGGCCCTGAGCGATACGGGCAACGGCTCGTCGTGGAACGAATACATCGCGCCCGGCACCGACTACTGCCCGTTCTTCCTGGACGACGATACGGTCACCGCGGGTAAACACATGGAAGCCATCCGCGAGAGCATCCAGGACTTTGAATACCTGGTCATGCTCCGCGATGCGATTGTCCGGGCCGGAGAATCCGATACAGCGGCCGCGGCAGGCGCGCTCCTCGCCGAGCTGCCCGGCCGGGTGCTCGACGCGAGCCGCAGTAAGACCCAGTACTGGAATGAACCGCTCGATCGGGCTGTTGCGGACCGCGCACGGCTCGAGATTCTTGATATGCTGGTGCAGCTGAAGTAAACCGCGGCAAGGAGACTGCGTTATGTATTCACTGACCCTGGTCATCGCGGCGGGACTGTCTGCGGCCGGCGCGGAAGCGGTCCCGTTTTACGCCGACAAACTCGATTTGACGTACTATCTCGACGCATCCGGCGCGCGCCATCCCATCGCATCCGTCCAGGACTGGGAAATTCGGCGTGAGCATGTCCGCGCCGGTCTCCAGCAGGTGGCCGGGCCACTGCCCTCTCGCGAGACGCTGGCCCCCCTGGATCTGCAGGTCGAACAGGAGGACGATTTTCCCGCCTATGTCCGCAGGAAGATCACGTTCGCGGTGGAACCGTGGGATCGTCTGCCCGCGTATCTCCTGATCCCGAAAGGGAAAGAAGGTCCCCTGCCCGCGGTCCTGTGCCTGCACCCCACCGCCGATATCGGCAAAGGCGTTGTCGTGGGTTTGGGCGGCAGGGAAAACCGGCAATACGCCGAAGAACTGGCCGCGATGGGGTTCGTGACCCTTGCCCCCGACTACCCCGGGTTCGGCGATTACAAAGACGCCCGGCAGCGCGCGTATGCCCGCGGATATACCAGCATGACCATGAAAGGCATCTGGAACCATATGCGCTGCGTCGATCTGCTCCAGAGCCTGCCCGAGGTTGATGCCAACCGCATCGGCTGCATCGGCCATTCCCTCGGCGGTCATAACACGCTCTTTGTAGGCCTGTTTGATGAGCGGGTCCGCGTGATGGTCACGAGCTGCGGATTCACCCTTTTCGCGAAGTACAAAGACGGCGACCTCACAGGATGGACGCATGACGGCTACATGCCCGCGATTGCCGAGACCTACGGCAAGGATCCGGCAGCGATGCCATTCGATTTCCCGGATATTCTCGCCGCGCTTGCGCCGCGTACCGTGTTCATCAATGCGCCCGTGAACGACGACAACTTCGATGTCTCGGGGGTGCAGGATTGCGTGGCGGCCGCGCAGCCCGTGTTCGCGTTGTACGGCGCAAACGACCGCCTGATCGCCGTGTATCCTGAGGCCGAACACGATTTTCCTGACGTGGAACGCCACCAGGCCTACGCGTGCATCCGTGACGCCCTGGCTGTACCCGAAGAGCACTGACCGCGGCTGGCGCGCGGACAGAGGACAAAAGGCGCGGACAAAAGGGAGGGTGCGAACGATGAACAGCCTTCCAGAGAGAACCGATGGCGGCGCGTGCGTGTATGCGCGTCGCCGATTTCTGTTGGCGGCAGGTGCGGGCATTGGCCTCGCACCGGGAGTCCAGGGCACAGAACAGACCGAGACTACTGTGGAATCCTTCACAATTTACAATGAAACGACCAAACTCCCGCTCAACGGAGACGGCGCCGCGATCATCAAAAATGCCAGCGACCTCGGGGCGCAGTTGCATACCCGGCACGGAGGGTGCTGCCGCTGCACGGTGGCGGCCCTGCAGCAGGCGCTCGAGATGGTGCCGGAGCATCCCGGCCTGTTCCGCGCAGCGACCTGCCTCGATGCCGGCGCCGCGCCGGGCGCGAAGCTGAGCTGCGGCTGTTTCACCGGCGCGGGCATCGTGATCGGCTATATCTGCGGCGGAGAGAATTTCAGCGACAGGAGCCTCGCGCACAAGCTGATTCAGCAGGTGGCCCGAAAGTTTCAGAAAACCTACGGCAGCGTCCTGTGCGAGGATGCCCGAAAAGGCGGCAAGTGCCACGTGGTCGTGGGACGCGCTGTCCAGTGGACCGCCGAGGTACTGTTGGCGCAGTTCTGCGGGTACACGTCTCCGTCTCAGGGATGAGGAGAGCCGGGCGGCCTGGCGTCACCGCCCATGCCGCTCAGATTCGAGGCAGGACAGATCGGCTACCCGCAATCCAAATCGTTCCGCGATTGCGGCGGCGTCGTCCAGGTTTGCCGCGACGTCTTCGGGCCGGTGGGCATCGGAATTGATCACAACCTCAATGTCGTATTCTGCAGCCAGTTCCCAGAAGCGGCCCCAGGGATACATCGGCCGGCAGCCTTCGGGCGTCTCGAGCCAGGGTTTGCGGAACCCATAGCCGTTGATCTCCAGCGGCACGCGATGAGCTTCCGCCGTCTGGAGGATCTCGCGCGAACAGGCCTCCGCGTGCCGATCCCAGGCCAGGTAGCTGTTCCCGAACAGATCGGGATGCGCGATAAACGCAAATAAGCCCCATTCAATGAGCGTGCAGTACACGGACGCATAGGTTCGCAATGCCGCGGCGTCTGTTATTCCCCCGTAGACGGGAAGCCAGCTCCCGTTGTGTGCAATGAAGTGCGCCGCGCCGACCAGGTAGTCAAGTTCGAGCCGGCCGAGGAGTTCGTCCTCGAAATACGCCCGGTACGCGGGCGTATACTCGCATTCCATGGCGTTCAGGATGCTGAGGCCGGGGAAGGCGTGGCGGGCCTGCTCGACGTCAGCGCAATACGCTTCCCGCTCATCGTATTCCATCCGGACCGACAGCCAGCGGTTGTCAGGCAGCGCGGCGTGATCGGAAAATCCAAGTACGGTCAGGCCGGCCTCGAGGGCCGCGCGGCAATAGTCGTCGACGTTGCCCGTAGCATGTTTGCAACGGAATGTATGGGTATGATGATTGGTCTTCATGGATTCCTTTCGAGGGAAGAATCGGGGGTTTTGCATGCATGCCTGCCCATTATAGGATAGGCACGGCCAGAGAACCCAGCATTTTGTAGATCCGCGTCACGATCTGTTTGGTTGAGACGCCCTCAGCGCCGGGGAAACTTCCCACGTCGTCGTAACGCGCATAAAAATCTTCATCCCCGGGGTCAACAGGCTCCATGCCGGGCCGCAACTCATAACTGGTGGTGTTGCGCAGGGGCCAGAGATCTACCGGCGACAACCCTGACAATCCTTCGATCAGGTAGTTGACATCGGACAACGGAAACCGCCGCTTGGCAATCACCCAGCTCCGGCCGGGCTGGGTGCTGCTGAGGATGGCCTCGCGCACGGTCTGGGCGATCTTCGCATCTTCGATCAGCACGCCGTTCTCGGTGTTCAGGTTTTGTGAGCGGGGATCCAGGTTGTACGAGCCAACGTAGGCGATGCGCCCGTCTACCACGATCGATTTGGCGTGGACGGATACAAACGGCTCGCGCGTTTCGCCATCCTGTTCCGCGCGCTCCTTAAGTTCGGGAAAATTCGGCAGCAGCTGCAGGAAATCGTCCGGCTGCGGTTTCAACTCGAAAATGTGGAAGCCCAGCCGCTCGAAGTACAGCGAACGCATTTTGTAGTTCGCGGAATACGCCATCATGTTGTCCGTCGATGCAAAGCTGTTGGTTGAAATGATGACTTTCGCAGGCGGTTCCTGGCGCTGCAGCTTTCGGAACGCCCGGCGTCCCGAAAGGTTCAGAATGAGATAGGGGCTCTGGATCAGCAGTTCGTCATCGGTTTTCCGGATGGTCTCCCGGATGCGGCGTGCGGCTCTCCCTCCACCCCACAACCATTTGCCCTGGTTCTTGCCGGGGGCGTCCGAGATGTATTCCAGCCGCCGCGCCTGCTGAAACGGCGTGACGAAGCGGTCGCGGATGAACGCCGCATCGAGCCCGTCGGTCATGCGTGCGCGGAAGTCTTCCACGCCGAAATCCTCGCTCCGGAGAATGCGCTGGTACTCGCCCGTCCGGATCACGGCGGCCACGTCCGTCAGTTTGCGACTCTCAACCGTTCGCCGGTAGAACCAGTAGTCTTCGAACGACTCAGCCATGGCCTTGGTCGCGGGCCCGAGCACCACGGAATCGCGATCGAGGAAGTTATAGCTGGTGGAGTAGTTGTAATAATGATTGTCGATGTTGCGGCCGCCTACGATGCCGATCAGACCGTCAAACAACATAAGTTTGTTGTGGAGGCGCTGGTTGGTCCCCTTGAATCGTACCAGCACGCTGGCCAGTTCCAGCACCCGGGGCGGAGCCGCGTGTTTCGCCGGAGGGCGGTAGTATTTCAGCTCGAGATTGGGGTGCGCTTCGGTGAGGGCGGCGATCCATCGTGAATCCCGGGCGGACATGAAATAGTCGACCATGAGGCGCACCACCACGCCGCGGCGGGCCGCGTCGAACAGCTCGCTCACGATCAAGTGTCCGCACTCGTCGTTCGCCAGAATGGTGGTCTGGATGTCAATGGAACGCCGTGCATGCCGGATCAAGTGAACGCGCAACAGCAGGGCTTCGTACCCGTCCTCGAGCAGGAGCACGTGGTTGTGGCTCGTTGCGTCCGCATGCGCATCGCGAGCAGCGGCCTCCACGCGCTGGGCCAGCGCATAGACCGGTGAATCGTACTCGTATGCCGCGGCGCTCAGACAGAGTCCCACCACGACCGTAATGACGCCCCACCGGCATCCGCTGTGTCGTGCTGCGCCCATGCCTCCCTCTCCAGCCATTGCTGCGTAGGGCCGATTGTGCCACAGGCGCCGCGCCACGGCCAACCCCCACGGGCCTGCGGGCCTGTCGCGCCTTTCGCTACTCTGATCGGGGGTGGAGTTCGAGGAGACTGTGCTTGGTGCGGCCGGCGGGTCGCGTGCCCGGGCGTATTGGTCTATAATCCGGGGCAGTTCAGGGTCTGCGGAAAGACCCGTGTCCAGGATAACAGAGGAACACGAATCATGAGATACAGCGAGCTCGGCAAGTCAGGCATCACGGCGTCGGTCATTGGCATGGGAACCTGGGTTACGGGTGGCGGCATGATCTGGGGGGAAGACCCGGATGACGCCGAATCCATTCGAGCGATTCACGCCGCGCTGGATACGGGCATCACGCTCATCGATACCGCGCCTTCGTACGGGCGGGGCCGTAGCGAGGACGTGGTCGGGAAGGCGATCCGGGACCGCCGCGACAAGGTGGTGCTGGCCACCAAATGCGGGCTGCTGATCGATGATGATCGCGGGGCCTTTTTCACGGAATTTGACGGGCACCGCATGTACCGCAGCCTGCGTCCGGAGACGATCCGGGATGAGGTCGAAGTGAGCCTGCGCCGCATGCAAACCGACCGGATCGACCTGTATCAGACTCACTGGCCGGCGATCGAGCCGTTGAAGACGCCGATCGCGGACACCATGGCCTGTCTCATGAACTTGAAAGCGCAGGGGAAGATCCGGGCGATCGGCGTCTCGAACGTCAGCCTGGAGGAATTGAAGGAAAACGACGCCGCGGGCGACCTGGACGGCTGCCAGTTCCGGTACAGCATGCTGGCCCGGCAGGCTGAGAGCGACATTCTCCCGTATTGCCTGAAGCACAATGTCGCGACGTTGACCTATATGTCGCTTGAACAGGGCCTCTTGACCGGCAAAATCGGTATGGACCGCGTGTTTTCTAAGGAGGAGTTCCGAAGCGACACGGGCTGGAACCCCTGGTTCGCGATGTCCCACCGCCAGCGTGTCCTGGACTTGCTGGCCGGCTGGAGCGATCTCACGGCAAAATACCGGTGCACGCTGGCGCAACTGGTCCTCGCGTGGACACTCGGCCAGCCCGGCGTGACCCATGTGCTTGCCGGTGCGCGGAAGACCAGCCAGATCGAGGAAAACGTGGCCGCGGCCGATCTTGATATCGCTTCGGAGGATTTGGACCGCATGCGGCGCGATATCGTCGCGCTCGGAGAGCCGGCCTGAGGAATCCGGGGCGCTGGCACTCAGTGGCTGATCGCCCTGCGCCGCCGCTCCAATTCACGGGCGGTTGCGCAGGGATTTTAATGCCCGTACGGGGGGTTTGACACACCCCGGTGGCCTTGTTATTCTCCCATCGTGTTCGTTGACAGAAGCTCCCTATTTAGTGGTTTTTCTGCAACCGGGCAATCTCCTGATGGCTAAGGTGCGTATAGCGTCCCTCTGCCGGGCATTGTTCTATCTTTGGGGTGGGGTTGAGTGGAGCGTGCCCGGAAATCCGCCACAGGCGCCGACCTGGCTGCCGCAGCCGGGCATTCCGGCGGAATGGGCGCAGGACGGGATGGCAGACTGGGGTTTTTCAGGGCAATTTGTCTGAATATATGGAGGATGTGAACGATGGCAGGCGCGACATTTCACCATTTTGGCGTACCCACGGCCCGGCAGTCCGAAAAGGAAGAATTTATCGAGGGTGCGAAGGTCTATGTCACGAACGCGGATGAGCATCCGTTCCGCATTGAATTTCTGCGCTTTGAGAAGGACAGCCCGATGCACCCGGAAGTCCAGAATACGCCCCACGCCGCGTTCATGGTCGACAACCTCGACGAGGCGCTCCAGGGCCGCCAGGTCATTGTCGAGCCGTTTGACGCCAATCCATCGCTGCGTGTGGCCTTTATCAAAGATGGAGACGCCGTGCTCGAGCTGATGGAAGCCAAATAAAGCGGCGGGAAGCCGGCGCGGACAGTAAAACCAGGGGGGCAAGCCATCATGGCAATGAAGAAGTTCATCAACAATCCCGATGACCTTGTCAACGAACTGCTGGCGGGCTTTGTGCTGGCCAATGCGGGCAAAGTGGCGCTGACGGGCAACAACCTTGTTGTGCGGGCACAAGCGAAGCCCACGGACAAGGTGGCTGTGGTCACGCTGGGCGGCAGCGGGCACGAACCCGCGCTGAGCGGCTTTGTGGGCGAGGGCATGCTCGATATCAGCGTTCCGGGCGAGATTTTCGCGGCCCCCGGGCCGCCGCGCGTGTTTGAGGCGCTCAAACTGGCTCATCGCGACGCGGGCGTGCTCCTGATCGTCCTGAATCACGAAGGCGACGTCATGAGCGCCGGTATCGCGATGGAAATGGCCGAAAAAGAAGGCCTGAACGTGAAACAAATCCTCACGCACGAAGACATCTCGGTGCCGTCGCGGCAGGATCCAAAAGACAGGCGCGGGCTCGTGGGCTGTTTCCCGGTGATCAAGGTGGCGGGCGCCGCCGCGGAACAGGGTTTACCGCTGGACGAGTGCCTTGCCATTGCGGAACGCATGGAGCGCAACATGGCCACGCTCGCGGTGGCCGTTACGGGTGCGACGCACCCCTCGACGGGGCAGGTTATCGCGGAAGTGCCCGAAGCCGACATGATTGTCGGTATGGGGCAGCATGGCGAGGCTGGGGGAGGCCAGCAGCCGCTCAAGAGTGCGGACGAAACGGCCGCCCTCATGATTGATGCCCTGTGCGCCGATCTGGGGGCAAAGGCCGGCGACCAGCTGCTGGTCCTTATCAACGGCGTCGGTTCGACCACGCTGATGGAGCAGTACCTCGTGCTCAACGGCGTGAAGAAGGCCCTGGACGCCAAAAACATGGTCCTGGCGCGCGCGCTCGTTGGCGAGTTCCTCACCGTGCAGGAGATGGGCGGTTTTCAGATGTGCGCCGCGAAGATGGACGAGCAGCTGCTGGCCTTGTGGGATGCCCCCTGCAACACGCCGGCGCTGGTCGTGAAATAAGTCCCGGGACAGCATACATGGTGACTTTAGAGCGACTGGCCTCGATGGTGCATGCGGCTGCGGCGCAGATACGCGCCAGCCAGGAGCTGCTTTCACAATTGGACTCGCACGGCGGCGATGGCGACCACGGAACGACGATGGTGCGCGCCATGAATTGCATGGAGCAGGCGGTCGAGGCGAAACAGGCCGGGTCGATCCCCGAGCTGCTGAAAGCCATTGGCTGGGCGGTCATGGGCGTCGACGGCGGGGCGACCGGCCCGCTTTTCGGGACGTTTTTCATGAGCATGTCGGACGCGGCCGGCGGGGCGGCGCTTGATGCGCGGGGCCTGGCCGGGGCGTTTGCGGCAGGATTGGCCGGTGTTCAGAAACGTACCCGCGCCCAGGTGGGCGACAAGACCATGCTCGATGCCCTCGTGCCGGCCGTGCAGGCTGCGCAGGAGGCCGCAGATGGCGGCGCCCCGGTCGAAGACGTGCTCCGAAGCGCGTTCGAGGCCGCCCGTGCGGGCGCGGAAGGCACCGCGGCGATGCAGGCACGCTTCGGCCGGGCCAAAAACATCGGTGAAAAGAGCATCGGACAGCCTGACGCCGGTGCCACTTCGGTTTCGCTCTTGTTCAAGGGATTTCTGGAAGGAGTGACATCACATGGCTGATGCGGACAAAACTACCGGCGACAAAAAGAAGAATTTCGGGATCGGCATACCTCAGGAGACACCCGGATTCTTCCTCAAGGGCAGCGCCCATCTGGACTGGGGGATGAAACACCGGCTTGCGCGCATTTTCAATCCCAAAAGCGGGCGCACCGTCATGCTGGCGTTCGATCACGGCTACATCATGGGGCCGACCTCCGGCATCGAACGGATCGACCTGGCTATCCCGCCGCTGATTGACTACGTTGACTGCCTGATGTGCACCCGCGGCGCGTTGCGTACCTGCATCCCGCCCGAGACCAATAAACCGGTGGTCCTGCGGTGCAGCACGGGCGCGACTGTGCTCAGAGAGCTCAGCGATGAAGTGATCGGAGTGACGGTCGAAGATGCTGTGCGCATGAATGCGGCCGCGGTGACCACGCAGGTCTGTATCGGCGCGGTACACGAGCGCGAAACGCTCGAAAACCTGTCGTACCTGATCAATGAAGGCAACAACTACGGCGTTCCGACGCTTGGCGTCACGGCCGTGGGCAAGGAACTCGTGCGCGATGCCCGGTATCTGGGGCTGGCGTGCCGGGTGATCGCGGAACTCGGGGCACATTTCGTGAAGACGTACTACTGCGAACCCGATTTCGAGGAGGTCGTGGCGGGCTGCCCCGTTCCCATTGTGATCGCGGGCGGCAAGAAACTGCCGGAGAAAGAGGCCCTCGACATGGCGTACAAGGCGATTAACCAGGGCGCCGCGGGCGTCGACATGGGCCGCAACATCTTCTGCGCTGACGATCCCGTTGCGATGGTGCAGGCCGTGCGCCAGGTGGTGCACGAAAACGACACGCCGGACCAGGCGTTTGACCTGTACGAGACTCTGAAACGTGAACACGCGAAATGAGCGTCCATGCGTCCGGACCGATTGAAGGCAGAGGGGCCGCAGTGCGCAGGCGGAGGAAGCCAGGAGGAACCGGGTGATGAGTCACATGACCAGACGGCAAATGATTGGCGGCGTTGTGGCGGGCACGGCAATGGCGGCCGTTGGCGGCCGCACACGCGCAAGCGAGGTGAGCATGCTGGAGAACAAAGATTTTTACAAAGCGGATGGTACCTTTGACGCTGCAGCGGCGAAAGAGGCGTACTACGACATGATGCGGCGCTTCAATTACCCGATCGTCGACCGGCTCCAGGGCGAGGAGTTCTGGGCCGTCGATTTCGGCCTGGGCAAGTTTACCGAAGTGGGCATGGCGGGCATTTTCTGGCTCAATGTCAAGGAACACGACTTTTTCGGCCACGAGATCTACCTGTTGCCCGGCCAGATGATCCCCGAACACCGCCACCTGAAAACCGAAGATGCGCGGCCGAAAATGGAGGGCTGGCACACCCGCCACGGGTTCGTCTGGACCTACGGCGAAGGCGAGCCCAATCCGGGAGATGTCGAGCGGATTCCGCCCAGTCACCGTGATATCGCCAAAGCCCGGCGCGCGCTCAAACTGATGCCCGGCGAAGTGACCTGGCTGCCGGAGGCCGAACAGTGGCATTCCATGCTGGCAGGGCCCGAAGGCGCCATCGTGACCGAGTATGCGTCGTACCACGACAACGCCGCGCTTCGGTTCACCATCCCGAACGCGAAACTGTAGACTGAAAGTCGGCGCGGACAGGGGCCAGATCCCGCCCGGCGGGGCGGTGCAGGATTGAGATTGTGCGCGCGGGCGCCTGAACCTCCGGCTGCGGGGGGAGAGGCGGCCGCACAAGAAAAGGACAGTGAAAACCGTGATCGCTTTTCAATCCGATACCTTGCGGGCGGGAGTGTTTTGGATGTGCCTGGTCTGCGCGGCCGTGGCGCTGGCCGGTGAAAGCGGCCCCCTGTACGCTAAGCACGACACGTGGCCGGAGACCATGACCGCCGCGCGGCAGGCATTCCAGGCGGCAGGCGGCGACCCCGCTCTCGAACTCGGACCGTGGTTCACCACGGGCGCGCTGCAGGCGGAAGGCTTTGCCCAGGCCCTGTTCCCCGAACACGGAGTCGAGCTGGAGGCGAAGACCGCTGACGGCCAGGCAGCCTGGACACCCAAGCCGGACTGGAAGGACGGCGTGGTCATCAATCTGCCCGGGGGCGACTCGCACTCCACCTACCTGTACCGCACGATCCAGGCGGCCAGTCCGGTGACGCTGACGGCCAGTCTTGGAAGCGATGACGGCCTGGAGGTTTGGTTTAACGGCGAGAAGCTCCTTTCCAACGACGTGCCGCGGGTGGCCGCCCCCAACCAGGATCGGGTGGCCCTCTCGCTGAACGCCGGGGAGAACCGGCTGCTTCTGAAGATTTTTAACCGGACCGGGGGACATGCCTTCTACTTTGCGCTCACTGATCCCCGGCTTGATACGGTCTGGCGCCAGATGGCCGCCGATTTTCCAGACCAGACGCAGTGCTTCGAGCAGAGCGCCGGAAGCGACGGCGTCTGGGACTGGTTCCGCCAGACTTCTACGGCAACGGAGGAGCGTATTGCCACCGATACCCTGGGGCGTTTGGGCGAACTGGCCGAGGGACTGAAAAACGAGCTGGAGGCCCTGAAAACGCAGCAGGTTGCGGCCAGCGATCCGCGCTGGCTGGCCTTGTTCGAGCGCGCACATCGAGCCGCAGAGCATGCGGAACGGCTGAATCTTGTCAATCTGGAGGCGCTGCGGCGGGCGATCGACGATCTCCGGGCAACCTATCCCGACCGGTATCCCCAGGGCGACGCGCTGTCGACACGGTTGGCCGCGTTGGAAGGCTCGGTCCAGCAGGCGCGCCAGACCCTGCGTGACGCCCGGCCCGGGGCGGAAAATGCCCTGGGCGAAGCGGCTGCTCAGGCCGCTGCGCTGCAACGCGATGCGCTGCTCGCAAACCCCTTGCTCGATTTTGACCAGCTGCTGCTGATCAAACGCGGGGAGGGCAATCTGGGCCTCCCGCAGAACTGGCAGGGCAACTGCGCGCTTGCGCGCGCCGGCTACGACAACGAGATCTGCGTCATGAGCCCGGTTACGCCCGACGGCGCCCTCACTACGCTCTTCAGGCCCGATGGTTCGCGCTTTGTGGGCGACGTGGACCTGCATTTCGACGGCAGCAGGATGCTGATCTCCATGCCGGGGGCGCATGACCGCTGGCAAATCTGGGAGTTGAACGCCGACGGCACCGGGCTCCGCCAGGTCACGCCGGGCGCGTATCCCGATGTGGACAATTATGACGCGTGCTACCTTCCAGACGGCCGGATCATCTTTGCATCGACCCGGTGCTTCCAGGGGATCCCCTGTGTGGCAGGGGCCGATGCCGTGGCCAATCTGTGCATCATGCATCCCGACGGCACGAATATCCGCATGCTCTGTTTTGATCAGGACCACAACTGGTGCCCGACGGTGCTCAACAACGGCCGGGTCCTGTTTTCACGGTGGGAGTATTCGGACACTCCGCACTATTTCTCGCGTCTGCTGTTTCACATGAACCCGGACGGCACCAACCAGATGGAGTTTTACGGCAGCAACTCGTTCTGGCCGAATTCGATCTTCTATGCGCGGCCGATACCCAATCATCCCACCAAGATCGTCGCTATTGTCTCCGGCCATCACGGCGTGGCCCGTATGGGCGAACTCACCGTGTTTGACCCCGCCGAAGGGCGGCGCGAGGCGGATGGCGCAGTGCAGCGCATTCCCGGCTACGGCAAACCCGTTGACCCGATCATTGCCGACGAGCTCGTCCAGAATTCCTGGCCGAAATTCCTGCATCCGTATCCGCTGAGCGACAAGTATTTCCTCGTGTCGTGCAAACCTTCGCCCCGGGCCCCCTGGGGGATCTATCTCGCCGATATCTTCGACAACCTGGTGTTGCTCAAAGAAGAGCCCGGATTCGCCCTCCTGGAGCCGATACCGTTCCGGCCCACAACGGCGCCGCCCGAAATTCCGGACAAGGTGCACCTCGATTCCAAGGAAGCGACCGTCTACCTCGCGGACATCTACGAAGGGGACGGCCTGAGAGACATCCCCCGCGGAACCGTCAAGAAGCTTCGGCTGTTTGCCATGCATTACGCGTACAACCGGATGGGCGGGCACGTCCACATCGGCGTGGAAGGCCCCTGGGACGTGCACCGCATTCTCGGTACGGTGCCCGTGTTTGAGGACGGTTCGGCGGTATTTACCGTGCCCGCAAATGTCCCGATCGCCGTGCAGCCACTTGACGAGCAGGGCCGCGCACTGCAGGTCATGCGGAGCTGGTTCACGGCGATGCCGGGAGAAATCCTGTCGTGCGTCGGCTGCCACGAGCAACAGAATATGGGACCGCCTTCAGCTCTAAGCCTGGCTTCGCGAGCGCTCCCCGCGGCGATTGAACCGTGGCACGGGCCGGCGCGCGGGTTCAGCTTCAAACGCGATGTCCAGCCTGTGCTTGACCAGTTTTGCGTGGGTTGCCACCAGGGGCAGGAGGGGCGCCCTGATTTTGCCCGCAAAGACGAGAACGGCTGGAACAACTTCACGCCGTCCTACCTGGCCCTGCACCCGTATGTGCGCCGGCCTGGTCCCGAAAGTGATTACCATCTGGCGACGCCCATGGAGTGGCACGCGGGCACGAGCGAACTGATTCAAATGCTCGAGAAGGGCCATTTCGGCGTGAAATTGGATGAAGAGGCCTGGGATCGGCTGTTCACCTGGATCGATCTCAACGTGCCCGATCACGGTACCTGGCACGAACAACAGCCCATCCCTCATGATTTCCATGCGCGCCGTGAGTACATGCTGACCACTTACGCCAACCGTACGGAAGATTTTGAAGTCATCCCCGAAGGCCTCGGCGCCCCGCGTGAATTCGTGCGTCCTGAGCGGCCCGCTACACGGCAGGACGCCACGGTGCGCGTTGAAGACTGGCCGTTCTCAGACGAGGAGGCGCGCGCGCTTCAGCGCGCGGCGGCAGGGGCCGTGGCCGCGGTGGACGCGGCAGGCGAGCTCCACAGGAAGACCGTTGACCTGGGCGGCGGTATGACGATGGACTTCGTGCTCATTCCCCCGGGGGACTACGTAATGGGCAGCGTAGACGGAGCGCTGGACGAGCAGCCTCCCTGCCGGGTGGCCATTGACCAGTCGTTCTGGATGGGCGTCACCGAAGTGTCAAATGCGCAGTATGCGTGTTTTGACCCCGCGCACGATACCGGGACCATCGATCAGCACAACAAAGACCACACCCGCCCGGGATACGCAGCCAATCTGCCCGAGCAGCCGGCGGCGCGGGTTTCGTGGGATGACGCCATGGCATTTTGCGAGTGGCTGACCGGGCGCGCGGGCGCTCCCTGCACCCTGCCCACCGAGGCGCAATGGGAATGGGCCTGCCGGGCCGGTTCTGGCGACGCGTTTTTCTACGGCGGGATGGATGCGGATTTTTCATCCTTCGCCAATCTCGCCGACCAATCGATCAAGCTTCTGGCTGTTGCGGGCATCGATCCTCAACCTATTCCCAATCCCAGCCCCTACGAGGATTTTCTCCCGAAAGACACCCGCTTCAACGATGGTGAACGCATCGTGGCCGCTGTGGGCAAGTATCAACCCAATCCCTGGGGATTGATGGATATGCACGGCAATGTGGCGGAATGGACCCGCAGCTCGTTCGCCGCGTATCCCTATCTGGAAGACGGCCGCAATGACCCGGATTCGCGCCAAAACAAAGTCGTGCGGGGCGGCTCCTGGTTTGACCGGCCTCACCGGGCCACGTCGTCCTTCCGGCTGGCGTATAAGCCATATCAGAAGGTGTATAACGTGGGATTCCGCGTGATCATACCCGTTGATACGCCAAAACAGGTCAATATCGCCCGAAATTAAGCGGCAATTCACGGGTACGCAGCCTGTTTCGGATGTGTTGAGGAGTGCCGCTCTCAAGCGGGCATTTAGAGCGCAGTGCGCAGGCCGGAGCCTTTACGCGGCCTTTGCGGCACCGCAAATCCCGCAAAGGCCGCGGTTAGAATCTTGAAGGAAGAATGGGTACAATCGAATACACTTGGCGCCGCGACGGTGTAGACTGCCCCGTCTGTGAACGGAAATCAGGATGCAAGACACGGCAACGCACGACTAAGGGGGACTGGAGTATGTGGCATGCGGCAATCTGGCGCCGCGGGTTTGCGCTCGCAGTGCTGATGGCGGGAATTTTAGCTGGCAGTGCCCCGGCGCAACACTATTTGTCGCCGCTGTCGCTCGCGGTGGGTCCGGAACAAAGCAACCTGTACGTCGCTGCGTACACAGGCAGCCAGATCGTTGTATTGAGCCTGGCAGAGTCCGCAGTCACCTCAACATTTTCCCTGCCCGGCGCACCGACCGGCCTGTGTGTCTCCGCCGATGGAGCTGAGCTGTATGTGACGGTCGAGACGCCCGAAGGGGCGTTGCTGGCCCTGAATCGAGCCGATGGGACGGTTCGGGCAAGCCTCCCCGCCGGGCACGGCCCGACGGCGCCCGTGGCGAGCCCCGACGGAAAACTCGTGTACGTGTGCAGCCGTTTCGACAACCTGGTGACCGTGATGGATATCGCCGCCGGTCAGGAGCTGGCCCGGATTCCCGTGAATCGCGAGCCGATTGCGGCGGCCCTGACGCCCGACGGGAAATGGCTCTGCGTGGCCAACCATCTGCCCGTGGGGCCGTCTGACGCGGACTATGTCTCGGCCACTATTTCCATTATCGATACAACGGAGCGCAGCGTGGCGGCCACCGTCATCCTTCCGAACGGCTCCACCGGCCTGCGCGGGCTCGCCCTGTCGCCGGACGGCGCTTATGCCTATGCGACACACCTTCTCGGACGCTATCAGCTTCCCACCACGCAGCTTGAACGCGGCTGGATGAATACCAATGCGGTGAGCATCATCGACGTGGCGGGCCAGAAGCTGTTGAACACGGTTCTTTTGGATGATGTCGACCTGGGCGCCGCGAACCCCTGGGGGGTGCTGGTAAGCGCCGACGGGGCATATCTCTGCGTTGCCCACGCGGGCACCCAGGAAATCAGTGTGATCGACCGCGCCGCGCTGCATGCCAAGCTGGCCAGCGTGGCGGCCGGTGAACCCGTATCCGAAGTGTCGCGTACCTCTGAAGACGTGCCCAATGACCTGGCATTTCTGGTGGGCATGCGCCGCCGCATTGCACTGGCCGGAAATGGACCCCGAGGCATCGCAATGGCGGGTACCCGCGTCTATGCCGCGGAATACTTCAGCGACAGCGTCGGCGTGGTCGACGTGAGCCCGGATGCACGGCCGCGCGCGACTTCCATCGCGCTGGGGCCGGCGCAGGAAATGTCGATCGTGCGCAAAGGTGAAATGCTGTTCAATGACGCCGACCTCTGTTTCCAGAAGTGGCAGAGTTGCGCGAGCTGCCATCCCGACATGCGCGCCGATGCCCTGAACTGGGATCTTCTGAATGACGGCATGGGCAACCCCAAGAACACCAAGAGCCTTTTCCTGTCGCACCAGACGCCACCGGTGATGGTGTCCGGCGTGCGCGACCGGGCCGAGACTGCGGTCCGGTCGGGTATCCGGTTCATCCAGTTTGCGGTGCGGCCGGAGGAAGATGCGGTTGCCCTTGACGAATACATAAAGAGCGTGACGGCGATGCCCAGCCCGCATCTGGCGAACGGCACGCTGAGCGATGCCGCCCGGCGGGGTGAAGCCCTGTTCCAGCAGACGGGTTGTGCCGCCTGCCATCCCGGGCCGCTCTACACCGACCTTAAACCATACAACGTCGGGACCGGCAAGGACCGCGAAACGGATATGAAGTTCGACACACCGACCCTTGTCGAGATCTGGCGTACCGCCCCGTATCTGCACGACGGCCGGGCTGTCACCATGCTCGATATGCTGAAGAGCGAAACATCCGGACCGCAACACTGTCCCTCCGGTCTGACGGAGGAGCAGCTTGCCGATCTCGCCGCCTATGTCCTGTCGCTATAACGCCCGATGGAAGTCAACGCCAGGGAAGTCCGGCGCCGGGTTTTGCCCCGCGCCGAATAGCTTAACCCGGTCTCACGGGTACGTGTTCACGTGCTGAATGTGAGACGGGCATGAAGGATAAAAACGTGAGTTTGAGACAAGAAAGCAGCGTGCAGATCCGCACCATCCCGCGAACCGGCTACCAGGAACTGTTCATTACGGCGGCGCCCCAGCCCGGCCAGGATTTGGGCGAGTTGATGCTCGAGGTGTTCCAGGAGCTTGGCGAACGCCACGCCTCGGTGGTGTCCCTGGAACTGTTCGGAGTTTCCCGCGACGCCGGTGAGGCAGCGTTCCGCTGCGTGGCAGCCGTGCACGGCGACCCGGCCTGGCCGGTGCTCTGGATATCGGAAGGAGCGGATGCCGAACCGCCAGCAGTTGCCGTCCAGGTCTGGGCCGTGACTCAGCTCGAGGTCAGTCCTCTGCGAAGCAACGACCGGGTCATCGGCATTCGCTACGAGGACGAGAGCGCTGAATACTGCCGGCTCAGCGGAATCATTCCCGGCGACCTGGCCCTGGCCGAGGGCGAACAGGCGTTGTCCGTTTTCGAGCAAATGGAGGCCGGCCTGGCGGCTGCCGGCATGGATTTTCACGATGTGCTGCGCACCTGGTTCTATAACGACCGTATCACGGCATGGTATTCGGAATTCAATAAGGCGCGCGACACCATGTTCAAGCGCTGGCGCGTGTTTGACGGACTGGTCCCCGCAAGCACGGCCGTGGGCGGCGCGAATGCGTTCGGCGCCGCCCTGACCGGCGGTTTGATCGCGGTCAAGGCCAAGACAGACGGAGTATTGCGGCAGCCGTTGCCTTCGCCGCTGCAATGCCCTGCGTTGGATTATGGCAGCTCATTCAGCCGCGCGGTGGAGTTCGAGACACCGGATCACCGCCGCATCTACGTTTCCGGGTCCGCCAGCATCGCCCCGGAAGGTCACACGATCTTCATTGACGACGTCGAAGGACAGATCGCCCGCACCATGGAGGTGATCGGCGCCATTCTCGAATCCCGCGAGATGGACTGGAAGGACGTTTGCCGCGCCATCGCCTATTTCAAAGATCCGGCTAACATCGGGCTCTTCTCGAAATACTGCGAATCCCAGGGCATCTTCGATCTCCCGGTGGCACACGTAAAAGACGACATCTGCCGCGATGATCTTCTTTTTGAGGTTGAACTCGACGCGATTGTGGCAAAATAGGCGGCGCATCATGGCAACGCAGGTGAAACATGCCGCCGCTTGGGCTGGAGGTTGTGTCATGCTGAAACATACGGCGCTGTGCCTGAGCATCGCGATGCTGGCCTCCGGTATCGCGCTGGCCGCCGAGGACGCCAGGCCGATCCCGTGGCGGCTGGAGCCCGTAAAGACCATCAAAGGCTGTAAAGTGCCTGAATGCGTGGTGGTCGACGCCGAGAATGCCCTGGCCTACATTTCCAACGTCGAAGCGCTTCCCGACGAGTACTGGTCCGACGATGGGCGGGGGTTCATTTCCCTCATGACGGTCGACGGCAAGATGCTCAAGCGGCGCTGGCTCAACAGCGCGCCCGGCGCGCCCATCCATGGGCCCAAGGGGATGTGCATCCTCAACGACGTGCTCTACATTGCCGACAACAGCCGCCTGCTGGCCCGGCCGCTGCAGCCGGGCGGCCAGTTGGAAGTGCTTTCCGTGCCCGGTGCTCAGCGGATCAATGACCTGGCCACCGAGGGAACGCATGTCTTTGCCAGCGACACCACGCGCGAGGTCATCTACAAGGTGAATCCCGTGTCCGGAGAGGTCGTCATTCTGAAATCACCCCCATCCGTCAATGGGATCACGTTTCACCTGGGCGCGTTTTTCGCGGTGAGCTGGGATCTGCACGATATTTTCGAAATTGATCTCAGCGGCGAGGCCGACCCGGTTCCGTTTGGTCTCGGGGCGCATTTCACCCATCTCGACGGCATTGAGGTGCTGGACGATGGGACCTTCATCGTCTCCGATTTCGATGGCAACTCGATTTGGGCCGTGGGCGCTGACCGCAAAGCCATTGCCCCGCTGGCGAACGTCGAGACGCCCGCCGACATCGGCCTCGATCGGAAGCGGATGCTTCTCTACGTCCCGCTGTTCATGAAAGATGAAGTCGCCATCTTTCGCCTCAAAAAAGAGCCATCCGCGGAGTAACGCCCCCGATCAATAGGTCATCTTGTCTACCTGGACCTTTCCACGGAATATCCAGTAGATGGCGCTCGTGTAGGCGAGAACGAGCGGCATCCCCAGCAGCGCAATCGTGAGCATGATTTTCAAGGTCTTCGGCGAAGACGCGGCATTGTAAATGTGTAGATTGAACATGGGGTCGATGGACGAGATCACCAGATTGGGCCACAGCGTCAGGCCCAGCAGGGCATTGAGCAGCACGATGGCCGCCGACGACGACAGAAACGCCGCGCCGGGCCGGTTCTTCGCGAGAGAGCGGGGGATATTCATGACGGCCAGCGCGCAGATCACCGCGATAATCCAGGCCGTGGGATGTTTCTTGAAATTGTCGAGGGCATGTCCAATCTTCGCAAGGGTGTAGACCGTCACCGCGAGATAGGTCACAAGGAAGAAGGTGAAGGTTTTCGCGGTCCATCCACGCACCCGCTGATGAAGTTCCCCGTCCGTTTTGAGGCACAGATACAGGTTCCCGTGCAGCGCGAACATCGCCAGCGTGAACACGCCGACCAGGAGCTGATAGGGCCCAAGTAAATTGAAAAACGTCCCCACGTACTCGATGTGGCCGTTGACTTCCTTGACGGGCAGGCCGGTCATCGCGTTGCCGACGGCCACGCCGAACAGCAGCGTAGCGACGCCGCTGCCGAGGGCAAAGGCCCAGTCCCAGAAGCTGCGCCAGCCGGGTTGGTCAAGTTTGCTGCGCAATTCAAGCGAGATCGCCCGGAAGATCAGGGCGCAGAGCAGCAGCATGAGCGCGGTGTACAGCCCCGAGAATACCGTGGCATAGACTTCCGGGAAGGCCGCGAACATGGCGCCGCCAAAGGTCACCAGCCAGACTTCGTTTCCGTCCCAGAACGGTCCGATGGAGTTGAGCAACACCCGGCGATCACGGTCGTCGCGCACGAATGGGTGCAGGATGCCCACTCCCAGATCAAAACCATCGAGGAGCGCGTATCCGGCGAGCAGGATGCCCAGCAGGAAAAACCAGATCACCTCGAGATCCATGCGCTTACCCTTCCTCTGATTTGTCCGCGCCGTTCAGAGCGCCGCTGTGAGCTCCCGATGCCGCCTCACGCAGTTCGGGTCCTTTTTGTATTTTCTTGCTCATAATGAAGATCCAGACCAGGAACATGAAGGTATACAGCGCCAGGAACATGCCGATGGAAAACACGACCTGGCCGGCGCTGACTGCCGGCGAAAACGCTTCCCCGGTGCGCAGAAGACCGTACACAATCCAGGGTTGACGGCCGATCTCCGCAGCGCACCAGCCGGCTTCATTGCCTATGAACGGCCCGATCACCGCGAACACAAAGACCCAGAGAAGCCATCGCTGGTCAAATACGGTACCCCGCCACCAGAAAAAACAGGCCAGCAGCGTGATCCCGATGAAAAACACCCCAACGGTCAGCATCATGTGGTAGGCCTGAAAACTCAGGTTCACGGGAGGCCAGTCTTCCCGGGGGAACTGGTCCAGGCCGGTCACCGGCGTTTTGAAGCTCTCGTACATCAAAAAACTCAGTCCGCCGGGGACCGCAAAGCCAAAATCGACCGACTCGGTCTCGTCGTTGGGCAGCCCGAACAAATAGAGCGGCGCACCCTCGCCTTCCGCGGGCGTCTTGTAGAGACCTTCAAAGGCAGCGAGCTTCGCTGGCTGGGTCGCTCCGACATTTTTGGCCTGCAGGTGGCCCGAGCCGAGTGCGGCCAGCGACATGAACGTGCCCACGGCCAGAGCCACTTTGAACATTTTCCGGGCCATGCGGGTATGGCGGCCGTGGAGGAGGTAGTACGAGGAGATGCTCAGCACGAAAAAGGCGCCGAGAATACCCGCCCCGAGCCACACGTGCATCACGCGGTGCACCGTCGACGGATTGAACACCATCGCCCGGAAACTGGTGATTTCGGCCCGGCCGAGGGTCTCGTTGACCACGAAGCCGGCCGGGGTCTGCTGCCAGGAGTTGGCCACCACGATCCAGATCGACGACAGCATCGCGCCGAAAGAGACCATGCACGTGGAAAAGAAGTGCATCCGGGCTGAAACCCGGTCCCAGCCGAAAACCAGCACGGCCAGAAAACTGGATTCGAGGAAGAATGCGAAGATGCCTTCTGCCGCCAGAGGCGAGCCGAACACGTCGCCGACGTAGCGTGAATACGTGGCCCAGTTGGTGCCAAACTGGAACTCCATCACGATTCCGGTCGCAACGCCCATGGCGAACACCACCGCGAAGAGCTCCGTCCAGAATCGCGCGATGGCCTCGTATTCACGATCACCCGTTTTCAGATGCATCCCTTCCATGATCACCATGAGCCAGCTCAATCCAATGGTGAGAGGCGGAAAAAGGTAATGAAACATGATCGTGAGGGCGAATTGGAGCCGCGACAGCATATACACATCAAGTTCCATGGCCTGGAATCCCCATTCTATGCCTTGGCCTGTTGCGGTGCGCCGTTGTTCACGCGCTGCCGCAGCCTTCGCTCTGGAAAATACTGATTATACCGGCTCCGCGGCCCCGCCACGCGTGAATCCACGCCCGCACTATACCTTGCCCCGGAGGCGCTGTAAAGCAGGCTCCGCCTCCGCCGGGCTGCCCCCGAATGGAAACCGGGAAACAGGCCGTCCAAGCCGTGTTTCCCGGTAATCAGCACATTAACCTGGCGCTTCGACACAAAGGCCCGCCTACGACTGCGGTTCCTCTGCTACGATGCTTTCCAGGACTTCCAGGAGGGCTTCCGGATCGACGCCGTAGCCCGCGCAAACCTGTCCGATGCTTTCGAACTGCCCCAATGCACAGTGCGAACAACCGCCCAAGTGGAACGCTGCGAATACTTCCCGGACGCGGGGATGCACCTGCATGGCTTCATGGACAGGCATGTCGAGATGGAAGAGCGGCTCCGCACCCGGTTGGTTGGTGGACGGGGCATCGGTTTCGTGGGTATTGGCCATGGTTTGTCTCCTCTTGTTGGAATTACCCGCCCTGATTCCAATACTGCTCGAATTCCTCGCGGGAGGATTCGCGGAGCATGTCAGGCCGGTACAGCTTTTTCACAATGGGGTCTGTAACCCGCTCCAATTCGCCAGTTCCGTCGATGTGGGTCACATAACGGAGCACTTTTTCGTTCTCATCGCATTCGTAATAGACCGTGGCCTCGCCTTTGCCGGGAACCGGCTGCGAGGTTTTGCAATAAATCATCGGCATCCCCCTCTTACTGCTGCGTTTATTGTAGACCTAACAAACCCGCGGGGCGGGCCATTCCAGCGGCTCATGAAATCGCCAGCATGTTGTCGATCGGCACCCGGGCCTCCTGAAGGATGGGTTCGGGCACTTCTATCTGGTGCTGCAGCTTCCGGAGCGCTTCGAGGGTGTCTTCCAGGGTGATCAGGGCCATATGAGGGCACTGATGGCTGCACATGCGGATCATTTCCTTGTCGGGATTTTCCGCGGCCAGATTGTCCCCCATGCTGCACTCCGTAAACAACATGAACTGCCTGGCGCTGGAGGCCCTGACCACATCGACCATTTTTTTGGTGCTGCCCGAGATATCCACCTTGGCGATAACCTCCGGCTTGCATTCGGGATGGGCGATGGTAATGGCTTCCGGGAACTGCTGTTTCACCGCGTCGACGTGCTCTGGCTCAAACAACTCATGCACTTCGCAGTGCACACCCCAGCCGATAACCGTGGGTGTGTCCGCACGCAGTGTCTTCTCTGAGCCGGGCACCCAGCCTTCCACAAACGCGTAGCCCGCCTCTTGGGCCGTATTGCGCGCCAGGAACTCATCGGGCACGAAAATGACGTGCTGGTGTCCCTTCTTGTGAAGGAAACGGAGCACCGCTGCGGCATTTCCCGAAGTGCAGCAGTAGTCGGAGACTGCCTTGGTCTCAGCGTTTGTATTGACATAACTCACGACGGGCGCGCCGGGGAATCGCTCTTTGAGAGTCCGTACATCATCGGCAGTGATGCCGTCTGCCAGGGAACAACCCGCCTCGAGGTTCGGAAGCAGCACCATGCGGTTCGGATTGAGGATTTTGGCGGTTTCCGCCATGAATTTGACGCCGCAGAATACGATGATATCCGCCGTCGACTCCGCGGAAATCCGTGCCAATTGAAGAGAATCGCCTGTGTTGTCCGGCACCGAACAATACAGGGCCGGCTCCATATAGTTGTGCCCCAGAATGATCGCGTTCAATTCCCGTTTGAGCCGGTTAACCTCGTAGGCCAGCTCTGCTTTCGCCTGAATTTCAACATCCGGGATGAGCTGGTGCAGCTTGGTCCGCATGCTTTCGAGCAAAGCTTCAAACGACTGAATTTCGCGGGTCGCGCCAGTCTTCGCCATCGACGGTGCTCCTCTCTCGGGGTTGCAGCCAGAGCGTTTCTAAGAAAAGGCCGTCCACAACAGGGCCGTGCCGGAACCGTCTGTGTCCGCGTCCTGTTGCTCCGAAGCCCATAGAGCAAAACAGTACGCACCTATGCTAACACCACAGGACCCCGCAATCAATCCAGAGAATCACAGATTTTAATGCGGAGTGCACGGTTTTGGGGATCTGTTTTTCCGGGCAATGAGCCATGGCTCAGGCACCGATCGCCGTTTCTCGCAGGGGCGACGCATGCGTCGCCCGTACGGGGGTATCCAAAATGATTTGTCGAACCATTATCCGAACATTGAATTGGCCGGATTTCCGGGAGAAACGTGATGGGGTTTTTCAGGACGAAGCGCCGCTCTAATTCCCGGAATATTTCCGGACGCTGGGCTTATCTCCATGCCGGGGGTGGGCGAGGTAGGGAAACTGGGGCGATACGAAGCGTGCGGTTCCGACGTTGAACGGTTCGCTGCGTTCGGGCTTTCCATCGACCAGGTCAAGGAGCATTTGTGCGCCCGCAATGCCGAGCTGCCGGTCCATCGGCGTTGCCACCAGCACCACGCGTTTCATATCCAGATAGTTGGGGCGCACCGATACCCCCGCCAGTTGAAAATTGCTGGCGGACGGGATGCCCTGGGTGGCGAGCAGTGCCACCATGCCTGTGGTCCAGTCGTCATTGCAGACGGCGGCCGTTGGTGCGTGCGCGGCGCCCAGCACGCGGCTCAGGCGGTCCAGGGTGGCGTAGGTGCCTTCTTCCGACGGATACACTTCGGTGGCGATCTCCGCACCGTCTCCGCATTCCTGTATAGCCTGAATCATGCCTTCACGAAAACGGGATGCGAGCCCGCGCTGGGTCGGCCACCCGCAATAGGCCAGCCGGCGATGTCCCTTCTCCAGGAGCGCGGTCGTCAGGCGAAATCCTTCCAGATAGACGTCGGTAATGGCGCAGCGCCCCGGGAAATCCGGGACCAGGCGGTCAATCAGGACGAACGGCACGTTGGCTTCGCGCAGCGCAAAGATGTCCGCGAGGGGCATGTGGAAGTCGCTGATAATCATTCCGTCGATCTCACCCCCGCGGAATTTGTCCAGATAGAACGTTCCGTTGCCCAGCTGAGAGGCCGCCGGATTGGTTTCCACTACCTGCAGGCCGTATCCGCGCGGGCCCAGGACTTCCAGCACGCCGCTCAGTTTGAGGGCGAACAGCTCGCTTTGCTCCATGCCGAGGTCGCGGGCGCTGTACAGTGCAAGCCCCATCGTGTTCGAGCGCTTCTTGCGCAGGCTGCGGGCTGCGGCGCTCGGCTGATATTGCAGTTGTTCGATCGCAATTCGGATGCGTTCGGCGGTCTCCGCTGCGACCGCTGCACCGCCATTGATGTAGCGGGATACGGTCTGCCGGCTGACGTTGGCCCGCTCGGCCACGTCAATTACCGTCGGCACACGCCGGTGTCGTCTCATGAATTAACCTCTGCCTGCTGACCCGATGAGCCCAAGCCACCCCCCGCTCGGTCCTCATCAAAATCCACTGAACCATTACTGGCCCTATTTTACCAGAGTGAGTGATCGTTCACAACTTCCGAATCGCGCCATCTAAGCGTCTGCCCGTAATGGTATTGGCGTGTCATTCGAGGGCTTGCTGAAAGATGGGAGGGAGGGGCGGTGTCAGGCGCGTGAATGTTGGGTGGTTAGAACCTGTATCGGGAAATAATGATGGGATTCTATTGGACGAGCGCATCCTGAACAGCCATCAGCAGCACCTTGTTGGGGTCGTAAAAGGCGTCTTCGCCTTCAACCTTCAAATTGATACAGGCCGATTTCTGTGCCTATAGTACCGAAAGAACGAATCTTCGAGAATGAACTGCATCAGCCCTGGTGAAGGTTAGCGGTGCAGACAGGCGCCAGGAAAGGACCCGCGACCGATGTACAGAACCCGCATCCCGCTTGGAATCCGTATTGTCGTGGCCGCTCTTCTGCTCTGTGCGTTCGCGCCGGCGTACAGCCAGAGTGCGGGGTTGGTGAATGATCGAGGCTGGTTCGTTCAGGGCGATACCGTCATTTGGGGCTGGGTGCAACACAACGGATGGTGGCGAGAGGGGCAGCGGGCCAACATCACACGCCGCTCGGTCGGCGATCCGTTGGGCGATGTGCGGCCCAATCGCACCGAGGACCTGGATGCGCTGACCGACAGCATGTTGCGCTACGGCTATCCCGCATTCGAACACAACTATGGACTCTGGTATGACCGGCGCCGCGATGCACACGACGCAGCTCCCCGAACTGATCCGAACGTCGTCCCGCCGTTTTTGGAGCAGCCCTGGGCCCGCAGCGACTCCGGTACTGCGTTCGACGGCTTGCACCAATATGACCTTACCGCCTTCAATCCGTGGTATTTCGAGCGATTACGTGAATTTGCCGGGCTTTGCGACCGCAAAGGCGCCGTGCTGATTCACAAATTCTACATGCAGCACGCGCTGCTTGAGACCCCGGCTCATTATGTCGATTTTCCCTGGCGTCCGGGCAACTGCATACAGGACACCGGCCTGCCCGACGCGATCCCCGCGGCCAACGTCTTTTACGACGTCAGCCATCCGGTTCGCCGGGAGCTTCACCGCCTCTATATCCGCCATTGCCTGGATGTCCTCGGAGACTTCCGCAACGTGATCCACCTCACGAGCCAGGAATTCACGGGCCCCACGGATTTTGTGCTGTTCTGGCTCGATGAAATACGGGCCTGGGAGAAGGAAACGGGCAAACATGTCTGTATCGGCCTTGGCGCACCCAAAGATGTGCAGGATGCCGTTCTCGCCCGCCCCGAACAGGCAAAGAGCATAGATGTGCTCGATTTACGGTATTGGTGGATCAACGCCGACGGAAACCTTGTTGCGGTGCAGGGAGGCCAGGAAATCCCGGGTCGCGGCCTGGAATCCGGCGCCTGGCAAGCCGAACAGAGCCCTCCAGAGCGCATTTACGCCAAAATCCGCGCCATCCGGGATCAGTATCCGGGCGCAGGTATTCTGGACGCCATCGAGGCCACGCGGCAGCAATCCTGGGCGTTTTTGATGGGAGGCGGCGGACTTCTCGTTCGCGGCCAGATTGCCTATCCCGATTTCGCCGATCCGTCTGAATATATCCAGCCCGCGGGAGTCGATGTGATCCTGCCGACGTACCATTGGATCCGGACCGAGCTGGCGACCCAGCTTCCCGGCATGCGCCCCGCGGACGTGGTAGCCTCTTCGGCCAGCCCAACCTGGTGCCTGGCCGGGCCCGCCGGCCCGTGGCTCGTGTATGCGCTGGAAGGCGGCCGTTTTTCGCTCAACATCCCGGCGCCGACCGGCAAATCCGCGGCAATCTGGTTTGATCCGCGCACGGGTTCACAGCAGGAGGCCATTCCGAGTGATGAGGCGGAAGCCCTGACCTTTGAGGCCCCTTCTTCGGAGGACTGGGCCCTGTATGTGCCCGCGCCCCGCTGACGGCCGCTGTGCGGGGCTTACCTCCCCACGGGATAGGTTTTGGTGGCGGCGAACGATGCGCCATGCGCCGCGGACGATGCTCCGGTTGCCTGGAGCCATGCCGCCTTGCCGTTGTGAGGCACCAGCGGGTACGACGGCACGCCAAACCATTTCCGCTGCATGGCCGTGTCCAGCTTGTCGCGCAGGGGAAACCCGCTCGTGAACATCTCCCGCAAGTGGCTCTGCTCCGGCTCCCAGTGCGACAGCGACCGGTAATAGGATTGCCGCAGATACGCCTCTTCCATCGCCATCTCGCCCCCCTTCGCCAGCGGCGTGCTTCTGGCGATCGCGGACTGCGCCTCGGCGGAGCCGGGAGCCGCACCCCAGCGCAGCTCTGGAGGATGGTTGGGATCGAAGGAGAGGTCGTAGAGACGCCGTTCGACATCGAGCAGGGACAAACGCACCGGCTGCCCCGCCGAATTCGTGTAGTAAAACACGGTTTCGGCAAAGATGCGGTGCTTGGCGTGAAGCAGCGCCCCCGCCAGGTCGCCTGGCGTCCAGATGGCATGTTTGTTCAGTTTGTCGAGATGTACTTCTTCGGCGTTCAGATCAAACCAGCGCACCGCATTATCAAGGTCTTCCGACAGCGCGAAATAGCGGGCCCGGCATTCGGTATCGGCGAACGCGGTGGCGTATTGCGCCCAGCGTCCGCTCGCGGTATATACGTTGCCGCGCGCGCTGTCCTCCGGGAAGGGGATTGGGCCGTTCGTGTTGACATCGCGCCAGCCTTCCTGGACACGCCGCTCGCGTTCCTGGAGGAAGGCGAGCATCTCGGCTGCAAATGCCTGGAGGTCGCCGCCGGGGTCCCATTGGTTTCCTGCCCGGAGACGCAGGCGGATGAACTGGTGGAAGCTGTCGACCGCGATCGGGCCATCAACAATGCGCTGCGTGGCGGCAAGCTCTTCCATCCGGTCGTACTGCTCCGTGGAGAGCCCAAACTCCTGCATTTCGCTGTCCGTGCGCCGGCGCACACGCCGCACCGCGCCTTTTTCGTCCACTTCCGCTATGGGCCAGCGGTACATGCGGAAGCCCCGGAAACAGCCGGCGTATTCTGCGCCCGGAATTTCAGAGCGCCTCGGGGTGATGCCGGACACCGAGTTCAGCCCGTTGAACGCATAGACGTCGCGCGACGGGGCCGTTGTAGCATCGAGAAAACGCGGCTCGCCGTACGGGGTCACATCGGCCAGCATCAACACGTGGCCGTCGAGGTAATACATGCATCCGGGGATGAGGTAATCACGGTGGATGGCCACCGGCACCGTGTCGGATTGATCGGACCGGTCCCGGTTCAACTCTACCCGGAAATTGCCGGTGCACGTGCCGGTGAGCGCGTCGCGCATGAACCGGTCCACCGAATCATAATGGAGCGAATTCATTTCGCCTACGGGATAGGTGTAGTCGGCGGTGCGGACATCGCCCCGGTCGCTGGCGCGCACGTAGCTGAACATCCAGGGCAATGCGCGCCGGTAGGCGTAATAGGTGCTGAGGGATACCGTCAGCTTGGCGCAATCGAGCACACCGTGCATGGCGCGCAGGGTGCCGGGCCCGAGCTGGTCGTTGCACCCTTCGCCCGCGAACTCGGGAACGAGCAGCAGATTCATCTCGGGATCGGTCAGGATCCGTTCAATCCGTGCGAGACGCTGCTCCTCGGTGCCTTGCGTTTTTGCCTTGTAAATGTGCTGGATCCATTGAGCGAAATGGCGAGTCTCCGCAAAGGTCCACTGCCGCCGGATCGGCCAGGCCCCGCGCTCCGAATGGATGCTGGGTGGATTGGGGTCCGCCGCAAAGACGGAGACCGGAAGCAAAATCAGTCCCATGCACACTGCATACAGAGACCCTCTCAACGGACGGGCCCCCGGCGCCGGAGGTCGAACGTGATTCACAGGCGTTTTCCCTTCACATCGTCAATGGCGTCGCGGATATCTCCGCCTTGCGGCCTCAGGTTCTCTCTTTTTCACGGATGAGCCGGATTCATGCGCGGCCTCCGTGAAGGTCCAGGCGCCCTCACGCCCGGAATCGTCACTGAGACGCGGCAAGGTCCCGCCATCGGGGGCCTGCGCCTGCGTTTCAGCGGAAAGCGAGCCAGTCTCGGCCAAACCGGTTGCCGCGGCCTCCGGCTCCTCCGCCGTGTCTGCGAGACGAGCGGGTTCTTCAGGCGCCGGCTCCGGTTCCTGGATCCACTTGCCGACTTGCGCATCGAGTTTGTCGCGAATGGGGTACCCGCTGGTGAACATTCCGCGCAGACAGCTCAATTCCGTTTCGCGCTGGCCCAGGGAGCGGTAAAACGCCTGCCAGCGGTATCCGTCCTCCATGGCCACCCGGGCGCCTCCGGGCACCGGCGTAAAGGTCTCCGGCGCCGATGCGCGCTCTTCACTTCCTTCCGGAGCGCCCCAGCGCAGCTCCGGCGGGTGGTTCGGGTCGAACGATAAGTCGTACAGCCGCTCCTCGATATCGAGGAGCGTCAGCGTTACCTTCTTGCCGGCGGAATTGGTGTACTCCATGCGGTGCTCGGCAAAGAGGCGGTTTTTCTCGGCGAGAAGCGCTTTTGCCAGGTCCGACTGGCTGTGGATCTCGTATTTTTCGAGGCCGGCCAGTTCCACGAACGACGGCACCAGCCCATAGAGCCGGATCGCATACTCCATCCAGTCGGCCAGGTAAAAGTACTTGTTGCGGCGATCGACATCCGACGACGGAGAGCTCCAGGTCTCCCAGCGTCCCAATGCCTGAAAAATGTTTTCATCGGGCCGTTCTTCGGGATAGGTAATGCCACCGTTCGTCCGCACGTCGCGCCAGGCGTCCTGCACAAAATCCTCGCGCGTGGCATACACTTCGAGGAGTTCGTCCGCATATTGTTCCATGAACTTGAGCGGGGAAATGGAATCCACGGTCTTCATACGCAGGCGGATCAGGTCATGAAAACTCTGGGGTTTCAGGTCGCCCTCGGTGATGCTCTGGTTCGTGTAAATTTCCTGGATGATCTCGTACTGCTCGGTCGAGAAGCCGAACTCCCGCATCTCTTCGTCGGTTCGCCGGCGCACGCGAGTCACCCGCCCGCGGGAATCCGTTTCCGCGATGGGGTAGCGAAACACACGCATCCCCTGGAAGCACCCGTTCCAGGGATTATCCGGATCGCTGCCATGCGGCGTGATGCCCGACACCGTGTTCATCCCGTTGTAGGAAAAGATGTCGCGGGTGATCGTTGTGCTGCAATTCAAAAAATAGAGTTCGCCGTATTCCGAGACGTGGGCCAGCAGCAGGCAGTGGCCGTCAACGTAGTTGACGCAGCCCGGGAGCAAGTAGTCCCGGTTGATCGCAACCGGAACGGTGTCAGACCACTCCGCCCGGCGCTCGTTGAGGTTGACGCGGTAATTGCCCGAGATGAACCAGCCTACTGAGTGGTTGAAAAAGTCGCCCAGGGACCGGTATTCAAAACTGTTGACGCTGCCCACGGGTATGTTGGACGGGGATGTCCGGATATCGCCCTGGCCCGCGGTAACGACGGTGCTCATCCACGGCAAGGCGCGGCGGTACGCGTAATAGGCCGGCATGAACGCGGTGAATTTTCCGCAATCCATCAGGTAATGCATGGCGCGGATCACTGGTGCGGGCAATTGCGGATTCGATCCTTTTCCGGCAAACTCCGGATCTTCGAGCAAGTTCATTTCCGGGTCGGTCAGAATGCGCTGCAGCTTGGCTGTGCGCTGTTCCACCGTTCCCTGGGTTTTCATCAGATAAATATTTTCGATCCAGCGGGCGTAATGGTGGGTTTCCGCGGGCGTCCACTGCCGGCGAATCGGCCACGCGCCGGAGTTCGAGTGGATAGTGGGCGGATTGGGGTCTTCCGCGAGGGCGGCCAGCACGGACAGGCAGGACACCATCAGTAACGCAGCGAGGCGCGAGACACTACCGTGCACCATCAAATGTCCTCATTGTGCATCGCGCCGCAGCGGCCCGCGGCGCGGTACTGTCAGCGCAAGCGGCGTAGGCAGGCGCGGAAATCAGGGCGGCCCCCTGCCACCGCCGTATCCGATATTTCCCAAACAAACACTCTTGTGTTCGTATTATACTCAACGCATACGAGCGGCGCGAAAATCCCTCTCGCAACCTGGGACACGAAGCCCCGCATTCGCCGCAGAATGACTCGCCGCCAGACACAAATTCCTCTTTCATCTCCAAATTCGAGTATCATAGGCACCCAACCCAAGCAGAGACAATTCCTGGGAGTATGGCTATGACAACGATGCTGCGTACGGTATTGATTCTGACGCTACTCGGGCTGGCGGCATTTGCTGCCCGTTCGGAAGATGCGCCCGATTATGACTGCCAGGTGGTCTGGCGTGAGCCTGGCGCGGGAGGATTCAGCGCCGCGAATGCCCTGTTCCCCGGGGGAAGCGGGGGAGCCTCCGCCCTTGTGGTCTGCGAGGGTGACACGGGGGTCGTATGCATAGCGCTGGACGGAAAACGCCTCTGGAGTTATCCGCTGACCCCGCCCGTGACGGCGACCCCCGCGGTTGCCGATATTGACGGCGACGGCATTGAAGATATTGTTGCCGGGGACAGCGTCGGCACGCTGGTGGCCCTGCGCGCTGACGGCAGCCTCATGTGGAAGGCCGAGGTCCCGGGGCGGATCATGGCGGATTCAGGACCCTCCATTGCAGACCTGGACGGCGATGGGCGTGCCGAGGTGCTGGTGGGCGACGCCAGCGGCGCCTTGTCGTGCTTTGACCATACCGGCGCGCTGCGCTGGCGCTTCGCGGGAGACGGCAGCCGCATGGGGCCGGTGCTGGTTGCGGACATTTACGACACGCCCGGCCAGGAGATCATCGTCACCTCGCATGACAGCCACATCTACGCCCTGACGTCGAACGGCGAGTGGCTCTGGGACCTCTATTTTGAAGACGACCTGTTTCCCAACAGTACGCCGATCCTGGCTGATGTCAACGGCGATGCCGTGCCCGAGTTGTACATCGGGGGAGGATTGCACCATTTTTACGCCATCGATCTCGAACGCGTGGCGGTCAAAGTGGCAGAAAATGTCTATCTTCACGTGAACGGCTGCATCGCGGCCGGGGATGTGAATGGCGATGGCCTCGACGAAGTGCTTTTTGGCAACAAGGGGGGCGCATTATGGTGCTACGGCAAAGATGGGTTTCACTGGACCCGCCAGTTCGGTGACTGCGGGTTTTATGCGGCTCCGACGCTGCTCGATCTGAACGGTGACTCGCTGCCCGAGATCATCATGCCGTCGATTGAGGGACAACTGTTGCTTCTCAATAGCGACGGCACGAAACTTCTGGCCGCCGGCCTGGGCTGCAAAACCGCCACGACTCCGCTGGTGGGTGACCTGGACGGCGATGGGACCGCCGAGATCATCTTATCGGACCCGGGCGAGAACACGGGCAAAGGCCTGCTCATGTGGGTCGACCTCGGGGTTCCGTACCATCCCGATCCACGAAACGCAGCCACATTTGCCGGAAACCGCGCGCGTTCCGGGCGCCCTGCCGGAGCGGCTGCGTATGCTGCGCTCCCCGCGCCGGCGCTCTCGGGCGGAGGACAGGCCCGCGCCGCGCTGGCGAGCGATCCGGTCCTGCTGACCGGGACAAACACGTTTCGGTTCGATGTCAGCAATCCGGAGCGGCGGCGGCAGGCGCTCATGATGGAAATGGTGTTTCCGGACGGCTCCGTTCACCGCTGTGTACGCCATGTGTTCGGCCCGAAGGAACGCGTCGCCATAGCGTTTGATACACGCACAACAGGAACCTACGAGTTTAAGACCCGCCTTGTGGATGCCGATGCCCGGACTGCGTCCGCTTGGGAAGTGACTCGTCTCCAGTTTGACGGGCTCCCGTCCGATACGCGCTATCTTAACGACGTGGTGTTCGCAGAGACCGGGCGCGCTCTTGATTCCTGGCAGGCTTCAAATCCGCGGGGTGCGGACACCTTGCGCCGGGAAGTCCTGGCGAACCGGGGCCTCCTTGCCCAGCTGGCCGATGTAGAAGCCGAGCGCAGACCCGACGTGCTTGCGACGCTGCGCCACGATGCCGAACGCATCCGCGCACTCGCAGCTGCCTCTGCCGCGCTGGCGCCTTCGGGCAGCTTCCACGCGTGGGAGTTCTGCCCCTGGGCGTACTTCGATCCGCGCGAGTCGCTTCCCACAGCCGCATCCCAGGCGCCGGAACTCACGGCTTCCCTGTGCATCGGCGAGTACGAGTCGCTGGCGCTCAATCTGACCAACCTCTGCGAGCGTACGCTCGACATCCGGGTGCTCCTGTCAAATGAGCAGGTTCCCGAAGACTGCCAACCGCTGCCGCTGGAGACCTGCATTGAACTCCGGCGCGCGGTTTCGGTGCCGGCATACGAGCGAGGTATGGTGTCGGACGCCCTGCCTCTGCTGGATCAGGCATCCGCCGTCAGCATCGCCTCGCTCGAGTCGCAGCAGCTGTGGATTACGGTCAACGCCAAAGGACTGGCGGCCGGCAAGTACGCCGCGGTACTGCGGCTCAAGAGCATCGAGCCCGATCCGACCGAAATTCACGTACCCCTGGAACTCACCGTACATGACCTGGCTCTTCCCCGCCCGCGGCCGCTGCGCTTCTGCATGTGGTCCTATGACGGCGGCCCGATGGGCACCGATCGGCCGGAGGTGCTTGCGGAGCTGGTCGAACATGGCACCACCGTGTTCTTCGGGACCTGCCCGGGCGCCGAGTGCGACGCCGACGGCAATCTGACCGCGCCCGTTGATTTTACTGCGCACGACGAATCCGTGGCCCGCCTGGCGCCCCATGGATTCCTCTTGTTTACGTCGCCGCAGGGCTATGTCAAAGGCGCGCCGTTTCTGTCGGAACCCTGGCGCAAGGCGTTCGTGGCCTATATCCGGGCCTGGTCGGCCCATATGACCGAACTCGGAGTCGATCCGGCACTCTGGGCCCTTTACCCCTACGATGAGCCGTCCGCCCCGTATTCCGATACCACGATCAACCTCGTTGAGGTCGCGAAGCTCGTCCGGGAGGCCGATCCAACCGTTCTGATTTACACCGACCCCACCAGCGGCACTACGGCGGAAAGCCTGGACATGTATAAGGAACTCATCGATATCTGGTGCCCGGCCTATGAGCTGTTGACCCGGTTCGGGCCGGAGTTTTTATCCGTGGCCCGCGAATACGCCACGGAGTTGTGGTATTACGATGCGCCCGGCCGCGCGAAAACCTTGTCCACGCTGAGCCATTACCGCCGGTGGATCTGGTACGCCTGGAACCAGGGCTTCACCGGCGCCGGCTGGTGGGTTTTCGCGATGCACGGCAACGCAGACCGCTGGGATGGACCCAACCCCACCGGCAACTTTTATCCGACGGCCTATGACGGCCCTCACGGGGTTGTGACAAGCCGCCGGTGGGAGGTGACCCGCGAGGCCATTGAGGACTACGAATACCTTTGCATGCTGCGCGAGGCGATCCGCGAGGCAGAAGCCCGCGGCGTTGACGACAGCATGCTCGCCGGGCCGCGGAAGCTCCTGTCCGAAATGCCGCCGGCGATGGAGGAAACGCTCCGGGCCACGGGGCGCCGTCTGATCCTGAGCCCGGACGGCGTACCCGCATACGAAGAAGCCACCCGCACTCTGGAGGACGCCCGAAAACAAATCGTGGAGGCGTGTCTGAAGCTCAAGAGTCAGTGAGCCCCGGGCCATTCGGCAGGCTCGTCCAGTGAAAAGGATTTTCGAGAGAGGCGTTGAGATGTCGGTCCGCATTCATTCGGAAGCGCGTTGGACACATTCGCCTCCGGCAGGATCTCCAAACCGTGGTATCGTTGCAGCCCTGCCCGGGTTCCGGGGAATACCGCGCGCCCTGGTGAATGTCTACGAAAGAAACTGTCTGTTCCGGACAGAGTGAAGGAGGCATCCATGCCTGGTAAATTGGAGGACTTGGCGCTGCAGGACTGTCTGCCGTGCGACGGCGGCGTGCCGGCCCTCGAAGGACCGGAGCTGGCGGTGCTGATGCGAAAGCTCGATAACCGGTGGCGCCTGGTCAATGAGCACCATCTCGAGCGGGAATATACGTTTAATGACTATCCAGACGCGGTCGATTTCACCAACGCCGTGGCCCGTCTGGCCCAGAAACAGAACCATCATCCGGACCTGCGGCTGACCTATGGCAAGGTCGTGGTCACGGTGTGGACCCACAAGGCGAACGGCCTGACACTCAACGACTTCGTGTTCGCCGCCAAAACTGAAAAACTGTCTCAAGACAGCGCCTGACAGGCGCGAAGCGAGCCATGCCCTGTACAGATGTGACCGAACGTATCGAACTCGTCCTCGATGCCGATGACAGACTGATCTCGTATACCCTTCACAAGCGCAGCTGCGGCCGGACAACAGGCGCAGAAGGGCTGCTGGAGGCCGTGCTGGCCGGGACGGCCGCGGCGAAGATCATCCGCATGACCCCGGACGAGCTGCTGGAGCGATTTCATCCGTCCGGCGGGAGCGAAAGCTCCGTCGCGCTGAGACACCTTTTTGCGCTTCAGGCGGCTTGCGCCGTTCTCAGTGGGGCTGCTCCTGGCGGTCCTCGCGACCTCTGCGCCGCGGCCAGTATTGCCTGGGAGGAAGGGATGACCCGTCTGACCGGGCTGATCCAAGTCAATGGGGCGCACGAGGAGAACCGGAAATGCGGCTGCTGCCAGGGCTGCATTTCGAAGGAAACCGCCCTGCCCTGTACCCCGGGTCACTGTTGACCGGCCATCTCCGCGTTCGCATCCGGCACGGCGATGCGCTATGATCACGGAAAACCTGCGCATTCCATCCGGTTGAAAGCGATAGGCACTTTCCCAGGGCCGGTACTGGCATTTTCAAGAGGACAATCACCAATGGCAGTGGCAAAACGGCGCGAGACCGTCGGGGTCATGGTCGGCAACGTCCAGGTGGGGGGCGGCGCACCGGTCGTGGTTCAATCCATGACCAATACCGACACGGCGGATGTGGACTCCACCGCGACACAAATCATGGAATTGGCCGATGCGGGCTCGGAACTGGTCCGGATGACGGTCAATGTCCCCAAAGCGGCGGAGGCGGCCGGAGAAATCGTACAGCGCATCCGGGATGCCGGCTATACGACGCCCATTGTGGGCGATTTCCATTACAATGGCCACAAACTCCTGGCCCAGCATCCGCAATGCGCCCAGGCCCTGGATAAGTACCGGATCAACCCCGGCAACACAGGCAAAGGGTCAAGCCGCGACGCCAATTTCGAGACCATCTGCAAGATCGCCGCTGACCACGGCAAACCGGTCCGGATCGGCGTCAACATCGGTTCGCTGAATCCCGAACTCGTTCTGCGCAAAATGCAGGAAAACAGCGACAAGAGCCTGGGCCGCTCCTCGGATGAGGTCATGAACGCCTGCATGATTATCTCGGCCCTGGAGTCCACCGAGCTCGCCCTGGAGGCCGGCCTGCGCCGGGACCAGATCATCATCTCGTGCAAAACATCCACGCCCGTGCACCTTATTGACCTGTACCGGGAATTGTCATCGAAAACGGAGCAGCCGCTGCATCTCGGGCTCACTGAGGCGGGCATGGGGTCCAAGGGGCTGCTCTGGTCGGCAGCCGCTGTGGCCCCTCTCCTGTGCGAAGGCATCGGCGACACCCTCCGCGTCTCCCTGACTCCGCGCCCGGGCAGCGACCGCCGTGAAGAGGTCTATGCCTGCTGCGACATCTTGCAGGCGTTGGAACTGCGGGCATTCGCCCCGAGCATCACCTCCTGTCCGGGCTGCGGCCGGACCACCAGCACCACATTTCAGGAATTGGCTCAACTGACCGAGGCGCACATCAAAGAGCGAATGCCCGAATGGCGTAAACGCTACAAAGGCGTGGAGACCCTCAAACTCGCCGTCATGGGCTGCGTCGTCAATGGCCCCGGCGAATCCAAAGCTGCTAACGTCGGGATCAGCCTGCCCGGCTCAGGCGAAAGCCCGGTCTGCCCGGTGTACGTGGACGGGGAGAAGGTGGCCAGCCTGAAAGGCACGCCCGAGGAGCTGGCCAGCGAGTTTCGCGACATCATTGACCGGTACGTGGAGACCCGGTTTGGGCCGGGCACGACCTGATGCGGCCGGACGCCGGCACGGAATTCCCGATTTTCTGACATTTCTGATATGATGTTTCCTTGTGAGCGCGGCGGGCGCACGTGGACAGGGGCCGCAGCTCACGACAACGGAACCGCGCACCGCGTCCGGGGATCATAGGCGGGCGGGTTGTGTCCCGCGGCCAGATGAGTGCCTGCCCGGAAGATGCGGCGAGGAGAAACCCATGCCAGACACCAAATTCGTCATTGTAATCGCGATGATCATCTTTACGATTGCATCCATCGTGACGACCTATATCAGCTTGAGCATTTCCGTGCTTCCGGAACCGAGCGTCACCATCCCGATCACGGAAAACGTGACCTGGGATTGCGCCTATCTTGCGCTTATGATCTCGGTGGGCATAGGTCTTATGCTGTTTGCGCTGAAAGTGGCGATTATTGACGAGCAGAAGCGGCTCAACCTGACGGGCGTCCTGGGGCTTTTGATCATCGCGTTCATCTCCGTCTCATTTAATATGGATGTGTTTTACCGCGCCGCCAACCGCGACTTCTACATCAACTTCACGAGCGCGCAGATGAAACGGGTCTATGCCGACTACCTGGCGGATGTAGACGCCAAACTTTCGGCGCGAAAGACCGAACTCCTCAAACAGGTGGCCAAACAAGAGGGTGAACTCGAATCCGAGATTCGCGGAATCCGGGAGGCCCCTGAAGGCTACGGCCCCAAGGCGAAAAGCGAAGACTACAAATTGACGCTGCTTCAGAAGGAAGCGGAAGTCGAGCTGCGGGCACTGGACGAAGTGCAGTCCTCAAGGCAACATGCAAACGAATTGCTCGTGAAATCGCCCCAGGATCTGGCGGGAGTGGAGGCGTTGCAGGGCGAACTGCAGGCGGCCCTGAAAGATCTGGGCGCCAAGGCCGGCATCCCCCTCCCGGAGCCGTACCGGGCGCAGAACCAGCTCTTCGTGGTGTTCGCGAAGCTCTTCGATTTCCGCAATTCCAGTTTCATGGAAATCTGCATGTCGCTGCTGATCATGGCGCTGGCACTCCTGCTCGACTTGGGTGACATCATCGGCTACAGCATGGTGCCCGACGAGCCGGGTGGTAAGCGAACACGGAAGCATGTGGATTATGACGAGTACTTGGGCCCGGAGATCGTGCCGGCGCCCCTCAGCGCCAACCCCATGCTGGCCAGACGGGAAACCGCCGTGCTCGACTACCAGCCCGGCGACCCAGGCGATGACAAAGAGGCTTTCTTCGCCCGGCCCCGGGAGAATTACCCGCTTCCCGAGGAAGAAGTCGAAGCGGCTGGCCAGAGCCGCCCCCGGAGGCCTTTTCGGACGCGCCACCGCCGTTAGAAGAGGGGGGAGCCCCGACCGACGGCCGCACAGCACGAGTCCCCAAATGCGTCTGCGGTTGGGTGCATTCTGAAAGGGAGCGCACTCGCCGTGCAGAGCGGTGCGCTCGCCAGTCAGCCCGGCGGAGTCTTCAGACGGATTTGCGCGGGTGGATCTGCCCGTCCTGGGAGGGGGCATCAGTCAGGCCAAACGACATTTCGGCCTCTACCGCGATATCGTCTTCGATCCGGGCCACGGCGCGCACGCGGCAGGCATTGCGGCGGAGCTGAAGCATTTCCGATTCAATGACCAGCTGGTCGCCGGGCACGACCGTGCGCCGGAAACGCGCGTTGCTGATCCCCATGAAGTAGGCCAGCTTGCCCGCATATCCGCTGCCGTCAAGCAACAGTATGGCGCTGACCTGGGCCATGGATTCGATGATCAGCACCCCCGGCATGATGGGCATGTTCGGCCAGTGGCCCTGGAAAAACGGCTCGTTCACCGTCACATTCTTGATGCCCACCACCCGTTTATACGGATCGTACGAGAGTATCCGATCAACCAGAAGGAACGGAAACCGGTGGGGGAGCACCTGCATGATGGTGCTGACATCGAGCGCAGGCCGGGTTTTCGCCTGGCTGCGCACCACACTCGGGTCGATGGAGGAATATCCGTTGAGCAGGGCCCGTTTGACCTGTTTCGAGAAATTCACATGCAGCGGATGGCCGGATTTCACCGCAATGACGTGCCCTTTGATGGGCCGGCCCAGCAGAAACAGGTCGCCCAGGAGATCCACCAGTTTGTGGCGCACAAACTCGTCGGGGAAACGCAGGTCATCGTTAATAATCCCGTCATCGTTGATCACGATGGCGTTTTCAATGTTGCCGCCCTTGATCAGGCCCTGATCTTTGAGCATCCGCACTTCGTGCAAAAAACAGAACGTCCGCGCGGGCGCGATTTCCTTTTCATAGGTTTCGGGCGTGATGGTGTACGAGGCGTATTGCGTGCCCACCGCCGGGTGGTCGTACGCGATCGTTACGGTAAGACGCGTCTCATCTGCGGGAAGCACGCTCAGCGTCTTGTCATCCGATTTGAAATACACGGGTTGCTTGATTTCGACATATTCGCGCTGGGCGTCCTGCTCGACCAGCCCCGCTTCCTTCAACGTGTTCAGGAAGGGCAGCGCGCTGCCGTCGCCCACCGGCGTCTCATTGGCGTCCACCTCGATATCGACGTTATCGACGCCCGCACCGGCGATCGCCGACAACACGTGCTCCACCGTGTGGACGGTGACGCCATTGAGGCCAATGGTCGTGCCGCGTGACACGTCGACCACGTAATCCACGTCGGCTTTGATGGCGGGGCGCTCGGGCAGGTCGATGCGGTAGAAGGTGACGCCCTTACCCGGTTCGGCGGGTTTGAACGTGAGTGTGGTCAGGTTTCCGGTGTGCAGGCCAATGCCCGAGAAAGAACACGGTTTAGCTATGGTTTTTTGGCGTTCCATTCGACAGTTTTTCCAACTCCTCCACCCGCCGCCTCAAGGCACGAATCTCGTGCAGGGCTTCGGGGAGATGGCGCATGCTCACCAGAATACGTTTGTCGCGCTCGTGGTCCATCGCGGGGAAGCCGGAGACCACTTTGCCGGGTTCAATCGATTTGGTCACGCCGCTCAGGCCGGCGACGACGGCTCCGTCTCCAATTTCCAGATGGCCCGCCACTCCGGCCCCGGCGGCGATGGTCACCCCATGGCCGAGAATGGCGCTGCCGGAAATGCCTGCGTTGCCGCAGACGATGCATGCAGAACCCATCTCGACATTGTGTCCGATCTGCACCAGGTTGTCAATTTTTGTGCCATTTCCGATGACGGTGCTTCCAAAAGTCGCCCGGTCGATGGCCGAGTTGGCGCCCACTTCCACATCATCCCCGAGTATAACATTTCCAACCTGGGGAATCTTCCGGTGGCCGGCGGCGCCGGAGGCATAACCAAATCCGTCGGAGCCGATGACCGCGCCACTGTGAATGATGCAGCGGGCGCCCAGCTGGACCCCCGCCAAAATGCTGGCATTTGGGTAGATGACGGTATCCGGTCCGATTCGCGCCCCGGGCCCCACGTACACGCCCGCATGCAGGCACACGTTATCGCCAAGCACAGCATGCGCGGCGACGGTGACATGGGCATCCACGGCGACGTTCTGGCCGAGTTCCACGTGTTCGCCAATGGCCGCGGAGGGGTGAATACCCTGGGGATGTCCTTCTCGGGCAGGCAGATAGCGGTCGAGAACGCTCAAGAAGGCCGCGTAGGGTTCCGCCACCTGAATCAGCGGCATGCGGGCTTCGCCAATGGCCGGTGGAACCAGAAGCGCCGAGGCCCTGGATTCATCGAGATACCGCATGTATCGCGCACTGGAGATGAAGGAAAGGTCCCCTTCACCAGCCTGGCGAATGCCGTTTACGCCCGTAAGGCGAACCGATTTGTCTCCGATTACGCAGCCGCCGACCAGCGCTGCGATCTCGCCAACTGTCACGTTCATTCACATACCCGTGGTCCCTGCCGCACATGCCCCCGGACAGGCGCACAGGACGTCATCGGTTAACGGCCCTTCGCGTAGGCGTCGTTCAGAATCTGTTGAATCTGAAGCGTGATGTCAATTTTTGAGTGGTAATACAGCACCGCGGTGCGGCTCTGGGGATCGGAATCACTTTCAAGAATCAGATGGTACCGGTTCTCTTCCCCGTACTTGGCAATGGCCGCGTCAATATCGCCTTTGACCTCTTTGATAAGCGCGGCGGTCTTGGCGTCCATCTGCGCCTGGCGGGATTTGAGTTCCGCCTCGTATTTTACAAATTCCTGCTGGATCCGGCTCTTTTCGGCATCGCGCTCCGCTTCGGACATCTTTTCGCGGTTTTCGGTATAGGCGTCTTTAGCACCCTGAATGCGCTTGGAAATTTCATCCAGTTCTTTCTGCATGCCATCGAGTTGAGACTGCAGTTTCTTCATTTCGTCCTGCTGTTTTTTGTATTCGGTGAAGACCGCCTTACGGTCGACCACCGCGATCTTCCAGGCAGCACCCGCGTCATCTTGCGCAAGCACATGGCCATTCAGGAGCAACGCCGCCGTTATGGTGACTCCAAGAATCAACCCCAGCATCATGGCACGATATTTCACGGCACCAAATCCCCTCTGTAATCATTTGTTAGATGTTTCAGGTTCAAGCTCGTCAAGGCCGGCGCGCTAAGCACACGGGAACGGCAGTATATCATTACGGCTCGAAACGCCGCAAACCGCCATTCGCATCCGGGAAAAACTCCTCTTTGAAAAACGGCATGACCCTCCCGGGATGGTCACTCCGGCCCAGGCCGTCTCTGCCGCCAGGGCAGGCTGACGCCGGACCGTCGCGAATACGGAACTAGAATTTCAGACCCGTCTGGAGATGCAGGCGTCCGCTCCCCTGGTCCGCATCGGGATTAAGCGGAATCCCGTAATCGAGACGGATGGGACCAAGCCGCGGGACATTGAAACCCAACCCGGCGCCGATGCTGTATTTCATGTCGCCCAGGTCAAAATCACTGGCGTCACGCCACACGCCGCCGGCGTCGAGGAACGAATAGACACGAAGGTTTTCCGTAATCTTGTATTTGATTTCGGCGTTTTGCACAACGCGCAGTTTGCCGCCGACATACGCCTTGTCCCCAAACCAGAAAAAGCGCCGTTCGGTGGGGCCGATCTCGCGGTAGTCGAACCCGCGTACGGTTGACGAACCGCCCGCGAAATACCGGTACTGAATGGGCACGTAGCCCGGGTCGCCGTAGTCCTCAACCCATCCTTCCCGGGTCCGGAAGGAGAAGATCCATTTCTCGGCTTTGTCGATGGGGACATACCATATCGAATCGTGGTCGATCCGGTAGAACTCGTTGTCACCGCCGAATCCGGCGAACTCAAATCCAAGGTCGTGCTCAGAGCCCCGGCTGGGATCAAAACGGCGGTCCACGGTGTTGCGGTTGATGCCCCACAGGGAACTCACAGTCACATCCCCGCCCCAGCGGCGGATTTCAGGATTCAGTACGAACCCGTAATCGTTGATGTCCACGTCGCTGTACCGCAGAGCGGTGCGAACCGACACATAGGGGGACAGCTGTTTTCCGAGGCGCAGCTGCAGGCCCTGATTGGATTCTTTGTAGTTGAGGCCGGTTTCATACTCACGCGATTCGTCGAAAACGTCAAATCCGAACGCCAGGGGGTAACCGAAGATCTCGGGGTCAGTGAATGCCAGGTAGTACTGGTTGCGAAGTTCGCCGACGTTGAGGCGCAGCCGAAGCTGTTGGCCTCCTCCGCTGAAACGCGGCCAGTTTGCCAGGTCAAAATTGCGCAGCCGCAATTCCGAATACACCCCGAATTTCTCTTCTGTGCTGTACCCCAGGCCGAAATCAAAGTTGCCGGTCTTTCCTTCTTCCACATCCACCAGCAGGTTCTCGAAAACGTCATCGCCCGGTATCGGTTCGCGCGTGAATCGAACGGAATCGAAGTACTGGATGTTGTCAAGCCGGCGTTCACTGGCCCGCAGCATGGTCCCGTCAAAACGTTCTCCGGGATACAGCATCAGCTCACGCCGCACCACATCGTCCTGCGTCACGGTGTTGCCGGTGATTTTGATCTCGCCCACGTACTTCAGGTCGCCTTCCTGAACACGGTGGATGATATGCGTGGTCTTGGCGTCTCGATCCAAGGTCACTTGCGGCTCGACGGATGCGGTGACAAAACCGCTGTCTTCGTAACCTTTCTGCACAAGCTGGGCATCTGCAGTGACCTGCCCCGCGTTATGCACATCGCCCGCCTGGACCTGAAGCAGGCGCATCACCTCGTCGTCGTCGAACGTGACATTGCCGGCCGTGTCCAGTGCGGACACGGTATATTCCGGACCTTCTTCGATGTGGATTGTGAGATCCACCCGTTTGCCCGAGTCATCGTACGCGAAATCCACTTCGGGGATATCCGCCTCAAGCCGCCCATAGTTCTTGTATTCCGCCAGGATGTTCGCCAGGTCGGATTCCAGCGTGGCCTCCTCGTATTTTCCTCCGAGGAACCACCAGGCACGCTTGGTTTTGACGAGTTTTTTCAGCTTGCGGCGGGAAAGCGCGGTGTTCCCATCAAACGCAATCTTGCGGATGCGTGCCTTCCGCCCCTCCTCGATCGCACAGGTGACGTTGACGCGGCCGGGGCCGGCCTCTTCGACAATGAAGTTCACCTGGGCGTTGGGGAACCCTTTGCTTTCATACAGGTCCAGCACGCTTTGCCGTTCGGCGGCATAGCCCTGTTCGTCAAACGTGTCTCCTTCGCTCCACGTCAGGGCGGCCCGCACATGCCGGGTCCGCACCTTATCGTTGCCGACAATCCGCAGCTCGCTGATCACGCGCTTTTCCTCGAAGACGTAGGTCAGCACGACCTTGTTCGCTTCGACGGCGGCATCCGCTTTGATGGTGGCAAAATAGCCAAGCTCATAGAGGCGGCGCAGGTCGCGCGCCACGGCGCGCGGGCTGTAGGTGCCGCCGGGTTGGGATTCGATCTGCGCGCGCACCACTTGTTCGCTGATGCGCTCGAGGCCGTGCACACGGATTTCTCCGATAGGTTTCCCCGTCAGGTCCGCAGGCTGGGCCGCCGCGCCCAAACACACCGCCAGGGCCACGGCAAGAACCGGGTAGATGGTAAGACGCATCAAGTGATTACACCTTCCGCCACTGTGCCGGCCGGTTCAAACACCAGCCTGTCGCCGGTTTCCGACGGCCGAACCGCGATGCGGGTTCCAGCGCCGAATTCCCCCTTCAACAACAACTCGGACAACGGATCCTCGATATGATGCTGTACCGCTCGCCGGAGCGGCCGCGCGCCATACTGCTCGTCGCTGCCCACCCGGACAATGAACTCTCGCGCACTTTCAGTGAGGGACAGATCGAGCGACTTTTCCCGCAGGCGTTCTATCACCTCCGCCACTTGAATGTCAACAATCTGACACATTTCGGCGTGACCCAGCCGGTGGAACACGATCATCTCGTCGATCCGGTTCAGGAACTCGGGATTGAAGACTTTCTTGACCTCGTCCATCACCCGGGATTCCATATGCTTGAACTCGTCATCGGCCGAGCTCTGCTGGAAACCCACCGCCGTACTCCGCCCGATCCGGCGCGTGCCAATGTTGCTCGTCATCACTACGACCGTGTTGCGAAAGTCGACCTTTCTTCCGGTCGAATCGGTCATGTGCCCTTCTTCGAGGACCTGAAGCAGCACATTAAACACATCGGGGTGGGCCTTTTCGATCTCGTCGAACAATACCACCGAATAGGGCCGTCTCCGCACCTGCTCGGTCAGCTGGCCGCCTTCGTTGTATCCGACGTAGCCGGGGGGAGCGCCGCCCAGGCGCGACACGGCAAATTTTTCCATGTATTCGGACATGTCGACCGTGATCAAGGCCTCGTCGTTGCCGAAAAGGAACGAAGCCAGGGTCTTGGCAAGCAGCGTCTTGCCCACGCCCGTCGGCCCCAGGAACAGAAAAGAACCCACCGGGCGCGACGCATTTTTGAGCCCTGCCCGCGCCCGCTGAATGGCCCGCGCAATGCTGTCAATGGCGCCTTCCTGGCCCACGACCGATTTGCGCAGCTCTTCCCGCATGCGCAACAGGCGGTGCGACTCGTTTTCTTCGAGCTTCGTCAGCGGGATCCCAGTCCATTTGGAGACGATATACGCGATATCTTCCTCCGTGACTACCATCTCGGCTGAATCGCGCTTTTTCTCCCACTCGCGCTTCTTCTCTTCCAATTGGCCGATCAGCTGGCGTTCGCGGTCGCGCAGCTTGGCAGCACGTTCGTATTCCTGGCTCCGGATGGCGGCTTCTTTCTCCTGGGTCACTACCTCGATGTCTTTCTCGACCTGCTTGAGTTCGGCGGGCCGGGTGGTTATCTGGAGCCGGGCGCGGCTCCCCGCCTCGTCAATCACGTCCACGGCTTTATCAGGCAGGAACCGGTCGCTGATGTACTGGTTGGACAGCCGGGCTGCAGCAACAATGGCTTCATCGGAAAACTTGACGCGGTGGTGCGCCTCGTACTTGTCGCGAAGACCATGGATAATCTCGATGGTCTGATCGACGGACGGCGCGTCGACCAGGATGGTCTGGAAGCGCCGGGCCAGTGCGGCATCCTTCTCGATGTGTCGGCGGTACTCGTCCATGGTCGTGGCGCCGATGCACTGGAGCTCGCCGCGCGCCAGGGAGGGTTTCAGCATATTGGCGGCATCCACCGCGCCTTCCGCCGCGCCGGCGCCGACGATCGTATGCAATTCGTCGATGAAAAGGATGATGTTGTCCGCGCGCCGGATTTCCTTCATGACGGATTTCAGGCGCTCCTCGAACTGGCCGCGGTACTTGGTGCCGGCCACCACCCCGGCCAGATCGAGCGTCAGCACCCGGCGGCCCAGCAGCAGGTCGGGCACATCGCCCTTGATGATGGCTTGTGCCAGGCCTTCCACGATGGCGGTCTTGCCTACGCCCGCCTCTCCAATCAGCACGGGATTGTTCTTTGTGCGGCGGCTGAGCACCTGAATCACCCGCTCGATCTCGCCTTCGCGCCCAATGACCGGGTCAAGCTTGCCTTCCTGGGCCAGCGCGGTGAGGTCGCGCCCGAACGTGTCTAGCGCGGGCGTTTGGCTCTTCTTGCCGCTGGAGGCCTGCGTGCCCGTCTTGCCCTGATCGCCCAGCAGCCGGATCACCTCCGCCTGGATTTTGTCGAGATCAATTTTGAGGTCCTGGAGCACTTTGGCGGCGATCCCTTCGCCTTCTTTCACGAGGCCCAGGAGGATGTGCTCCGTGCCGATGTAGCTGTGGTTGAACCGGCGCGCTTCTTCGACAGACAGCTCCAGGACTTTCTTCGCCCGGGGCGTGAACGCGATCTCGTCGCTCGACGGAACCGCGTTGCCCCGCTGCACCTGCTGCTCGATCTCCATCGCGAGCGATTCAATATCGACGCCCAGATTCTCCAGGGCGCGCGCCGCAATCCCATCGGGTTCGCGGCACAGGCCGAGAAGAATGTGCTCGGTGCGCACGTATTCGCTTCCGAGGCGCGTGGCTTCTTCCCGGGCTGTGCTGATCACGTGTTTTGCGCGTTCGGTAAACCTGTCCCACATCGTTCTAGTCGTTACTCCCTGTCTGTGCCTTCGGATCGCCCGGCAGCACGCATCGCAGTCGGCGGCTCAGGAAAACGTGGACCGGAAAAGGTCCGCCCGCATCATGCTCAGCGCCAGCTCATCGCAATCCTGACCCGCCCGCATGGCGAGGTGGGCCGGCTGGGCGGCATACAGCGTCTTATTCAGTTGTTTATACGTATATTTCTTAATGTATTCCATCGTGCGGCCAAGCCGCAGCGAAGACAACAGGCTCAGGGCTTCATTGAATTCCAGCAGATGGGCGCCACGGGCAATGCCCGCTGCCCTCCCGACGCGGTCCTCGACGGCGCGAGCGCCTTCCGTATGAAGCTGTTCCCGTGCGTGGCGCTCGCTTTCGAGCAGGCCAGTGACCAGGTGCCGCAGGTTGAACTGAATTTCCTCTTCGGAGCGCCCCAGCGTGGCCGTATTGGCTACGGTGAAGAGCTCACCCAATCCTTCACTGACCGAGCTGAACAGGCCCTCAATACGGTGACCGCTTTCGCGCGCTCTTTCGCTTTCGGCCAGCATCCGGTTGTTCATGGCGAGACCCGCAAGATGGGCGATGGCAAACAGGCCGAACCCCGTGCCTACTTCGTTCACTGACGCGCTGAGGTACCCGAATTTGTCGTGGAAGGCGAAATCCAGCGTGCTGCCCAGGATGTCGTCGGCGTGGCTGAGCTGGGTCCACACCTCATCGAGGTTAAACCCCGCCGAGCGGACTTGCAGCCGCACATGATCCCGCCCATTAATCATTACGCTGAATGCCTGGTCGTCGCTCAACCAGACCCCGCGCGGGCCGTGAGCACGTTCCATGTCCGGAGTGATGAGCCGCCGTTCCACCAGAAACCGCACTACGCGCGGTTCCAGGTGTTCGACCATGAAAAACTGCCCCGACCGGAACAGGGCGTGGCCTTCCATGGCGCCAAGCACACGATCCAGCACGTTGTGCAGCTCGTCATCGGAGGCCAGGCCGGGAAACGGCAGATCGGCCAGATTCCGGACAAGCGTGCCGCCCGATTCAATGACGAGGTCTGCCTCGGGTCCTTCGCCGGACAGCCATCGGGCCTTCTTTTCGAGCAACGTCTCCAGCATCAGGTGTTCAACCCTTATGAGGCGCCCCGGAATTGAGCGCGACCTCCAAACCCTTGATTTCGTCGCGCAAGCGGGCGGCGTCCTCGTAATTTTCGGTTTTCAGGGCGCTGCGCAGCAACGCCCGCCTGGTTTGAAGCTGCATGTGCAGCTGTTCGCGCGAGGTATCCCGCGACGGCATCTTGCCGCGATGGCGCAGCCCCGGCTGGATGCCGCGGAGCACATTCGGGAGATGGTCCGCAAAGCTGTCGTAGCATACGGGGCAGCCCAGGATCCCCCGCTGCAGCCCTTCCGCCAGTTGAAGGCCGCATGCGGAACACACGATGTGCCGCGCCAGACGGTCCGTGGCAACCCGCTGCAGCAGGTCGTGGCGTGGCGGAGGCGCGGCGCCGGACATTTCGAAGCCCGTGCTGGCATCGCCTTGAATCTCATTCAGGCAATTCTGGCAGATGCTTCTGGCAATGGCTTTGCCATCAATGACTTCGCTATATCTCAGGGTCGCCAGCCGCTTATGACAACGTTCGCACAACATAGTTCTTCAGCCCTCAAGTCAAGTATAGCATTCCCGCGTGGGGGGCGTCCACGCACATCGACTGGAACCCACGCGGCGCGCTGGCTGTCCAGCCCTGAAAGGACGGCCCAAGGGCAGCGCCCGGCCGGAAATGCATTCCCGGGCTTCTCTTTCCGAATGAACACGCCGCGGAGCCGCCCTGTTCCGCCCAGGCCGGGCACTGCACCCAATCAGCGGCAAAGTCAGGCAATCGCATGTAAATGCGGTTTTCCCGCTTGAATTGAAGGGCCAGGGCATCGGGAATGTTTATTACGCGCTCGAACGTACCGGGCGCCTTCTACAGCGGCCGTACGGGCCTCGTTCCTGCCCCGCCTGGCGGCCCGGACAGGGTCCGGGGCGCAAGGCGGGTTCAGGCGCCGCGGCGAGTTCCCGCCCCGATACTGGTTTCCTCCGGCAGCGTCCACTGCCTCGCTGCCCATGCCATGTCGGCGTGTTGACGTTGTGCAGGGCGAGAGGCGCTGCTAAAATCCCGTCGAGGAGCAGCGCGATGCAACACTGGAGACTTGCGATTATTGTGGGTGCGGTGGCGGGTCTGATGGGCCCGGCGTACGCCCAGATTCGTGAATTCGGATTGTCCGGAGCGGGCGAACAGACGGCGAACGAAGAGGTCAGCGGATCGGCTGCCGAATGGGCCATCGAGTCCACTGTCGCGGGTATGAGCCTGCGCACCCGCGTATCGCAGCTGCTGATGGTGACCTTGCAGGGCCGGCTCGCACCCGACGCCACCGAGCGCCAGCTGCTCGAGAATTACACCCCGGGCGCCGTACTCATTTCCAGCCTCACACGGCCGCGAGACGCCGTGGATTATATCGCGGCGCTGCAGCGCACCCCGGTGCGCGGGCAGCATGGTGTGCCGATGCTGATCGGCGCAGACCTGGCGGACCTCCCGGTCGTTTTCGGCATGCAGAAGGAAGACTATTTTGCCCCCCTTCCCACGATGATGGCGGTGGCCGCGGCGGACGACCCGGTCGCGACCCGCGGACTGGCCGCGCTGTATGCGGAACATCTCGCCCTCATGGGCTTCTCGTTCCAGATGGGGCCATGCCTCGCTCTCGGCCCAGACCTTCCCGATGCGAAAGGTGGGCTTCAGTGTCTGGGGGCAAATCCGGCGTTCGTGGGGGAAACGGCGGAGATTTTCCTCCAGTCGTTCGCCGAGCGCGACCTGGCGGTCATGTTTACGGGCTTCCCCGGCGGCCAGTGGAATCAGACGGGTACGGCGCCCCCGATGCTGTTCACGCCGGCGTCGCTCCTGCCCACGCGTGACCTGCTCCCGTTCCAACGGGCGGTATTGGGAGGTGCGCGGTTGATCCTGGTCGGCAACATTGTCGTGCCGCATCTCGATAAACAAAATGCGGCAGCCAGCATTTCCCCGGCAGTGATGACCGGGCTGCTGCGTGAAAAGCTGCTGTATCCTGGAATCATCGTAGCCGGGCCCATCGACGGGCTGGGGGTAGGGAAAGGCGCCACACAGGGCGACGCAGCCCTGGCTGCTCTCAAGGCGGGCGCCGACATGCTGTTCTGGAGGCAGCCCGGCATTCACGTGATGAAGGCTGCGGAAGCGGTCGTGCAAGCCGTGGAAAACGGCCACTATCCCGAATCCGCCATCAACGCGTCCGTGACGCGCGTTCTTCAACTCAAAGAAGACCTCGGGCTCCGCAAAAAGCCGCTCCCCTCCGAGAGTGATGTCCGCAAGCTGGAAAAACGCAAGGCCTATCCCCGGGCGGCCAAAAAAATTGAACGCCGCTCCATCACCATCCTGCGCAACAACAACAATGCCCTGCCGCTCATAAAAGGCCGTTCCACGCCCCTCGGCGTCACCGGCGTCATCGGTGTCGAAGAGCTGCACGGAATCCTGAAAAAAGAGCTCAAAAATGTCGCGCAGCAGCGAATCACAACGGCAAAACACGGCGGTGAAATCTACGCATTCGAGATCCACCGGCTCACCTCTCGAGCAAAAGGAGTCCGCACGGTTGTCATCATCCTGACAAACGAGGTGCGCGCCCAGGGCAAAGTCGAGCTCATCCGGGAATTGAAGAACATTGGTGCGCGGGTGGTCGCCGTCCTGGTCGGGTATCCGCACACAGTGGGCGACCTCGTTGAGGCCGATGCCATCGTGCTGGCGTACTGCGATCCGGCGGCCTCTTCGGCGGCCATGGGCGCCGTGGCGGAAGCGTTGCTGGGCCGGAGTTCGCTGGCGGTCCGCCCTCCGATCGAACGGCTTCTGGTCCAAACCGGCGAACCCGTGCCCCTGGATTCAGGCCATTGGGTGCGCAGTCCGGCCGGGCGCCTCCCTGTGAGCCTGGAACCCTTCTTCGAGCAAGGGGTGGGGGTGTCTCTGATCACGCCGGACACGGTGAAGAGGCTCCGTTGGGACTTTGGCGACGGCGGCACTTCGAAGGAGAGGGCCCTTCAGCATGCCTACCAGACCCCCGGCCACTACACCCTCACGCTGTCGGTGACCGACGATGCAGGAGAAGTCGATTCGGGCATGGCGGAAGTGGAGGTCACAGAATAGGCTGGGGCGGGAGGACCGGTCAGCGATCCAGCCTGGCGGTTTTTCTGTAGACGCCGCCCCGGCTCGGGTATAATCACGGCGGATGGCGCGGCAGGCGGGCGCCCATAGATACGGTATGAGGGATAGCGCATGAACATAGTGTTGATAGGGTTCCGGGGCGCTGGAAAATCCAGCATCGCCGAACTGGTGGCCCTGTGCACCAATCGGACGGTGTTTCGCGTGGATGACGAAGTGGAGAAGCGGGCCGGCTACCCCATTTCTGAGATCGTGAGCCGTTACGGGTGGGAACGGTTCTGGGAACTGGAATCCGCAATCTGTGCCGAAGCCGCCACCCTGAAAGACACCGTCATCGATGCGGGTGGCGGAGTAGTGCAACGCCCCGAGAATGTGGCACTGCTCAAGACCAACGGCGCCTTCTTCTGGCTGACTGCGGAGGTGGATACCATCAAGGAACGAATTCAGAACGACGGGGGGCGCCCTTCCATCACCGGCCGGAAATCGTTCATCGAAGAAGTCGAGGAAGTCCTGGAGGCCCGGCTCCCGTTTTATGAAGCCGCCGCGGACTATGTCATTCGTACCGACAATCGCACCCTGGGGGAGATTGCGGACGAGATCGTCGAGATCGCCTGTGCGGCATTGTAACTATTTTATCCCGCGTCAGCGTGCTATACTGCATTACGTTCAGGGAGGGAATGAACCGCCTGGAAACAAGCTCCGGAAGCCTGGCGAGAGCGTCCAGCCGGGGGCCGGACAGGCGAATTCATCTGCTCCAGACAAGGGTGAGCGCCGAACCTCCCCGCCGGGCGGGTACGGCCGGGGCCGTTGCCTGGAAACGAATTGGGTTGAGGCGAAGCTCGTCCCATATATACACGTTCAGTTACGAGCATCATCATGGCGCTAAAGCCGAGGAGCCTACGCTTAGCACTACGGTCTGATATTGAGGTCAGCAGCCGGGGGCATGCGGCTGCCAGCGAGGAGGCTTGCGCATGGGGCATTCCTCGACCAATCAAACACGTCGTAGCAGCCGGTCCGGGCCATCAACGCGCGCGCACACAGGAAGGACAGGTGTATCGATGAATCTGACCAAGTACATTCTCAAATCATGTATCGTGCCCGAAATGGAGTCCGACTGTAAGGCAGACGCTCTCAAAGAGCTGCTGAACCTGCTTTTTGAAAAAAAGAAGATGACCAGCCCCGGTCCTGCGCTCGACCAGATCCTCGCGCGCGAAGTGACCGAAAGCACGGGCATCGGCAAAGGCATCGCCGTGCCCCATGCGCGGGTGACCGGCATGAAGGGGCTCGCCTGCGCTGTCGGCCGGGTCCCGGAAGGCATGGATTTCCATGCCATCGACCGTAAACCCGTGCATCTCATCTTTCTCATCTGCTATCCCCCCAATGAACAGACCACGTACCTGAACTTTGTCGCCACGGTAGCCAAACTCCTCAGCGACCCGCAGAACCTGGCGCAGATCATGAACGCCGATAACGAAGATCAGATTTTCGAGGTGCTCGAGGCGTCGTCCGTGCAGTTCTCGGAATCTTCGGAACAGCCGCTGCGCAAAGTAAAAACCGACCCGGCCATTGAGCAGGTACAGGACGGGCACGCCGAGGTCATCCTCCTTGCCCGTATGCAGCTGTATGAGGAAATGCTCAGCAGCGCCCGTTCGGGGAAAAAGCAGATCCGGGAGCGCATCGATCACATTCGCGAGCTGGTGTCCCCGCGGGTCATCCGCCATTACGACCGCGTGAACAAGGTGCGGCCCCCCGCGCTGGTCCCGGTCGAAGGCGATACCTGCCAGGGCTGTTTCATGAAGCTGCCGTCCCAGTTTGTGCAGCAGGTTCGCCAGGATCCCGAACACATCCATACGTGCCCCAACTGCAGCCGCTACATTTACGTGGTATAAAAGCAGGCCGGCATGCGGAAATGCACCCAGCCTCCGCCGGAAATGCCGGCGGGGGATGCGGGGTTGGCGTGCGCAGAGCGCCTGCAGAAAGGACGCCTCCCATGGCCATAAACCCCAAATATGAGATGCTGGCAAAGCGGGTGGCTTTGTTTAAAGGCATCAATCCCGAAGACGTAAGCAAGATTGTCGCCCGCGGTCTCGTCATGACCATGGAAAAAGGCAATACCATCTTCTACAAGGGCACGACGGGCAATCAGATGTTCGTTATTCTGGCCGGCAGGGTCAGCCTTTTTGATGGCCAGAAACATTTGGCCGATCTGCGCACTGGCGACATGTTTGGCGAAATGGCCCTGATTAACAACGAACCGCGCAGCGCCACGGCGGTAGTCGCCGAAACCGCGCAATTGTTCGTTCTCAGTGAGACTTTTTTTCAGAAACTGATGACCAAGCGGATCGCGATCACCATGCTCCTGAACATTATCGGCACGCTCAGCACGCGTCTGCAGGGCATGAACCGGCGGCTCCTGGAATTGAAACAGGAGAGCCCGTCTTCGTGAACCGGACTTGATGCGATCTCTGCCGCCCGCTAGACTGCTCACGGAGGAATGCCCATGACCCCGAAAGAGCGCGTACTGGCCGCTATCAACCACGAGCAGCCGGACCGGGTGCCGATTCAAACCTACCTGACACCCGAGATCGAGGCGCGGCTGGCCGCGCATTTCGGCACGCCAGACATCAACTCGGCGCTCGGCGTGGATCTGCGCGGGGTCGGGGCGCGCTGCACCGGAACGCCGCGGCCCATACCCGAAGGGTGCGCCAGTGTCGATGAATGGGGCACCGGCTACATCATGAAAGAGTATCCCGGGGGCACCTATCCCGAACCCTTTTATCAGCCCCTGGCACAGCTGTCGTCGCTGGACGATGTGGACGCCTACCCCTGGCCCCGGATTGAGGACTACGACTTCACGGATCTGCGCGCCCAATGCGCCGCGGTGTCGGATTACGCCATCTGCCTGGGTGGCGCCGGGATTCCGGATATCGTGAACGGTGTGGGCCGGGGCCGCGGCATGGAGCGCGTGCTGCTGGATATCATGATGCAGGACGAGGTGGGGGTTGCGGTCATTGACCGGCGCTGCGCTTTTTATTACGAGTACTGCCGCCGCGCACTCGAGACCGCCGGCGACCTCATCGACATCCTCTGCCTCGGCGAAGACTGCGGCAACCAGTTGGGACCCATGTTTGATCCGGAGGTGTTTGACCGCTTTTTCCGGCCGCGTTTGCAGCAGTTTTACGATCTCGGTTATGAATTCGGCTGCAAGGTGATGATGCACTCCTGCGGCAGCACGCGCAAGCTTATACCCCGGTTCATTGAAATGGGGCTGGAAGTGCTGGACGCGGTACAACCCGAGCCCGCCGGCATGAACCCCGGGGAGCTGAAACATGAATTCGGCGACAAGCTGGCATTCTGCGGCATGATCAGCACCCAGCACACCCTGCCGCACGGCACCGAAGCCGACTGCCGCGCGGAGGCACGCCACCGCATTGACGTTATTGGAAAGGGTGGAGGCTACATCTTCAGCCCGGCGCATTGCATCCAGCCGGATACGCCTTTGGTGAACGTTCTGGCCATCTACGAAGAAGCCCTGGGCCTGCCCGAAGGTGCGCTGCTCGACGCGCGCCCCGCCGCCGGCACAGGGAAGGAGCAGGACCCATGAACGGACATGAAGAAAATGTGGCGACCGTCCCCCTGCAACCTTTCCAGTGTATTTCAAGCGGATGGGACCTCATCAAAGGGGAATACTGTCTCTTTCTGGGGATTACATTCGTCGGCCTTCTCCTCGGAAGCCTGGTCCCTTTCGGGATCATTGCGGGAGCGCTCTATTGCGGCATTTTTATGGCGCTGCTGATGAAAATGCGAGGATTGCCCGTAGAATTCGGCGTCTTGTTCAAAGGCTTCGACTATTTTCTCGAGAGCCTGCTTGTGACGCTTGCGATTTTTGCCGTCGGGGCTGTGTTTGCGGTGCTGATGGTAATCGCCCTGGCCGTGCTCTTTGCTGTAGGCGGCGGTATCGGAAAAAGCGCCAATTCCGGGGAACTGGCTTCGCTTTTTATTTTGCCCGGAGGGTTTGTTCTCCTCCTGATCGCGTTCGTGTTCAGTATATTTCTGTACGGCTGGTCGTTCCTTGCCTATCCGCTGCTTGTGGACCGCAATATGCAGGCCTGGCCGGCGCTCAAGTTGTCGGCGCGGGCCGTGTGGGCAAACAAATGGGGCGTTGCGGGCCTCATGCTCCTCAATGGCATCTTCGGCATGGTGGGGGCTGTCTTGTGTTATGTGGGCCTGTTTGTGTACCTGCCCGTGATGTTTGCCTCCCTCGCCGTGGCTTACCGCAAGCTGTTTCCCGAACTGGCGCCCCCGGACGCTCCGGAGATGTGAAGACGCGGCAGTCAGGCCCTGTGTCCGCAAACCGCGTGAGCACCGCATGGCCGGGGGGGATTCCAGCCCCGCGTGATCGCGCGCGGCCAGGCGCCATTGGTGGGGGTGGAGAATAATGGCCGGCGGCAGCTCCTCACCTGGCGCGTAATGGACGGTATGGACGGGGACAGATCCATGGGCTGCGCCCACGGCTATTCAAATTGGACCCCGTTCCGGGGTCCCCGGAGTCGCATGTTCACCGTCTGCGGGGCTGCAATACGGCGCCCCCGGCGGGCATTCTTGTCTTGAAGCCCCGGCATCTCGCCTGCATTTCTGTCTTCCGGTGGACGTTATGGACGGTATGGACGGGGACACTTGAGCCGGGGGTGGAATATTCGGCTTTTTTCAGCGCGATGCCGATTACTTGAACGAAATGGACACAGAATCGTTATCTTGAATGGAACACGTTCGCGAACGTTCCTGACCCGTAACAAACGGAAACGCTGGGGGAAGTGATGACGGAACTGGCGTCAACGGACTGGATACGTCAGGCGCTCGAGCGTTACGAAAAACCGCTCATCCGGTACGCCTGCCGTATTACGGGCGACCTCGAAACCGCGCGCGACGTCGTGCAGGACGCATTCCTGCGGCTCTGCCAGGCGGACCGCGCCAAGGTCGACGGACACCTCGCGGCATGGCTGTACACGGTATGCCGCAACCGCGCGTACGACGTGCGGAGGAAGGAGGGACGGATGGACGCGCTCACTCACGGCCGCGCCGAGGTGCGGTCTAGCGATGACTCCGGGCCCGGCTCCATGGCGGAACGGCGCGAGGCCCTCGCGAAAGTGTTTGATGTGCTCGGCGAATTGCCTGAGGAAGCCCAGGAAGCCTTTCGCCTGAAATTCGAGGACGAACTGACCTACCGGGAGATCAGCCACGTCATGGGCGTCTCCCTCGGGAAGGTGAGCAACCTCATCGCCACGGCGCTCGACACCATGCGCCAGCGGCTGCAGGGCGAACTCGATCTCGCCCGGGAGGTCTGACTATGAAACCGATACTGGACATCGAAACCCTGACCGCCTACGCCCTCGGCGAGCTCGAACCCGCCATGTCGCAAGCGGTCGAAAACGCCCTCAAGTCCAATCCGGACGCCCGCAAGACCGTCGAGGAATTGCGCGCAATGGCCCGCTTCGCCCGGACCGCACTCCGCGCCGCTCCGCAGGCGGCCCTCACCGAGCGCCAGCGCGCGACGGTCATGGAACGGGCGGAAGCCCCCGCAGCAACCGAGACCGTTGGCGTCCGCCGCACCCTTCGGCAGATATTCCTGGGCAACAGCGTGGCGGGCTTGCTTCTGCGGGCCGCCGCGGTCCTGCTCGTCATCGGCGCGCTCTATTGGAACACAGGCGACACCTCCTGGAAGCAGCCCACACAGGAACTGGCCGGGCAGGGGGTAGAGACGGCTGATGACCCGAACGGCCAGAGGTTGGCACGCATGAGCGGCGAGAACGAAACGTCTACGGAAGCGCCCGCGATCGCTCCCGGGGCGGGCCCGGCCGAAACCGGCGCAGAATGGGACCTCGCCGCAGAAAACTGGGCAGGGTTCGAGGTGGTCCCGAGCAGTTCGTCCAGCGCGGCGGTGGCGGTGCTCGAAGAAAAGCCCCCACAGGCGCCCCTGACAGAAACCGAAGCGGCCGCAACCGAGCCGGCCGCGGCAACCCCTGCGGTCGAAGCGGCCCCGGCGCTCGTCGAGGCCCCTCCGGTCAAGCCGGAGCCTGTGCCGGCTGCGGCGTCGACTCCGGCCGCCCGCCCGGCGCCTGACCCGTCCGTGTTGCGTGTGCAACGCCAGACCGCCTCTCCGGAAATCGTCTCCGCCCTGGATGCCCTGGTCAGCAACAAGGTGTTTGGGGGAACCCCCAGTATCCAGGTAAGACGCGACAACGTGACCGCGCTGGATGGCAGCACGCTTTCCATCACGCTGGACGATTCGCAGAATAGTGTGTTGGTCCTTGAGACCACGCCCGAGGCGGTCGAGAACGTGCTGCTTCAGGACCGCTTCGTGCTGGCCATGGCCCAACCCGAACCCGCGCCCCCGATCACACAGGCCACGCCGCCGGCGGAAGCCGTCCCGAAGGCGGCGGGCGAGTCGGTCGCGCTGCCCATCGAGCTGCCCGAGAAGTCGTTCATGGGGACTCCGCTGGACTACTGGTCCGAGAATCTCGAATTCACCTACACGGCCCGCGAGCCCTTTATGGTGCCGGCAGGTACGGAGCTGCTGTCACGCGGCAAGCCCGTCACCAGCAGCGACCCCACGCCCAGCCTGGGCAGGCTGCCCATGATCACCGACGGGGACAAGGGGTTCCAGGAGAAGAGTCTCGTCGAACTCGACAAGGGGCTCCAGTGGGTCCAGGTCGACCTGGGTCAGCCGTGCAGCATCGAGGCCATTGTGGTGTGGCATTTCCATACGAGCGAACGGGTGTACCACGATTTCAGCGTGCACATTGCCGACGACCCGGACTTCACGCAGAACGTCCGCACCCTTTACAACAACGACCACGACAACTCGGCGGGGCTCGGCGCGGGACAGGACAAGGAATATGTCGAATCCAATGAAGGCCGGCTCATCAACGGGCACGGCGAGGTCGCGCGCTACGTCCGGCTCTACAGCCGGGGCAACACCTCGAACGAGCGCAACAACTACGTGGAAGTCGAGGTCTGGGGCCGGACCGGCAAGGACACGCCCTTGGCCACCAGGGATCGGGGCGCAGAGGTGAAGCCGGGGTACGTGCACGTGCCGGTTGGCGGGCACACACGGGAGGCCATCCAGAACCGCGTCGCCCTGCGCATCGAAGTGCCCGAGAAGTCCTTCATGGGCACCCCTCTCGACTACTGGTCCGAGAACCTCGAGTTCAGCTACGAGCCCGGCCAGAACCTGCCGGCCAATCAGGTCGTCGCGCGCCGGAGTCTCGGCCCCGTTGAGAGCAAGCCCGGTGACGGTAAGCAGTGGGGCGAGTTCCAGGTAGTAACGTCGGTATCGGCCAGTCCGGCGTCTCTCCCGCCCGTCGGGAGCCGAGAACTGCAGAATTTGAGGGTGGGCGGCGAGATGCGGATCCGCGATAATTATTCTCCGGTCGCCACGAAAGGCGGACCGCGTGCCTTGGGGATGGTGCTTACTAATCAAGACGCCCTGCTCGACACCTCGGACCACCCGGATTTCAACAACGACCCGAATCTGGTCTACTGGCCGGGACACAATACCGAGGCCTACGACCACCTGGTCGAGAACCCGTTCCGGAGGGTGGCCGATGAGGCCTTGTCGACCTTCTCGATCGACGTGGATACGGCGTCGTACGCCAACACGCGGCGCTTCCTGAATCAGAATACCCTGCCGCCGCCCGGGGCCGTGCGTATCGAGGAGTTCATCAACTACTTCGACTATGACTACGCCCCACCCGACGGCGAGGACCCCTTCGCGGTGCACGTGGAAGTGGCGTCGTGCCCGTGGAAACCCGAACACCGGCTCGCCCGGATCGGCCTGAAAGGCAGGGAAATTCCCCTCGACGCCCGGCCGGCCTGCAACCTCGTGTTCCTTATCGATGTGTCCGGGTCGATGCAGCCTGAAAACAAACTGCCCCTGTTGAAACGCGCCCTCGGACAGCTCGTAACCCAGTTGCGCGAAGACGACCGGGTCGCTATCGCCGTGTATGCCGGGGCGTCGGGCCTGGTACTGCCCCCCACCTCCGGCGACGCCCACCGGACCATTCTCGAAGCCGTGAACAACCTCCGGGCGAGTGGTTCGACCAACGGCGGCGAGGGCATCAAGCTCGCCTACAATACCGCCGCGGAGAGCTTCCTCAAAGACGGCGTCAACCGGGTCATCCTGGCCACCGACGGCGACTTCAACGTCGGCATGACCGATACCTCACAGTTGATCGCCCTGGTGGAGAAAAAGGCGAAGACCGGCGTCTTCCTGTCCGTGCTCGGATTCGGCATGGGGAATCTCAAGGACTCCACGCTCGAACAGCTCGCCGACAAGGGCAACGGCAACTACGCCTACATCGACGATATGGACGAAGCACGTAAAGTGCTTGTAACAGACATGTTAGGCACCTTGGTCTGTATCGCCAAGGATGCCAAGATCCAGGTGGAATTCAACCCGGCGCAGGTCCAGGCCTACCGCTTGATCGGCTACGAAAACCGGATACTGGCCAAGGAAGACTTCAACGACGACACCAAAGACGCCGGCGAAATCGGGGCGGGACATACGGTTACCGCGTTGTATGAGCTGGTTCCTCCGGGGGTGTCCCTCGAGGTTCCGGGCGTGGACCCGCTCAAGTACCAGCAGCCCCGGCCCGCCCTGACGGATGCCGCGGGCTCCGGCGAGCTGTTTTCGTTGAAACTTCGCTACAAGAAACCGGATCAAGACAACAGCAGGCTGCTGACGTTCCCGGTCAGAGACGACGGAGCCGCCTGCGAGAACGCGTCCGAGGATTTCCGGTTCGCCGCCGCCGCCGCGGGGTTCGGCATGCTGCTGCGAAACTCGGAACACAGGGGCGCGCTCACGTATGAGCTGGTCTTGACGCTGGCTGAACAGGGCCTGGGTAGGGACGAAGAACACTACCGCGCCGAGTTCATTGGACTGGTGCGGAAAGCGCACGCCCTGGCAAGCCAGTGAGCAGGAATGGGCCGGGGCAGACTCTCATCCACCTCGGGGTCTCCCCGGCCCTCCTTTCGTCTACCGACGCGACACCCTGTCTATAGCCCTCCAAACCGGCGCTCTTTGGGGTATAATCAACCGGGGACTGATGCGCCGCGGTAATGACGGCTGTTTTTCAGCTATTTGGGGGAGTTTTGAGCGGTATATTCGGGGCGAGGGTCCCGAAAATTGCATTTTTCGCTGTTTTTTGTAACAAAGTATGGTATAACTTCAAGGGGAAATCTGCAGAGGGCCGCATTCGTGGAATGGGGAGTTGCTGGGCTGGGGATGGGGAATACCTATGGGGAAAGCGACAGTAAACGCCGGCGAGGGGTGGGATCAGCTCGAACGGTTGATCCTTGATCTGCAAAACATGTCAGCCGATGGGTTCCGGTCGGGGGCGGAACAGATTACCAAGGCCCACGACCTGCTGGAAACCGTCCGGACCGATTTCGCGAGCCGGGGTAAATCTGCGGCGCACGCCGTGAAACAAATCATGGGGGCGGTCCAACGGCTTCGAAAGGCCTCCACGGAAACCGGCGCCCTCCGCCAGACTATCGCAGGCCTCGAAGAGCAGCTTGGCCTCCGGGTCAGCGAGCTTTCCGCGCAGAAAGAGATGTCCCTGCAATTTGAGAAGCGGCTATCCGAGCAGGAGCATGCGTTTCAGGCGGCGAAGCAGCGCGTTGCAGAGCTGGAACGGCAGGCCACGGAGGCTCAGCACGCTCTGGAATCCGAGCGCACGGCCAGAGCCGCCCTGCAGCAACAGCTGGATGACACCGAAAACGCCGTGAACGCCCGCAATGTCGACATTGCAGAGGGCAGGAAAGAGGTCGAAGGCCTCAAACACGGCCTCGCCGAAAAAGAGCAAGAGCTGCTCCACCTGGAAAACCGCCTCCAGACCCTGGAGAAGGAAAAGAACGAGACGGATGTCTCGCGCAGTACTCAAAGAACCGAACTGGACAAGATCCAGACCGAGCTGGACAAGACCCGGGTCGAATTGGACGCCGTGCGGACCAACAAAAAGGTGTCCGACGCCGAAATTGTCTCACTGAAAGAAAAGCTGGAAAACGCGCTCGCTGAAACCGCCGGGTTGCATGAAAGACTATCGAAGGCGTCTGACGCTGCCGGGCGGGCCGCTGAGCTCGAGGCGGCACTGAACGCCGCCAATGAGCGCGTGAACACCCTCGAAGCCCGTCTCAAAGAAGAAATGGCCGACGTGGCCCGGGCCTCCTCGGTTGCGGAGCAGCTCGCTCAGGCCGCCAAAGAACAACATGCGCCCCGACAGGAGCTTCAGCCCCAGCAGACCGGCATGACGGGAGGCGCGGCCCCGGAAAAGCCCGGCGCTCCGGCCGCGCCCTCTTTCCCTGAAACGGAGGGGCGCCGGTGGAAGCTGGGCGAGATCCTGTGGGAAATGGGCGTGATCACGCTGGAACAGCTCGAGGACGCGCTTGAAGAGCAGCGCCTGAACCCGCAGGCCAAACTCGGGACCATTCTGGAAGAAAAAGGCTACGCCTCACCGGAGGCCGTTGCCCAGGCGGTGGCTCTGCGCGCGGAAACCGCGTACGTCGAAGTGGACGCCCAGTCGATCGCGCCCGATGTGGCCGGCCTGATCCCGGCGCGCCTGGCCTCTCTGCACAAATGCATCCCCATTCGTGCGGACGGAGATACCTTGACCCTCGCCATGGCCAACGCGCTGGACATCGTCGCCATTGAAGACGTCGAACGCATCAGCCAGCGCCGGGTCGAGCCTGTCGTGGCGACCTTGCCGCGCATTCTGGAGCTGATTGACCAGTTGTACGAACGCAGCCCGTCGGCACGCCGGTAACCCGGGAAGCGCCGGGACTGGCGTTGCCCGGGGTGGCCGGTGAGCGATCGCTGCGTACGTTGCTCCTGCGGTTTAATCTCCCAGCCGGTAGAGCCGCAAATCGTCGAAATACAGCAGTTCTCCGGTTTTTTGCCCGTTCACCACCAGAATGGGCAGAATTTCGACCACGTTGGCCATGTCCTGTTCGGTGATGCGATGCACTATCGCGAGGGGCTGCCACACGCCGGGAGTCAGGGCCTGTTTTGCAGACGGCGTCAGCACGTTAATGCCGCGTGCATCACGTAAGGTCAACGACAACTCCACCGTGCCCGCTGATTCCTGATCCGCGGGTGAGAAGACGTGGCAGATGAGGCCGTAGCGGCCGGGTTGGGCAGGAACCACCTGCACGGGGCCGCCCCGTTTCACACCCTCACAGACGACGGCGTGGCCTCCCGAATGGGCCATGGCATCGGAACGGGCCATGCGGCCGTCTCCGTCCCGCAGCCACCAGGACCAGCCTTCGGCGGCGCCGCCGGAACCCTCTTCAAACGACGGGTTTCGCGTCAGCAGCTCGCCCTTTTCCTCGGCCAGCTCGAGCATCATCGATGCCTGCTCTTTCAGGTATGCATCCGGCGCTTGCTCTGCCACGCGCATCAATTCGCTCCGAAACGGACTGTCCGGCGCAGCGAGAAACGCGATGAGGGCGCCCAGGCTCACGGCACCCATGGTGTCGTTTGCCAGCGCTGCGTATTGAGTCATCGTGAGCGGATGCCGCAGCACGGGATGGTCGGGGAAGACCTCCAGGGAAAGTTCCCGGCGCCGCGCGGCATGCTTGAATCCCTGCTCCAGGGCGGCGAGAAGCGCCGTAGCCTGCTCCTGCGTGGTGGCCGGTTCGCCGAGCGGCGCATCGAAGGCAAACGCATACGCCGACGCCTCATAATACTCAAATGCCTGCAGGAGGAGCCGCGCCCGGTATTGCTGCGGCTCCGTGCCGGCTTTCTCGACAGCAGACTCGAGCCAGCGCCGGCTCATTTCGATGTCTTCACGTGTGATGTCGCGCAGATAACCGGGATCGTCGAAAGCCAGGTACTGTCCCTGTTTTGTGAACCAGCGGGAATCCAGCACCCTGCGCGTCCAGAAGTCCTCCCAATGCGCGTAGTATTGCTTCAGAAACGGAGCGGCCTCCCCGCCCACGCAGCGCACATACCACTCATCGAGCAATGCGTCGACATCTGCGTTGGGATCCCATTGTAATTTAAGGGACACGTAGAGCTTGGGGCCTTCCCCCCAGTTGGCATACGCCTCGGCATACATGGCACGCACCCCGTTGGCATAACCGAACCGGTAGTAGTCGGCCATGTGATGAAACCACACGCGGGGAAGGCAGAACGGCGAGCCATAGATGTAGTCATACCAGCCCAGCAGCGGGCTTCGTGCGTTCCAGTCCCGGGTAAGGGCCTCGCCGGCCTCGCGCAATTCGGGGTCTTTCCACTTCATGCGGTCGTAGGTCATGTACGGAATCAGCCGGGGATGAACGGAGGTGTGCTGCGGCGGTGCGGCGACTTCGCTGTAGGCCAGGCATCCGAACCATTTGTCCGGGAATCGCTCGAGCACGCCTTCGATCACCTGGTTGGCCCAGTCATAGTACAGGTCGGAGTAATCCACACAGCCGAGAAAGTTTTTCTCGCCGGAAAGCCGTGCCAGACACCGTTCGCACTGGCAATAACCGCTGCTGTCGTTTGCGCCGAGAGAATACGACGTGGCGGCGGGGTTAGTCTCAAAATATTCGATGATGTTCTTGACCGCTTCCTCCACGATGCCCGGCGCGGTAAAACAGGGTTGCCAGTAGTGGGCGTTGTTGTCCGGGGGCAGGAATCGCTTGCCGTTCAGGATTGGGAAAAACTCGGGATGGCTCGCGGTGTAGGTCTCGGGTGGAAACAGGTGGAGCAGATAATGGTGAAAACTGACCCGGCCGTGCATGCGGTTGCGTCGCGCCCACGTGGTCTGTGCCTCGCCCGGCAAGCCGCTGAACAAGCGGGAAAAGATGGCCGGCGCCTGGCGCAGCGGTTCCGGCGGGACCGACAGGCTGCGGGCTGCGGGCACGTCATCGCCGTGTTCTCCGGGGAGGAGCCAGCGCACCCCCACGTACCGTTCGAGGAACTCGTAAACGCCGAACTCCGTGCCCCAATCCGTGGGGCCTGCGATCACGACCGTGCTGGCGTCCGGAAATGCGATGTCGAACCCATCTTCGTCGAGGCCGGCCTGGTCGGGGGTTTGCCAGGCCGCTCCCCGGCCCACGCAGACAACGGCGCCTTCGTCCGGCAGCGCGCTGGTCACAGGCAGCCGTGCTCCGGTGGCCCGCTCCACGTACTCCGCCAGGAGCTGTGCCGCCGCCTTCACCTGGCCCGAGGCGGACTCATCCACGACGACCACCGCCGCGGGCGCTCCCTCGCGGACGAGGTCCAGTGCATGGGCGGCGTTAAGCCATCCGCTCAGTGAGGCCGCAATCAAAATCGCGAGAGCGCAATGCGCGGACCGAGTTCTCAAAGAAACCATCGCATTTCTCCTTTTTTCACTCGCAGTCAGAGCTCTCCGGGGCCTCCGCCTCCACGTGTCGCGGGCAGGGTGGGATGCGCAGCGTGCTTATCCTCGCCGTGCCCGGGCGTCCGCCGCCCGGATTTCGCATCATTACAGCCCCGTTTCGGCGTCCATCAATTTGAACTGGGCCGCTGCATTCAAGAAATGCGCGGTGATCCAGAATACGGTCCAATCTTCGACGTAGCCGCCGCGCAGGCCGAAGGGGGTGTCGTATTTGCCCCGCTGAGCGTAGTTGGTCTGCTGGGGCTGCTCGCCCTGGCTCCCGTACGGGTCGATCAACTGGCCACAACTGCGGTACATCACGAGTGCAAGCCGTTTCAACTCGTCGCTACCGGTAATGAGGCCCAGTTTATACACATACGGTGCGATCAGGACGCCGTACACGTCGATGTGCATGTTCTGGACGGAGACGGCGGTCCAGCCGCGCGTTTTGAACGCGTGGTCGCGCAGGCGCCCCGGAGGGAGGTCGATGTCCCACACGACGACATAGGTCAGGGCTACATCGCAGGCGTGCCGGGCCCATTTCAGATACTGGGGCTCTTTCGTGACTTCGTGCAGAGCGAGGAACCCCTGAAATGCCGCAAAAGCGCCTTCCTTGTCTTCACAGCTCGCGTCGAGGGTTCCACCCCAGTACGGTTCGCGCATCGACAGCGACCGGGCGGCATAGACCTCCGCCGCTTTCGTTGCGGCGAGCAGGTATTCATCCTGGCCGAAGATTTGGTGCGCTGCGCACAGGGGGGCGATAAAAAAGCCCTCGTCCGTCGATGTGGGGTTCCAATCCTCCTTCAGGATGCGCCGTGCATGGAAATCGCAGGCTTTGCCGAGAAATATGCGCCAGGCTGAGTCGTCCAACCCGGATTTCGGGGCCGCCAGGATGGCGTTTGCGAAACTGAGCATCGCCTGGCCCTGCGACAGCGGTTCGTGGTGGTCCCAGGTATTGCTGTTGCAGTGATACCAAGTGTGAAATCCGCCCTCGTAAAAAACGGCGTTCGTCAGGAAATCGAGTGATTTCTGCGCCCGTTCCAGGGCTTCCGGTGCGCCCAGGCGGGGCCCCAGCACCTGGTTGGCGAATCCGAGCGCGGCCGCCTGCCCGCACCAGCCCATGACGAGAATGGGTTTATCGGGGTATTTCGTGTAACCGGCCGCATCCCGGGTTTCGTGCCAGCGGGTGTCGGAGAAGCGGTATTTTGCGCGAACAATCTCTTCGAAAGTCGGTAAGCCTTCGGTGCAATAGGGATCGAACAGGCTCAGACTGGTCCAGACCGGCCGCTGAAATCCCGCGCCCTCCTCGGGCACCGGGTACGCTTCGAGCCAGAAGGTCTTTTCAATGATCGAGCCCGGCGGCACGTTCAAACTGGCGTCGTTGTACGGTAGAAAGCCCGGTTGATTGGCCTTGACCACGCTGCGCTCCCCATTGGACGCGCAGGGGCCTGACAACAGGGCCAGTTCCGTGCCGGTGTCGAGCGCTCGCAGCCCCATCGACCACCATTGATCGGGCAGGTTCCCGAATGGCACGGGGGAGGGCAGCGCGTGCAGGGCAGCGCCATGGAAAGCGCCGCCTTCCTGCCATTCCAGGCTTGCGAAGGGCATGGGGAAGCGGTGTTCTTCGTAGAACGCTTCCTCGCCCGGCGCCCCCGTGTAGATTGGCGTCCGGCCGCTGCGCGCGCCCGACGGGTTGCCATGGTACAGGATGCCCGGGAGAACGGCCCCAATCCCCGTGCCGGGTGTCTGGAAGCGCACGGACAAGGTGACGCGGCCGGCCGCTTCGGCGCCTTCCCAGACATACCGGCGGACGCATTTGATCGCCCGGCCTTCCGGCCGGTAGGCGTCGGATACACGCCAGTTACCCTGAGGCGTCTCCACCAGGCCGCGCAGCAGAGTCCATTCCCCGCATAGCTCAGGTTCGCCCGGATGGGCGTGCTGCCACTCGGTGGGCCAGCCGTCGCGCCAGTCCATCGCCACCGACCACAGGCCTTCCGGTGGCGAGGCCAGCAACACGCGGTCGCCGGACAGCACCTCCACGACCCGGCCTTCGCCGGCCTCACGCACGCGAAACTGCGGCATTTCCTGGGCCGCTGCGGATCTCGCTCCCCAGGCGGCGAGCGCCGCGACAAGCATGATGCCAGCGCACCGAATGCACATGTACTTGCCTCCTAAAGCGGAGGCGGCCTCCGGAGAGGCCGCCTCGATACTGCAATTACGCCGCTTCATTCTCCGGAACCCGGGCGCTTACGGAAGCTCCTTCACACGCAGGTTGCGGAAATAGAGCACGTCGCCGTGCCCGCAGAAGCCGAGGCGTCCCGATTCGCGCAGCAAGCCGGGGTGTTCCTTGCCATCCATCGTGCCGTCTTTGCTCGCCTCCGCGATGTCGGCATTGACGATGACTTCGCCGTTGAGCTTCACAACGATATGGGGCCCGTCCGCGATGACTTCCTGCTCGTTCCACTCGCCGACGGGTTTGAGAAAGCCTTTCTTGGCGGGGACGACGCCATAAATGGACCCGTGATACTGATAAGGCTCCAGTGTGTCATATTTCTCGTGGGTATCGTCGAGGATCTGAAGCTCCATGCCGTCGTAGGCGGCATGCGCGGGCATGGGCACGCGCACGGCCAGGCCGTTGTTGGCCCCGGGCGTGAGTTTAAACTCGAGGCGCAGCACGAAATTCGCGTAGTCCTTGACCGTATACAGATTGCCTCCGGGCTTGCACACGAGCAATCCGTCCTCGGCCGCATAGCCGTCCGTATCGCCTTCCCAGCCGGTCAGATCGACGCCATTGAACAGCGACACAAAGCCCTCCTCCAGCGCAGCGTCCGCCGACGGCGCCGGAGGCGCGATGGTGGCCAGGTGCTCGTCGATCTGATTCCGCAGATCTTCGCTGTCGGCGCATTCCCGGGCCTTTTGGAGGATAGGCGCCACTTCCGGCGTTGTGAGGCCGGAGTCTTTTTCGTCCTGTGGACACGCGATCTGCACTGCGGCCAGGGCGGCATCCGCTTTCAGCTCATCTGCATCGAGGTATTGGGCTACGAGACGCAGCGATTCCAGCGTCCGGATGGCGGCCAGTCCCGACAATGCCGTGAGCCGCTCTTCTTTTCGGCGCGCCGTATCCAGGGCTTCCTGATATTGCGCCACTTTTTCAGGGGAGGTGATCGGCGCCGCCGGCAGCAGCCGGAGAAACCCGCTCAATGCCAGCACGTGATGCGTTTCATTATCTGTGGCTTTGGCAATTTCCAGGAGCCGCGGCATCGCCAGTGGCGCCGGCCAGTTGGACAGCGCCCGGATCGCCGCGTCTTTCACCGTGAGGTTGTCGCTGTCGACGGAGGCCGCGGCCGCATGATACGCCTCCTCAGTCCCCAGCTCGGGAAGCACCGGCAACAGGTCGGCACGATTCTGTCCGTCCTGTTTTGCAATCGCATTCAACAGCGGACCTGGCTTCTGTGAAGCCAACACCACCAATGCTGCCCGGCCGGCTTCTTTTTCCTGGTCCGTGGACGCCCCGGTCACCAGATCCACGACCCGGGGGATGTCCTCCGGCCGGGCCACGGTCAGCAGTGCATCCAGCGCGGCCAGACGGACCGCTTCGTTGCTGTCTCCGGCCTGCACGAAAACTTCGCGGCGCACGGTCTCACCCCGCCGCTGTTTCAACACGCCCAGCAGCGCGATGCGCGCCGGCGCCGGGGTTTTATTCAGGGCCTGGCCGCATGCCTTGACGACCTGCCGCCCCGGAATCCGCAACAGCGCGGATTGAATGGCCTGGATCTCATCGTCCTCAGCGCCGTCACTGAGGCGATGAAGCATCGGGGAAACGGCGCGGCTGCCAGCGAGCAGCGTCGTCGCATCGATGGCCGCCAAACGGACCACTTTGTCCTCGGCCAGAATCTGCCGGGCCAGCGTGTTGGACGCTGTATTGTCGCCTCGAGCCCCCAGCATGGTGATGATCTCGGCCTGCACTTCCGGAGAGGCGTCCTTCATTCGGTTCAACCACTCCCGCGTTGCCTCTGTGGACGGGAACCGGGCGGCAAATTTCAGAGCCGCGGCCCGGTAAGCGAGGTCTGGATCGTCCATGGCTGCCAGGAGAAGGGATTGCGCGGAAGGATGGCCGATGTCGATGAGGGTCGCGAGTGCCGCCGACCGGACATTGACCTGGCCGTGGGACCTGAGGTAATCGCAGATGGTGTAAGCGGCTTCCATGTTGCCCGCCTCGGCCAGGCGCCGTGCATAGGTCAGGCCATACGACGCCAGCTTGGCTTTTTCGTAGGGCCGTGCCGCCTCGTAGGCCTCACCCATCGCATCAAGGTCCAGCGGGGCGCCCATTTCAACCAGCGCCTGGTACGCGACCAAACGGGTCTCCCGGTCCGCTGAGCGGGTGAATGGGACGATCTTGTCCGCCACGTCCGCCTGGCGCAACTCGCCGAGGGCCTTCATGAGGGTCACGGCACGAGCCCCCTGGGCGCCTTCGAACGCGGCTTTCAATGCCGGCGCAACATTCTCTGTGCGAATGGTAAGCAGGGCCCGCGTCGCAGGTTCCACGAGCACATCATCGCCCAGGTAGCCGGCGAGCGCGTCGACGGCTTCGGCACGGCCGCAGACCTGGAGCATGCTCATCAGAAACGTCTTGACGTACGGGTCCTCAGCAGCCCCAAGCGCCTGAATAAGCGCGCCGGATACCATCGCGCGCGCTTCTTCGACGTCGCCGCGAGACACATAGTCTGCCAGGCCGCTCAAAAGAAAACGCGCGTTGACGTCGTCACCGCCCGACGGCACCAGGGTTGCACAGACACCCTGAATGGCCTCTGGCCCGAGCGCGATCAGGCTCTGGCTCACGGCGACGATCTCCTGGGACGATTCCGCGGGCATTTTGCCCAGCAGTTCCTCAATCGCGGGTTGCCCGAAGGCGGCCGCAGCGCAGACCAGAGCCAGTGCGGCCGCGAACGCCGTTCTGCCCGCCGGCGAGAATCCTCGACGTATCATGTTCATTTCCTTTCCTCGTAGTATCGTCGCGGGCGCATTCGCGCCCGGTAGCGTCCATTTAACACGGTGCGATCACGACAGTTGCCAGGGGGCGCGCATGGGCTGATACACGAGCCGGTTCGCGCCTTCGTCATCGATAAACTCCTGCTTTACCGGATCGAAGCGGAGGTTCCGGCCCAGCTGCACGGCGGTTTTGGCCATATTGATTAGCGTACAGGAGCGGTGGCCGTTGGATTCATTGAGCGCAAACGTCGTGCGGGTGCGGACCGCCTCCGCGAAGTCGGTCATCTGCGGCTCGGGGTCAGGGAACTGGGCCAGTTTCTTCTCGAGGTTCGGGATGTCCGACTTAAACCCTTTGAACAGTTTGCCGTCGGGTCCCTCGATGTACGGTTTGGATGTGTCGGTGCCCTCTCCGTCCAGGGTGATCTCGCATCCATCCGCATAGCGAAGAACGATCCGCCGCCAGGAGCTGGCCGCGTCGGGATGCTGCTGGGGCGCATCGACTTCCACCTCGACCGGGCTGGTGTCATCCTTGCCGAGGAAATATTGCACGGGATCGAGATAATGCTGACCCATGTCGCCCAGGCCGCCACCGTCGTAATCCCAGTATCCGCGGAAGGTGCCGTGCACGCGGTGCGGATGGTAGGGCTTGTACGGCGCGGGACCAAGCCAGAAGTCGTAATCGAGGGTCTCCGGAACGGGTTCCGGCGTGAGATCCGTCAGACCGCTCCAGTAGAACTTCCAGTCGAACCCCGTGGTTCCACTGACAAACACTTTTAACGGCCAGCCAAGCATGCCGCTGTCGACGAGCTTCTTGATCGGGGCCACGGTGGTGCCAAATCCATAAAAATCGCCCTGGAAACGGAACCAGGTGTTGAGGCGGAAGATGCGGCCATTGCGCTGAATGGCTTCGACTACCTTTTTGCCTTCGCCGATGGTCCGGGTCATGGGTTTCTCGCACCATACGTCCTTGCCGGCCTCGGCGGCGGCAATCGAGATGAGTGCGTGCCAATGGGGCGGCGTGGGCACGTGCACAATATCGACATCGGGCCGCTCGAGCACTTCCCGGAAATCGCGATAGCCTTTCGTGCCTTCGGGCGACATCTTGAGCGCCTGGTCGAGATGGTCGGAATCCACATCGCACACGGCAACCAGCCGCGCGCCCGGCATGCCAATATGGCCGCGGCCCATGCCGCCCACGCCGACGATCGCCTTGGTGAGTTCTTCGTTGGGCGAAGGTTCTCCGGGGGCGCCGAGGACGCGGCGCGGCAGCACCGCGATGCCCGCGAATGTCAGGGCGCCGTTCCGAAGGAAATTCCGCCGTGTAATTGACCGCTTAAGCTTCATGTCTGTCTCCTTACATTGGCCGCGACTTGCCGTGCCGGACACACTGGGCTGCCCTCGCGCATTCGACTGCGATGTGGCGCCATTCGCGAAACAGCCTCCCCCGCCCCCGGCCGCACCGGCAAGAAATAAACGGAGCCTGGGCTGAATAGAGCTAGAGTATCGCTCGAATACGTCCGCACTTCAAGTAAATGAGGCATGAAAACGTTGATACAACCGTAGGGCGCCTGCAGCCCGTTTCGGCGGCAAGCGGCAGAGTCCGGTCCCGGGAAAATAGCCGGGCAGCGCGCGCGTCGTGTCCGTATATGGCCACTGAGGCTCATAATGGGTATAATCGCCCTGCGAAACAAGGTATCCGGGGGTGCGCAATGGCGGAAATCGACGACCTGGGACTCTACGCGCAGTGGCGCGAAGGTAAGAGCCGGAGCGCGTTCGATGAATTGGTGGAACGCCATGCACCGATGGTGTACAGCGTCTGCCGCAGGGTTCTGAATGCGCAGACGGAAGCAGAGGAGGCGGCCATTGAAACCTTCCAGATGCTCGCCTACGCCCCCTCCGGCCCTAAGTTTCATCTAGCGGCCTGGCTGCATGCCGCTGCTGCCACCCGCGCCGGGCAACACCTGCGCAGCCAGCGCCAGCGCCCCGCGGAGGAACCACCGGAAACCGCTGGCGGCCCGGTTGCCTGGGACTCTATTCAAGGCAAGATCGACTCCGCACTGACCGCCGTGCCGTGGCAGGCGCGTATCCCACTCATTGGCCAGTACATCGAAGATAAGACCCTTGCCGAGATCGCTCAGGAAATCGGGCTGGACCGCCAGCGCGTGATCACGGACGGCGTCACGGGAATTGAGACGCTGCGCAAACAACTGGCCACGCACGGCGTAGAAATCAGCAGCTCGCGCCTTAAAGAGCTGCTTTCCACGCAGATGGTCGAACCCGTGCCCTCCGGATTGGCGCCCCGCCTGTCTGAACGCGCGGTTGCGGACCCGCTCGCCGGGCGCCGCCTTGCCGCAGGTTTCGAAGTGGATGAGACGATCCGAAAGCGCTCCCGCGTATCCTGGGCGCTGCCGCTTGCCGCCGTGGCCCTGGTGGCGGGGCTGATCTTCTGGTTCACCGGCAGCGGGCAGCCGCAAGACGCCGCGCCTCCGGCTGAGCCTGCGCCGCAGGAGATCGCTCAGGCAGCAGCCCCGGTGGAAAGCCCCGGACCGCGCGTGCCGCGGAGTCTTCAGAGACCGGAAGGCAGCGCCATAGCCCAATCTTCCCCCGCGCAGGCCCAGGCTGCGGCGGCGCTGGCGTATCAGGGCGTTGTCCGTGACCGTAGCGGCAGTGCCGTCGCCAATGCCCGGGTTTTTCTTGGCGCCCTGCCCGCGGCGCCGGAAGACGTCGAACCCGCCGCGGAAAGCGGCCCGATGGGCGCGTTCGGCCTGAGTGAGGTGCCGGCAGGCACGCGACAGATCAGCATCTGGCACGCGGCATACAAACCCGCAACGGCCGCCCTGACTCCGGACACGGGCTCCCCGCTCGAGGTTATTCTGGCGCCCGCGGCACAGGTGAGCGGCATCGTCACGTACGGCGGCTCTCCGGCTGCCCGGCAGTCCGTGGAACTGGTCGATGCCAGCGGCAAAACCCTGCGCACCCAGACCCGGGACGACGGGAGCTATCGGTTTACTGGCGCAGAACCCGGCCTGGTGCAGCTGCGCGCAAATCTCGACGCCATGGAACCGGCAAACCGCCGCCGTACCATGTACAGCACGGCCGTGCTCGAAACCGGACTGACCACCGACGTGGACTTTACCTTTGGCGTCCTCGATGCGGCCGTTGAAGGCGTCGCGATGTTCAATGACGAACCGGCGCGCGGGGCAAAAATTGTGGCCCGTATCCAAACCCCCAGCGGAGGCGAGGAGCAGATCGAGGCGTCCGTCCAGGCGGATGGAACCTATCTGATCGAGGCCGTGCCCTCCGGCCCGGCGGTGTTGCAGCTGCAGGGCCTGCGCACGGGCCGCACCGAGCATCTGCGGAGTCTCAGCGCGCAGATCCGGAGCGGCCAGACGCTTCCGTGTGATTTTATGCTCTACGGCACCTCGTCCGTCATCGCGCAGGTATCCGGGGTGCCACCGGGCGCAACGGGTATCGTCGCGGTCATCGAGCCGGGGACCAGCCTCCTGGGTCTGAACTGGCCGGAATACCATCTCACGCCGGTGCATCTGCTGGCGCGCATCCCGCTGGGCCAGGACGGTGAATATACCTTTGAAGGGCTGGAGGCGGGGGCCTGTACCATCTGCGCATACGCCACCCCGCCCGCTGGACCGGCTGTGGAACCGGGGGAGACAACGACCGCCCCGCCGCCCTTGTATGACGCGGCAGGACTGACCCTGCAGCCCAACGGCGAGACGTTGATCGTCCTCCAGCTGCGCTAAAACCTATTTTGCGGTGTACCCCGCATCGACAGGGATGGTCGCGCCCGTGATGTAGGCCGACGCATCGCTCGCCAGAAATACAATGACCCCTTTCAGGTCGGTATCGGACGCCAGGCGGCCCAGGAACGTCTTGTCGCTGTATTGCCGCACAAACGGCTCGGGATGATCCGGCGTCTGGTAGCCCCCGGGGGCGATGCAGTTGCACCGGACGTTCTTCAGGCCATAGTAGCTCCCGATGAAACGCGTGAAATTGACCATACCGCCCTTGTGGAAGAAATAGTCGGGCGCCCAGCCGCTCATGGTGGTTCCCCGGTAGATCGACGGATCGGGCGCGATAAGCCCCTGGATGGAACCCACGTTGATGATCGAACCGCGGCCGTTTTCGGCCATGACGTCGCCGAAGGCGCGGGTGATCACAAACAAGCCGGTCGCGTTGACCGCCATGCTGTGCGCAAAGGTTGAGGCATCGCTCTGGTAGCCGTTCTTCATCGGCCGGGCCACGGAATTGTTCACGAGGATATCGATGCCGCCCGCCTGCTCGAGGATCTGGTCGCGCAGGGCAAGCACCGACGCCTCATCGCTCTGGTCATACTGCAGCGCGGTTACATCGAGGCCCCGGTCGCGAAGAGCCGCGGCCACCTTCTCGAGGGCGTCGCGGTTTCGTGCCGCGGTGAACGTTTTTGCGCCCGCCTCCGCGAGCGCTTCCACGATCTGACGCCCGTACAGCCCGGCGCCGCCGGTGGCCAGGGCCACTTTGCCTTTCAGCGAAAACAGGTCCAGCACGTTCATGACGAGCCTCCCTCTGCGCGCGAGCGCAGGTATCGGTCTTCGTGTTCGCGGAATCCCGCCGCAAGCCCCTGGTAATACTGGCTCAACGCGAGCACATCGGCGCCAAGGTTCACGAACCGGAACCCCAGGTCGATGAGCTCCTGCAGATTGCCCAGGCTGCCCACGGTGCCCGCGACCTTGCCGTGCCGGTTGGCGCACTCGGCCACACGCCGGCGGGCCGCAAGCAGCTCGGGATGGTCGAATTGCCCCGGCACTCCGATGCCATGGCTGAAATCGCCCGGCCCGAACAGAATGATGTCGATCCCGTCCAGGGCGCAGATCTCGTCAAGCTCGTCGAGCGGCTCGGGGTCCTCGATCTGTATGATGACAAAGCGCTCCTCGTTGGCCTGCTGGAGGTAGTCGACGAACGGAACATTGCAATATTTTCCGTCGGCATTCCCGCCATCGACCGGACGCCGCCCCACGGGATGAAACCGGGTCATGCGCACGATGTTCCTGGCGTCTTCGAGGCTCATCACATGGGGTACCATGATGCCCGCGGCATCCAGTTCCAGAGGCCGGATGTGATCGCTGTAGCTGCCGCGGGCAACCCGGACCACCACGTCCACGTCGTAGGCCTTGGCCGCGTAGATCTGCTTCTCGATGTCCGACAAGTCGTTCGGCCCGTGTTCCATTCCCAGCCAGAGGCAATCGAAATCGAACATCGCAGCGATCTCGGCGGCGCGCGCATCGTACAGGTTCAATTTCGTACACGAGACGATGCCCCCACGGCGGAGTTTCTTCAACACACGGCTTGGTCGCATGCGCATGCTCAGTTCCTTTCACGCGCGGGGCTGCACCCCGGTTCACGCTATCTCTGCGAGTGGCATCTCGCGGCCGCTCTGCTCGCGGCTGCGGATGCCCGCGATCACGATCTTCATCAACTCTTCCGTCTCGGAGAAGGGGAAAGGATAGACCCCCGAACGCAGGAAATCCACGAATGCGGCGAGCTGTGCCTTGAAACTGTAAAACGAGTCCATAATCTTGACGTACGCCGAAGCGCGGGTCCCGCACAGCAGGAGGTCCCCGAAGCCGCCGAACATGTCCGCCGTCGCAACCACGACGACATCCACGCCCCGCTCGTGTTTCACATGCACGACGTTGCGCTCGGGCGTGCCCGTATTGCGTACGGACACAAACCCCGGCCCGAGGATTGGGTACATGCCCTCGAGCGCATGGATCCCGTAGCGTTCCCACGTTTTCGGCGTGGTGATGGTGACATAGCGCAAGGCGCCCAGGTTGTGGGTCGACGCCCGGTAGGGCTGGTACTCTTTGCAATAACGCATCGAGCTGGACGACAGGATGGGGCGCTCCTCCTCGACGATCCAGCGGCGGAATTGAGCCAGGTCCGGTTCGTTGTCCACGAGCGGTTTATCCACGAACACCGGCAGCCCCGCCTCGACAAAGGGGCGGCACCGCTCCACGTGCTCGTGTCCCTTGTCTGTCGCTACAATCACGGCGTCCACGTGGCCGATGACGTCTTCGGCCCGCTCCACCACATTGGGAATGCGGGACGCCGCAGCAACTTTGGGCGCATCCGCCGGGTCGTCAGTCCACACATGGGTGACCTTCGCCCCCGGGATGCTCAGGTTCGCCTCCGGCTCTTTCGACAGATAGTCGGGAATGGCCGGGAACGGGCATTTTGCCATTTCACCGGGTTCGTATCCGTTAAAAATGGCGCTCCACGAATACGGATGCCCGTTGCCGTCCACCATGCCCAGCATGGCCAGCCGGAGTTCTTTGTCTCCAAATCCGTTAAAGGCTTTCATATATCCTCCCGCAGGGCGCCGGCCAGGTGCCGGGCTTTCCGGATGTCTCGCGAAAACAGCGCGGCGGAAGCTCGCTGAGCGTGGAAAATGCCAGTGGATTACGCTGCATGGGCACCCCTGAATTCCGCCAGGACGGCGATCAATGCCCATACGATAGCCGATTGCCGGGAAGAAGTAAAAAGGCCGCGAAATCTGAGAATGTACACAACGAGTGATGCGTTCGCCACGGTTTTCGTTCATTTCGCCCATTTTGGAGCATTGCTTGCCGAAAATGTGCTACTCTTTGCCTGTTCACAGTACAGTAAGGAGTACCGCTTCCATGGAAACCCTGACCCTGGCACTCGGAGACCGGGGATATCCGATCCACATCGGCGAGCATGCCCTGCGCCAACTGCCCGCGGAACTGGCCCGGCTGGAGGCCAGGGGCGCCGTGGCCGTCTGCACCGACGCCAACGTGGCCAGGATCCACGGCGAGAGCGTCCTGGAATCCGTCCGTTCGGCCGGGGTAACGCCCGTGCTGTGTGTGATGCCCGCCGGAGAAGAGGCCAAGCAGCTCGCGCGCATTGAAGAATTCTGCGGCATGTTTTTGGAGGCGGGGCTGGATCGCTCCAGCGTCGTGGTGGCGCTGGGCGGGGGCGTGCCCGGCGACGTCGCCGGGTTCGCTGCGGCAAGCTTCATGCGCGGGATCCGGTTCGTTCAGATTCCAACGACCATCGTGGCCCAGGTGGATTCCAGCGTGGGGGGGAAGACCGGCGTCAACCATGCGCTCGGAAAGAACACCATCGGCGCGTTTCATCAGCCGTCCGCAGTCATCATCGACCTGACCTTCCTGAAGACCCTCCCGGACCGGGAACTTCGCGCGGGGCTGGCCGAAGTCATCAAACACGGCGTGATCGCCGACGCCGCCCTGTTCGAATACCTCGAGTGCCACGTCGAACCCATCCTGGCCAAAGACCTCGACGCACTCATGCTTCCCGTCCGTCGTTCCTGTGAGATCAAAGCCGCTGTTGTCGCTGAAGATGAAAAAGAGCACGGTCTCCGCGCCATCCTCAACTACGGGCACACCTTCGGGCACGGGATCGAGGCCGTCACCCGCTACGGTGTCTTTCTCCATGGCGAAGCCGTTGCCCTCGGCATGGAGGCCGCGGCAAGCCTGGCGCGGCAGCTCGGCCTGCTCGACGAGGAAGCCGCCGCCCGCCAGCGCGCCTGCCTCGAATCCTATGGGCTGCCGGTGCGCTGGCCCGAACTCCCCGTAGACGAGACGCTGGCGGCCATGAAACATGACAAGAAAGCGCGCGCCGGCACGCTCAAATTCATCGTGGCCGACCGGATTGGCCACGTGGTGCATCGAACGGATATCCCGGAAGAACAGGCCCGGGCGGCACTCCTGGCGGTGAGATAGCATTCCGACCGGGCGGCCACGAAAAAAAGGGGCTTCCATCATGGCATTTGGCGGCGACAATGCGGAAAGCTACTACGACGACGGCGTGACGGCCAGCATGAAGGGCGACCTGAAGCGGGCGGCCGCATGCTTCGAACAGGCGATCAAGAAAGACCCTTCCCTCATCGTTTCCTACCATCAACTGGGGAAGTGCTATCTGCGCATGGGCGCCACGTCCAGGGCGGTATCGCTGCTTCAGCGCGTGGTGAACCACATGCCCGAAAAAGCGCCGTTCCGCATCGACCTCGGCCAGGCATACCTGGCCTTCGGCGACCTGCCGCATGCCAGAGAGCAGTTCGAATGGCTGCTCGCCGTGGAATCCGCGCGCTCGCGCGGCCATCTCGGCCTCGCTCAGGTCAACTTTGCTGAAGGGCGGTTCGACGAGGCGGTGCACAACGCCCGCCTGGCCATTGATTCCGGAGGCGCCAATTTTGCCGCCCTCTTCATCCTGGGCAAGGCCGGCATGGTCTCCGAAGATCCCACCCTGGCCCTCGAAGCGCTCGAACGCGCGGACAAACTGATCGAAAAATCACTTGAGTTGAACCCCGATCAGGTGGAAGGCTACTATTTGCGCGGAGAGGTTGCGTACGTCCGAAAACAGTATTCTTCCGCATTAGAGCAATACCAGGCCGCCTACGACCGGGCCCGGAAAGACGCATACTACTCCGCATTCGGCGAAAACTTCCGGTATGTCGACATCCTGGCCAAACTCGGGTTGTGCTACCGGCAACTGGACCGTTTGGACCGGGCCAGGGAACTCGGGGCGGAAATCCTGGCGCTCGATCCGGAACACAAGATTGGCAAGGCGCTGAGCGCGCCCTGAGGCAGCACGCCGGTGTCCCGGCCCCGGGCGCTGGAACGGGAACTGTCATGGCCGATGTAAACCTCCAACTGGTACGGGAGTTCTTCGAACTCAACATGTTCGCCGTGCTGACCAACTGGCAGCGCGAGAGCCTGCGCCAGCGGGTGCCCGACAGCAGCCTCCAGGTCTTCGTCGAAAACGTGAATCCCGTCATGCCGCACGAGCTCAGTTTCGTCCTGAATCCCGCCGGGATCGGCGCCGTGGAGCGCGCCCTGGTTGAGGTCCGCGCCTGGCATGCCGACAAATTTTACCCCTCGGTCATCGAATCCAGCCCGGTGCTCTGGCAGTTCGTATCCCAGGAATCGCTGGCCTTTGCGCGCGAAATATTCGGCAGCCGCCCCTTCAAGAGCATTCTGGTCATCTCGGAACTGCCCGCGTCACCGGAACCCCGGGCGCGCTCCATCCAGCTGCTCCAGGAGACGGGCATCGATCACGTGCTCGAGTTTTCCAGCGTCCTGCGCGACCTGGTGGATACGGTCAGCATGCACGAAAACTACATGTCGTCTCCCACGCTGCAGGTCCTGCGCCTCATGAAACGGTATAAGCTCGTGCGCGACCAGCAACTGGAATTCGCCTTTCCGAACGAACCGCCTGCCGCGGGCCCTCTCCCGCATGTCGAGATCGCCGCCGAACGCGACGCGGAAACCGGGGACGGCGCCGGGCTCTGAGGAGGTGCTGCCCGGGCGGATGCGAGGGAGCCGCCCATCCAGCCGGTTTACAGCGCTGACGTTGTAATCCCGTAAACGTGCACGTCGCGGTAGGTCCCGTGCAGGTAGAGTGCTTCACGAAGTGTGCCCTCACGCGTGAAGCCGCACTGTTCCAGAAAGTGCTGCAGGGAGTGTTCATACTCGGCCGTGGAGACGGTGATGCGCCGCAACCCCTGCTGCTGGCCCGCTTGTTTTAACAGGAACGCCAGTCCCTTGCGCAGGTCAGCCGCGGCATAATCGGCTTCGTTGCGGAAATAGAGCCACGCCGACGCGGTCTCAGCCACCTTTTCCGCACGAAGCTTGAGCAGCCCGAACGGCGTCCCGTCTTTGCGCGTCAGCACCAGTTCCTGGTCGAAGGTCTGCGGATGAAGCGCGTCCATCTCGCGTTCATAGCGGGTCGCGACAAACGCCCCTTTCTCATTGAAAAGAAAATAAGCCGCCGGGTTCCAGTTTTCCCAGCGCACCAGAAGTTCCGCATCGGATTCTTCCACGGGACGCATGCGAATCGACAGGCCAATCGCTGCCCGCAGCATCGTGAGCATCGACAGCGTGGGGCGCTTTCCCGCGGAGGGCGTGAGCGTCTGGTAGATGCGTGTGAAATTGATCCCCTCCGCCGCAAGCACGTTGAATGCGGAGACCGCGGCGGCCATCCATGAGCGCTGCGCGTCGCACCAGGGCTCGTGCGGCTGATGGAAATTGCCGCTCAGGGCATCGTGCACGGCCGCGCGCCCGCCGCCGCACAGATGCCGGACCCAGCAGCGCAGGCACGGTCCCGTTGTGGGCACGCCCATGTCATCGTAGCGTTTGATGGCCGCTTCGTCGATCGTGGCGTTCTGCAGTGAGCCGTGGCGAAACCGCTCGTTCCCGAACACCCGCCACGAGGCGTATATATCGCCGCGGCTGTCGACGGCCAGCTCGTTGGTGCCGATGGGGTCGGCGCGCTGGATCGGCTGGCCCTCATAGATGCGGTAAAACAGCGAGGCTATCGGGTCCAGACGAAAATAATGGCCTTCGAGCAGGCGGCGCGCATAGTAGATCGCGCTCGCGCTTAATCCAGGCAGCACCTCGGCAGGGGGCAGGTCCGGATGCGCAACAAAGGTCGCATCGAGGTCGAGCTCAATCACTTTGAAGCCGGCTTCGTCGAGCGTCTGAACCACGCCGCCAAAATCGGGCGTATCCGGCCGCACGATGATCCGGCCCTGGACGCCGCTTGCCCCCGGCTGAAGCGCTTTCGCGAGCTGCGCCAGGGTGAACACGTTACCGGCGGCCAGCGGCGCAAGCGCGCTCTGCGCCGCATCCGGTTCGGTAAGCTCCAGACGCGCGCTCACGGTGTGCCCTTTCAGGGCGCCGGGCTCTGGCTCCAGACGCAGATCCTGGATCCGTACGGCCGCCGTGAGCTCTTTGCCGGCCAGGCGGGCCGCGCGCAGGACATCGGCGCACAACGCTGCCACGGCATCAAGGTCATGGATGCACCCGTGTTCCAGAAATTCGAGTTCCAGCACCTTCTGGTTGCCGGAACGGTTGAGGAGCAGATGGGCCGCATCTCGCCCAAGGGAAGACAGCCCCGCTGAAGACACTTCACGGCGTTTGCGAAACCATCCCGTTTTTTCCGGCGCGGGCGCCGCCACGGAGGTTTCTTCGGGAAGTTCGACCGTCAGCCGCTTCAGTCCCCGCTCTATTTCGTAGCGTTTCTGCAGTTCTTCGGGAGTCGGCCGGGGCAGGATCGATTTGACATTGCGCAGCCACTCCAGCTCGCCTACAACCTCGTACACTTCCCGTTCGGAGTGTTTTTGCTTCAACTCATGCACAATGCGGCTGATGGTTTCGTGCGGATACAGCGCGAGCACATCCCAGCAGATCTCGTCGCATTCAAAGCAAAAACAGGTCTCAGGATCGATGGCGTACCGTTTGCCGTTGAGTTCGAATCGGTGCAGCGCTGCGCCGTGCATCAGTAAGCCCCCAGGGTGCCTTTATCCCGGCTCCAGTTCTCAAGATACCGGAAACACGCGATGCCGATCAGGGTCCAGGCGGCCGCGTTCAGGATCAGGTAATAAAACGACGGTTGAACCAGAATGCTGCTGTACCGGCCATCGATGTGCTGGCCTTTGATCAGCACGTATTTCAACGAGATCGCTGCGTCCGTGATCGGCACGCAGTGGGCAATGGCGCGAAACCAGGCGGGCAATTTGGCCACTTCCTCGGATCCAATCGCAATGATCAGCAGCACCAGCCGAATAATCATCGCGATCTGGCCGGTCTGCTTGAACACCAGCACCAGGCCTCCAACCATAAAGCCAAACCCGATCAGGTTGGTGTACGTCAGGGCAAGCACCAGCGCCGTCGACACGGGCTCGAGGTAGATCTTGCCTTTGAGACTCGCCGCCAGCAGGCTGAGCAGAATCGTGTAGGTGAGAATGCTCATCACCGCCGCGACGAGGGAGCGCGCCAGGAAATTTGTCACCAGCCCGTGCGGGCTCATGCAGACCTGTTCCAGTTCGCCGGTTCGCGCCATGCCCTGGAGACCCTGGCTGAACATCCCCACCAGCCCCATCGCCAGCATGCCCACGAGAAAGCCCACCACTTTGTCGAAAATACTCTCCGACCACTCCGCCAGGGCCGCCTGGTTCGACACAAAGGCCAGAATGACCAGCATCAGAAATCCGTAACTGATGATCAGGCCGGTGATCGTGGCAAACCAGTAGCGGCGCATGATGATCAGGCCGCGCACGATCTCCGCCTTGAGTACCAAAAAAAACCCCATGTCTTCACCCTCTTATGACGCCGGATCGCCCGTGACCCGAAGGAATACATTTTCGAGGCTCTGCTGGCGCAGGCTGACCGAGTGCAACTGCACTCCGCTGGCGCGAAACCGCGCGATCAAGGCGTACAACGCCTCCGATCGGAGCGCATGCTCGTGTTCGATGGCCGCCACGCACAGCACCTCGCCGCCCTGGTCTTCACACGTGAGCTCAAGAACACCCTCAATGCCGGCGAGTGCGTCATCGGGCGGCATCCGGTCGATCCGGAACTCGTAGATCTGTTCACTGAACAGTTCCAGCAGCTCATCCGTCGGTTTGCACGCGGCCAGCTCTCCGTTTTTGATGATGCCGATACGGTCGCACAGCTCCTGGGCCACGCCCATGTCATGCGTGGTGACCAGCGCTGTCTTGTTGCGCTCGCGCGTCATCTGGATGATCCGATCCTTGATGGAGCGGGCGCTCTGCACGTCCAGCCCCGTGGTCGGTTCGTCGAGCAGGATGACATCCGGGTCCGCAATCAATGCGATGCAAATCGCGAGCTTCTGTTTCTGCCCGCGGGACAGCCGCCGCACCTGCACGTCTTTCTTGTCGCTCAGCCCGATAAAGTCGAGCAGTTCATGAGATCGCTTTCGGAGGACCTTTCCCGAGACGTCTTTGAGATTGCCGAAATACGCCAGGTTCTCAAGCGGGGTCAGCGGCCAGATCGACGTCCGTGTGCCTTCCAGCACCACGCCGATTTTGCGCAACACCTTCAAACGCTGCCGATCCACGTCCAGTCCGTCGACGTATACGTGTCCGGATGTCGGGCGCACCAGCCCGGACAGCATCTTCACCAGCGTGGTCTTACCAGCGCCGTTCGGGCCGAGCAAGCCAAAAATCTCACCCCGCTGGATGCCAAACTGCACGCCTTTTACCGCGTGCACCCGCCGTCTTTCGTGAAAACACCGCGCGCCGGTCTTTTCGCTCTTGCTGAAGAAGTGATGGGTATGAAAAATTTTGTGGACATCATCGACGCGTATGATGGAGTTCATGTTCATGCCAGCCCCGACTGCTTGTGCAACACGGACTGTTCGATTTCGCGCAGGGCGGCCTCTTCGTCGCCCAGTTCCTCGAGCTTTCCCAGGAACTCCAGATAGGCGATCTCAATGTTCCGGATTGCGTGTACTGCGATCACAAAAATGAGGCTCTCAAAGTGCCAGTATAAAACGCCCAACAGCACGGCAAACACCACAAATTCAAGCGATTGTGAAAAGGTATTGCGGAAAAAATGCGCATGGACCACCGAAAACAGCACCGCCACAATCACTATACCCGCCCACGATGATCTCAAGTACGTGCACAGAGTCCGCTGGGCCGCGGCGCGGTAGATCACCTCTTCCGTCACCGCCACCCCCACATAGCGGCTCAGGATCAGGGGGCTCTCGATGACGAACTCCCAAATCGTCCTGAGGCCCAGCAAAACTTCCCGCGCGTCGCGCGCACTGCGGTGGACCAGCAGCAGAGAGAGCACGAATATCACATGCCCCAGCAGCAATCCTGCGGCGATAGTAAGTGGGTTCACCAGGCCTCGCCCCACATCGCCGTTCTGCCAGGCAATGATGCAGCCCAAAACGAACAGCGGCACCTGAACCAGATACAGGCTGGCCCGGTTCTCCGCGTTCGACGAAACACGGTCCTGGCGCCCATTCAGCCACAGTGCATGGGCTACATGCAGCCCGAGGAAGGCCAGCAGAGCAATCCTCACGCGCCGGCCCCCTGTTCTTTGGCGTGCAGCGCTTCAATCATCTCCAGGAGAGATTTGCCCTCCATGCGGCCCTTGAGACTCTCACGCAACTCATCGAATTCCCGCCGCAACAGGCCATAACCGTACATGTCGTGCAGCTCGCCGTTCCGCACGACGTGGTCCTTGAGCGTCAGCTCCCGCTTGGCGTTGCTCCGTTCCATGATGCGCCACGAGGGGGTATTAAACGAGTAGATATACGCACTGACGCGATGCAGGTTCAACTCGTCAAAACAGTATTCCATAATGCGGTAGAAGGCCAGGCCGATCACGATACCCTTGCGCAGATTCTTCTGCCCCACATACACGTCGAGACTGCAGGAGCGGTTTCGCCAGCTCACGTTCTGCAGCAAGACCAGACCCACCGGCCCATCCGCCTCCGAATCCAGGATCAGCTGGAACGCCGCGGGCATGGTATGCCCCGGCGCCCGGCCCAGCAGGCCCACGATCTGTTCGCGTATCTGGCGCTGCGAACGCGTCACGTCGCCATACAGAAACAGCTGAAAATCCGGGTCTTCCATCCATTCGACCACCGTGTCGAGATCTTCACGTTCTGCTCGCCGGATAAAAATGTTGCTGCGAAGGGCCATGGATCATCCATCCTCGTGCTGCGACGCACGCAAGGAGAGCGTCTCGTTATTAAACCAGCGCCCGAGGGTATAGAGAACCTCGCGCGCTATCCCATCACTGGTAAACCCCTGCCGAAGGAGAAACGAACGCAAAGCCGTTTCGGTGTCCAGGCACTGGGTGACGATTTTGTTCAAGCGGCGTTCCACAAAAGCCTTGTTCTTCAGGAACGCAAAGGTCTCCCCGGCCATGCCGGTATCCAGATCGGCGTCCTCGATGAACAGCAAAAGCATTTCCCCGTAAAATACGTCCTGACGGCCGGCGCGCAAGCAGCAGAATCCTCGAATCTCGCCCGTGGCGTCTTCCACCGCGTAATATTCGCCCAGCAGCTTGACGTCCTTGCTGCTCAGCAGCTCCCGCAGTTCATCCGTGGTAGGGATAATGGGCTCGCGGCGGCGATCCAGCGCCGCGGCACGGGGTTTCGCCCGCTGATATACCCGTTTCAGCGCGGGGGCGTCGTCGGGCTCTGCTGCTCGAATGCAGCAATGCTCTCCAAAAATCACCGGTTTTCCCTCTTACGATACGGCGGAGGGGCGCAGTGCACCACCGCACCGCGCTCAAATCACGTAGTCTACAGGATGCCCGCTAAAAAAACGAATGCCGGGACCTCACTTGTCTGAGCGCCCCGGCATTCCAGAATCCGTTCGTCAACCTACACGGCAACTTCGTTTTTCTTGGCGTAAACGAAATTCGACCATGCCCGCGAGAGATCATTCCAGAAATCGCTGAATGCATCCGCCCGCTTCGAAGTGATTGTACGAATATGTTTCATCCTGGCTCTCCCTCGGTTTTCGCTGCATATCCCGTGCGGACTTAAAATGCTCCCTCTCAACAGCACTGACGGTTTTGGTACACGCTGAGAGCCGACTGGTTGCGCCGTGCCGCCGCATACGTAAGCACTGCGCAATACAGGCCTTACGTCCCAGCGCCCTCTTTCGCCTGAGTAAACGAAAGGATCGCCGTCAACAAACCTTGAATCAGGGCGACAATATTGATCAACGTCGGAATGTCCGCCGCTTCGACCGGTCGCCTGGTCAATGTCTTGAGGTGTTTCATCTGAGTAGTCCCCTTTCTCTGCCAATCTGTTCCCTGAATTTGGACACTATCCGCCCGTTCCTGTGCTGGAACACATCGGCGGCCACATTCTACTATCCCCTCAGGGGCTTGTCAAGTTCCAAACAGGTTAAAAATTGACAGCTGGTGAGCCCCTAACCGCCTGTTTCACATCATCTTTAGGCTCACCAGCATGATACCGGTCGGAGGCCGTATTGTTACAGGTTCATGCCATCCCTGCCTGTGGCGTCCGGGCCTGATTTCACGTCCACGCGGCCAGAACCACCGGCTTATGCCCAGGCCGCCCCACCGCATGAGGGTTTTCAGGCTAAGTATATGGAATCTCGGCCGTTGGACCGGTACTATGGTGGTTTGCAGCCAAAAACAGTCCCAAGAAGTGGGAAGGAGGTCCCCTCTCATGATCTGGTATGCCCTTGTTCCAGTTGTTTTGGCCCTGAGTGCCCCCGGAGTCGCCGCGGATGGCCCGATCGAGCTCCTGGGCTCGATGGAGCGTTGGGCCCAGTCCGGCGGTTCCGAGGGCTCGTTTGTTCTCGATGCGGGTACGCTGAGCCTCAAAAAAGCGGAAGGCCTTCCCGGCGAGCTTCTGACTGCGGCCGACTATGAAAACTTCGAGCTTCGCTTTGAATTCAACGTCGCATCCTGGACCGCTACCGGTCTGTACCTGCACGCGCCGCGTAACCGGCAGTACCCCGCCGGGCTCGAACTGGAGTTGTCCGGCCACCCGACAGAGCACGACACGCCCTATACCACGGGCGCCATCTTCAGACGGATCCCGCCTCGAGTCAATGCGCGTAAGAAACCCGGCGAGTGGAATACCTGCGAGATCCACATGGACTGGCCCCATTTGCACGTGACCATGAATGGCCAGATCGTCCAGGACGTAGATCTGGAAGCGGCCGGACTGGGGTATACCCTCCGCCGCGGAGCCATCGGGTTCCAGAACAGCGGCCAGGACGCCCTCCAGGTACGCAACATGACGATCATCCCCTTGCCCGACTCGGAGCACGGAATCGTGCTGCCCACGGATGAGGCCCTCACCGGATGGACCGTGGCGAACGGTGAGGCAACCTGGGCGGCTGCGGACGGCGTCCTGCGCGGCGCCGACGGCAACGGCCACCTGGTCCATGAAGCCGTCTGCACGGACTTCGATTTCCGCTGTTATTTCCGCTCGTCGGCCGCCACCACGAATGGGGGCATTCATTTTCGCTGGCCCGAAGACAACAGCCATTCCGGCCAGGAAGTCCAGATCTACGACGTGCCCGCGGCCGTCATGCCGACAGGCAGCATTTACGGCATTGCCCGGTGCGACGACGCGCTCATCCGTCCGGGAGAATGGATGCTGGTGCAGATCATCGCCCGGGGGTCTCACGTGACCACGTATATCGACGGGAGAAAGGCCGCGGAATCGTTCTACTTTGTGACGGTTCGAAATCCCGGCCGTATGGCCCTTCAAATGCACAGTGCGGGCTGGATCGAATTCAAGGATCTGGTCCTCGTGCCGAAAGACACCCGATGAACGGCGGCGCTCCAATCAAAGCGCAGGGCCGGGTCACATCAGGCGGGCCGGCCGGATACCCGAGCCGCGCCTTTCCGGGGATCTGCGTGCTTCCTTCCGGACGATGGTTGTGCGGATTCCGCGGCGCTGTAACGAAAGACAGTGTGGAAGGCCAGCATACCTTCCTGACCTGGTCGGACGACCACGGCGCGTCATGGAGCGCTCCCACCGCTCCGTTCGACCCTCCTGTCCTCAATGGACGGACTGGGCGGTTCCGCGCGCTCTTCTGTACTCCGCTCGGCGGGCGCCGCGTCCTGGCAACGCTGTACTGGGTGGATGCATCCAATCCGGAACGCAGCTTCTTCAATGAGGCCACCGAGGGGCTGTTGGACAGTCATATTTTCCATGCCCTCTCTGAAGATGCCGGGGCCACGTGGGCCTCGCCCGTGAAGATGGACACCACACCCTATGACCAGCCCACGCCAATCACGGGGCCAGCCCTGCTCATGCCCGACGGGCGATGGGTCTGCCAGTTTGAATTGAACAAGCCGTACACGGATCCCACGCCCTGGCGCCATGCGCCGGTCCTGATGTTCTCCCGCGATGCGGGGCTGACCTGGCCGGAGAGTGTCGAGGTCTGCCCTGATCCCGCCAACCTGGTGTTTTACTGGGATCAACGGCCCTCTGTGCTGCCGGATGGTTCGTTGTTTGACGTTTTCTGGACCTATGACCGCGCCGCAGGCGCCTACCGAAACATCCATGCGACCCGGTCCGTCGACGGAGGCCGTTCCTGGCAGCCGGCATGGGACACAGGAGTCCCCGGCCAGCCCGCACCGGTCATCGCGCTGGAAAACGGCGTCCTGGCGCTGGTGTATATGGATCGGACCGGAACGCCGGCGCTAAAACTGCGCCTGAGCCGGGACGGGGGGCACACCTGGCCGCAATGCAGCGAGCGGACGCTTGATGATTTTTCAGCCTTGCGCCCGGGCGGCCACGCCACCATGCAGGATGCCTGGGCTGAGATGGGCGCCTTTTCATCCGGCCTGCCTGCGGCCTGCCGCACGCTGGACGGCGATCTGCTGGTGGTTTATTATGCCGGGCCGCACACCGATCACACCGACATCCACTGGATGCGGCTGGACGGGGCGGCGCTTGCAGCGGAAGGGGTTGTCTGAGCCACGGACACGGGCGTTTCACCTTGGCGCACCGCGGCGCGGAACTTGCCTTCCCGCTGTCCAACAGGTAACGTGAAGGAAGAATGATCGCCATGGTTCTGGCGCGTTTCCGTTTATATACTGGGGAAGATACTGCGCGTACAACGCCAATCGGAATTAAGTGGAGGAAATCATGAGTAAGAAGGATGTCTCAGCAGGCAACAATCGTTGGATTGGCGATTTCCCGAAAATCGGTATCCGCCCGATTATCGACGGGCGCCGTAAAGGGGTCCGAGAGTCCCTCGAAAACCAGACCATGAGCCTGGCCAAAGCCGCGGCCAGACTCCTGACCAGGCAACTGCGCTATCCGAACGGCGCCCCCGTCGAATGTGTCATCGCGGACACCTGCATCGGCGGCGTTGCGGAAGCCGCTCAGGCTGCCGCCAAGTTCGCCAAAGAAGGCGTGGGCGTCTCGCTCTCCGTCACGCCCTGCTGGTGTTACGGTTCCGAGACCATGGACATGGATCCCCTCATGCCGAAAGCCGTCTGGGGCTTCAATGGCACCGAACGCCCCGGCGCCGTCTATCTGGCCGCGGTGCTGGCGGCGCACAACCAGAAGGGCCTGCCCGCGTTCAGCATCTATGGCCGCGACGTGCAGGATTCGGGCGATACCGCCATTCCCGCCGACGTGCAGGAGAAGATGCTGCGCTTCGCGCGCGCCGGCCTCGCTGCCGCCCTCATGCGCGGAAAATCCTATGTGTCGATGGGCAACGTCTCCATGGGCATTGCAGGCTCGGTGGTCGACCAGAGCTTCTTCGAAAGCTATCTCGGCATGCGCGTCGAAACCATCGATATGTCGGAGTTTGTGCGCCGCATCGACGAAAATATCTACGACAAAGCCGAGTTCGAAAAAGGCCTGAAGTGGGTGAAGAAGCACTGCAGGGAAGGAAAAGACGGCAACCCGAAGCACCTGCGCCTGAGCCCCGCCCAGAAGGCCAAAGTCTGGGAAACCTGCGTGAAGATGTATCTCATCGGGCGCGACATCATGTGCGGCAACCCCAAGCTTGCGCGCATGGGCTGGGGCGAAGAAGCCCTCGGACGCAATGCCCTGGCCGCGGGATTCCAGGGCCAGCGCCAGTGGACCGACCATTTTCCCAACGGCGATTTCATGGAAGCCCTGCTGAACTCCTCGTTTGACTGGAACGGCATCCGCGCGCCTTATCTCATGGCCACCGAAAACGATTGCCTCAACGCGACGGCCATGATCTTCGGCTACCTGCTCACGAATACCGCGCAGGTCTTCGCCGACGTGCGGACTTATTGGAGCCCCGATGCGGTCAAGCGCGTCACCGGCCATGTGCTGTCGGGCGACGCTGCCGGCGGCCTGATCCACCTCATCAATTCGGGCGCGGCCGCCCTCGACGGCAGCGGCCGACAGACCCACAAGGGCAAACCCGTCATGAAACCCTTCTGGGAGGTCGACGCCAAGGAAGTGAAAGCCTGCCTGGAAGCCACCACGTGGTACCCCGGCAACCGCGAATACTTCCGCGGTGGCGGTTTCTCCTCGTGCTTCCTGACCGAGGGCGGCATGCCCGTGACGCTCATTCGCGTCAACCTGGTCAAAGGCCTCGGGCCGGTGCTCCAGCTCGCCGAAGGCGTCACCTGCAGCCTCCCGTACGAGGTGCACGCCCAACTCAACGACCGGACCGATCCCGGCTGGCCCACCACGTGGTTCGCGCCGCGCGTCACGGGGTCGGGACCGTTCCGCGATGTCTATTCGGTCATGAACAACTGGGGCGCCAACCACGGGTCATTCGCCTACGGCCACATTGGCGCCGACCTGCTCGCGCTGGCGTCGATCCTGCGCATTCCCGTCTGCATGCACAACGTCGAAGAGGCGGACGTGTTCCGTCCCTCGGCCTGGTCGGCGTTTGGTGCACAGGACCCGATGGGCGCCGACTACCGCGCCTGCGCCAATTTTGGGCCTCTGTACGGCCGCTACTAAAAACCGGTGTAGCCGCTGGGGGAGTCTCCCGCCTGGGAGATTCCCCCGCGTTGTTTCTTCTGAGGAGGGCGTATCGTTCCCTTGTGGCGGGATCTGCCTGGCCCGGGCCGGAGAAGCACACAAAATGCCGAGGATTGCTGGAGTGAGTTTCATCCCATGACCCAGGAGCAATGGCACACCCTGCTGGCCGTGGTGGACGGCACCCATGCTGGCCCGCCGCCCGCGGGGTTCATCATCGACAGCCCCTGGCTGCCCAACTGGGCGGGCATGTCGATCCTCGATTATCTGAGCAGCGAATCCCGCTGGTTTGAGGCCAATCTCCAGGCCGTCGAGCGTTTTCCCGACGCCCTCTTCCTTCCCGGTTTCTGGGCGGAATACGGCATGTGTACCGAGCCCTCGGCATTCGGGGCAAAGTGCATTTTTCCAGACAACGAGTTCCCGTTCGCTGAGAGGGCCTGCGAAAGCATCGAACAGGCCGCCACGCTCCCCAAACCCGATCCCAGGACCGACGGCCTCGCCCCGTTCGTGCTCAAACGGCTGCAGCATCTCGAACCACGCATCGTGAACGCCGGCCACGCCATCCGTTTCGCCGTCGCCCGGGGGCCGCTCAACATTGCGGGGTTTCTCCTCGGCAATACCGAATTATTGCTCGCGTTGAAGATGGATCCCGATGCATCTCACAGCCTTCTGAACACGTTAACCTCCTACCTCGAAGACTGGCTCAAGCTTCAGGCCGCTGCCTTTCCCAGTATCGACGGCGTGTTGATGCTCGACGACCTGGTGGGATTCCTCGGACCGGACGATTTTCAGGAATTCGCCCAACCCTATCTCAAACGCGCTTTTGAGGCGATTGACGCGCGCGTGCGTTTCTTTCATAACGACGCCGAAGGGCTGATCTGTGCGCCGTTTCTAGCCGGTACCGGCATCAACCTCTTCAATTTCTCGCACAACCATCCGCTGCAGGCCATGCGCGAGGCTGCGGGCGAACAGGTTGCCCTGCTCGGCAACATCCCGCCGAGGGATGTGCTGGCCCAGGGCACTCCGGACCAAGTGCGGCAGTCAGTGCGCGAACTCCTCGAATCCATAACCGATACGCGCGGGCTGATCCTGTCCTGCGGCGGCGGCATGCCTCCCGGCGTGCCGGCCGAGAACATCGACGCCTTCCTGGAAGCCGCAGCGGACGGTTGACGGCCGGCGCGTCCGGATCACCCCCGTGGCTGCGTTAAAGAAGGGCAGACACAGGGGTCTGCCCCTACGCGCTGCGCAGCCAGATATGTATCAGAGCATGCCCGGCTCGTGTTTGCGGTTTGCGCCGGGCGACGGGATTCGCTATCCTCAGGGGATGCACGAACTGTCATTTGCACAACAGATTTTGGAAACGATTCAACGCGAAACGGCCGGCTATGAGGGCGCACGCGTGACCCGGGTGTGCCTGCGCGCCGACGAATATCTCGCACTCGAACCCGCCAGCCTCCGATTCTGTCTGGAGAGCATTGCCGTGGACACCATCATGGAGGGCGCGGTCATCGAGATCGAAGAAGAACCGCTGCCGCCGGGCGCTGAGCGGCCGCTGTTTGGCGCTGGATTGGTTATTGAGGAGATCGAGCTGGATGAGCAAAACGATCAAACTTGAGCAAAAAGTGCAGGCCAAAGGCCATGAAATTGCCGCGGAATTGCGCGCAATGTTCCGCAAAAAAGGCATATTCGTCGTCAACCTGATCGGTTCGCCCGGCGCGGGCAAAACCAGTTTGCTTGAAGCCCTGGCGCCGCAACTCAAGGGCCGGGCGGCCGTGATCGAGGGCGACCTCGCCACCGACAACGACAAACGCCGCATCGAACAGGCTGGCTTGCGCGCCTACCAGATCAACACCGTGGGCGCCTGCCACCTCGATGCCGCCATGGTGCGCGACGCCCTGAACGAGTTCTCGCTCGATGGAATCAACCTTTTGTTCATCGAGAACGTCGGCAATCTCGTGTGCCCCGCCAGTTTTGAAATCGGCGAGGACATCAAAGTGGCCATCGTGTCGACTACCGAGGGCGAAGACAAACCCGCGAAATATCCCAAAGCCATGAAGGTCGCCTCAGCCATGGTCATCACCAAGGTGGACCTCCTGCCGTATGTCTCCTGCGACGTCGATCGCATGGAGCGTGATGTGCGCGAGCTGGTGCCCGATATGCCGGTTTTCCGCACCGCCGCTACCACCGGCGAAGGCACCGGCGAATTCCTCCAATGGATTGAGGCCCAGGCCGCAGCGCGAAAGGCCTAGATCCTGAAAGGCTTATCATGCGCTACACCGGTGTCGACGGATGCAAAACCGGGTGGTGCGTGGTGACTTTGCCCGAAATCGGCCCCGGCGCCGTGCGCATCGAACCGGATTTCCGCTCCGTCTGGCTGAACCACCGCGGTTCGTCCACGATTTTGGTCGACATGCCCATCGGTCTTTTGGAGCAGCGCGAGGATGGCGATCCCCGACGCCGATGTGATGCGCTTGCACGACAACTTCTTGGAAAAGACGCGACCTCACGGGTCTTTGCTGTTCCGTGCAGACAAGCGATTTACGCCAAAGATAAGGCTGAAGCGCAGGTTCTGAATCAGCGGCATCTAGCGCGCAAGATTTCCGCCCAGACGATTGCAATCGCCCCCAAGATACGCCAGGTAGACGAGCTGCTCCTCAGCGATCCGAAAGCGCGGAACAAGATATTCGAGGTCCACCCGGAAATCCTCTTCTACTTCCTCGCCGGTGGTAACACCCTGCCGCGGAAGCGGTCGCGCGAGGGCGAAAAGGCTAGAATAGAAACCTTGAAACGCCTGGAGCCACGCACAGACGATATCCTCAATCAAGCGGCGATGCTTAGTAAGCAGTACGTCGCAAAAGACGATGTGCTCGACGCCTTGGCGTGTGCGGTAACCGCACTAAAAGCGAAAGGAAATTTTCAGACTCTTCCCTCCGATGTCCCGCCCGATCCGAAGGGACTGCCGATGCAGATGGTCTACTGGATGCCGTGAAGAAGACTGAGCCGCGGGTCGATATCCTGCGTTCAGAGTATCCTCAGGACGCAAGATAACTCAGGGGGAGCTTCCCAAGAGGCCCTCTCCTACTGCTCGCCCTTCCGCATGGGCTTGTAATCGGCAATGTTTTCTCGAAAAAGCGCATCCACGTCTTCAACGGTCCCCTCGACCAGCGAATCGTCAGAGAGCCAGACGAGACTATCTAGTTTATCGTATTCTTCGTACACCAGGAAACCACTTCGTACCCGCCGGGCCTTGACCCAAAATTGCCAGTCGAAGGTGGAGTCGCTTTTCGGTGTAATGACATGAACCCCACCGGGGGTCAGCGTGATTTCGCTCTCTTCTTTGTACAGAATCCACTTGCGAAGCTTGTTTTTCCAACGCCACCAGGCAACGCGGCGTACGCACAATATGTACAGGATAACCACAGTAGTCATTACTGCCGGGACGCATTCGCCCTCAGTCACGGCGATGTGAAGCGTCGCGACGAGAAACATCAGCGCAATAAGCGTGACAAGGATTGGGCCAAAATACCAGGAGAATCGCCGTCTGTTGTGTTTCCGCGCGGCCTCCAGGTAGTGGCGTTCATCTAAGCGGTATCGGTACTTCGCCATGGAGCCAGCCTTATTACTGCTTCGTGATGTGGCTGTTTACTATACTAGCAAATCCGCGGCAAATCCTCACCATAGGGCATGTCGACGATGCGTTCCCCGCCGAAGCGGGTGCGCATAACGCACGAGACCCGTTTGCGGGGCACGATCCGGCCAATCGGGGTGGCCTGTTCGCCGCCGGGTGTGCTCCTGAGGACCTCCAGCGCGCGCGCGGCTTCCGATTCGACCACAAACACGACGATCTTCCCTTCGTTGGCGACGGTGAGTGGATCCAGACCCAGCATGTCGCACGCAGCGCGGGTTTCCGGGCGCACCGGGATTGCCTGCTCGTCCAACTCCACCGTCACGCCCGAATCGTCGGCCAGCTCCACACAGCATGCGGCCAGGCCGCCCCGGGTGGGGTCGCGCATGACGCGGGGTTCAATACCGGCATCGACGAGCGCTTTGACGAAGGGCCAGACCGGCCCTGCGTCGGACCGGACCTGCGTGCCGAACGCGATCCCTTCGCGCTCGCTCATGACCGCGACGCCGTGCTCCGCAATGGGGCCGTTGATGAGCACGCAATCCCCCGGCTGGAGGCTTTTAGGGTCTGAGTGGGTGCGGCGGATGCCCACCCCCGCCGTATTCACAAAGAGCTGGTCGGCTTCTCCCCGCGCAACGACCTTGGTGTCGCCCGTGATGATCTGCACTCCGGAGGCCGCTGCCGCAGATGCTGCTGAGCGCACGACCCGGCCCAGAGTCTCGATATCAAATCCTTCCTCGATGATGAGCCCCAGAGACAAGGCCAGTGGTTCCGCGCCCGACACGGCCAGATCGTTACACGTGCCGTGAACACTCAAACTGCCGATGTCGCCGCCGCGAAAAAACAGCGGTTTCACCACAAACGAGTCCGTGGTGAACGCGAGATGATCGGCGCCCGGTACCGCGGCCGCGTCAGGCAGGCCATCCGCCGTGCGGCCAAGCGATGTGAGCAGTACCTCGGCGATCAGCTCGCGTGTGAGCGCGCCCCCGCCGCCATGAGCCAATACGATGCGCTTCGAGTTTTCCATGATCCGTACAACCGAGTCCTGAATCTGACTACAAATTCGCTTTTCTTTGGAGGAGGAAAGGCTTCCCCTTCTTTATCCATACTTGTACCGGGCGGCGCACGAACCTTCCGAGGACACCATGCACGGCCCGAGCGGTGTGCGTGGAGTGCATTCGTTTCCAAAGAAGGGGCATTCGGGCGGGTGGATAACGCCTTTGAGGACGTCTCCACAACGGCAGCGGGGCAGTTGCACCGGCGGGAAATCCGGGAGTGCATACCTGCGCGCTGCGTCGAATTCCGCAAACGCCTCGTTCAAGACCAGGCCGCTGCCGGGGATGACGCCCAGACCGCGCCATTCCGCGTCGGCAACGTCAAATACGCGCAGGAGCAGGTTCCAGGCGCGGGCATTGCCGCCCGGTTTGACGGCCCGCGTATATTGCACGAAGGAGCCCGCGCGCTTTTCCGCGATGCATTCCAGCACCATGGCAATGCCTTCAAGAACGTCCGACGGTTCGAATCCCGTAGCCACGCATGGCGCCTTATACTCCCGGGCGACTTCTTCGTAGGCTTCCGGTCCGATAATCACGGAGACGTGGCCCGGCGTGAGGAACCCTTCGATGCGCGACGCGCCTTCGAGCACGGCCTTCATCGCCGGGACAATCAGCTTGTGTGAGGCGTAAATGGTGAAATTCGTCAGGCCGCGTTCCCGGGCCTGCAGAACGACCGATGCGACGCCCGGCGCCGTGGTTTCAAAGCCTACCGCCGCGAACACCACGGCGCGTTCCGGTTCACGGGTGGCAAGCTCGAGGGCGTCCAGCGGCGAATAGACGACACGCACCTCGGCGCCGCGGGAGCGCTCCTCGACCAGCGTCGTTTTGAGCCCCGGCACGCGGAGCATGTCGCCAAATGAACACAGCGTAACCCCCGGCTGGCGGGCGAGCAGGAGAAGGCGCTCGATGTCGCGCTGGGAGGTCACGCAGACCGGGCACCCGGGGCCCGATACCAATTCGACGGTTTGCGGCAGCAGCGACCGAAGCCCGCCTCTCCCGATGGCATGGGTATGCGTGCCGCAGACTTCCATGATGCGGACATGCCGGCCCAGTGCGTCCGCCGCCTGCCTGATTCGGCCGAGTAATGGCTCAGGGCAAGCCAAAATCACCCATCCCTTCCTGCAATTCCGAGAAAAGCGCCAGCGTTTCCCGGGCATCCTCGGGTTCGAGTTTCTCAATGGCAAAGCCGGCGTGTACGAGAACCCAGTCGCCGAGGGCCGGCTCGTCGATGAGGCTGAAATCGGCGTCGCGCACATTGCCCGCGAGCGTCACTTTGCCGCGGGCGCCGTCAATCTCGGTGATCTGTGCTGGAATGGCCAAACACATGATGGATGCAGCTCCATGCAGCGGCGGCCGCCTGCCCCAGGCTGATTCCGCCGTCACCGGGCGGGACCGCCGCGTTCAGCAATGGCGTGAATCCCTGACTTTCGAGCAGGGAAACGAGCCGTTCGGTCAAAAACCTGTTGGCGAAGACGCCTCCCGACAAGGCGACGGTCGACAGCCCTGACCGCGCCCGGAGGCGTTCGCAGACCGCCAGTGTAGCATGCGCGATGGCGTTATGGAAACGTGCGGCGCAGGCGGGGATGGATGTGCGCCGGCGCCGATCCCCCACCAGTGCGCGGATGATATCGCTGCTCTGGATGATGAAAATCCCATCCTCGCCACAGTGGATGCCCGCGTTATAGGCCTTATGCTCGTCGGGCGCCAGACACGCCTGGGCTTCGAGTTCCATAGGCGCCTGAGCGTGGAATGTGTTGTACTGGCAGATACCCAGCAACGCCGCGGCGGCATCGAAAAGCCGGCCCATGCTCGTGGTTTGAGGGCAGTTGACGCCTCGCGCGATCATTTGAGCCAGCGCCGGGAATTGTTCGGCATGTTCGGGGAACCATGCGCGGCACAACGCGACGGCTTCGCCACCAAACGCAGCGTGAAGATACGCAAACGCCATGCGCGGCGTCTCCCTGGCCGCGGCGTCGCCGCCGGGTTGCGGCACTGGTTCGAGGTGACCCGCGCGCTCGTAACGGGCGTAGTCGTGGATCACGAGGATTTCGCCGCCCCAGAGCAGGTCGTCCGCGCCCCAGCCGAGCCCGTCGAACGAGACCGCAATGGCCGGCCCGGGATGATGCGCCTCGACCAGGGCCGACACCGCATGTGCGTGATGATGCTGCACCGGAATCGCGCCGCCTTTCCGTTCCCGCACGTACCGGGTCGATAGATACGCGGGGTGCGGATCGTAGGCGATCACGTCCGGATGCACGTCGAGCGCGTTTTGAAGGTGCTCAATGCCCTGCAGAAACGATTCATACGCGGCGAGATTGGTCAGGTCGCCAATATGATGGCTGAGAAACGCGTATTCACCGCGAGTGACGCAGATCGTGTTGTTGAGTTCCGGGCCGACCGCGAGGACCTCATGGCCCGACGTGTCGAACGGCAGTTTGACTGGAAACGGGGCGTATCCCCTGGAACGGCGCAGAAATCTCATTTGGCCCGCGATAATCCGAACGACAGAATCATCAGTGCGGATATGAATGCGGCGATTGTGCAGCAGGAAACAGTCGGCGAGCCCGGCCAGGCGTTCCAGGGCGTCTTCGTTGGTGTGGACGATGGGCTCATCCGACAGGTTCCCGCTGGTCATCACCAGGGCACGGAACGGCCCTTCCATGAGCAAGTGGTGCAGGGGCGTGTATGGCAGCATCAGGCCGAACGACGGGTTGCGCGGCGCGACCTCCGCGGCGAGCCCGTGGTCTGTGCGTTTATCCAGCAACACGATGGGCCGCTCGGCCGACTCGAGGAGCTGCCATTCCGCGGAGCAGGTAAAGCGGCAGAGAGTCTCGGCGGCGGCCCGGTCGCGCACCATCAGCGCAAAGGGTTTGAGATCGCGGTGTTTACGGGCCCGCAGGAGGGCAACCACTTCGGGGTTGGCCGCATCGCAGGCGAGATGAAACCCGCCCAGCCCCTTGATCGCCACAATGGCGCCCGCGGAAAGGCGGGCGATGGCCTCGGCAATGGGTTCTTCGCATGGAATCCGTTCGCCGCGGGCATCCGCCAGCCACACATACGGCCCGCAGACCGGACAGCATACCGGTTCGGCATGAAACCGCCGGTTCGCGGGATCGTCGTATTCGTCGCGGCAGTCAGGGCACAGCGCAAACTCGGCCATGGTGGTTCGGGCGCGATCGTAGGGCAGATCCTCGATGATCGTGTAGCGCGGCCCACAGTTTGTGCAGTTAATGAACGGATAGCGGTAGCGCCGATCGCCGGGGTCGGCCATTTCGCGCAGACAATCACCGCAGGTTGCCAGGTCAGGCGGAATGAGAACGCTTCGGGCGCCATCCCCGCCGCTTTCACGGATGCGAAAGCCCGATCCGCCCTCAGGCGCGATCTCCGCCGTTTCAAGGCGTTCAATGCGGGCCAGCGGCGGGGGGGAGTCTCGTATTTCAGCCAGAAAGGTGTCGATGGCTTCGCTTGGGCCTTCGATTTCAATGGTCACGCCGGCCGGTTCGTTGTAGACGAATCCGGACAGGCCCAGGCGCGAGGCCAGCCCGTAGACAAAGGGGCGAAATCCTACGCCCTGAACCGCCCCGAAGACCGTTATGTGCATGCGTGTGTTCATGGAACGCTCGATTGTACGGGATCAAGCCTCTCGCGTGCGAATACAAACCGGAGAGAGCAAACGCAACGGCCCCGCAGGAAGCACAGCCGCCAGGCAACCCGGAAAAAGGCGGTCCGGCAGGCGCTGCGGGCTGAAAATTGCGCTTTCCCCCCGTCAGCGGGCGGGCGGGGTCAATTCACTGTGTTTCAGCGTAAGAGTGTAAAGCTCGGTGGCGTCGTCGCGGATCAGCCGGAACGTCACCTCGGGATCGTCCAGCGTGGTGTCGAAAGTGAACTCGCCGAACGCGTAGGTCAGGGCAAATCCGAAAAGCTGCGTCGTCCATTCGGGATCAGTCACCGGAGGGCCTTTCCTGCCGCCAAGGCTGGCCGGCTCGAACTCGTAGAAGGAGAATCCCGACGGTCGCGGAATCCGGAATCCGCGGGCGCCGTGCCGATCCCCGGCGATCAGGAGCACCCCGCCAATCCGGTTTGCCTCGATGAAGGAAAAAAGGCGTTCCCGCCCCTCGGGGTCCCAACGGCCCCAGGAATCCTTGCCGTTGCTGACATAATCGCTCCACATCGTGCCCGACGAGAGGATGATAAACGGTCCCTGGCAGTCGAGGAGCTGGGCTTCGACCCATTGCATCTGCTCTTCGCCCAGAAACGAGCCGTCGACGTTTTCCCGGAAATAACGGGTGTCAAGCATGATTATGTCGCAGGGACCGAGTCGCGTTCGCAGGAAAAGCCCGCCGCGCGTGTCGCCAAACCCGTAGGCGGGGTTGTTCCAGGCCTGTTGAAACACCTGGCGGACGCCTTGTCGGTCTTCCTCGGCGAATCCTTCGGGAATGCCCGCCAGATCATTGTCGAAATAGTCATGATCATCCCAAATGGCAAACAGAGGGATCGCGGCGGCAAGCCCCTGCCACGGTGGCTGCAGGTCACGCATGAGGTAGTCGGCACGGTGCAGGCCCAGATGATTGTTTCGATCCTGGGCAGCGATATCGCCGAGCAGGAGCATGGCAACGGGATTTCGGGACCGGATGAGCTGGGCCTGGGCGGCATTGCCGATGCCCCATCGGTGAAAGCAGCTTCCAAAGGCAATGCGCATCGTCCCCGTCTCCGCTGGGTCCGGGGCAGTGACGATCGCCGCGTGATCCGGCATGGTGATGGGCTGGCCGTCCACCAGCACGCGGTAGGGGTAGCGTGTGGCCGGTTTCAGGCCCGTGACAGTCACCACAGCGGTGAGATCCGAATCTGGCGTGCTGTGAACCGGGCCAAAGACTCGTTCCCCGTCACCGGTTGTCACCCGCACCTCGACCGCGGCCGGTTTCAGGGTGCGCAACCAGACCCGCACGCCGTCAGCCGTCACGGCGCCCAGCATGGGGCCGCCCAGATGGGTGAGGCAAAGCTCGCCGCAGAGGCGCTGGATTTCCGGGTCCTCAGTCATCTCCAGAAACGCCGCCCGGGGATCTGCCGCCAGAATGCCGTAGGCAGCCGCATAGAACCGCTGCACGGGTTCGGGGCGGGTTTCGAACAGATTAAATATGGACAGGTTGGATTCGAGGTCGCCTTTCGATGTGCCCTGAAGCACCTCCGTTTCGCCCCAGGCCAGGGGAATCGCCAGCGCCGCAAGGGTCAGGAACAGAGCGAGTATCGGTTTCATGGAACTTCCTCGTCAGTTGCGGTGTCCCGGGTGCCTGCATCCCAGTCTAGCGGATGAGCGTCATATGAGAAAAGATGGGGACGGGCCCGCCCGTGCCAACCGGACGGGGAATGAGGTCAACCGATGCGTCATTGCCGGCCGGCACATCAATTAGGTACGCTATACGGTGTGGCTCGTGAGGATGGAGCGATGTTTTTAGACGACCTGGCGCGCAAGATCCGTGCGCAACGCGAGAAACGCGGCCTGAAGCAACAGGATATCGCGAACGCGTTGAACGTGAGTCCGCAGGCCGTGTCGAAATGGGAACGGGGCGAAAATGCCCCGGACATCGCGGTGCTGGCTCCGCTGGCCCGGATCCTGGGCGTGTCGACCGACTGGCTCTTGTCGATTCACGACCCGGGTACAGACGAATTCGAGGCGACCGTGCTTGTGTCAAGCGTGCGCGGCGCCTACAAGAAATCGCTGGACATGGCGCCCCGCGATTTCGCGCTGTGGGCCAACGGGATCTTCTACCAGCTCACGGAGGTGACCTTGCGGCATGAAGGCGTTCCGCTCAAGTACCTCGGCGACCAATACCTGTGTTTCTTCGCCGGGGTGCGGCACCAGGAGCGCGCCTTGATGACTGCGCTCGAAGCGAAACGCCTGGTCTCCGAAGATGTGAAATTCGCCCTGAGCGTCGGGCCGGTCTACCTCGGCGCGGTGGGGCATCCGGACTACGTCCGGCCCGACATCATGGGCGAAGCGGTCAACGTCGCCTTTCTGGCCAACGAGTGGGCCGACACCCACGGCAAGACTGGAATCGCCGCCACGGCCTCCGTGTTAGACGGAACGGAAGTCAGCCATGCCCGGAGCAAACCGCATCTGGTCAGCTTCAAGGGCATACAGCACAAAGTCCGGGTATATGAGGTGAGTGAAAAGAGCCGGAAATAGGCGCGGCCTCGGCCTGGCTTCTTCGAAAATCTCAAAAACACCAGAACCAGCGCGTATGCGCGTTATTTCATCGACAACCAGCGCGGACCGTGCGCGACACGCCGTTCCGCCCAGGGAGGAGCATCACTATCATGGCGACGGTATCGGAGACGGCGGCATATCCTTACAAAATCGCGGACATCTCGCTGGCGGACTGGGGACGCAAAGAGATCGACATGGCCGAAAAGGAAATGCCCGGCTTGATGGCGATCCGCGAGAAATATGCGCCGCAACAGCCCCTTAAAGGGTATCGCGTCTCGGGTTCGCTGCACATGACCATCCAGACCGCGGTGCTGATCGAGACGCTGCAGGCGCTCGGAGCCGATGTCCGCTGGGCAAGCTGCAACATCTTTTCGACACAGGACCACGCGGCCGCGGCTGTCGCAGAGCGCGGCACGCCTGTATTTGCGTGGAAAGGCGAGACCCTCGAAGAATACTGGTGGTGCACGGAGCAGGCCCTGACATGGCCGGACGGCAAAGGCCCGAATCTCGTCGTGGATGATGGCGGCGACGCGACCCTGCTGATCCATCGAGGCTACGAATTCGAGGAAGCCTTCGCCCAGACCGGCAAACTCCCGGAGATCTCGCGGCAGAACAAGGAAATCACCATTGTTGACCAGCTGCTCCACCGGATTCACGGGGAAACCCCCCGCAAATGGCATGAGTACGTGGAAGACTGGATCGGCGTCTCCGAGGAAACCACCACCGGGGTGCACCGCCTCTACAAAATGATGAAGGAGGGTAAGCTGCTCACCCGGGCGATGAACGTCAACGATTCGGTCACGAAATCGAAGTTTGACAACCTCTACGGCTGCCGGGAATCGCTCGCGGACGGCATCAAGCGCGCCACGGACGTCATGGTGGCGGGCAAGGTCGTGGTCGTGGCCGGCTACGGCGACGTGGGCAAGGGCTGCGCGCAGGCCATGCGGGGTCTGGGCGCCCGGGTGCTGGTCACGGAGATCGATCCCATCTGCGCGCTCCAGGCCTGCATGGAAGGCTACCAGGTCGTCACCATGGAAGAGGCCGCGCCCATCGGCGACATCTTCGTCACGACCACAGGCTGCTGCGACGTGGTCCGCGGCGAGCATTTCGATGTGATGAAGGACGAGGCCATCTGCTGCAACATCGGCCACTTCGACTCGGAGATCCAGGTGTCGTATCTCGAGGACCGCGAAGACATCACGGAACTCAATATCAAACCCCAGGTCGACAAATTCATCTACCCCGACGGCAAGGCGATCATTCTCCTGGCGCGGGGGCGCCTGGTAAATCTGGGTTGCGCCACCGGACACCCGTCCTTCGTGATGTCCAACTCATTCTCAAATCAGACCCTCGCGATCGTGGCGTTTGCCACCGAGACCGCCAGCTACGAGAAGGGCCAGGTCTATACCCTCCCCAAAACCCTCGACGAAGAAGTCGCCCGCCTGCATCTCGGCAAGCTTGGCGCCCGGCTCGAGCGGCTAACGCCCGAACAGGCGGAGTATCTCGGCGTGCCCGTCGAAGGGCCGTACAAACCCGAGCACTACCGGTATTAGCGCCACCGCAAACGGGCGCCTGGCGGCAGCGGGAGTGCGCGCCGCGTCCCGGTGAAAGATCGCTGCGCCACCGCGGATGAATGCCGCACATTTCCGTGTTCACTTAAACGAGTCGCGGCTGCCGGGGCGGTGCCTCCCGCAACCGGCCTCCTGTCAGGAATACCGCCCCGGCCGGGAATGTTTGCCTCAGGGTATGGGGGCAACGCTATCCGCGCAACCGCCCCGGAGTGGAATAAACCCGTATGCCACAAGAAAAGAAACCCATAACGGCGAACGCGAACGCGGCGCCTGAAAACCCCGGCGACTCGGCTCTGACCCGCGAATATACCGGCACGCGCGTGGAACGCAGCAACCGCGAGATCGCTGAACTGGCCAACCGGACTTACGAGCACGGATGGGCGACCGACATCGAGATGGAATTGGCGCCCCACGGCCTCGACGAGGATGTCATCCGCCTGATCTCCGGCAAAAAAGAGGAGCCTGAGTGGCTCCTGGAATGGCGCCTGAAAGCGTACCGCCACTGGAAAGCGATGACGGAACCCCGGTGGGCCAACGTGCGCTACCCCGAAATTGACTACCAGGCCCAGCGCTACTACGCGGCGCCGAAACGCAAGGCCCAGCCGCTGAACAGCCTCGATGAGGTCGATCAAAAACTCCTGCAGACCTTTGAAAAACTGGGCATCCCGCTCGAAGAACAAAAGCGGTTATCCGGCGTGGCCGTGGACGCGGTATTCGACAGCGTATCGGTGGCTACGACCCACCAGGAGATTCTGGGCAGAAAGGGCATCATTTTCAGCTCGTTTTCCGAGGCCGTGAAAAATCATCCCGACCTCGTTCGACGCTACCTGGGAAGCGTGGTGCCGTATACCGACAACTTCTTCGCGGCGCTGAATTCTGCGGTTTTCAGCGATGGATCGTTCTGCTATATCCCGAAGGGCGTCCGCTGCCCGATGGACCTGTCGACGTATTTCCGCATCAACGCGATCGACACGGGCCAGTTCGAGCGCACGCTGATCATCGCCGAAGAGGGCGCCAACGTGAATTACCTCGAAGGATGCACCGCCCCCCGGCGCGACGAAAACCAGCTCCATGCGGCAGTCGTGGAACTGATCGCCCTCGACAACGCCACCATCAATTATTCAACGGTTCAGAATTGGTTCAGCGGCGACGAACAGGGCCGTGGCGGCATTTTCAACTTCGTGACCAAGCGGGGCAAATGCCTCGGCCGCAATTCCCGCATCTCGTGGACCCAGGTCGAGACGGGTTCCGCCATCACCTGGAAATACCCCAGCTGCATTCTTCAGGGCGACAATTCAGTGGGCGAATTCTATTCTGTCGCCCTGAGCACCAACCACCAGCAGGCGGATACGGGCACCAAGATGATCCATCTGGGCAAAAACACCTCCAGCACGATCATCTCGAAAACCATCTCGGCCGCCCACGGCAACAACAGTTACCGCGGCATGGTGAAGGTGATGCCCCGGGCTGAGAATGCGCGGAATTATACCCAGTGCGATTCGCTTCTCATCGGGGATCAGTGCGGTGCGCATACCTTCCCGCTTATCGAAGTGCGCAACAAAACAGCCAGCGTGGAGCACGAGGCGTCCACATCCAAAATCAGCGAAGATCAGTTGTTTTACTGCAAACAGCGCGGGATCGGTCCCGAAGACGCCATTTCGATGGTCATCAACGGATTCTGTAAAGACGTGTTCGACCATCTGCCGATGGAATTCGCGGTAGAGGCCACTCAGTTGTTGAGCGTGAGCCTCGAAGGGAGTGTAGGTTAAATGCTCGAGATCAGTAATTTGCACGCGAAAGTCGAGGACATCCAGATCCTCAAGGGCGTCGATCTGACGGTCAACCCGGGCGAGATCCATGCCATTATGGGCCCCAACGGCTCAGGCAAGAGCACCCTGGCCCAGGTCCTAGCGGGCCACGAGCAATACGACGTCACGCAGGGCGAAGTCACTTTCCTGGGGCAGGATCTGCTCGAGATGCCCGCGGAGGAACGTGCGCGCCTGGGCCTTTTTCTGGCGTTTCAGTATCCCGTCGAGATCCCCGGCGTGACCAACGCGTACTTCCTGCACGCCGCGCTCAACGAAATCCGCAAGAGCCACGGCTTGGAAGAACTCGACGCCATCGATTTCAGGCAACGGCTTGAAGAAAAGATGGAGTTCGTGGCGATCGACCCCGCGTTTGCGGACCGCCCCGTGAACGAAGGATTTTCGGGTGGCGAAAAGAAGCGCAACGAAATCCTCCAGATGGCCGTCATGGAACCCCGGCTGGCCATTCTCGACGAAACCGATTCGGGCCTCGACATTGACGCGCTGCGCATCGTCGCCGACGGCGTCAACAAAATGCGCAGCCCCGAACGCTCGATGATCCTCGTAACGCATTACCAGCGCCTGTTGGACTATATCGTCCCGGATTTCGTCCACGTGATGTACCAGGGCCGGATCGTCCGCTCGGGCGGCAGGGAACTGGCTTTGGAACTCGAGGAAAAAGGTTACGAATGGGTGCGGGACGGCGTGCGCACCGCTCAGGCCGCCGGTTGAACCAAACCGCACGACGCTGGAGTATGGCGATGGTTGAAGTCGTAGAACAGCTTTCCGACGAAGAAAAACTCCTCGAGATCCTTGCCCGAAGGGACGGGAGCCACGCCTCCGGCTGGTTGCGCCAGTTCCGCGATGCAGGCCTCCGGCGCGTTGAAGCCCGGTCGTTTCCGACGCGCAAGGACGAGGAATGGCGGTTCACGGATATCCGGCCGATTGTGCGGGGGGCCTTTGAACCCGCGATGCGCCCCCCTGCTGAAGCGCCCGACCCCGGTCTGGCGGGGCCGCATCTGTTCAATGCGCCCGGCTGGACCGAACTGGTCTTTGTAGACGGGTTTTTCGCTCCCAGAGCCTCATCTCTCGCGAACACGAGCGGGTTGCGTATCCTCAGCCTGGCCGAGTCCGCCCGAGCCGGCGATACGTTTGCTCAACAGCACCTGGATACCCTCGCGGGGCGCTCGAACAACATCTTTAACGCGGTGAACTCGGCCTGCCTCACAGACGGCGCCGTGGTGCATGTGCCGCGCGGGTACGCATCCGCCGAGCCGCTGCACATCCTCTACATCACGACGGACAAACTGGAGGGCAAGGCGGCGCATCCGCGAAACCTGATTGTCCTCGATGAAACCGCCGAGCTGACACTTATTGAAAGCTACGTGGGCTTGACGGGGGTGCCGTATTTTAACAATGCCGTCACCGAGATCGTCCTGGGCGGCGCGTCGGTATTGAAGCGGTACAAAGTGTTGCATGAAGGCCCGCAAGGCTATCATCTCGCGTCCACGCTTGTTGAACAGCATGCGGACAGCGTGTTTCGCTCGTTCTCGGCCTTTCTGAACGGCAAGATCGCCCGGAACGAGCTGAAAACCCGGCTGGCGGGCGAAGGCGCAAACGTGTCTCTTGCCGGCCTCTATCTGACCGAAACCGGCCAGCTGATCGACAATGCCACCAGCATCGAACACGTCAGCCCCCGTTGCGGGAGCCGCATCCGGTACAAGGGAGTCCTCAACGGCACGAGCCAGGCGGCATTCAGTGGCGCGGTCTATGTCCATCGCGAAGCGCAGAAAACCGACTCCAATCAGCTCAACAGCAACTTGCTCCTGTCGGACGCGGCGACCATCGATACACGGCCCATCCTGGAAATTTTCGCGGATGACGTGAAGTGCACGCACGGCGCGACCGTTGGCCAGCCGCCCCGGGAACAGATCTTCTATTTCCAAAGCCGGGGCATCTCGGAAGCGATGGCCCGTGCCATCTTGACCTGCGGGTTCGCGGGTGAAGTCGTCGACGACATCTCCGTGGAGCCGCTGCGGACCCGGCTGCACGACTACATCTACAATCGCTACAGCCCCCTGAAATGAGAATGAACACAGAAAGGCGGACACCATGCGAGCTGTCCGGGAAATGATATCTGAGCTCCCAGCCGATGCCGCGCCCGTGCTCGATGTTGCGGCGCTCCGGCGGGACTTCCCCATATTGCAGACAAAAGTACACGGGAAACCGCTCGTGTACCTCGATAACGCGGCCACGAGCCAGAAACCGCAGGCCGTGCTCGACGCGCTGTCCCGCTATTATGCCGAGAGCAACGCGAACATCCACCGGGGGATCTACCAGCTCAGCGAAGACGCGACCCGGGCCTACGCCGCGGCCCGCCTCCGTGTGAAAAACTTTATTCATGCCCGGCTGAAATGCGAGATCGTCTTCACGCGGGGCACGACGGAAAGCATCAACCTGGTCGCCCAGACCTACGGCCGCCAGCGCGTGAAGGCCGGTGACGAGATTCTCATCACACACATGGAGCATCATTCCAACATTGTGCCCTGGCAGGTGCTGTGCGAGGAGAAAGGGGCCCGGCTGCGCGTTGTCCCCATCACAGACACGGGCGAGCTCGACGTCGAGGCGTTCCAGCGCATGCTGACCGGCCGTACAAAACTGGCGGCGATCACGTACGTGTCGAATGCGCTCGGAACCGTGAATCCCATCAAGGAATTGGTCGCCATGGCCCATGCCCAGGGCGTGCCTGTGCTGGTCGATGGGGCGCAGGCAGTCCCTCACCTGCCGATCAACGTCCTGGACCTGGGTTGCGATTTCTTTGTGTTCTCGGGCCACAAAATGTTCGGCCCCACGGGCATCGGCGTGCTCTACGGCAGGGCCGAGCTGCTCGAGGAGATGCCTCCCTATCAGACCGGAGGCGACATGATTCTGTCCGTCCGGTTCGACAAAACGGTCTTCAATTCACTGCCGCACAAGTTTGAGGCCGGCACCCCCGACATCGCGGGCGCAATTGGCCTGGGCGCTGCTATCGACTACCTCAATCGCGTGGACCTGGCCCGAGTTGCAGCCTATGAGGCCGAACTGCTTGAATACGGGACCGAGGTCCTGCGCGCTGTTGACGGCGTGCGCATTGTCGGAAACGCCGCACACAAAGCCTCCGTTTTGTCCTTCGTTATGAATGCGGCCCATCCGCATGATATCGGCCAGATGCTCGACGGCGAGGGCATCGCCGTGCGCGCCGGGCACCATTGCGCACAACCCCTGATGGAACGTCTTGGCGTGCCGGCTACCGCGCGCGCCTCGCTGGCGTTCTATAATACGCGCGAAGAGCTCGACGCCCTGGGCAGGGCCCTCCACAAGATCAATGAGGTTTTCGGCTGATGGCACAGAACAACCGCGCGCTGTACGAACAGGTGATTCTGGAACACAACCGCAAACCGCGGAATTATCGCGCCATGGAGGACGCGGACCGCCGCATCGAAGGGCACAACCCGTTATGCGGCGACCATTTCATCATCTATCTCAAACTGGACGGCGACGTCATCTCAGACCTCAGCTTTGAGGGCCAGGGTTGCGCCATCGCGAAATCATCGGCCTCACTCATGACAAGCCTCCTCAAAGGCAAGAGTATTCGCGAAGCCGAGGATCTTTTCGTCCAGTTCCACCGCCTGGTCACGGCCAGCCCGGATGCACCCGTCGATGAGAAAGCCGTCGGCAAACTAGCGGTCTTTGCAGGGGTCCGGGAGTTTCCAATCCGTGTCAAATGCGCCACCTTGTCCTGGCATGCCTTGCTCAGCGCCGTGCGCGGGATGCATTCGACCGCCACAACGGAATAGCCATCAAGGCAGAGATACCGTACCTGATCTCCTGGGTTTCCCAAATCGCCCAGGTCCGTCCCATCCGCCATGTGAGTAGCGGCCTGCCAAGCTATTTGCTAATCTTACCGGGGCGTGTATCATCATACTATCGGGTTTCTTGTCGCGCATGGAAGGTTGGCCGTGAGGTTGAGAACAGGCCAACCCGCCCCGCAGCGCCGTGGGCGATGGAATTGCTCATTCTCCGATGGGAACCCCGTGAATGCACGTGTCCGGGTGGCTTTGAGTCTCCGCTCGCGGGTTGATTCTCAACGTCCGCGCCTGACTGGGCCATCGGTGGACGGAGGAGCCCCGTGCAAACGCCCGCTCCGGTGCGCACGGCTGCCCTTGGCTGGCAGGGCGGCAGCAAGAGGCAATTTTTTGCGTTTGGCCGGGACATTGGAAGGCCGCAAACAGAAGTTGATCGACCGATGTACATCGGTTACCATAATGGCGTCGAGAAAATCTGAAAAGTGTACAAAATGCGGTAGGGAAAGGTGAAACTCATGAAAAACACTGATTGGAGAGCGTCCTGTTGTGCGGTTTTGTTGTCGATGCTGCTCGTTCTTACGGCAGCGTCGTGCGGCCCGAAGACCGCACCACTGCCCGCGACGCCACCGCCCGTGACGGCGCCGGAAGCAAGCGCCGAAGCCCCAGCGGCGCCGCTCGCGCCGGCCCCGGAAATCAGCGCAGCAGCCCCAGCAGCAGCGCCCACGTTTACATCGCCCTTCCCAATTCCGGAGGAGAAAAAGACCGCACTTGACCGGTATGTCGAGACGCCCGATCCGGCCTTTGCCTACGACACACCGCCCGCGAAGGTCGATGAGAACGACAGCTACACGGCGCGCACCTACCACATGGTATCGCAGACCTGGCTGAAGCCGGAACAAGTCGATCGCACGAAGTGGGAGCATTGGCTGATCATTATCGAGCCGAAAGAAGTGGCGCAGCCCGAGGCGCTGATGTTTATTGGCGGCGGCAGCAACAAACCCGATGCCGAGCCGCCGCGCGCGGATTCGGGGCTGGTGCGTGTCGCCACGATGACCAAATCCGTGGTGGCCGAAATCAAACAAATCCCCAACCAGCGCCTGAAATTCCCGGATGAACACGACGACCGGTACAAGGAGCAAGGCCGCACCGAAGATGAGATCATCTCCTATTGCTGGGACAAGTTCCTTGTGACGGGGGATGCCGTTTGGCTGACGCGCTTGCCGATGACCAAGGCGGTCATGCGCGCCATGGATGTGGTGCAGAAAGAACTGCCTTCGGTGGAGAAATTTACGGTGGCCGGCGGCTCCAAACGAGGCTGGACAACCTGGACAGTCGGCGCCGCCGATCCGCGGGTGGTGGCGATCATGCCCGCGGTGATTGACGTGCTGAACGTGGTGCCATCGCTCGACAATCATTACGCCGCCTACGGATTCTGGGCGCCCGCCATCAGCGAATACGAGGACATGAACGTGCTGGCGCGGTTGCACACGCCGGAGTTCAAAGCCTTGTGCGGCATCGTGGACCCGTATTCGTACATCGACCGGCTCGTGATGCCCAAATACATTATCAATGCGACAGGCGACCAGTTTTTCCTGCCGGATTCGTGGCGTTTCTATTTCGACGACCTCAAAGGCGAGAAATACTTGAGGTATGTCCCCAACACCGACCACGGCCTCAGTCCGGAAGCGTATTTGAACCTCGCGTCGTTCCACAATGCGATCATCAATGATACGCCGCGGCCTGAATTCACCTGGCGCATGGAAGACGACGGGAATTTTGTCGTGGAATGCACGACTCAGCCCACAAAAGTCCTGCTGTGGCAAGCCAGCAATCCGGATGCGCGCGATTTCCGTCTCCAGACCATCGGCCAGGCCTGGCAGAGCACGGAACTGGCCCCCGCGGAGCCCGGTGTGTACAAAACCAAGATGGCCGCGCCGGAAAAAGGATGGACGGGCTTCATGGTCGAGCTCGAGTTCCCGAACCCGGGCTTTCCGCTGCCCTTCAAATTCACGACCGGCGTGAGCGTGCTCCCGCAAGTGTGGCCCTTCACCGCTCCAGGGACCTGAACACGCCGCGATACTGCTGGAACGCTTTTCCGCCGCGCTCCGAAATCCACAGCGATTCCGGAGCGCGGCGCTGTTATGCGGGGCGCCTTTCGCTGACCTCCCCCCCAAGAAGGCGCTGCGCCGCCCCAGGGAAGGGCGGCGCAGCCGTGGACTCAATACCGTGTTATCGAGCTCTACTTGCCGTAGACCTTTTTCATATCGTCGAGGCTCATCGGCGCATAGTCGCCGGCGTGCCCGGCCTGGCCGAACGCCACCATGCGGTCGATATAGACCTGTTTCATGGCATCACGGGCCGGGCCGAGATACTTGCGCATGTCGAATTCGGCCGGTTTTTCCGCGAAGACTTTGCGAATGGCGCCGGTGCAGGCGAGGCGGCTGTCGGTGTCGACGTTGATCTTGCGCACGCCGTGCCGGATGCCGTCCTGGATCTGTTCGATGGGAATGCCGAAGGTGCCGGGCATTTTGCCGCCGTACTGGTTGATGATGTCGACCAGTTCCTGCGGCACCGAGCTGGAGCCGTGCATGACCATGTGGCAGTGGGGCATTTTCTCATGGATGGCATGGATGCGATCCATGGCCAGCGTAGGCGGCAGCACTTTCCCGGTTTTCGGGTCTTTGCGGCCGGACTTGTAGGCGCCGTGGCTGGTCCCAATGGCCACGGCCAGCGCGTCGAGACCCGTCTTCTGGACGAAGTCTTCCGCCTGATTCGGATCAGTCAGGTGGTCCTGCACCTCGCTGTCGCTCAAACCGGCGCCATGGCCGTCTTCGATGCCGCCCAGCACGCCCAGTTCGCCTTCGACCGTCACACCCAGTGGATGGGCCATTTCGACCGCCGCCCGGGTGATTGCCACGTTCTGTTCATAGGTGTTCGGGGTCTTGCCGTCCTCCCCGAGCGAGCCGTCCATCATCACGGACGTAAATCCGAGGTCGATGGCGGTCTTCAGAGTCTCGAGGCTGTTGCCGTGGTCCAGGTGCATGGACACGGGAATGTGCGGGTATTCCTCGCAGGCCGCTTCCATGAGCTTCTTGAGGTAGATGAGGCGGCTGTATTGCAGGGCGCCGCGGCTCGCCTGGATAATGACCGGGCTGTTGGTTTCGTTGGCCGCCTCCATAATGGCCTGGATCTGCTCCATGTTGTTGACGTTGAAGGCGCCCACACCGTATCCGCCTTTCGCGGCCTCATCCAGAATCTGTCGCATTGGAACGAGTGGCATGGTACTGTTCTCCTATCTAGACTGACGGTTACCTTGAAATCCAGAGCCTGAAACCTGTCCTGGCGTATACGGGCGTTCAAACGGTTCCCCAGACAGGGCAAGGCAGCGCACATGGAAGTCAATACTATAGCATTTCGCCGTTTGATGCCGCAAATCAGCAAATTTCGCGCGTAAGGCGTTCAGGGCGCGGCCGCCGCTCAGTTGTAGTAACAACGGCGGGGACGTATTCTGTGCCGGAACCATCGGAAATACGGAGAAAATGTAATGCACAGAGCGCCGGTTTTGCTTGTGAGCCTGATGCTGTGGACCGCTTTCGTATGGGCCCAGGAGCCTCTTCCGGGACTGGCGGTAGGGGAAGGCGGAGTGCTGCTCAAGGGCGGCGCGCCGTATCGCGGCATCGGGGTCAATTATTTTGATGCATTTTTGCGCCGTTTGCGCGACCCCGAGGCCGTCCATTGCCGCGAAGGGTTCAAGGTGCTTTCCGGGAAGGGGATACCGTTCGCGCGCTTTGCCGCATGCGGGTTCTGGCCCGTCGACTGGCAGCTGTACCATGAGGACAAGGACGCGTATTTTGCCCAGCTGGACGATGTGGTGCGCGCTGCGGAAGAGACGGGGCTCGGTCTGATCCCCAGCCTGTTCTGGTTCAACGCCTGCGTGCCCGACATGATGGGCGAACCGCGCAGCGCCTGGGGTGACCCGGAAAGCAAGACCATCGCATTTATGAGGCAGTACGTGGCCGACGTGGTCCCGCGCTATGTTCATTCACCGGCCATCTGGGTCTGGGAAATGGGAAATGAGTACGACCTGGCGGCGGATCTGCCCAATGCGGAAACACAACGGCCCCCGGTGGTCCCCCGGCTCGGGACGCCTTCGGAACGCAGCGAAAAAGACGACATGACTACCGAAATGATCGTGACGGCCTGCCGTGAATTTGCGCTGGCGGTGCGCCAGCATGACCCCCACCGCGCAATTACCACCGGCAACAGCCTGCCACGGCCCGCGGCTCACCATATGCACACAGAACGCACGTGGGCGCGCGATACACGCGAACAGTTTCAGGAGCGCCTCGGCTTGACCAGTCCCGACCCGATCAACCTGGTCTCGACACACGTGTACCCATTCGATCTGGATACGCGTTTCGGCGATGGAACAACCTACCCGGAGCTACTGTCGCTGGCCATAGCCGCCTGCCGGGATGCTGGCAAGGCCCTGTTTGTGGGCGAATTCGGCGCGGGCGGCGACGGAGATCAGGCAGGCTCCCAGGGGCCCAGGCACGAACACGAACTAATCCTCGATGCGCTCGTCACCTGCGGCGTCCCCCTGGCAGCCATCTGGGTCTACGACCTGGAACAGCAGAAAGACAGTTTCAGCATCACGCCCGACCATGACCGCGCCTACCTGCTCGATCGCATTGTCGAGGCCAATAAACGGATGCAGCCTTGACGGCCGGTCTCCACTTAACATTTTCCACGTGAAAGGAAAGGGATGCGGTGCGCATTCGATCGGTTCAGACACTTCCCGGCAACTTTGCGGAGTACATCCACGACGTTGCGGGAGGGATGACGGAATTGTACGGCGAAGCCGCCGGCGCGGCTTACCGCTGTATTGCAGCGAAGGCCGTGGAGGCGTCAATGCATGCGCCCGGGGTGGCCACTTTCTGCGCGGAAATCGACGGCAGCTGCGCGGGGATGGCCATGACATTCCATCGAGACAATCTGGGCCGTCTTCCGTTCATTCACGTGTTGCGCCCTTACTGGGGAACCGGCGTCGAAGGCCGCCTGGTGCGAGAGGCCGTGAGCGTGTTGAAGGCGGACGGAGCGTCCGCGATCCATTGCGAATGCATTCCGTTTTGCGATCTGGACCTCCGCGGCGTTTTCAAGAAACTGGGCTTCATCGTCTTTCCGCGCCAGCTGATGATGGCGAGCACCGAGCTCCTCTCAAATATCGGGACCAACGTATCGCGTTCGGCTCCCTGCGGCCCGTTGGATTTGCGCGTCGCGGCGGCGACGATTGCGGAGATTTATAAACGCCACCCGGAGCGCGTCCTGCATCCCGAACTCCGGGATGCGCGTTCAGTCGAGAGATACATGCGCGACGCGATGCAAGGCGCCTTTGGCCAGTGCTATCCCGAGTATGTGCGGGTTGTTCGGAGTCACGATGGGATTCGCGGGGTGATCGTGGGCTGCGAAGTGGCGCCGGGCGTGGGATTTGTCCTTCAGGTGGCCGTTCGGCCGGACGCGCAGAACCAGGGGCTGGGCAGAGCCCTGATCGCCGACCTGGCCTCCAGCTTCCTGAAACGCGGCATGAAGCATACGGCTTTGGGCGTTACACTGGAGAACCCGGCGCGCAACCTCTATCTGCGCCTGGGTTTCGAACCCCGCCGCGACGTGGATGCCTTTGTCTGGCCGCCGTCACTGAATTGCAATCCAAGTTGTCCGTGAAAACGCCTGGCATGTTATAGTAGCCCCAATCGCGGCATCTATGAACGAACCGCATTGAGAGACAACTGCCATGCCGAAACCGGTGATTTTTGCAATCCTTTTGAGCTTAGTGGCAGGTGCTGCCGTCGGCAGCGCACCGCTTTCCCCGGAACTGGCCCATCTGGAGGCGCTGTCCGGTAATCCTGCGCTTCTGCTGAAGATGGTTCGCGGATTCGACCGCCTTCAGTGCGAGCTGGCGAACTGGGACATGGAACTGGCCGAGGAACTGGCCCTTTCAGGTGACACGGAGCTCGCCGAGGAAAAGATGGAACAGGCCAGGAAGCGCCTGGCCCTGGTCGAAGAGGCCTATACCTATGTGCTCGAACGGTATCCGGACAATGGCCGGGCGCTTACGTATTATGGCGAGCTGATTTATGATTACCAGGGGGACCACACGAAGGCCCTCATGCTGTGGAAGAAGGCCGCCGCACTGAATCCCGAACTGGGCGATGTGTTCAATAATCTGGGGATCCACTATTCGCATGCGGGAGATTTGAGCCGCGGACTGGACTACTTCGATAAGGCCCTGAAATGCGAGCCCAATAATCCTGATTATCTTTACAACCTGTGCCAGACCTATCTTACTCAGTTTCCCGCCGTGGCCAAGCGGAAGGGGTGGAGTCTCAAAAAAGTCTACAGCACGGCCATGAAAATGTCGAAAAAAGCCGCCGAACTGGGCGATGACTACGAGCTGGTGCAAGACTATGCGGTCAATTTCTTTGCGGCCGAAAATTTCCAGGTGAAAGCCGACTGGCGCCAGGCCGCCCGCGCGTGGCAATGGGCCCGCCAGTATGCCCGCACGACCGATGAAGAATTCTTCACCTGGTTGAACGAGGCTCGGGTCTGGATCGAAGATGGGAACAAGAAAAAGGCCCTGGCCTGCCTTGATGCCGCACTCGCGCTGCGCCCCGACAGCGAAGTGGCCCTGAACCTGAAGTCCAGACTCTAGTCCGCAGCATTTGGGAAAGCCAAGACGCCATGAGCCAAAAACAGCGAATTTCCCGCGCCCGCTACACCTTCTACATTGTCATTATCTGCTGCTCGATCGTGATTTGTTATCTCGGCTTTGTCCGGGGAATGCGCTTTTTCGCGGTTCCGTCGGACTCCATGGAACCCACCCTGCACCGGGGCGATTTTCTGTTTACTTTGAATGCGGGTGACTATCAGCGTGGCGATATCGTGGTGATGCGGGATCCGGTCGTCAACGGTGGCAACCTGGTCAAGCGGGTTATCGGCGTCGGAGGAGACTCCGTCGCCATTCAGGCCGGCGCGTTGTTTATCAACGGAAAGTACGCCTCCGAGCCGTACATCAAGGAGCCGATGGTCTACGAAGTATTTCCTCCCGTGGCGGTGCCCGCGGGGCGCGTATTTGTGCTGGGCGACAATCGAAATGACAGTGAAGACAGCTCATATTGGGTCAATGCAAAAGATAATCCGGAGATTCCTGAGGCCTTGCGGGCCGATCCCACCATTTCTGTCAAGGACATCATTGGGCGGGTCCGTTACATCTATCTTCCCTGGTCCCGGCGGGGGCCGGTGCCCGCATTTCCGCTCAGCGCCATGCTGGTCGAGCCATAACGGGCCACTCCAGGGCGCTGCGTAACGCCGGCCGCCCGGGCCCCGTTCGCTTGTGTCCGCCGCGCCAATGTGTCAGGCTATGGGCATGGATTCTCGAAACACAGGGCCGTATCCGCCGTGCCGACCCGCCAGGGACCGCCGGTTCTCCAGTATATGACATACTATTCCCAACAGTACGAATATCGCATGGCTCCGCGCAGCAACCGCATCACACTGGGTGTGCAGCGGATCCTGTTGCTGAGTATTGCCGTATTTGCGGTTCAGCTGGTGCTGCACATGGTCGAGCCGCTGGCGACCCGGAAGGTGGCGCCGATGAATGGCGAGCCGGGGCTCGAGATGCTCCGGTGGTTTGTATTCGAGCCCGCCCGTTTTCCGTGGAATGGGTTCATCTGGCAGCCGTTGACCTACATGTTCCTGCACGCGGGCCTGATGCATCTCTTCACAAACATGCTGTGGCTGTTCGTGTTCGGCCCCGATGTGGAGCGGGTGCTGGGCACACGGCAGTTTATACGCTTTTACCTGAGCGTCGGAGCTTTATCGGTACTGCCCACGCTGGTTACGGCGCGGTTCTGGGGCGGCGCGCCGGTGATCGGGGCGAGCGGCGCCACCATGGGCGTGCTGGTGGCGTTCGCCGTGGTGAATCCCGACCGGGAACTCTTCCTGTTCCCCATCCCGATCCGGTTGACCGCGCGGGCCCTGGTGATCATCGTCATCGCCTTGAACCTCATGTCGGCGATCCGGCCGGACGGAACCTCTGTGGAAACACACTTCGGCGGGCTCGCGGCGGGCTACGCCTATATGAAGCTGGTGCCGTGGTGGCGCTCACTGCGCCGCCGGCACAAAGACAAGGTGTCCGAAGATCCGCTGGACGCCATCGGCGAGGCTGTGAATAATATCTTCAGTTACGAGAAGGAAAAGCGGCGCAGAAAATAGCTGCGCAAGGAGCTTGCGGCCGTGTTCGGGTTTGCCAGTCCCCAGGAGATGTTGTTCGTCGTCCTGATAATCGTGGTGATGTGGATCACCGGGCTGTGGCCGATCGTCATCCGTGGGATCCGGGAGTTGCGGGGCGAACGCTTCGACGACCCGCCCGCGTCAAAGGCACACCAGTCACGCCATCAGACTAAGGCGCCGGCCTCACCGCGCGATCTGGACCTCTGCTACAAAATGCTGGGGATTTCGCCGTCTGCCCCATGGGAAGAAGTCGAGAAGGCCTACCGCCGAAAAGCCAAGATTCACCATCCCGACCACGGCGGAGACGAAGACGCCATGCGCGCCCTCAATGAAGCGTACTCGCAGCTCAAAATCATTAGAAACCGGCGCTGAACCTCGTGCCGGTCAGTCTTCTTCTTTGGCGAGGCGCGACCACAAATCTTCCCGTTCCGCGACCTCCAGCGACCGTTCGAATCGCTTCAGCGCCTGGGCACTTTCGCCGTAAATGGTGAACACTTTGTCGAGGTTCGTGATTTCAAAGACCTTGAGCACATCCGGTTTGAGCGCACACAGGCGCAGGCTGCCCTGCTCTTTCTGAACCACCTGATTGATGCGGAGCAATTCCGTCAACACGGCGCTGGACAGGTAGTCCACGTGCACGAAGTCCAGCATGAGGTTGATACCCGGCCTGTTTTTCACAAATTCGAGGACCTCGTTACCGAATTGCGTGACATTCACGGCATCGAGTACGCTCGCGGCGCCTATGCGTCCAACTGTGATACTACCGGTCGTCTCAAAGGTCACCAGCGGTGTGTCGTTCATGATACTGCGCCTCCCCTGCACAAACCTTTACGCCGCATGCGCATTTCCAGGCAACGGTCCTCTGGATTGTATGTGACACTCTCCATGCAATGCCGAATGAGGCACACTCCCCGGCCGTTCGGCGATGCACCTGAGGGCAGGCTGACCGCATCGGGCTCGAATCCGGGGCCTTCATCGCAGACGCGAATGCAGCAGATATCACCGGGCGTTTCCCGAGTCATCTCAATCCGCACCTTTCGCGTGTCATCCAACTGGTTGCCGTGCGTGATGGCGTTGACCAGAGCCTCCTCCAGGCACAACCGGGCATAAAAAACCTGGTCTTCGTCGATCCAGTCATGCGCACGCAAGGTCTCCAGAGCCTCGGCTATCGCGTCGCCGAGCGCATCAAGTGTGCTTGCGAACTCTGCGCGGTAGAAGGCCTTGTTCTCAATCACGCCGGCTTATCCACCTCTGCACTGCGAATACTGCGCCCTCTGTGCCATCCAATCCAGCATACCACAGGGAGCCGTACGAGGTGTAGAACCCCGAAACGGCCCGCAGTAATCCTGACCGGTTCCGCCTCTGCCCATCCCGCGGATGTATCCGGTGCGGAGTCGCCGCTGGCTTATGGCCCCGGCTGGCTGCCGGTTCGCCCGCCTTGCGCATTCCAACACCTGAACATGCTACAGTGTCCGTCGTATTTTGAACATGCCCGCGAGATCTGGAGCTTTCACCCGAAAGGACAGCTGCCGTGCCACGTTTTCTCTTGGTCAGCCTGACCGCTCTTCTTGTGATGTTACCCGGGAGCGGTGCCTCCGGGGCCCAAAACACCGAGACCCGTCCGGAGACCACCGCAGAAGCGATGCCCCTGCGCCTGGGCGGAGCCGGAGGCCTGTATCTATTCGCCTCACCCGGGCCGCTCGTGGTGGAGATCGCCAAACAGGACATAAACAACCGGGCGATCGAGACGCACCTCCGCGCCATCCTGTTCGATGCCGGGCGCGATGTCATCCAGGAGGCATATCTTCCGGACGACGGGCAGGCGGCCGGAAGTGGCCCCGGGCCGGTGCAGTGGTGCCGGCTGGAGACTGTCGTGGAGGCCGCAGGCGTCTACGGCGTCAATATCACCGTGACCAATGACCGGTATGGCGAGCATGCGTACTGGGGATTCACCACGAATTGCCCACAATACCTCGTGGAGACTTCTCGAGGGCACCGCGACGCTCCTCATGAGGAGCCCATCGTTATTGACAGCCCGGAGCGCGAGGGCACGCTGTGTTTTCTGCCGCGCGCGGAGGCCTTTGCCATTGAAATGACCGGCCTGCCTCCGGAGAGCGCGCCGGTAAAGCTGTATGACGCCGCAGATGCGCTCCTGGCCGAGATCCCGGTGATGGAGGATGGCCGGGCAAGCCACGAGGTGCCGGCGGCTGCCCGAGAACATGTCCCCTGGCGGCTGCATTTCGCGAAATACAAGGCGGTGGTTCAGATCGACGGCGTTACGCGCTGGGACTCACGCAGCAACAACCTGTCGCTCTGGACGCCTGAGCCCGCGTCGTGGTTTCCGTTTCACGCGAACCGCTGGCTGCTGAGCCCCTATCACCGCGTCGTGTATGCCCAGCCCGGCGAATCGCGCTCCCTGACGTTTCGCATTCACAACAATGGCTCGGAACCGCGCAGCGTCGCCCTCGGCCTGGAGACCGAGCCGGCCGCCGCTCCGGTATTCAGCCTTTCGGAGCTGCCGGATGCCCGCGTGAGTCTGAAGCCGGGAGAAGCGCGCGAGGTGTCCCTCGCATGCCATCTGCCGGAGGACGGGGGAATGTATCGATGCCGCCTCCGCGCGACTCCGGAAGACGGCTCCGGTTTTACCACGTATTCGACTGTGACGCTGCGGCCCGGCGAAGCGCCTGCCGCTGCACCCCTCACGCTGCCCATTACGCTGAAACCCTACCAGCATGAGAACGCCCAGTTCGGCTACTTGCCGGACTATCCCACCGCCAACCAGGTCTATTTCGACCCCGAAAACCGCCCCTGTGTCATCACTGACACCGCGTTGTGGACGGTCCGGGATCAGTCCTGGCAGGCCCTCCCGCTGAAGACGGCGGAAGGCGCTTCTATTGTGGCGCGTACGACGAAAGTGGCCTTCGATTCGGCCGGAAATGCCTATTTTATTGGCACGATGGGTGGAAAAGCGGTTTATGCGCGGCTGCCGGCCGCAGGTACGGCCTTTGAGGCGTATCCGATCCCGGGAGGCGGGTCTTTCGACATCGAGCAGTACTCCGGCCACAACACGCCGGACGGGCCGCCCCCGTTTGTCCGAATCGTGCGCACCGAGAAGGATCCGAACCTGATCTGGCGCAGCCTGAACGATCTGGATCTATTTCTGCCGCACGACGACAACGGTGTGCTCGTAGTGGGCGAGCCGGTTCGAATCTCGCAAAAATGCATCGGCATTTCCGGTCATTCGGGCATTCCTTCGACCATCGTTTCGCGCGGCCCAAAAGTACATGTGGTATGGGGAGAAGCGACGGATCCCGAGGAAGACGTGCCGGGGGTGCCCACGTTTGCCGTCTCCTGGGACCGGGATACCGCCCAGCTCGGCGAGCCCGTGCTCATCGGGCACGGCCCTCCCGCAAACGACAGCCACAATTCCCCGTGCATCACCATGGACAGCCAGGGCGTTCTCCACATGCTCGTCGGCACCCACGGCCGGACCTTCAAATATGCCCGATCGTTGGAAGCAAATAACGCGCATGGCGGCTGGACCACCGCGGAGGATGTCGGCCCGGACCTGCGCCAGACCTACGTCGGCCTCGTGTGTGATGAGAACGATGCCCTCCATCTCGTGTTCCGCCTGTGGCGGACGGATACGGCGTACTTCCCGTCGGGAATTTATGCCACACTCGCGCACATGGTGAAACGGCCCGGCGAAGAATGGTCGGAACCCCGGGTGCTCATAACGCCTCCGCTGTCTGAATACAGCATCTATTACCATCGCCTGACCATTGACCGGCAGGGCTCGCTCTTTCTGTCGTACGACTACTGGTCCACCTTTTGGTTCTACCGCACCGACCGTTGGGGCGGCCGCCGCGCGCTTCTCATGTCCCCGGATGGCGAAATCTGGAAACTCGCTGCAAATGCGGATCTGATCCGGTAGCGGGACGGCCTTATGGACGCCAGGCCGTATTGAGCGCGGCGATCGCATACAATGACGAGAACAGAGAGGGTGCAAGCCGAACACATCCATTTCCAGGGAGGATAGTCTGGTGAAAAGAGTTATACGCGGCGGACGGACATTGATCGTGGTCCTGGCGGTGCTGTGGCTGCTGGGTTGGGGGATGGACTGGGCGGCCGCCGCCTCGTGGCCCGGCGAGTCCTCCCCGTGGCGCGGGCACACACTTCACGCCTTCACCCTCGACGGCCATGCAGTGCGGGTCTATGCACCGGAAATTCCTCACGACGCGCAGCCCTGGCTTCTGCTCGACGCGGGTGAGCCGGGTGATGTCGAGGTATTGCTGCTGAACCGCGGTTTTCATGTGGTCGTGGCGGAGCTTCCCGATCTATTCGGCAGTACAGTCTCGCTGAAGGTGTGGGATACGGTTTACGCAGCCTTAACCGGGCAGTACGGGCTTAACGAGAAGGTCGCATTGAAGGCGTTCGGCGCGGGGGCGCTCCAGGCGCACCTGTGGGCGTCGGACAATGCGGCCCGGGTGTGGTGCCTGGTGGCGGATTGCCCGGTGGTCGATTTCAAGGCCTGGCTGGCGGGCACGGCCTCCACGGCGGCGCAACCGGAGCGATGGGAGACTTTTCTGAAGGTCTGCGGGTATGCGTCTGCGGATGACGCCCTGCAGTCCCGGCGGAACCCCATCGATCAGACCGCAGCTCTGGCCGAAGCAAAAACGCCTCTGTTGCATTTGAGCCGGCACAACGACGCGGAACGGCCGTATACGGACCAGACCAGCGCGTTCCAGAAGGTGTACGTGCGCGAAAAGGGATATTACCTGACCGTCATCATGAAACCGGCCGGCGCCCCTGAACGGGGCCTTGGAGACCCACTTGCGGTCACAAATTTTATCCTGACCCACACCCTGAACGGCGCGTGCAAACCAGCGGCTGGGTTGCCGGAAAGCTGGCGCGACTGGCGTATTGCCGATTTTGCCCGCACGGGCCCGGTCTATGTCGAGGGCGGCGCCGCCGTTCTCGAAAAAGGCGACGACATGAGCGGCATCACCCGGGTGGGGCCGTTTCCGAAGATGAACTATGAGATCACGCTCGACGCCATGCGCGTGGCCGGCGACGACTTTTTCTGCGGGCTCACGTTTCCCGTCCATGAGGACCCGTGCTCGCTGATCCTGGGCGGATGGGGGGGGACAACCTGCGGCCTCTCCAGCCTCGACTACAACGACGCGGCCAACAACGAGACCACCCGGTACCGCGAATTCAATAAAGGCGAATGGTATGCCGTGCGGTTGCGGGTAACGGAGGGCCGTATTCAGGCCTGGATCAACAACGAGACGCTGGTCGACGTCAATACGGAGGGCCGCGATATCGATATCCGCTGGGAAGTCGAGCCCTCGGTGCCGCTCGGCATTGCCACCTGGCGCACCACCGGCGCCGTTCGAAACATCCGAATCCGGGAACTCACGAAAATCGAGATTCAACAAGCCGCCGAGACCCGGCCTAAACGATTTTAGCCGCTCACACCTTACCCAATGGGCGTGGCGCTCTGACAATCTCCGCGCGCGGCTGGAATGGCGCTGGGTACCGTTATGATGGATGAGCGTTTCCGGCGTCCGCTGCTTCGTTTGCGGCCTGTTCGCCGGAGAGCCGGTCGCTGAAGCGCTGATACAGGACGGATGCGGGCAGCAGGAGCAGGCCAACGGCGATGAACGACAGGATACGGTACAGTGGCTCCACTGCCGCGAGGTCTACGAGCCACACTTTGATCATGGTGAACGCGAAGAAAGCCAGCCCGAGCATTCGCTGGGTCCGGCTCCGCCAGACCATCCCGATGACGATCAGGCAGAACGCCTGCAGACCCCACGCCGATGAGATGAAACTAAGCGCCATCTTATCGGAAACGAGCTCGGTGCGTTGCGTCCAGTGCCATAATTCGACCGCCGAGAGCACGGCGAAGACGATGTGCCCTGCGGCAATGAGGGCATTGCTGAGGGGACGGTTCTTTTTCCGAATCCGCTTCGCACTCACCCAGAACGACAGAGGCAGGGCGAGGCGGGCCAGGAACGGTGTGTTGAGGAGGAGCCATGCCGTCGCGAGCTGGTAGTGGGCGAGCCCCGCAAACCAGACGACGAGTGCGGCGACGTAGCAGAGTATGGCGGCCGCCAGCCAACGGTACAGGCGCCTTGCGCAAAGGAACAGGAGGACGGCCAGGGGAAGCACGGCCCACAGCACCGCTACCGAGCTGTGCTGGTGGACCCGGTAGTGGGCGTAGCCGCGCGTGCTCCAGAACAGGGCGATCTCAGCGGTGAGCAGGTAGCATGCGAGCGCGAGTGTGCTCAGTCCGATGTATGCGATGGCGGGGACTCTCCAGTGCGTCGCCGTGTCCGCGCTCCGGCTGAGCAACAGGGCGATGGCCGCACCCGCGGCGATGACGCAGGCCCACGAGCCGAAGGCCGTGTTGAATACCGGAATGAACCGCACGGTATGGAGAGGGAGGGTGAGGTACAGCGCGAGTCCGCCGAGCGTCCACGCGGTAATCCCGCTGCCTGCGGCAAGTCCGTGCCGGTACTTCAGAGCCAGATACACGAACACGAACCCCTGGACGGCCCAGGTGACCTGATAGGCGTAGAGCCTCAACAGGATGGGAACGGCCAGAATCGCAAGGCCCATGGCCAGAACGAGCAGGACGCCCTGTGCGGCGGCGTCTCCGGCAACGCGCCTCCGCCACGCCAGCATGACCAGCACGGCGAGAAGAGCCTGTCCAAGTACGATGGCCCCAAGCGTATACCGGTGGTGGGCGTAAAGGACGTTATAAAAGGCAAAAAACCAGAACACCGCGTTCGTTGCCGCCAGAACCAGGTCCTGGGGGCGTGATTTCACCTGCCGCACCAGCGGATAAATCGTCGCAACACCGAAAAACAGGATATAGAATGTCGCGGCATACAGGGCTGCGGGAACCGTCATGTCAGGTTCGCCGTATCTTCCGAAGAACTTCAGATACCATGCACTGTAAATCAGCGCGGTGCCCGCAAAACACAGGACGTCGAGAAAGCGCCAGCGTTTGAACCAGGCTACTCCCACCGCGACCACGTTGAGTAACGTGATGTAGCTGAACAGGCTGTAGGGGTGGTTTTCACCCGTCGAAATGAGAATGGGACTCAAAAATCCGCCAAGAATAGCCAGCACCGCAATTGAGGGAGCGTGCTGAACTACCGCCAATACCACGGCCAGCACCGTCACTCCGGCTGCCAGCGTGAACGATACAGCCTGCCCGGTGAACGCATAGATATGAAACGAGAAATAGACGCACACGTAAAAAATGGCAATACCCAGGCCGGAAAAGCCCTGCGAGATGACTTCCCAGCCCTTTTTACGAAACCACATGCCGAGACCCAGCGCGAGCGCGCCCCCGGCCACCGCGATCAGCAGCCGCACATGCTCGTCGATGAAACCCAGGCTGTACAGGTAGTTGAGAAAGAGCGCCACGCCGACGATCACGAAAAGCACGCCGGCCCAGAGCAGGCCTTTTGTCCCTGCCAGCATTTCCCAGGAAAGGTTGCCGGTAAGGGTGCGAAGGTTCTCCGGGAGTCTGGGCCCGGGCGCTGCTTGCGGCTTTACTGCGCCGGCTGGCCCGGCATCCTGCCGGGAGCGGGCCATGTATACCGGTGGTTCGGGGGCGGTGCCGTGGGCAGCCGCCGCCAGGGAGGTTTCTTTTTCTGCCGTCAATGAGGATGCGGGGCGTTCCAGAGGAGGCGCGGAGGGATGCCCGGCGCGCTGGGCGAGGCGCTGCAGCTCCAGCTCGAGCCGGTTGAGCCGGTTCTGGATGCTGAAGGTGCGGATGAAGGCGAGGAATCCGCATACCAGTGCGGCCAGAATCGCCAGGACGATCCCCAGAAGCACAATTACCATGGTAGCCCCTTTTTGCGAACGCGTAATTGCAGGAGCGGACTGCGTAGACTTTCCGTACGCTCAGGGCGGAGAGCCGGCATCCTGTGCGAATTCAGCATATAGTGGACACGCGTACTGGCTCAATAGAATGGGCTGCGCAAGGTCGTCAGATTTCGACAGCAGAGCGTGCCTCAACAAGGTCACGCGAGGCCATAACCGGACTTCGTTTGATCGCGGCAATGCGAGCAGGTTGGCTATTTCTTTGGGGCTTTCTTTGCCGCGGGAGCTTTTTTGGGGGCCGGGGTCGACGGTAGGATTCCGTAAAAGAATTTGCCTGCCTCCAGGATGTTCCCCAGATTTCTTTTGCACTCGTCGTCCATGGGCATGCCCAGCGCTCCGGCTTTCGCCAGGAAGGCTTCCCAGTCTTCGTGCTCCCAGACCCCTTTTTGTGTTGCAATGAACTGCCCGGCGAGTGCGAGCAGCTTTTCGACGCCAGCTTTTGCGGCGGCCATGGCTACCTCCTTCCTGCGGACATTGTCTGCGGGCATTCCCAAAAATCCCAGCAGTTGGCAGTATAACACAACCAAAAAGCAGGCACGAAGATTTCCCGGGACTGCAGCGCCGGGACTTCAGTGAGCAGAAAATGCCCACTGATGTGGATACCTGTCATCCCATTCAGCTGCTGATGGACGCCTCTACAGCGCCGCGGGGACGTGGCCGGGGGGCGCGGTCTTATCGAACTTGCAGCCGCACGTACGCGTCAAGTGACACATCCACCCGGTACGCGATATCAATGGAGGGCAGGCCGCCAAAGGACAGCTCGATTCTCAGTTTAGGGCATTCGCTGCCCGAATAGGCGTCGTCTTCTTTAATGAGATCCAGGAAATCCACCCGGCTCGAAGGGATCAGCACGATAGTATCACCGAAGCCGGTGGGCGAACTCGCCGTTCCCAGCAGGATTTCTCCAGCCGGGTTACCCGCGGGGAGGTAATACAGCGACATGCTCGTGACAGCATCAAAACGGCCTGACGTGGCCGTGATGGCCATTTCCACAAGTTCCAGGCGGCTGACTCGAACAAGCCGGGACACATTGAAGCCCGAGACCTCGGTCAGGTAGCTCTGGACTTCGTTTTCGGTGGGCATGCTGCAAAAATCGCGGGTTACTCGGATCCCAAGCGTTTGTTTTGGCAGAAAAAGGTCACGAAGCAGCGTGCCTGACGCCGCCGTGAATTCGTATCGAAAGGGTCCGGCTTCGGGGCCGCCAGAGCCGCAGCCCAACACGAAGAAAAGTGCAAACACGGCGCACAACAGTGTGCCCGTGCTTATCAATGCAATTTTCACCTTATTCTGTCGCATGTTCGAGTCTCCAATGCGGCGAGCCCTTGATCGAGATGCCTCCAGCAGACATATACTGAGTTCGCCCGGGTTCGTTACCGGGAGAGGCGTGTCTATCGCCGCGCCTGGCGGAACACTAACTGAACCGGGCCTGGATGGCGCCCGCGAGTGCGTTGATGGTGTACGGTTTCTGCACGTAGCCGGCGAGGTCTTCAGCGCGGAACCCGGCCTTGGCCCGCTCTTCCGGGTAGCCGCTGGACAGAACCACGGGCACGTCGGGCCGGATCCGCCGCAGCGCATCGAAGGTCTCTTCGCCGCCCATATGCGGCATGGTGAGATCCAGGAGCACGACCTTGATCTCGTCTGCGTTCTCCCGGAACACGTCGATCGCCTGTTTTCCGTTTTCGGCGAGAAGTACATCGAAGCCCAGATGCTCGAGGATGCGCTGGGCGACCACGAGCACCGTGGCCTCGTCATCGACTACGAGGATCTTGCCCGAGCCCCGCCAGTTGGGGCGGCGGTCTTCCGTGGGCGTCTTGACCAGAGCAGACGCCGGGATATTCAGCGCAGGGAAATACACGCGGAACGACGTCCCTTCGCCGGGGTTGCTCTCTACCGCGATGGCGCTCCGGTGGCCTCGCACGATGCCGAGCACAGCCGAAAGCCCCAGCCCCCGCCCCGTGAATTTCGTCGAAAAAAACGGATCGAAAATACGCCGCAACGTTTCCTGGCTCATCCCGCAGCCGGTGTCTTTGACCTCAAGAGCAACGTAGCGTCCCGGCTCGATTTCCTGTTCAAAGCGGCTTTCCTGGATCTTGCGCGGATCGAAGTCTTCCTCCCAGGTGGAGATGGTCACCATGCCGTTGGAGCCGGAAATGGATTCGGCGGCATTGATCGCCAGATTCATGAAGACCTGCCGGAGCTGAGACGCATCCCCTTCGACGGCGGGCAGATCGTTGCCCAGCTCGAACGCAAGATGCACTTTTCGGTCCAGCGAAGCGTCCAGCAGATGCACCATTTCGAGCACCAGCTCGTTGAGGTTAATTTGTTCGATTACAAATTTCCCCTTGCCCGAGTAGGCAAGCATCTGACGGACCAGGTCGGCGGCTCGCTTGGCTGAAAGGTTGATTTGGTGCAGATAGGCGCGCGACGGGGAGCCAACCGACAGCTCTTCGAGTGCGAGGTCGGCATTTCCCAGGATGCCCACCAGGATATTATTGAAATCATGGGCGATCCCCCCGGCCAGGATGCCCATGCTTTCCAGCTTCTGGGCTTGTTGCATCCGGGCCTCGAGGCGGCGCCTTTCCGCGTCGGCACGTTTGCGTTCGCGAGCGTCGCGGCTTACGCCCACCATGGCAACGGGCGCGCCCGTCTCATCAAAAATCAGCCGGCTGACCACTTCACAGGGGACGATGGTCCCGTCTTTGTGCACATGATCGTATTCCTGAGGCGGGTCGTTGCTGCGTTCTCCCTGCGAGAGCTGGTCGAGAGATTCCCGGATGGTGGCTCGGGCACGATCAAAGGCGGACTCGGTTAGAATCTGACGCATATGCACCCCCGCCAGCTCGCCCGGCGTGTAGCCCAAAACCCGTTCCGTGGCCCGGTTGCAGTAAGACACGTATCCTTCGATATCCGTCATCCAGACTACGTCGGAAATGCTCTCCGCCATAGTCCGGTATTTTTCTTCGCTGGCCCGCAGGCTTTCTTCAATGCGTTTGCGCTCGGTGATATCGCGCGTCACTCCAATGAGGCCAGTGGGTATCCCATGCTCGTCCAGTAGAAGCTTGCAGGTCACTTCGCACGGAACGACATGGCCCTGTTTGTGAAAATGATGGTATTCCTGCGGGGTTTGGGTCACCCAGACGTCGCCGCCCTGGGCGGCGCGTTCAATGGCTGCTTTGGCCTGCGTTTTGAGACGGGCCTCGGATTCAGGCACCAGCACTTTGGTTGATTTGGAGGCGAGTGCCTCCTCGACCGTGTAGCCCAGGATGTGTTCAACGGATGGGCTCACGTAGGTGAACCGGTTTTCCATATCCGTAGTCCAGACGATATCGGAGATGCTCTCGGCCATGGTGCGGTATTTCAGTTCGCTGTTCCGAAGGGCTTCTTCCGCAGCGCGCCTTTCGGTGACGTCAATACCGGATTGCTGGATAACGGGTTCGCCACGAAACTGAGTAAACGCGGTAAATACTTCAAACCATTTGATCGTGCCGTCTTTGCAGATTATCCGGAATTCATAATGAGCCGGTTCATCGCCGCCTGCGAGACGGCGCGCGCCGCGTTCCCACACCCAATCCCGATCGTCCGGGTGGATCAGTTCCCGCACCTGTTCGGCGGTCATGGCCACCAGTTCGCTGGCGCTGTAGCCGCTGATTTGCTCGAAAACCGAGTTCACGAACAAAAACCGGCGATCCTGCCAGATGACGAGGGCTTGCAGTGTGTTTTCAACCAGGGTCCGGTACGCGTCATCACGCTCCTGGACCTCCTGCATTTGTTCTTCGATCAGCAGTTTGTCTTTTTCGGTTTCCATCATGCTGAGATAGAAGGCCACGAAGAACGTAAGGAACCCGATGTTCAGGGCAATGTTGGCGAAATGCTTGCTGTTCTCGAAAAAGATGCGTATCAGCGGCAGAGAGCTCAGCGGCGCGAACATGGCCGTCTGAACCAGGCTGAGCATCGGCGGGAAGACCAGCAAGATCGCTGCGGCCACTGCCACAGCGGTCACCCGTGAGGACCGGTGCACGCGCCGGAGGGTGTAGCAGAACGGGACTGCCACCGCACATACCGCGGCGAATGCCAGGGCGTTCTGTACTGATTTCGATGCCAGGCTGAAGGCACGAACTGAATAATAGCTGAGTGCCAGAACGAGCGAAGTCAGAATGGAGATAAGAAATACGCTGCCCGGTCCCCGTAGTTTGCTCATTTTTCGCGTGTTTTGACTATGGCTCACCACCAGCGCCCCTCTTTTCACCCCCCCCCCCGGTGCACTGTCTTTCTTAAGAGTATACCATGATATTCACATATTGACACTAGATTTCTGCGGGAATTTCGGTGTACCTACTCCCGATGCGGCGTTTGCGCGGCGTTCGACTGCGGCATGGCCGCACGGTTGCATGAAAACGGGGAGTGGGCTATGTGGTCATTCGCTGAGGAACGTGTTCCGGGCGATGACCAGCGCCACAAGAAACGCGGCGAGCATCAAAATGACCTGCCCTGAACGTTTGGCCCAGGGGAAGTCACCGCTGAGGCTCTCCGCGCTTGCCGTTTCCGCGGGTTGCGGCTGCTCCAGCGCGAGCAAAGCTTCCGGAGGGATCTCGTCCCGCTCGGGTTGCCTCGCTTTCAGCCCGGCGCGACGCGCCCGCTCCGCCAGCTCGACCTCTTGCGACACGACGAAGGTAGTTTTGCCATCCGCGGTGGTAACCTTCGTGTACCCCCGTTCGGCCCAGCCCCGCTCGATTCGTTGGTCGCGCATGTCCGTTGTTTCGAGCAAGGGCCCCGCCTCCAGCATGGCGTCGCGCAGGGTGACCGTTCGCCGGCTGCTTTCCCAGGGGGCGTCGATCTCGACCAGGTACCCTCCTTCGCGGTTCTCGACGATGCGGCCGAACACCGTGCGTTTTTCGACAGGGAGAGAACCCTTTTCGATAAACTCATAGGTTTGCCGCGGGTCGCCTTGCACGATTTCCGCTGCCGACGCAATTAGTAGTAAGATAAAGGCCATACCCTGAAGTATAAAACGGCGCGATGCGCCAGGCAAGCAGGCGAGGCCCCTGGCTTCTCGCGGCGCCATGCTGTCCAATGGACAGCGGCGCCGGCGAGCCGGGCCCCGGAATTGCAAGGGAGAAGAGCGACGTGCCGTTGACCTGGCTAGGGCCCTGGATCCTCCCCATCACCGCGTTCGTGGCGCTTGCCGGGGCAGGGGTGGTGTTGTGGCTGGCCTGGCGCGTCCGGGAAGAGACGAACCCTTCGGGGGTGCAGCTCCGCCACGATGACAGCCTGGAATTTGAATGCAGCGAATGTCAGAAGCTGCTGGTAATTCTCCCGTCGGAGCTGACGCCTTTATCCGGGCCTGAGATGGCGCTGGTAGTCGGTTCCCGTCCGAATCTCGTGGGGCGCGCAGTGAGCGAATACGTGTGTCCGCATTGCGGGGCAAGCCATTGCTTTGTCGTAGATCGGGTGCCTCCGGTCTGGGTTGGGGTCAATTTTTATGCGCCCCAGGCGCGCAGCCACAATTGCATGGAATGCCGGAAGCGCCTTCGCGCTCCCGCCTGGGCGGCAAGCCCGGAGAGCGATAATGTTGCGAATGTTCAGGACTTGCGTCCAGATTACGGCTTGCTGTGCTCACGCTGCGGGGCGATCTGTTGCGTGGCCTGCGTGGCTCAATATTCCCGCCAGGACGTGCGAGAAGAAGGCGCCCGTTGTCCCCGTTGCGGTCGGAGCCCGATCAACACGGTTTTCCGCCCGTGACGCCGGTGTTAGAAGGTGATGCGGAACTTCCCAGCCCTGCTTGGTATCATTACTGCGATAAAATGCAGTGTAACGCGGGTTTTTCAGCGGATGAATCCGGGATGGTAAAACGATGAGTTCAGCAGTCCGGTGGTCTGTTCGGGTCTTTTTTGCCTGCCTGCTTGCGGGCCTGGTGCTGGCGGAGGGAGCCAGCGCCGCTGCGCAGTACGGAGGGGCAAGCCGCCGCGACCGGCGGCTCAGGGACAAGTCAGAGGCGTCCAGTGCCGGTTCTGTCAGGTCACAGGCCGATGAAACGGTTCGCCTGGGCATGTTCCTGCGCGAACTGGGCGAGAAAGGCGTCGACGGCCTGGTGCTGATGAATGGGATGGAGGACATCCATATCACGCCGTTCTCGCAACGCCGCGGCCCGGCCGCAAAAATGGCCGGGCGCATTGCAGAGGTCGTCCCGTGCCTGGTGCAGGAGACGCCGGATTACTGTTTTCTCTATTCCCCGGGCTTTGAAGCCCTGACCCAGATCCAGCTGGCGCCGCTCGACCCTGCGTATGATAACGTCAAGGCGGAGATGGTGTTCGGTGCGAACCTCCCGCTGTACATGGTGCTGGCCTGGATCAGCCAGGCTACGGGCAAAACCATCGTGGCCGACAACCTGGCAGCGGCGGCTGTTACGGGCGAACTCGCGCTGGGCGAGGTTCCGCTGCGTACAGGGCTCGAAGCCTTGCTGAAATCGGCCCGCGCGGTAGGCGTGGGAGTCGATAGCACGCCCGAATACATCTTCTTCTACCATCCGGCGCGAAACCCCTACATCAACAAGCGTTCGCTGCTGATCCATGGCGCGGAGCTGACGCCGGAGCAGCAGGCTCTGCTGGACCGGCAGGTCAGTGTCGTGCTGCCCGCCGCGTCCGGGACGCGGGGCCCTGTGCCGTTTCAGTCGGGCGCACTGCCCTTTTCCAAGGCGGTCAAGTCGCTTTCGCGCCAGCTGGGAGTCCCGATTGACATCGACACCGCGCTGGCGGACCTTCCGGTGAATCCGGCGGCGTTTTCGCAGGTGCGGCTGGGGACCGTGCTCGATCTCACCATTCGCCAATGGCTCTATCCCGGCATTGGGTATGAGGTGCGGAACGGCCGCATTGTGATTCGGCGTTTACTCTCGCCGGCCGGTTCAGAGAAGGCTGATTCGGAGATGAAACGAGCCGTGATCGATGATGGTACCGCGCCGGCACAGGAATCCGCTGAGGTCTCCGAAGAGGCGCCCGCCGGCCCGGATACCGCGGCAGCGGCAGTGGTCAGCGCCGCTGTACCGGAGAAAGCCGCCGAGAGGCCTGCGACAGCGGAAAGCCCTTCCCCAGACGCTGCGCCCGCGGATGCCCAGGCGGCCGAGGTGCAGGCGCTTGCCAAGCAACTGGCGGCGGAGCGTGCTGCCGCCGAAGCCGCATCTCAGAAGGCCGCTCAGATGAAAGCGGAAGCCGAGGAAGCATTGAAACGCTTGTCCGAAGAGCGGAAAGCGGCTGAGGAGGCGATTCGAAAGGCCCAGGAAATCAGCGCCGCGGAGAAAGCCGCCGCAGAGAAGGCCGCCGCAGAGAAGGCCGCTGCGGAAGAGGCCGCGCGCAAGGCCGCTGAGGAACAGGCTGCCGCGGAGAAGGCCGCTGCAGAGAAGGCGGCTGCAGAAGAAGCCGCCCGCAAGGCCGCGGAGGAGCAGGCTGCCGCGGAGAAAGCGGCTGCAGAGAAGGCCGCTGCAGAAGAAGCCGCCCGCAAGGCCGCGGAGGAGCAGGCTGCCGCGGAGAAAGCCGCCGCAGAGAAGGCGGCTGCGGAAGAAGCCGCGCGCAAGGCCGCTGAGGAACAGGCTGCCGCGGAGAAGGCCGCTGCAGAGAAGGCGGCTGCAGAAGAAGCCGCGCGCAAGGCCGCGGAGGAGCAGGCTGCCGCGGAGAAAGCGGCTGCAGAGAAGGCCGCTGCGGAGAAAGTGGCTGCGGAGAAAGCGGCTGCAGAGAAGGCCGCTGCGGAGAAAGTGGCTGCGGAGAAAGCCGCTGCAGAGAAGGCCGCTGCAGAAGAAGCCGCGCGCAAGGCCGCTGAGGAACAGGCTGCCGCGGAGAAAGCCGCTGCAGAGAAGGCCGCTGCAGAAGAAGCCGCGCGCAAGGCCGCTGAGGAACAGGCTGCCGCGGAGAAAGCGGCTGCAGAGAAGGCCGCTGCAGAAGAAGCCGCGCGCAAGGCCGCTGAGGAACAGGCTGCCGCGGAGAAAGCGGCTGCAGAGAAAGCGGCTGCGGAAGAAGCCGCGCGCAAGGCCGCTGAGGAACAGGCTGCTGCAGAGAAAGCGGCCGCGGAAAAGCCGCCTACGCTCAAGTCGCGTCTTGAACAATTGAAGACAGAGCTGGAGGAATCCCTGTCTCCAGAGGCGAAACAGGCCTTTCAGCAGGGGATCGAAGAGGTCGCCCAATCCGGCATCGTTGATAAGGCCAGGAAGCCCGGAGACCCGGCGCCACGGTTTGAGCTGCCGAATGCGTCGGGTCAGACAGTCAAGCTGGACGAACTTCTGGCGCAGGGGCCCGTCGTTCTCGTGTGGTTCCGGGGCAACTGGTGTCCGTACTGCAACCTTCAGCTCAAGGCCATGCAGGAAGCATTGCCCCGTATTACCGAACAAGGCGCGCGGGTGCTGGCTCTCAGCCCGCAAAAACCGGAGTATTCGGCCAAAGCGGTGCAGGATGCCCAGCTGGGTTTTGATGTGCTTGTTGATGCGGGGAATAAGGTGGCCAGGCAGTACGGTATTGCGTACAACCTGCCGGATGACACGGCAGCGCATCTAAGCGCGCGCGTGGACCTTGCTGAGTACAACGGCGACAGTGCCCGGGAGCTGCCACTCTCTGTCGTTTATATCGTGGATGGCAGCGGGGTCATTCGCTACGCTTTTGTGCGTGCCGATTACCGGCTTCGGGCAGAGCCCGCCGACATCATCGCGGCTCTGAAAAAGCTGAAGGAATCGCCGCCGCCGGAATCCGCCCCGGCCCCCGAGCCCGCCCCAGCACCTGAGCCCGCCCCAGCGCCGGAACCCGCATCCGAGGCGGCCCCTGCGCCGGAACCTGAGGCGGCTACTCCGCCCGCCTGATCACGCGCAAGCTTCGGCCGGTGGCCAGCCGCGGCGCCATGCAATTTTCTGCCGATTATTGCCGGGCTCTTGCCCGCAACCGGACGTAATGCAGCTTCGAGACGAAGGCGGTGGCGCGTTCATGCATTTCGGTGGCCATGTCGTCCACGCGGGCGCTGAGCCAGCTGTGAAACGCGACGGCAGGGATGGCGACGATGAGCCCCGCCACCGTGGTAATCAGTGCTTTGGAGATGCCTTCGGAGAGAACGCGCGGGTGGCCGACGCCTTCCACTGAGATCGCATTGAACACGGTGACCATACCGAGCACGGTGCCCAGCAGGCCGAGCAGCGGGCTGACGTTTCCAATAATTTCGAGCAAGGTCAGGCCGCGCTCCATCGTGCTGACCTGGGTGCGCCCGGTGGCCTGCAGCGTCTCGATCACCTGGGCATCGGGGAGGTGGCGCGCGCCGATGATCTCTTCCACAATTCGGGCGAACGGGCCGCGCGCACTCCGGCAGATTTCGAGGGCCGTCTCGGGCGGCGTGTCTTCCGAAAAATGCTCGACAAGGTCAATGACGCTGGGGGCGAGAATGCGTTCGCGGCGGAGCACCACCATGCGTTCAATGATGATCGCCAGCCCCGCCAGCGAACACAGGCCGATGGGGAACATGATCCATCCGCCATGTTTAAGCATCGTCAGGATTTCCACAGGCAGACTTCCTTTCTCGAACGGGGATGGTGCCTCATGGCGGCCGGATTTTGCAACAGGCAGCGAGGCGCAGCGCCCGGTTCACAAATAACTGAACGTCCAGCGGATTTCGAGGTTTTGCGATCGGTAGATCGCGGGAACATCGAACGGAAACGGGGAAAACGGCGCGGCCTTTTCAATGGCCTGCTTGCATAGAACCGCGAAGGTCGGGGAATCGCCCGGCTCCACGATTTTGACGCGAACAAGCTTGCCCTGAGGGCTGATCGCGCAGTCGAGAACGGCCTGGGTGCGCGATGCTCCCGAGAAACGCATTTCGAGCGCGGCGCGCCAGTTGCGCTCGACACGATCGCGGACTTCTTTGAGATAAGGCCCGAGTTCGTGCTCCAGCGCCTCGAAACCGATGAAGCCTTTGCCTTCGGCCGCACCGCCGGGCCGCGCCTTGGACACACCCAGATGGGGCTGAGGCATTGCGGCTGGCTCACTGGCGGGCTGAGGCTCGGTTTGCGCCATCTGCTGAGGGGCGGGTTCGGGCGCTTCGGCGGGGAGCGGGGGTCGGAGTTCACCCGCACGGGCAAGTGCCGTGAGAGCCTCCGGTTGCGGCTGGGCCGGTGATTCCGGCGTTGTGGCGGGCGTATCCGGTTGAGCTGCCGGCTCCGTGGCATCGGCTTGAGGTGCGAGGGGAGCCGGCGCAACGACCGGCGCGGGAGTCGCAGATCCCGCCAGGTCATCGATCTCGGCCTGCTGTTCCAGGCGTGGGCCCGGACGCTCGCCTTCGGATTCGCGCAGACCACTGGCTTTGGATGCCTGATCGGAAATCAGATCCGCATCCGGGTCGACCGGAGACGCAGCCGGCACGGCCGTATCCACGAAATGGCGGAAACCCTGCGGATCGGGCTCCAGGTTGAGCACAATGGGCTCTTCGCGGGCGATGTGCGGGCCGATGGCATCAACTACCGTCACCGCGCCCACGGCGCTGAACAAGGCAATAAGGGCAATATGGATCACTACGGCGGCGGCGGACGCGCGAAGCATGCGCTGGCCGTAATTGTCAGATTCTCGCGTGTGCATGATTCTCCGATTGTATCAGACCGCCTGTCGCGCGGGGAATGGAATGAAGCGCTTCAGGCGCAAGTTGGCTCGATGAGCGCCAGTAGAAAGCCCGGCGTGATGAGTGGGTTTTTTCGGCGTTTCTTTTGTACTGCGGAGGTATGGTATAGTTGCCGCACCCTTTATGAAACGCTGGCAGAATCTTTGTCCGGCCGTTCCGCATGGCCGGCCGGGCGCCCGCGCGGAAGACTCCGGTCCATGGTGACTCTACACGCGTCTGAGCGTCAGCGATCATGCGGCGGGTACATGCCCACTACGGCGCCTGCTGCGTGAGAGAATACAGCCAAAACAAAGGAAGGTAGTCATGTCGAACGCGTTCAAATTCATCAATCCGAAATTTGTGCCTCCGCTGGATCCGGGATTTCGCCCGGCGGTCCTGGCCAACCGCGCCTTTGTGAACGAGGTGAAGGAATCAGGCGCCGGCGTGCCCCTGGTGCTGGGGCTGGAACGCGCAGACGGCTCGCTGTCGCGCTTCGAGACCGTGGTGTTTCCGGAAGGCCATCCGCGGGCGGAAGCAAATCTCCAATACGTCGAGCGGCTGGTGAAATTTCTCTTGTGGCAGCGCGGGGGATGGAAGGTCTATGTCGGTGGACCGAAGAGCGTCGGCGCGTATGTCGCCCAGTGCTATTCGCCTGACGGCAGCCGCTCCTTCGATTACCACTTCATGGGTGAGGACGTTTATGAGAAGACCTTCACCGTCGTGAGCTGCGATGCAGCGGATGTCCCGCCTGAGAATGAGACCACGCAACCGCTGGGCCGGCACCTCGAAGGCTGCCGGATCGGGTTCGACCTGGGCGCCTCCGATCGCAAGGTGTCAGCCGTGGTCGACGGCGAGGCGGTATATAGCGAAGAAGTGGTCTGGGAGCCGCGTCAAAACTCCGATCCCTCCTACCACTACGAAGAGGTCATGAAAGCCATCAAGACCGCCGCGTCGAAGATGGACCGCGTTGACGCCATCGGCGGCAGCTCGGCGGGCGTGTATATCAACGACCGCCCCATGATCGCGTCGCTGTTTCGCGGGGTGCCTAAAGAGAAATACGACCAGGTCCGGAGCATGTTCCACCGCATCCGCGACGAGATGGGCGTGCCCTTGAACGTCGTCAACGACGGCGAGGTCACGGCGCTTGCCGGCTCGATGTCGCTTGAGGACAACGGCGTGCTTGGCATCGCCCTGGGCTCGAGCGAGGCGGGCGGTTACGTCACCATGGACGGAAACATCACGGGCTGGCTCAACGAACTGGCGTTTTGCCCGGTGGACTACAGTGAAGAGGCGCCTGCAGATGAATGGTCCGGCGACCGGGGCGTGGGCGCGCTGTATTTCTCGCAACAGTGCGTATTTCGTCTGGCGCCGCGGGCCGGCATCGAGCTGCTGACAGGCGTGACCGATGCCGAGCGCCTGAAAGCGGTCCAGGACAAACTCGAAGCGGGCCACGAAGGCGCGGTTAACATCTGGCGCAGCATGGGCTACTACATGGGCTATGCCATCGCCCATTACGCCGATTTCTACGAATTGAAACATGTGCTGATTCTCGGCCGCTGCACGTCGGGCCGGGGCGGCGACCTGATTCTCGAAGGCGCGAACGAGGTGCTCGCTGCCGAATTCCCGCAGATTGCCGCAACGGTCAACATTCAGTTGCCCGACGAGAAGAGCCGGCGCGTTGGTCAATCCATCGCCGCGGCCAGTCTCCCCGTGCTTCCTTGAGGCGGCCGGGGCCGGAAACGCAAAATATTCCGGCGGCCGTGAGTGTTTCGGGGTGCGCCGGGGTGCGATTGGGTATCATTCAACGAGGTCGCGGAATGCGCGATTTCGGGAGGAGAGTATGAAGTTCAAACTGGAGACCGCGGAACTTTTTGTGCCAGACGGGCTGCCGGCCCGGGACGCGCTGGCACGGACCACCCACCTGGCCGTGGGTGCGCACCAGGATGACCTCGAAATCATGTCCTTCGCGGGCATCATGGAGTGCTTTCAACAATCCGACAAATGGTATACCGGCGTGGTCGTGACCAACGGCAGTGGTTCGCCCCGCGACGACGTCTACAAAAATTATACGGACGACGAAATGCGCGTCGTGCGGTTCAAGGAGCAGAAAAAGGCCGCCGTGGTCGGCGAATATGCCGCGCAGATCCTACTGGACTACCCCAGTTCGGCCATCAAGAGCGCTGCGGACAAAAATCCCGTGGACGATCTCAGGCTGATCCTTGAGGCCACGAAGCCCGACGTGGTGTATACACACAATCTGGCCGACAAGCACGACACGCACGTCGGCGTGACGCTGAAGCTCATCGAGGCGATCCGCGGGCTTCCGAAAGATCAGCGCCCCAACCAGGTTCTCGGCTGCGAAGTGTGGCGCGACCTCGACTGGATGGCGGATGCGGACAAGGTGGCCCTGGACGCATCGGCTCACGAAAACCTCCAGGCAGCGCTGCTCGGCGTGTTCGATTCTCAGATCTGCGGCGGCAAACGCTACGACCTGGCCACCATGGGCCGGCGCAAAGCTCACGCCACCTACTTTGCCTCGCACGGCGTTGACCTGACCACCGGCATGAATTTCAGCATGGATCTGACCCCGTTGATTACTGACGACAGCAAAGATCCCGGCGCATACGTGCAGGAATTCATCCAGCGTTTTGCGGATGAGGTCAAGGCGCGTATGGCCAAACTCGCGTAAGCATGCCATCCGGGGCGGCCGCACCACTTCGCGGCCGCCCTGCTTTATGTCCGGCCTCGCGACCCGGAGGCGCGAACCAGGTGAAACGGATACGACAACAGCGCCGTCCCGATGCACGTATCGCGAGTGTGCTGTGTGCGGTTGCCATTGGCCTGTGCGGGCTCTGTGGCGCCTGCGGCGGCCAGGGCCAGATTCCCGTGCAGAACGGCCGGGGGGAAGAAGTCCACCGAATGCCGCCGCCCGAAGCCGTCTCCGGACACGAGCGCATCATCACATTCGCGCCGCACATCACGGAGACGGTGTTTGCGCTCGGAAAAGGCGCGCTCGTGGTGGCGGTGTCTGATTTCTGCGATTTCCCCCCCGAAATCGAGGGTCTCGAGCGTGTCGGCGGGTGGCACAATCCGAATCTCGAGAAGATTACCCGGCTGAATCCCGACCTGATCATTGTGCAGGGCGAGCACGAACGCGTGACTCAACTGGCCGCCAAACGCGGCTTTGAACTGCTCCGGGTCAATATGGACAGCCTGGCAACCATCCGGGAAGGCATCCGGCTCATCGGCGACCGCCTGGGATGCCCTGAAGAAGCGAAGGCCCTGGTGCGGGGGTTCGATGCGGATTTGGCGTCGATCCGGGAATGCGTGGCGGCGCATCCGCGCATGACCGTGCTCATTCTCACCGGGCGTCAACTGCACGACATGACCGACTTTCACACGGTCGGAGGTACGTCGTTCGTGTCGGAACTGGTCGCCACGGCCGGCGGCGATAATCTCTACCAGGGCGAAACACAGCCATATCTCGAAGCCTCCAAGGAAACGGCCGTCATGCGCGCGCCGGAGGCCATTATCGAATTTCATGCGGGAGAGACCTTTTCGGATGACATCAAGGCGCAGTATCTCACGGACTGGCAGCAGATGCCTTCGCTTCCGGCCGTGCGAAATCACCGGATCTATCTCATAACGGAGTCGCATGCGTTGCGCCCGGGGCCTCGCGTGTCGGAGATCGCAGCCAGGCTCGCCGCATTGTTGTATCCTGACCTGGAAGGTGTGCTGAGGGGCCATGGGCAGATGCCTTGAATCACAGCGCGTATCGTTTGCGTATGAGCCCGAGGCGCCGGTTCTGGCAGAGGCCGATGTGAGTGTGACCGGCGGTAAGCTCCTGGGCGTCATCGGACCGAACGGTTCCGGGAAAAGTACTCTTCTGCGCCTCCTCTGCGGGTTTCTCCAACCGGTCCGGGGAGCCGTGCTGCTGGATGGCCGGCCGCTGAGCGCCCTGCACAACCGCGAGCGGGCCCGTATCCTCGCGTTTCTCCCGCAGACTGTCGCTCCGGCCTTTACGCTGACGGCGGCGGAAGTGGTGATTCTGGGGCGGTACCCGCATTTGGGGCCCCTGGGGACGCCATCGGGCCGTGACCGTGAAATCGTGCTGCGTTGCATGCGGGAAACGGAAACGGAGCATCTGCGCCACCGGGATTTCGGCACCTTGTCCGGAGGGGAGCGGCAGCGCGTGCTGCTGGCGAGTATTCTGGCCCAGGAACCCGATTTGCTGCTCCTGGATGAGCCAACCGCGGCCCTCGACATCCATCACCAGGCCGGAATCTTCTCGTTGCTGCACGGATTGGCCCGAAATGGCTACGGTGTCGCGGTGGTAACCCACGATCTCAATGTTGCGGGGCAATTCTGCGACCGGCTCGTGCTGCTGTCGTCGCGGGCCCGCATAGTCGCGCAAGGCACGCCGCCGGAGGTTCTGACGCCCGATCTCCTGAGCGAGGCCTACGAATCATCCATCGTGGTCACGGAACATCCCATCACGGGAACGCCGCTGGTGTGGCCCGAGCCCGCGTCTGTGCGCGAGGGGGCGCCATGAAGCGGTGCCGCGGCAGCCTCATTACGGCGGGCCTCATGGTGGTCTCAGTGGCCGTCGTGCTGGCCAGCATCGGCGTGGGCAGCGAATCGATTCATTTCGGTGCGGCCTGGCGCGACTGGCGCGCGGGGCGGCCGCTCGCCGATGCGCCGGAACTGGCCATACTGCTTCAACACCGCCTTCCACGCACCCTGGCCGCGCTTCTGGCCGGTGGCGGACTCGCACTGGCCGGATGCGTGTTTCAAGCCCTTCTGCGCAATCCCCTGGCGACGCCCTACACCCTCGGCGTGGCCAGCGCGGGAGCGTTTGGAGCATACACCGCGACGGTCGTCATGCGCTCCGCCGGGCTCGTCCTCACGCTCGGCGGCTTTTCGGCCGTGCAGGCCTTTGCCTTTGTGTTTGCGCTGCTGGATGTCTCGTTGATCTACCTTATTGCCGTGCGTCGGCATCACGTCTCGCCGCCGGTACTCTTGCTGGCCGGCATCACGCTCGGCATGCTCTCCAACGCGGGGATGATGCTCGTGCGGTTTTTGTCGGATCCGGGCATGCTGGCCATGATGGAACGCTGGCTGATGGGCGGCGTGGACATTATCGGCTACGAGCCGGTCGCCACGCTGGCCATGGGCGTGCTGCCCTGCAGCATGGTGCTTCTGCTGCAGGCGGCTCAGTTCGATCAATTGGGTTTCGGCGCCGAGATTGCCCAGAGCCGCGGGGTGAACGTGCGCCGCCTTCAGACTACCACGTTTCTGCTGGGTTCGTTCCTCACCGCCGTGGTGGTATCGGAAGTCGGACCCATCGGCTTTGTCGGGCTGATCGTCCCCCATGCGGTGCGCAGTCTGACGGGGTCGCGTCATCGCCTGCTGATGCCGTTGTCTTTTCTGGCGGGCGGTGCCTTTCTGTGTCTGTGCGACATCTTTGCCCGCATCGTGCTTCCCGGTGAAACGCCGATAGGCATCATCACGGCGTTTGTAGGCGGACCGTTTTTCCTCTACTTGCTTCTGCGGCGCCGTTTTGGCGACTGGGAAGCCTGAGCCGGCGCCGTGCGCTCAGCGATCATCTCGCGGGCGGCTCGAACGTGGCGGCAAAGCAGCGTTTCGGGGATTTCCTTGATGAACCGGCTCGTCGTGGACAGGCGTTCGCGTCCCCGCCGGCTGCGTACGCACGATTCAAACAGCGTGGCATGGCGTTTGGCGCGGGTCAGGGCCACGTAGAACAGCCGCCGCTCCTCTTCCAATGCAGCACCCTGGAGGCATTTTTCATGCGGCAGCAGCCCTTCTTCAATGCCCGCAATCAGCACAAAGGGAAATTCGAGGCCTTTGGCGCTATGGATGGTCATCAGGGTTACGCCGGAGCGTTGCTGCCGGCCGTCCTCTCGATGGTCTTCGGTCTTGTTCAGGGCGCTTTCATCCAAAAAACCGTTCAGCGTGGGAGGGACCGGACTTTGCTGCTCGTATTGGGCTACCGCGTCAATGACTGCTTCGACGTTTGACCATTTCTGCTCGAGCTGCAGATCGCTCTTGCTCGTGCGCACCAGCTCCGCCCGGTAACCGATGCGATCAACCAGTTCCTGCACCTGCTGCGTCAACGAAACGCCTTCCTGGCGGAAACGCTCCCCGAATCCGCGCAGCAGCCCTGACAGTTCGCGGATGCCTGCCTCCGCCCGTCCTTGGATCAGACCCCGGCGCATGGCCTCCGACAGGCCTTTTGCGAAAGGGAGATTCTCGGCGAGACAGAGGGCGTGCACCTGGTGCAGGGTGGCGTCGCCGATGCCGCGCCGCGGCATGTTGGCAATCCGCAGAAAGGCCGCCTCGTCGCGCGGATTCACTACAGCGCGCAAATAGGCGATGATATCCTTCACCTCGGTCCGCTCGAAAAAATCCTGCCCGCCCACGACGACATACGGGATCTTCGCCTGGCGCATGGCGATCTCGATCGGCCGGGACTGCAGATTTGAGCGGTAGAGCACCGCAAAATCGGTGTATTTTGCGCGGGTCCGGTCTCGGATGTGCTGTATCCACGACACGATCATCTTCGCTTCGTGTTCTTCGTCGGCGGTGACAAACCAGTCGAGGGGGCGGCCGGCTCCCAGCTCGCTCCAGAGGCGCTTTTCGCGGCGCGCCCGGTTGTTGGCGATGACGGCGTTGGCCGCGCTCAGGATGGTCTGCGTGGACCGGTAATTCTGTTCGAGCGTGACAATCCGCGCGTCCGGATAGTCCTTCTCGAAACTGAGGATGTTCTGGATGTCGGCGCCGCGCCAGCCGTAGATCGACTGATCGTCATCACCCACCACGCAGAGGTTTCGGTGAGCCGACGCCAACAGCCGAAGCAATTCGTACTGGAGCGGATTTGTGTCTTGGTATTCGTCCACCATCACGTAACGCAGGCGCTTCTGGTACCGCGCGAGGATCCGGGGATGTTCGCGCCACAGACGCAGCGTCAACAGCAGCAGGTCGTCGAAATCCAGGGTATTGGCGGCGCGGAGTGCGGACTGGTACTTTTCAAACACCGCCGGCAGCCACGTGGCGTATTTTCTGGCCGTGTCCGTATCCCCCTCCGGCTGATTTTCAGGCACCTCAAACAAGCCGCTGTTTTTCACCCAGCCGATCTGCTCGAGAAAACTGTCCGGGTCAAATGTCTCCCTCACGCCGTCCAGGTTATCGAGCAGGCGCCGCACCATGGTACGGGCGTCTCCCTCCGACGAAATGGTGAAATCCTTCCGGTAGCCCAGGTGCGTGATTTCCGCCCGCAATACGCGAAGGCAAAAGGAATGAAACGTCGAGATCACCAGGTCCCGCGCGGCTTGTGCCCCCGTCAGCGCGGCGACCCGCTCCCGCATTTCGCCCGCGGCCTTGTTGGTGAAGGTCACCGCGAGGATTTCTCCGGGTTGGGCGATGCCCCGCGCGAGAATATGCGCGATGCGCTGCGTGATGACCCGGGTCTTTCCGCTGCCGGCGCCCGCCAGGATCAGGACCGGCCCTTCGGTATGCGTAACCGCCTCCCGTTGTGCCGGATTCAATCCGGCCAGGAATGCATTCATGAATCCCCTCGGCTGAGCATGTTCATCGTATTCAGGAAGTTATCATGGGCAGGAAGAGAATGTAGTCTAGCAAGCACCGGTCATGAAGTCGAATTGCGCGGTTGCCCATCCGGATTGCAGGGGCGGCCCCCTGTGGCCGCCCATCCGGATAGCCCTCGTGTACCCGTCTGAAGAAGGGCAGACACAGGGGTCTGCCCCTACGCGCTACGAAAACCAGAATGGACCAGGGCAGCCCCAGGCGTTCGCGCTCCGGATTGTAGGGGCGGCCCCCTGTGGCCGCCCATCCCAGCTCCACGCGTTGACCCCGATACAGGGCAGGTACAGAGGCCTGTGCTCCGCAAGAGAAGAACGCAGGCAAGATGCCTGCGCTACGCGCTACGAAAACTTGGTTGGATCGTCATCTGAAGAGCGCAGGCAGGATGCCTGCGCTACGCGCTCCGAGTGGACGGGGGTGGACTATCGCCTTTCATTCCCGGTGCGTGAGCTGAACCGCTTCTCCTGCGGTGGCAGCTGGCCCGGGCTCAAAATTCGTCCAGCAGCACCGAACTGCCCGGCCAATCCGCTCTGGCATAACGCTTCCGATACGTGTTCAATGGATCCAAAATCCGTTCTCCTGACATCGTCTTGCCTTCCATGTTCCGGTAAGATCGCAAATGGCAAGACGATACCATCCCCGGTAAGATCTTAGATGGCGCGATTCGTCGACTTTACAAAGCGGCTGTGCTCCCTATATCCTTCACGAAAGACGCTGGGGATCTACCACCGGGGGTAGAACAAGAGCTATGGAGTTTGCGGTGAGGTGCAGGTAGAAGCATGAGAATAACCCCTGCCAGGAACATCGGTTTTTCCTGCATGAAGGATACCAATGGAAATCAAAGCAGTCGTTATCTTTGAATGCCGCGGCGGATCGTGCTCTTCTTTTCTTCTGGCGAAGTCCTCTAATGGCGACTATCAATGGCCAGAGCTTACGGCCTCCCCAGGCGAACCCGCCACCGAGGGAACGGCCCTTGATACGCAGGAAGGAAACCTCTCGCGGGAGTCCGTCAGCGCTCTCGCCTCCGTCCACAACTGCAAACTTGTCAACTGCGGGTCAAACGCCGTATCTCTTTGCGCCGGTAGCCCGTCCTCAGCCGAAGATCCGATTGTTCTCAATCTGAGCTGGTATCATCTCAAAGGCAGCAAAAGCGATTGCCAGCGTCTCTACAAAAAACTGACCCCGAATTCCGCGGAGAACCCGGTGCCAATGACCGCCGAGGAACTGGTCGAGACCGCTTGGTCCTCGCGCCGTAATTTGCTGCTTCGTTTCCCGTTCAAAGCGGAGATCATTTCGTTTCCCAAAGCTCTGAAAGCGAGTCTTCCTTTCCTCTTCAACGCGCCTGCCGTTGAGCTTGAACTTGATCGCTTTGTACGAGATCTCCTGGCACGCCAGGAACTGGAGATTACCCCCCAGGTGGAGGTGCGCGTGCGCACCTTGAGTCCGGATCACGCGAAGCTGCGTGTAGAGCGCAACCGGAATGCTAAAGCCTCCATCGAGGTCTTACTTTCTGGCTGCGATGCGGAGCAGACGCGCGCGATGTGGTGGGCATTCCCCGATTGTATCCATGGCGTCTTTGTTTTTCATTCAGAGGGCAAAGAGCATGCATCGCGAGCCCGGCAGAAGCAGCCGGAGTTCTGGACCTGGAGGCCCCGTCTCGTGCCCAGACCCGGTGTCTGGAAAATCCGGAAACTCCGCTATTCCAAGGGCAAACGCAAAGAAGAGGTGTGTTTCCGTCTGGGCTTGTCGAACGGCAAATTCCTGGACGTTCCCTGCGATCCTGAGAAGCTTGAAGAGTTTGAGGAGAGTGTCTGGAAAAGACGTTCGGCTTTTGAGGGCATTATTGCCCTGCCGCGACCGGACGAGATTCCCAATGTCTATACCGACCTGAAAGCGTTCGTTGACATGCACTGGCCGGCCATATTCTTCGAGCAGCCTCGCCAGGACGAGGACGCTACGGAAGGGGGGGCGCCAGAACCCATTCCAAAACCCATTGAAAAATTGCTGCAATTACTGCAAGAACTTCCCGAACAAGATGAGAATGCCAAAGTCTACGATGAACAGGATCTCGAATATCAACGGCTATACACATACAGTGCATTCATAATCGACAAGTTTGAGCGCCGGCTGATTGAGGCCCTCTGCAGACCCACCCGCGAGAGCGACCTTGAGGCGTTGCCGCAGAGAACCCCCCTCACTACGCGCAACGAGCTCCTGGGGGTATGCACACTCTACGGATCGCGTTCTACTGGCGCAGAAGACAAGTGGCTGCAGCCCCTCAATCGCCTGAACGGTATCGAGGTCATATCTCAGCTCACCGCTTTTGACCGATATGCACCGGGAATGGCCAGGCGGCCGGCGCCCGTGCTCCAGCAGAACCATCCGAGTTTTGCGGGCTATGTCTGCCCCGTGGAGTCGCCTGAATCAAAGCGCGTAGGCATCACACTGCATCTTGCAGAGGGAACCCTGGCGGACGTGCGGGGTAATCTGTCTAGAACCGGTAAAGAGCCACAGCATGCTGCCTTGGGATACGCCGCCTCGCTGGTACCGTTTTACCAGCACAACGACGGTCCGCGCTCGATGATGGGCGCCAAGAATCTCAAACAGGCCGTTCCCCTTGCGGGTGCGGTCTCTCCCCTGCTCAAGACCGGTTCCGAGGAAGCGCCAAAGCGTGTTTTGGAGCCACTGATCCAGGCCGGTGTGATTCCCGACGAAGCGTCGTTCTTCAGTCCGGGCGTTGATCTGCTTGTGGCGTACATGCCCTGGTACGGCTGGAACTACGAGGACGCGATCGTTGCCAATGAGCGGCTGGTCCATTTTGACGAGACTTACAAGACGTATTCGTTTGATTACGGGTTTATTGAGGAGTTTTCACTCCCCATTCAGAGAGGCTGGGAGTTGTGTGAACCCCGCCCCGAAGATCCGTGGCACAAGGCATTGGTTAAGATACGTTACGCGGAAAACCTGCTTCAACCAGGGGTGTTTGTCTCCGTTGATACCGAGCTGGCCTTCTTCGAAAAGGAGGGCGTCCGGCGGAGCATTCGGGCAGGTGTGCATTCGGGAGAGCTTGTCAGCATCGCATATGAACCGCCTTCCGAGCTGTTGTCGGGCCGCCTGGACTGGAGTATCCGAACCAGGCTTCCATTGAATGTTGGCGACAAGCTCATGGGCAGGTATGGAAACAAAGGCGTGATTTCCACCTTTTTCCCGCCAGAGAAGATGCCCAGACTGCCTGAAGATCCGCGACTGGGTGCGCTTTCCGGCAAACCCGTGGACCTCATCTTGAATCCGCATGGCGTCGTTTCTCGCATGAATCTGGGCCAACTCATCGAGACCCAACTGGGATTGCTCGCCAAGCTTGGCGGGGAGATTTCAGATTTTGCCGCAGGCAAGGCCTTCCAGCCAATTGACCTCCGTCAGATTAAGCGAGAATTTCAAAAGATCAACGAGAAAAGACAACCGGCAGTCATTGATGAGTACGGAAGAATGTACCTGACCCTGCCGGGCTCCGATTCCGAAAGGGAGCAAACGACATGCCCGGTTGTGGTGGGGATGCAGCATTTTGTGCGGCTCAACCATGCTCCGGTGACAAAGGCCGCGGTTCATTCATCCGATGCGTACAGCCTGCGCACGGGTCAACCCACGCGAACCGCAGCAGCCGGCGACAGGCCCCAGCGCCTGGGCGAAATGGAAATCTGGGCGCTCGCCGCGCATCAGGCCACGAAATCGCTTCAGTCTGCGCTCGTTTCGAAGTCGTCGCCCCCCACAGCCGGCGGCGCGCGTGAGAGCCAGGTTTTTCCTGCCATCTGCGATCATCTCTTCGCCTTGGGCATAGTCGTCGAGAATCCGGAAGACCAGGAGTTTCAATTCCGCTATGCAAAACCCGCGGACGTGACGAACAAAGGCAGGGAGGTCTCCTCTCCCAGGGTCTGGCGCCAAGTAAACGTGAGCCGACATAAATGCAGCAAATGCGACTATGCGCTAGAGGAAATGGCGGCTTCCGCGAGGACGCAACGAAGCCAGGAATTGAACCTCTGCATCGGAGATATTCTCGAGCATCATGGATTGACTCCCGCTTTTCAGGAAGATCGCGTACTTTTTGGAAAGTGGGACGGAAACACACAGAAAAAGACCATCCGTCCTTCTGTGCTGTCGTCTTCTGGAAAACAAAAGATCGTGTTCACGCTGGCACGGACCGCGAGACAGATCACGGTGGGCTTCACGGTAAAAAAACAAAAGTACGCGGCGTATGCCCAGATTGCCCAGAATAAGGAGTTTTTTAAAGAGGGGGCCATCCTCGGGCTGCGGCTCACCTGTCCTACGCACAGTTCAAGCCATCTTCAACCCCTCCAGCCCTCTCGGGAAATTCGGCCCGTGCCGGGGGGACTCGCGGACGAAAGCATTTTCGGTCGAGTTGACCAAGGGGGTGCTCGCTCGGGCGGCTGGGGACATATCTGCCTTCCGGAGGAAATCCAGCAGCCGCTTTTCCCTCTCAGCGCGGCCGATGAGGACAATGGCAACGTTCCCCGCATCTCGTGCATCCCCGTCCTGCCGCTTCGTTATCGCTATCCCCGGCCCGAGATCGACCGGAAAGGCACTGTGGTATACACGGAGCAATTGACCCGGCTTTACGAGGAGATACTGCGAGCAAGAGACTCTTATATGAAAGCCGCGGACGCGTGTAAGAAAGCCTCCGAAGACGAAGACTCCGAAGACGAAGAAATCAGAACTTACGGCTGTATCAAAGCGTCTCGCGAAAACAGACTGTATATGGCTCTCTCCAGGCTTCGCCGCGCCCTGGCACAGCAGGTTTTTACCAAACAGGGGATCATTCGCCGCCAGGGCCTGGGGCGCCGTGTTGATTATTCCGCCCGATTTGTTATCGTCCCGGATCCCGGACTCGCGTGGGAGAGTTGCGGTGTACCCCTCCTGGCTCTTTACGAATGGTTCAAGAATGAGATCGAGCTTGAGGATGAAATCAAGGGGCATCTGAAGCAGGCGATGGCGTACATCTGGGCCACGGGCAGCACCAGGAATCTGTCAGACCAACAAAAAAGCGCCCTCGAAACGCTCGAGCGTGTATTGAAAGACTATCTCGCCAACCACGAGCACATTCGTGTCCTGTTGAATCGCCAGCCATCCCTGCACCGCTACAGCATCCAGGCTTTTTGCCCTGAGGTCCTGCCCGCGGAAAAAGGGTTTGTCCTGAGCATCAATCCCCTCGTGTGCGCGGGTTTTGGCGCGGACTTTGACGGCGACGCCATGGCGATCCACTTGATTACCGACCCGGATGAATGTAAAGAAGCAGACCGCATGCTTCCCACCGCAAAGGTCAATCTGCTGTCCCTGGCGAACGGAAAGCCCGTCGCTTCTTACTCACAGGACATCGTTCTTGGTTCATATATCCTGTCAAAAAACCAAGAAACACGGAGCCTTTTGCCAAGCTCCTTCACGCCCTGTGAAGAGTGTGAAGAGTGCAAACGCTTCCTCTCGCCAGAGTGTCTCTTGGATGCAAAGACAGGCCGAGAGTTTCTTGAGCATCTGTGCAAGGCGCACCCGACTGACGTAGCCGCGGTACTGCCGCATTGGATGAACAGAGCGTTCAAAGCAGCCACCGAAGCCGGCGTATCTTACGGCTTTCTCGAGTTGGCCGGGGTTAAGATCAATCGCTTTCAAGCACTCTTCGACAGACTATCCAAGGGAACGCTGCCTTTAGGTAAGATCAATGACAAGCTGGATAAATACACGCTAAAGTCATTGAAAAAGGCCTTGGCAGATCCCAAAAACCCCGGCTATGGCTTGGCGGCCATGGCATTGAGCGGTGCACGCGACGGAAAACAAGTCCGCCAGTTGCTGGCTGCCCGCGGTTACCTGGACCCCGCCGACACCGGGTTTGACGTCAAGCCAATGGACTTCGTCTTCGATACCTCTCTGTGCGAAGGCATGACTCCAGAACAGGCGTTCTTCGCGGCAATGAACGGTCGCAGCAGCATGATAGACAAGAAATACGGCACGCCCAAGGCCGGCTATCTCACCCGGAAACTCGTGCTTGCCTGCTGGCCCTGGCATGTCAAAAAGGGGACCTGCAAAGCCTCCACGAGAAACCGTTCCATCTCCACCTGTGCCTTTGCAAAGGACCGTGCGATTTGTTCAGCCTGTTACGGCGAAGTGTTCGGTTACACAGACTTGGACGGATTTCCCGCCGGGCTGATTGCGGCGCAATCCGTCGGAGAACGCGGCACGCAATTGTCGATGCAGAGTTTTCACAGCGGCGAACGCGCCATATCCCTGGACGAAGTAGACGCGCTCTTTGAAGGGCGTTACGTTCGTCCGAAGGACCGCGACAAACCAAAACCCAAACCCGTAAACCTCTTTGAGACGAACAAGCGCCCAGATGCGTTCTTGAAGATCATGAAGCGACAAAAAAAAGCGTACGGCGACATCGAGAACCGCCATCTCGAGTTGATCTGGCGCATTATTCACGAGTCTGTGAAGAAGACCTTGTCCGGCGCATCTGGAGGGCAATTTGATTTGTTGTCAGGACTTGTGGGCCCGGCGCAGCGGGCTTTCATCAAGCAGGCTGCAGACTGTTCAGGACGACAATCGTGCGTGTCGCCCCTGGCGAATGTGCTCAGGAGCCGCCTCCCTATTCTTGAGGAGAGAAAACCATGAACGGAGGCGCTGGAGCGAGAACGCGGCCCGACCCCGGACAAACCCAAACACAGGTTCCCGCCGACAGGCAGGTCGCGGACACGGTCTTCAGAACGTCGCCCCGACAGCTCCAGCAGTACCTGGCTGCAAAGTACGCGCCGGCCTTGCGCGATGAAGTCGAGGACATCGAGGAAGACCTGGAAGAGACCGAACTGGACGATTATGACGAAGAAGGGTGGCCGGAAGACGGTGACCCACACGAAGGTATTCTCGAGCAGCCGATGGGGCCTTCGCCATTGCCCGTGGAAGAACCCGCCTATGACAGATCAGATTTTTACCTTATCGCGGTCGACGAGGATGACGGGGGCGTCTATTCCTGCGCCTCGCTTGAGCATTCGTGGATGGCCGGAAACTACCCGGACGAGGCGTTCTTCTTAAGCTCCCTTGCGGCCTTTCTCGGAGAAACCGCGGCCTGGCTGGAAAAATACAAGCAGTGTTTTCTTGGGAGTCCCAGTCCAGCAAGTTTCCTGGAGGGGGAGAAGCTGGAAGATCTTGAGAACAACCCGATTGTTACCCAAAAAGGTCTCCTGGAGCGGATTAACCATGACCAGAAGACAGTTTTCGACTTGACCCGGTTTACCTCAATCGTCGATTTTCTCGCCCTGGATTTCGACGGGCAGTTTTGCTTGTTTAAGGAGGCCCTCTTTTCAGAAGAAGCGCGGAAAGCTGCGGCCGTAAAGCTGTTTAAAATGAAGTACCCGAATCGGAAGCTCTTTAGAGAATTGCCTGCGACGTTGTCTGACGAGGATAAAAGACGTCTTGAACGTCTCACAGGCCGTAACCTGAGTGATCTGGATAACGATGAGAAGCGCATCGTGCTGCGAGACGAATTGAGACGGTATCTGGGCACGGAAAAACTGAAGCTCAATGTCAATAACTGCTGGACTGAGATCATCCAGCAATTGGCGGGAGAAACCGAATGACTGATGGCGCAGTTGCCGGTGCAGAAGCCCCTCGTTGTTTCCCTCCGAAGTGGCAGGGCAGGGAGGAGCTCAGAAAAGAGGCTTGCAAGAGCGCTCAGAAGGCCTCAAACCTCCTGATTATTTATCTTGCTAAGTGGCAGCCATTCGGCGATTGGCAAGAGACGCACGGCAAGCCGTGGGACAGTATCAAACCCGCTTGCCGGGTAGTTGTGCTGTACGAGCCCCGCTTGAACCCTCATCAACATCTCACCTGGAGAAACGCGCTGATTGATGAGGAAAACGTTGCGGCGGCGCGCTATGTAGCTCTGCCGACGGAAGAACCCAAGGATGGATGGGAAAAATGGCTCCAGAGCGAGCTTGACACGCTGGGATGGTTGCCCGAGGATTCCAAGGCAGAGCCAAGTGCCGTGACCATAACGGGAGAGCAGAGGCGTCTCCAGTTTGATGCGAATTCCGGAGACAACTTTGACCCGGGTTTTCTCACAATCCATCCGTCCAGCAAGATGAGCGTCGTGCTCAACCGACTTGACGAGTGCAAACGCGTATTCCGCAGGAATGCTCCCTTTCGCTGGAACCTTCTGACGAAGGAGCGCGAGAAGATCTACAAAGCTGTAGATGAGCTGTTGGCGCTTCCCATCACGCCCGACAAAAAGAGCGGCAACAAGCCCGATCCTTCTACCCGTGCCATGCGGGTCGTTCAAGATACGTTGAAGAGCGCCAATATGACTTCGAATAAAATCATGCCTAAGTCAGTGCCCAGGGTGCTTCTCCTTGGCGAGTCGGGGGTTGGCAAGACGCTGGTGGCTCGCTATCTTGCGATGGTCGGAATCGAAAACAACAACGTAACGTCGAGGCCATTCGGCCGCGTCTCATTGCCACAGTATCTTGGCAAGGAGAACATGTTTGAATATGACGTCTTTGGCTATCGTGCGGGGGCCTACACCGATGCACCGAAGCAAGGCAGCAGAGGCTTTCTCATAAATCACATTGGCGGCGTGGTCTTTTTTGACGAGATCGGGGATGCGAGCGCCGGAATCCAGGCAAAACTCCTGGCCTATCTGGATGACTATCAGGTCCGGCCCTGCGGATGGGCTGGGGAAGAAACTATCTTCTGTCCAACGCTTGTTGTAGCAGCCACAAATCAGCCGATTGAAGAGTGGCTGGACCGCAGCCGAACACCGGGCAGACAGGATGAGGACAGGAAGGAAGAAGCCGACCGTAGCATGGGGCGTTTCTTCCGCCATGACCTCTTTGAACGCTTCAACTTCGTCGTCCGGGTCCCCTCACTCGATGACAGAAAAGAGGACGACCTGCCGTACATTCTTGAATCCATGTTGTATATGAACGAGCTAAACCCCGGTCAGGCGGTAAACGAGATTGGGGTCAAGGCATTCGAGGAGTTCAAAAAAGTCAGATACGCCCACAGCAACTTCCGCCTGCTGGAAACCCTGCTCCGACTATCCTGTCTCGGTGCGTCTACTGGAGGGAGAAACTACATCACCGTTGACGATGTAACCAAAGCGCATGAGCGCGCACAGGGCCGGTAGGCCGCTTGCAGAAGTGTATGGACAGAAGTGCGCACAGGCGCAGGAGGCTTATGACAGCAATGGCAAGCAAAATCGACAGTAGCAGGAAAACAAGAGCGATCAGAGAAACCAAACTCATATTCCGGGAGCCCATGGTCGCCAATCGTTTGGCTGAGTTGCTGACGTCAAGTTCGGCGATCTTTGGATACCCTTCTCGAAGAGCAGGAAGTGTCTGTTACACGGACGTTTATTTTGATGATGCCAACGGTTCGCTGGTGGAGGCCGGATGCTCGTTGCGTCTGCGCCGCTATGCGGACGGCAGGGCGGTCTGGCAGCGCAAAACGCGCCGGGTCGCGCGGGGTAACGAATGGGTGTATCACGTCGAAACGCGCAAAGCTCTCGCTGACCGCCCCCCGAAGGCGTTTGTGAAAGCGCGCGTTGTCAGCCCGATTCTCCAGGTCCTGGTGGAACGTCGCGAAGTACTCGTGCGCGCCGGGAAAGGCATCACCGTTGGCGTGGATATGTGCACATTTCGGTCGCCGGCCGGCCGCACACTGGGCCGGCATCTCGAAGTCGAGACCAAAGCCTCCACGGATTGCAGCGCCTTCGACCCCGTCGTCGAGCACCTGCGCACCGCATACGGGTTGATTCCCGCAACGTGTTCCAAGGCCCTTCGTGGCCTGACATTGCTGCGCGGAAGCGTCGGCGCACCACGTAAAGTGATCCTCGATATGGACCCGGGGGTGGACGATGCCATCGCCATTCTGCTGGCTCTGGCGTCGCCCGAACTCGAGGTGCTGGCCATTACCACGGTGGCGGGAAACGTGGCCCTGCGCCGCACGACGCGTAATGCCCGGCTGGTTGTCGATGCCGCCCGGCAACTCTACCGCAAGGTGAAGGCGCCGCTGATTTCAAAGGGCCTGACCCCCAAGGGCGACATCCCGGACGCGAGCAACGTGCATGGCCCTGATGGTCTCGGTGGCTATTCGAAAGGCCGGAAGCCCGCTGTAGCCCTGTCAAGGCGCGACGCCCCGGATCTCATTGCGGAGCTGCTCGAGGCCCATCCCGGCGAAGTCCTTGTTGTGTCGACAGGCCCCCTGACCAACCTCGCCGAATGCGTCCGCCGGTATCCGGCATCGCTGGCGAAGGCGAAGGCCGTGGTGGCCATGGGCGGGGTGTTCTTTCAGGAGGGCAACCGGACGGCTGCGGCGGAGTTTAACGTTCACCGCGACCCCGAATCGGCCCAGGCGGTCGTGCAGTTCATGCGCGACCCCGCGGGCGATGGCTCGCAGCCGGCGGTGCCCATAACGTTCGTGGGGCTCGACGTTACCCACCGGGTGCGTTTCTTCAGGAATGATTTGAAGGGGCGGCGCAACGCCAAGGCCCGTCTCGTGCGCGCGATCTCGTCCACGTACATGGATTCTTACAAGCGCAACGAGGGCCTGGATGGCTTTTACCTCCATGATCCCCTGGCCGTGGCTTATGTAATTGATCCATCCCTGTGCGCTGCCGAGCCCTTTCACGTCGAGGTGGAAACCGCGGGCATACACACCGCGGGCGAGATGATTGCGGATTCCCGTCCCACGCGACAATCCGGCGAACCATCCAAACGCGTCACCAACGTCTGCGTGACCGTGGACGCCGAACGCGCGCGAAAGCTCATCCTGGCGCGTGTTTTGGGGTAGGCTGTTCCAGGGATTACCCTGTTTTGACAGACACGCGGGGGTAGATAAAATGGAGCAAGGATACCCGGCGTGGCCAAACGAACTTATGACGAAGCGCTCAAGCGAGATGCCGTGGTGTTGCCGCTCAGCGGCGGCCAGGATTTGAAGCCCCTGGCTCGAGACCTTGGGGATACCCCGCGCCGTTGCGTGTCCGCCGCTGCCCCCGCAGCCACTTCGCGAACTTGTCGGCGTCTCCCTGAGAAACCTGGTCAGCCTTCTTGGTTACCAGGTGTTCTTCAGCATATCTCTTGAAGTGGCTGACCGCGGCCCAGTAGCGGTTTATAGTGCGCGGGGCGAGACTTTGAACCGACTCGCAGCTTTCGACCACCCCATCCAAAAGGTCCGGAATCGCGATATGCGTGAAGCCCAATGGCAAAGGACTTCCTTCTTCTATCGCACTTAACACTCTGCTCGCGAGCCACCGGGCCGCCGCCGGGCCGCCTTCCACTTTGCGCCGGGCGGAGTCCCCACGATCACGATCATAGAGATAATACGTGCTCCCGCGCCTGTAGATGGCCACGCGTCCGATATGTTCTATTTCCACATCCCGCACATGACCCTTCGTCGTGTGACCTGTATGCGGCCGCTTTCGTCGTGTCCCTTCCTTGTTCCTGCTAATACCCTCGCCCGCCAAAAGTTTGTACAAGCACCGTTTGGAGAACACCACAAAATTGGAAGGATCTCAAAACAAAGGGGTTAGAAAGGAGGAAAAAGAAATGGCGGAGAGGCCGGGATTCGAACCCGGGGTGCGGTTGCCCGCACAACGCCTTAGCAGGGCGCCACCTTCGGCCACTCGGTCACCTCTCCACGGGAGCGTTGGGCACTTTATCATGTGCACCCCGTGGAATGCAACCTGCGAATCGCGCCATCTAAGATCTTACCGGAGATGGTATCGTCCTGCCATTTGCGATCTTACCGGAACATGGAAGGCAAGGCGATGTCAGGAGAACGGATTTTGGATGCATTGAACACGTATCGGAAG
>Ga0255343_1000047_pt1 | contig 211566 bp, 167 predicted proteins | sample wastewater_treat_4_FD_192413 | JGI IMG/M metagenome (GOLD analysis project Ga0255343, IMG submission 192413) | Wastewater microbial communities from Lulu Island WWTP, Vancouver, Canada - plant16 | ecosystem: Engineered > WWTP > Wastewater > Unclassified | place: Canada: Vancouver, British... | reverse complement strand
CCTATCGCTTGCACCGCCTGCTGCCAATGCTCAATCCCCTGCTCGTTATCCAACCCGTGATGCGCCAAAAATACCGTGGGCGACGCCCCCACCAACATCTGCCGCTCGGCAGATTCCGCCTCTTGCCCCAGCCACGCCGAGGTGGACCACGTTACCCCAACCTCGGTCTTGTCCTGCCGCTTGTCATGGTTCATCGCATATTGCAACGTTTCCGCCATGCAACTCGAAAACGCCATCGCGTCTTTGGGATACGCCTCCAAATAACGATCCACCTCGAATCCCATGCTCACATACGAAAGCTGTGAGCCCAGAGTGCCAAATACCCGATCCAACAATTGCCGAAGCCGTTCACGCACCGTGGCAGATGACCAACTGTAAAAACGCAACCACTCCGGGCGACCGTCCTGCCGCGCTTCCACGACGGGAATCGAAAGAAAAAGTTGCTTACGTTCTTTCGAAAGATACGACGAAAGCACTTCGGTCCGCGCCCACCAGGCATCGTCTTCCAACGCTTTCCAATTCGCTTCCACCACCACGCCGCGAACACCAGCCGCCAAGGCCATCAACAAGGCTTCCGCTTGTTGCGAGTCCTCATCCTTGCCTTGCGCGTCCGCAGGAATTGGATCAAGCCCAATCACCAATGGCGCTATCGCAGCGTCTTCCTCCTCATCCAGCCCGTCGTCCGTACAATCCGAATCCGCTGCCTCCAGCGCGGCATCCGCCTCCTGCACCGCATCCACGCTAGCCGCGTCCGCAGGCGAAACCACCACATCCGTGGTCACGTCGTCGACGCAGCCCACCACGCACATCGCTACCAAGCAACGCCATGCTGCCACGGAACGAACCATACCACGAGCCGGACCCGAGGTTCGGCAAGGACTCAAATCACCTGGAATCCCTCTTCTTCAATGGCATGGCGTATCGCGTTCATATCCGGCGCCCGTTCCGTGATGACCACCGCCCGACCCACACTCACCTCCACCTGTTGCACTCCCTGCACGGTTCCAAGCGCCTGCTCCACCGCCTTGACACAATGCTGACAACTCATTCCACCAATCTGTATCTCTGTTTTCATCCGACCAACCTAATGCACGAAAACAAGGTTGGACAGCGGTCACGGCTCGCTTGGCAACAAGTCGATCGGATTGGTCGGAGCCCCATGATGAACCGCACCATCCCCCACCCAATAGATGAATCGAGCCTCCGGACGACCATCCCAATACACCTCGAACCGCACCACCTGCCCCGCCGGCGCATCAAAGTACATCCCATCGACCCCCTCTCTCGTCACCGTCACCAACTCCAACCCGTCCGAATACGTCGCGATCTCGTCTTCACCCTTCTCGAGGGATTCGGGTACTACGTTTTCATACGTTGCCCCCTCCGGAAGCGTCGCAATGACATTGAAATAACACGGGAGCCCGCTTTCGAGCGTGTCACACGTCGTAAATACATGCCACCGTCCCCCCTGCTCGACCTCGATGAATACTCCAACACCCTTGCCATACTCCGTTTCGAGCGCTTCGCCCGTGTCGATCGTGGCCCTCACCACGCTCGGTCCTTGAGCCCCCCCGGTCCCCCCCGAACCACTCATACCACCCGTGCCGCCATACCCATTCCCCCCTCCAGCATATCCCCCCGAACCATCGCCATTTTCATTACAATCGCATTCATCACAGGGACCGGATTCGATGATGCAGCCGGATACACTCAGAAAAACCGCCGTTACCAAGGCGTATCCACCCCAGCAAGATGGATGCGACACCCTCAAAATACGCTCACCATAAGTAAGAAATGCATCGAACATGGTAGCTCCTCCGATGTTGCACTCAACTAGCGACGGCCGCCTCGGGGACCATGACCCGATACGGAACCGCGACCTTTGCTACTTCCACCCTGTTTGTAGGTATTGTTCGTCGTACCCGTGGGGGCAGGCGCCGGAGATGCTGCCGGCGCTCGATAGGAAGGCGACATCGAAGAACGCATCGATGACCCCCCCGTCGACTCCCTGACCGGATGCATCGACCCGGAAACACGACTCGGCTGCGGACGAGGCGTCACCGCTCCCGACGATCGAGATCCGACGGAACTCGTCGATCCCGGTTGTGAATACGAGGGTCGAGACGATGAACCCCGGTCCATGGAATGACCACGAACCATGCCCGGATCCCCACGCCGTTGCCCATCGTAAGCGGAAGGACGGTGCCCATCCGTTCGAGGAATGATGGGTCGGGCACCCAACGAGGAAGGCGCGCTGGAAGACCCCAAGGTCCGGGAAGAACGCGAGACATCCATCCTTCCGTACGATGCCGACGGCTGCATGGGGCGCGCCGCCAGGGGCGAAGCTCTCCGATTGGTCGGCAACGCATTCGATGGCATGCCCCCGTATACGGGTTGGCTCACCGCCGCGAGAGAAGAAGATGGTCTGGCGCGAGGGACTCCCGATGTCGTCGATGGCGCGGTCGTCAGACGCGAAGCGGACGGCTGCGACGATCGTGATGTCGCGAGCCGCGGATGCGCAGTGGCTGGTGTGCGAGGCACAGCGTCCGCGGGAACGCGTGCTTGTTCCATCGTTGGAGACCGATGGGGTCTTGCGGCATGACGGTCGGTGCGTAACGACGGCGACGCGGGTCGATGGGGACGCGTGTGGCGCGAAGCCTCATGCGCTCGGTATCCGGAAAGACGATGGGAATGGACGTGCGGAGCAAACACGTAACGTGTCTCGCAATAGACGTAATAGGGCGGGGGAATGACCCAGAGGGATACGGCGACCCCACCGTACCAATAGTACGATGGCGGCATCGGCGCCCACCCAATGTAATCGTATCCCGGTTCCCCCACGCGCCATACTACCCAAGCTGGCGCGTAGGTTCGTCCAGGTATCCACGCCCAACCCCGTTGCGGTATCCAAACCCAGCGCCCGTAGTGGAAAACCGCCCACCCCCATGTGTAGTCAGACACCCAAATCCAGTCCCCTTGCTCCGTCACACCCCAATACCCAGCGCTCATATAAGGGATGAACTCCGGGCCTACCACCTCGACACTCGGAATCCAAACGAGCCCGTAATCAGGGTCTTCCACCCACATTCCATAGGGCGCCAGCTCCTCCCGAAACACTTCGACTGCCGACGGATCCGTGTCAGCGTAGTCTGACGGCACATCGCTGTCCGACGCTTGCTGACCCATGGATGGAGCGGCTAGAAGAAAAAGTGTCACCACAACTGTGAACATCAGAACACATCGTCGTCGCTGCCTCATGTCAATTAGCATGAACCGTCTCCTGTCTCGATGCCAGGGCAAGCGCCATGCCATTGGAGATTCCGTAGCTCGCCACAGATCGGTTTTCACGGGGTAAGGGAGGTAGCCAAACGAATACCATCGACGGTCCCGAAGGATACGAACCCAAGGATACTACGTGATACGGGTGATTTGAGTATACAAATACGGATAGATTGAATGGGTAGGGAGCGTGGGGCCCGTGAGAAAACAGACACCGCTCAACCCGCGATCGACGTCAAACTGAAGTAGGTATTCTGATCCTTGCCTCGTCGAAATGCCGAGCCCACAACCACTCCCCGCGCAACACGTCGGACATAGTCATGCATGTCCATGAAAACGAAACGCGCGCCCAAGACATCGTTGGGTCGATAAGGAGGCCATCCCGACGGTTCGAAAGGGGGCGGTTGGGTGTAGTCGAAAAGCAACTCTCCAGGACGCTGTTCGCCTGCATCCGCAACGACGAAGTATCCGGGTCCGGTTACTTTGCCGGCGATGCGAAAAGGTTGGTGATTGTAACCAAATACCAGTCCGTCGGCAGAACGCGTGAATCGTTTTTGAAAACGTGAGAACAAGGGAAGCGAGTTGCGTCCCGCATACGTGATCGTCGCACCCGCCGGTGTCGTGGCCGGCACAAGGTCATCAATCACGAGCGGCTCGGCGTCGCGAACCCGGTCGAATAGTTTTCCTACCCAAGGCCCTTTCACCGCTGCCACCACCCGCACCCGCTGCTGTATCGACATGCCCTCGAGCCATGCCGCAATCTCAGAACCGCTAGCTCCCGACTCGAGCGCCACGACGAGAGAATCGTAATTCGCCATCCCCCCATCATACCCCGCCAACACACAAAAATGCGGCTTCCGATTTGAGTATATAATTTCATATATACTAAATTGTCGATTTTTTAGAGATTTACACAGGAAGAAAGAAAAAGTGATCATAGAGCTTGTAAGTAAATATTTATTCACATAGCCTCCGCCGCCAATGCTGGACGCCCAACAGACTCCATCCCAGCCCCTTTCCCCACGGCAATCACAAATTGTCGATGCGGCGTTTCGGCTGATCGCCACCGAAGGCCCACGACGTTTCACCGTGGGACTTCTTGCCAAGGAAGTGGGCCTCACCGGCGGAGCCATCTACCGTCATTTCGATAGCATGGATGCCATCGTCGATGCCGTCGTGGATCGTGTGGGACGCCTTCTATTCGAAAATTTCCCTCCCCAAGCCGATGATCCCATCCGACGACTCCAGCTTTTCTTTTACTGTCGAGCCCGCTCGATTCTCGGCAATCCCTATCTTTCCCGGTTGCTGCTGTCCGATCACTTGTTGCAGGCGGGTCGCGCGTCCCAATCCCAGCGCCTCAACGAATTCAAACGGCAATCCCATTCCTTCGTCATCGGTTGCCTTCGCGAAGCACAACACAACGGCTCGTTGGTCGACGAGATGAGTCCCGAAGCCGGCGCCGTCGTGATCCTCGGCTCCGTCCTCGCCTTGTCTCATACGACCGCCAAACTCACCCAGGAATCCGAACGAGAGCGTCTCTTCCACCAAGTATGGTCCGGAATCGAGCGAATGCTCCGACGCTCCGAGCTGGCCATGAATTCGATGCATCGACGCCGTCCCAGCGTCGGAAAATAAAGGAGATATTGATGGAAAGCGCAAAAACGAGAGCGGTTCTGCTGTTTCTACTCGTCATGGCTTTTGGCGTACTTCTCTTCGGAGGATACATCATGCACAAGGACAAACCTCCCATCCCCAAGGAGGTCGTCACCGCCAGCGGCCAGACCATTTACTCGGAAAAAGACATCCTCGCTGGTCAGAACTATTTTTATAGTCGAGGCGGGCAGCATATTGGCAGCATCTGGGGTCACGGCGCTTATCTCGCACCCGACTGGTCTGCTGATTACCTGCATCGCATGGGGCTGTTCGTCGCAGCTCGACACCTTGGCAAAACCGCCGAAGAAGCCGCCGCGTTTTCCCAGACCGACCTCGAACAACTGGACGTCGGAACGCGCGCTCGCATCACAGCCCTCGCTACCGAAGAGCAAAAAACAAACCGCTTGGATGCAGGCTCCGGACGGCTGACTTTCACCGACTACCAAGCCGAAGCCCATGCAGCCCTGGCCTCCTACTACACCAACTTGTTCCAACAGGGTAACGAACGCATGGGCCTTCAGCCCGGTATCGTCGATACCGCCGAAAATGGAAAAGCCGTCGCAAGCTTCTTCTCCTGGCTCGCCTGGGCCGCCGGCACCAATCGTATCGGCGAATCCCATACCTACACCAGTAACTGGCCCTTCGACCCGCTCGTGGGCAACCACGCCATGCCTGGCGCTCTCATCTGGTCCATCGTGAGCGTCATCTTGCTCATCCTTGGTGTGGCCGGCGCCATTTTCCTCTACCAACGATACGTTCACGACGACGATTACAAGAGCGAACCGGTGACGACCCTCGAAGAGCCTTCGCCGACACCAAGCCAAAAAGCTACGCTCGCCTACTTCTTGATCGCGATCGCGCTATTCGTGATTCAAATCGGAATGGGCGCCGTCACCGCCCACTTCACCGTCGAAGGTACGAGCTTTTACGGCATTGCGATTGGCGAAATCCTTCCTTATGCGGCCGTACGAACGTGGCACTTGCAACTCGCCGTGTTCTTCATCGCCACCTGCTTTCTTGCCGCCGGCCTGTTCATCGGCCCGTTCGTGGGCAAAGAGCCAAAACATCAAGGCAAACTCGTGTGGACACTGCTAGCCGCCGTCGTCGTGGTCGTCGTTGGCGCCCTCGGTGGCACCTACGCCTCCGTCAAAGGAACCTTCGGTGGTGAAGGCTTCTGGCTCGGACACCAAGGCTACGAATACATCGAATTGGGACGCGTCTGGCAGGTGCTGCTCATCGTCGGCATGATCATCTGGCTCGTGCTGGTCGTGCGTGCGATTCGTCCCGCCCTTTCCGACGAAAAAGATGCTGGCGGCATCACCCACTTGCTTCTGTATAGCGCCATCGCCATTCCCGCCTTCTACATGGTAGGCCTGCTTTACGGCAAAGGAAGCCACTTGAGCGATGCCGAGTACTGGCGCTGGTGGGTCGTTCACCTGTGGGTGGAAGGCTTCTTCGAGGTCTTTGCTACCGTGTTCATGGCGTTTTTGCTCACGCGGATCGGCGTGGTTAGCTCCCGCTTCGCACTTCGCGCCGTGTACTTCAGCATCTCCCTTTACCTCGGCAGCGGCGTGATCGGCACCTTCCACCATCTGTATTGGACAGGCGCACCCACACCGATCGTCGCTCTCGGCGCCGTCTTCTCCGCACTGGAAGTCGTGCCCCTGACCCTCGTCGGCTTCGAAGCCGTCCACAACTTGCGCGCCGCCGGAACCACCAAAGACAACCCTTACCGCTGGCCTATCTACTTCTTCGTCTCCGTGGCGTTCTGGAACATGCTCGGCGCTGGCGTGTTCGGCTTCCTCATCAATCCTCCCATCGCGCTGTATTACATCCAGGGCATCAACACGACGCCGATCCACTCGCATACAGCCCTATTTGGCGTGTACGGCTTGCTCGCCATCTCCCTGATGCTCTTTTCCATGCGCCACATCGTGGCCAAGTCCGCTTGGTCCGACAAATTGCTGAAGTTCAGCTTCTGGGGCCTCAACGGCGGACTGGCTCTCATGACCCTCGTGAGCCTCGTGCCCTCCGGCTTCTACCAATTCTACTACGCCGTGCGTGATGGCATGTGGTACGCCCGAAGCCCCGAAATCGCCTCCGGTCCCGTCATCCGCAACCTCGCCTACGCACGCGTCGTTCCCGACCTCATCTTCGCGTTGGGCGCCCTGCTGCTTCTGGTTTTCGTAGCACGAGCCATCTTGCAAAGCCGCGCCAGCAAAACCTGATCGGTCTGTCGAACGATTCGCCCACCGTTTTTCCCTCCCCACTTTCCCTTCCTGCCCAACGATGATCACGGACTCTTGCCCTGAAATCGTCGTCATCGCCCCATCGTGCAGCCCTTGATGGCCCCGCTTGATTCTCCACGCCAGTCAGGGGACCGCATAGTCATAACTTATGGTAATTATTCAGGTTTTATCCTACGCGGTCCCTGGTTACCCATCCGCTGATGGCTCTTGCACAGGTTTGTTTTCAATGGCTGGAGGTACCACACCCGCAGGCAAGGGTAAGTTGTTTAGCTTGCCGCCAAACAGCACACTGAAAGGAAGTCCCATCGCGCCAAGCAGCCCCGTGGCATACATCCACCAGGAATAGTCGAAACGAATAGGAATCCAACGGCTCGTCGGTGGCGTCAGGATCAACACGACGATGGTCACGACCGGTACTGCGCAAAACAGAGCAGTGGCGACCCTAGCTCCACGCATTTTGGCCACGGATCGACGCGACACGGCCGTTGTCACCAGCATGAGCCAGGCCACGGGACAGGCCCAGATCCACGGCAATGCACGCGCGAGATCGGTTCCGGAAAGAGTCAAGGATTCGGGGGAGATAACCTTCACCCAGGGAAGGAAAAACAGGATGAATCCAGCGATACCAATGCCCATGAGCACACCCCGTCCCCGACGCCAGTAAGTCCAGCCGAGCGTGATCCATTCGGGTTTTTCGAGCCATTCTTCTTCGAGATACGCTTCGTAGGATAGCGGCAGCTTCGACATGGGAGAGAGCGGGAGCCCGCACGTAGGACAGGTTCGAGTCTCTTCCTTGGAGAAAAGCTCACGGCAAAAGGGGCAGGCAAGAAGGTCGCTCAAGACACCGGCAGTGTAGCTTACTTTTTTCTGTGATGGCGAATCCGGCAAAGCCGTGCGGTGTACCAACCGACCCAAACGGCCTGGCCACAAAGAAATTGCCGATTTGCCATGAAACGAAGCGTAAAGCGCTCGAAAGCGATGAGGCAGGTCGAACAAAATGGCACTTCTTTCACTTGGGCAGATGCGGTCGGAGCCGGGCTGCGGTAGGCACGTGCTGGCATGAGTCGATTTTTTGGGCTGGTACGATGGGCGTTGGTACTGACAGCATGGTGGGTTGCATCCTGCGCGGGGCTGCAAACCCAACCCCTTTCGCCAACCGAACGGGCGCGCCGCGATGGTCCGGCTTCCTCCGACCCCGAAGTCGTTGGACGGTGGCTGCTGTCGGAACTCATCTCTCCGGATGCCGACTTCAAGCGCGCGGACCGTGCCCGAAAGCGTCTCGGCGACCTTGGGGGAGCCGGAATGATTGCCTCCTTGGCCCGCGGGCTGGACGCCGAAGCGCATGGGCGTCCTGAGCCTTCGGCCCGCGCGTATCTCGAAGCGTGGAAGTCGGCTCGCACGTCGAGCGATCCGTTGGCACCCGTGGTGGCATGGTATGCCACCAACCGAATCCTCCGAATACAAAACTCCAGTCGATGGCTATGGAACGACGCCAAGTCTTTCGTCGTGGATTCGATGAATGCGCCCGGTTCCCTCGGATGGCGAGCGCGAGGCGAGTTGGTGGAATGGTGGGCTCGGGAGTCTTATCGAGAGGCGCGCAAGGATATGCTCGAGCAAGTTGCGGACTTGCACGGTTGTTCGAAACACGTGCGATTGGCAGGTCCGTTTGGTCGAGGTATCCCCGCCGATCGCCATCGCTCCTTCGAAGCGGAGAAACCAGGTCGTTGGCCCCTATTTTTTTCACCCTCGGAACAGCGGCCCCAGGTGGTTCCTCGCGTGTTGGAAACGAAACGCGTCGGATGTGAAATCACCCCCGCGCAGGCCGTCCATGATGGCGTTTTTTACGCCGAAACCTTTTTCGAACTGCAAGCCGACGAAGAAGTGCTCATCTCGGTGCAAGCCGCAAGAGCCGTTTTCGTCGATGATGCTTTGGTGCTCGAACGAGATCCCCGAAAATGGGGTATCTGGCCTTCTTTTGGCGTGCGCTTGAAACTGACCGCGGGAAGACATCGTCTGGTCGCGCGCATCGAACAAGCATTCACTTCCATTCGCCTTCAACGCCGTGATGGCACGCCGCTACACGCCAAAACCAGTGATGATCCTTCAGCACCCTACAGTGTCGTTGCGCCTGTCAAACTCGCCGATCCCAATGTGTTGAATCGATATATTCGCGATGGGGATGTGGTGCGGCCCAAAGACGATGTGGAGGCGTTTCTCGCGGCTTACTTGGCGCATGTAGAAGGGCAAGACGACGTGGGCAGCGTGCTGATGGAGCCTTTGGTGTCTCAGATCGAGGTCGCTGCTCCGATAGCACTGGCTCAGCAAGCGCTTCTGGTGAGCAATGACCCAGCGTTCCCCGAAGGAACCGGTCGCGATTTGGCGCGGGAACTACACCAAAAAGTCGTGGAAAAAGACCCGAGTGTCTGGCGCTCTCGACATTGGTTGAGCGTCGATGGTGCGCGGAAACGAGGACTCGCCGTGGTCGCGGGAGAACTCAGAGACTTGGCAGAATCCTTCCCCGAGGTCGAAGGCATCGGTCGTCAACTCCTGTCCGTGTATCAAGAACTCGGATGGACAGCGGAAGTCAATGCGCTCGCGGCACAACGAGTGAAGCGTTTTCCCGATGATCTGGGCGTGTTGAGCGATTGGGTCGCCGTGCTCGAGTCCATGGGAAAAGTCCAAGAGGCAGACCAAACCGTCGCTACCATCCTGAAACTCGACCCCGATTCCCCGATCGAACTCGATCGTGCCCTGCGACGACAAGACTACGACAAAGCCATATCGGAGTTGGAGCGGTTAGGTAAACTCCGACCCGACCGAAACGATATCGCCACCCGTCTCCGCTCCGTTCTGCTGCGTGCGGGGAAGAAACGCGAAACGATCGAGGACTTGGAAAAAGCGCTACGGGAAACGCCACGAGATGGTTCTACCCGCCTAGCGCTCGCAGATGCCCGTCTTGCCATCGGTCAACATGCCGCGTTGCGCATGGCCGTCGCCGATGCCATCGAGGCAGGCGCGGATACCTCGGAACTCGAAGGCGCCATCGAATTGCTCGAAGGACGCACCGAACTAGAGCCCTATCGCATGGATGGCCGGAAGGTCATCGAGGAATTCGAAAGCACGGGAGGCAAACTGGATGCCGCGGCCGTTCGCGTACTCGATTATGGAGTCACTTGGGTGGTGCGCGATGGCTCCTCTCGACTTCTCGAACACGAAATCGTTCGTGTTCAATCCCAAGACGCCATCGCAGCGTTGACAGAACAACGAGTCCCCCGAGGATTGGTATTGCGTCTTCGTGTCATCAAAAAAGATGGCCAAATCCTCGAGCCGGAATTGGGAATCGACAAGCCAACGTTGACGATGCCCCATGTGGAGATCGGCGATTATATCGAAACCGAATGGATCACATCGCTTCGCGGCGATGGCCACGGCGCTTATCTTGGTCCCCATTGGTATTTTCGTGAGCAAGACATTGGCTATTGGCGCAGTGAGTTCGTGGTGATTTCTCCCACTGCTCAGCCGTTGACCATCGAGACCAACGGTCCCGTGCCCGAGCCGACGGTCGAAACGCGGGGGCCCATCGAAATTCGACGATGGCGCGTGGACAAAAGCCCGGCTGCCGTAATCGAACCAGGAGCCGTGCCCATTCGAGAATTGCTGCCCAATATTCGTATCGGTTGGGGCATCTCCTTGGAGCGCCGGTTACGTAACCTAGCGGATTCATTCGAGGATCAATCTATCCCCGACCCTCGCTTGCGCGGCATCGCACAACGAATCGTCAAAGGTATCCCCAAAAACCAAACCCACGAACGAGCGCGTCGCGTCTATCGGTGGATTCTCGCGAATATCGAACAGGGTGAGGAGCGGGATGGCAGACGCATCGTTACGGGACGAAGTGGCGATCTCGGGTTCTGCTTTTTGTATCTCGCTCGGCTCTTGCAGATTCCCACGGATATCGCCGTGGTGAAAAACGGTCTCGAACAGCCTCCCCGGGGACCCATCAGTGAAGCTGAATCGTACCAAAACTTCGTTCTCCGAATTCAAACCGATAAAGGCGACTCGTGGTTGACCGTGCGCGATCGGTTCACTCCTTTCGCTTACCTTCCCTCCGCGTTGCGCGGTCAACCGGGTTACTTGCTTCGCGAAGGAACACCAGCGATCAAAACTTCCGCCGCGGGCGCTTTCGATGGCGTGATCTATGAGGGACAGGGCCAGCTTCGCCCCACCGGCGCCGCGGCCATTTCCCTTTCTCGACGTTTCGTCGGCAAGTACGCGATCGGCGTTCGATACAGCATCGAACAGGTGTCGGAGGCAGAACTTCCTGATGTCGTGGAAAGCCAACTGCTGTCGAAAGACCTTCCAGGCGCTAGTTTGGTCAGTGTGCAAGTGCTCGACCGCGATGAATTGGACAAGCCCCTTACGTTGCAAATGCAAACGGAAGTCCCCGATTTCGCACGGCGATCGCAAACAGGGCTGACGATTTCTCCTCCGTTCACCGTCGCAGTTGGTGCTTTGGCAACGTTGCCTTCCCGCCAAACGACCCTTTTGCTCGGCGAGTCTTCGCGAATCGAGATCAGAGTTCGCATCAAGCTGCCCCCGGGAGCAAAGGTAACGACACCCTTGGCGCCAGTGCAACTACGAGATGAGGATCGAATTGTCGTGGTGCGCGATCGTGTGGAAGGAGAGGAACTCGTATTCGATCGATGGATCGATTTGCCCGCGGCTCGAATTCATCCCGATCAATATGGGGCGTTCTTGCGGTTCGCACGCGCCGCCGACGAAGCTACGCAACGCGACATCCGTATAGAAATCAAATGATCGCGTTGCGCGAGCACCCGATGCCACCATCATTCATGACAGCATCGTTGGACATGGCTTCACGCTAGCCGCGTTAGAATATGGCTCCGAGATGAGCCGACATCGTGTACTGCGTGGGAATACCTTTCAAATCGGAGTCATTGTTGGCCGATGAGGGGCTAGCGAGATCCGTCAGGTATTGCAGACCGATGGAAAGCATTTCGAAGCGGTAGTTGACGCCCACGATGATGCGTTGCCGTTGTAGGCGAACTTGCTCGAACACGATGGTGTTGTTGAAGTCAAGCGGCGTTCCACCATCACATACGGGCTGCCCATCGTAAGGTTTGTCACCCGATGGAGTCGGTACGGGCGTGCCTGGCGTTCCCGGAGTGTTGGGCCCCTGATAGCCGCATATACCGAGAGGATTTGTATTCGGCGTGGTGTCGATCAGACCGGAATCCCCGAAGATCCACAGGTATTGATAGCCGACGTACGGCGTGAGGATGGAACTATCCACGATGGGAAATGGTTTTGAAATTTGTGCGTCGACAGCCGCGGTGGTCAGTTGAAACTGGGGCGTTCCCGTAATCGTTCGCACGCCGCCGCCCACCGCGAGGTCAGGCAACACACCAAAAAAACCTTGTCGAAATCCTTCGAGCACGGACAACCGGACATCCGAACCAATGAGGGTAAAACTCGTATGCGACATGGTCCCGATCAAGCCGGTGATCTCGAGACCAAAGGGGAATCCCTTCCGCGCTTTGAGATAGTAAACCTGCGCGAGAGGATCGGGGCCGTTGTTGCGGATGCTTCGACGATTGGTGCTCGGGTCAATGGTGCCCCGTGTTCCGTTTTGCATATAATCGGAACTGTCGTCGATCGACGTAAAGGAGCCTTCGAGAGCGAGTTCGAAGCCTCCGTAGCCGGTAGTCCTTGCATTGTGCAGGGCGGTTGGGGCTAGGGCTGCGCCGTATTGATTGATGAGACGCTTGAAAGCGACGTTATCGGGTCGACATCGTCCATCGCTGCCGGCACCTCCCGCCGGATTCCAGGTCCCATAATTGCTGGCCGCTCCCGAAGGGCTGGGAAGCATATGACAGCCTGGATTGAGGACGAGCCGTTCCAAAGCCGGGTCCATGGGCTCGGCGTTGGCTTCCGATTGGCTGGCGATCAACGCAGCGGCGATGGACGCCGACGCGAGCAGGCATCGTGCACGCATTCGATTCTCCGGTGCGGGAGGCTACTTTCCGCGAGGCAAGCGCGTCAAGCCTAGGATGCATCTTAGGCTGTTTCGTGGGTTTTTAGCGATCCAGGGTGGCGTTGCGCCGGGCAATTGTCCTACAACGCCCCCGCATTGGACCATACGCACCCCAAATCATCCGATTCGCTCAGACTACGGGCCCTTCCGCTCGAACCACCCCTGCACGTGGTGCTGGTCGAGCCAGAAATACCGCAAAATACAGGCAATATTGCCAGATTATGTGCCGCCACCCAATGCCCCCTGCACCTCGTCGGCACCCTCGGCTTCCAAATCGATGAACGCGCCGTACGCCGAGCAGGACTCGACTACTGGCACCTGGTCGAATTGCATCGCCACCTCGATATCGCCCACTTCCGAAACTCATTCCCCTCATGCCGCTGCATCCTGCTCAGCGCCCGCGCTCACCGAAGCTACCTGGATGCCAACTTCCAACCCGGTGATGCCATCGTCTTCGGACGTGAAAGCGTTGGCTTGCCTGATGAATGGCTCCTCGACCATCCAGATGATGTCTATGGCATTCCCACCCTCGGCGCTGTGCGCTCCCTGAATCTCGCGAACGCCGCGGGAATCATAGTCTATGAAGCCCTGCGTCAGATCGGCGCCTTGCATCACACCTTCCTCGGATGACCCCAAAACAAGGGGCCACAAAATAGGTGAACGAGGCATAACCAATGGGTTTGCCTCGTTCACGGGTCGTTGGGGAGGTTGCGAGATGTGGCTTCCGAACGGTAAGATGCTCCTTTCGCGATGGGTTGCCTTGGGTGGGGAAGAGTCTGTGTCCCGCCCGTCGTAGGCCATAACCACCCAAGCGAAGATCCATTCCCGAAGGTTTGATTTTTTTGTTCAATGGATTGCACGGGCGAACAAGGCGATGGGGGAAGCACGGCATCACCCAACTCTCCTTATTGTCGCCCTTGGGCCTTCGGAACCGGACCACGATAACGATGGCAGCGGCATTGGCCGTACCATCGCCGCCGACCATGAACCTATGGGGAGTGAATGGATTCCACGGATGCCTAGATATCCGTATAGGGATATATGTTGTTCGCGATTGACACCCTCCGAAAACCGAATTTTTGGAGGGATAGGTTATCGTGAGGGTAGGTATCCCTTTTCCATGGCCGTGGGACTGATACAGTCAGTAAAATCAATACAAACAAGTTGAAAACAAACGGTAGCATCGCGCAAAACATCGATACGGTCGATGGTTCGAAGCTGGAAAACCGATCCCATGGTCGTGGCGTAACTATACCTATTCGTATAAGATGGAATGGCAAGGATCTCCTGCCCTTGATGCAAGAAAATGGTTTATGCGATTTCTAGAAGCTTGGGCTGCTAGTCCAAACCACGGGGACGCCAAAACCGTTTCTGTGGCTCGAGGGGACGACAAAGCGAACGGGGCAAAGTCAAGCGACTTGCCCCGTTCATCGGTCGTTGAGGAGGTTGCGAGATGTGGCTTTTTTCGGTAAGGGCTCCTTTCGCAAAGAGGTGAGTCACGGACGAAAAGGCTTTTCTATCCCGTCCGTATGGTATCAAACGCACCACCCCCGAATTCATTCCCACGAATCGACAAAAATGAATCAGTGCCGGTTTGCAGAAAACGTGCGAAACGATCGCCTTGGATTTGCTACAGCCCGCGATTCACCCTTGCGAAGGTTTCATCCACCAGGTAGGTTCGGGCCTCGCCATCCATGGCACTGCGCCACTAGCTCAGTTGGATAGAGCGTCGGTCTCCGGAACCGAAGGTCGCGCGTTCGAATCGCGCGTGGCGCGCGATATTGTCGACGATACGGGCGTTTGCTCTTCCTGGGTGGATGGAAGATCCACACCCCCGTCTACCCACCCCTAGCCGACAATCGCGATCGCGAGATACTCCCAGACATTTCGGTTACTAGGAATATGGTCTGCCAATTACCGTTACGACGCTGGGAAAGCGATGCGAACCAGCATGCCTTTCGTGGGGGAGATGACGGGGATGGGCGCGAGGGGAAAGGGGAGAAAGCCTTTAGAATCCCATGGCATAGCCGATGGTGGGCGCGATGACGATGTTGGGGGTGGGAAGCATATAGGCGATTTTTAGTTCCCCAACGACCCCACTATTGGCGGAGAGGGCATACATGACCCCGCCGCCGAGACCCACGAATCCCTGACCTGCTTTTCGCCATGCTTCGACTTTTTGGGTTTGCGGGTTGCGCTGGATGACCGAGTTCGGATCTTTGGGGTCGGAACTGACCGTACACCCAGTCGCTGGGCATGTTTGGGCTTCCCGGACGGATACATCGACTTTGGTGTCTACTTGGGCCATGCCGCCACCCAAGAAAGCGTAGGGGCGGAATCCGACCCGGCTGAAGGGATCTTGGCCGAACCAATAGGAGCCGCGCGCTTCCAAATGAAGCGGAAGAAATGCTTTGCCGCCATCAGGCTGAGGTCCACCACGGATGGCAAATCCTGCACGGCCACCCACCATGATATTGTCAAGGATGACTCGGTCGAAGCTCGCCATGAATCGTATGGTGGCCGGTGCAAGACCGCCAGCAATGGCATTGCCATTGCCGGACGGAATGGGTTCACCATGGTAATGCGTGCCAGCATCTTCGTAAGGGTTGCCCCCATCCCCACCCGTGGTGAAACAGGCGTATCCTTTGTTGGCCTGGCTATCACGGCCGCAGACATCGTCGCCCGTAACATAGGCGAGATCCATGGACACGAATAGACCAACCCAGTTTTTCGCATAATTGGCCGATGAACCCCCACTGCTGGTGTCTTCTTCGCCCTCTTCACACATACCATTGAGGCAAATGAGCCCTTCCTTGCACTCTCTGGTGGCTTCACAAGAAGACCCCCATCCTTTGTCGCCGCGGGCGCCAACCGCCGGGCATCCTGGCAGACCAGGCGGACAATCTTCCTTGGCCGCACAGCGCGCGGGAGGCGGCTCGTTGGGAAGACGAGGCGGGTCGCCATCGAGTTGATTTTTGATTTTCGTCTCGAACGGTTTGTTCAAGCTTCCCAAACTGGTGATGGGATCTCCAGCGTTGTCCAAGACGCTGATGTAATACTTCAGGGCACCCGTCGTGGTGACATCGTTGCAATCGATGTTGCCACCCCAACCATTGCGTTTCTTGGTAAGGTTCAGTTTTTTCCAAGAGCCCCCAAAGGGTTTGTAGCGGACAATGATTTTTCCGACCGGCATCCCTTCAGGCACGGAAACCCAGATGGGTACAGGAGTATTGACCATCTGTTCGCTGACGGGTTCATGACCCACTTCGCCGTCGGAAGTTGGTGGCACATCCACTGTGACAGAGCCCGTGTCACCGGAGGAAGCTCTGGCTTTCGCCGCATCGAATGCTTTTTGAATCTCCGGCGTCACGAAATCAGCGTCGGGTACCACCGCGCCATGCAGACGAATGGCCTGGACGAAGGTTTCTTCTGCCTCCGTGTCATTGCCCAAGCTGGATTGAACGATACCGAGGTTGACGAGTATCTGTGCCTTGACCGCCGGGGAACAACCGCTGTCGCCACAAGTGTCGAGCGCTTTCTTCAGATTGGCTTCCGCTTTGCGGAAGTCAGCCATGACAAAATCATTGTTCATGGTATCTTGGTCGATCTTTTTTGCGGCAGCGTCCTTGGGTGCCGCCACGGCAGTGATCGACACCGCTCCGAGCGCGAAAACAGTTGCCGAGGTGAGGGCTGCGAGACGAAAGCGACGGAACACGTTGGTGTCTCCTTGCGATGCTCGAGACGAGGGGTTGGGCGATGACATGATCGCTCAGTGAGTCTCCGATTCGATTCTGATGAACTGCACTCTGCGATTGAGTGCGCGGTTTTGGTCGGTATCGTTGGGCACCAAAGGTCGGTCCATCCCGTAACCCTGGGAACGCAATCGGTCACGTTCGATGCCACGGGCGATGAGCGCTTGCATGACCGCACCCGCGCGCTTTTCCGAAAGCTCTTGATTGTAGCGCTTGTTACCGCGGTTGTCGGTGTGCCCTTGCACTTCGATCCTGATCTTTGGATTCTGTTTCATGATCTCCGCTACCGCGTCGACCACCGGATAGCTTTCAGGTCGAATATTTGCCTTGTTGTATTCGAAGTGAATCTGCTGAAGGATCCGAATCTCCTTGTCCGTCACGATGGCAAGGGACGGCTTTTTCGGACATCCCGGACGGTCTCCGCCAGCGGGACCAGCTTCATTGGGACAAATGTCTTCGAGGTCCGGCACTCCGTCGCCATCGTTATCCAGGTCGGGACATCCGTCCGCATCCTCGAATCCATCCGGATCTTCCGGTTCATTGGGGCACTTGTCCACGATGTCGACAATCCCATCACCGTCGTTGTCCAAGTCGGGACAACCGTCCTCATCGAGATAACCGTCCATATCCTCAGGCTCGAGCACACACATGTCTCGTGAGTCCGGGATTCCATCTCCATCGGTGTCCGGATCGTCAGGACAACCATCCTCGTCTTGATATCCGTTCCACGTTTCTGGTTCGTCTGGGCATTGATCCTCAGGATCAAGATACCCGTCGCCGTCCCGATCCCCCGGTTTTGGCTCGGGTTTTTCCATGACGAAATCACGCTCCGCGCAAACTTGCGGGGGAGACAGGGAGTAGGCGGCGTGGGTGTTGGGTTCGGCAATTTCGAGATGCCGGGTAGCACGCGAGACGAAGCCCTGGTCGAGTTCGAGCAACGCGAACCGAAGGTGGGACTTGGCCATCGCCAGTTCGCGCGGCGCACAACGAATGGCACCGTTTCGTTCCGCTTGGTCAGCGATTTTTTGCAGCCCCTCTATCTTGCCTCGCATCACGCTGCTCGTGGTGCATGCGGGAGCCAACAACACCGTGGCCAGCAGCACGATCAACCCTACGAGTGGGTAGGCGCTGCGACGACCAAGGTTGCCCATTTTCATCCACCGGGTCGTCATCGTCCCGCTCCTCGATGGGCTTCGCGTGCCAGCCGGATGGCTTTATCCGCATATTCCTCGGCGACTTGCGCGAGATCGGCGGCATCGCCGTAATCTCCCTGCGAAGCTTCTTCTTGGGCCTTCGTCATGTGCTCGAGCGCGAAATAATATTCGTACGGAGCACGTTCCTCAGCACCAACTTCCTTGGCTTGCTCGAGCTTGGCGGCGGCACCGCCCGCGTAGGCAGCATAAAGGACACCTCCGCATCCGCTCGTAGCGAGTAAAGCGCACGCCACCGCGGCTGCACGCGCTGCGCTTCGAACGCGTTGCATGATCACCAATGTTTCTCCTCCGGGTAGTCCCGGTCGATCGACAGCAGGGTTTGGTGTCTCCATGGGTCCAACCGCTCACCTCGCAGAAGACGAGCAGGCGCAAGCTATCAGGACAGCTAGGTTTTCGTCAACCGCGTGGGCATGACCGATAGGACAAATTGCAAGTTGGCTAGAAGAAACAGCAGGACAGTAGGCCAGCAGGCCCCCAAATGCGATATTGCAGCATTTTTCCAGCGATATCGGCGGGCCTGCAAGATTCTGGCCCCACAACCCGCAGGTAAGATATGCTGGGACCAGCGTGGGAAGCCATATCCGACAGGAACAATTGGCACGAGCCGAAATATTTTCGGGACTTACCTCCGAAGGTCTTCGTCTGTTGGCCGATATCGCTATCGAAGAAGAATTTCCTTCCGAAACGACGATATTTTCGCATGGTGCGCCGGGCGATAAGCTGTATCTCATTCTCGAAGGAAAAGTGCGCATCAGTCGTACCGTGCCCGGCATGGGAGAAGAAGCCCTGGCTGTCCTGCAACAAGGGGATGTGTTTGGAGAAATGGCGCTGCTCGATGAAGCTCCCCGGTCCGCCGATGCCAAGGCGCACGAACCGTGCCTGCTGCTGTCCATCACCAAGGAACGCTTCGAAGACCTGCTATTTTTGCATAAAGACCTGGCGTACGAAGTGCTCTGGAATGTGATCCGCACCTTGATCCGCCGACTTCGAGCTACCAACGAAAAACTCGCATTTCTCTCCATTTCTGGTCGGTTCTGAAAACCGTCTTTTTGACAGCGAGTCACATGTTCAGTAGGATAACGGAGCCATGCAAGGGTTGACCCATCGACAACAACAGGTGCTCGACTTCATTCGCGAGTCGATCTCGGAACGAGGCTATCCTCCTACCCTTCGGGAAATCGGTGCCCATATGGGCATCCGCTCCACCAACGGGGTCAATGACCACCTGCGCGCGCTCGAACGCAAAGGATATCTGACCCGCGAAGACATGAAAAGCCGCGCTCTGCGCCCCAAAGATAGGGACCGGGAGGCAATCATCGGTGATGACGATAACGTGATCGAAATACCAATCCTCGGTCGCGTCGCCGCCGGAGCACCCATTCTCGCCGATGAACACGTGATCGACTCGGTCCACGTCACGCCGCGTATGCTTCGCGGCGCAAAAGACGTTTTTGGCCTTCGCACGAGCGGCGATTCGATGATCGACGCTGGGATCCTCAACGGGGATTATATCTTCGTCCGACGGCAAAACACCGCCAACCGCGGTGAGATCGTGGTCGCTCTCATCAATGATGAAGCTACCGTCAAGTACTTCTTCCCCGAGAAAGACTACATACGTTTTCAACCCGCCAATGCGCAAATGGCTCCCATCCTCGTACGGGCTTCAGACTTCCGCTCCACGATGATCCTCGGTGTCGTCGTCGGTGTTTTCCGAAAACTATGATCACGTGTCGTGGGTAACGCCTAACGAGTGAACGTCACTCGAATGGGTGGCGTCGTTGCCATGATCGCGTTGCCGTCACGATCCCATGCGGGCTGATATCGCTTGGATAACGCACACATACGAGCAGCCCGACCAAATCCGTGGCCGGGATCAGATACCACCTGTACCGAACGCGCCGTGCCATCCGCACGAACCGTCACCACCAACGTCACGACCGCGTAGTCCACTTGATCCACATCCGCTTCCGGAGGAAACGGACAGGATGACCAGTTCGTTCCCTGGGCAATCGTCGCCCCACGAGAACGATCCGGCCCCGAAAGTTGACTTGGAGCCGGAGGCGGTTTGCGCGAAGATCCCGTCGCTCCAGGCTTGCCCGTCGGTGATGCCGCCGTGTTGTACGTCGGTGTCGTCCCCGTGCCCGCCGCTGCTGTCACCCCTCCCACAAACGAATCCGCTTCCCCCGTGACAAATCCATCCCCCGTCAAATCCAAGGGCGCATCCGGTTGCTCCGGCGCGGTCAGAAGCTTTCCCGCTTGCGCCGCCGCCGGAGGGGGCGAAGCAGGTTCCACCGCCGCCCTGGGTGCAGGGGTTACCGGATTAGCCTCTTCTTTCTCTTTCGCCGCATCGTTTTTCGCTTCGTCTACCACCGGCTCAGGTGGCGGCTTCACCACGTCAATATCGTAATTCGACCACAAATACTCATGAACCACACGCTGCACCGACTCCGCCCACCATCGCATTTCCGTGGGCGCCGCAAGCGCACGCCCCCCAAAAAAACCATGGGTTATCGTCGCCACCGTAAACCCAACGATCAATCCCGTACGCGTCGCACGACGCCCAAACTCTCGCACCGCCGCCAGTGGGTCACCCCGGTCCGGAACCGTTTTGAGTTTCCGCCGACGAACGGGACGCGCCATCGCCTACTACTTTCCTTCGCCGTCTTTCCGAGACTCGTCCACCTTGTCCACGGGAGTGACACCAAAAGCAATTTTCGAAATTCCAGCGGTCTTGAGCAATTCGAGCACGCCGATGACGCGACCATGCGTGACGGCTTGCTCGGCTTGAATCACCGCGCGCAAGTCTTCGTTTTTCGAACGCGCCTCCCGGGCTAGCCCCAAAATCGCTTCGTCGCCCGGAAGCTTTTTCTGATCCACGAACACATCCCCATTCTTGTAAAGCTGCACTGCGAAAATCATCTGAACGTTCTGGCCGCTCGACGCTTTGGGCAAGTCCATCGGGACGGATTGAGACACGATGATCTTCGCTGTCACCATCATGATGATCAGCAACACGAGCGTGATGTCCACCAACGGAACGATGTTGATCCCGGTGATGCCATCGGTGTCATCCGTAGAGCCGCTGATCATGACGACTCTCCTCGTTGCTCCTCAGAACCGGGAGGTGCGGCCGTGCCTGCGTCGACCGCATGCAGGTACGATAACAGCACTCCGGAAAGCGTTTCCGTATTGGCGAGCGTCGATTTGATGAGGCGCTGGAAAAAGTTGAAGGCCATGACCGCGGGGATGGCGACGGCGAGTCCGACGGCCGTGGCGACGAGCGCTTCAGCGATGGCCCACATCACTGTCTGGGGAGCCATGACAGCGGCGGCTTCTCCGGCAGGGGCTTGAGAGTGTTTTCCGAGTTCTTCGAAGGCCATGACGACACCGATGACCGTGCCGAAAAGGCCGATGAACGGGGCGTTGTTACCCAGGGTTCCCAAGATGGCTAGACGTTTTTCGAGGCGAATGCGCTGCAAGGCCGCGGCTCCGCGCATCGCTTCTTCCGCCGCTTTGGGACCACGATCGGCCTCCATCAAACCCGCGACCACCACCGCCGCCTCCGCCGAAGGAGACTTGCCCATGTCGCTGATCGCCCCCTCGATATCTCCCTTGCGCAGTAGTTCTCGAAGGCGTTTCGACAGGTTCGCCAAGTTGTCTCGGATCGACAAGAAGAACCACGCGCGTTCCAACATGACCGCGACCGAGACGATGCTCAAAATGATGAGCAACCACATCACCCAGGCCGCGCCGAAGCCGACCATGATCCGCTTGAGCCATTCAACGATATTCATTCTGAAGAAATCCTTAGACCGTTGGCACGCTGTTTAGCGCGAAGAAGGACCGGTGTCGTCCAACATCTCCTCGTTCGGCGGTGAATCTGCCACCGTCCCCCGGCCCGATGCAACCTTCGCGGCTTCGCTTCCATCCTCAAGCACAAAGACCGAACCGAGTACCGTGGTGGCATAGGCACCCTTGGGAAGCACCATCGTAAGCCAAAGACACGAGTTTCCTTCGTCTTCGAAGAAACGATAGTCCAGATCCGAAGGCAGCACACGCAAGGCTCGCCGGCTTCCCGCTCCCGCTTTTCCAAGAGCTTCGAGCGCTTTTTCACCCCCCAGCGACGATTCGAGCACTTCTTTTTCCCACTGGGCGGGCTCCCCTTGCGGCCATCGCATGCGAGGACCAAATATCGGACCCGTCGCCGATACCTCGCCGACCAACGCCCGCCGAGCGTCCGTTTCCGGATCCTCCGTCAGGAATAATCCCCCATGAGCAGTGGTTTTTACCAAGTCCCCCGCTACCACCGTGTTCCACGTGCCCTGCTGCACCCTTTTCTCGAGCAGCCGATCGAAAAGCAACGATTGCACGGAAGACAAGAGCAAACGACGGATCCTTTTGTCCTTCGGACCCCGGCTTTGACCCCGAAGCCATTGCAACGTTTGCTCCGGATTGTTCCCATCGCGTCCGAATCGCTGAGGGCCGAAAGCGTTCGGAACTCCTTGGGTTTTCAGAGTCTCCAACGCTTGCTGCAGGGCCGCCTGCTCCCCCACGATGTTGCGTAATACGAGCGTAAAACGGTTCCCGGCCAAATGACCGACCCGCAGCTTGTGCGGATGCCTCGTGAGTTGCAATGCCTCGATCCCCTCCGACGCAAGCTCCGACATCGAGGGTAACGCCGCCGATTCCGGCCAAGGAAACGACAAGGTCTGCTCCGTAACCGCATGGCGATCCTTCAATCCGGCATGACCTATCGCGTCGTTCGCGATACCCAGGTGCTGTGCAATACGCCGCGCACAAGCCGCCGTAGACCATCCCGTTTTTCTCAACCGCAAAAATACATGACCGCCACTTCCCGAAGGCTCGTACAGGGCAAGCTCCTCGACGATGAAGTCCGAGGGGGTCGAGCGAATCGTGGCGCTTGGTCGTGACCGTTCAAAGGACATGATACGTTTCAATCACTCCGTTCATCGAGGGTCGGCACAACAACGAAACCCGGTAGAGTAGTCGTGATACGCGGCATTGTGGGCCGTGGTTTTGTAGTTACAGCCTTCACCATTGATTTTGGTGTCCAGATAATACCCGCCCAAAAACACCCCGCTCGTGTCTTGTACCCATTCGTGCAAGTTACCCACCATGTCGTACACGCCCCACGCATTTCGACATCGGGAAAATGCACCCGTCTGCGCCAACGTGCCCCGAAGCTGGTTGAGCTTGGGGTCATTCATCGGTGACCATCCGTATGCGGATAGCGGTGGCCCCCCCTTGACCCCGTAATAATGGTTCAGAGGGGATAACCCGTTGTCGTTGCAATGACCGGGCTTATGCTCCTTTCCATAAGGATATAGCGTAGGAACTTTCCCCTTGCACGCCGTCTTCCATTCCGTCTCCGTGCAAAGACGCTTGTTGGATCGCTCACAAGCCGCCGCTGCCTCGTTTCGACTTATATACGCTTGTGGATACCGACCAGGACGCGAAACCGCACGCACCTGCTTGTTCGCCACCGACTCGAAAGGAGAATGGAACTCCCAGCGATTCCCTTTTTTTTCCTGAGTCACCGCCTCATACCGATCGATACAAAACGAACCGTCGACCAACACCATGTTCAACAAATGACAGACCGGCCGACGCGCCGATGCGGGAGTTGGCAGCGCGGCCACGAGCAATCCCGCAAGCCCTACGAAGCCAAGGCTACGCCCCCTTCGAAACAAAAAGGCCATCATACCCTCGAAAAATCCGAGATAACGACGATACAACCTGCGGTCCAACGATGCCATGGTGATGCCTGACCATCCTGCCACAAGATCGGCGTTCGTCGACCCCGACCTACCAGGTTCCCCATTGGCTGAACCCTACCCGCAGGCCGAGCCCAACCTGGGGAAGTACCGTGCGCTTCGTGTAAATGCGCTCCTCTCCGTCTCGCATCCCATTGGCTCCTTCCCCATAGCCTTGCAACACAAAGTCCAACAAGACCTTTCCCACATTGATCTGTGGGCCCATGTCGAGCGCCACATAACTATTCGTGCCCTTGAATTCGCGCCCCGCAAGCTCGAGCCGGTGCCACACGACTCCCGCTCCCAACGCCGCCGTGAATCGAATACTCCTTCCCCCCAAAAGCAAACGCAGGTTTCCCCCCGCTCGATGACCGCTCAAATCGTACGTTTGCGGCATCCCCCGCCAGGTCCCCGAAACACTTTGCGAACCCGTGTCATAGGCCCCTTCTATCCCCAAATACCCCAATCGATACCCCGCGCGTAATCCAAAATGACCGCCTGTCACATCCGCCCCATCCTCCGCTTCGAACCCATCCGGAGAACGCAATACCGCCAACACCGACGCCATCACCGAGCCGTACCAACCCCGGTCTTGATCCAACCACGTGCGCCCCTTGCGATAAGGCAACGTCGCCGGGTCATAGCCTAACGACGTATTCGCTCCTTCCTGCTCCGGGCCCACCAATAACCTCAATTCCACCACATCATCGGCGCGCACCCTCACGCGGGTCGCCACCGTGGCGTGCCCCGCTTTCACAATCTCCAGAAGATGCTCACCCGCCTGCACCTCTCCTTCCCATCCCCCCCGACCCAAAGGTTTGCCATCTACCACCACCACCGCATCGTCATCGTCCACATCCACCGCCAAAAGTCCTACCGCTTGCTTCAGCTCGATGGGAACCAGCCGCGATTCACCCCCCGCCACCGCAATCGTCTGAGTCACGCCCATATAATTCGGAGCCGTGATTTCAAGACGATGCGGACCCGAGGACAATCGTATCGGACGCGCCAACTCCTCCGAACTCAATCGCTTGCCATCCACCACGACCGTTGCCGTCCGCGGTTCCACCTGTAACGTGAGCGTGCCGACGAGCTGAGAAAGATTGCGAAGAGCCTGCTGCACACTATCCGCATCCTTCTTCGTCAACGACTCCCCAAAACGTTCGCGAAGAGTCTCGAATGTGTCGATGGCCTCCACGTATCGGAAAAGCTTGGTCTGACAAAGCGCGATGTTCTGAAGAGCCGCGGCCGAGGCAAGCTCCGAATAAGAAGCCTCAAATTCAACCAACGCGGCTTCGAAGTTCTGCTCGTGATAAAGCGTTACCCCCGCGCGAAAATGTCTCTGCGCCGCCTCGCGATCTTCGGCGATCGCCGCGTTCGAAACGACCATAAGGCAGATCCACCACAGCAGGCAGACCACCACGGCTCGCTTTTTTACTCCACCTTTCAAGGCAGTTCCGTCTTCAACGCCAAACCACCCGTGAGATTACCCGATCCAACCTCCGCCGGGCGAGAAGTGGTTACGTTTCCCGGCCACGAAGCGGAAAGAGAAATGGATGCCTACGGCAGTAACCAATCCCGGGCATCCGCAATCTACCAGTGCTTCGCCGCCTTTTGCTATCCTCCTTCGCCACCATGACATCCCCTCGCGAAGTGCTACGCTCGCTCCGCCTGTTTCCACGACGACGCCGGCGTATTCCCCTTTGGCTCGATTCACTCATGGCTTTCGATCGAGGCGTGTGGATGCTGTACCGAGGCGTGGAAGTACTTTGCGACGAACTGATGCTCGCATGGGTCCCCCCATCGCTCTACCAGGACTTGATGCAGCAAGGATATGCACGAGCAGGCCACTATCTTCCAGGCGGCAGCACCCACGAAAACGGCCTGTTCCCCTGGGAACGCGCGGTCATTACCTCCTCTTCTTTTCCCCACGAAGGTCGATTGCTCCTTGGAGCTGTTGGCGGAGGAAGGGAACTACCGGGACTGCTCGACCTCGGCTTTCACGTCACCGCTTTCGAACCCAACGACGTGCTCGTCGCTGGAGCACAACACCTCGCATCCACCCTGCACGGCGCCCAAGTGCATCAAGGAAGCTACGCGGATCTCATTCGAGCTATCCATGACGGCGACGGCCCCCTTGCGGAAGCCCTGAGCGGTCCCCCCTTCGACGGCATCATCCTAGGTTGGGGAAGCTTGACACACGTCATCGATGAACAAGAGCGACGCGAGCTTCTGACGGCCCTACGTATCCTTGCTCCCACCGCTCCCGTGCTCATCAGCTTTTTCTTGCGCTCCGATAAGCCGAACCAAGGCAACTCCGAACGCTTGCGCCATTGGCTTCGACCATGGCTGGATCGTGCTGGCGCCCCCTATCGACCCGAACCGGGCGTGCTCGTCGACCCGCGCTTCGGTTTCGTCTACGCCTTCACCGAAAAGGAAATATACGACCTCGCTTTTTCCTGCGGCTATCGCGTCGAACTACTCAAACCTTGCGACTTCCCCCACGCTCTTCTCGTGCCTATCGACCCACCTACGACGTAGCCTCCACCAGCTCCTCGTCCACAAGCTCCGTCAATAGTTTCTGAATATCAGAACGCGCCGTTGTCTCATCCGTCTCGAACGCGCTCACGATCCGATTCACGATCTCGTCGAGAGTGACCGCCTCGCTCAATCCCTTCCACACCACGACACCCGTGGGATTGAGCGTGTAATAAAACTTCGTATCCAGGTGCAGCAAAACCGCCGTTCCATCACGTAACTCCGTGAATAAACAGCGAGAATTTGGGGAATAACGCGGTGAATTCATCCTGGTGACTCCAACGAAGAGGAGCGGAAAGTGACCGCCATCCTCGAGGCTTCATGCGCATCATCCGCATCGAATGCAACCCCATCGACAAGAATCCATGCATGCCCCGTGTCGCTCGTCCCGTCCTCTCCCATACCCATCAAAACTTCCACCGAAAACCCTTCGCTCCGCAATACCGCAAACCGACCTAAGGCCCTGAATAAACACGTGTTTTCAATCCATGGACACCTGGCCACCACCGGTTCCACCACACGGATGACGGAAAGGGCATCCTCGAAGCTCACGCCGAAACGAGGCGCTACCCTTCCAAGGTCCCGGACCAGAACATCGAGAGGTTCCAAAGCAAGACGTCGTGACAGGCCGCACCGAATCCGAAAGAGACGGGCAGCGAGTCGCGCCTGGCCGTAGCGACGAGCAAACCTTGCAACCACCCTGGCAGTGTGGGCTCGGAAATCAGGACTGACAAGTGCCTGGAAATCAACGCCCCAAGACCGCTCGGCCGTGAGGGAACGAGTGCCACATGTCCGTTCCGCGTGTTATGCTCGAACCTGGAGGGCAACAAGAGACGATGCGCGCGTTCAGATTCATGGTTGGAACAGCCGCTGTGGCGATTTTCGCTTTGGGATGCGGCTCGACAGAAGATACCCACTCGAACTCCGGCAAGGGTGATGCCATGACCGATGGCCAAGTGCAGGTGGATGGCGCCACGGACGCGGGCAAGGACGGGCCCGTCGAGGTTTCCCCCGATGTTCAAGGCGATGTTATACCGGAAACCCAGCCTGATACACCCATGGAAGCCGAGCCTGACACGCCTGGGGAAGCACAACCGGATAGTCCCGAAGAAGCACAACCCGATAGTCCTGCCGAAGTCGAACCCGATGTCCTTATCGATTCTCCTGTCGATGTTGCCCAGGATACCGCGCCTGACACGGCAAATGATGTCAACTTTGATGCGGATACCGGAGACGCAGCGGAGTTTCAGCTTGTGGAAGTGGACTTGGATCTCAGGTCCAATTGCATCATCGAATTCTCGCCGTCTTTTGTCGAAGTCGTGGCGGGCAATCCCATCAAGGTGCGTGTGAGCAATGTCAGCACCAGCTATGCTACGAGTCTTTGGAGTTCCAGCGGTTCCGGTGTGTTTGGTCTTCCTCCGGGGCAATCATGGGACTCAGAAGAATTCTGTTCCGGCCAGTATCCGATGGAATCCCATATCCAAGCCTTCAATCACAACGACTCGTCATGTAATCCTGTCAAACTTCCCATCCACTGCAAGTAAACCATCCCATCGATCAATCCACGACCATTTGATGGCTTTCATCGAGTCGAAGCACATCTCCCACCACGGTAAGGACCTCCTGACGATGGGAAACAATGACCACAGCCCGCTTTTTCGTCTCTTCTTGCAGGATTTCGAAAAGAATACGTCTTCCTGCATCATCGAGCCACGCATCCGTTTCATCGAGAATCAGAAGCTGCGACTCCTTCAACAGCGCTCTTGCCAACGCAATTCTTCGACGTTCCCCCCTCGATAGCTCTCCCGTTTTTTGATCCAGGGGCTTGTGCAATCCGAGACGTTGAAGAATCGCTTCTTGTTGTTGTGTGGTGGCAAGGGGAACCACGAGACGAGTGTTTTCTTCGATGGTGAGCGCTTCGATTAGTACGGGATCTTGCGGTACGAAAGCCACATCATTGCGGTCGATCTGCTGACTGGGAACGCCTCCCACTAGCACATTCCCTTCGGTGGGAGCCAAAACACCACCCAAGACCGAGGCGAAGGTGGTTTTCCCTGAGCCGTTCGGTCCCAGGATCCCAACGGGTTTTTCAAAGGATGCCTGCCAAAAAGGAATGTGAAGAGCCAGCTTGTCTCCGTATTTCACCAAAAGATCTCGTACCACCAACCCTCGCGGTGGCTCCTTCCAAGCCTGTGTTGAAAGACGAGGGACTCTATCCGGGGGATGCATTTCCGCAAGCTCCCCATACGCGGTCAATAGTGCATTGGCATGCCGGGCCACCTTCAAAGCAACCGGAATCGCTGTGACCAAAAGAAGGACATCTGCCACCGTACGCAACGAGAATTGTTCGCCTTCGTTTCCGAAAGCCAAGTGCATCCAATCGATGCCTCGATAAGACAATACAAACGCCAGCCCGATTCCAAGAAGCAAAAGCAGAACAAAACGATGTCCGATTTGCTTGCGCTCCACCGTGTCTTCCGCGGAGCACCAATTGTGCGTGGCCTCGCGCACCTTCGCAACGAAAGGTTCTTCCGAGCGCGTTCCACCAATTTCTCCCGCATCCCGTTCTGCGGCAGAAAGCCAATCCGCTGTCCGGGCACGGTTTTTCACGGTGATGTGCAGGCGAGGGCGAAGACGACGATGAAGAAAGAACCCAAGCCCACCCACGATGGCAAGCACGCCGGTGACCGGAAGAACCAAATCCAGTCCCATACGAAAACTCGCAAATACGAGAATCAGCGCGGTGGACATTAGCGCTGCAAGCATCGACGGAAGATCGGAGGAAATAGCGTATTCCGACACATACGCCGCCCAGAAAGCCGCATGGATTTGCGACTCCGGTACCCCCCCCTGTTTGCCCAGGGCATCGCGAGCACTGGTCACCATGCAAGAAGTCCGAAGGCTGCGACGCAGCCGCTGCTGAAGCATTAAGGAAAGGGCATCGAACAGTGTGCCAGCCACCATCGGAAGCACGACGGGAACTCGTGTTCCCACGGAAAGGACCGCGATCGGGATAGCGAGCAGCCAGACGGAGCGCAGCAGAACGAGAAGAACGATGGTCGGCCATGACGCTGCCCAGAGCCTCCACAGCCGTGTGGCTGCTCGGGGAGACCAGAGCAGCTTCATGGGTACACGCCCACCGCGCGTAAAAGCTCCTTCGACGCTTGTTCCGGGCGCTGCAACAAATCTCGCCCGAGATGCACTTCGAAGGTTCGCCCTTCGTTGACCAATCGCTCCAAACCGTCGAGATTTTCTTGTCGATGACGAACCCCCTGCACGGAGGTCAAAGCACTTGCCACTAGCAATTCCCCATAGGCACGAGCCTTCGTCATAGGGACGACAAGCGACGTATCGTCCCCCAAAATCGTGGGAAAAAGCAGAGTGATAGGACCTCGATGACGGGGTTGGTGAGGGACCCGAAAAACGTGTTCTGGAGCAAGAGCATACTTGCCCTCCATGCTCCGGGCGCTTGGGTCGACGGACAATGCGAAAGCCTTTGCGGTCTCATCATCCACGTGAAATTCCCGAGGATAGGAAAAGAGCGTCGTTGTCTTACCATCGTTGCGAAAAAGGACGCGATCATCCCCAAGAAATCCCGTTGCATGAACGGAAAGGGCAAGGGTTGTGGTGGTTTTTCCCACCCGGCAGTCTCCGATCAAAAGAAGAGCGTGTTCACCAAAGCAAATGCCCGCAGCATGCAAACCAAAGATACCATACTCGCGGAGCATCAGCCCCAATCCAAGGTGCTGCATCGCTTGGGTCACACCCGGAAGCGACTTCTCACTTTGGGGGCATAGACCCATTGTCAGCGTCTTTTTGTCGAATCGCAGATCGAGCCGAGAGTATCGGTCCGAGATAACGGATACATCATCTGCCCCGTAGGCCTGCACATGACCGAAGTAAAAGATGGGCGGTAAGTCGGAAGGAACTGGGAAAGGTTCTTTTCGGTGCTCGACCACGATCGTAATATCCGCTCGGGAATTGCCGCAATTCTGCGGTTCAAAAGGTCGAAATAGCGCATCGAACGCATCTGCATCCAACGACTCCCCGGGCCGTTCGATCACCACGTCATGGAAGGAAACGAAGCGAGGTAGGTTCACGTCCAAAGCGGCGTCAGCCTAGCACAGGAAGCCTCTTTTTGCGTCGGGCGCGGATCGCCGAAGGTCCCGCTGCGCCTTCTGAGGTCCAATACGGTTTGCCAAAATACTTCATGCAGTAGTTGCAGGGAAAGTAGTCCCAATCGTCTTTCAATTCTCCGCGTTCCATCGCCAACATCTTGTCTTCTTGGAATCGATGCACGATGCCCAAGAAGCGACGGCATGCTTCGGCAAGGTTCATTTCATAAAGACTGCCTACAATATCTCGATTGTCGTTGGGGTCCCGGGGGATACCCGCATGTTGGCAGCACAAAATGACACGTCCATGCACGTCGACATGAATTTGCTGTCCTGTGAAGGGAGCGCAAACGTGCCACGGCTGTTTTCGATGGAATCCTTCGGGGATATTCACGCGGATGGTAAGAGCTTCGGCCAGCCGGTCGATGCGATCCATTACGTTTCGCCATTGACGCGCCGATAGATAAAGCTCGGCATCGTGTTTTGTGCCTGTGGCGGAAAACAGGATGAAGGAAATTCGGTCGGCTCCGAGTTGGGAGGCGAGCAGCCCCATGCTTTCGAGTTGGTGGACGTTTTTTGCGTGAAGAGTAGTGTTGAAAGCAAAGGGGATCTCATGGGCCATGCACAAGGAGGCTGCTTTCATGACTTCGCGGTAACTTCCCGGAGAGCGGATGGCGTCGTGGGTGGCTTCATCCGCGCCATCTAGGCTGATGGTCAGCGCGGTGAGCTTTTCTTTTCGTAGGGGCCTTTCGAGAAGGGTGTCGATGACGCGCTCGAACCGTTGACCATTGGTCACCATATGCCAGGTGTAGTCGAGGTCGACGGCAGCATCGAGAATGGCGGAAAACTCTGGGTGCAAAACCGGCTCTCCTCCCGTAAAGGCAGCGTGGAAGGAGCGAAGAAAACACTTTGCTTGTTCGAGCGAACTGCGGACGAGAGGCAGGGGAAGGTCCGTGGGCCTTTTGCCTGGATCACGAAGGCAATGCTTGCAGGTGAGTTGACAGCGATCTGTCAACTCGAACGTAATCCAATCGCCTGCCAAAAGGATTAATTCGTTTCGCTGATGAAACCAGCCTGACTGACGGCCGACTGGCCCATACCACTGGTGAGGGTGACCTGTTGGAGGGAGCGTCGTTTTTCTACCCGAGGAGCCTCGTAGGGCTGGCGCGCTTCATTGCTCTGAACGTTTTCAGAGTCCCGGGGGTGATTATGCTTGGTATCCATGCGTTCACTCATTGGAGACGATTGAAATGACGTGGTGTGGTTTTATGGGCTTGGAGGAAAAAACTTGTTGGCAGGTTGGGCTTCGAATTTCACGAAGTAACCCGATCCTGGGCAATTAGCCGCATGGGGCGAAAATAGACCAACCGGATTTGATGGAAAATAGTTGTTATCTCCCTGAATGCCAATCGCTGCACTTTCATTGCGTACACGGTTGCTAGTTCCTGAAGCGCAGTCATCAGAACCATCGCTCCATCGATGGTAAAGGAAGAAAACGTTATCCGTTTTTTCTTGTAATACAGCACTAAATGTCAAATTGCTGTTCGGAAGGCCCTTTAGGTGAGCATTTTTCCATGTGACGATGAATCGACGATTGGGCAACAACCCCTCTGTAGAATGACAGACTTGCGCCCCTTCCACCTGTTCCCAGAAAGGAAAAAGGGTATTAATATAACCCGAGGCAGGAAGACTCGCAGGGAGAATTGGCTCAGGGGCTTTGCTCCACCCCAAACCATAGGAGGTTACCCACAGTTCTCCGACATTGGTTGAAAATGTTTTGTTCGTGATGGTAAAAGGGAACGGCATGGTAATGGAAGCGGCAAAACTAGAGGTGGAACTCGAAACAAGTGTTGTTCCATGCGTACAAGCGTCTCGCCACACAGGTGAATAGTTATCCCAGTCTGCCGTCCCAGTGTTTCCTGGTTCGCTTACGTCATTGAAAGAAAGGTCGTAATTGGTTCGCGTAAAGATAGCCAATACCCGAACGGAAAAACTAAAGCTTTGTCCCGCCGGATTGGCAAATGTCCAGTCTCTGGAAGCAGCATTTCCAGGGCCTAGGTTATTGTAGCCCCATAATCCATACTGGTTGGACATTGGGTACCCTGGTGGAACCTCGTCGGAGAAGTCGTGTGCAGTGTATTCTGCAGGTGACAAGGAGACGATTTCTACATACACACTATTGAGCAGACGGGTACTGATATTTTCTACCCTGACTCGACCACAGACGCGTCCAAGGGGGCAATCTTCATCATCTTCTTCGCCAACATATGAATATTCCGTACTAAAACGGATTTTCCCCGATTTTACTTTATCGAATCCCTGAGGCTGCATCCCCACATCGAATCCGGCCGAATTATCTGCTTCAATTTCGGTGAACGTAAGCTTTTGGGTGGTAGCATTCCACTCCCCTCGCCAAGTTCCGATCTTAGCCACCCCTGGCGCAAGGGGCGGAGCCTCCACCGGCCCCGCAACCTCCGGCCCCGACGGCGAGGGCGAACCAGGCTCCGAACCACAGGCCAGCAGCCCAAAACTTGCCGCGCCCAAAACTCCAACGAATATCGTTTTCAACAATTTTCCCATGGTCAAGCCTCCAACCCTCGCGATTCACCCGCTTGCAAACCGGTGCTCAGTGTATTCCGTCGAATGATTCCCGTCAACGTGCCCGTAACCAGGACACGACCATTTTTTCGATGCGGCCTCATGAGGAAAGATTCATCATCATCCCCCATGACCCACTATTTTCAATCGTGATCCAGAAACTCTAGCGCAAATTCGTCAAGCCGCAACCTCTCGCCCCGTCTGATTCCCTGTCGATATCCATCTATTTTCCATGTATTTCGCCCATGCTTTCCTGTCAGCATATTCCGTGCGTGGAAAACCACAATATCCGACACCTCGTTTCCCCTGCCCATCACAACAAGCAAGTCATCGGGGAACAAGCTATTTGTAATTCACCACAGACTCAACCACAAGCTTGTTCCACTCACGATTTTTGTATTCTATTACCCCATTTGATTGAACTATAGCGGACCAGGAAATGTCCGGGAGAGCAAAAAAGGAATATTTGTTCAATAGTTACGGAGAATATGCTGATCGGCTCACGGCCGCGCTACCCGCTAGCCAGGCGAACCAAGCAATCCAGCCAATAGCTGATAGATGCCTCATTTTTGCCGAATTGAATAAGGGATACGAACTGAGAATTTTTGGCGCGGGGAAAAATGAGGGGATGGCTCAGGGCAACAACCGGCACCGTAGGGGCGGGTTTCAAACCCGCCCGCACGCGCGAATGGCTCAGAGGTTGACCGTGACCGGTTTGCGTGGGCCGCAACCGTGAACGTGACGGTCAGCGTGACCGTGAAGGAAAGACCCGGGGAAATGGGGTAATCTCCCCAACAATCCACTCTCCCCCCCCTCAAGGCAGTTCCGTCTTCAACTCCAAACCACCGGTGAGATTGCCCGATCCAACCCCCGCCGGGCGAGAAGTCGTAACATTTCGCGGCCCCGAAGGGGTAGGGGACACCGACGACGACGCACTCTGCGGCTTCGGCTGTTCTCGCAATTCAATCCGTATCACCTCTTGCTTCCCTTCGAATCGCAACGTGCGCCACTGCGTCTCATACCCCGGCGCTTGCACACGAATCTCGACCGTCTCGCCCCGCAGGCCGTCGACCAGCCCATCGACCATCTGCCGATCTCCCACGAAAACACTCGCCCCCTGCACATTGGTCTCCACTCGGATCACCGCCGAAGCGTCGGCGGAAATCGCGGGCGCGTAGCTACCCACTGACCCCGTTCCCACAACAGGACCGCGGTTCCATACTGCCCAGGCCGCTATCGAAACGACGAACCCTACGGTTACCGCCAGCCCCACCAAATAGCTTCGCAGTCGCCGCTTTCGATTCAGTCCACCGCCTGACCGCGGCAACCGGTTCTGCTCCGACAGCACATCGTTCTCTTTTGCGTTGACCTCCCGATCACGAATCGTATCGGCGCCGAGCAGCTCGCCTTGCATCGACTCGGGCACCGCAAGCCGCAACGCTTCGAGATACTCCCGCGCCGAAGAAAAACGCTTGTCCCGCGATTGGCGCATCGCTCGAGAAACCACATCCGCGATGGGATCGGCCACGCCCGCCACCCCCCGCAACGACGGCGGCGATTGCGTACAAATGGCGATGATCACCTGTTCGTAATTGTCCCCGGAAAAAGGACGATGACCGGCCAGACATTCGAACATGATCACACCCACGGACCATAAGTCCGCGCGACCATCCAGATCCGCCAACCCCTGCGCCTGCTCGGGCGCCATATAATGGGGCGTTCCAAGAATGACTCCCTTTTGCGTGAGGGTATGGCACCCCAAGGCCCCGGTTCTGTCGGTGTTTTTGCAGATGCCGAAGTCCACGATCTTGGCAACCCACGACTCATCGTCGGTGCGGGCAAGGAAGATGTTTTCGGGCTTCAAGTCCCGATGCACGACCCCTTTTTCATGCGCGCGATGAAGGCCGCGAAGCACTTGCGCGGCCATCCGTACCGTGTCGGAAACCGATAGCGTGCCTTCCCGTTGAAGCCTTGCGCCAAGAGTCTCGCCGCGAAGCAATTCCATGACCAGATAGGGTCTGTTTTCGGCGATCCCCACATCGAAAACCTGGACCACGTTAGCGCTTTCGATAGCAGCAGCCATGCGCGCTTCTCGCTCGAAACGCTCGACCGCATCGGGTTGCGTGGCCGACTCGACATCGATGATCTTCAGGGCCACACGTTTTCCCAAAGCAAGATTCTCCGCCTCGTATACCGCCCCCATCCCGCCTTGCCCAATGAGCCGCAGGATACGGTACTTCGCATCGACCTCACGGCCGATCCACATCGCGGTGTCGTGGGTGGAACCCGTGTCTGTCATGAGGCCTCCAGGTTAGCGCATCGCTTCGGTATCCACCGAAACTTGCGATGACAAGAGGCCCAGATCGAGCTGCGAGCTTGCTCCGGTATTGATAGAACCATTTGAATTTATTGATAATATTCCGGTTCCGAGGTGCGGAGAGCGAGCTTTGATCTGGCGCGCGTGGCGAAGCCCCGCCTCGGGAGACTCGTTCGCATAACAATACACGCAACCATGGCCGCAGGTATGATAAGCGCCAATATCGCGGGCAAAAGCGCAACCACAGCCCTTGCGGGTCGGAGCCATTCGCATCGCCGAAGCAGGCACGGATGTGAACGAGGCGATCCATTCGGGATCGATGCAGCGCGCGGGCGCAATTTGTTCGGAAAGATCGGCTTCACAACAGGCAAAGACCGATAGCTTGTGTTGCTTGCCCACGGCGACGAGACGCGCGGCGAGACGTTTTCGCTGTTCGAACGAAGGGGTTTCCCATCGTTCGTATCCCGCTGCCTCGAGGGCCTTCAACCCCCGTTTGGTCGAGGGATATGGGTCGAGGAAACTGATGATGCCGCAGCGCACCAGAGGTGCGATTCGCTCGGCCAGTGAAGCAAAATGCGCTTCGTGGAAGTCCTCGTGATGCCGACTGCCCAGGATGATGGGATCGTATCGCCATACGGTGCGCGAGGGGCCGTATCGTTTGGCGAGTCTTTCGAATTGCTCGAGGACCGTATCGACATCGGGACCTCGTTGCTCCAGCGGGGGCCCATAGCCGGTGAGAGAGAGGTGGAAACAAGGGCGTAACCCACGGTCCTCCAATTCGGGAAAATGCGGCAACAGCCTTCGGTAATCTCGAGACCAATACACGACCGCGATCACGTCATTCGGGCGCAGAGACACGTCCAGCACTTGTCGCGGGTTGCGAGGATTTTTCACAAGAACGCGCCCCTCCCGGACGCGATGCATCCACCATGAGGAAAAAAAAGCCGGAATATCTGTTCGACGGCTTGCGCTGAGGATGAGCGGTGGCACGTTGCTCACGTTGACGCGATCAGAAACGAAGAGCAACTGCTTGCGATGAAAAGCCGGTATCTATGGGCGTATCGTTCGATGGGAGCGGATGGGTTGAAAGGTGGTTCGTTTGCCTTGCTTCGCGTAACGAGCGGCAGCTATGGTTTGCGCCATGCATGGGTTCGTGACTCTTCGGCCGTGTATGGCTGGAAACCCGTAATGACCTGGCGGGAGGGTTTGTCGGATGCTCAGTAGCGCGGCAACGCCCTACATCGTGTTTTCCATCGGCTTCCTCATCATGGTGGCCGTACTCGCCAATCGAATTTCCGGGCGCTTGGGTATTCCCACGTTGTTGGTTTTCATCGCCGTGGGGATGCTTGCGGGCTCCGATGGCCCTGGGGGAATTGAGTTCGACAACCCCGCGGTCGCCAACCTCATCGGCGTGTTCGCATTGGCATATATTTTATTTTCCGGCGGCCTGGACACCAAGTGGAGCAAGGTCAAAGGGGTGGCATGGCATGCGGCCGCCCTGGCCACGTTGGGAGTCGGCATCTCCGCGGCTTTGGTCGGCATATTTGCCTCCTACATCCTCGACTTCACGATCTGGGAAGGCCTGCTGGTCGGTTCCATCATCTCATCGACCGATGCTGCCGCCGTCTTCGCCGTTCTTCGCTCACGAGGCGTAAGTCTCAAAGGGGATGTGGCGCCGCTTTTGGAATTCGAATCCGGAAGCAACGACCCCATGGCTGTATTTCTGACCTTGGGGGTCCTCGGTGTCGTCATGGACTCCTCGCAAAAACCCCTTTGGCTCTTGCTTTCCTTCGTGTTCAGCATGACCGGCGGGCTGGCGTTGGGACTCGCTTTCGGATTCCTTACCTCCTTCATCCTCAACCGACTTCGTCTCGAATACGAAGGGCTCTATCCGGTGCTCAGCATCAGCGTCGTTCTGTTGACCTACGGAAGCTGCGAAATCCTTCACGCCAACGGCTTTCTTGCCGTGTATGTGGCCGGCATCGTGCTCAGCAGCAACGACATTCACCTCAAGCGCTATCTGATGAAGTTTCACGATGGCATCGGGTGGCTGATGCAGATCCTTTTGTTCGTCACCCTGGGCCTTCTCGTATACCCCTCGCAACTTCCCAGTGTCCTGCTGCCCGCAGTGCTCATCGCCACTTTCCTCATGTTTGTCGCCCGGCCCGTTGCCGTGTACTCGCTGATGATTCGAAGCCGATTCACGATGGCCGAAAGAACGTTGGTGGCGTGGACCGGGCTGCGCGGCGCCGTTCCCATCGTCCTCGCTACCTTCCCCCTGCTGGCTGGACACCCGAAGTCCAATATGATCTTCGACATCGTTTTCTTCGTCGTCCTGCTGTCCGCCCTGCTACAGGGCAAAAGCCTCATGATGGTGGCTAGATGGCTCGGGGTCGATGAGCCCCTCGTCGATCGACCGCAATCCCCCATCGAATTCGAACATCGAGAAGGCGTGGGAAGCGAAGCCCGTGAGATCGATGTGCCGCCTTCTTCCGCCATCGTGGGCAAACGGGTCTTTCAACTCGGACTGCCACCCGGTGTGCTCATCGTCATGATCCGAAGAGATCATTCCTTCATCGTGCCTCGAGGAGATACCTGCGTGCGCGCGTACGATACGCTGCATATCCTTGGGGAAAAAAGCGCCCTTGCGATATCCGAAGCGCTCGTCGAACAACAGGCTCCCCATCGAAGCGATGATCAAGATCCCCCTTCGGGCAGTTCTTCCGGTGACGCCGAATGCGAACGAGCCGTGCAGCAGGCATTGCCCATGATCGGATCGGACGCCAGCGCAAACGCTGTCTGATGTCCACGAGGCCATCTGTGGCAAGGCCTTGGAAAGCGTCGCTTTCATCCTCCCGGCATTCAAAAAAATATTCTGTAATATCAACTAGTTGCCTTGTGTTTCGGAACACGGGCCGATCACCAATAGGTGGTTGTGATGGTGACCGGTCCCTGGACGCGCGCCAGGCAAGCGAGTCGCTCATGGTTTCCGAGTGCTCCCTGCCGTTTCGCTTCTTGCTCGGGGCGAGTTACGGCACAAAGGTTGTCTTCTCCCGCCACGATCTGAACTCGACAAGCGCGACAGATGCCGGATCGATCACAAGAGGAGGCGAGGGGCAATCCCGCGGCGTGGCACGCCTCGAGCAAGGATGTGCCGTGGGATACTTGGATCGTGCGATGGGAAGGGATGAAACAAACGGTATACGCGACCATTCAGAAACTGGGGTTGGGTGGAGGGAGGCGCTGACAGGTCTGCGCGTTGCCGCGTCGATGGTAGATATGTGCCGTGCGACCATTGCGACCCACGATGGTTTCGACAAAGCAATATTTTTGATCAAGGTACGAGACGAGGGGGGGATAGCGGCGAATCCCGCGTCCGTGGATGGAATTGGGAACGTCGACGACGAGTGCCGGTTTTTCTGACTCGAGTTCTCGCAGCAATAGTTCTCTCGATCCTGGAACGACGAGTCGTTCCTCGTGTTCGAAGGATAGCCAATGGAACCACGGGACGATCCCCGCGGGGAAGGTGGTGAAAACGAATCGGGAGGCGGCTCGACGTTTGGAATTTACATAAATTTCGGGGGCAAATCCCCATACGAAGATGCTCTCGGAGGGCTGGGAATGCGCCTGAACGTACCGAGCGATCGGCTCCTCTTCGGGGTTACCGTAGAACTCTCCGGCTCGCCGCTGACCATCGAGCCATAAGGTGGTGAGAAGACGAAAGACGAAACTGATGCCAACGAAGCATGCGAGTACGACTAGATTCGATCGCAGGGGGCGTTGGAAGCGTATTCGTTCGATGGAGTCTTCGAGCATGGTGCCGAGCAGCAAGCCGAGCCAGGGCAACACCGGGATGAAGTAATGGTCCCAGAATCGGAAGGTACCGATCGCTCCCGCGAGAGCGAGCATCGTATGCAGTGCCGTGGTGGTGGGCAGAGCAGTCGATGAAAACGCGGTAGACCAGCGGTGATGGCTTGGTTCGAGTTTGGAGAAGAAACGAGCCAACGCCCATGCGATGGTCGAAAGGATGACAAGCAGCAGCGCGCCGTGTTCCCGCCAGAAAAGGAAAGTGGATTCCACGGCATAGCCCGCGGTAACGGGCTCCATGTAGACGCTTCGGTTGTAGGTGAACAGGTAGTAGGAAAAGGGTCTGAAAGCGTTAGAGCGAGCGAAATAAGCGGTGACCGCGAGGACGGGAGTCACAGCTCCGATGGCGAATGCCATGGCGGGCTGGAAGGGATGTCCTTTGGCGAAGGGCTTATCGCGATGGGCCATGCCATCGACGATCCACCATAGTCCTACTGGTAAAATATGTAGGAAAGTCGGTTGCTTACAAAGACCTCCCAGCGAGATCAGAAGACCGCTGAGTGCGGCGAACCATAGCTGTGACTCTCGGCGTGGGCCGGGTGTTTGCAGAGCCCAGGTCGTGATCAACGCGCCAAGCAAGACGAACGGCATGGCGACGAGTTCACCGTTGAAGCCAATGCCATCCTTGGGCTCCATGGCGTAGACGGTGGAGAACACGAAAGAGGCGCTTGCCAGAAATCCCGCTAGCGGCTTTCGGAATGCCACGCCGATGAGAAAGGCCAGCCAAAGCGTGAGCTGGGCGGCGAGCAGGGCTCCGAACCGCATCGCAGCCCACGAGTAGCCGCCGGCAAACCACTGAAGTATCGCCGCGAGCCAGTACAACATCGGGCCCCGATGACTGACGGCGTCGACATAAGGAAGCCATCGGCCATCGAGCATGCGCTGGGCGAAGACCGTGATATAGGCTTCGTCCCAGCCAGCCCAAAGGCTGTAAGGTACGGAAAACCATCGATGAACGCTGCCTAAGTGCAACGCGAGACAAAGGGTGGCGGCCGTCGCCAGTACGGTTCGCATGCGAAAAGAATCACGCATGGGCTGACCGTTTCGCGCAGGTGGTCCGCGATATTTCAAAGAGGTTGCGGCGAGGGGCGGCCACGGGCTTCATCCACCCTCGGGCTCCGCATCACCAACGCCGCCGTCGACGCCTGCACATGGATCCGGTACCTCCACGCGAGCCGCCGTGCCGATCGTCGCCTCCGAAGCTTCGAACGCGATGCCGACCGAAAGGGCATCACATGTGACCTCGGGGAGAATGGCACCGCTCGACAGCACATCCGCCCATGCCTTGGCGAACCCTTCGACCGTGGATGACAGGGGGTCTCCGGGGCACAAGCCGATGAATCGAAAACTGTCGATGGCGTCTTTGGTATCCATCCTGCCAGCGATGATTCCATCAGTCAGCGTCCAGTTGCCTTCCTGGTCCTGAACCAATTTGCCTGTCACGACGCCCCCTTGCACCACCAGAGGGAATGCGGTTGCGACGCCTCGATCGTCGGGAAACCAAAACCTCGTGTTGTCACGCAATCGAGCGACCACGTAGCCATCGCGCACATAGGCGGTTGAATCATCGAGCTTGGAATTACCGACGACTTGTTGTCCGACGGATTCGTTCACATAGTCGGATTGGACGAACCACGTGTCGCTTTTTTGCCAGCACTCATCGGCATTCCAACTCTTTTGCGTTTGGCAATCGATTCCTTTTAGCGTTTCGATGCCCGGGGAAGGATAAATATCGACACGCACCGTGGCGTCGTTGGGCTTGCCATTGTAGTCCGATATTTTGAACAACATATTGTAGGCGCCAACACACAGCGAACAGTTGAACGTGTGATCGTTGAGTCCAAAGCGAAGGCCAATATCATCATTGGTCGAAATGGCGTATTCGAGTTCGCCGAAGCGGTTATCGCGACAGAAGTTGCCATCGCCGGCTACGAGAGGGATGGGGGATTTGCAGGAGAATATGGGTTCGGGGGTGCTGCACGTGGGCGAGCGCGTACACGTTCCATCCAGGTCGAAGCCAATGTCCTGCCACGCGGTGGGACTCAGGTTGCCGTTGCGATCGAGAGAACCCAGACGCATGGAACGAACGGCAAAAACCAAGGGGGGGATAGGTTCCCCAGGATCGCTTTTCGGTCGATGTTCCGCACGAGGCATCGAAGCGGTGGCGCATTTGGTAGTCGGGTCGGTTCCGGACCACCATCCAACGCCATCGCCTCTGGGCATCGCACCGAATCCGCTCGCCCCATCCAATAGCAGGGATTCGTCGTAAACCTTGCAACCCGGCACCACAACCAGCGCGAAGGTGGCGAAGGCATAGAGCATCGCTCGATTCATAACGGACCTGGAGAATACCTTCTGGGCTCCGCTGGGCAAACGTCTTGGTTTGTGTGGGTTAATGAAGGATAAGTGCTCACCAAGGAGCCGCGATGAACGATCATGGTCACGGCCATAGAATACGGTAGCGGTCACGGTGCATAGCACGCGGCTGCGGTCACGGTCACCCACGTGGGGACCGTCGCATCTGGCTTTGCGGGTCCGCCTTGCCGCGGGGCAATGGGTCCACGAGGAGAGCGACGGCCTGGCGCAGCTTCTATGCGTTGCGGTACCTATCGAACTGGTGCAACTGGTTTTGTCGACAGCGTGGCACCGCTGCCGTTTCTCATGTGCCGTGACCGTTGGATGTGTTCTCCCTGCAGGAACGGTTTTCGTATCGTACCCATTCAGCTCCTGTATGTTGGGGTGCTGGGGTATGGAACTTGAATTCGAGGACTCGACGTTGGACGACGGTCAAGGTACAGAAGCGGTTGTTGGAAGACGAAAGAGGCAAGATGGTGGGGTTGATTTCATTGGACATTGGGTTTCGTGAATGAAGCTTCGTCGCATGATTCGATGGTTCAGCGTGCTGGGTTGCCTGTGGATGGTGTCAGGACCTGTGCGCGCGCAATCGGATGTCGACCCAGAGAAACTCCGGTTGGCAGCGGAAGAATACGATGCGGGGCGAAGGGCGTATAAGCTGGGGGATTTCGCCAAAGCGGCGACGTTATTTGAAAACGCGTATCGCGATGCCCCCAGTGCGCAAACGCTGCGTATGGCCATTCGTTCCCGAGATGAGGCGCGTCATCATGCAAGGGCAGCCACGTTGTGTGCGCTGGCGCTTTCCACCTACGGGCAAGATGCCGAAACGGCGGCCTTGGCGCGTCGTGTTCTCGAACAGCGCGCACCGCAATTGGTTCAAATGACAGTGCAGTGCAAACCAGCCTGTGCCGTGTTGCTCGATGGTCTGGTGGTGCAAGACGAAGAGGCGCAGCGGCTCGTTCTTTATGCGGGGGAGGGAATGCATACGGTAACCGCGGGCTGGAGCGGCAGGCGAAGCCTTTCCAAACAATTCGAAGGCAAGGCGGGCGAATCGATGAACCTTTTTTTCGAAGCGCCAGCGACCGAGCAGCCCGCATCGAAGCCACAAGTCGTTGAGCCGGAGAGGGGCGGTTCCGGTTCGGGAAAGGCTTCTCCCACGTTGTTTTGGCTTGGTACGGGGGTGACTGCCGTATTTGGGGGGCTGACGGTATGGAGTGGCATTGACACACTCAACAACCCGGGCCCCGATGCGGTTCGCGAAGCTTGCGTGGGAAAAGGAACGAGTTGCCCCGCGTACCAGCAGGGGCTCGATAATCAATCCAGGACCAACTACCTGCTTCTCGGCACGGGCATTGGCGTCGTGTCCGTAGCCGTCATCGGTTTATTTTTTACCGATTGGAATAACGAGGAGGCGTCGAACACGGCCGTATCGGTCACACCGACGGCCGACCCTTCTGACAAAAGCCTTGGGTTGTCTACAACCTATCGATTTTAAAGCGTTTTTAGCTCTGGCGCCCGAGTCTTCGATTCATCGAGCGCGGGTTCGCAAGGAGGGGTATTGGCGGAAACTCGACAAACTGGCAAAGACCCGGTAGTTGCATGGACTGCCCTGGATTGTCGGGGATTGGGTGGTTGGAGCGAAGTGAGGTTTGGCAGGGATGGGGTCGGGTTCGGGATGGAGGAAGCGGCTTTTTCGGTTGTATTTGCTGCCGTTCCGGCTCATGAAAACCTAATCATGGTAGCCAATCGTCCGTATCGATAGGAGTGCGTGTGGGCGAGCCGTCAGAGGTAGGAATCAGCGAAGTTACGAATCAGCGTGTCGAACGATACGAGCTGCTGGCGGAGCTTGCCGCGGGCGGCATGGCGACTGTGTATTTGGCGAGGCTTGGTGGCGCTGGCGGGTTTCAACGCCTTTATGCCATCAAAAAACTTCATCCGCATTTCGCCCATGAACGCGAATTCGTGGAGATGTTTCTCGATGAGGCGAGGCTCGCCGCTCGCATCCATCACCCCAACGTGGTTCCCATTCTCGAAGTAGGGCAAAGCCAAAGCGGTTTTTTCCTCGTCATGGAATATATCGAAGGCGAAACCCTAGCCCGATTGCTAGGGCGCACGTCGTTGCGAGAGGAACGAATTCCCCCGCGGGTCGGTGCGAAAATCGTTCTCGACGTTCTTGCGGGGCTCGAAGCGGCCCATAGCCTCGTCGATGATTTCGGAAAGCCGTTGCACATCGTTCATCGCGACGTTTCGCCGCAGAACGTCATGGTGGGGCTGGATGGGACCTCGAGGATCACGGATTTTGGTGTAGCGCGGGCAGCCACGAGGATTTCCACGACACGCGCGGGTCAACTCAAAGGCAAGGTTGGCTACATGGCGCCAGAGCAAGCGCGAGGCGACGATATCGATTCGCGGGCGGATGTTTTTTCCGTGGGGGTCATTCTTTGGGAGACGCTGGCGGGGCGACGATTGTTCAAAAACAAGCCCGATGCGCCCGATACGCACACCTTGCAACGTTTGCTCCATGAGCCCATTCCGACGCTTCGCGACATCGCCCCCGGTACTCCCGAAGCGATCGAACGCGTATGTTTTTCAGCTTTGGAAAGAGATCCCGATCGTCGCGTGGCCTCCTGTGGTGCTTTTGCCGAAGCTCTCGAAGCGGCCATGATGCAAAGCTGCGGTGTGGCGTCGGCGCGCGAAGTGGCGGCTTTCGTCGAAAGCGTGGCCGGACCCGAACTCGAACAGCAACGGGAAGCCGTGCGCAATTGGGTCTCCCGAAGCGATATCAACGTGCTCGACCCCCACGCCTTGCACGAACCGTCCGCGCCCACACCTTCCCGTCTCACAAGCCCCTTCGTACTCCAGAATCCCACGCCAAAAACTCCCCCGCCGCGAACGACCAACCTGCCTTTGATTCTGGTCAGTGTCGCCTTCCTCTTGCTCGCCATCGCTTTCGTAGGTGTCGTGATCCTGTTCCTGCGTGAAACCTCGCCAACCCATAACGCTTCGATCGCCGACTCCTCCGCCTATCCTGCGGCTTCATCGACCTCAGCCACGGAAACGGCAGCCCCTTCCCCTTGTGTCTCCGCTTCCGTTCATCCCCCCGACGTTCAACCCGCGGAGACGTCATCCGTTACTCGATCCACTCCCAAACGAGACCGCTCCCCCTCCACCGCGGATGCCGGCAAGTCGGAAACGACGACCAACGTCGAGGAGCCGGTGAAACCGACCACCGACTCTCTCGACGACCTCGACACCAATCCTTATCGACCGTGAATGACGCGAATCGTATCGAAATTTGCAGTTTTCTATGTCGGATTGCAGGCGGAGGGGTTGCTACTGCCCCTGGCCGTGCTCCCGCTATCGAACTCGTGCTAGCCACCCATGCCATTCGCGTTGTAGGCAGACTCTTGCAGTCGTGCTACACGTGCGTCTTCCCGTGGAACTTCGACCCCGCGGAGCCTGTGGCATGTAGGAGTGTCGGATGAACGACAAGCGCAACGACGGTTCCGACCATACGGAAGCAGAGGAACTCGAAAACAACGATGCCTCCGCATCGGTGACAGATGATGAACAATCGCAAGCCAATTCGTCTCCCTCCGGCTCTGACGCGAAAGATGTGAAAGTAGCTGAAAATAAAGAACAAATTAGTGAGGCGAACAACGAAGACGACGAAGACGAGGACGGCGACGAAGACGACGAAGACGAGGACGGCGACGAAGACGAGGACGGCGACGAAGACGAGGACGACGAGGACGAAGACGAGGACGACGAAGACGAGGACGACGAAGACGAGGACGACGAGCCGAAAAAGGCCAAAGCATCCTCGAAGGTCGTTGCCAAGTCAGCCCCCGCGAAGTCCAGTTTGAATAAAAAGGCAGCCAAGCCAATCACGAAGATGCCGTCGGAGATCCCTCTTCCGCCTCGCAACAATGAGATTGTCACGGGGTTGGTGGTGGCCATTGGCGGCTATATTGCCTTTTGGCTTGGCTGGAGCATCTACTCGTCTTCCATCGAGCAAAAGAACGTCAACTTTTTTAGCAACAGCGCCTGGGCATTTCTTGTCGCTTACTTTCTCATCGCTGTGGCGGCGACGTTCTTCGTGCGCTTCGAGCGTCGAGATCCGAAGGATGAAAAGAACAAAAAACCAAAGCTAGAACGTCAGGGATTGCTGCTCGCATCGCTGGTATGCGGTCCTTTTTATGTGGCGTATTGGTGGAAGGGGATCGAGCTTTGGGAAAAGATGTACGCTCAGGAGCGGCCTGGGATGTGGGTGATTTTCGTTGCGTTTTTTGCGTTCGTGACGTTTGGCATCGGCTACGGATTACGTCCACCCTCGGAGAACGAGGAGTTGCAACGACGTATCCCGGGGCGCCGTGTGCTTTTGATGGTGATGACGCCATTTGCCATCGTTTATGGGATGATTTATCTGGCGGCGTTCTATCCCCCATGGCCGTGAGCGGGGTGATTTCATGAGGGGTTAGGCCCTTCGGATTTGGAAGAGCGGGGGTCGAGAGGCTGGCTTGGATGCTAGCCTATCGAATGAGCGGGGCTGGTTGGTTTTTCTTCGAGGGCATCCCAGGCGGAGCCGCGGCTGAGCACCGCGGAAGCGATGACATGGCGAACGCCGCGGTCAGGACCCAGGATGGGAGTGAGGTGAACGAGCCAGGTGGCATTTTGGTATTCGAGGATATCCGATACCTCATGACCGGCTCGTGCGCGAAAGAATAGGGGGCCCACGCGTTCGAGCAGGGCGGGTTCGAATACCTGGTCGAAGCGTTTGCCGATGATTCGCTTGGGATCGATTTCGACCCATTGAAAAGCGGGTCCGTCGGCCACGACGAATCGCAATTCGCTGTCCAACAGGGCAACGAGTCCTTTGGGAAAGTGCATCGCCAGTATTCGGTAGGCTTCGAGCAAGCGTTGCAATTCCGCTTCCGTATCGGCCAAGTCCGTGACATCCCGAACACTGCCGCGGATGCCAAGAAACCGGCCATCGTCTCCTTGCACCGGTTGCCAAGACATGGACACGGATCGGGCACTGCCATCTCTGCGTACGATCCGGAAACGTTGGCTATGTCCTGTCGTGCCCGAATAGGCCGCGGTAAGGAGTTCCGTCACTCTTTTGCGGTCGTCGGGATGAGCCATGGAGTTGATGGTGATTCGGTTTTGGGTCAACTCATCGATGCTGTATCCGGTGATTCGTTGGCACGAAGGGCTGTTGTAAATGAAGTATCCTGCTGGATGGAGCCAGAATTCCCAGTCCACGGCGCAATCCGCAATCGTTCGCCAGTGAAAGTGCGAATCGCGCAGCTTGCGTTCGAGCAGACGACGATCCGTGACGTCGTGGCCTTCGACGAGGATGGCTTCGATGATTCCTTCGGCGCTGCGCAAGGGTTTACAGTCGAAATTCACGGTGATTCGTTTGGAAAGCGTTGAAATATCCACAAGAAAGTCCGCTTTCCGTCCCTGAAAGGCATCGCGTAATCCCACCGCGATATCCTCTTGTGCCGTCGCTTCAGACCAAAACGGAGCTGCCACGAAGGGGTGACCTACGCATTTCGAGGGTTCGACTCCAGTCTGTCGAAAAACGGATGGCGTTGCATAGCGAATCGTCCCGTCCCGACCTACGACAAACACGAAGGAGCATAGCCCCTCGAGAAGAGCGAATGCGGTTATCGACAGGTCTTCGGCAAGCGACACGGGATGTTCACCGGATTGTGCTGACGTTTTTGGATTCATGGAACGTGATGGGCCTTTCGAGTTCACGACGCGCATCACGGGAGCCAACGGGAGCATCGCCCGATGACTTCCCTTTTTCGCCCACGGGTTTTTGAAAAGGCGAATGCCTTTCAAGAACCGTGAGTTCACCATTGACGAGGTCGAAGCAAACCACAAGCCAAGAAGTTGGCAAGGGCGGATTTCGTGGGACGATGATGCGGTGCGACAATCGTCATCAGGGGGCTTGTCTCGAACGCATCATGGCCCAAGACAGCAGACATGCTCCAACTACGTAAGCGAGTGAATCGCATTCCCAGGTTTACCTTTCATGGGTGTGTCGTTACCAAGCATCGTTCGAAGAGTTGTCGCGGTTTGTGCCAGCCCATCAATGGAATCGGAGCCTGTGGGCGAATCGCTCCGCATAGCATGGTGAGTAAAATCCAGCTCGGTATTGCCGCGCACAAACGAGAGGTGGAACGTCATCGAGCCAGCGAAAACGCAAGCTAGTTCGAGGTGCCAACAACCGGCGAGATAGGGACTATCGGTCGGCTAGGATGCTGCCAAGCGCGGGATGCGCATGGCGTGTGGGGGGGTGCTGTCTTTGGTTTCACCGAAATCCCGATCGCACCTGCCATCGATGTTTCTTCGCGTGTGGAGAACGACTAGATTTTTACTGTTTTGAGCGGTAGCTTGCCGCAAACGGTAACGCCAACCTGAGGTGTTTTGGCATACCCGGGTTTCATGTCCTTCGGTCCCCTTTTCAAACAAAGGAAATCATCCCATGGGAAAGCTCCAGGGAAAAGCTGTTGTTGCCCAAGGTGGTGGCCCCACCGCCGTCATCAACCAAAGCCTGGTCGGCGCGGTTCTCGAAGCGCGTAAATACGACCATATTACGCATGTTTATGGTGCGCGGCACGGCGTTCGTGGAATCGTCGAGGAGGACTTTCTCGACCTTTCCCAAGCCACGACACACAACTTGGAGATGGTGGCGCATACGCCTTCGTCAGGTCTTGGTTCCACTCGCGACAAACCGGATGAAGAATACTGCGCCAAAATCTTTCAAGTGCTGCGCGCTCACGGCGTTCGATATTTCTATTACGCCGGCGGCAATGATTCCGCCGACACTTGTCGTATCGTCAATGAAAACGCCAACCGCGCAGGATATGAACTGCGCGTCATCCATATTCCCAAAACGATCGACAATGACCTTCGCGTCACCGACCACTGCCCAGGCTATGGTTCCGCCGCCAAGTTCGTCGTATCCGCGTTCGCTGGCGTGAACCTCGACAACGCCGCTTTGCCGGGCGTGTACATCGGCATCGTCATGGGACGACACGCCGGCTTTCTCACCGCCGCATCCGTGTTTGCCAGGAAATATCCCGACGACGGACCTCATCTCGTTTACGTTCCGGAACGCGTCTTTGATAAAGAGAAGTTCCTCGCCGCCGTCGACCGCGTGTATTCCAAATTCGGTCGATGTGTCATCGCGGTTTCGGAAGGGATCGTCGATGCCAGCGGACAACCCGTGATCCTCGGCCTTCGCGGCGATACCGAGCGCGATGCTCACGGCAACGTGCAGCTATCCGGCTCTGGCGCTCTTGGCGATGGTCTTTCCGACCTCATCAAAGAAAAGTTGAAGATCAAGCGCGTTCGCTCCGATACGTTCGGCTATCTACAGCGGTCTTTTCTCAGTGTCGTATCCACCGCCGATGCCAACGAAGCTCGCGAAGTAGGCGAAAAAGCTGTCCAATATTCCGTGTGGAATAACGTCGATGGATCGGTCGCCATTCGTCGAACCGGTGACTATTCGGTCGATTACTTCCTTACGGAACTCGAATCGGTGGCGAAACATACCAAGCATATGCCTGAAGAATATCTCGAAGGTGAAGCGGACGTATCCACGGCGTTCAAGAATTACGCCCGCCCGCTCATCGGCAACTTCCCGCATTACGAGCGCATTGCAGCCCCCGTGGTGGATAAGATCCTCGGCAAATGACCGTTCGCTTACCGTAGCGCATTCAAGTCGGCCACGAACCGGGCGATCTGTTCCTCCGAAAAGCCTTTTTGTTTCGCGGCTTCTTCCAACGTGCCCCAAATGGGTTCTCCACAGCGGATGCAGCGAATACCCTTGTCTCTCAAGTAGCCGACTGCCTCGGGAATCCATTGGACAAGGTCTTCGATGCTGGTGCTTGGGCTCACGACAGGATCAGACATATCAACTCCAGGGAAAGAACCAGATGATCGTCGGAGACTCCGGGCGCAGGAAGGATTCTACGGTTGGGGAGGACGCTCGAACGGACCGCCTTCCGGACGCAACGAAGCCCGTTTTCGCCATTCGCTCAGGCGAAATGTGTAGCGGTCCGCCACGCCATCGGAGTTTTTTTTCGTGTTCGTGCAGCAACGGAATCCCACCTGGTAAAAACGAAAAATCTCGTTGTGCGCCGTGGTGATGGGGCGACAGGCGGCGCGGATTGGACCCCAATACCCCCCTTTCAATCCCGAGATATAAGGCTTTTTACCTTCTGCCTCGACAGCCTCGAAGTGGTCCTCATTGATCACCCACTCGTCGACGTTGCCCGTCATGTCATGAACCCCAAACGGGCTTACGCAACCTTGCAGAACCCCGCTTTCTACCCGCATGTCCAACCGGGCTACCTCGGCTCCCACTTCCCTAGGACGAGCGAACTTTTCGAAAATCGGTTCCGGGGATGGACGGGGGCGATCGAAGTTGCATACTCGCCGATCGCGCACGGAACCATACGGATATGGATAGCGTTGAACGCCTTCGCAGGCAAACGTCCATTCGCTTGCCAAACACAGACGCTTCCCCTCGATTTCACATGCGCGCAACGCATCGTACCAACTCACCATCACGGCTGGCTTGACTCCGACAAGGTTGGGGTATTCGTACCGGTCGATACAAAAACGTCTATAAAATCGATGGCCTACGCAGCGACTCTCGCCGAAACGCGCGCAGCGTCGAACGCCGCCTTCGACCCATTGCAAGCAGGGTTGCACCAGTCCGGGGCAGTATTCTCCTTCGATGAGAACCATGTCGGCTGGACAGGATGGCTCCTCCTCCGATAGCGGTGTCACGGGATCCGCTGTCCGTATCGGGTTGGCTTGCAACCCATCGGGAAGCGATGGGCTCGGTGCCGGCGGATACGACGAAGTGGATGCGGCGTTGGACGCGCTGTAGGCCGAGGTGACGCTGGCTTCCATAGCCGAGGCATCCACCTCGAGGCGGCCCGTCGACGGAGAATGGCAGGCCTCCATCCCCATCAACAGCAACGCAATCCTTCGATCCCATGCCACAGGCGCGTCTTACGAAAGGCCGACACTCGGGTCAATCTCCCCATGACGACGAAACGGTTTTCACGAGGCATGCAAGCGCTGGGAGCTACGATCGCGATGCCCATGCCCGCTACACCAGCGGTTTGCCGTAGGTATTGCCAATTGCGACCTATACGTATTAGGATAGTTTGGAAAAGGAGCTTCGATACGAAGTGTTTTTCGAAATTTACATATAGAATACTTAAAATGAGGCCACAACTATACAAATATGTATAGACAATGCAAGAGCAGATTCGGTTTCGATCGTCTATTTCTGTTTCGAGCCTTTGAGCTGCTCGCAGGCGGGAGGATGGCGAAAGCGGTCACAGGCTTCGACGAGCCATCGTCGTCCCTCGGCTGTGGTGGGATGGCTTCGTGTTGCGGCTTGCATACAAGCTTGTAGGTCTCCAAGCTGGCAGGCCCTTCCCAGAAGTTGAATGGAACGCTCGGCATCGCCGGTGGTTTGCGCGGCTCGCAGGCAGCCCGCGCGCACGTTCATTGCGCAAACTCGTTGAAATACCTCCGCCCCTCGCGCCGTCGAATCGTGTTGCTCTTGCTGCACCAACCATTCCCCCAACGCCAAACAACCTTGCCAATTGGGATCCGGGTCCGCGCAAGAAGCAACCGCGTACGCCACCCCTTGCGCCGTTTTCCCTTGTGATTCCAATAGCTTGAAGGCTTCGTAACAGCTTGCCCGGTGCCCCCGCTGGCATCCCAAAACCCAGGCGTCGAAAGCACGCAACCCCAGAAATCTCTCATCTCCCGACGTTGCCGCAAGCCCCCACGACCAACACCACGACGCCATTCCTCCTTCACAGGCCCGACGCCACGCCAGCATCCCATCAGGCGCCGGTGATTCGGAAAGCAAAGAAAGATCAGCGTACAAGGCGCAGGCCCGCGGACTGCCAAGCCAACATCCTCGTTGCAAACGTGCCGTGTCTGGCTTCTGGCCTTCACGATGACAAGCCGACGGTACCCCTGCCTCACAAGCGCGATCCAGCAACGAATCATCGATGGGCTTCGATAGTCGAGCGCAGGCATGAGCATCGCCTTGCTCGCATTGGCGACCGCACCCATCCTGATTGCTTTCGGTGCATTCACTTTCCAAACCGTGTTTCGCGCAGAGCAGGCCAGTCCATCGCAGGCCTTGGGGACAAGCATCGTTCGGTGGCGGAAGCCGTTCCGACCAGGCCTCCGGCGGGCGGGCAGCAGCAATGGCTCGAAGCTGAATCTGCACCGGTTCACAGTCGTTTTGCGCGGGATCCGTGCAAGCCGCCACCGTCGGAGGTCCCGGGGCTTCGTCTTCTCCCATCGTCGCCGAACCAAAATCGATTCGAACCACGAAATGAGTAGCGCTGCCACAGTCTCCCCGAAGTTCGTCGCGATATACCCCTTGCAACGACGTGGAGGATACGCCGCTGCGGACCACGGAAATGGGCATCGACTGCTCCGCGGAAAGCGACGAACCACCCTCGAACCAGGGCAGGTTGGGAGCATCAGACGGCGTCACCCGCTCCCTCCCCAATCGCGGCGACGTCGGCACGAAGACATAACTGCCAGGAACGTGGCAAGCGTCCAACAGGCGCAGACCATCGCCCCCATACGACACCACCATGACGGAATCGCCTGTATTCTTGCGAAACGACGCGCGCAGGGAATCACGGGCCCCGATCAGAAGCGGGGCGAGAATGGCGTCGTCGAAACGGGAGCGCGATGGCGTGGTGGAACCAGAATCCATCGATGGCGCAGCAGGGGTTGGCGCTGACATCGACGATGCCGCCGGAAGGCAATTTCCCACGCCGAGTATGCCCACAAACAAAATACACAGCCGCATGACTGGCTCCACGATAGATGAAATCCCACCACGATGGGGCGGTTCGAACGCACCTGCCAGCCGGCGGTTTTCGAAATCTGTGAAACGTCTGTAATATATTGAATTAATTGCTGATTTTGTGTCCACCCCCGTGGTGAACGGCAGAACATCCCATGCCGAAAGCACGGTTGCCCTCTACCGATATCGACGCCGCAATACCACACCCCACAGACCAAGCAACGCAAGCATTCCCCCCACACCGCCCCGCGCGGGTGCGCCCACGACTCTGCAGCCGCAACCATCGTCGTTACCGTCGCTTGCGTCCGTCTTGCCTTTTTCGTTCTCTTTTGCGTCTGTGGCTCCGTCTTGGTTCTCCGAGACGTCGGCATCCTCGGATGGTTCCGAACCCGCATCCGGCTTTTCTTCCGAAGGCTCGAGGTTCAAAACCACATAGTCGCCGTCGCGTTGGAAAGGCGTGTCCTGGCCGTTGACGCGCACCGAAGTCACCTGCGGCCCAAGCACCCGAAGCACGGTTACGAATTGCACCTGGGCTGTGATATCCATTCCCTGGTTTTCCGAGACATAATCCACTTGCAAGCCCGGCAGCGGCGCCTCGGAGACAAGCAACGGCAAGCCCTGGGTCAATGCCGTGGCTTCCCCCACCACCAGACGCAGCAATTCGTTGCCCTTTGTGCGGATGAGACACGACGATCCATCACAAGACGCATCGCCGAACGTTCGTTCCGTCCCCGCCTTTCCTTTTGCCAGCACGAGTGCCGTATCGATGAAATCATCGGTGGAAGCCCGGTACGCCAGGGCTTCGTCCTCGGGTGCCGCATCCGTGGGCAATGCCGCGAAATCCTTGATGCGCGGCTGCTCCGCGCCCGGTTCCAGCAACGAAAGGAAGGTGGTATCCTGCCCATGACGCCTTGCCATGACGAAGGGGACAGGGACTAACAAGTTCGGTCCCAGCCCTTCTCCCGTGACCACCGTGGTGGAAGGGTCTGCAAGCATCTGGACGCGCAGGGCACGATACGGAACCTCGAAATCCGTGACCTGCTCCGGACTGCCTCCGTCGAAAGATACGTGAACATCATCGACCCAGATCGCTCCCGCGCTCGCCCCTCCTGCTTGATAGGTCAATTCGAAAGACACGTTTTTTACGGGTGTATCCAATACTCCATCGTTATTTCCAAGGTAGTGGGACCAGCTTTCTACCTCCGAAACCTCGAAGGATTTCCATCCCTTCCAATCGATAGACCCGAGTTTTTTGACGAAACGTTCGTCCGTGGCGTCGTTGACACGTACGCCGAATCCGTGTTTCGAGCCATCTCCGTAGACCCAAAAGCGCAGGGTGTCAGGCTTGTCCTGGACCGGCTCGAGGGTGGGCATGGCGTAGAGCCCGTAGCCCGTATTGGCCTGGAAATCATACGTCATTTTTCCCGACCAGCTCCCTTCGTGGGCCTGTTCCTTGCTAGACGAGAAAGAAGCCTTGACGGAGGTTTCGCTGCCCCACACCGAGCCGATGTTGGAAGCAGAAGGCTTTTGCTCGAAAGCCACCCGCCAGGTTTCGCTGGTTTCCGTGCTTTTTGCCTTGGAAAGGTGCTGATAGCCGTGTTCCTTGGGAAACTTGTCGTAGGCTTTTTGCGCAAGATCCGTGGCTATTTCGCCTGGGGAATGCAAGATCCAATCGATATCATGGCTCGAACCATCGCTCGATTGGACATGGAATCGGTCGACCAGGTATTCCGGGGCCAGGACCATGGTTCGCAACAGGTCCACCGTAGGTTCTGACGGTTTTCCATAGACATTTCCCGCATCCGCCGCGGCGATGGACAGGCCCGGAAGCCCCAAAAACCGATGTAGATTGCCGGTGGCTTCTTGCTGCGATTTCGTATCCACGACAACCGTGTTGTGGGCGACTGTCACTTTATCCCAGGTGGCGTGGGTGGGCGCCGCGTACGATTGCGTGCCCGGATCCACAGCCATGGTCGCGCCGTTGGCGTAAAGTACGAATCCAAGCTTGTCATAATGTCCGTGCCACCCCCCGTGAGGACCGTAGTCGAGAGCGATATACGTTGCTTCCGCCCCTTTTCCAGAGCGCAACACCGCATAGCCCGCATCGGGGAATAATTCGCTGGACAGGGGGCTCGTCACGCTTTGCGGAAGGTCTTTTTCACCCCAATACAGCGCATAACGGCCTCGGGTCCGCTTTCCGAGCACTTCCAGGTAAATGGGGTCTTGGTAGACTTGCCACGCCATCTCGAAAAACCGATCGTTCGAGATGAGATCCGCGCTCCCAGAATCGTTGAACGGCGGCAGCGTCCAGTCCGGCATGGCAAAACGGATAGGAGCCCGGAACATGGATTGAAGCGCGGCATCGCTCAACAGGTCGTAACCCCCCTTGGTCGCCATCCGCGCCAATTGCATCAACGGATCCAACGCAAAAAAGTGGTATCCCCAAGATCCCTCGTACCAAAACCCGTCCGCCGTCACGCTGGTTTTCATCTGATAGGCAAACCCATCGGTGGGACTGCGGATGGCCTGCGCGATGAGCACCGGGTCTTGGATCGCAAATCCCACGGCTCCGAGGGCCGCGTTATGCCACGACTGCCAATTGCTTTCCCCCGCCGGATGACGCTGAATGACCGCCACCGCATGACGCAACAAATCCTGTTCGATATGATCCTTCAACCCGCTCGTCATCGCCGGGCAATTCGCCACCATGTCATACGCCCACGCCATCGGAAGCAACCAGCCCGCTTCGTCTAGCGTTTGCGCCAAGACGCGAGCCCCGGAGCCAGCCTGCTTCTGATGGATGTCATGAATGGGATACGAATCATACACATCCGCATACGCTTCAAGAATCTCCAGGGCGCTTTGACAATACCGGGCTTGCCCCGTCATGCGCCAGGCAAGTCCCAAATCCGTCGCGTATTTGGCCAAATCTCCGTGCATCCGCCCGTAAATGACCTGATCGTAAGGCCAACCCGTGAATTCCTGACCGTCGACCGGGCATCGATGATGCTTGTCTTCATATTTCAGATTCACTCCGTGGACGGGACATACGTACCATAGCGACCATTGCCCTCCTTCCGGAGGAAGGGCCCAGGTGGATAGAAAATACTTTTTTTCGTAGGCTTCCGGCCACCCCTCCGCCTGATTGAGGATGCTTGCCCGCGCGTTCGAAGCCCAGGCCTCCGACGCGCTCCACGCCTCAATCCTGGCAAAGTCCTGTGCGTCGAGAAGTGTGCGAGGCGGGTCCCGCTCGACCAGGGGAACAGCCCCGTCAAGCTGCACACCGTCGATCGGAAGCCCTTGCTCGGACACGACCATGAACGCCGAATGAATGTCCAGGAGCGTGGTGCCGGAGATCGCTGACGATGGCACGGTCACTTGAGCCAATAGGGTTCCGGACCCGTGAGGGCTCAGGGTCAGCGAGGATGAATCGAGCGAGGAAGAAAAGGGGTAGGAGGAAGGATAATCAAGTGAAAACGATAGGTTACGTGACTTTCCAAGCCGTTCTTCGAGCCCCACTTCGAAACGGTATTCGAAATCGTTTCCCTTCCAGGATGGCCGCATTTTCACCGAGGAAATGACTCCCGTGCCGAACGACAGGCTGTCGAGAATCAACAAGGTGTCATCCTTGGGGTCCGTTCCCCAGCCCCCGGCATGCAAGGAAATATAATTGATGTGGTTCCACCCGAGGGGATTGCGAGACACGCCGAAGCTATCCAGGGGGATTCGGATGAAACGCCATCCCGTCCAGTCGATGTAAATGGATTTGGAATAATAGTCCCACCCCTCGTGGTCCGCGGCGTTTTCCGAGTCAAAAACAAGGGTGATCTTGGCGTTGTTCGCTACGGCCGAGTACACCCACATTTGAAAGTGTTTTTCACCGGACACATCAAGGGGTGTGGCGAATACCTTTTTCGCGGTGGAATGGTTGACATGGTCCTGCCAACGCCCCGCGCCTTTGCCATCGTGAACCTCTTTCGTCTCTGCGACCAGTCCAGTCCAACCAGAGAAGTTCTCGAAGTCGTCCACCACGGTATCAGCTCGCGCCACGGCCGTGGCCGTCAACGCCGCAAAACCTGCCGTGGTCGAGATTAAAAGACGCTTGGTTTTCATGGTTATCCCCATCACGTCGCTACGTAGATGAAGTAAGATAGCAGGTTTACAGTCGGAGTGGAGGTGTAACCGACGCTTCGAGCATGACTGTGGCTTCGTCGAGCGCGTAGCGCGAAATCCAGAAGTTCGCTCGCGGCGGGGGCAAGGGTGTGTGTTTGCTTACGACAGGGCTGGCTTGGAGCGGTTTTCACCACCGGGCCTTCGGGAAGTCCGAATGCCGATTGAACCTGGGGACCAGGTCCTCGACAGGAGCGGATTGTTCCTCCGACGGGTCACCGGGAAAGGGTTAGCGAAGGTCGCTAGGCTGGCTTTCGGTCATCCGAATGGCCTCGTTCGAGCCTGCTAGCCGTTTGACTGCTCCTGAGACATGGACGGCAGCCGTTGCGCCATGGATAGGACGCCGTTGCCATGACCTTGCCATCTCCTTGTCACGCCATGGCGATAGGCAGAATAACGTTGACCCCAAAACCCAACGCTCATCCAGCGTTTCGCTTACGCGAGGTAGTCACGAACCAAGGGGTGCTTTTCTCCGTAATTCGTGAGTGTCTCACCGCTGCCTTCTCGAAACTCCACCGCCCCTGCCCCGGTCGCTCCGCCCCCATCGATGCGTTTCGAACGACCGAGACCCCCTCCGTCACATACTCCAATAGCAGCGCGTCGAGTTCATTGAGAGCAGGAGGTAGGGTTGAACGTTGATTGCTCATTTCGGTTCGAAATGCAAAAATACGTGAATCTCTACCAAGCAAACCCTATGCCTCAGAAAGTGTCGTATTTTCAGCTAGTTAACATAACACAATTTCATTGATGTTTCATTAATGAAATCCAAACGGAATTCCGGTTCCAACTCTGTGACGTGAACGCCGTGAGTCGCCGAAAACGCCAAGCCAAATCCGCGGCACCTGCCCCTTGCAGCCCCTCCGAACCACCGCGGGCAAAACTAGGGGAGCGCCACGCGCTTGTGGGGTTTTTCCTTCTTACCGTGGTCTTGCGATGGATATATTTCGCCACGGCCGATGGGCCCTCCTTTGCGGACCCGCTCATCGACGGCGATTATTACGATTATCTGGCAGACCGGCTTTCGAGAGGGCAAGGGTTCGAGCCGGGGCCGTTCTGGCAACCCCCCTTGTACCCCATCGTGCTCGGACTTTTGTATTCCGTGCTTGGGCACGACCTTCTATGGCCTCGGATCATGCAATCGCTGGCGGATGGCCTGACCGCTGTGCTCGCCGTGCAGATCGCCTCGAGGGTGCTTGGAAACGCACGATGGGCCCTGGCCGCGGGGGTGCTGGTGGCCCTGCACGGAACCCTGGTTTTTTATAGCGGGGAGATCCTTCCCACCCAGCTCGCCATCTTGGCCTCTACCGTCGCGGTCTGGCAGGCCACCAGGTCCTCGCGAACCATGAAGACGGCAATAGGAAGCGGAATTGCCGTCGGGTTGGGGGCGCTTGCGGTCGCCACGACCATGGTGTTGCTACTTCCTTTGACCTGGTTTTGGATGAAGGAAAACCAAAAGCAAGGGCTTGGTCTATTGGCCGCGGGACTTGTCGTGGTGGGGACGGCCACGGCTGCGAACGTTTTTCGCTCCGACCAATGGGTCCTCATTTCCGCCAACGGGGGAGTCAACCTCTATCTCGGCAATGCGGAGCGCGCCAATGAGTTGCAAGCCATTCGGCCGGGCGGCGCCTGGGAGGCCCTGGTGAATGAACCCGTCGATGCCGGAATCACAAGCCCCTCGGGACAAGACGGATACTTCGTTCGCAAAGCCCTGGGCTGGTGTGCCTCGAGCCCCGCATCCTGCCTCGGCGGATTGGCCTGGAAAGCGCGTCTATTGCTCAGATCCCAGGAAATCCCACGCAACGAAAGCGTCGAGGTCGTTCGTCATCAATCCCCCGTTTCCTCCGTCTTGCTCGCCCGTGTCGGTTCTTTTGCCTTGCCTCACGCCCTTTTGCTCCCTTTGGCCGCCGCTGGCATCGTCTACGCCCTTCGAAAAAAACAAGCGGCAGCAACCCTTGTCGTCTGGTGTACCCTCGCTCTCGGAGCCATGCCCGTTCTGTTTTTTGTCACGGGCCGCTACCGAACCGCCATGGCCGCGATGCTATGCGTGTTGGCCGTCCTCGGCGCCCATGGCTTGTGGACTTTGAAAAAAGAGGCGTGGCGAGAGGGGCTTGCCGCGTTCGTGGTCCTGTTTGCCGCTGTCTGGCCCGCTCCCTTGCCCGTCGATGCCGTCTCCTACGAAGCAGAAATGCATTATGCCGTCGGTGGACGTCGCGCCAGGCTCGGCGACGACCCGCAGGCAGCCACCCATTGGCAGCGCGCCGTGGCTTTGCGTCCGGATTACCTGGAAGCCCACTTCAATTTAGGATTGCTTTACGTGCGCCATCAGCAATGGTCGAAGGCCATCGACGCCTTCCTGTTGGTGCTTTCCATCGATCCGGACCATGCCATGGCGCGAGAGCTGATCGAGGAATGTAAAAAATATCAATAAATACAATTGGTTATGTTGCAGTGGCTCCGTGGGGCCTCCGCCTATTTGGGCACGGCGGGGACGACGACCGTATTGATGGGAGCGATATTGCCTCCCGCGGGGTAGGCGTAGGAGGCGAAGGAATCCAGACCCCACACCATGAGTCCAAAGGGGCCATCGCTTTGCGCGGATTGGGGGCCGTTGGTACAACCGGCCACTCCGTGGGCACTGCGCACCAGGTCCACGTTTGCGATTTCGAATTCACCCGATGAGCCGACGGGCTGCCAGCCAGACACCACACCCGAGCATCCCACGCTCACCTCTTTGAATCCGGACGGGGTTTTGACGCGGGTCAAGACGAGATTGGTGGTGCCGTAGGTGGGGTCGGTGAAGAAGATATAGCGAGAGAGGAATTGGGCGGGGGGCAGGATGTTGACGTATTCTTCGTCGCCCAGGCAATTGTACTCGGCCGACAGAGAGGCCGGATTGATGCCGGGGCGGCTTCCGCCATGCACGAAGCAGCCTGTCATCATTTGGCCGAGGTAAAAGGGGTGGTCTTCATCCTGGCTGCTGACGACGAAAGGTCCCGTGGCTTCGAAATCCACCATTTGTCCCACATCGAGGGTGGTGGGGGCCCCTGGCACGGGTGGGTCGAAAGTGAGGGATGTACCCGCCACGGCGCCGACGATTCGATAAATGATGGATTCTGGCTGCAAATCAGCGCGTCGGGTGGTGTAAGGAATTCCTACGTAGCGGTATCCGAGGGCGGCGACGGGTGGAATGGCTTGATGGCCGGAATCACATCCTCCGCCTTTGGAACTCATGCCTTTGAGGCAGAGGTAGCCGTTTCCTCCGGTAAAAGCGACGGGTTTATCGGAAGAAATGATCGTTCCGCTCATTTCCTGAGAGGGCTCCCACTGAATGAATTCATGTTGTTGCAGTGTGAATTGGGTGGGTTGGTTGGCGGGAGCCGCGGCGACTCCGTTTCCTCCCGGCAAGGCCACCCTGGGAAGCACGGTCACGGTGGTGTTGTTTTCTTTGGCGACGATGGTTCCGTATTGGGGGCCTGGTCCGCTGGGCGGATTGAGCATCTCACCTAATTTGGGAACGACAGCGACATAGTTGGTTCCCCAGGCGCTTGTCGGGAGAAGCATTTCGGCGCTTGGGAGAAAAGAAGCCGCGCCGCCGTAGGGGTGGATATCGTAGGCGCTGACGGGGGCATCGGTGGTGATATGCCAGGCTTGCCCTTTTCCGGTTCCGTGGACTGCGGTGGCCCACGGGTTCGCGGCAGGCACGGGGCAAACCAGGGACATACCACCGTTTTGCGAAGATGGATCCGAGGACATGAACAGTACGGCGACCTGGTCTTGGGGTAAACCCGTGGCGGGGACGCTTTCCCAGGACGCTGGATTCGGATTCGTGCTGGGAATGCGTGCGAATTGCGTGACGGGAAGAGACTGCCCCGCGTACGTAACGTTGATCTGGACAGGCCTCGGCCAGTTGTTGGCGATGAATACGGCGAAACAGGGTTGCGTAATGAGGGGCATGAACGATGGTGTGGGAACGACGAAGTCGCAGCCTACGTTTCCTTGGCTTGCCGCGGCAGCTTCGCAGGGGGCTACGCATTTTCCTCCCGCGCATCCTTGCGATGGGGCACAGCTTTCGAGCACCGTGCCGTTGGCATCGATGACGTTTTGCAGGTCAGCACTGCATCCTAACGTGGGAGGTGGAGAGTCATTGCTGGCATCGATGTAAAACGTGCCACCGCCGCCATCCACGCCCGATCCGCCGCCGGAACCGCCTCCCCCATCGGTTTTCCCCGACCCCCCGGCCGAATTCACACCGTCCGAATCATTGGCAGAACAACCCCCGGTGGCTACCAACAGGGCACCCACTACCGCACGCACGATCCATGAACCCATTTGTCACCTCACCGCGAACGAGTCTCCATGTCGATTGTAGCGCAGGGGCGGGCGAGCAACGTGGATAGAATGCACAGACGGCGGCGTCCGTGGATCCTCCGGATCGGCGCTGTCGAAAATTTTCTAGTAAATCTGATGGGTTACGACTTGCCCAGGATGCCGAATTTCTTTCCCACGGCCTCGAACGCTTCGAGCGCGCGTTCGAGTTGCTCTTGGGTGTGGGTCGCCATATAGCTCGTGCGAAGACAAGCTTGCTTGGGTGGCACCCCAGGACTGATGAAGGGGTTGGTGTATACGCCGTAGTTGTCGAGCAACTCCTTCCACACCATGATCGTGCGAAGATCTTTGCGTACGTATAAGGGGATCACCGCCGTTTGACTATGCCCCACATCCCATCCCATCTTGATGAGTTCCTCACGCATGAACGTAAAGTTTTTGCGTAGGTCGTCGATGCGCCAAGACTCTTCTTGCATCACTTCCAACGCCGCCATGGCCGCCGCCACATTCGGTGGTGCCGCACTCGCCGCAAACATGAAGGATGATGCAAAATGTTGAATATATTCAAGGACTTTTCGTTCACCCACCAACCAGCCGCCAATCGAAGCCAGGGATTTGGAGAACGTTCCGCCAATCAAGTCGACATCCTTTTCGATATCGAAATAAGCCGCCGTGCCGCGCCCTACGGGACCAATGACCCCCAGCGCATGCGCATCGTCGACCATGATGCGCGCGCGATGTTTTTTCGCCACCTTGACCAGCTCCGGTAGATTCGCGATCTCGCCCTCTGCCGAAAATACCCCATCGGTGACGACGAACGCGCCGGTGTTTTCGTCGAGGCTTTCGAGTTGACGATCCAACGACTCGGGGTCGTTGTGTTTGTAGCGAAGCATGCGCGCGCCAACGGCCACACCCAGTCGGACGCCATCGTAGATGGAGGCGTGGTCGCTGCGATCGATCAAGGCGACGGTATGTTTGTTGGAAAGCAGGGCCGACAAGGAGGCGATATTGACTTGGTAACCCGTGGTGAACACGAGGGCTGCTTCTTTTCCGTGGAAAGCGGCAAGCTTCTCTTCGAATTCCTTGTGCAGTTTCATCGAGCCGTTGACCAGGCGCGACCCCGTCATGCTCGTGCCGTACTTGCGGATGGCTTCGAGCGCTGCTTCCCGCACTTTCGGATGCGTCGTCAAACCAAGGTAGTTGTTGGAGCCGAGCATCAACACGCGACGTCCTTCCAACACGGCTTCGGGGCCATCGTTGAAGTCCAGAGGGCGGAAGTAAGGATACACACCCATCTTGCGCGCGTTGTCCGCGGCCTTGAAATCGTAGCACTTCTGGAAGACGTCGCGACCCGCCTGACCGGCCAGCGATGTACGCTCCGCGATTTGATCCGCGAGCTTCTGTTCATCCACCGTCGCCGCGGATGATTCTTCTTCCGGCCCTTCCTCTCTTGTTGGCTTTACGACTTTGGAAGGCTTTGCTGGACGCGCCATCATGGCGTCGTCGGGCATCATCGATGGATCCATTTCGGGAAGGTCGTAGCCATGGATCAACACTTGCCAGGCTTCCGCTGCTTTTCCAGCCGCCGCGCGAACACGACCCGGCGCATCCATGACCGTATTGGCCACGCGCATGACGCGATCATCACTCATCCATCGAAGAATGGGACCGGTTTCCAATACGCGTTTGCCAGAACTAAAGACGATGCTTTTCCAACTCATGAAGCTTATCCATTGAGTGAGTGGGGCGGCATGGCCAACCACGACGATCCACGATTCAGCGGCGGGAAGCTAGGCAACGGTGTGGGCGGCTGTCAATCGAGGCAACGGATGTTGTCGTGATCGTCGTAAGATCGGAAGTCAGGTGCAAAAACCATTTCGCAGCGAGCAGGATCGATATCGACAGCCCATGGCCTCGTTTACGAATCGAGGGGGATCACGTCCAACGAGCCAATATCCCGATGGAAATTCGCATCCCGCGCCCCATCCGGTCCTCCACCGTCCCTTCGCTTATCCCCATCGGTCGTGCCCCCATCCGCCTCATGCGCATCGGCCTTCTCGTCTCCAATATGATCTTTTCCCGCGTCTTGATGACGCCCAGGCACCGACGCGGGCCGAATCGGCGGCCAAGGAATCATGAAGCTTTCTCCCGTCGCCCGGTCCACGAATCGAGCGCGCGATGCACGAGGCGTGTCTGGTAACATCACCCGATACGTCACCGTGGCTTTGCTTTCGAAACTCGGTGGGGCTTGCATCGGTCGCGGCTTGCCCGCGAGTTCGTCAGCACCGATCAAAGGAAACTCGAAACGCACGCGCTCGATGACCGTCGGCCCACTGAGCAATTCGACCGCGTACCGTCCCATGCGACGAGCGGTCACCGCGGGTCGAGCAAGCACAACCCGCCGCGCATCGAGCAGCCGAACCTTTCCTCGTTGGTATTGCAGCGTGAGCAACCATTGAGAGGCCGAGCGAATGGGCGGAGGGTCGGGCGCATATCCCACGTTGGGCCGCGCGCTCGCGCTACCGGAGCCGGCCGCCGCATGCTGCCCTTGGGCGATCGCCAACGACGAAACCGCAATTCCCGAAACGAGCAGGACCAACCCTGCACACCACCCACCATGTCGATCGAAACGCTTCATCCTTTGATCCCGCAAGTCAGCACGCAAAGCTTCCCACGATCGCTGTGCTACGTCGAGCCCATGTCGACCGACAAGGGTTGCCACGCACGGTTCCAGCTATCCGGGTGACCACCCGCTCGAGACCACCATCGCATCAACACTTCATCCATCGGAGCTTCCACATGCCAAGGAGTTCCATCGGGCCAAGCAATCTTCACCCACGCCGCATGCAGCGCAACGCGATCGAAACGTAGGACCGCTCCTCGGGGCAATACGAGCCTTCTGGGACCCCCATAGGTATCATCCCCAAGCAACGGCGCGTTGGCATGAGAAAGATGAACGCGAATCTGGTGAGTGCGCCCGGTTTGCGGTTCGACGGCCACCATCGCCATCTGCGGCAGTCTGTCGATGGTTTGAAAATAAGTTATTGAATTTACAGCATTTTTTCCATGAACGCTCCGTTCCGTGGGGCGTTTCCCTCTGCCGATGGGCGCGTCGATTTTGCCCTGCGATGGTGTTGGCGGTTGAGCAACCAACGCCACGTAGTGACGTTGATAGCGGTTCTGCTGTCGCGCTTGCTGCATTATTTCGCGGGCCTGCTTGCCCAGTGCGAAGACGACGACGCCGCTCACGCCACGGTCGAGCCGAGAGGTAGGATGCACGCGGCTGAGGTCTCGCTCTCCCAACGCTTTCGCGACAGCATCGAGCAAACTTGCGGCGTGTCCTCGCTGATCGGGAATCGTCGACAGGCCCGCGGGTTTCATGACGGCTATCAAGTTTTCATGGGTCGATAGCACGTGCAGGTTCCGGGGTTGTTCGGGCGGCGCAGGGAACACGTCCACGAAAGCACCCGGTTCGAGGGGCAAGAGCGGATCGAATACGCGTTTCCCATCCACGAATACGCGACCATCGCGCAGGGCTTCGGCCGACCCGCTCATGCGCGCCAGCACGTGATCAAGCGAGCAAGCAAACTCGACAGTCCAGCGGGAAGAATGGGTGCGTTCAGCCATGTCATGCCTCGAGGCGCTCGACGATTCCTCGGTCGCCATCGATGCGAATTCGCTCTCCCGTACGCAAGGCGACGGTGACTCCGGCTACATTGACGACCGCGGGCACACCATATTCGCGTGCGACCAGGGCTGCATGGGAAAGGGGGCCTCCCAATTCGGTGACGACGCCCGCGGCGAGTAAAAAAAGCGGCGTGAGACCAACATCGGTGGTTCGAGCCACCAAGATTTCTCCCGGCTCGATCCCTTCTTTCAGTTCGTTTCCCGCGGCAAGCAAACGGACTTTGCCTTCGACCACGCCAGGGCTTGCGCCAAGTCCGCGCAACCATTCTTTTCCCGCGGGAGGCAGCACAACCGACCGCGGACGTCCCACGAACGTGACGGGGGGGTCCGCACGACGTTCGTCGCGAGCATATTCGGCGCGACGCATTTGTACGATCTGAAATAGATCCATGCTCCCCTTATCCATCGCCGCCATGAGTTCTTGCGTCGTGCAAAAAAAAGCAGATCCGGGTTCAAGCCGTGGGTCTTGTTTGCGTAACCGACAGTCGATCTCGAGAGCGACCCTTCGAATGGCTCCCAAACAACGGGTTACCCAGGCGCGCATTTTTTCGCGCAGTATCATGGTCTGGCGTGCCTGCCCGACCAACGTGCGAATCGCAGAGGCTTTCCACCACGGCAGCTCACGCTCGAGCCTGGCCATCGTGTGGTCCGCACGCCTTCGCGCGCGAAGGGGGCCCGCTCGTTCCTGCGAATCCGGGTTGTGCAATGCGACCGCAAGCATCCCCATGATTTGGGAATGATCTTCCGCCCAACGAGCCGTGGCCAGCTCCGCTTCTCGTACTGCACGATCCCCAAAATCCTCTACGAATCGAAGCAACTCGTGGCGAACGGGACCTTGGGGAATGTCTTCGATCCGCTGGTAGGAGGCGGATAAAATCCCTTGTTTTATCAATTGGTTACGACGCACGAGGGAAGCGATTTTCGCGATGGCCATGCCTGGCTTTGCGCTTTCCAATTCATCTACACCCGCTGTCAAGGATTGCGCCGTGGTTTGCGGCTCGCTCACGGACAAAAGCCGAAGCAGCGCTTCGAGCGCCAAATGACTGCCGAGCGACGACGAAGCGCAGGCGAGCATCAAGGTTCCCGTGTGGTCGAGCTGTTGCAGCACATCGCGAAACGCGTTGGCCAAGCGACGATCATCGAGTTGTTGCAGCGCCGAGGCGGTCCATGCTCGATGTCGAACGCCAGCACTTCGTTCGAATCGAGCTACCCGAGAGGCCAGTTGTGTTCGCTCGATCCATACCCGTGATGCGGTGATGGGCAAACGACGCAAAAAGCCAGCGTGGGAGACATCGCGGATCTGGTCTTCGAGCTGGGGCACCGTCGTGCCTCCGCCCAGATCGACGAACCTTTCGGGGCGCAGTCCGGGCACCTGGGCGGCGATACGCATGAACGAGGTGAGGTTGAGGTAAAAGCGTCCATGGATGTTGGCGACCATCGTGGCTCCGCGGGGGACAACGCATCCAAGCTGGCGAAATGCTTGATGAAATCCTCGTTCCGAAAAGTCTTGGGCAACGGACCAGGTCAGCGGGGTGGCGACGCCGGGCAGGGCTTCGCCCACATTGGCGCGAGACCAGACGGTGTTTTCATCGCCGCCGGGAGGGAAGCCGGACCCCACGATGGGCCTGGCTTGCACGAGGAAGACCTCATCGTTTTGGACGGCGAATTCGACGTCGAAGGCGTTGTTTTCTACTTGTTCGAGAGCGTCCGCGAGGCTGGAGAGTTCATGCAGGGCGACGGTAGAAAGGGCGGGTTCGCAAGCGCGGGGCAAGGGGACCGAAACATAGTCGGGGCCATGGTCTCCGATCATGAGCGACCGGTCTTTGACGGCAATGGTTTGATGCACGACGGCTCGGGTATTTTTACGCAGGCGAACGACATCCGGCACGACCGCGCCGTTGACCACCGGAGCACCGAGACCCAACGTGGCGTTGATGAGACGTTCGTCGGAGGCCCAGACCGAATCGTCGGTTCCCGCGGGAGGGCGTGTAAACATCACCCCCGAGGCCTCCGCGCGGACCATGACTTGGAGAACGACGCCCATTGCGAGATCGCGAATGCCGCGAAAGGCAAGGTGTTGGAGAGAGCGGGGGAGAAAAGCGCTGGCCCATACTTCACGGATTGCGTGGATGAGTCCATCGACGCCTCGGACGCCGAGCACGGAGGTGGCGAGGCCAGCCATAGCGGTCAATTCGGAGTCCTCGCAGGTGGCGCTCGACCGGACGGCAAGCCCCCAGGGTGCGTCCGCGCTCACGGTTTCCCAAAGAAATTCAAGTTCTTGCACAAGGGACGGAGGCAGCGGCGCGGATAGCCATCGTTCGCGGGCTCGCCCGATTTGGGATAACGCATCGGCGCGATTCATGCTCTGGATCAGCGCGCGAGGGTGGAGATCCGACGGGATTTGGGAAGCTATCGTGGTGGAGAAAACGGTAGCGGGAAGAATCCAGCCGCGCGGTGTGCGAAAGCCGTGGCGATGAAGCCATGCGAGCCGCATACCCTTGCCTCCCACCTCAGCCGGGTCGATGGGAGCGTTTTCGATGGGATACAGCCAAACCGTTTGAGTCACGTCGGGACCATCGTAGCCGAAAGCCAAGATTCATCACCATGGAGATGGTGGGGAGAGTGCGGGGAAACGCCGCCCTTACCGTCCGCGCTTCGGCCGATTTTCGGCGGCTCCGATGGGTGTTCGCTATTCATCCCCCTAAGAAACATTTGTCAGGCTTGTTGGCTTGGCATTTTCGATTCTTGTGGGGAGAAGCGAGGGCCGAGGGCAAGAGGGAATCAGGGTTTGCAGAAATTTCCCTGTTCCGCGGTGTCGAGCAAGAAGTTGGCGGTTTCCAACGAGGTACGTTCCGTTCCCTCGAGCCAGCTCAGATAACCTGACGCATGGCGGAATTGTAGTTGTAGAAATGCCACGGAAAGACCTCGAAACACGAGTTGTCGCTTTTCATGCTCTGCTTTGGGCCCACGAGGACACGAACCGCACAAGAGGAGACAATCGTAATCGTCGATGAATTGCAAATGACCGAATGCTTCGAGCACGCCGAGCCAGGCGGTCGTCTTGTCAGGTACGGACTCGAAAAACCGACACGCGTTGGAGGCGGAAGGGGCACAGGAATTGCTCGAAGAACCGAGGGCAGCTCCCAAAAATAGCGCGGGAACCTTGAACTTACCCATTTGCTCGGGGGCGAGGGACGGACGATGGCTGCTGCCCACCAAGGAACCAGGATCGTCGTCCACCGGGCTGAGGGTTATCACCGCGGATACGCGCGGATCTTCCAGGGCAAGCCATACGGCCGCCTTGCCCCCCACCGCATGCCCCATGGCCGCAATGCGCTTGGGATCGACCACATTGCCTACATTGTCTGGGGGTTTGGTCGTAAGAACGTCGATCGCTCTTTTGAGGTTCTCGACCGGTGCGTGATGGTCCGGGTCGAGTAAACCAAGGTCATAATCCACCGATGCCGTCACATATCCGAACTGCGCGATATGTTTCATGGTTTTCTTGTAGCTATCTTTTTGTGCCTGATGATCGCGAGCGAAAACAACGAGAGGATATAGCTCGCCCGAGGGTGGATCGGCCGTGGGCCGGAAGCCCACCATCTCCTTGGAAACCATGCTTCCCGGAGACAACTTGCCTTTCCATTCTGTTACGGGGACGTCCGGCGACACCATGGGATCGGGGACCGTCTCGACCGGCTCATCCACGACTTCTGGCGCGATATCCGACGCAACTTCCAAGGCTACGTCCACGATGACATCGTCGCTCACGTCCGGATGGTCGGTGGCTTCCGCCGCCTGGTCGGCCGTGATATCCGGTGCCACGTCTTGTGTTCCACTATCTGCCTGGACACTGGAGGGTTCGAGTAGCGACTCCGCCGTGGAGCTGCCACATCCGATCAGCGCCAACCCAAAAACCACACTCCACGCGATATATCTCATCGTCTTTATTCATGACACACTCACGAAATAGAGCAATAGAGCATGTACCCAAAGCAAGGAAAGAAAGCAGGATTGCAGCGAGAAGCCAGACTGAAAAATTTGAAAACCGCTTTGGTTACAAATAGTTACGTTGAGTTGGGGGAGAGATGATCTGGCGAGGGAATGGCGTGAAGAAGTGCGGGGTAAAACAGTGGCGAATCGCTTGTGGGAGCGTGGAGGGAGAACGTCGTGGGGCGCATCAGACGCGATGACAAGGGGGATCAAATCGGCTAAGCTGCTGGCTGATGAGCGAACCTGACAATCGACGCCAAACGGAGCGGACGCCCATCGAGTTGCAGGTTGAATACCGGCGTAAGAATATGTTTTTCGCGGACTATACGCGAAACATCTCCAAAGGCGGCACGTTTATCCGTACGGAAAAGCCGATGCCTATCGGTACGGAGTTCGTCTTTTCGTTGGTGGTGCCGGGATTCGAGAAACCCTTGACGCTCGTGGGAAAAGTGGTGTGGAGCGTGAGCGATTCCGACGCCACGGAAGCGAATCCGGCAGGCATTGGGATTGAATTTCAATACCGTGATGAAACGGAGCGGCAACGAATCGACGCGCTCGTTCGCAAGCTCATGGTGCAAGAGCTAGGTTCGAAATTGGTGAAGCGATTGCTGGACAATGATTGATCTCGTGGGTGAGGGACCGCGCCATTGGGGTTGAGTAGGCAGCTATTTGGCCTTTTTTTCAAGATCGTGGCACGGGAGAGACGGTGTTTGGCGCATCCCGTTTCCGACAATTTTTCGATTTCCTATCCTTATGGCTGGCGGTAGCCATTCCGGGATTGGCCGCGTTGCAACGTGTGGCCTGGGATTCGGTCTGGCGTGATGATTTGCCGTTGGTGCGCGGACTTGGGCTGGTGGCGCCGGGGGGGCCATCGACGCTCACGACCGTGGCGATGCAACTGGCCTCGCTCTTTCCTCTTGGTCCGCTACCTTTCCGTGCCGCGTTGATCTCCGCATTGGCCTTGTCTATCTGCTCGACGTTCGTGTTTTTGATGGCCCGGGGCGTGTTGGAAACCCATGTTCCAGGCTCTTTTTTGAATGCGCCCCTGGCTGGGGTGGCCGCTCTTTCGGCGTCGTTGGGCCCAGGATTGCAAGCAGAAGCAACGGTGGGGGGAGGTGCGACCGTACCTCTTGCCGCTGGATTGGCCGCGCTTTGGGCTATCACCCATCCGCAATGGTCGAAAGAGCGACGCCATGGTGTGTGTGCCATCCTGTCGGGCGCGCTGCTCACCGAAAGTGCCTTGGCGGCCTTGGTGGTCCTGCTGGCCTGCGCAGTGTCGATGGTATTGCGAAAGGATTGGCCCGGAAATCGTCGAGAATGGATTGCCTGGGGGCTATGGCCTCTGACCGTGGGTGTTCTGATGATGCCGGCGTGGTTTCGCCCCTTATCGCCGAATTCCATTCTCAATTATGGGCGAGATTTTTCGATGGCGGAACTGGCGATGGTCGATCCGGTGGCTCGTCCTGCCACCGGGCTGGCTGCTTGGAAAGCGGAAGTCGGCGTGGTTTCGCTGGTGATTGCCGTGTTGGGTGGGGTCATGGGGCTCGTACGAAAGCGAACTCGATGGCTGGTGGCGCCCTGGCTGCTCGTGGTTGCGGCGGATGCCGTATTTCCCGCCAGTCACGGTGGCGTGCTCACGGTCGACCAACTCACCGCGTTGCGGAGTTTCGCGATCGTTGCGATTGCGATGCTTGCCAGCGTGGGCGTGCAAACGGTGGTGACGACGTTGACGGATACGGCGCTTCCCATGGCCAAGGCCGCCGCGGTGCTCCTCGTGCTATTCGATGGAACGCTGGTGGCAGTCACCGCGGAAAATGCGGCGTTTTCCGTGGATCGTTCGGTTCAACCAGGCGCATCGGCGTATACGGACCAAGCCTTGTACCGCATTGACCCCAACGCCATGGTGCTCGTGCGTTCCCACGCGATCATCTGGCGGCTTTTGGCATCGCAGGTGGTTGCGGGAGCACGCCCCGATGTCGTCGTGGTTCCTTTTCCCCTCATGGGTCGGGGAACGGTGGCGGCTGGGGTTCTCGCGCATGAGCCTGCCGCAACCATGATGCTTCGAGACATGGCGCTCGAAGGCACCGCGGGGCCGCACGCGGTATCGCGCGTGTCGGACCGTCGACGCTTGTTGGTGGAGTTGGATCCGGCGTGGAAAGACGAAATGGCGGTCCATTTGAAGGCAGAGGGGTTGTGGCTGTCGATGGAAACGCAGCCCCTTGGCCGTTCGGACCGCAGATTGGCGGCGGAAAATGCAGGAAAAGTGATCGAGCGGGTGGCCAAAGCGGCATCGAGCCAACCCGCGGATGAAGCCACCCAATCGGTGCTTCTCACTGTGGCAAAACAGCAAACCCTCGCCGCAGCCCTGGCCAAAGACCGTCAGGTAACCTATGACCTGCTGCAAAAAATGGCGGCTGTCGCCCCCCAGGACCTTTTCGTCCGCGCGTTGAAGCAACGGATGGAGCATGCCAAAGGGGCTACCATCGATGTTTCTGGGCTGATCCGCTGAATGCGACGATTGCGAAACAGCTCTGGGCGAAACCGCAAAGGGCCCTGGGGTCGGCAAGACGACGGTGATTCATCAAAGCATTCCGCCTTGCCGAGACGGTGGGGCCATGGCATTGCTTGATTTGTCTACCAGATGCTGGTCGAATCGGGAGGTATAGATGATGCGGCACGCGTATGGTTGGTTACTCGCATCAGGGGTATGGTTCAATGTGTTGTCCTGTGGGGGCGTAACCTCCCATGACGGCGCCATGTCGTCCACCCCTGTCTCGGCTCAGGAAAGCACACCGTCGTGGAATGATGCCTCGACGACGGACGGGGCAGCATCAGCGGCTGGGGGTGGGTTTTGTGTGGGTTCCAGCAAGGTGCAGCATGGTGGTGTGATGGTGGATCCGGCATCGGTAACGTCATCACCGCTGGTGATGGATTGTTGTAGCGGTTTCATGTTTCGGCTTCATACCAAGTCACAGCTTGGTACGGATTTGTCGGTGATCGTGAAGTCGTTCGAGATGTTTCGGTCGGGTGATTACGCGTTTGGGCCTGAGAAAGGCCCGTTAGAAGTCACGGTCAGCGGGGGCGACGTCCCCTTATGGTCGGGAACGGCCGGCACAGGGAGTCTGCACGTGCAGATTCCGGCGGGTGATGATGATCCTATCCGGGCATCGTTGTGCCTGCAGGTGGAGGCGCCGGGCGGCTCGATGCACGGTACGCGTCTGTTCCTATCGGATATTTTGATTGCGCCTTGGAGTTGGCAGAATCGGTTCGAGATTCGGTTGTTGGCGGATACGAGTCTGAACGCCGAGCAGGCAAAAAAGCTGCCGTTGCAAAGCTTGTCCCTAGCGTCGGAGCCGATCGTTCATCTGATGTTGCTGCAATGGTACGAATGGTCGACGCATACGCTTACCTGGGATTCTTGGCATAATAGCCAGATATTGCTCAATTACTTGCCGGAGGTGGGGTCCTACGGGTTGCCGTTTGTGGTGTTGGCGGATGGGGAGCGTGTGTATCTCGGCGCCCTCACAGGTCCTAACACCGTGAAATTACAAGATATTCCTACGATTTCCCTGCCCGATGTCAAGCCGGAGGGGTTTCGCATCGAGCCTGCTTCGTCTCATGATCCCCGAGACGATCCACGTATTTCGAAAGCGTTGGCCTCCAGCGGAAAACTGGCTCCGTGATTGAATCGCGGCGTTGTCGGGCCTAATGATTCGTGTTGCCAAAGGCCACGAACGATGCGCGAAAGCCCAACGTCATTCCTCGGTTCCCCCGCTTTGTCCAAAGAACTCATCGTACGAGCGAGGCGTCTGATTCCGTTGGCGGGCAAAGTCGCGATTCGTTCGGGGTTGTGGTCGTTATTGCGCCCACGGGGGCTTGGGATTCTGTGGCGAGGGTTGCTCAAAGGGCGGACCAATCCATCGCTGCTCTACCGGTTTCAAGGGGCTCTTCAGCCGAACAAAGTGGCTATTCGGTGGCGTGGTCAGCAGATGACGTTTGCCGAACTCGATGCTCTCATCGATACCATCGGTAGGGGGCTTCAAGCCCTTGGTTTGGGGCAAGATTCACGGATCGTGAGCATGCTGGAGAATCGTCCTGAAACGATTGCTCTAGCCGCGGCGTTGAGTCGAATTGGGGCGTCGGGGATAACGATATCCCCTCATTCCACGGCATCGGAGATCGAATACCTGGTTCGGCATAGTGGGGCTGATGGGATGGTATTCACGGGGCAAGCGTCGGAGGTGGTCCACGCGGCCTGGCCTTCGTTTGACAAGGTGAGCAAGGAGCGGATGATTTGCCTGGGGGAGCAGGCGCAGGGCATGGCGAGTTTCGACGAGTTGTTGCGGCTTGGGGCGCGCAGGCGTCCGCGGGAGGGCGATGATCCGGCGGTGATTTTATATACTTCGGGCACGACGGGAAAACCCAAGGGAGCGGTGCGCAAGTTTCCTCGAGATGCGATGGAAGGAACGTTGCAGCTCGTGGCTTGTTCACCGATACGGTCGGACGACGTTCATTTGGCTGTGCTGCCGTTTTACCATTCGACGGCGTTTGCATTTACGAGTTTCAGTCATGTGGTGGGGGCGACGGTCGTGATTGTCGACAAGTTCGAGCCGGAGTTATTTTTATCGGCGATTCAGGAGCATCGGGTGACGCAAACCGCGTTGGTTCCCACGCTATTGCATCGTGTGATGCAGCTTGGGGCCAGGCGGATTGGCCGTTATGACACGACATCGCTTCGCGCCATCATGCTTGCGGGAGCGCCGTTGACGGCCACCTTGGCGCGGTCGGCGATGGATGTGTTTGGCGACGTTCTTTACAACTATTACGGGGCGACGGAGACGGGGTTGAATACGTTGGCAGAGCCCGAGGATTTGAGGGGGTCGCCTGGCACGATTGGAAAGCGGATTCCGGGAGTGGAGATTGGCTTATGGGACGAGGAAGGCAACGACGTTCCCCAAGGGCAGGTAGGGGAGTTTTTCGTGCGGGGGCCGTTGATGGTGGCGGGGTATCATGACGATGAGGCCTCGACCCGGGGGGCGCGTCGAGGGGACTTATTTTCCGTGGGGGACCTGGGCTGGCTCGACAACCGGGGTTGCTATCATCTTGTGGGTCGAAAACGAGATATGATCATTTCGGGTGGGGTGAATGTATATCCGGCGGAGGTCGAGCAAGTCATCGATGCTCATCCCGAGGTCGTGGAATCGGCGGTAATTGGGGTAGCCGATGAGGAATGGGGGGAGCGGGTTTGCGCGGTGGTCGTGCCGAAAACGCAAGCGAGCGAGCAACTCCGGGCATCGTTGCTGGCGCATTGCAGGCAGCATTTGGCGGGGCCCAAGCGCCCTCGTCGCATTGAATTCGCGGATGGATTACCGCGCAATCCCATGGGAAAGGTGTTGAAACGCGAACTTGTCCAGCGTTACCGTTCTTGAGGGTCGGCGGTAATATGTAGTAAATTCAATGTGTTACTGTTGAAATGGAGGCCTGGTGGCGAGAGGGGGGCTTTCGAAGGCCAGTCATCGACTCGTGGTCTTCATGGCACGGGTGATGCTGGTGGTTGGGATGGTGGCGACGGGGGCCGTTAGGCTTGGGGGGAATCGGGTTAGGTTTCGTGTTTGACGCGGGCGGCGGTTTTGAGTTGATGACGGAGTGTGGGGGCGTAGTCGGCTTTGTTTTCTTGTTGGGCGCGACCGATGGCGAGGGCTTCGTCGGGGACGTCCTGGGTGACGGTGGTTCCCGTGGCCACGTAGGCATTTTTTCCGACATCGACGGGGGCGACGAGTTTTGAATTGCAGCCGATGAAGGCGCCGGGGCCGATGCGGGTTCGATGTTTTTGGTAACCATCGTCGTTGCAGAAGATGGTACCAGCGCCAATGGTGGCGGACTGTCCGACTTCTGCGTCGCCGATATAGGCCAGGTGATTGGCTTTGGCGTGGGGATGCAGGATGGTTTTGTTGGTTTCGACGAAGTTGCCGACCTGGGATTGTGTGCCGATCATGGTGCCGGCACCGATATGGGCAAACGGGCCGACGTGGGCGCCGGCTTCGAGGCGTGAGTAGGACACGACGGTATAGGGGCGAATGATGGTGTTTTCGCCGAGGAAAGAATCTTCGATGACGCAGCCGACATCGACGACGGCACCTGCGCTGACGGTGGTGGTGCCTCGAAGGGTCACGCCGTTTTCGATGGTGGCGTCGGGGGCGATTTTGACCGTGTCATGGATCACGGCGCCGTCGCGAATGGTCACTCCCGAGCGTCGCCATTTTTCGATGATCCGAGCTTGCATGACGGTTTCGGTGGCGGCGAGTTGGGCGCGGTCATTGACGCCAACCAGCGAGCGGGCGTCGGCGGCGAAGCCGATGGTGCCGCCTTGTTTGGCGGCGAGGGCGACGATATCGGTGAGATACAACTCGCCTTGTGCGTTGTTCGAATCGATTTGGGTCAAGGCTTCTTTGAGAAAGTCGACGTTGGCGCAGTACACGCCGGGGTTGACTTCACGGATGGCTCGTTGGGCGTCATTGTCGAGGTCCCGATGTTCGCGAATTTCGCTGATACGCCCATTTTCATCGCGAAAGATTCGTCCATAGCCCGTGGGATCGTCGACGGTGCAGGTGAGCATGGCGAGGGGGGCATCGGGGTGTGAATCGAGTGTTTTGGCGAGAGAACGCAGGTCATCGGCAGCGAGCAGGGGGGTATCGCCGCATAGGATGAGGACTCGATGGGCTCGTTGGGGCAGGACAGGAAGGGCTTGGGCGGTGGCGTGGCCCGTACCGTTTTGTTCATGTTGGATGGCGATGACGACGCGGTCGCCGAAGGCGCGGGCGAGGTAAGGCATGACTTGTTCGCGTTCGTGGCCGACCACGACGATGACGCGATGGGCTCCTGCCGTGAGTGCCGCGGAGATGGGGTAATAGACGAGCGGTCTTCCTGCCACGGGATGCATGACCTTGGGCACGGCGCTTTTCATGCGTTTCCCATGCCCTGCCGCCAGAACGATTGCATTGAGTTCGGTCATTCTTCTGGCACTAGTTCCGGCTGCTGTCGGGTGCAAGTTGGGGGTGAGGCAAGGTCGGGATGCGGGAGTTTTGTGCTTCGAAAATGGGTAAGTCGTCCGATGACCAGGTCCCGGCGATTTCTTTCTCCGGACATCGTGGAAATTGCTACACTTAACGGTCGACGTCCCAGCGAAAGGGTTGAACGCGTGAGAAGCTTGTCGCGCCTATTCGGGTTGATGTGGGTGCCTGCATTCTGTGCGGTATCCTGTGCGGGCAACTTCGATTCCACGCGCGACGAGCGTCCGTTCGAACGCCATTCCACCTTGGGACAAGAAGTGTTTGGTGTGCTGTGTGATCGCGTGGGCGCCAGCGTTCTTGCCGAGGACATCGAAGGCAGGTCGTATCACGCGCTTTGCCATCCCGATCACAACGGCAAGTACGCCAACGCGGTGGATGCGTTTCAGCTTCCGCCAGTGTCGGGCTCGGCGGCGGTTGTTCGCAACTTGGCGATTGCCAAGCTCGAACGCATGGCCAATCGACGACAAGACATCATTCGTGCGATGGACGTGATTGCGCCGGACATCGAGATCGACGATCCGTATCCGCCGAAAGGGTCGACGGGCAAGCGGCGTGTGCGGTTGCACAAAGCTCTTGCGGAACTGCTGCAACGCCTAAATCCGCTGTACGATTCGAACCCGTTGGAAGCGGTGGGTGGCACACCCGAGCCGCTTTTCCCGGCGACCACCCAAGCTCTTGCGAGGGTATTTGCTTCTCTTGCGGACAATCGAGATGCGCAAGAGGCGCTTGCGTACATGGGAGGACGAAAGGGGTATCGTCCGGCGGCCGCGGCGCTTGGTGCCATTCAACCCGTGTTGTCCTATCCGCACTTACGCGCTTTGTCGCAGCAATCGGTGCGTATGCTCAGCCCCGGGGGGCCCGCGCGAAAACAGTTCACGCAATTGCTCAACGTCGTTCATGAAGAAATGCGCTCGTCCAAGCCATCGTTGCCTTTGGGCGTTTTGCAAATCGACGATCCCGAAGGTATTGCGCAACCCAATCGTCCACGGGACAACCTGGAAGTGCTTCAGCACGTGTTGCTTGCCACCAGCCCACGGTTTGGCACGGAATCGTCGCAACCGGGGTTGCTCGTGATGCGGGATTATCGCGGTTTTGCCTTGGTGACGGGCAATACGCCGGGGGTTTTGGGTTCTGTTCCCGCGCCGTTTGCGGATGCGAATGGCGATGGGCTTGCGGATGTCGATGCGTTTGGGCGATTCATTGGGCTTCAGGGCACACCCGTAGCGGTGGACGCTCCTTTTCTCGTTCCGGGAGAACCGCGGATTCGCCCGGCGGATCCTTATGGGCGTGCGGTGCTCGATGATGGTGCGCCGGCGTACCAATACATCGATACGACCCAGACCCTATTTTCCTCGCTGATGAGGGATATGAGCGCGCTGTTGGATCCCGATCAGGTCAATGAGCGTGAGACGATGATGTATGCGTTGGCTGGCGCCACGGTGTTGTTCGGCGATCGAGTGCCATCCATGACGTACACGTATGGGGAGGGCAAGAATGCTCGAACGATCGAATACACGGGATTCGATCCGGATACCTCGCCGATCGTGGATCTCGTTCATGCGTTTGGGCAAGTGTTGGCGGATCCGCAAAGCGATGACTTTCTCGCGCAGATGATCGATCTGTTCGAGAATCACGAGAACCTGATGGCGCGTGTGGTGGGCATGGCCCTGGACCTCAAGCGCATTGCGGACGAGCATCCCGAGGCGGGTTTGCCTCGGGAGTCTTTTTTCTGGGATCATCTCGCATCCGTGCTTGGGAAGATATCGTCGGCGGGACTCGACGACAGTGATCCCGACGCGGTTGGATTGCTCGAGGATGTTCTTCTTTCGCTGACGAATGACGACACGCTTGCGTTATCGGACGTGTATGCGAAGTTCATGACGTACCGGGATGTGCTGAACTACAACCGGCACAATATCAATGGGCCGGCGTGGAACTACACCACGAATACTCTCAATCCGCCCAAAACACCTGTGAATCGGGCACTTCCCGCGACCGGAGACAACATGAGCATGTTTCATCGGAGCATGCAAATCGTGTTCGACTCCACGCGCACGACGTCGTGCAACAAGGCAGGGGCGAAAGTTTATCTCGATGCGGAAGTCATCAAGAAGTTTTCGATGAACCTCGTTTATCCGGACGATGGCGTGTTTTCGGTGCTGTGTCCCTCGACGAAAAAGGATCCTGTCGATTGGTGTGATATTTTTCAAATCGACGATCTGACGCAGTTTTATTTGCAAAGCATTGTCGAAGACGATCCGAAGCTTCCGGCCTCCGAAAACAAAGGAAAGGCGCGCTTGATCATCAAGGATGCTTGTCTGTCCAGTCTCGATTGGGCCACGGACATGGATGATGCCTTCGAGCGGTCCAGTGGGATCGAGGGGATGTCGACCCGTCCCACGCACCAGGCGCTGAATCGTCTTGTGTTTTTCGGAGCCGATGCCTCGAACCTATCCATGCCGGATCTCGATCCCATGCGGCATGACGAAGGGTTGTTGAATCAGAAGCTCAACCAATTCATTTGGGGGTTGCAAGAGCCGATGGGGACGCCGCTGTGCGCGAAAAACTCGGCCGGGGTGAACGTTTGCACCACGGCGGAGACAACGCTTCGTGCGCGCAATCCGGGAGCCCTGTTTTTATGGGAGCAGTTCGGATTCGCCGAGGCGAATCGTCCCGTGTTGCGTGCCTTTTACCAACACGATCGGGAAGACCTCTTCGCCGAGATGATCGACGTGATGTATTTTCACATGCCGGCCAGCGATCACGGTCCCGAGTGTTCGAAGACAGGCAGTTGGAATCGCGACTCTTCGAGTTTCAATCCGAGGTATTGCGCGGAAAGCGGTGTGGTGACGTATGAGCCGCTCATCGTGGAGCAACTCGGCATGGATCTATTGCCCACGGTGCATACGTTGCTCGAGACGGTGGCTGCGCAGAAGATCGACAGCAAGCGATATCGAAAAGCGCTTGGTCGTGGTGGGATCCAGCGGAGAGGAACGGAGGTGATGGCGGCCATGACGAGGCTGCTTTTCGATCCGGATCTTGCTGCCAAGCGCAAGATTACTTATCGAAGTGGCACGAGAAGCACGGTATGGAACGATGGGCAGACCAAGATGTCGCAAACCACACCGTTTGCGATGCTTGCGGAGGCTTTCAACCGCATCGACGATCGGTTTGCCTTGGCGAAAGATTATGAGCCCACGGATCGAGAAAACCGTCAGGCCCAGTGGAAAAAGGCGCGCTCTCAATTGGTGGACCGATTCCTCGCGGTGGAAGGCAAGGGCTCGCAAGCTCGATTCGTCAACCCTGCGATTCCCAAAGCGATCGTGATGGTGCTGCGCACGTTGCGTGAGCAAGTCAACGCTCATTGTCCGGATCGAGAAAAAGGGGTGGAGTGTACGTGGGCCAAGCACGATATGTCTCGCAAGGTGGCGGAGGTTCTTGCCGACCCGCTATTTGCGGCGATCATCGACCTTGTCGATGAACTGCGAAAAGACCCGAGTCGAATCGAAATCGAACGACTTGCGCAATACCTGCTGGAGGCTGTGGAAAGCGATGAAACCATGCGCAAGGTGCTCACCTCCGCGGTCGATTTGATCATGGTGCTGCGTGATGGGCAAACCTTGCCGCCGTTGTTCAATGTGTTGTCGTCGTTATCAACGCCAGAAAGCGATCCCGCGGCCACGGGCAGCGCGGATGTCACGTTACAACTGCTCAACGTGTTGTCTCGCGATCCCGATGACACGACGGGCCCCGACGATCCGTTGGTGTTCGACCGTTATCGCGCGTTTGATCATCTGGTAGCCAACTTGGTCAAGCCGATCGATCCATCGCAACCTTCCAAAACCGCATTGGAGGTGTTGATCGATGTGGCTGCGGACATTCATCGCGCCGATAGTGCCAGTGATGAACCGTTGACGGCGGAGGATTATCGATTGATAGCGGATAATGTGCGACGATTCCTCATCGATGATACCCGCGGGGTGGAGCAGCTTTACGAAGTGGTTCGCGGGGCGAAAGGGGACTGATGATCAAGCAAGCGGGGCGGATGCGATGGGCTCACGCCGCGGGCAGCGCCATGCTTCTGATGGCGATGAGTTCGGGTGCAGGGGCGGGAGGATTGTATACCACCGAGCGTGGTGTGCGTCCGATGGGAAGAGGTGGCGCGTTTGTCGCGGGAGCCGATGACCTGGGCGCGGTATTTTTCAATCCAGCGGGCATCACGCACGCGAGCCGTCAGGTGCTCGGCGATGTAGGATTCGTGCTGATGCATTCGAAGTTCACACGCGTGGCGCGCGTGTGGCAGACCGATCCCAACACGGGTCAGCCCACGGGCCAATCGTGGAACCATACCTTTCCTACCGTCGAAGGTTCCTCGCAAATCCTTCCTGTACCTACGGTTGCCCTCAGCTACGATTTTGGAATCGAAGGGGCGGCTTTTGCCCTTGGCGTGTGGGCGCCCTATTCCGCAAGCGCGCGATATGAGGCGAAAGTTGCCGGTGTCCCCAATCCCGGCCGCTATATGTTGTTGAATCTCGATGGCTCGGCACTCGCGGTGCCCGGCGTATGGGGAGCCTACCAAATCACAAGTGCGCTATCGGTGGGTGCCGGATTCGAAATGCTTGCCGGTAAATATCGCTCCGTATCGATGATGAACGCATGTTTGCCGGACCGATGGATGTGCGCTCCGGAAGCACCCGATTACGATGCCCTCACGATGATCGATGTGGGTCCCATCCTGGCCCCAAGCGGAAATTTCGGCATTCAATTCGATCCCCATCCCCATGTTCGACTAGGCGCTTCGTTTCAACTGCCTTTTTACGTGCGCGCTCCGGCACGTTCCAAAGTTCGAATCCCCAGCGCCGCCGTGTTCCAAGATGCCTATCAGCAAGGCGATGAGGCTACGGTCGAGATGGACTTTCCATGGGTTGGACGGGTGGGTGTCGAAGGTCGGTGGGAAAAATTTCGGGGTGAAGTGGCCTACGTGTACGAAGCCTGGTCCATGCACGATGAAATCAAGATCACACCGAAAGACATCGTGCTTCGCGATGTGCTGACCTTCCCTGATGATTATCGTGTCACGCCGCAAACGATCCTGCGCAACTTCCAGGATACCTGGTCGATCCGTCTAGGAGGAGAAACATGGATCGAATTGGGCTCGTATCAACTCGATCTGCGTGCGGGCGTGATGTACGAAAGGTCCGCGATTCCAAAGCCTTATCTGTCGACCCTCACCATCGATTTGGACAAGATCATCGTAGGGCTCGGTGGGGGCATTCATGTCACGCCCACCTGGCGAATCGACTGGATGGTGGCCCGAACATTCAACACACCGGTGGATGTTTCTCCCCATGAGGCGAAGATCGAGATGCATACGCCCGTGCGGGCCAATCAACCGGACCCGTCGATGCGCGATCATGTGAACGCGGGGCATTATGAAGCGAACGCGACCTTGCTCGGCCTTGGTCTTGCTGTGAACTATCTGTGAGTTCCCCAAAGACACTTGCCGTCAGGGCATGAGCTTTCAAGCTGCCATCAAGCCCCTACCCGCTGCTAGATCGCCATCACGCGAGGGTCTGACAACTGGGCCATGCCTGGAGGGAACGACAACGGAACGGCCATTGCCGAATCACTCAAGCCATAACATGTTGAAATTATTATATTTACACCGTTCTCTCCCCGGTGTTGCCGCAGACATGGGGCGGGTGGGGGGCGTTGGCTGTACGTGAGGGGCAAAAGCCGATTTCCTTGCTTCGCGTAGCGAGGGACAAAAAATACTGTGGGGATAGATGTTCGATAATCGCTAATAAAATCCAATCGTTGCAATGACTCGGGAAGCGAGGCTTCCCGGTTTTCCCTGGGGGCAATGCCGAGACAAGGACTTCACGGTTTGGAGCGGGACGAGGGAGGATTGGAGTCGTGTCGGTTTCGTTCTCGCGGACCTTCTTCCTGGCGACGAACGATAGGCACCATATCAGGGGTATAGACGGTTCCGTGCTGTTGAAAGACGCAGACTCGGTCGCTTCCTTCGCGCTTTGCGGTCATCAGAGCGGTGTCGGCCGCACGGAGCAGGGATTCTTTTGTTTTGATATCCGGAGAGGGATACATGGCAACGCCGATCGACACTGTGACCCGGCAGGGTTGCCCGGTTTCCCCGGCGAAGCTTTGCCCGCGGACTTCCCGCCAGATTCGGTCAGCGACGGCCATCGAGCCGGGCAAATGGGTGGATGGCAGAATGACCAAGAACTCTTCTCCGCCGTAGCGTGCGACAACATCGACTTCGCGCACACATCGTCGGATTCTATCCGCCACGCCGCGAAGGATGGCGTCGCCGTGTCTCTGCCCTCCTTTTTCATTATGATCGTGAAGCTTATCGATATCGATGACCACACACGCCAACGGTTCATGGTACCGCTCGGCGCGTTTGAATTCCTCCTGCAGTCGTGTGTGTAAGTATCGGTAGTTGTAGAGTCCCGTGAGTTCGTCATAGACACTGAGTCGCTCGAGTTTTTGTCGTACGGCGACGAAGTGATCATTGAGGCGTTTGATGCGCAGCATGGCTTCGATGCGAGCGATGAGTTCCCGTTCTTCGAAGGGTTTGCTGATGTAGTCATCGGCTCCAATTTTCAAGCCTTCGACACGGCTGGCGGTATCGGTTCGCACGGTGACGAGCATGACGGGAACGAAGGTGTCGACGGTCATTCCCTTGATGATCCGGCATGTTTCGATTCCGCCGAGTCGGGGCATGAGGATATCGAGCAGCACGAGGTCCACGCCCCCCTGGCCCACGATTTCTACGGCTTCTTGTCCGTCCGTGGCGGGAAAAACCTCATGTCCAGCCCGGCGCAAGATGGAACAGATGGCCTCTCGAGTCACGCGGTCATCGTCGGCCACCACCACCTTGGCGGGGCGGGCGGGTGGGTCACTTGGGCGGTGATTGATGATTTTTTCGGCAGGCACGGGGCTAGGTTGCGCGAACCTTGACCTGGCTGCAACCCGCACCCCTTTCTTCTTTTGTCACTGCATTTTTGAAGACATGATGCAGACACTTGGATATAGTGCAACGATTAACGTTTATAACCGGGGCACCGCTCGTTGGTGTCCCGCGCGATGAGGACTGAGACCATGAAGCACGTCATGCGTTGGGTTGCCCCCTTGCTTCTTGCTCTTCCCTTGGGAATTGCTTGTTCTTCCACCGATCCGGAAAACGATCCCGCGGAACCGACCGATGACGAGTCTCGACTCCGCAATGAGATATTCGAGGAAAATGCGTCGGGAAAGGCCGATAACGCCGATTGTTCCGGCGTTGTCCTTCCCGATCAAAGCGGATTCAATAAGCGTGTGGCCATCACGTTCGACGATGGTCCTCATTTGGACAATACGCCGCGGGTTCTCGACGTGCTGGCCGCGCACCACGCCACCGCTACGTTTTTCATCAATGGCAAAGGCGTAAGGACTGCCCAACATCGTGACCTTTTGAAACGTATGCATGAAGCGGGGCATATCATTGGCAATCACTCGCAAAACCACGCGAATCTCAAGACGGTATCCGCGGCCACGCTCAAGGCGGAGATTGAGGGAACACATCAAATCTTGCTCGATGTGGGGGTGAAACCCGCGTTCTTCCGTTTCCCTTATGGGTCTTCTTCCTGTGCCACCGCTGAGACCGTTCGTTCTTATGGTTATGCGGTGACAGGCTGGCATATCGATTCAGCGGATTGGTGCTTTGCGGCATCCCGTGGAGGTGTGGGCTATTGCGATCCGGCCACCTTCCAACACGTGCCGAATTCGTACCGGAGTGACATCGCTGGATTCGTATTGAGTCAAGCTCGTGCCAAAGGCGGCGGCGTGCTGCTTTTCCACGACGTTCATGCCTACACGGTTGGCGTGCTCGATAGCATTCTCACGAAGCTCGAAAACGATGGCTTCAGGTTCGTCGGCCTCGATGATGTCGACACTTTCCCACGGCTCAACGGGAAAAAACCAGCGTCCTCGCCCTTCATCGGCTCGGCTTGTGAAGACCACGATGACTGCAACTTCACGGCTGTCAACGAAGCAGGGTTCTGTCAGACGTATGAAGGCGGAGGCTTCTGCTCGATCTCATGCAATGGCACCTGTCCCGATAAGGCTGGCATGGCCCCGACGTTTTGTGTGTCGTTGGACGGCAACTCCGGTCAATGCGTTGCGAAATCCAGCGCGGCCAATGGCTACTGCGCTGATCTTCCCGGCACGACAGCCAAGCCAATGAGTCGGTTCATCGGTACCAGTTCTGCCCCAGCGTCCACCGCGGACGTTTGCGTGCCATGAGCGCATAACCTGTTGTAATTCCTCCGTTTTTATATTCCTTCCGACGGGGCTACTCAAGAAATCGGGCCTCCCCGCCGGGGATAATCCGGCGTATTGCCATCGCCCGCTTTGCCGACCGTCGATCAAGCTGCTCCATTGCTCTAACCATCGGGGAGCGGTATCGTCGCTCATTGTTGGGTTCATAAGGAGAAGCACGATGATCGAGCAACGTATCCTCGGTGCCGTCTTCATCACGGCCGTTTGGTTTGCGGCAATGGGCTGTAACGACGACAAGAAAGCGCAGGGCGTGGCTGAACCGTCAGCGGTTTCCGCGGTTCCCGTCGAATCGACGTCCCCACCGGTCGATGAGCCGCCGGTCGAGGCCAAACCGGAGCCAACGCCGCTGGTCAATGAAATGGTACTCATTCCCGCGGGTTCGTTCATGATGGGGTCGGACGATGGGGAGAAAGACGAAAAGCCACCGCGTCGTGTGAGCGTCAAGGCCTTCGAGATAGATGTCCATGAAGTGACACTTCGTTCGTATATGGCTTGTATCAATGAAGGTAAGTGTACGTATCCGGATTACGATAGTTTTTGCAATTGGGGAAAAGAGACTCGCAACGATGATCCCATGAACTGTTTGGATTGGGAGCAGGCAAAGGCGTATTGCGAATCGGTGGGCAAGCGTTTGCCCACGGAAGCGGAATGGGAATATGCCGCTCGGGGCACCGATGATCGGGTGTATGGGTGGGGAAAGACCGATCCTCCCAAGGGCTTGTGTTTCAATCGAGGCAGGAAGGGGACGTGCCGTGTGGATTCGGTTCCCATCGACAGTCCATTCGGGCTGCGAGGAATGGCAGGAAACGTGTGGGAATGGACTTCAGACGGGTACAACGCGGATTACAGCAAGCCCAGGAGCAAAGAGCAGATCGTGTATCGAGGCGGCAGTTTCCTCGAGACTGATTTGTCGGATCTTCGTGCGACCTCGCGCAATACGCGAATCTCGAAAGTTCGCATGGATTATCTAGGGTTTCGATGTGCCCGGACGCCTGGGGCCAAACGAAAGCAGTGAACGTAGGGGAGTGGGTCAGTCCTGGATTTGATCGAAAACCGCCGGTTCCTCTTTGGATCGGTTTTTGGCGCCGCCGTTGATGGGCGCTGACGGCTCGTCCACCGCTTGCGTGATTTCGCGTCGAAGTCCGCGTTCTACAGCTTCGATGAGGAACGCTCGAAGATGGGCCGTGGGAATGATGTGCTGAATGGAACCTACTTCTCGAGCGCGTTCGACGCAATGGACGGCATCGAAAGCGGTTGCCACGAGTCCTTGTTTTTCCGCGTAGACTTTCCTGTAGGTTTCTTCGAACTGGGCACGAAGGCGCATGCGGTCTTGGGGGGAGGCGTTGGAAAGCAGTTCTTGCACGGCTCGCACGCGCTCATCAGCGAGGGTTCGTGTTTTGACTTCCGCGGGGAAGACGACGGCGGCTGCTGGGGCGCCGCCGATGACGGAGGCATGGGAGCCTTCGAGAGCGGCGACTTCCATCCGATCGTTGAGTGTTTTTGAAAACACGACATAAGCGCCTCCGTGGTATCTCGAGATCACGCAAAAAACGATGGGGCCCTCGAAGTTGACCACGGCACGTCCTATCTGTGCGCCATATTCGAGTTGCCATTTACGCATCGATTCCGGCGAGCCGTCGAATCCCGATAAGTTGGCAAGGACGACCACCGGGCGGTTATGGCTCGCGGCGTTGATGGCCCGTGCGACTTTCTTCGAGGACAGCGGGAAAAGCGTCCCGCCCGTCCATGTCTCCGGCCCATCACCGGGAACAAATCCGAGACGAGGCAATGGACGGGATTCTATCCCGATCAGGCACAGGGGAATGCCCCCGAGATAGGTATCCCATACGACAGCATTTTCCGCATTGCGCATGCGTGCCCAGCGCTCCAAGGGCTCATCATCGCTGTCGATGACCGCGCGCATCACGGCGCGGATGTCGAACGGCTTTTTCCTTCCCGGATTGCATGTCATCGAGAACACTTCGCCGATCGTCTGAAATGGCACCCCATCGATGGTGGGATGTGTGGCTTGGCTGATATCTCGATCCGCCGGATCCGTGGTATCTCGTCGACGAGGCACTTGTTCTCCCGCTACGACGTAGGTGTAGTCATAGTGGCGGAACAGGATTTGGCAGGCTTGGGCGATATCGGTTGCGAAGTACTGGGCTTGCCCATTGGGCTCCATGATGCTTTGAGCGCCTCCGATCCCGGCGTTGTCATCAGCGGATACACCCCCGGAATATTCCAAGGCTCGCTTGCCCGTAAGCACCATGGACCCTTGCTCTGTCATGACGAGGATACCGCGCGTATGCATGAGCATGGTGGCCTCGGCATTCCAATACGATTGCCCGCCGACGTTGACGCCTGTCACGATGACGTTGATTTCCCCTCCTGCTTGCGTAAATTCCACGATTCTTCGGAGCACGCGGGCTACCCAATCGAGTCCTTCGGTCCCCACGTCCATGGAGATCTTGGCCCCGGAAGAAACCGCGAACCATTCGACAGGCACGTTCCATCGCTCCGCGAGATCGAGCGCCTGGATGATACGGTTGCACTCCGGTTCCGCCAATGCGCCCATCTCACGGCTAGGATCCCCCAAAATGATGACGCGTTTCATTCCTTCGGGATGTTTGGCCGTGGTGTTGGTGATGACGCCGATCACCACATTGGCATTGTTCCGTCCTGGCGGGCGACTTACGGCCACCAAATGATCTTGTATCAGGTCGTATTCGATGAACTCGCCGGGCGGAAAGTCCGCCTCTTCCGTGCCTTGCGTGGGCGTGAGCATGCGAATGATCTCATAGGGATATACGAGACCAAGACGACGCAGCCGAACGACTTTTTGCGCATACGCGCTCAACGAACGAATGGGTTGATCGGATAGCCCATCGATCCGCAGATGCATTCCCGTACCGACGCGATTGGAAATATGAATGACGGCCTCGCGAACGGTGTCTTGATGGGGAAGACGAACTCGAACGACTGCTTTTTCAAGGCCGAGGTTTTTGGCAAGGGGCGCGAGGCGTCGCGACACCCGTGCCAAATCCCTGAGACTGAGACCCGCATCGGGCCAGATATACAAAACGATTCGGTTCCAATGCAGCCTGTCCCGAGCCGAGCGTCGGGATTGAAAATCGCGTATTCCCGCAAGAGCCTCCGTATACATTCGTTCGAGATGCGGCAACTGAACGATTTGACCCGAAGCATCTCGCACCGCAGACAAATCACGCACTTCGACGAAAGCAAACAATCGCTCATCTTTGGGATTGTCCCGCGCCACCGCGTGGAACAAGTAGATGTCGTCGCGCGCACGAAGCTGACGTGTCTGAAAGTTGCGAAGACGCCATAGCTCCAATCGTTCCGCAAGCATCGGATGGATGCCTCGATGAAGCTCATGCTCCACATAGACGCCATCCTTGGCTTCGAAGGTGAAGTAATGAATGGTCCGCCAATGCTCTGGATGCGTGGCCGCAACGACCACCCGATTCACGGGAGCTGAAACACCCACGGCGTCGAGCGCTTTTCGAATCCGGCTCGGTGCCCGACCCAAATCCACGGGATAGTCCTCGCTCACCGTAAGCAATTCAATAGATATTTCCCGAGCATCCACGAGCGTTTGCGCGACTAGCGAGGCTGCCGCCAACGCCTCTTTCAATTCCCCACAATACGTATGCGTCGCAATCGCATAACATCGTCGACCCTGATGATGATACGCCGCGATGGCGACACGACGCTCCCCCACACTGCGGACTTCCACATCATCGATATGACGGATGCGATACAACCTGCGCAGCATGATGCTCAAAGCAAGATCCCGGCCATGATCGTCCGCTTGCATCAAAGCGCATGTGAAGTAACCCATCAAAGGCAAGGGGCAAGCAATCAACGCGCGCATCGCCTCATGCCAAGCAGGCCCCCCTTGCTTTTCACATACCACCGCAAAATCTCGTTCGACTCGTTTGTGAATCTCGTTTCGACCGGTTTCGAAAAAGGGACGATCGAAGAAGTGATAACGCACTTCCCGCGCCAGATCGTTCAGGGCAAGGTCCCGGCCGAGCGTGGCATCAATGAGTTTATCCAAAATGGCACGGAAGCTCGATGTGGCAAAATACTGAATGTTATCAGTGTGTTGCATCTTCCGCTCCAGCACGCGGAAGACCTGACCCGCCACGACTTCCGCGCGTCGCTGTGACTTATGCAACGCAAGCAATGCTTCTTCGAGTTCGACAGAGCGGTCGAGGCTTTCCACGTCGTAATGAGCGAGGGCCGCGCGGAGCCCCGACAAAAAACCCTGGGGCAATCCCTGTCCCGCGCCCTCCACCGCTCGAAGATACGTTCGAAAGGACTCTTGTACGCTCAAGGGGCCCGTTTGATGGTCCGCGTCTCGACGGAACAACCACGTGACGTCCGCGTAGGTTCGTAGAACTTCGTTCTCCAGCCGCCACATGGTTTCGTCATCCGGCGGAAGCGTTGCGCAAAGCTGCGATCGCTGCGACGCGTTGGTTTGCAATTCCTCGTCCGTGATATCGAATCCCTGCACCGCGCGACGAAGCTCCGTCAGAAGGCGGTAACATGCTTCATGCGGTTCGGTGTCGTGCGAGGTCATGGCATCGATGGGGAGCGTGATTTTTTGTGCAGATGAATCGATGAACGAATCGGTGGTTGGCTCGATGATCACAAGCGGTGTTCCGGGCAGGACTTGCACGTTTTCCATCACGCAGACTTCTCGGATTCGGCCATGGCACGGAGCCACAACACCCATCTCCATCTTCATCGCTTCGAGAACGATGAGGCGGTCGCCTTGATGGACCTCCTCGCCCACTTCGCAATGAATCGCAAGCGTCACCGCGGGCGACGGAGCCCTCACCACACCGCCTTCGTCGCGGGATATCCGATGAGGTACTCCATCGACTTCGACCAAGTGCCTCAATCCATCCACCACCGCGACGATCCGATGTCGACGGCCGCAACAGGTCAACCACGCTTCGAAAGGTCCTCGTCGATCCAACTGAACCTCGGTACAAGAACCATCGATTTCAACACGAAATGAAGAAGAACCCACGCGTCGCACATTGACGGAATAAGTCTGTCCCGCAGTTCTCAACTCGACTGGATGACCAACATCGGCATCGACGCTAGGGCGTCCGCGCGCGGCAGCGGCAAGGAATCGGGCACGTGCATGACGCATCGCTTCTTCATACACATCGATGGCGGCGTGGATGAGTGCGACATGACCGAAGGCGCGAGGCTCATTGGCTCTTGGAACGTGAGTTCGATCGATCCAACCGATGTCATAGTCGTGTTGCGCCACATCGGGATGCTCCAGCAGCTCGAGCAAAAAAGCCTTGTTGCTGCTGCCGGACCGAATGACCACGGCGCTATCGAATAATGCACGACGCAAACGGGAGATGGCTTCGTTGCGGTCGCGCCCATGAGCGATGATTTTGGCGATCATGGAATCGAATTCCGACGCCACATCATCTCCTTCCCGCACCCCCGTATCGACGCGAATGCCTGGTCCCGAAGGCATGCGAAACAGCTCGATGTGACCGGGAGCGGGGGCAAATCCGTTATCGGGATCTTCCGCATTGAGACGTACTTCGATCGCGTGTCCTACGGTGGTCGGAGGCTCTCCCTCGAGTCGTCCACCGCTTGCCAGATGAAGCTGAAGCTTCACGAGATCAAGCCCTGTCGTGACTTCCGTGACGGGATGCTCCACCTGCAAACGGGTGTTCATTTCCATGAAGTAAAATTGGCGTGATCCCGGATCGAAAAGAAACTCGACCGTTCCGGCATTTCGGTAATCCGCGCCGTTGGCAAGACGAACGGCAGCGGCGCGCAGTTGGGCATCGATCGCAGCGTCCAATATAGGCGACGGAGCTTCTTCGACGACCTTTTGGTTACGACGTTGCAGGGTGCAATCACGAACTCCAACGGCCCATGTGGTTCCGTATGAATCAGCGATGATCTGCACTTCGACATGACGAGCGCCCTGCACGCGTTTTTCGATGAATACCGTGGCGTCGCCGAAAGCTTTCAGGGCTTCGGACCGAGCGCTTTCAAACGCTTGTGCAAGAGTCGAGTCGTCCAGTACACCGCGGATCCCTCGTCCGCCTCCTCCCGCCGATGCCTTGATCATAATCGGATAGCCGAGCCGTTGTGCGTGAGTCCGAGCTTCTTCGACGGTGGCCACGGGCCCTCCGCTCCATGGCGCGACGGGCACCCGCGAGTTTTCCGCGATGATTTTGGCGGCAATTTTGTCCCCCAAGCGGCGCATGACTTGCGCGGAGGGGCCGATGAATACAATGCCTAGTTTGGCGCATAGATCGGCAAACTCGGGGTGCTCAGCCACGAATCCCCACCCTACCCAAGCCGCATCCGCTCGGGTGGCCCGCAAGGCACGCTCGAGCGCATCATAATCGAGATACTTACTTTTCCGGTGCCCATCGCGTGGATCGACGAACGTGGCGGATCCAAGAAAATAGCGCTCGTCGGCCTGTTGCACGAAAGCACTCCGACTATCCGGTTCCGTATATAGGGCAATCGCGGATAGGTCGGTTCCCGATTCGGCCCGAAGTTCGCGAAGGGCGTGAAGCAAACGAATGGCCGGCTCTCCACGATTGACGATGGCAAGACGATGGAACGCGAGTTTATGCATTGCCTCTCACAGCGGAGGAAGAAAAAGCACGGTTGGCAAAGGCATCCACCATCAACGCACGCGAAACGTCTTTCGCACCTTCTGCGAATGGCGCGTCACAGAAGTTGTTCATGCACTTGCAATCTTTCCAAGGTGTTGTAATCGCTGCCGAAGCCGTACTTTCTCGAACCCTCCCCCTTCGGGCGAATCGCCCCATGGTTGAATTCTTCTTGTCGTTGATGAGGATGATGACGTTGGTCGAAAGGCTAAGGATGCAAAGCCCGGGCCATGTCACAGGGGCAGGGGTGGGATGAATGAGCCATCCTCGATGATCGAGGATCATGGGTGACGCCTTTGCACGGCGTCTTCATGGCGCCAATGGCAAGAACAGAGAAAGGAAACGTTGGATTAGTTTTCGTCTTGCTCGATGGGGCCGAGTTTTTCGAGCATGGCTCGGGCTTCGAGTGTCACTTCCAATTCCGGATGGGTTTGTAAAAATGCTTCGAGCGCTCGCACCGCGCCAACGCGATCGTTGTTCGAGGCAAGCGCAAGTCCCAGAGCGAATAACGCGTCACCGTCGCCAGGTACTTGGTCGAGGACTCGACGCGCCTGGCGAATGGCTTCATCGAGTTGTCCTTCGATGCGCAGAGAGTGCGAAAGCCCCACTCGCGCAGCGAGATACGTTGGGGATATTCGCAATGCCGCTCGGTACGCATCCGCCGCCGCATCGAACCGCCCAACCTCGAACATGGCCGTGCCCATGTAGTAATAGGCGTAAGGATTGCGCGGGTCTTCGCGGACGATGTCGCGAAGCAAATGAAGCGCGTCGTGGGGATTGCCTTGAAGCAACAATTCGGTTGCCTCTTCCACCGCATCCCAATGAGCCGCATCTTGAACGTCGTCTTGCGGCCTATGACTCGTCTTCATGCTCTTGACCTATCCCAAGACCGAAAGGGTTCGCTACGCTCCGTGCTACCGCGCCACCCGGAAAATGGTTTTGTTGGACGTATCGAACCAGTACACGAAATCACCGTAAGCGCGAATGAGGCTCGCAGAGCCTTTTCCTCCTGGAACGATCGTGGTCGAAGAAGTCTCGTTCTGCTTCCACCGATGAATGGAACCATCCGGCATGCTCCAATAGAACGTGTCCTTGATGACCGTCATTTCGGCTGGAGCTTGCTGCGTGTAGTCTGCGACCGTTTGCACAGCGGTTCCCGAATGTGTTTTGCAACGCACTTGCTTCGTACCGTGGGATATCCAGCATACGAATTGCTCATTGGCGACCACGGACTTGGGTTGGTTCTGAGAGGTGGCGAAGTCAGTGATCGTTGTGCTTTGCATGGAGATGCGTTTCACTCGTCCGCCGTTGAACTCGGGCCAATATAGATAGCCCGAGCCTAGCGCGATGGAATAGGCATCTTCCGTGGGCACGACCAATACGTTTCCATCGTTGGAACCCAGAGATTGGTAGCGGATTTGACGTTGTGAGTTCGGGCCGTAGCCTGATGTGCTCCAGTACACGCGATCGGCGGTAACCGCCAGGGCCAGTTGAATGCCGGTATCGATCGCGACATTGGAATAGACGGGAGGTTGTACGAAGGTTACCGACTTGATCAATTGCTCTACGACTGGCTGCTCTGTTTGTTCCGACGAGTAATAAGCCGTATACGTTGAGTTTTTGGGGAGTGTGACCACATGTCCCCCCACCGTTGCTGGGGTCGAAAGGGTAGCGGTTCCGCCAAAGGGAATGCGGTAAAGCACGTTTTGTTCGATCACGAGCAGATCGTTAAGACTCACCGCAAAGTCGGAAATGGGCGATGGGAATGTTGGCCCGGCCTTTGGCACGCAGTAGCCCATCGAACAATCGGAACCCAAGCAGGAGTGGCCGCACTCCCCGCAGTGCAATGCATTGGTGGAAAAATCCGCTTCACAACCGTTTGCGTTGTTCTTGTCACAATCCCCAAATCCCGCCTTGCATGTGATCTGACAGCTTCCCGAAACGCATTGGGATGACGCGTTTTGTGTTCCGCATTCGGCGTTACAAGCGCCGCAATGCTTCAAGCTGGTCATGGTGTCTGCTTCGCACCCATCCGTATCGATGTTGTTGCAGTTCTTCCACGTTCCTTCGCATGTAAAACCGCATCCTTGGGCCGAGCATTTCGGCTTAGAATGCGGATAGGTCGGGCAGGCTTGGTTGCACTTCGTACAATGCTGCACGCTCTCATGAAGGTTCGTTTCACATCCGTTGTTCGGATCGTTGTCGCAATCAGCGCGAGGACTGGTGCAACCCAGACCGCAAACGCCGGATACGCAAACCGCATCATTTCCCCCAGGGCAGACCTTGCCGCACGTTCCGCAATGCTTGGCGTTGGACGATAACTCGACTTCACAACCGTTGCTCGGGTTGCCGTCGCAGTCGTCATATCCGTTGTTGCACGATAGCTTGCAGGTGGAAGAGACACATACGGCAGATGCGAAGGGCGCCGAAGGACAAGCGTGAGAACAGGTGCCGCAATGAAGAGGATGAGATGTGACATCGGTTTCGCAGTCCGCGGCCGTGGTGCAACTCATCCAGCCCTGGGCGCAAGGCGTGCCTGATCCTGCCGCACCACCGGTGGCGCCAGCCGACCCTGCCGTTCCCGCCGAACCTGCCGTTCCCGCTGAGCCTGCCGACCCTGCCGTTCCCGCCGAACCTGCCGTTCCCGCTGAGCCTGCCGTTCCCGCCGAGCCCGCGCTTCCACCGGATTGGCCTGCAGCACCTGCAGTTTCGCCCCCGGCCCCCGCGGAAGAGCCTCCCGCGTAGCCTGATTCCCCTGAAAAGCCGCCAGAATCCTTGCCTCCTGGGCTGCCGTCACCGCCGGCGGCACCCTCTTTGGTTCCTGCATCGTAGGCCGGAGTATCCTGAAATTCCTCACCGACACAGCCGATAATCCCTATCGCGGAGGCAGCGAAAAGCGTTGTTCGAGAAAAACGCCAGTTGCGCATGGTTCCAACTCCTACGAAAAACCCCGGGTCGAAGGGGGATTTTATAATATCAGGAATTTATTGGTTAAATAACAGGAAGGTAGAAGCGAACTTGGATCGAATCAGCCGTGGTAGCAAGCGCAAGCGCACTTATGTCTACATTTTCTGTCCGAGTGTTCAAAAGGGCGCAGAAATCGCGAGATAGGTTTGTCCACCGGGCACGGCGAATTCGCCGAAACCTTTGGCGTATCCCAAACGACTGTTGATGACGCCGAAGTAGCCGAGTTGAAGATCGATGAGCAATTCGCCCCCAAGGCCCGTATGAAATTGATCTCGCGGATGGTCCGTGTCGAGCGTGTTGAAAGCACCGCCGTAGTCCACGAAAAGGTTTCCGGAGAGTCGTTGCAGGAACACGGGCAATGTCGAAATACCGCGGTCCACCGATGCGATGGGGAAGCGGTATTCCACATTGGCCAGGTGGTATTGGCTTCCGATGAAGCTAATGGGTTCATAACCACGCAAGACGAATCCGCTTTGAAACATCGTGTTGTTGATGACGTCCTGGATGTTGGTGTCCATGAACCCGCCTACGTAATACAGTCCACGACGTGGGTAGGTGCCGGCGGATACGCCGCCCCCCAAGTGAAACGCAGCGCTGTGGTGCCTGAGCCAAGGCATGGGTAGGTAGGCGGTAGTTTGATAGGTGAACGAATAGATCGAGTAATCGCTGGCGGTATAAATATCACCGAAGTCGACCGCCGCGCCCAGGCTGAAGCCCCGCTCTGGTCCGACACTCATCGCATAACGTTCCGTGTTTGCGTATGTCCACGATGCCCGAACCACGCCGAGCATTCCGCGTGTCGGATCGCGTCCAACCCGAGCATAAGGATCGAGATCTTTGCCTACTGGCAGGTCACCGCCAGACCGCGCAATCGAATAAGAAAGCGCATAGTTTTGGCCTTCATACGCGCGAGGCTTGGCGTAAATGAGACCGTTGGTCCATCCAATCGTTCGTTCGTACCACACCGGTTCTCGATCATTGACCAGATATCCTTTGCGGGGAGCCAAGGTGCTGAAGACCGATGAGACGTAGGCGAAGGGAAGCCGATTGTAACTGTATCGACCGCTGATATGAGGCAAGGTCCGTTCAGTCTCAAAGTTTGCGGAAAGCGCGATGGAGTGATGACCAGCCACATCCGATCCGGTGGTTTGCACCGTGAGCGCCTGTCCATAAGTGCCTGGTCCATAACTCAACGTAATCGCCCGAGGCCATAACGTCGAAAGCGGATTGTAGGGGCGTCGTTCCCAATTTGTTCGCGAAGGTTCCACCGGCGCTTGGGGCCGCTCGGGAACATAAGGCAACGGTTCCAAAAAACGGCTCGCCTCGAAAGGCATGGCGAACAGGTCGTAGCCAAACGACGTATAACCAACGTATACGAGCGTTGTTCCGTCAGGAGAAAGCTCTGGTTGGTATGCACCCGTTCTGACGTTGGTCACTTGGTGCAATGCGCCTGTCGCAAGTTCGAGCGCATAAATATTGGCGATGCCCGTGCGGTCCGACGTGAACAGCAAATACTTGCCATCGCGCGAATAGGACGGCTGCATATCCATCGCGCGATCGTGCTGAAGTTGTTGGAATTGTCCTGTGGCCACTTCGACGATGCGGATGTCCCGGTAGCCTCCTCGTGTCCAAACGCTGTAGGCAACGTGTTTCCCATCGGGAGAAAACCGCGGTGTATACGCCTGCTCGAAGCGCGCACTCGGCACGAGTGTGCGGGAATCTCGGATCGCCCCCTCGGAGGAAATATCAGCGATCTTGAGATAGGACGTCCCTCGTGTATTCACAACGTATACGATCTGCCGACCGTCGGGGCTCACGTCCGGATCTCGCGCGCGATGGCCGAAGGTCAAACGTTGGATCGAAGGTTCCGTGCCCGAAGGCGCGCGCTGGTGTGGGCCAATGCGATGAAGATCGTTGAAAAAGTACTCTCGACGCCACGGTTCGAGGGCCGCGTAGATCATCGTTCCATCCGGTAAAAAAGAGGCGGAACACTGACCATCGGCGCGAACGATCAACGGTTCCTCCAGCGGTTGCGCGCGTCGTGACCCGTCCATGAGGACACGATAAAACCCCGATCGATCATGGCTGTTGCCCCCATGAAATATGACCTCCGTATGCTCGGCTTGCGTTCGAGCAGCCGGAGGAACGAAACGCGGATTCGATATCCACTCCCCTCGCGTCGTCAGACGAGTTCCTTCGCGAAGCCCCCGACGATACACCGGATCCAGTTGCTTGCGATAATGCTCGCGGAGATACTGCTGCCAAGCCACGAATAGCTCTTCGTAGGTTCGTCCGGTGACTCGACGAATATTGCGGTTCAACCCGTAAGGAATGAGTTGTGAACCGGTGTCCGCTGCCACGGCAGCAAAGACATCATAGCCATAAATGTCCTGAATCCAGCTTAGGAAGCGAGAGCCGTACAGGTACCAGACATTGCCTTGCGGCCAACGGCGGGGTGAATGCGACATCTGGTCGAGCCCCATCAACCGTTCGTCGAGTACGTCAGCGCGAAGGAACATATCGAACATGGTCGAGCGGATTCGCCCGCCGGTCGAATGGCGAGACTCGTGGATGATGGCGAAGCCCTCGAGGATCCATCGTGGTTGTGCTTGATTGGGCGCAAAGGTGCGGCCTACTACCGCGTTGATGAGCGCTGGTACCCCCGTGATGTTGTCCATCTGCAAGATATGCGTGTACTCGTGGGACAACAATTCCAAATACCAATCATCATAATCGCCAAGGGGCGACATATCGTCGGGGGCGGTTACGAATAGACGCACCGTGTTGTAGGGAAATGCCGTGGCGGAACCATTGGCGCTGTCCGTATCATCGGTGATCACGATCTGCACCAAATGCGATGGTGACCAACGAAGGCCTTCTCCCATCTCCTCATGCAGACCTTCGTACCAATTGGCTACACGCTCGGCGATTGGCTCCAATCCTTTGGGATAATGAATGCGTGCGTGAGGCGTGTGAAGGGTCCACCACTCGAGATAGGGATCACCGGCCCAAAGAACGGAAGACGACAATAGGATCCACAACGCTATCGAATGAGCGAACAGGATACGGAGCGCACGGCACCGCATGATCGCGATCAAAGCATCCCCCCAAGCCGAAGTGGTCGGGTGTGGCACTATAAATCGTCGTGGAATAAAGGTTCCCGATTGCGAACGTACCGGTACACGAGCTGACGAGCTTCGGTGGAGATATGGGTGAATTGAATGCCACATCCCGGCGAGGTGGCATCCGATGTCATCGATTCACGCGATTCGCGGGTCCATCGAACGATGCCGATGGCTTCGAACTCATAGCCACCCGGCAACGAAACCTGCACTTTGAGGGTTTGGCCCACCGCAGGCACATTGTAGGTAGCAATGAAAAGGCCGCCGTGATCGACCACATCGTTGCCGGAAAGCCCTCGATAGAAGTTGGTGGCGGAGTGCGTTCCAAGTTCAGCTTCGATACTCGGTAGGTTTGCTGCTCCTCGATACGGTTCAGCAGTGGGCACTGCCGGTTTGGCAGCGAACGGATCGGCTTCGCTCCAACTGCTCGCTGCGGCAGGCATAGGCGCCGCCGCAACCTTTGGCGACGCATTGGCCGGCCCAACAGCCGCCATCGGAGCCGATGGCGCTTGGAATTGAGGAACTTGGGGTGGCGGCTGAAAAAAAGCGGGCTGCGGCGGCGGTTGATACGGCGGCGCTTGCGGCACCGGGGGTTGATAGGGAGCTTGGGGTGACGGCTGAAAAGCGACGGGCTGCGGCGGCGGTTGATACGGCGGCGCTTGCGGCACCGGGGGTTGATAGGGAGCTTGGGGTGACGGTTGAAAAGCGGGGGGCTGTGGCGGCGGTTGATACGGCGCCGCTTGGTGCATTGGGGGTTGTGCCACCACGGGCTGCGGTGGCGCTTGATGAACCGGAGCTTGGGGAGATGGCGCCGCTTCCGCCTCGGCGGATTTCGTCAACCCAAAAATGGTTCCAAGCGACGATGCCACGGCTTCCATGGTTTGCATCATCTGAGGATCCATGGCTGCTTTGGACTGCAGAATGGAAAGAGCGGAACGCACCGCCTCGAGCGCTTCCGTGGCAGACGTTTTGAGTACGGGCCCGCCCATGGTCTCAATGCGATGCAGTGCTCCCATGGCTTTGGCAATGGGCTCTGCTGCTTGCAAATACTCCGGCGGCGCGGTCGGATTCGATTGTAGTAGATTCAACCCCTTGGCAAGGGATTCCCTGGCTGAGCGTGCGTTCGATACGATGTCGGACATTTCCAGCTCCCACGGCTACGTTATCATCATTTTGCGATAAGGGATGCAATCTGATGAGCAATGTCGCTTGCTTGCCACCGATGCCCTTCAAACTCGCCTTGAAGAAGCCCAACTCCCTCATCCAAGGCACGAACCACAGCTACTCCGCCGATCACCGCCGCTTCTCCTGGTCGCAATACCGCGAAGCATGGACGAGTATCAGCTTTCAATAGCACCAGCGGCATTTCTCCCACCGAAACGATAGCCCCTGGATTGGGGGCCAACGCCCGAACACGTCGTACAATCGTGTGTGCCGTCCATTTCCACTTGACGATGCGATCTTCTTCGGTAGGGAAGGGGGCCAAGGTGGCTTTCGACTCCTCTTGAGCCACAGAATCGATCGGCTCGCCTCGATCAAGAGCCGCTACGGTCTGTCGCAACAACGATAGAGAGGGGCGATCGAGTTTTTTGGCAAGATCCCATGCGTTCCACGAAGGATCGATGGGTAGACGCCGTTGCGCCAAGATCGCCCCCGTATCATAGTCCTCCTCGATTCGATGGACGGTTACACCCGTCACATCGTCTCCCGCATCGATCGCTGCAAAAAACGGGTCCGGCCCTCGATGACGCGGAAGTAGCGATGGATGCACCCCGATTCCTCCCCCCTTGCAGGCATGCACAACCTGCATCGGAATCCGACGCGTGAAGTACCAACTCACCAACAAATCCGGTTGCAACCGCTCGAGTTGGGCAAGATATCCAGCCCAATGATGGTGAGGATCGAGCACCACCCGCTCGGCACCAAGCCTGGCTCGAAGCCGTCGCTCTCCTGTACGCCACCGTCCGCTCAAACCCGCAAGGACAAGCTCATGCCCATCCTCGAGCAAAAGCAAAGCCGCAACCGGAAGACCGAGAAATGCGATCCGCATTCAACCAAACCGATAATGCTTGCGCACGGCGCGTCGAACCTCCCATACGCACTGCATTCCCGCGGGAAACGTGACCAAATCACCTTGTCCCATGGTGACCGGTGTCCCCCCTTGCGGCGTCACCACGACCTGCCCCTCGAGAAAATAACAGATCTCTTGCTCCTCATACGTCCAGGGAAACGTGGATGGCTCCTTGGTCCATTGCGGCCACGATGTCACCTGCAACGCTTGAAGTCGGGAATCGGAAGGATTTCGTTCAACCAATATTTGCATGAAGTTGCGGTACCCAGTGAGTCGATGAGCGTCAAGATGCCACGCCTTATGCTAGGCTCTCCACTCGCCGTACGTTTTTTCACCAGTCGATTGCCATGGCAATGGGGCCCGAGGATTGACCAAAGACGCAAACAAGCAAACTTCACCTGCTCCTGAGTTGACGAGCGCGCTCGAGGATTATCTAGAGACGATCTACGAACTCGTGCGCGATCAAAAACTGGCTCGCGTCAAGGATATCGCCAAAGCCCGAGGAGTCCGGGCCGGGTCCGTGTCCCCCGCCATGCGACGTCTGGCCGCCATGGGATTGATCGACTACGCCCATCGAGAATACATCGACCTTACCCCCGCGGGAGAACGGTTGGCGCGACGCATCTATGCGCGTCACGAACTGCTCACGCAGTTTTTCGAGAAAATACTCCAGATGCCAAGCGATGAGGCGAGAGCCAACGCGTGCTCGATGGAACACAGCCTCTCACCACAAGGCATGGAACACCTCGCTCGATTTTTCGAGTTTCTTCAAATCTGCCCCGATGGTCCCGAACTGCTCGCAAAATTCCACGCATGTTCCGTCGTCCATGAAGGCTCCCCCGACTGTCTCGGCTCGTGTCAAAAAGTACGAAATCAGCAAAAAAACTCCCAAGAACGATTGTTCTCTTTATGGGACGTGCCTCATGAGCGCCAAGCCCGCGTGGCGCAAGTCGAAGCCTCGGCACAAGTACGACAAACCCTGCTCGACCGAGGATTTTTGCCTGGAACACGAGTGGTCGTCATCCGGCGATCCGCCGATGGTCAGTCGGTGTGGGTGCAAATAGGCGGATTCGAACTGCAATTGGAAAAAAACTACGCGCAAAACGTGCTGATGATCCTCGAAGACTGAAACCACAGACGCCGATCCTGCTTCTGGCGCTTCTTTGGTAGCGAGTGGGCTTTTGTAGGTGTCGGTGCGATTGTGCTTGCGTGTGGATTCTTCTATGCTATTCGTTACTCAGATCTGAGTTACCATGAGGTCATCATGAATCGAATCATCGCTTTTCTGCCTCTCGTCGCCATTGCCTTGTCTTCCTGTTCGGCCCCTGTCGATGACGCTGACTCACCGGCTTCCGTTTCCGCCGCGCAAGTTCCAGCCCCCCTCGTTCAAAAAGCCGATAGCCAAGATGTCGCGGATCATGGATGCCTCGTCGTGCTGCGCCAGGTGCAACGCAGCCCCGGACCGACCGGCTACGAAATACAATGTACGTCAGAGCGTTGTTGGTTCGTCTGGTCCGGCACGATCGATGTGGCCCGTTCGCTTGTCGAACAGGGAGCGACAGTCGGGTTGATGTATCAAGTCGGCATGGGTGAGTGGTGGGAAGTCCCCGCCGAGGCGACGGAGTCGGATGATGGCCCAATGCAGTCCTTCGCCTTTCGTTTCTTCGATCATGCGGTGGATACCTCGCTCAGCTTGACGGCTTTGGCGCAAGCTCGCGTTCAAGTCATTCCGGTGGTGCATTTGCCCGGCGGGGGGCGCTTGTTCGATCACAATCGTGTGTCCAGCGATTTGGACAATTACGTTTTGAACTATGGCAACGATTGGTCGGTCAACGATGACGATTCGGTGTGTACGGTCGGCGCCCCCACAGCCTCGACGCTGGAGTTTTTGGCTGGATGGAAACACGTCCAGCATGGAACGATCGTCGAAGGGGGAACCTTGACGATTCAATACGATCTTGCGCGTTTGCCCGATTGCCGCGGAACGCATAACGGCTATCCGGCTTGGGATACAACGGCTTTTGCTCGATTCATGCCCATGGGCGAGCTTCACCAGGGAAGTGTTCGTGCCTTCGAATCGAATCAAGGAATCCCTACCACCAAGGCTCATGGCATCCCGATTACCTTCGATGTTCCGAAAGGAGCGACGAGCGTGCAGTTGTGGTTCCGCAACGCGAGCGGAGCCGGAATGTCATGTGAAACCTGGGACAGCAACCTCGAAGCCAATTACGTTTTTGCCGTGCAACGTTTCGCGCCTTCGCCGGTCAAGTGGGCAGGCGATTGGGGCAATGGCTTCTCGAGAGAATGCGAGCATCGAGATGGCATCGAAGAGCCCACCGTGATCGATTCCTGGATCATGCAGCGTGCTTGCATGTTCGTAGATGCCGATGTGTATGTCCCCGGATTGACGGATGTAGATGCGGATCCCGCGGGGATTGTTGCCCAGGTGAACTACGGCTTCGATGATCAGGATCCGGTTGCCGGATGGCTTACGTACCAAGGCCGTGTTGGAAATAATTACCGTTATCGGTGGGAATTGCCTCGCGACGTTCTTCAGCAGTCGAGCTGGGACAAGATTACGTATCGCTTTCGCTTTTCGACCGATGGTCTGAATTGGTACACCATCGGTCAAGCGCAAGGCCCTGAGGGGGGAGACGCGCGAACCCTGTTGCGAAGCTTCTGATGAGCTTTTCCGTTTCGTTTGCGGTTCATCATCTCAGCGTGCAGAAAGTGCTAGTGATTCGAGCGAGCTTTCGTCCGTAACCCCTGAACGCACCGCCATCACTTTCCCATTTTTATCCACCACGACAATCGTCGGCAGACTCGAAACGCCGAATGCCTGGCTAACCTTGCCGTCCTCGTCCGATACGATAGGAAAGGAAAGCCCCTTTTGCCTTGCAAAAGCAATGGCTTTGTCAGGGTCATCGCTCGTGTTGATCCCAAGCACCTTCACACCTTTGTCTTCGAGCCTTCTGGACAATCGGTCCACCGAAGGAGCTTCCGCGCGACAAGGACCACACCATGATGCCCAAAACGACAAGACCACTGCCTTCCCAGACAATTGGGATAGCTGCACCTTTTCGCCTACTTGTCCGTTGAGCACGACGGGAAGCACGAAGTCCGGCGCGGGTTGACCGATCATCGCGGAAGGAAACGAAGCCAATCGCGGCAACAGGGCAAAACCGGCAAGGATCACCGCAGCCCATAGCCATGCTCGGAGATGCGACGAACGCCGATCGATTCCCTTTTGCGTGGGGAGTGCCTTTGCTGAAGATGTCATGAGATATCCAGACGGCCCGGGCCGACCTTGGTTGGAGATGGGTCGCGCCTAAACGATTCCTGGCGTTGAATAACGGTATCGTCAACAACGGATAGCGCGCCCTTACCGTTCTCCCATCGTCATTCCAGTCATCTGCAGGGATTGCCCAACCTGTGCGCGCGCCGCGAAAGAAGCGCTGCTTCCCGCGCGAGGCAACGTAACCACCAACCGTGCGCCGTGCCATTCACTTTCGGTGGCCTCGATGGACCCACCATGTTCCATCACGATCTTTTTCACGATCGAAAGGCCTAACCCCGTACCATCGGCTTTGGTGGTGACATACGGATCAAAGATGGTTTCCCGCATTTCAATCGGGATCCCCGGACCGTCATCGTCCACCTCGATCGTTATCCAATCCTTGTCCACCTCCCGAAGTCGAACGCGCACCCTTCCCCTTGCGGACTGTTTGACGCTGACGGCCTGCGCCGCGTTTCGGACGAGATTGACGAGAACGCGGTGCATCATCTGTTGGTCCATATAGACCGCGATCGGCCTCGTGGCGATCTCCCAGGACACATCCACGGCCCTTTCCAGCACGTCCCCATCCGTTCGTAAAATCCCGCTCTCATCGTCGGTGAACAACACCATGTGCTTTTGTTGTTCGCGCAAAAAAACGCAAATATCGTGATTTGACAAGTCGGCGCGGGGAAGACGTGCGAATGCACTAAACTCGGTGACGAGACGACGCAGACTCGCTACCTCTTCGGTCACTACCCCATGGGTCGTTTCGAGAAGCTTTCGAAACGATGCATCATCACCTTGATAGCGTGCGTGAATCTCCTCGACAGCGAGTTGGATCGGGGTCAGCGGATTTTTGATCTCATGCGCCAATCGCCGCGCCATCTCCTGCCATGTTCCCATCCGCTGAAGAAACTCGATACGCGCCCTGGAGCGTTGCACCTCCCGGAGCATTCGATTGAAAGCTTTTGCCAACTCCGTGATCTCATCTTTGCCCTGAATGGGCACTCGCACGGAAAGATCTCCCGAACCCACCACTTGCGCCACGTGCGCCAACAGCCCGATTCGTCGCGTGACGCCGCGAGAAAGAAGTGTTCCCAAGGTTACGGCGGCTAGCATCGTGATGACCAGCAAGACCGTAAAAGCGTAGAGATGCGCGCGTTCCACTTGGGAGCGCGAAGCCTCGATTTGACGATAGGTGCGAACGGTTTCCTCCATTTGATCTCGTTCGTCGAATCGCGCTTTGGGCGTGACGAATACGGCGAGCAATTGAGGGCCATCTGCTTTGTTCGAAAGAGGTTTTCTCACTTCGAGCGCGAGTTCGGTGTTGACGTTGACGGCCGTGAAACGTTTTTTTTCGACCACGATTTCGCCATCTCCATCGACGACGGCCAGTTGGACGAGATTGGTATGAGTTGGAAAAATCTCGGCAAGTTCTTGCTCGAGGCTTGGGCGATGATTGAGCATCGCCGCGGCACGCAGGCCCTCCTGTGCTGCAATTGCCTCCGCTTGGTAACGCATGGTCGATTTCAAACTCGCGGCCAATTCCTTGTATAGATCGAGAGAACGCTCCAACTCCTCGCCCACGCGCGGATTGTATAGCTGCGCGGAAACATTGCTGACCAAGCTACGCGCGATGATGATCGCCGCCGCCAACGGGATGACAGCAGCAAGCAACACCGCAAGCGTCAGCTTTCGCGTGGTTCGAGATAACAACGCCATCGAAAAAGTAGTGTGGCAGATGTCGACATGGGCACTCAACCCGTGTCGTCATCCACTCGCCAGATCATGTCGAAACAGCGGCCAGTCCGGTCGCCTGCCCAGCCATCAAGGACCGTCTTCCACGAAGTCCAACAACGCCGCTCCATCATCTTTCGGCGATGGCAATAGCTCTCCCGACGCTCCATCTCGTCGAATCATGATCGTTTGACGAGACATGGTGTCGGCATTTTGCCTTCCCACGAGCGTGATGGCATTCATCCCGGGCCGAAGAGACACGTCCATGTCGATCTTCATGCTCTTGGGATCCGCGGCATCCTGGTTGGTTCGATAAAACACCTTGTTGGAACCCACGAACATATAGGCGTCCAACAGGCGCGTTTGATCAACGATGCTCCCCGTGATTTTTACGGTAGGTCCTCGTACGACCAAAGCCGCGGGAGTCAATTCAATGGCGGGAGGTGAATGTGAGAACACCGTATCGAAACTGATCGTGTCGGGGGCTTTGGCACCCGGAGCATCGGATAATGCGCTGGCGGGAACGAAAGCAAAACGATTGGCTCCAAGATCGATTTTGATCATATCCCCATGTCGTCCAAGCCTTCGAACGAGTGTTCCTCCCGGAATGGAACCAAATAAGCGTGCTTGAGGTCGAAGCGACTCCACGAGCGGAGCTTCCGTACCGTTGACCTTGGAAACGCCAACGTCTTGTGCGAGTGACAATCCTGCTTCCACCGGGATCTTGATCTTCTCGTTGACGTGTTTGCCGAGGTCTCGGTCTCCCACGCTCAATTCAATGGTAATCTCCGGCTCCGCAACCTGTTGCACTTCCCAGGTGAACACCACCGAACGCATGTCTCCCGGTTGCATATTCGAGATATCGAAGCGGCCCGCTTGGAGCGCCAAGCCGTCGCCGGACAAGTTCCGAAGGTTCGCTTGGGTCTCGAAGGAACGGCCTCGACCCACGTTTTTTACCGTCAGGTACATCGATACCCCTTCCCCACGCTGCAAACGCCCATCGGCATTCGCTCCCTGTCGATTGTCGATGATCTGATAGGCATACGCAAAAGATGGCGCTGGTAACTCCTCGATTGTCGGTCTTATTTCGACTGACTTGGGAGGCTCACCGTTGGCGGAGAAAAACTCAACCTTGACCCCGTCGCAACGCGTCGTCGCATCTTTCGGTATCGTGCATACCCGTTTGCCATCCTTCGGTTTTTTGGTGGAACCGATGCGACGTCCTTCCACATCACACCAACCCAGCGGCGCGATGGCTGTTTTGGATTTTCCTGGTTCGATTTTTCCAAAGATGAGTTCTTTTCGATCGTAATAAGAACTCTCGGCCGAGGTCAGTGCGCGAAGCTGATACACGGGTTCTGTCCCCGTGTTTTTTACGGTTACTTTCAACTCGATGGATTCCCCTGCTCTCACGCGATCGTTGGGGCGGTTGGTTTCCACCTTGACTTCGTATTGGTCTTTCGATGGTCCTGGGGATTCCGCTGGGGTGGCGCTCCAATCGAATCCAAGATGTTTCAAGTCCAAAGCTACCTTCGCCATCTCGTCTTGACGAACCTTGTCGATGAACTCTGCTGCCTTTCGCACCGCCTCCACACGCGACAGGCCCGTGGGAACATTCAAAACCAGATCACGCGCAAAGCGCGTGGTGAAATCCATGGTGAAGTCGTCTTCGGGATCTCCTCCCCGTTCCCGCATCGCTTCTCGTTCGGCGGAAGGCATGTTGTATCGCACGATTTCAAGCGGTTTTTGCCCTGCCGCGGCACGCGCGCTCGACAGATGTTTGGATAGATCCCGCTCGCTCATTCGCTTGCCCGGGCGCATCACATCCATCTCCAACGTGTCCACCGTCATCGGATCAAGCTCGATGTCCGGTGTGATCCCCACCGACTGAATGGAGATGTCTCCCGGTGTCAGATATTGGGCGATCGTCAGCTTCAACGCAGCCTTTTCCCTGGTAACGTCGGGAAATACGAGTTGCACACTCCCTTTTCCGAAAGTTTTCTGACCTACAATGATGGCGCGATTGTGGTTTTTCAGCGCACCCGCCACAATCTCGCTGGCACTCGCACTCGAGGAGTTCACCAATACCACCAACGGATAATCCGGCTCCGTCCCCGGCGACTTGGCCACCTTCTCATCACGCGGCTCAGAAGCCGATACTGTCGTTACCACCACTCCGCTGCGCAAAAACCGATCCGCTACCTTGACGGCTTGATCGAGCAAGCCCCCCGGGTTGGAACGCATGTCGAGGACCAATCCACGCATTTTCGGTTCCGCGCGATGCAAGGCCACGAGTGCGTTATCCAACTCCCCCGCCGTCCCCGCTTGGAATTGCTTCAACCGGATATATCCCACCCCCTGGTCGAGCATCCGACTCTCCACCGATTCGACATTGATGACCTCTCGTCGAAGCTTGAATGGCTTACTGCCCGACCAACCACCAGGTCCCTCCCGAGTCACCCACACGGAGACTTCCGTCCCAGGGTCACCCCGCAAACGACGTACCGCATCGTCGAGCGGCATGTTGAGCGTAGACTCGTTGTTGATTCGAACAATTCGATCATATTGCTTCAACCCGGCTCGCCCCGCAGGCGTCCCGGGCATCGGCTTGATCACCGTTAAAAGCTGGTCTCGAATCGAGATCACGATCCCCACGCCCCCAAATGCTCCCTGCGTGGAAATCGTCATCTCCCGATAGGCTTCCGGACTCAAAAACACCGAATGCGGATCGAGCGTGTTGAGCATTCCATTGCACGCCGCATACTCGACTTCCCGTAAATCCACGTCCGTATCCGTCTTGAGATGCTGCTGCAAAAAAGCAAAAATATCCCGGAGCTTTGCCGATACATCCCAAGGCCCCTGCACGTTGCTGACATCGAAAACCATCTGTTGCGACCCGACACGCACCGTCACTTCGTCGGAATTCGATTCCCGCAATACAATCACTTGCGCCACATCCCGCTGCACGAAATCAAGCGCTGAAAGAAGCATTTGCTTGGGTTTCACACGGGTCGGATCCACATACTTGTCTCGTATCGTCTGGATCGTCGCGGTCACCGCCTCCAGTTTCGTAAGGTCGTAGGGAGTTTTTGCATCCACGGCGCTTCGCGCTGCCACCGCATGGGCTGGCTCGATGCCATGCCAAAGACCTCCACTGCGAAATTGAAGCGCAAAATACGTAGATAGGGCGAAAGCACTGAATAGGATCAGAAGCTTGGTGAGACGTTCGATGCCGCGCATGATGTTCAACAATAGATGACGGATGCAAAAGGACCAAAGGCAAAGCCCAGGGAATTGACTTGCCGCGAACCAGGGCCGGACGCAAGTCACGACGGCAAGAGCGTTTATGGCGACCTTCCGGAAACGACCATCGATTTCGTTGCCCCTTGCGGGTAGGGCGCGTCAAGAGTGCCAACCCATTCGTGGGGGAGAGTCATCACCCAGGCCGATACCTCCTCTTTGGTGCGCCGCGTGGTCTGTAACATATTGAATTATGTGTATATTTCTACAATGTGGCGCGTTGGTGTCGTCGGAGGCACAACCCCCCCCGCCTTCGACCCTTGGTATGGGTCTTTCGGCCCCAACGTTTCGTTTGAGTCTACCCCCATGGTTCGAAGACATGGGTACCCAACCCGCACGCCCTGCGTGAACGTTCGTCGGATGGCGAGCGCATCGGTTCAGCGCGCACTAGACGCGGGCGCGCCAGGGTCCTTGATTTCCACCGCAGGACGCTGCTCGTCTTGTTTGATCGAGTAACGAACGAGCGCTCGGAGCACCTCGTTGCGTTCGACATTGCCAAGCACAAGCTTCATGTCCTCATACACGGATGGATCCACCAGCAAAGCCCCCAACGTTCCCTTCCCCTTCTTCAACCCCGACATGATGTCACGTAGGTCTGCGCTCGCGGTATTGAGGTTGGAAATGATCTCGGCTTCTTGTCCCGTACCCCCGTAGAGCATGGCACGAGCCAATCCATTACCCTCCCGTATGCCGCGAAGTGTGGCGGTTACCTCGTCGGCCGCCCCCCCAAAACTCTTCACGGTATCCGCGCCCTCTTGGCCGTAGACCAAACTATGCGCGAATCCGGGACCATGATTCACGCGCTGAACCAATTGCCTCACTTCCGCAGCGGCTACCGATAATTCATTGCTCGTTTTCTCCAAGTTGGCGACCGCACGCGATATCCGTTCCGCTTCCTGTGGATCCGTCAACAGCCGGTTCGCATAGCCGTCGCCCTGCGCCACATGCTTCAAAATGATGTTCACCGACTGAATCGAACCTCTTATGTCTTGCTGAACTTTGTCGTCGGCAAAAGATGCCGACGCTTTATCCAAGTTTCCCAACACCGAATTGGTCCGTTCGGCGATCGACCCTACCTGTCCGACCAGATTCGAAAAGTCCGTTGGATCCTCGCTATCGATGGTTCCGCCAAGACCAAGGGGTTGGCTTGCTTTGCCGGGATCGATCTCCAACATCTTGTCTCCCAACAAACCTTTGTTGACTACCCGCGCACGCGCATCCACACGCAACCGCAGCGCTTCCGATCGAACAATCCATAATTTGACGTGAATGCGCGGGTCTCCAAGGTCTTCGGAGTGACCTACGCTCGACACCGAACCCACGTTGATTCCATTCATCCGAATCGGGGCTCCGGCCGCGAGCCCCTGCACATCGGTGAACGTCGACACGAAGTCGATTTTGCGCGCGAACATATTGCGCTGATCCCCAATCAGAAACACTACCCCCCCCGAGAGGATCAACCCCAGCAAAACGAATACTCCCACTTTGATCTCTCGGGATAAAGCCATTGATTACTCCCAGGGGTACACGGCTTAGCACGATGCCGCTCGCAGCGCGAAACATGCGCGGGCGAGCCCCAAAGATGACGCGAAAGGTCAAGTCGTCAAGAGCGTATCCAAGTCCTCGTTTTCAGGAGCATTTCCACGAATGAAATCCGCCAGGTGGGGATTGTCCGAGGCACGAATTTGCTCCGGTGTCCCCGTGGCAATGATGCGTCCACGATGGACCATCGCGATTCGATCACTTATCGAATACGCACTGGCCATGTCATGGGTGACCACCACGCTCGTGATGCCAAGCACACGACGAAGCCCCGTGATCATATGATTGATCCGAGTCGTGTTGATGGGGTCGAGGCCAGTCGTTGGTTCATCGTACAGCACCACATCGGGCCGAAGGGCCACGGCTCGCGCCAGGCCAACTCGTTTTTTCATCCCTCCCGACAGGTCCGAGGGTGCCATCGTTTCAATTCCTGAAAGACCCACCAATCCCAACGCCCACGCCACCCTTTCCCGTATGTCTTGCTCCGACATCTTCTTTCGAAAGTGTTCTCGCAATCCATAAGCCACGTTTTCTCCCACGTCGATCGAGTCGAACAACGCCGCCCCTTGAAACAACATCGCAATGCGCTGTCGCACCGTCTGCAACTCCCGCTCCGACATCGTCGTGATCTCCTGACCGCGAAACCGGATCGAACCCTTATCCGCTTTCAAAAGGCCAATCAGCATCTTGATCATCACGCTCTTGCCCACCCCAGAACCCCCGATGATCGTCAGCGTCTCGCCCGGATACACATCCAAATCCAACCCGGCATACACGACCTTGTTGCCAAATGCCTTGTGAACGCCTCGGAATTGGATGAGCGGCTCGGTGTTCATTGATCCCATCAATCCCGCTGGATTCCCTCAACCTCTGCGACGGTCCAAAAGCCGAAGAAGCGTGCGCAATCCCCGAAGATGTTCCTCGGTACAACCCGCAAACCCCTCACATCGGAAGATCGCTCGGGCCGCTTCCGAAGTTTGCTTGTCCGAAGTCAATAGGGAAAACGCATGGATGATGGCTTGCTGATGCTGATCGTCCAGGGAGCGGTGCATCGAGATGACGTCGGTAGGGATCGGTCCAGCCACCAGCAATACGCGAAAGTTCACCTCCAATCCAAATTCGATCCAACTCGCCCACACGGGAGTCCCGAAGTCCGATGGCTCGAAGTGAGCGAAACTTGCGCCGACATGAGCTTGTCCGTGCGCTACCGCACGCGCTACCGCCTCATGCGTCCCCAAAAAAACCTGATCCGAAAACGCTTTCGTCAACGACAGGCCCCGCGCTCGCATCGATGCCAGAGGCACCAAATATCCCGATGCACTATCAGGACTCACCCAGGCCGCTTTGGCTCCCTGCAAGTCCGATACACTACGTATCTGCGCGTCTCGTAACGCATACAACACCGAATGGTATACCGTCTCGTTCTGACGAATCATCGCAATGCGCGGATGGGCGATTCGCTGTGCGTCGAAGTCCATCGCCAGCACCGGGGGAACCCATGCCGCATCCAGTTGCCCCTGTGTCATCAAGGCGACCAATGCGGAATAGGTGGGTGTCACACGGCATTCCACCGTCGTTCCCAAGTGATACCCCAAAGCTTTTACCATATCCTTGAGGTTCGCTCGAAACGTCGGATCATCCACAGCAGGCACTACGCCAAATCGCAATATCGGGAAACGCACCCGTGGCACCTTGCTCGTCAGCGTCGCTCAGGTCAAGCCATGCAACCGTTCAAACCCGCCAGAAACCATTTGGACGCGATGCCCATGCAGATCATGGGGCTCGCGCCGTAAACAGCGTCGCCGCACCAAAGGTCAGCGGTTCTGCTTTTCCCCCTCGTAATCCACACGTTGCCATCAATTCGAGAAATTCGTCGGGACGTGGAAATGCTCGAATCGAACGTTCCAGATACGCATACTCGGGTGTCGACGATAGGGCAGAACCCAGCCGAGGGACGACGTACCGTTTCCACAACCCAGCCCCAAACGCGAGAGGATGCCCTCCCCGCGGTTCCGAAAGCTCGAGCACGACCACCGGGCCCCCAGGGCGAACCACCCTGCCAAGTTCACGTAAACATCTCTCGCGCCGCGCAACGTTGCGAATCCCAAAAGCCATGATCGCGGCGTCAAAGGCATCATCGCTCGCAGCGATTCGCTGCCCATCACCCTTCTTGAACGTAACGCGATTCGCCAATCCCGCTTTTTCTACCTTTCGCTGTCCCACACGCAACATTCCGTCGGACGGATCCAGCCCCAGCACACGGCTGTTCGGAATCCTACGTGCTACTTCAATCGCAACATCAGCCGTGCCCGTCGCGAGATCCAACACGTATCCAACATCAGATCCAAGGGCTTGCACCGCACGTTTTCGCCACCGGCCGTCGATTCCCAACGACATCACGCGGTTCAAAAAGTCATAGCGCTCGCAGATCCGATCGAACATCTGACCGGACCCATCCTGCAATGTGTTGTTCATGTACGGGAGGCTATTAGTCGATTTGTAGGCAAGGACCTAGCTTTTGTCCCACGGCGTAGGCTCGTGCGATCGCTCATCCACATCCTCCGCTGACTTTCTTCTTTGCCCCTGCTGCAGCAGGCTTCTTTTTGCCTTGAAGCTGAGTCGGCATATATCCCGATGTGGATAGTTTTCCCACGGCAGCCACGACCTCGGAGGCATTGCCTTTTCCCTCGTGAACGAAAGCTTGCACCGTGGCCATCGCTTCTGCCCATCCATACGGAGGAGGTTTCTCGTTGAACAAAGGCGTGGGCACCTCGTAGGTGAGATACCATCCTCGCACTCCCTCTTTCAAGAAATGCACATGCGTCGTTTTGTCCAACGCCGCGACCTCTCCGGCCAGCTTCGATGCGTTTTCATCGGTATCCGCCACGAGGAGTATCGCTGGTTTTCCCTGGGAGACCTTGAGAATGTCGTGCGCGGATGCGCCTGGCATCGAAGTAGAACCCGTCAGGTGATACTGCTCGTACTGATCCTTGGCACGCACATCCACCACGACTGGTTGCGGTTGCTGAGCAAGCAGCGCGGTAGCTTGCCAAACGTCCACGGCCGCTTCGGCGGGCGCAAGATTCGGTGGCGCCTCCGACGCCGCGGAGCGTCCCATCGATAACGAAAGGATCATGTATAGCGCGGCAAGCCCCACAAGGGTGATGGCCCCAATCTTGTTGTTGAATCGGTTCATGAAGACACCTCCGGAAGCTGCTTGCTTTCGAGTGACTTGCGAACCATCGCTTCGATTTTTGTGACCGCGGTCAATGACCCCACCGCAAATAGCGCGACCAACAGCACCATGACCCCCGAGGGAATTCCCATCCACTCGTGCATCAGAACGCGACCCATGGACGTACTTTCGTGGAACTTCTCGAGCGAAGGATAGGCAAGCGTAAACGCGGAAGAGCCAATGAAAATACCGCCGACGAAAAATATCGCATCGATTTTTCCACTGGCCACGGCGACCAGCGACGTGCCGGGACAATAACCTCCGATGATGAAACCCGCCCCGAGCATCAAACCGCCGATCAGTTGCGGCAGCCAATACGTAGGTAATAGTCCGATGTCCCCAATGGGCATGAAACCGATGAGATCGAGGAAGTACACGCCGATCATGGCAGTGACGATGGCCGTGAACATCACGCGCATTACGCGAAAATCTCGACCATAGAAAATGGAAGCGAGATTATCCGCGCGACCAAACCCGGCGCGCTCGAGCACGAAGCCAAAACCAATCCCAACCAACACGGCCATTTCCATCTGCATGCCGTGTGTCCACTGTAACGTTGAAGCGAGAGGTGCTTGCATGATCCTATGCCTCCCTTTGTCAGATCCACTGCTTGCGCACGAAGTAAGCGAGACCGTAGGCGCCGCCAAACACCGCGAACATGAATATCCAACTGCCCAACGCGAGTTGGGCTCCCCCCGTCAATGCTTGCCCACTGGTGCATCCACGTGCCACTTGTGCCGCAATTCCGCTGATGATGCCGCCAATCAACGCGAACACCCAGCGCATGTCGCGCCCTATGCGCGGGCCATGGATCGTCTCGAACTTGACCCGTTTTGCGGAAAGCGCCCCAAGCAAACCTCCAAGGGCGACTCCCACTACGAGAAACACGATCCACGTATTCAGGGCACCCGTATCCGACAAGAAAAACTTACCGATATTGGCGTTCTCCGTCGCCCAAGTCGGATCGAGCGCATGCCAAAGCGAAGCTTGTACGCGCGTGACCGCTCCGCTCGCCCCAAGCCCCTGTCCCGTCAGCACGAAGCTAGCCAACAATACCAAGCCCAGAGCCACGCCAGCCGCATAGGGATTCCAAAACTCTCTTTGCTTGCTCATGATTTTTTCTCCCCCACGGGCTCGACAGATGATTCCGCCGCGCTCTCGTGAGCCAACTCCTCGACCCACTTGCTGCTATGATGCTCCGCATGCCGACGATCAATATCTCCTTTGATCATCGACATCAGCGCAGGACGCTCTTCTTTCATGATGGCTGCCATCGTGATGTGTACCGCTACACCCACGAGAGCCAGTCCTACCGCCAACTTATGGACAAGAATCGCGGCAGCAACGACATGCGATGATCCAAGATGGAAGGTCATCACCAGACCGGTCCCGATGATCGTTGCCGTGCCCACCAGCGCGCTTACCGCAAACACTTTCTGCCCCGCGTTGTACTTGTCTTGGGGCGGAAGCTGATGGTTGCCGATTCCCAACATCACGAGCGGTTTCAGCATGAACCACCGAATGTCGTCACGTGTCAGCATCACCTCACGCAATGCCTCGATCCCACCACGCTTGAAGAACAAAAACGGCGGAATGATCACAGCGGTCCACAGAAGCCCCCACAAGACGTGGAACAAGATCAGATTCGAAGTACCTCCAAATACCGTCGAGATCGCTTTGGGAAATCCCACGCCAAACAAGGCAAACGACGGCGCGGCCATCAACGCCGTGCCCGTCAGCAAGAGCAACACCCACGATAGCGCATTGAACCAATGCAAAAAGCGCATTCCGAAACGATGCCGTGGCAAGGTGCCTGTCGCTTCGGATTCGACCTGGCTTTGTGGCTGCTTGTTCTCACCCCGATGGCGAAGATTCATCAACAGACCGCCCGCTCCCGCGATGACTGCAAACGCGGGCACGCCCAATTGCGCGACCGGTCGCGTGACCCCTTGCCATACCTTCGTCAACCATGTCGGCGTCGGTTCTCGGATGACACCCTGAGCGAGAATCTGCTGACGATGCGACTCCGGCGCGTAATACACCTTCGGTCCCACATCCACTTGCGGTGTCGTCAGTGTCTTTGCCCCGCGCTTCTGAATGAGCTGCATCAACGAACCGTTGGGATCATCCAGATCGCCAAAGTGCCGACACTCCGCCAAACAAGTCGTCACACAGGCAGGCTGCCCACCGTTGGCAACATAAGGCGCACATAAGTTGCACTTCTCTACGATGCCTTTCGATGGATCGGGTGTGCGAGCACCATACGGACACATCGTCACGCAGTTTCCACAACCAATGCATATCTCGGGGTCCACGATGACCACCCCGTTTTCATCCGCATACGTAGCTCCCGTCGGACAGTCCAACGTGCAAGGATGGTCCTCACATTGCATGCAAAGACCGGGATAAAACGTCACTCCCAGATTGTTTTTTTCTCGGGACCCATGCTCGAACGTTGCTACCCAATCCCGCGCAACACCTGGACCCGAATCCCAGCGCTCCTTGCACGCCGACACGCACGCCAGACATCCGACGCACTTGTCCAGCTCGATCATCATCCCATAGCGCATGGGTACTTCTCCTTACCGCCGTCCGCAGGCGTTATTTTCACGAACTCCGTGCGCATTCCCGTCGATCCGCTGATGCCGTCGACCTGATACCCACGGATGAGTTCCGCGTCGCTTCCCCCCATACAACACGCATTGGACAATCCTTTGGCCGAATGACCGAACCCATGAATCATGTACACGGTTTGTGGACGAATCCGCTCGGTGACCCGGGCGGGCATCGGTCCGGTGACATCACCGTACGCGTTTTGAACGAATACGGGTTTGCCATGCTGCACCCCGAGGGAGGCCGCGCACATCGGGTGTAACCACACGCAATTGCCTGGGTTCAAGTCGTGCAAAATATCGTTGTTCTGTGTTCGACCGAACGTGTGCAGCGGACTGCGACCATACGTCAAGCGGAGCATTCCCTTGGGAGGATCGGGTGGCGGCTTGTGTACGGGCATGGGATCGAACCCCGCCTCCGCCAATGATTTGCTGAACAACTCCACCTTGCCGGACGGCGTCTGCCAAGCAAATGGCTTCTGAGGATCCAGGTACGGTTCCACTTTGCTTTGCGGAAAATAGATACCTTTTTCCTTGAGTTCAGCCAGCGTCACCCCAGAGCCGTCGAGCCGCGCCGACAAGTACTCCTCGAACGTATCGAACGCGAAGAAATCTCCCACGCCAAGCTCCGTTCCTAGTTCCTTCGCAATCCTCCACGCCGGTCGCGTATCGTAAGGGCTTCTCACCACTGGCTGACGAATCGCAATATATGGACGAAGATTGCCCCCGGTCTTCAAGTCGTCGTATCGCTCGAGATAATTGTCCTCGGGAAAAACAACATCCGCCCAATCCGTGATTTCCGTGGGCTGAATATCCGTCACCACCAGCATGTCGAGACTGCGAATGGCCTCGATCGTTTCATGCTGATTGGGTAGTGATTGAATGAGATTCGAGCCGTGAACAAACCAGCCTTTGATGGGGTACGGAACGCCCGTTCGTGTAGCATCCCGGATCCCTGTCGTAGAAACCTCGGTGGCAAACGGAAAGCGCGACGCCGCCTTGTCCACGTTGGCAGGCAGTTCGGGAAAGTCCGGTGAAGGAAAGTCCTTGAGCGCTGGTGGTGGCGCGGGTCGATAAAGCCCCCCCGGTGCCCAAATGGCTCCCAACAGCGCACTGAGTATCGCTTGCGCTCGCGCTCGTTGTGTGTCTGCTTCGCCATACCACGTAACATGCCGACCCGGATGCACCACTACCGCTGGCATCGCTTTCACCATCAATTCGTAGGCTTTTACGATATCCTCGGCGGGGACATCCGCCTGCTGCGCCGCCCACGATGGCGTGAACGGCTTGACATGCTCGGCCAATCGCTCGAATCCCGTACACTGATTTTCGACAAACGTGTGATGGTAGGTGTCGTTGGCGATCAACAAATGCATCCACGACAACAGAATCGCCGTGTCGGAACCCGTTTTGAGGGGAAGCCAAACATCCGCTTTCGATGCCACCGTCGACATGCGAGGGTCGAGCACGATTAGGCTTGCCCCTCGCGCCCGCGCCTGCACGAACTCCTGCACCTGACTGTTATGCGCGTTTTCCCCCAAATGCGAACCAAACAGCACGATGCATTGAGTCTTGTCGAAGTCCAACGGTTCGGGACTCCCAGGTCCTCGACCGATCGTCAATTTATAACCTACGTCTCTCGGCCCCCTGCATTGCGCATACGAAGGTGCCGCATAGTTTGGGCTTCCATAAGCAACCAACATATTGCGCAACATCGGCCCGCCCGAACCATGATAAAAAAGCGCCAATGCCTTTGCGCCATGCTCCTATTTGATCTTGTCGAAAGCTCGAGCCACCATCTGGTAGGCCGTCTTCCAACCTACCCGCTTGAACTTTCCTTCCCCACGCTCCCCCACCCGTACCATCGGATACTTCAATCTATCTGGATCCCGCAAAAAACCCGCGCCCGCGTTGCCACGGCCGCATAACCGCCCCTTCGCTGTCGGTGAATCAGGATGCCCCCGCAACGCCAAGACGCGGTTATTGCTCGCGTCCGCAAGCACCCCGCAATTCCAAAAACATAACTCGCAAAACGTCGGTATCGTCCGCTCCACCGGAGTCACCTCCGGGGAACGAAGAACACGAAACGCATGCGCATCACGAGCTGTCGTGAGCACTCCTACCGCCGCGCCGGCTCCGACCACACCCATCGCGGTGCGTCGTGACACAGCGCCTTCCTTGGGTCGCGACATGGAAGACACTCCATTCGAGGGGGCGGGACTCGAGCCCACAACCCACAACCGTGAGAGACACAACCTTAAGAAAAGATTTCGAGAAATTACTATTTGTTGTTCACGTCCACGCTGGACCTACAACCGAACGTCGATGTGTGTGCTTCGCTTCAGATTGTCGAGCCAGCGACGTTTGGCGGTTTCTAGCTTTTCCGCATAAACACGCTGCGCCAGTTGATTGCGTGCCTGTTCGTACGTCCCCAAACGACTTTGCTCACGCTCAACCACTCGCATCACAATCAATGCGTCCGCAAATCGAAACGGTGCCGATACCTCTCCAACCTCGAGAGCAATTGCCACACGCTCAATTGCTACCTCGAGTTCCCCTGGCTTCCTCATCCCAAGATGACCCCCTTGCTGTCGAGAAGTCGAATCATCCGAGTAACGACGTGCCAACTGCGAAAAATCCTTACCTGTTCGCGCTTCCCGCGCGATCTCATCGGCAAGCGCACGACGCTGCGCTTTGACTTCCGCGCTTGCGTCCGGGGGAATGCGAAGCACGATCCATTGCGGAGCATATCCTAAGGTGCGTCGTTCTTCCCTCGCGAGGCGATGATACAACGCGCGCATGTCTTCTTCGGTGATACGCACCTGACCTTTGACCCGCAGCTCCAAAAGTTTTCCTTCGAGAAGCTGTCGGCGGATTTCATTTCGGTATTCCTGAGCGGTCATTCCGCTTCTCAGGACCTCGGATAGCAGTTCCTGCACCGTGGTATCCTGCATCCGTGCAAGGCGAGCAATAGCCTTGTCGATTTCCTCGGCTTCCACCCGAATTCTCATTTTGGCCGCTGCTTGCGCTTCAAGCTGATCGTCGATCATCCGTTGAAGCATCTGCCGCAACGTTTCGGATTCGGCGGCGGCTCTCTGCGCTTCCGTGGGTATCTTCGAATGAATCTCGAGGAGGAATGGTCGCGCACGCTGCCGTAACTCGCTCATGAGAATAGGGTGATCCCCGACCACGGCAACGACCCGTTCGATCACGGCCGCCTGGGAAGACGAAGCCGAGATCCACAAAATAAGCGAGATGATTCCCGCCAGTAGGAAACGTCGATGCACAATCACAGCGGCCTGTGTCTAGCACACCCGGCCTTTGCGCAAGACAAAATTGGCCGTTTCGCTCAAAAGCGCAGTTCCCCGCGCACGTCTTGCTCATACTGCGAAAGCGTTTCCATCGCTTGATGCACGGCTTTGTCTTGGGAGGTCGGAACCTGGACCTGAAAATGAACGTATAGATCTCCCGGTGGCTGCCCGCGTCGAGCCATCCCCTTTCCCCGAAGCCTTGCCGATTGGCCACTTTGCGAACCCGCCGGCACCTTCATCGTCACGGTGCCCTCCGGCGTTGGCACGGTCACTCGCGCCCCTCGATATGCCTCGGTGACCGTGATCGGAAGATCGACGTGCAGATCATCGCCTTGCATATGGAAATACGGATGAGGTTCGACATGGAGTTCGAGGAGCAGATCACCGGGAGGCCCACCAAACGGCGACGGACTTCCTTTTCCTTTCACGCGAACTTTGCTTCCTTGCTTGGCCCCAGGAGGAATTCTCACCTGGATCGGTTCGGCTTGGCCTTCAATTCGGAGCGATACGGTGGAACCTCGGACGGCGGATACGAAATCGATCGTCAGGGGACTTTCCAGGTCCGATCCCCGCATGGATGCCGTGCGGGAAGCTCGCTTCCGTCCCGCTCCCCCAAAAAGGTTGCCGAATAAGTCCCCGATGTTCTGTCCGCCAAGATTCGCACCGAATAAGTCCTCCAAGTCGACGCCTTGAACGCCGCTTACCCGACCGCCTCCGCCACCGCGCCCTTGCGTCCACTGTCGGTACGCTCGCGCTTGTTCCGCATCGAAGTTGTCCGACAAGGCCGCATCTCCAAATTCGTCGTACAAAGCCCGACGCTTTTTGTCGCTGAGCACTTGATAGGCCTGATTGACTCGCTTGAATCGTGCTTCCGCGGAGGCATCACCGGGGTTTTTGTCCGGGTGTAGCTTCGATGCCAGTTTTCGGTAGGCTTGTTTGATGTCGTTTGCACTGGCCGTGCGGGTTACACCGAGTTCTTTATAAAGGTCGTTGCTCATCGTATCTCGACCAAGGTATGTCGTGGATCGCCCCGAGGCAAGATCCGGTCCCCGCACGACACCTCAGGTCAAACGCATCGCCAACTCCGACACACTCTCGAACGTGTTGACCCCCTCGAAACGATGAGGAAGGTACGCGAGCGGGACCGACTTGTCGCTTGCTCCCATCCCTTCACGCAATCGCACCAAAGCTTCATGTTGCACCAGTTCTCGTCGCGCGCGACGAACCCCCGCGGCCAATGCCTCATCCCCCAAACAGGTCCCGCTCAGATCTCGTGGTGCCAGCAATGCCTCTCGTTCGGATGCCGAAAACATCGGAGGGATCACACCATTGACGATCAATTGCGCCACCGGCAGCCCAAGCTCTTTGTCGAGCGCTTCGTACAATTCGAACGTTTCCGTCACGGGCATTTCCTCGGGCAGTGTGACCAACACCACACCTGCCTGGGTGGGGTCCGTGAACATCGACCACGCTTTCATGGCTTCACGATGCAGCAGTCCGGGAGGTGCCATATCGACGATCACCTTGGGTCCTCGCAACATATCCAGGGCGTGTCCTGTCGACGGCGCATCGAAAAGCACCACATCGAATCGGGGCTGTCCGTCTTGTCGGCGCTCGGTGGTGTGATACCAGGCCTTGCCCAGCATCGCCCATTCGAAAAGGCCTGGAGTTGCTCGAAAAAACGAAGCAACCAGCCGGTTTTCGAACACCGCTTTGTACAGAACCTCGAGCCGCAACACCATTAGGCCATACTCTCGAAGAGCGGCCTCCGGATGAATGTTCACAGCCATGATGTTGGGGCGGAGTTGCACGATCTCCTCCCCCACGGGGGGCCCCTCGAGCAACGTGGATAGCCGATCTTTGGCTTGACACGTCGCGCACAAAACGCGCTTGCCTTGCGAAGCCAATACGAGCGCAAGCGCGGCGGTGGTCGTGGTTTTGCCTACTCCGCCTTTTCCGGTCAAAAACAGGAACCGCCGTCCTTCAATGGCCTTGGACACGTTCATGCGAACAATCGTTTGCGTGCGAGGTCTACTTGACCGACAACAATGCTTTGAGCCGTTCCACCTTTTGCTCTTTCGTCAAGCACACCGCATCGTGATCCGTTGCGGACATTTCCGCTCTGAGCGACGAGCTTTCGTCTCCAATACCAAATACCTGAGGGCCGCTTCGCGCCATCACCCATTCGATACGCACATCACCCGGCTCCCCTTCCATCATTCGCACGCCGCCTTCGCCAAGATCTTTCAATTTTGTCACCCCTTCCCTTTTCGAAAGGGCCGTCAACAGATCTTTCGCTTGGTCCGCGTCGTCGCGGGTGATGGATACCACGCGATACCGCTTTCCTTCGTGTTGGTAATAACCAAAAGCACCGGCACCTCCACCCTGCACGCCGAACACGTCCTTGGGCTCGAATCGAATTCCGAGAGCAATACGGTTTTCTGCTGGAAGGCGAGTGGCCGCGGTCGGAAGGGTCGCCGGAGCCGGAAGCTTTGCCGCGACCACCTTGCTCAGCGCCGACAGCAGTCGTGATGCCGTTTCCTGCACCTGCTGTGGTGTTTGCCGATCGTTGGTATACGTCATCTCCACCACGATCTGCGCCTTCCACAAATATGCGGTCCCGGCTCCAAGAGCACCCATTCCCTCCACGAGCATCTCCTTCGGAGCGTCTTGTCGCGCAGGATCGCCATCCGAAATGACGCGTTTCGTGAACATCCCAAACGCGCCTTCCGACGACGCGTATTTTGACACGACCACGTCGACGGCTCCCGGTGACCCACCCCCATCGATGTATCGGAAGAGTATCACCCGTTCGAGGCCGAACGATTTGTACATCTCACAGTCACCATTGAAAGCTTCCGTGCAGATGGCATCGATATCCTTGCTTGCACTGGCGCCGTAGGTTCGTGTTTCCCCATGGGGATCGATGCAATAATCAGAAAAACTGCGAGGAAATTGCGTTGCTGTCGAAGGGTCCGTCAGCGTTCCTCCTCCCTGAGAACACCCTCCCGGCGTGGCCGCGGACGTTTCTGGAGGAGGAAGCCCTCGCCGCTCATCCTGTTTCGACTTGTCACATGCGGAAAGAGACGACAGCCCGATGAGAGATAACACTGCGAAAAGATGACGAAATTGTGGCATGAGGACTCCGGCGAGGCGACCAATGGACCCGACGTACCCATCACCCGGTCTGCACGGTCGTGCAACCGTAGGGCATGAGTCGACTGTGGTCTTTACGAGACAATCGCTTGTCGTGTCCAGCCTTGCGACACTTTCATCGAGGTTTCACTGTTTCCAAAGGACGTCCGGGCTGACTGTTCGTGACATTGGCTACCAACGAGGCTACAACACGGTCTCGTGAACGACACTATTCTGCGCAAAACCCCCCTGTACGAAGAACACAAAAAACTTGGAGCCCGCATGGTCCCGTTCGCCGGCTTCGAGATGCCCATTCAGTATGAGGGACTAACGCAAGAGCACCACGCGGTTCGCAACGCCGTGGGAATATTCGATGTATCCCACATGGGGGAGTTGGTGCTCACGGGCGAGCATAGCGAGTCCGTTCTCAATTACCTCGTGACATCGGATGTAACCACGCTCGTGGATGGTCAGGCCATGTATACGTGCGCCTGCAATGAGAAAGGGACGATCCTCGACGATCTACTGGTATATCGTCACGGCAAAGACCGCTGGATGGTGGTCTGCAACGCTTCGAATCACGACAAGATCGCCTCGCATTTTGCGAAAGCAGCCAAAGACCATTGTGGATTCGAAGACCAATCGCCCGATACCGCATTGGTAGCCGTACAAGGACCGAAGACGTTCGATGTCCTTGCGCAATTGAGCCCTGAAGGGGCCCGCTGCTCGGACTTGAAAGCTTTTCACTTCGGCTCCTACGAACTTGCTGAGATTCCCTGCATGGTGGCGCGGTCCGGATATACCGGCGAAGATGGCGTGGAGATATTCTGTGCCAATCGATACGCGCCCAAGCTCTGGTCGCTGTTGCTCGACAAGGGGCAAGCCTTTGGCCTCAAACCGGCTGGCCTCGGATGCCGTGATACCCTCCGCCTCGAAGCGCGCTTGTCGCTGTACGGAAACGATATCGATGAAACCACCAATCCCCTCGAAGCGGGCCTTGGATGGATCGTCAAGCTCGACGGCGACGACTTCATTGGTCGCGATGCGCTGGTCGAAATCAAACGACAAGGGCTGACTCGTAAGCTCGTCGGCTTCGAAATGGTGGGACGTGGTATCGCGCGCCATGGATACCCGCTGCTTGACCTTGACGGGAATACCGTCGGGGTTTGCACCAGCGGTTCCCCCTCTCCCACCCTCGGAAAAAACATCGGCCTTGGATACCTTCTTTCCTCGATGACCAAGGTCGGGACACGTTTCAAGGTCGACTGCCGCGGCAAACTCATCGAAGCCGTCGTAGTCAAGACCCCGTTCTACAAACGAGCCGGCTGACCTACCCCGCAGCAGGCGAGGAGTAATCATGAGCACGTTTCCGAATGATCGTCGTTATACGGTGGACCACGAATGGGCAAAACAAGAAGGCGGCAGCGTCGTCATTGGCGTCAGCTCTTTTGCTGTCGAACAACTCGGTGACATTACCCTCGTGAGCATCGATGCAAGCGTGGGTGATCATCTCGAAGCGGGCAAAGCGTTCGGAACCATCGAGTCCGTCAAAACGCTTTCCGATCTGCTCGCGCCCATTTCCGGGATTCTCGAAGCCGTCAATGGCGAACTCGAAGACTCACCGGAGACGATCAATGACGATTGCTACGGCAAGGGATGGATGATCAAGATCAAGCCAGCCTCTTCTGCCGACCTGGACAAACTCATGGATGATGCGGCCTACGAAACGCATGTCAAGAGTTCCCCCCACTAACCCCTTGCCAGCATCGAGCCGTCGCATGCGCTACCTGCCCCATACGCAGCAAGAGATCGAACAAATGCTTGCAGCCATCGGTGTTCCCACCGTGGATGCCTTGTTCGATACCATCCCCGCCGAATCACGTCTTGGAAGGCCTCTCGCTCTCGAGCCAGGACTCGACGAGGTGTCTTTGATGAGACACCTATCGGATCTCGCCGCAGGCAACCAGGGCGCAACCATGCTCTCTTTTCAGGGAGCCGGGATCTATGATCATCACATCCCCCCCGCTGTCGATCAGCTTCTGCTCCGAAGCGAACTGTATACCGCCTACACCCCTTACCAACCCGAGGTTTCGCAAGGAACCTTGCAATCGATCTGGGAATTCCAGACCATCGTCTCGGAAATCCTCGGGCATCCTGTCGCCAATGCTTCGATGTACGACGGTGCGAGCGCGGCTGCCGAAGCCGCTCTGATGGCCCGACGTATCACCAAACGCTCGAAGATCATCGTTTGCGATGGGGTACATCCGGAATACATCGAAACGATCGAGACGTATATGTCTGGTCTCGAGGGCGGACGGGCTCATGTCATTCGCACACGCGTGGGCGATGAGGGCGTGACGAGCCTTGCGAGCCTGGGAGACCGAATCGATGACCAAGTTGCCGCCGTAGTCGTTGGATATCCGAACTTTTTTGGATGCGTAACCGACCTGCGGCCCCTTGCTGAGAGAATTCATGCCGCTGGGGCCTTGCTCGTTACGGTTACCCAAGATCCCTACGCGCTGGCTTTGATCGAACCTCCCGGCCATCTCGGCGCCGATATCTCCATTGCAGAAGGACAGGCCATCGCAACGTCTCCCAGCTTCGGAGGTCCTGGTGTTGGCCTGTTCGCATCGCGAATCGACCGGAAGTACCTTCAGGAAATGCCCGGACGCCTCGTTGGTGAAACCGTCGATGCCAACGGCAAACGAGGCTATGTGTTGACCCTCGCCACACGCGAGCAACATATCCGTCGAGAACGGGCAACGAGCAATATCTGCACGAACCAAGGGCTCGTGGCGCTTTCCCTCACGATCCGTATGTGCTTGCTCGGAAAGCAAGGTTTTGTGGACGTGGCGCGACAATGCTTGGCCAAAGCCAAGTACCTGCGTGAACAGATCGCGAGCCTCGAAGGCTATTCCATCGTCTATCCGAATACGGCTAGCTTCCACGAGTTTACCATCCGGGTTCCCGGTCAAGCGACCACAGTCGTGGAACGTCTTGCCCGTGATGGGATCCTGGCAGGAGTGCCACTTTCCAGATATTTGCCGTCCCGGGATGATCAGCTTTTGGTAGCCGTCACGGAAAAGCATACGCGACAGGATTTGGATCGCCTGGTATCCGCGTTGCGAGCGATCTGAAACTACTCGAGTTTTCGAGGATCAAAACGTTTTCCCTCACCATCGAAGCCATAATGCTTCCAGGCATCCTCGGGAGTCAAAAATGGGTCTGCCTTGGGTGATGTGAGGTTTCGAACTACCAACCGTGTTCCTCGGTCGACTTTTTCGACCTCGATACGGAGCAAAGGAGCCGTGCTGCCTTTGACGAGCGCACCTTCGAAAATCGTTTTGACTGAACCGATTTCCACCGTTTTTGAAACGACATTTTGCCGAAGGTAATTGGCAACCCGTTCGGGTTGTACCGTGCCTTCGCAATGCACGCTAAGCGGCTCGCGTCGGATGATTCGCATGGCTTTGGGCAGGAGCAAGCCAAAAGCTGTTTCTTTGCCGGGGGAAAGCTCTCCTGGGGCAAGCCGGTCGGGTCGAGGTTTGTCTTCGACAGATGAGCTGGTGGATGGTGTGGGAGTTGGTGGGTGGTCTTGCTTGCATCCTGTCCAGACAACGAGGCTGAAGCAAACGAGTGCCAGGTTCCTGCGACAAGAATGGCTACGGAAAAACATGCGATAGGGGTATCAATCGAGGATTGCGGCCCAGGAGTCAATGACGGACCGAGCGGAGGGGGGCAATAAGTCGAAGGTATCCACGCGGACCTTTTTATCTCCTCCTCCTTGGTTGGCTCCCACCTGCACGACAAGCTGGAAAGCGCCTGGATTGAGGCTTTTGATGGTTTGGTGTCCAGTCATGCCCAGGAAAGGATCCTCACTTAGGTCATCCTCGATTGTTATACAGCTTGGTTTCTGCATGACCCCTACGCCGAAGGCGATACCCGCTTCGTTGAAGCTAATGACACGTAGATTGTTAGCCGGGGTGCTGGACGTGGGATCCGGAAATTGCGGTAAGGGTCCGTCCACGGCGGTAGTGGGTCCTGAAGCGCCTACTGTCTGTCCCGCATGAAGATAATCGACTCCCCATAGATAACTGCTTCCTGGGGAGCAGGAGCCAGGATCGATGGTTTGTGGGTTGAACGATGTAAAGTAAAGGACCGACGAGAAAAGAGCCATGGGGCCCGTGACCCGCTCGCCGGAACCGGCAGCAAAATGCACGGTTTTGTCACTGGTGCTCGTCGTATTTTTGGCATTGCTTGCGTTGAGTATCCAATTCACATCCATTTGGATGTCGCCTGTTTTAAGATTCTTTTGCTCCGTCAAGGACCATACCGAGTTTCTGCCGACCGGGGTTAGAGAGGTTTGCTCGCCTGTCGACAGGGCGATGGTCACGCGGCCCATGGGGTCGGTGGACAGAATGGGCGGAGTTTCGATCGGTCCCACATCCGCCAGACCGAACGGACCTCCCCATGTCGTATCCGTCGGGAAAGCATCGTGGACCAAGGTTACGGACCAGTCCTGCGGCTCCGCAGAGGATAGATCGAGTCGCCACAATCGGCCTTCCGCATCGCCGATATAAGCTCGGTCTGCGACAGAGCCGGGCGTATTGGGATAGGAGATGATATGGCCGACCAAGGGGGCCGCAAAAGGCGCTTTGGTTACCCTGCTATTGCCCGAATTCGTTCCGTACAGGGCTTGCGGCGCCTCCGGCGCGGCTGCATTGTAGGAATCACTCCGTCGAAACGTTCGAATGACTTCTCCCGTATCGAGACGGACGATGGTCAGAGACCGGGCACCTGCCAGAGAGAGCACATCTTGCGGGTTATTACTGACAGGTGTGTATTTAGCGGTTTTGGTTCGATGGGTGACCCCAACAATGTTGGCCACCGATCCAGTGGGGAAAGTCGTGGTTTCGAGGTTGGTTTCGTCATTGGAACGGACTCCTCCATATCCACCGGGCAGGATAGCTACAGCGTGTCTTGCCGGAAGGGTTCCCACACCGCTTCCCGGCATGACAAAGTAGAGCGTCGCGATGGCAGGGCGCGTGGAACGTGATCCAAACAGCGGATTGCCGTCCTTATCCGTGGTGAGCTGCCACAAAAACCGTGGTCCAGAAGTGTAACCCGTGACTTTTTTAGTTTCATCACGATCCGGGTTGGTCACGTCCAACGCAAAGTATCCTTGGGATGACCCATAGGTTCCCAACAAAACCGTATACCATTTCGCGGTGTTGAAGGAAGAAGGGGTGGGGGCCGTGCGCGTAAGGAATCGGCCGGCAGTGGGGCTTGCATCCCCAGCTACCTCCCCCACGACAATCGGGCCGCTCAACAAGGTCTTGTTGGCCGCTTCATAACGCGTTGGGTACTGTTCGCCAATCGATGGGAGTACCGCGGGTGGAATGAAACTCCAAAGTTCGTTGAGCGAATTGTCCTGTTTGTTGATGGCAAAGGCATGAAGCTGGCCATCGGCGGTAGCCGCATAAATCGTGGGTACTCGTTTCGAAAACAGGCCTTGGAAAAGCGTGTAGCTTTCGTCACGAAGGTTCTCACTCGGCGGCATCACGAGTTCGGGAGTCGAATTGATCATCGCGCCAAACGCGGAGGAGCGAAGATAATCAATGCCGGTCGCCGATAAACCAAGCTGAAGCTTCAAGAATCGGTCGCGACACGCCGTCGCCGTGGGAATCGTGTTGGCCGACGTACGAGCACAACAAAGCTGGCCTGCTGAATCGCATTGGTTGGTTCCGAAAAGCGCCGTGGGAGTAACCTTTGAGGCGAAGACGCTGGCACTATCCTCGACCGTGGTGCCGCCCACGCTGCCCAAACCGTCCGGGTCGGCGCTCGGGGGCAGCATGGGACGTATGGATCGAGTCGAATGGATGGTGCCACCCGAATAGGCATCGCCAAGGACGGTGTAGATATAGCGAGAACTCAGATTGCCGTCCACATTTGCTTCGAAATAATCGCCTTTGCTCTTGTCGATCTCTTGCTCTTCGGGAATGTTGGATTCACACGTATATCGTTCTCGTACGAGATGCCCGGCGTAGAGGTCTTTCGAGACGGGATCGAAGGAGCTGAAGAATCTGGCGCCTACTATCGTATCGGAAATTTTGGTGGCCGAAATATTTCCGGTGGCGAACACCGGCTGGGTTCGCGTCATGGCCGCGGGCGGAAAACGCAGGATATTGGATATTGCCGCAAGCAGTTCCGTTCCCGACTCGGCCCAATAGGCGCTTCGAGGGGCTCCGAGCGTCATTCCTTTATCTTCTGCCGTATACCTGCTGCCCTCGTTGGCAATTCCTTCGATGGTGCAGCAGGTGGCAAGTAATTCATCCTCCGGGGTCGATATGCAATAACCATAAGCGCATTGGTTTGCGGCACACGTGCTGGTACAGGGTGGCAAAGAACTACAGGCGCGGTATTCCGGATCTTTGATGTTCATCAATTGACTACAGGTCAATGCGCTGCTGCCTTTAGCCGCTGTGACCGCAAATCCGACCACGAAGAGATCGATATTTTTATCGTATAGATCTTTGGCGTAGCTTTGTGGTGTCTCGAAGGGGCACTTCCCATCATTGGTGGATGGGGTGGCTTTCAAGTCGCAATGGGGACGCAAATCGAGGTTGGGCCCGCCATCCGTGATCAAAATCGCCATTCTCTTGCGACAACCCGGATGAGTCCGATCCATGGATACATTGGGGTCCACCGCACCTCCGTAGAAGCTGGCTCCACCAATATCCACCGGTTTCGTATTGTCTTGCGTCAAAAAAAAGAGCGCATCTTTGAGCATTCCAGCCACAGGTGTTCCCCCAAAGGGACGTATTCCCAAAATCGCTTGCTGCACCCTTTCATTGTGGGCAATGATCTCCTCGGTGGTGGCATTGGGGTCGCCAAAACCAATGAGGCGTCCTTCCCAGGGAGGCGCGGCGGGGTTGCGCGCCCCCACCTCGAACAATCGAGCCGCTCCCGGAGGAGGCGGGCAGTCCACAGGCCATCCTTGCCCCGCATACTGCGTGTCTGTCGTCAACCAACCTGGAAAATAACTCCACGTATCACCGACTCCAGAGGCAAAATCAGGCAGAAATGTGGAAAGTATTCCTGTTCCAATACCACCTGTGTCCACACGAGACGGGGAAGGGTCGAAGGTCATGATGCCGAATCGAACCGAAGTTTGAAGGCGGTCGATGACACCATCCGATTCTTGAGGCATAAAAGGACACTCGACTCCCGATGAATACGTTTGCGACATATCTCGCCAGTAGACAGGCGCCTTGTCCGGCCATTTCATCGCGTTCCCATTGGTCAGTGCAGTTCGAAGATCAGTGTCCCAAGAAGGGGCAGGCGTACAACGCTGCTTCGTGCCATTGACCGTATACGTAGCGACGATTCGGTTGAACGGAAGATAGTATCCTTTGTCGTAGGGGTCCGCCGCACCGAGCTTGTATTCACCGGCGAAATCAGTGTTCGAGCGCTCCTGGGCGGAGCATTCGGCGCCGATGACAGTGCCTGTAAACGCATTGGCGAGGATCGCCCATCGATCCGCGGGGGTTGGTCCCGATGAAAAAGACGCCGCGGAATCGAAAGACATTGGGCTCGAGGCCGGGTAGACTCCACATTGCGGAAGCGCATAGCGAGTCGTATCGGTGGTCGAACGCTTCGTCGTATAGGCCATCGAACCGGATGTATCGAGAAGCAGAAGGACGTCCGCGGCCTGGTACTCCGCGGATTGTGCCTTCGCCGGATGACCGACCGTTTGGAGCGTCACGACCGCCGCCAGAGAAGCCAGAATTCGGAGTTTGGTATGCGTCATGGCTCGAATGCTCCTCGAATCAACATCTTTCATCGCGGCAAAGGACCCACTTGTACGATGGCCCGGTTAGCGCGAATCGCCGCCAAACGAACCGATTGCTGGTTGGTATCGTCGGGACGAACCACGCCCGTGCCCGAAAATGTCAGTTGCATATAGCGGAATCGTGGACCGATGCCGGATTGATCCATACCCGCCACCGGTCGGCCCACGGGGCCCGGATCGGTCAGTTCCACCAAAAAATCACCTCGTAAAAGCGCCATCGGAGAACTCAGGCTCGTGCCCGATGAATCGATGAGGTAGTCGGCTCCGCTTTCCGTTTTCATCCTGTTTTCGATATCGGTTTTCGTGAGTCGGTAGCATGGGAGTGCTGAGATCCCAGTAATATACTGGTTGGCACGGCACGATTCATTCCCCGCCATCACCAATTGCATGTATGCCAGCGCCTTACCCCCAGACAATTCGTCCACAACCGCTACCGTTCCGAGATCGGCTATATACGCGGATTGGGTCGATTGCTTGGCATACCCTGAAATGCGCTGATTCAAACCTGCCGTATGGGCAGCGAATATCCCGACCGCTGTCAAGACCGTGATGACGGACATGACGACGAAAATCGAAGCACCCCGCTGTTGGCGTCGTCGCTTGAAAACCGCCAGTGAAGCAGGGGGAAAACAGCGGCCTGCGGATTGGCTTACCATGCCTCACCTCGGTGATTCATCAGCGAAATCGTGGCCGTCAACGTACGTGTTCGAGCCCATCGGCCTTCCGACACTTTCGAGCGAAACATATAGCCATCCGAAACGAGGGGATTGGCCACTTCATCAATGGTTTCGGAACGGTCAGCCTCCCGTGAACGCACGACAAGCCGAAGATCAAGCGCCCGGATAGCCGTGGGTCCACCGACAGGAGCAAGGGCAACGGTTGGTAGGGTCGCTCCCGCTGCCGAACCCGGAGCAAGGTACCTCAGATTTCCTCGCACGACTCCTCCGGATGCCGTACTGGTGGTCCAGACTCCGACTTTCAAATCTACAGCAAATTCTGCGACAATTTCAGGCTGCTCGGTGAGGGAAGGCAAAGTGCTGCCAGAACCGCCAGCGCCACCCGCGCCACCCGCGCCACCAGACCCAGAGCCACTGCTCTCCAACAACAACACCTCGCTGCGTACGAGTTCCATCCGATTCGCGTCCGAATCCGCCACACGGTAATTCTCGTGATAGATCGTGTCCTTATAAGGACTGAGGGCCGATAGATTCGCTATCCGATATTCAACGACACTGATTGGGTTGATTTGGGTGCCAAGTCCGTCCGAAAGACCGCAGGAAGCCGAAGTCGCTCCCGATGCCATGGAAATTTCCGAGCGCAGTGGGAGCCGCCCCACCGTCGTGATCACGGGAGACGCCGAATAGCTAGAGGATTTGATGATTTCGTACTCATATTTCCCCTGATCGTCGAGAATACGAATCAACCGGCCCGGACGGAACACCGCTTGAAACGCCGCATCCCTATCTGAAGCGCTCGGTATGAAACCCGCTCGGGTCATGGGTCCGTTATTCGTTTGGAGAAATACCTCGTGGCCCGTCCCTTTTGCGGCAATCGCCAGTACAGGAAACATTTCTGAAGAATCCAGGTTCCCTGCCACCCTCACGACATCCGGTTTGCTGGTTGCCGAAGATATTCTGATACTTGTGAGTTCTTTGACGCTGCCTGGCCATGTGTCGTAGTTTGGAGCACAGATTTTATTGGCCGCGTAGTCACGTGCCATATCCGTTGGGGCCATGTACGCGGACCGAGCCAAATCCGCTTGAAGACGTTGAAAGCCAGCGAGTACGGACATTTGGGCGCTTGCGATACGCGATTCCTGCGCAAAAAACCGGGTAGCTTGCCGGGAAAAGGAAACCGCCGCCGTCGCTACCAGAAGCCCCGCCATGATGGCCACGAGCAGCTCAATCAGTGTAAATCCCCGCTTGCTCGTTTGGCGACTATCGCTCTGCCGGGACATCCTTCGAACCCTCATGGCGCCTCGTTTTTCGTCACCATCGTGACGGCATGAGCCACCCGAAAAATACCTTTGGCTGCTAGATCATCCACCGTGGCCGGGTCTCCACACGGCAAGTCTTTCTGGTCCACCGCACCGTCCCCCTCGTTGCGACCTACCCAATGGACCCGTACTTCCGCCCGGATCATCCGTTGGTCCTCCCGCACCCAACTCAGCCGAAGATTGACACAATAAGGACCTTGAACCGTTGCCCCTCCCGAACACGGTTCATCCCTGCCAAACACATCGTGCGTGCCGCAAATGTCATTTCCATTCGTTGGCCGGAACCAATCCGTCTTCGTGGGATCAGGGCCTTTGATGTGATTTTTCAGCCACAAGGTATCCACATTGAGATCCGATGTTGGATTGGTGGGCGATGGGTAGTTCCATAACATGGCGTCCATTCTCAATCGCTCGATCCACGTGCGCGCGACTTCGTTCGCCACCGCAATGGTTCTCGAGTTTCGATTCGCCGACGACGTTACCTTCTGCAACGCCACCACCCCGGAGGCACCAATCGCAAGCACGGTAATCGCCATCATCACTTCGATGACCGTCGATCCACGCCGGTTATTTCGCCTCGCGTTCATCAGCTCTCCTTCACCTTCGCGGCGATGCGCGCCATCCCGTTCGGCAGGATGAATACCACCCGGCTTATTCCCACCTCCGTCGTTCCAGACATCTGCCCCACACGAATCATCAAGGTCCGCGGCGACGAGCTAAACGCCGTTGTTGTTCCCTTTCGGAACAGCATCGTACCGCTAGGTGTGAAACAAACATCGCCAACCTCACTGTCTCCAATGACGGTTGCCGTCGCTCCAGATTGCGCGGAGTAAATTGAAAACTCCGTTTTGACGAGGTCGTAAGGCGCTTGTCCGCCCAACGTAAATGATTCGATCTCTTCGAATAAGTCTGAAGAATCATCCCAACGAGTCGCCGGCATGGTACAGCTTGCGACCGGAAAATAATTAGTCGTGCTACCGCCTCCCGCCGCTCCCCCTGCCCCACCGCCGGAAGAACTCGCGGAGCTTTTTCCCACCACAGCTTCACGAACCTTGAACTCACCATTGGAATATCGGACCAGAACCGCCGCTCCTCGTCCCATCGCCCTCGCCCTGGCTACCTGGTACATCAACGCTATCCGCTGCGCTGCCGTCGATGACCGGTTTTCACGCATCAGCCGACTCGCGGTCGGTATCGCAATGGCCGCGATAATTCCGACCAAAATCACCACCGTCATCAACTCCAACAACGTAAAACCGCGCGATAAGCGGAAATGCTCGTTCGTTCGAGCTACGATGGGGGGCTTTTGCATTCGCATGGATCCATGCTGGTGCAAAGCAAGCATCATGCCGCGTAGGGGAGGTGACCCACGCCACCAATCCCCGAGGATCCTCCCCCTGCTATCGTCGCGTTTCTGCAACGATTGCATGGGTATGCAAGAAATGCGTGCGCCCCGATGAGCCGATTTTCGCCATGCTTGGTTATTGTATCCGCGTCGACGGACTCCCGCTATAACGTATGCTAATTACCATATAGGCCACCATGATGGATCGAACTGCACTTCTGCAATTGCTGGATATCGAAGGCCCCGTGAGGCGCCTCGACGAAGCCATGACACACCCAAGCTTCGTCAATGAACATCCCGGCCAATCAGACTATCAACGCCTGGAATTTCTTGGAGATGCCGTTCTCGGTTTGTGTGTTACGGAATTGCTCCTATCTCACGCTCCGACAGCCAAGGAAGGACAGCTTACGCGCATGCGCGCTTCGCTCGTCAATACCCAGGCCCTCGCCGACTTCGCCCATTCCATTCACCTCGCCCAGTGGGTCAATCTCGGCAAAGGAGCCTCCTTGTCCGGCGATGCACTCCAGCCGAAAGTCCTTGCCGATGTCGTCGAAGCTCTCGTCGGCGCCGTTTACCTCGAGCACGGACTCGATGGGGCAAGAAAACTTACCCGTCGAATCGTGGATGAGCCGATGACGCGACGCGGTAAAATCGCACAACGGGATCCCAAAAGCGAACTGCAAGAACGGGTGCAACGAGGCGGCGGTGCCACCCCCGTCTATCACGTCCTTTCCGTTTCTGGCTCCGATCATGACCTGCGCTTCGATGTCGAAGTGCGTGTCGAGGATATCGTGCTAGGCCGTGGGCAAGGACGTTCCAAAAAAAGCGCGGAGCAGGCCGCGGCACGGATGGCGCTGATCAACCACCGATCGAATGAGAAAACATCATGAATCGTAGACTGCCGGTTTTATTGCCGCTCGCGCTCAGCACCGTTGCGCTGATGCTGCTTTTTTCTTTTCCCTGCTGGGCGGGCCCCTATTTGAATACCTCGACGATGCTGCTGGTGGAAAGCGACCATGCGGGACGATGGGTTCGCACCAACCTTGGAGACAAGGAACTTGCCAAAAACGCACAAAAAATGGCGCAGGCCCGTCTGGACGTGGCATCCACCATGGTCGTTCCCCCGGAAGTGCGAGAAGCTCATCCCCATCTGTTGCTGGCTCTGGCCGCGATGGAGCGAGCCATGCAGGCCGCGATCGATGGGCGCATATCTGATTTCATCCGGCAGATTCAGACATCCTCGGGGGAGGCAAAAACGTTTCAAGCGGTGCTACAAGCGGCGGGGTTTACCCTGCCGAACTATCATCGAGCGGCGGCCCCGAGCGCTGCCCAACCACGGCATGCCGAAGCCACCGAAAAGCTGAACCCCCCTGCGGCGCTGCAAGCTCCCCGACGTTTCCGTTCACCGAAGACCGCGCGGCGTGGCGAAAGGCTCCGTGCGCCCCGGACGGCGAACGATACGACCGGGTTTTCTCTCCTGCTCAATCTGCCCGCCTCCTGATACCGCGATCAATTCCGGTCCATCCGGCATCAGCAATCGCAAGTGGTCTCGCCGCAAACGTTCGATCAGCGCGTCTTGCTTGGCGCGGAAGCGGTCGCGAAGCAAGATTTTTTCGATGGCTTTCGCTTCGTCCGCCACGGTTCGATGAACCGCGGGCATGCTTCCTCTGCGCCAAATCACAGCAAATCCCGCACCTTCGGCGACCGGCTCCTTGACAATCTCGCCATCTCGCACCGCGAAAGCAGCCTTGGCAATGGGCTCGGAAACCCGGGTTTTGCCGTCCGCGCTCGTACCGTCGGCCGCCAAAAAACCAAGGTTGCCCCCGCGCAAATTCGTTGATTTGTCGAGGGAATACTTCTGCGAAAGCTCCGTCCACGCTTTGGGGGTTGGGTTCTTTTGCGCCTGCTCAATCAGGTTTTTCGCCAGTTCGTGGTCCGCCACGAGGATTCGCCACACACTGACCCGCGCGGGCGTCTGATAACGCTCGCGATTGGCCTGATAATACGCCGCGATTTGCTCTGGGGTTACCGCTTCCTGTTGCACGGACTCCTGCCGCAATTGGTCGAGCAGCGCGGTTTTCAAAATGTCACGCTGCCGGGAGCGAATTTCGGCAGCTTCGTGCTTTCCCCGATCCATCGCCCCCTGCGCAAAAAGAAGCTCCGGAACGAGCACCCGAGACAAGTAGTTTCGCTTCACCTCCTCCGGCGTCGAGCCGTATACCCGAAGTTGGAACGCCGGAACCGCGCTGAGACGACGCTCCAACTCCGCGGCGGTGATGGTTGCCTGCCCTACGGTCGCAACGACACGGGTCGAGCCATCCGGGCTTTTGCTCGCCCGGCTATGGTTGGGGCTCGCCAGCAGCATCAAAGCGATGAGGGAAAGACCAAGCCCTATGCATGGGACGAGGATGCCTGCGCGTTTCATGGTGTGAAGGTGTGGCGAAGAACGGCGCGGGGGTCAAGACACCTGAGCAGAAGATCTCGAGCCTATTGGCGTGTGATTGGAATTTGATGTCGTTGAAAACGTTGAAATCGGATGCCCTGCTTGCCGGAGCCGCTGTTGAGACACCTGATAAGCTTCCGCACTGGCGTCGATTCCCACGGCATGACGGCCCAACGCCGCTGCCACCGCGAGGGTAGTTCCGCTTCCCACATACGGATCGAGAATCCAATCCCCGGGAAACGAGCAGGATCGGATGAGCCGTTCGAGCAAAGCCTCAGGCTTTTGCGTGGGATAACCGGTTCGTTGTTTGGCGACCGGGGCAAGAATGGGAATATCCCAAACGTCCCCCAGAGGGACACCAGGAGACTGTTGCGATTCGGTGGAAGAGCGTCGCCGACGACCTCCATCATCGAATACGGCTTTCTGTTTGCCGGTTCCCCAAGTTTTCAAGGTCGACGCCGCCAACGGCTCGTATTGCTGAACGAATCTCGGAGGTTGCCGCGGGTCCCCCACCCACCGCAGAAGTACGTCATGCATTCGCTGGAAATTCGCGGTCCGCGTCGGCCAGCGGCGATAGCGCCAAATGATTTCGCTGGCGAAGCATTCGGGACCAAAAATTTCGTCGCCGATAATTTTTAGGTAGTGACTGGTTCTAGGGTCGACATGCAGCACCAGACTGCCATGGGGTGCAAGCAAAGGAGCAAGGGCTTCGAGACGAGCGCGTAGGGAGCCCAGATAATCCGGAAAATCCTGCCATCGATCGTCGAAGGCCGGGGTAAAAAGACGGATTGGAGGGCCATGGGGATTTGTTTTTCGGATGACCCGTTCATGCTGGCGCATGGTAAAAAACGGTGGGTCGAGATAGACCAAGGTGAATTTTTTTTGAAATTGCGGGGAGAGAGCCGCAAGGACGTCGAGATTATCACCGTGAAAGAGCCTGAGGTCCGACGCGTGAGGGACGGGTAGAGGGTTTGTGTTTTGGGGTGCTTGGCGAGGCCCGCGCGGCTTCATGCCTACATTGTATTCTACGAACCTACACAAGTCCTAATTCTTGGCTGTCGAATAGGCGTGGTCGAGGACGGGGATGACACCAGGGGGATAACTGGTCTATGGCATCGATCGATGGATCGAAGGAACGCAAGATGAAGGGGGAAGCTGGGCAGAAGCTGGGGATTCGGATCCGAAAGGAGGTTCGGCTGTCACGTCGGCAGGCATTGGCATGGTTTGCGGGCATGGCCGTGGGTTGTCGACGGCGCGATGTGGACGAGACGCCGGAGGGGGTCGTACAGGAGTGGTTGGAGCGGATGGCGCGGGTGCATGGGGATCCGCGTGATGCGCAGCAGGCGTATGAATTGCTGTCGTCGGAGACGAAGAGCAACTTACAGGAGCGGGCGCGCCGGGCGTCGGCGGCGACCGGTCGCAAGATGGAGCCGGAGAGTATGCTTGCGCCATCGCGGTTTTCGTTGCGTTTTACACCGAGGCGAATGCGATCGCGGGTGGCAGGGGATCGGGCGTTGGTGGAAGTGGTGGGTTCGGACCCGGAGCTGGAGCGTGCGGAGGTGCCGTGTGTGCTGGAGCAGGGGAAGTGGCGCGTGGATTTGGTGCTACCGCCTTTGCCCGCGGTGGAAAAGCGTCCGGACGCGGGAGGGTGAAAGGCTATGCATAGGCGCGAGGGGTAAGCTTGAGGGGTTAGGGCCGGGGGCAGGCGGATTTCAGGTTAGTTGGCGAGGAAGATGGCTTCGATTTCGGTGCGGACTTGTTCTTCGGTTTGTCCTCTCGAGATGGCGATTTCTTTGACGATGAGGGTTCGGGCCGTATCGAGCATTCGTCTTTCGCCGAAACTGAGCTGTTTATCGGTTTTCAGGCGATAAAGGTCCCGCAAGACTTCCGCGACGTCGTAAATGGAGCCGGTTTTGATTTTGTCCATGAAGCCGCGGTATCGCCGGTTCCAGGTTTGGTTGTCGAAGGCGATGGTTCGCTCCCGCAGAATATCAAAAATTTCTCGAATTTCTTGTTCTGAGATGACTTGTCTTAGCCCGACGGCGCTGGCGTTATTGACAGGGACCATAATTTTTCGGTCTGTGTCCATGATGCGCAGGACGTAGAAGCGTTGACGGGAGCCTGCGATATCCTTTTCTTCGATGCTAATGACTTCTGCTACGCCCTGGGCGGGGTAGACGGCTTTATCTCCAACTTTGAATTTGACTTCCGAGCGAGCCTGCATTGGCGTCTCCTTGGTTGACGGCCGCAAGACCCCCGCGTTTCGCAGGTAGCGGAACACGCACAACGTTGAGGCAGGAACCATCAAGACAACGGACTATTCCCGCAAAAATTTACGTTGCATGAAAGACCCGGTATTTTACTCTCATGGAGTGAATGGTCAGAAATTAGGGTAAATTGCGGCAAGCGACAGATGTTAGTCGCGCTTTGCCGAGTTTGTCAAGCGGAAATGATGGGATGAGGCATTTTATACGTGTGGAGCTATCAAGTCGAGCGCGAGACCCCATCGCAGGCCGCGGTTTGAGACCCGTGTCTCGGGTGATTTTGTCGATAGCAGGATTTGTTCGACGATGATGGCTCCGGCGATGATGACGTCGGCTCGTTTTCGTTCCATTCCTGGCAGAATTTGTCGTTCTGCGAGGGGCAGTTGGGCGAGACGGCTAGCCAATCGGGAGATTTGCGTGGTGGTCAAAAGAGCGCCGTGGATTTTGGTGGGGTCGTACGAAGCGAGGCCAAGGTGAACGGCCGCGAGTGTGGTCACGGTTCCCCCGATACCGATGAGGGTTCGAGCAGGGGCATCCAAGCTCATTGGGCCAAAAAGCAGCGCTGCTTCGGTTCGAAGGTTGGTGAGTTCGACTTCCGCAGGAGGGTCGGAGCGGATATGGCGTTCGGAAAGCCGCACACATCCGATGTCGAGGCTATGGGAGGCCTCAATGTGCCATCGACGGCCCTGGTCGACATGGCCGAGGACGATTTCCGTGCTGCCGCCGCCGACATCGTACACCATCACGGGTCCTTGCACGTCTAAACCGCTCAATGCGCCTTGAAACGACAGTCGCGCTTCGGTATCTCCGGAGATGATGCGGGGACGGACACCCAGCACGCGCTCGGCACTATCAAGAAAGTCATCGACTCCTTGGGCATCGCGCGTGGCGCTGGTGCTGACGGCGTCCATTTGGCTTACGCCGTGCCCTCGGATGGCTTCGGCGTAGCGATGTAGGCAAGAAATAGTGCGTTCGATGGCTTGCGGATGAAGGCGTCGGCTGTGGTCGACGTCTTGTCCGAGTCGGGTGATGGTTGATTCTTCCTGCAGGGCGACGAGCTGATGATTGTGAATTTCCGCGATGAGCAGCAGGACAGAATTGGTGCCGATGTCGATGGTAGCGACTTTCAAGCGGAAACCTCGATGGTGGGGAAGGGTGATGGAAATCGTGAGCCCGGCGCAGAAGTCAGCGAGTCAGGCTTTGCAAGTCGAGCATCTCTTCGACATTCGGCAAGACGATGAGTTCGACCCGACGGTTTTTCCGCATGTCATCCGGTGTCGTGTTGGGGGCGATGGGGTCTGTATCGCCATAGCCCGCGGCGCTCCAGCGCAGCGGATTGAGGCCACCGCCTTCTTTATCGAGGGGTTCGACGAGGAAAATGAGGACCTGGCGCGCGCGCATCAGCGAAAGGCCCCAATTATCCTTATAGGGACCCCCTCCGAGGGGCCGATTATCCGTATGGCCGGCTACTTGGAAGGTTCTTGCGTTGAGTTGCGCATCGCCGCGGATAACCTCGGCCACCTGTCGTAAAATCGCTTCGCCATCCTTTTTCAGGTCGACTTTTCCGGAGTCGAAAAGCACGTCGCCGGGCATGGAAATGACCATTCGGTTATTCCGAACGGATACGGATAGTCCGAGTTTGACGAGGGAATCGAGCTTGCTTCGAAGCAATTCGAAGCGTTTCCGGATGGCTTCGAGCTGTTCGGCCCTGCGTTTGAACTCTTCGAGGGCTTTGCGTTGTTCGGCGAGAGAGGCGTTGAGTTGCTGAACGTCGACCCCAGCCTGCTTCAGACGGTCTTTGAGTTCATCGATCTCCGCTTTTGCCGCGTTATAGTCGTCTTGCGTTTTTTGATGGGCCTGCCGTTCGGCTTGTAACTGCGCTTTGAGTCCATCGACTTCCTTGAGTTTCGCTTGCCATTCTTCCTCGGAATGGCCGCAGCCTCCGAGAACGAAAGCTAGCAAGAGCGTCGTGAGAAAAGACAATCCGACCGAGCGATACCAGGCCATTGTTGAACCTTTCCAGCGGGACTGCGAAACGCGAGGTTTCCGTTGTGCCATGCAATCGTGAGCGAAACCGGCGGGCAAATCGGAACTGTCACGTGCCAGCCGACCGTGGTTATGTACAGCGTTGGGGGTCTGCAAGTCAACGTCTGGAAGGCACGTCCCGGTCGCGGGGATCTCGTTGAAATGGTAGATCAATTTGGCTGTATGCAGGCGTTGCGTGGTGTCGAAGCAGAAAAGACCGTCCCTTTGCACGACCCGTGAACATTTTTCATTGACACGCACAATGCATGGCCATATAAGTCGTGCAATATGCGTTACCCCGCGAGCGAGGTACCATACAGGAGGGTCTAGCATGGCTGCTGTGAAGAAAACGACGAAAGCGAAGACCAAAACCGCGAAAAAGGCTCCGAAAAAGGTCGCTAAAAAAGCCGCAAAGAAGGCGCCGAAGAAGGCTGCAAAGAAAGTAGCCAAGAAGGCTGTCAAGAAGGCGGCGAAGAAGGCGGCGAAGAAGGTTGCCAAAAAGGTTGTCAAAAAGACCGCCAAGAAGGTAGCGAAGAAGGCGCCGAAGAAAGTTGCCAAGAAGGTTGCCAAGAAGACTGTCAAGAAGGCAGCGAAAAAGGCGCCGAAGAAGGTCGCGAAAAAGGTCGGCAAAAAGGCTGCCAAAAAAGTCGCTAAAAAAGCGCCCAAAAAGGCGGTCAAAAAAGCAAGCCCACGATCGGTCAAGCGGGAGCCCAAAAAAACGATCCGCGGTCGAAAAGCCTCTTCCAAAGAGCTGATAGCGCCCGTAGCGTCCTACAACGACGGTGAAGAATAGACCGCTGTAGGACCCACAAGCGCTGTGGGTATTGCTTAAGACTCGATTCGCCCACCCAATTGTCCGGGGCGGTTTCACCTGTTCAACCTCGCCGCAATTGGTGGTCTGTCCCTTAATTCCTAAAATTGGAAATAATTGTCACCGCTTCCACGGCTTCTCCCCTTCGTGGTGGTGTCGCGGACGCGAGACTGCCCGTGGCCAACGCATCCCGGTCTATCCATATTCGGATAGACGGGTCATCGCTACTCCCTCAGGTACAAGCGCAGCGTCATGGCAGCCGCACGTTTGTCGAATGCGATCCCTTGCAATTCTTCCCGCTGCCCCACACGTTCGAGCAATTCGGACAAGAAAGCATGAAACGCTTCGCATTCAATTATCGCGCGATCGAGCTTGTCCGGATCAAGCAGGTCGGCATCTTGTAATGCGTTCATCGCATGCAGGAACGATGCGAATCGAGGGTAGTCGCTGGCCCTCAGCAGCGGGTATCCCATGGCGCGAAAGTACGCGACAAACTCACGCACGAATTGAAAACTCGACACCGTATCCCACGCTTCTCCGGCGCCTTGTGCGTGTCGTGCCTTGACCATGAACGCTCGAATGATTTGGGCAAACATCCAGATATGCCGTCGCAGCCGTTCCGATATCTGGCGTTTCGCCAACTGATCATCGAACACCACGTCTTCCTCGAGCGTGGCGCCGAGCGTTCGCGCTAGCAGCATGATCACGTTCTGCAATGTCGGACGCAATTCGGCGATGCCCGTGAGTACGTCGTCGCGCAGTCGAGTCGAACCACTGCCCTCTTCGGGTGAAGGAATCGTATGTTCGAAAACGCGTTGCAGTTCGAGTCGAAGATTGGCGCTCACGCCTTCGAAAGCGCCTCGTGCGTCGATCAATCGATGTCCCGTGGTGAGTAGTTCCTCATACCGATCGCGAAGCTGCGAAGAAGGCGTCATCAGCAGATCGCGTTCGAAAGAGGACGCGAGTTGTTCGCCGGATTTTCGACGCAAATAGGTCGCAAGGGCGCGAGCGTCGGAGCGCAGCACGCTGAGTACCAGATACAGGCTGCCGGCTGCCGTGCCGAGAGGGTCGGATAAGTCTGGCACGATGTGTTCGAGCAATCGCAGGTAACGAAGCATTCGAAACAGCGAAAGGAACGTCAACGACGTCAACCGTTGGGCATGTTCTCCAGGAACGCGACCGATCATCTCCACGACTTCGGTGGATTGGATTCGATCGAACTCCGGTCGAAACTCCAAAGCCGAAAGGGGATTGAAAAATGCGTTTTGCGACACCTCCCGCTGCGCGAGATTCGCGGTGGCATAGAACAACCGAAACGGCACACGCGGAAGACGTAACAACCCATCGCCAACCTCCACGAGGTTGGAGAATCCGCGTCGCAATGCGAACAGGCTCCCTTGCGGTGTGCTTTGCGAGCTGTCCTCGCGAAAAAGGCGGGTTCGAGCGGTGTCTTCAGGAAGGAGAGTTTCGAGATAGCGGTGAAACACGAATGCTTTGTCGCGGTCTCCAAGGCATAGCCGAGCAAGGTGTGTGATTCTTTTGAATCCTTTGTGGAGCAACGCTAGAGGCTCACGAAAATCTTGGGCCACCGTCGGTACGCGTCGCGGTTTGCCAGGATGATTACGTGGGTTGGAGAAACACGCCGCTCCTTTGAGCAATACCTCGAGTTCGAAAACCAACTCCTGGCGCTCTGGGGACAAAGTCGAAAGCCAGTTTGCACGGGCTTGTTGTTGTTCTCGTCGGAGACCACGGCTGTCTTCAAGCAGATCGATATACGCATCGCGCCGCGGGCTGAGCGATGTGATTTTCGGCGGAGGCGGGGCACTGAGTCGATGCACGATCGATGCAGTAGCATGAGACCGTCAGTCCGGATACATTCCTGCGTTCGACACCATGAGCAGGGGAAACGAAGCCGAGCGTGGCGCGCAGGGATGGCCGATCGGTAGTGCGTTGTCGTCCTTTGGCAAAAGATGGACCCTCGATGCCGGGCATCGTTTCGGACGAAGGGAAGCCGGCGAAATGATTCGTACGTCAAACGAACCGATCAGTCTGATAATTTGGGAGGTGGCCCCATTTGGATGCGTTCACCGATGTACGAACCAATGAGCGTGAACATCACGCCCACGCAACCGATGAGAACGTACATGAACGTGGGCATCGTGCGAACGGTTTGGCTTTGCACAAGGTAGAACACGGTGGGGACCGCGATGAAAAAAGCGGCAACCACCGGTTCAATGAACGTTTTTCCGGGCGAGATGAGACCCACCAAAAGACCCCCGAGGAACCAAACCGGCACACACATGTACATGCCGTAGATCCCTTCGAAGTCGAAGGCTTGCACGACCATGGGCAAGCCAATCACGATTGCGGCGGTGAGTACGCCTTGCACGACAAGAGCGACCAGCATCCAGATGAGGCTGAAACCTTCTTGTTGGTAGCGTCGCTCGAGTTCTTCTTCCCGGCTCCGTGCGGTGGGACCGAGTTGTTCGATCTTAGCTCCACACGACACACAGCGTTTTTGGGTAGACGAATTTTTAAATCCACAGGACGGGCAGAGGACGGTCTTGCTTTTCGCCATCGGGTTCCCTCGTTCCGAGCCTCTCAGCCTACCGCAAGAAGTGGGGTCTGCACCAGGGGTGTCATGAAGGATGGGAACCGGGGCGTTTTATCGTTGTCTGAGGCCGAGGAACGCGCCAACCTGACATCCGGTCCTACGTTATGCCGCTAAATCAACCTGTCGATCTTCCTTCGTTGTCCGATGCACGCGCCTTGGCACGCAAAGAGGTCGAAGATCCCGAATTGCAAGCCTTACCCGGGCCGCCCAAGCGACAGCGGACGCTCGCGGCCGTGCTGATGCTGCTTACGATGGTGGCTTCCTGCGCCATGGGCTGGTCGTTGCGCAGCGAGGTTCAATACGCGGTATCTTCGTCGTTTCCCATTGCCATTGGCGAACTTGCTTCGCTCGAACCATCCTCGCTGACCCCCAATCAATATGTCGTGGCCCGGGGGCTGCTCGGTACGGCGGGAGCCGTTCGTTATGCACGGCCGTTCGAAGGCGATTCATTTCGTCTTCAACCCGTTGCGGGAACGGCGCGGGTTTGGGTGGAAATTCGCGTACCGGAAGGGATGGAAGGACCTCGTTTCGTGCCCCCGAGCGAGTTTACCGGACGGTTGGTTCCCTTGTCGAAGGCTGGATTGCGCCTTTCTGGCGTGACTCGCTCTGTCGTTCAGCAAACGGGACAAACCATTGCACCGGATGCTTGGGTTCTCGTCGATGGGGCATCGCCTCGGGCCTCCCGATGGGCGATTGCGCTGGTGGTTCTCTTTGCTTTCTTCGCCGTGTGGAACGGGGTGAGTATCATTCGAATTCTGCGCCCCATTCGTTGAAGACACTTTCGATGCACGACGACGCAAGTCGATCACGTAATATACGTATACGTATAGTCAGCGGGAGGGGCAGGCAGCTCCTGACGACGGTGGGTTTTTCGGAGATTGGTCTAGCCGATGGGAAGACCGGGAGCCGGGAACTGCGAGCACATCTCCTTTACTTCAGCAGCGATGCGCGTCAAAACGGCCTCATCCTCATGGTGTGTCACGACGTCATCGATCCAAGCGCCAATGCGTTTGGCTTCTCCCATACCCATGCCGCGCGACGTAATGGCAGGAGTACCGATACGGATACCCGAGGGATCGAAAGGAGTGCGAGGGTCGAAGGGAACCGTGTTGGAATTGACGACGATCCCCGCTCGATCCAAGGCTTTCGCCGCGGTTTTGCCGGGAACCCCTTTGTTGGTTAGATCGACGACCATCAAATGGTTGTCGGTACCTCCGGTCACGAGTCGGAAGCCTCTTGCATTCAATTCCTCTGCGAGAGCTTTTGCATTTTCGACGATCTTTTGGGCATAGGCTTTGAATTCCGGTGTTGCGGCTTCTCGTGCCGCGACAGCGATGGCCGCGGTAGTTTGGTTGTGGGGTCCCCCTTGCAATCCGGGGAAAACTGCCTTGTTGATGGCTTTGCGATGCGCTTTCTTGCACATGATCATGCCGCCTCGGGGACCACGAAATGTCTTATGGGTCGTGGACGTGACGACATCGGCAAGACCGACGGGGCTAGGATGGACGCCCGCCGCCACGAGCCCACTGATGTGGGCTATGTCCGCGACGAGAATGGCGCCGACTTCATCAGCGATCGAACGAAAGGCCTGGAAATCAATGATACGTGGGTAGGCGGTGGCTCCGCAGAACAGGATTTTCGGACGGTGTTCTTTGGCTAGATTTCGAGCTTGATCGTAATCGATGAGATGATCGTTTTCTCGCACTCCGTATTGCACGGCTTTGAAAAAGGAGCCGGTCACGGATACGCCCCACCCATGCGTGAGATGGCCACCCGCCGGCAGCATCATGCCCATTACCGTATCGCCCGGTGAGGCGAATGCAGCGTATACGGCGAAATTGGCAGGGCTGCCGGAGTACGGTTGCACGTTCACGTGCTCGGCGCCGAAAAGTTCCGCAACGCGTTTGCAGGCAAGTTCCTCGATGGCGTCGATCTGCGCTTGTCCCTCATAATATCGTTTGAACGGGTAGCCTTCCGAGTACTTGTTACTCAACACCGACCCCGCGGCCTCGAGCACGCCCCGCGACGCATAGTTCTCGCTTGGGATCAAGCGAACCGTATCGCGTTGATACGCCTCTTCGCGCTCGATGAGAGCAAAGATTTCCGGATCCGTCTCCGCCAAGGGCGGCTCATGCCACGTGATTTGTTTCGCAGTGTTCATGGGTGGGTACCCTAGTACACTCATGCATTTCACGCTATTGCGACGGGTGGCTCCTAACCGTGCCACGGTTCGAGTCCGCTTCCTCGTCTTGTCTGGAAGGGGCAGGACGGCGAAGGGGACTGTCGGACGCGTGAAAGGATGTTTGGAGCTTGCACGAAGCCTCGCCTTGACGCCAACCGGACCCCAGCGGTACGGATGGTCCACCCATGCCGAAAATCAAGTTTCTCGTGGAACATCGTGAAGTCGATATCGCCAGTGGGCGGACCATTCGCGAAGTCGCGCTCGAAGCGGGGATCTATCTCAATCGTGAGTTTTTTAGCGGATTCAATTGCGGGGGACGCGGTCTATGCGGGACCTGCAAAGTATGGGTTCGCGAAAGCAGCCGTAACGCTACATCTCCACCCAATTTCCGGGAACGGTTTCACGGCATGGGGGACGGACGTAGGTTGGCCTGTCAAACCCGTGTGTTCGAAGATATCGAAGTGACATCCATGCCGGGCGGGCAAGACCGTCTCGAGCCTTCGCGAATCATCGACCCAGCGCCGCAACGGCCAGCCGATCCCGAGCCACCGGCAAAAGCCGAAACGTCGCCCGCGGAAAAGAAAGCCAAAGACACGAAACCGAAGGACGACAAGCCGAAGGGCGACAAGCCGAAGGACGATAAGCCGAAAGACGATAAGCCGAAGGACGATAAGCCGAAGGGCGACGAGCCGAAGGACGATAAGCCGAAGGACGATAAGCCGAAGGGCGACGAGCCGAAGGACGATAAGCCGAAAGGCGACGAGCCGAAAGGCGGCGAGCCGAAGGACGATAAGCCGAAAGGCGACGAGCCGAAGGACGACAAGCCGAAAGGCGACGAGCCGAAGGACGACAAGTCGAAGGACGATAAGCCGAAGGACGATAAGCCGAAGGACGACAAACCGAAGGACGACAAACCGAAGGACGACAAACCGAAGGACGACAACTCCGAGGAGTAGTCGGCACAAGCGTTTCCTTTTCAGATGGTGCGGCGCTATCGTCCCCCTCCTGATGCACACGATGTCCGAAACCGACAAAGTTCAAGAAGGCATGAACACGATTCTCATCGTGGATGATGATCGTGCCATTCGTCGTACGCTCGAGAAGTATCTTGGGGACGCGGGTTATGTCGTTGTGACAGCGAGTGATGGGGAAAGCGCGTGGGAGCGGCTTTGTGAAGGCACGGCGGACGTATGTTTGCTCGATTTGGGAATGCCTGGGGTGGACGGCATGGAAGTGTTGCGCCGGATGCATCAGGCGTGGCCTTTGGATACGACCCCGCCGGGAGTGATCATCATCAGCGCGCGTGATGACATGCATACGACGGTGCAAGCGGTCAAGCTGGGAGCGTATGACTACTTGGTCAAGCCGTTGGATGCGAATCGAATCAAACTGACGGTGCAACGGGCGCTCGAGCAGCGAAGAACATCCTTGACCTTGGCGCATATGGTAGCTGAGGAGCGAGAGGATCGTGGTGTAGACAGTATTGTGGGCAAATCCGAGGCCATTCGCGAGGTATATAAGCGTATTGGTGCCGTGGCGACGAGTCGGGCGACGGTATTGATTCGAGGGGAGAGTGGAACGGGCAAAGAACTGGTAGCTCGTGCGATCCATCACGCGTCAGGTGCGTCGAACGCACCATTCATTGCTGTCAATTGCACGGCATTTCCTCCTGATTTGCTGGAAAGCGAGCTGTTTGGTCACGTGCGTGGTGCCTTCACGGGTGCCGTGGCGGATAAGACGGGCAGGTTTCAACTGGCCGGGCAGGGAACCTTATTTCTCGATGAGATTGGGGAGTTGCGGCCTGATTTGCAAGCGAAGCTTCTTCGGGTCCTTCAGGAGCGAGTATTCGAGCGCGTGGGGGATTCTCGTCCCATCAAGCTCGCAGCGCGAGTCGTGGCCGCGACGCATCGTAATCTCGAAGAGATGATGGGAGCGGGCAGTTTTCGGGAGGATTTGTATTATCGGCTTCGAGTCTTCGAGATACTTCTTCCGTCGCTTCGTGATCGAAGGGAAGACATTCCGATGTTGGTCGATTATTTGCTGGCAAGGATCGCTCGGGAGACTCACAAACAGGTTCGATACGTTTCTTCCGAAGCGATGGATGCGCTGCTGCAATATCGTTGGCCGGGCAATGTTCGCGAGCTGGAGAATGCGCTGACGCGGGGGGTGGTTCTCTGCAAAGGGGACGTTTTGACGGCTGATGTTCTTCCCATTGTTCCAGACGACGACCCCGATGATGGGATGGACGTGGAGGATCGGAAGGCGTTTGCCGATGAAACCTTGGAGCCGCTGCTGACCTTGCGCGAAGTGGAAAAGCGCCATATCGAGCGTGTGTTGACCCATACGGGATGGCATAAGCGAAGAGCGTGCGCGATTTTGCAGATCACCAGGCCGACGCTCGATCGCAAGATCCGAGATTTTCATCTCGAGCGGCCACCCGCGGACCGGGTTCGAGCATCGTAGACATTGAACGAATGCTATTTGTGTTTCTCGTGCTCCGGGTGTCGTTGGGCTTGGCAGGTTTTGCGCTTGCCTATTTCATGGCGCGCGCGCGATCGTTCCGTCCCGAACACCGTTTGCTCGCAGCCTTGGGTGTGCTTGTTGGTCTCGAATCAGTCTGGGCGATAGCCGAATCGTTTGGAAACCATGGGCCACGGTTCCTCAACGGCGAACCGTGGATGACCGTTGTGCTTGTTGCTGTTGCGGCGACGGCTTTGGGGCTTTTCGCACGACGCAAGCGTACCTTTTCGTTTTCGACTGGCTCAATCGATCGTGATGGAACGAACGGTTCGGAGCCGGAAGCCGAGAAGGGATTATCGTCGGTACCACGACAAACGCGACATCTCGATGCGGATTGGAGAGATGTCGTGGACTGTCTTCCGGTGGGAATCGTGTGGATTGCTGGCCCTTCGTTGCAGGTACAGATGTGGAATCGTTACGAAGCTCAGCGAACGGGTATCGAGGCGCGACAGGTCTTGGGCAAGCGGTACTTGGATCAAGTTGCCGAGCGGCATCTCGACGGCAGGTTGGTGGAAGCCATTCGCGCTAAGCCCCAGGAGATCGTGACGTTTCCAAGCGTTTCTTGGTCGGTGCAAGGGGAGTCGGGAATAGAGACGACGATTGTTCCCTTTCGGTCCGAACACGAACAAGAGGGGTATTTGATCGTGACCTTCGACACGACGGAGCGCGATGCCTATTTTCGGGAGAGGGAAGAAGTGCGAAAGCAAGCTGCGTTACGGGAGTTTGCATCCGCGATTGCGCACGACATTCGAACGCCGTTGTCTTCGATTCGGATGAGCGTACAGATTCTTCGCTCGAAAGCCGTTTTATCGCCCGAAGACATGGAGTACTTCGATTTGACCTTGGAACAGATCTCGCGTTTGGGCACGGATATCGACGAATTGTTGGTGTTCACGAAGCCGGCGTTGCTCGAAGTAAAACCGGTACTGCTCCGAGAGTTGGTGGAGGATGCACGAGAACAGGTGCTATCGGCGATGCAGCGGGATGTAGCGATCGTCATCGATGTCCCCTGTGAGTTGAAGGTGCCTGTCGATGAGGAGCAGGTGCATCGTATGCTTTTGGATTTATTGCGAAATGCAGTTTCTGCAAGTCCTTCTGGCAGCCGCGTGTGGATTGCGGCGCATCAAGAACGAGATGAAGTGACCATTTTGGTTCGGGATGAGGGGCATGGCATCGAGTCATGCGATTTGGAGCGTATTTGGGAGCCGCATTTCAAGAAACAAGCGGATGGCACGGGTTTGGGGCTGGCGCTCGTGCGCAAGATCGTCACCGCGCACGGTGGACGAGTCACGGTTCATAGCGAGTGTGGAAGAGGGTCGACATTTACGGTGGTGTTGCCGGCAAGTCGGGCCACGGAGGTCGTGGTTCCGATCGAGGAGTGTCAATCCTCGCGCGTTGCCTGACGAAGTAGCGAGCGCACGCGGGAAAGGACAGCGGTATCCGCGGGAGGGAAGTCCTGTTCGGCGAGTTCATGCTCGGTACGCCAAGCGAATGCAGCGACCTCGAGAGGTTGTGGCGGGGGCGAGTGTGGGCGTATCGAAGCGAAGAAAAACAGAAGCAAGATATTTTTTGACGAGTATCGGTGGAAGACCACTTCCAAGACGTCACCGACGTTGATGTCTATGCCGAGTTCTTCGCGCAATTCGCGTTGCAGAGCGTCACGAGGGTCTTCGTCTTGCTCTACTTTTCCACCCGGGAATTCCCACTTACCCGCAAGATGGGAACCCTGTGCTCGTTGTGTCACGAGGACGCGAGCTTCCTGAATGATGACCGAAGCAACGACCAGTTGTGTATTCAAGAGATTGTTCATTCGCTGGGAGCGTTTTTCGACTCACGGATCACAGCCTCGAAAGATGCGTCGAGTCGTCGAAGGAGATACGAAGGGAACGAAGCGGTGGTGAGCAGCGTCCAATCGATGAGCCGCGTGAGATCATCTCGTTCGTCGCCGTGTGGATAGTCCGCCCTTGGTTCTTGGGAGACCACGATTTCGGGCGAAAGCGTTTTGAGCAAAGACTGTTCGACGATGCGTCGGATATGGCGTGCTTCATCGGTTTCGATTCGGATACCGCGATGGGTTCGAGCTTCTTCGAGGTATCGATTCATCAGGTGACCGAGGGCGAAAGTTTCGATGGCGGATAGAGCGGGGGCCAGAACCCACAATGGGCTGACGCGCCGAAGCAATCGCCGGGCGGTCCATGAAACAATACCGATGAGCTGAGCGCGAGTTGGGTCGACGGAGCTTGCTCTGGCCAGAGCGCGGCGAGCTTCCGCAGTCAAGCTGAGCCCATGTTGGCGAGCTACATCGAACGCGATAGCTCCCCGAATGTTGGTAACGAGTCGTCCTGGCAGCACGGGCAGGGGCAAGGAGCCGGAAGCAGCGCCCAGGGCCGTCAACAAAGTCAGGCGTCCAGGTGGAAACGTGGGAGAGCGGCTCAACGCTTTGGCGGATGAATGCAAATCCTGATCAGTCATGGGAGGGTGGCTCTTGGTCATTGGGTCCCACCTCGGGTTCCGATGATGATGGTGCCCTTGGGGGTTGCCAAAGTGGGATCATTTGGATGATGGCAACATCGTATTCGTTGGCGATGCTCAACAAGCGAGATGTGCCGTTCGGATCGTCGATTCGCACGACGATTCGGGGAAGCTTTCCTGTTGGATCGAAGCCTTGTTGAGCCAATGCCCGTACGAAGGCATCGTCGGTGCCGCTTACGAGCAAGGCGGCTTGTTTTCCTTCGGAGAATAGATGGCTGGTCGGACCTGACCAAAGGGTAGCGTGCCGAGATAAGAAAGCGATATGCGTGGCGCCGGCCATAAGTTCGGCATCCACGCCTTCGGCGTCCCAACGACTTGTGCTCACGAGCACTTGGCGTCGGTTTGCCACCTGTCCCAAAACGGATAGTATCCCATGGCTTTCTGGTTTTTCGATGCCACGCAACGGCGAGTGAGCCACGAGACAAGGGGCATTGGGGAGCATGGCAGCCGCGATGGTGACCGCTTTCCGTTCCGATAACGTCAAGGAATTGGATTGTCGGCTTGCGAGGTGCGTGAGGCCGAGATCCGATAAGCTCGTCATGGTCGCGTGATTTGCTTCCCGTTTCGAAAAGCCGAGAGTTCGATAGTACAGGATGAGGTATTGTTCGACGGACATGCGTTGGGGAAGCGGTAGATCCGAGGGGGCGATTCCCACGCGTCCGACATGGGAACGAGTAGAAACGTCGTATCCGGAAATTCGTACGTGGCCTTTCGAGACGTTGGCGGTCATGCAAATCGCCTCTAGGACGGCGTCTGCTCCGGGTCCGGCGACAACGACGCGGGGTCCGTCGATTTCGAGGTCGATGTTTTCACATAACAAAGAGCCGTCACGATCGATGCGAGCGTGGTGGAGTGAAAGCAGAGGGGTCGAAGTCACGGAATTTCCGTCATTTCGGTGAGCGCGAGGGGTTGGAACGGGTCATAGACGACGAAAGGCGCGACGGCTTGCAGGATTTTGCCGATTTCACCGGGGACGTGATGGCGGAGCCATTTCGCTTCAGGAGGTTCGAGCGAGTCTGTGGAAACCATGCTTGCGGCAAGATTGAGCAATGAGAATTGGGGGGGTGGTAATTCGATGATGGGCGTGTCATCGGGCAAATTCGACACGGCGAGAGCGGCGTTCAAGGCTTGTCGAATTCCACCAATATCGTCGACGAGCTTATGGTCCACGGCTTTTCGCCCGAGCCACACGCGTCCGCGGGCGACGCGATCGACGCGTTCGGGGTCGAGTTTTCTTCCTTTGGCGACGCGGTCAATGAAGACGTCATAAAACTGTTTGACCTTGAGGCCGAGTTCTTCGACTTCTTCATCCGTGAAGGGTCGAAAGATGGATTCGGCGTCGGCGCGGGGTGAGGTTTTGATGGTATCGACGTTGACGCCGAGTTTTTCGAGCAGTCCTGCCACATCCGCTTTGCCGTAGAAGATGCCGATGGAACCGGTTACGGTGAAAGGTGTCGCGAAGATTTTGGAACCGGGGGCGGCAATGTAGTAGCCGCCACTGGCAGCAACTCCTCCCATGGACACGATGACAGGTTTGATTTTGGCGGTGAGGGCTACTTCGCGCCACATCACGTCGGCGGCCATGGACGAGCCTCCGGGGCTCACGATACGCAAGACAATGGCGCGAATATCAGGGTTTTCTCGGGCTTTTTTAAGGGATTCCGCGATGGTGTAGGAGCCGGCGATTTGCATGCCGAGCAAGGGGATGTCCATGCTTCGGCCATCGACGATATTGCCTTCGACATAGACGATCGCGACCGATGGTCGTCGTCCAAACCGCTCTGGCGCGTAGTTGGGCAGGTCATCTCGCAGATCCACACCACGGCCCACGACTTCGCTCACCACGGTTCTCAGTTCGTCATCGTAGGCATATCCATCGACGAGATGATGAGCCAACGCTTCTCGTGCCGTATGAGGTCCCGCATCGATGGCGCGTTGGATGGTCGAAGGATCGGAGTGTCGTCCGTGTGCGATCACTTGGGTCATCTCACGCGTGAGTGTCGCGAGGTGTTCGATGCTGTCGGCTTTGGCAATGGGGGAAGGTTCGGTGTTGGTGAACTGTTCTGGGGCCGATTTATGGTCGCCGATGCGGACGAATTGCGCGCGAACGCCAATTTTTTGCAGTAGTCCAGCGAGGAAGAGCCGTTCATTTCGGAGGCCGGCGAAACGCAGGCCGCCAGCGGGGTTGACCACGATACGATCCGCGCTCGAGCAAGCGAGCAACGAGCGCCCTCCTGCATCTTCAAGATGACAGACAACCTTTTTGCCACGAGCGCGAATCAGGCGGACGGCATCATCGATTTCATAAGCGTGAGCGAGGGTCGATGCGGGCTCGGTTTTCAGATGCAGCACGACGGCAGCGATCTCGGGGTTTTTCGAGATGCGCCAGAGCTGTCGAAGAAAGTCCACATGGCCTCGATTCGAGGGTGTTTGCTCGATCCGAATTTTGAGGGCGTAGGATGGGTCGGGAATCCCAGGTTCGCGCCAACTCGTCAGGGCGAGACCTGTGATGAATCCCGCGCCATCTTTTCCACCGATCGCGTTACCGAATATGGCACCTCCCGTGACCGTGGAGTGTTCCAGATTGATGTCGAGGCTTGTCGTTGCCATCCACGCCGATTCCCTGGGGACGGTGACATCGGCAAGAAGCCTTCCGACATAGGGGACATCGAATCCCAACGTAGCGCGAGGTACCCAACCCTGGTCGATGGGGAACGACGCATCGGTAGTATTTCGCGCGGGAAAGCGAAAGCCTTCATAGTAGCGTCCTTCGAGCCCTAGTTCGAGCAAGCGTTTGCCGAAAGGTCGAAAAGCGGCGGCGAGGGTGTAGCTTCGGTCAGCGAACCCGCGTCCGTCAGCGGCGGTGGGCGCGTTGATGTCATGAATGACCGCTCCCAAGCCAAGGACGGGAGAGGTGCGAATGGAAGCGCCCAGAGAGATGGTCGTAGGCCCACCGACCCCTGGTTCCGATGCATAAAGATGTCGGATCGACATACCGAGGGCGGAAGTTTCGGTTCCAAATCCAAGTCCCCACGTTAGCCATGTGTACGGTTCGTCGAGGAAGGTTGATGCACGGGCGTGCTGTTCGTGGGGTCGAAGGAAGTCGAGGCGAAGACCTGTGCCCAAACCGAAAGGGAATGCTCCTGCGAGGCTAAAGGCATGGCCGCGAGGCAAAGCGAGAGGGTCCTGTCCAGGTTGCACCCAGGTCCATCGCAATTCGGCTCCTGGGATATGACTGATATTCGCGGGATTGAGGACGAGAGCATGGCCATCGTCACTGGAGGCCGCGGAACGACCAGGAGATGGAACGGAAAGAGCGCGTGGTTGTGCGTGGATCGACGAGGAGATAAGGATCGTGAGCGCCGCGGCGGAAGTGATTAGGCTCGAAAGGCTCGGACGAACGCGCATGGTTTTTCCTCACGTCAAATAGCGGCAGTTATGCCGCGGGTTGGATCGAGCATCATGGCAGTACACCGCGAGCTTTTAAGACCGTTTGGATTTCGTCGCGTCGGAAAGCCAACTCATCGTTGTCTTTGACGGGAAGGAATCGAGAGGTGGTGCCTTGTCGCGGCACGCGCAGAAATCTCGTGTCGAGGGCGGTTGTGATTTCGCCAAGGAGCCGTTCGAATTGGATTGCTTTGGCGCCATCTACCTGTTTGGTGACTTGCACCCAGGTGAAGTCGAATCGAGACGTTGCCAGCAGGCGAGCATCGATGAGGAACGTGTTGGTGTTGAAGACTCGAACCTGGGATGGGTCGAAGTCACGGGGAAGCCGAAATTCTTCGAGGATGACCGGACGATCGTCAAGGCGCACGGGGATACCGCCTCTGTCGGTTCCGATTTTATCAACGACTTCCACGGAGACGGGAGCGCCATGACGAAGATGCCATCCGAGGATGACCGGATCGATGCCCGCGCCCAAATTATCGATGTTTGCGACCCAAACGACCTTACCGCCCCGTTGTACGAATCGTTCGAGAAGACCGGCTCGACGAAGCGCATCGGGCAAGTCACCGTGGCCGGGGGCATAGACACTCGGAGAACCGTCGGAGGCGTGAAACAGGGAGCCATCCGGATTGAGCCGCAACGAAAGATTCTGGCGGAAGGTTGCAAGGCGGTCGCCCTCGAGGTGCGAGCCAAGGGCTTCGCGCAAGGCGCTGTCAGTGGCGTGACTGGTCATCAGCCAAAGGGGGATATCCCTGCCCGCGCGCTTGGACCAGACGAGGTTTTCGATCAGGCGAAGGTCCAAAAAGCTTTGATGGTTGAGAGCGTGGACGAGTCCCTTGACGACACCGCCCATTCTGGTGGCCATTCCCCCAGCCAGCACGACGAACGCGAGTTGACCGCAGGCGAGGGCCTCCAAGCCAAGTCGTGAGAGCTGATGGTATTCATCGCTTCCCGCCGGAGGCAAATCAAGGATGTCGTCGGCAGCAGGCGGTGTGACGCCCGTCGTGAGCCGATTACGAGCGTCGGGATCGGAGCCGATGGATGCCGCGAGGGTATCGAATAAGGAGGGGTCGAAACCTTGCTGCACGAGGGAAGAAAGGAGTTGTTGTGACAGCGTTTGGGCGATCTCAGGGGGCGACATCCAGGCCTCGTTGGTTTTGGGAACGGGTCTTGGTGGAGCGTGGAGCATCACCGTGAGGGCTCGTATCGTCAACGAGGTTCGATTCGAACGGTCATAACGCGTTGCGTCAAATGGCTTGGGAATGAAGAAATGGTGTTGGTTTGTCTCGCCGATGGGGTATGAGTCGCTAGTGGTTTTGTGTCAACATCGGAAACGAATGTTTCGAAATACGAGAACAGTATGTGTGATGGCTGCATTCACTGTGGTTAGGCGAGGTGCTTGACTGGGGGTGGACTACCCCGGATGTGATATGCGAGATAGGGCGAACGTGGTAATTCACGTCGTCTGGACGCGCAGGAATGGGAGAAATTCACGAAGATGTAGTCCAGCGCGCTGAAGCACGTGTTGGCTCAGTGCTCTGTGGCAAGTATATGCTGGACTCGCTTCTTGGCGTAGGCGGGATGGCGGCGGTGTATGCGGCGACGCATCGCAACGGCAATCGTGTAGCGGTGAAGATGTTGCACACGGCGTTGTCGATGGAAGCGGATTTGCGCAAACGCTTTTTGCGGGAGGGGTATGTCGCGAATGCGGTGAATCATCCGGGGGTGGTTCGCGTGTTGGATGACGACACGGACGAGGATGGTGCGATATTTCTTGTGATGGATTTGGTGGTTGGGGCGAGTGCGGAGACGATAGCGGAGTGGCGTGGGGGGCGAGTGGATCCAGAGGTGGTGGTAGGGATTTCCTATCAATTGTTGGATATTGTGGCGGCAGCTCACGTAAACGGGGTGATTCATCGCGATATCAAGCCCGACAACATTTGTCTTACGTGTGATGGGACGGTAAAGCTGTTGGATTTTGGTGTGGCGCGCATGCGTGATACGGCGACGGCCACCCGGGAGGGAACGACGATTGGGACGCCTGCTTTCATGGCTCCGGAGCAAGCGCTTGGCAAGGTCAAGGAGATCGACGTCCTATCGGATATTTATGCGGTTGGTGCGGTGATGTTCACGATGCTCTCTGGGCGTTTCGTGCATGAGGGCGAGAGTGCCAACGAATTGTTGATCATGGCGGCGACACGTCGCGCACGTTCCTTGGCGGATGTGGTGAGTGATGTGCCGAAGCCGATCGTGGATGTAGTGGACCGGGCCTTGGTGTTTGAGAAGGCTTTGCGGTGGCCTTCGGCGGCAGCGATGCGGGATGCGCTCGAGCAAGCGCATGCGGAGGCTTATGGAACTCCGCCGGTGGTGGGGGCGGAGCTGGCGAGCGTGCTCGATGGAATCGAGTCGGTGGACCTGGCGCTGGCCGGCGAGGGGGATGATTGGCCGACATTGCTAGTGGATCCAGAAGCGGAGTTGGAGGAGCTTCATCCGATCGACGAGTTGGAGCGCGCGATTGAGAGCAACGAGACGGGCAAGTGGACGCCGAGCACGGCTTCGAAGATTTCCACCGGAGTGGGAACGACCTCGGATGTCGAGCCGCGGGCAACCAAGGTACGGACCATCCGCAAGGGGTTGTGGTTTGGGATCGCCACTGCCGCGATGGTTCTGCTGATTGTCGTATTTGGGTGGGTGTATGGAAATCGAGGGGCTGTGGGAATGGCACGTCCGGCGTTGGGTGGAGTTGGGGTTCCAGCCAGCCGGATAGCGTCGGCGGCATTGGCTCCCGCGCTACTATCGGCTCCGGGGCCATCATCATCGGCGAGCGGCAATCCGGTCGACGTGTATGCGTTGCCGAGCGTGCCGGGAACACGTGTTTCGGGAGGGCAAACGGCTGTGTCGGGCGCGAGTGCATCGCCTGCAAAAAGCGCTGATTACGACCCGTTTGCGCATCAATGACCATGCGTTTCCTGCCCCGATTTCGAAATGTCGTGCTGTTTTGGGCGGGGGTGGGTGCGGCTTTGGTGGGTGGACACGTGCAAGCGCAAGAACGGGACTCGGAGGTTGCGACCGATCTGTTCGTGCAAGGTCGAGAAGCGCTCAAGGCTGGGGATCTCAGCCAGGCTTGTCATCTATTTGCCGATAGTTTGCGACTCGACCCCGCGGTAGGCACGGCCTTGAACTTGGCGGAATGCGAGGAACGTCGCGGGCGTTTTGTTCAGGCGCTTCGCGGTTGGAAGCGAGCCGTTGAGTTAGCGCAGGCGACCCACGACGAGCGAGAGCAAGTCGCGCATCAGCGTCACGATGCGCTTTTGCATCGAATGCCACATCTTACGGTGGTGTTGTCTTCCGATGCTCCTGGGGGAACGACCGTATATCGCCAGGGGGAACTCGTCCGCGCGGATTCTTTTGGACGGTCCATTCCTCTCGACATGGGCGAGCAAATCATCGTGATTCGCGCGCCGGGGCATGAAGACCGGGTCATGAGGGTGATGCTGGCGGAGGGGGATAAGAAGATGCTGACGGTGGGGCCGGGGCCTGCCCACCGGCCTGTGTCACCGCCTGTGTCGGCGTCGTCGGTTGCGCAGGACTCTTCGTCTTCACGGACGCTGGCTTATGTTCTTGGGGGGATTGGGGTGAGTGGATTGGCTGCCGCGGCGGTGACGGGTGTGATGTTGCTCGACAGTCGCAAGACGGTGGACGAGCATTGTGATGAGGCGAATCGCTGTGATTCGCAGGGGATGGACGCGGCGGGGCGTGGTCGAACGCTCGTTCCGATCAATCTTGCGGCTTGGGCGGTAGGGGTGGTTGGTGTCGGGGCTGGAACGTATTTGTTTTTGACGGCGCCTTCCAAACCGGATGTGGCATCTGGCAACGCGGGAGCGTGGATCCAGGTGCGGGGAACGTTTTAGACGGTTCGTTTTCCTGCTTTCCGAGGGGACGATTGTACGCAACCACGTTGCCACGTTGGCCGAACTTGCGGCAGTGCCCATTGTGGTGTGAGGGCCATCGAGGTCGAGGTGGGAGCAGAGTTTTCGTATAGTTTTCAAGAAGGGCAATGGTTGGAAGGGACTCCTTATCGTGTCGTTCGGCCGCTGGGCGCGGGCGGTATGGGGGAAGTCTACGAGGTCGACCATACCCGTACGGGCACGCGTCGTGCGGTAAAAGTTGCGCGAAAACACGCTGATGCGCCAATGTCGAGACGGTTGCTTCGCGAAGCCCGTGCGCTTCGGCTCATCGAGCATCCGAACGTGGTGCGTGTGTATGAAGCGGGGATGTTATCGGGAGAGCGTCCCTATTTTTCGATGGAGCTACTGGAGGGCATGAGCCTTCGGACTGTCATTGCCGAGCAAGCTCCGATGATGCATGAGCGTGCGGTTCGTCTGATGTTGCAAGTGTTGGATGGGCTGTCCGCCATTCAAGCAAGGCATCTCGTGCATCGAGATATCAAGCCGAGCAACCTGTTTTTGGACCATCGTGGTGTGGTGAAGGTGCTCGACTTGGGGATCGTCAAGTCGATCCAACCGACGCTGAGTCAGTCTTTGACCAAAGAGGGGATGGTGTTGGGAACGACGAAATACATGGCGCCGGAGCAACTCATGGGAGTGTCGGTAGACGCGCGGGCGGACGTCTTTGCGGCGGGCCTCGTGTTGGCGGAACTTCTCATCGGTCGGAAAGGCAGAAAGGAAATATGGAGGCGCTGTGAATCCGAAGACGGGTTCGGGGATGCTCCACCTGGACTCGTATCGGCGATTAGACGAGCGGTTGCGCGTGATCCAACCCTGCGTTTTTCCTCAGCACAACAGATGGCCACCGCCTTGCGCGTGTGGGTTCCGGCTCCGCCGATTCCCATGCCGCGGCAAAAAACACGTGTGGCTTTCTGCCTTTCGACGGCGTGCAAACCGCCTGACCCACGACGTGAGCCGAGTTGCCGTTCGCTTCGCATTGTGCATCATGCAGGATGGTTATGGGGTATACAAATTGGGATACTTGCCCTTGCGTTGACGGCGATGGTGTTGGCCACCACCGTGGCTTGGAAGTCCACTCGTCAGCCGTCGTTGGACACCTCGGGTCCCGCGGCTTGCTCGGTTTTGCTCGAACGCCCGTGAGACGAACGGGCTCTTGCACCGCAAAACCTTCCCTTCTTCGTGAGAGGGATTAGGATTGAGACTCATGGTGTTTTCGATGAGACGGCGATTCCGCGCTGCCATTGGCTCGATGGTGTTCGCGCTCTCATCAGTGACACAAGCAGAGCCGGGTGTCGTATTGCACGAGTACATTCCCCCCGATCCGAAGGAGGACATCGAGCTTGCGGCTACCACGACGGATGGTCGCCTGCCAGCGGCGATGATGACACGCAGTGGTCTTGTCGAAGCTCCGGATACCTCGCGGTTACCCACTGCCGCGGAGAAGGCGTATGGCATGAGCGCCCCGCGCAGCGTGGAGAGTCGTTATAATCCCGATCGGGATACTCGACGACCCGTGGTGAGCCGTTACGACGATCCGTTTTCACCGGCAACGGCGCCGTACAAACGATTGCGCGCTTTCGACGGAGTAGCGGCGGATTATACGCTGACGGTGGTGGACACCACGCTTCGGGCGGTAGTCAGGGGCGATGCCGTGAACCCCGGCGATGACGCGTTTTATGGCGATATGACGGTAGATCTAGTGCCTGGTGAACCGGTGCGTATTCCGTCCGTGGGACCAGGAGCGCGGATCATTCGTCAAACGACACAGCCTTCCGTCGATGTGGAACTCGTTCGCGATGGAGCCGAGAATTGGTTCGTGCGAGGGCCGATTCGTACACGACTGCGTTTGGTGCTTCAGCTTGCTATTGCTCAGGACACCTTCGGGGGCGCATTTGGAGACATGGCAGTCGGGGGGCAAAGACGCATCCCCGCCGTGCCATCCAATGTGGCTCGTTCCGTCCACGAAGTGGTGAAAGCGTTGGGACTTGAAGGGGAGACATCGACGCGTGCGATCGTCACCTATTTGGTCACGTACTTCCGTGGGTTCGAGCCTTCCGAACAAGCGCCCCGAGGACGTGACAATATCTATCTGGACTTGGCGCTATCCCGAAAAGGTGTGTGCCGTCACCGCGCCTATGCGTTCGTGATTACGGCCCTTGGCTTGGGGATTCCAGCAAGAATGGTGCTCAACGAAGCCCATGCGTGGGTTGAGGTCCATGATGGTTCGTTGTGGAGGCGGATCGACTTGGGAGGCGCTTCGACGCTTCTGGAACAACAAGACGCTGGCCCCCCTCGTCCGCCGCACCGTACCGCGCCCGATGTATTTCCATGGCCCCAGGGCAGCCAGGCAGAAGATTCCGGAGCGGCCGTCGCTCAACGGTCACGTACGGAGCAAACCCCTTCGGATGGGTCCGGAGCAACCGGTCCCCACAACCAGTATTCGTATCCAGGGCCGACCATGGCGGAAAGCGAGCTTTCGAGCCGGATGGTTCCTGTGACCATGACGGTACTCAGTCATGATTCCCAGGTACTGCGGGGGTCGCCGATGCGGGTGGAAGGGGTCGTTCGAACGGACCACGGTCCCTGTTCGTTTGTGCGCGTCAATGTGTTGATTCGAGACCCACGAACGGCCCGTCGCCATGAAATCGGGGCTGTTTCGACCGACGAGGAGGGAAGATTCAAAGGCTCGGTCGTAATTCCGTTGGAAGTTCAAGTTGGTGACTACGATGTGATGGTGGCAACGCCAGGCGATGCTCAGTGCGGTCCAGGCACGAGCGACCCGTGATTGTGCTAGGGTTTTGTGTGGCATGACCGTGGTCTGGGGTCTATGCCTAGATACAATGGTGGTCCCAAGGAATCGTCGATTCCTTACGGAGGTTGGAAATGCGCTGGACGCTTTGGCTTGTGTCATCGATGAGTGTGGTGGTGAGCGTTGCCTGTGCGCATGGTGAAGACGCTCGGGACTTCGTTGGCCTGGGAGGGACGGGTCATACCGGGGGTGCCTCGGGAACGGCAGGTATTGCAGGAGAGGGAGCCTCCGCCGGCCAGGCGGGAGGTGAGCAACCCGGAGGGGCGAGCGGTGAGGGCGGGGGACCGACGGGGGGCTCTGGCGGAAGTACGGGTGGCTCGGGAGGAAGCACGGGAGGTAGTGGCGGAAGCACGGGTGGCTCGGGAGGAAGCACGGGCGGCAGCGGCGGAAGTACGGGAGGCTCGGGAGGAAGCACGGGCGGCAGCGGCGGAAGTACGGGAGGCTCGGGAGGAAGCACGGGAGGTAGTGGCGGAAGTACCGGTGGATCGGGCGGAACAGGAGGAGCGACTTGTACGCCCCCGGTTTCCGGCCCCTGTGACAATTTCCCTCAATGTGGATGCGAACCGGACGAAGCGTGTGACATCAAGACAGTGGCCGGTACCACGGATTGTTTTAAGACAAAAAACATCCCCGTTTCTTCTAAATGCGCGGCGATGGGGGAATGTGTGGCTGGGGCTTCTTGCATCTTTGGTGGGTGCAAAAACTTCTGCGAGCAGAATAGTGATTGTCCCAAACAGTATGCCGGGTGTTTTCAGGTGACGTACAGCGATGCAGGACAATCCAAGCCTGTCCCTCACATGATGGTCTGCTCGGATCAATGCGAGCCATGGAATCCCTCGGGAACCTGTGGCGGGGGACTTTCTTGTGAACCGTTTAGCGATGTGGGACAGAAGCCTGGCACTTCCGTATGCGCCGATACGGGAGCCACCAGTAACGCCACGTGTTCGCAAAGTCAGCCTTTCTGTGCACCGGGGTACGCTTGCCTCAGCGACAATCGTTGTTACCGCTGGTGTCGTGTCGGCAAGAGCGACTGTCCTGGCCTTCAAACCTGCTATGGTTTGATCAGTGGTGTTCAGGAGGGCCTATATGTAGGCAATACGGAAATCGGGGTTTGTGATTATTGAACCCCGGACCGCTTCGCTCGAGCGAGCCAGGAGACGATGAGATGGTGGATTCCACTGCCTTCGGCGTAACGGTCACAGCCGGAGCCCTCGAGCAGATTGGACTGTTCGGTGCTCTCGAGCGGATAGCTCTCGAAAGCCTCGCTCGATCGCTTCGCTGCTTGGACGTCGCTCCCGGTGAACTTATCTTTCGGGAAGGGGATACCTCCAGCGAAATGTATGTCGTGTTGCATGGGGAATTCGAGGTGCTCAAAAACTCCAAACGGGGTGTCGATACCCGTGTGGCGCTGCTCGGAACCGGCGATTGGTTTGGCGAGATGTCCATCCTCGATGTGCAACCGCGTTCTGCTTCCGTTCGTTCTCTCGCCGTTTCTCGTTTGCTCGTCATCACCACGGCCGACCTCGAGGCGTTGTATCGTCGTGATGTGAAGTCGTACTCCTTGTTCGTACTCAATGTGGCGCGCGAACTGAGCCGACGGTTGCGCGTGACCGATGGTATCCTTGCCGAGCTTGCGGCGAGCATGGTGGATGATGTGGTGGCGAAACGGCATGGCTCGTCCACCTGAACGGGCCGCATGTGACCGATTTGCATAGTATCCGGATACGGATAGTCCGCGTATCCGTGGATATGGACGACTCGATCATGGAAAGCGGTTGCGGGAATCGCTTCGAGGGCGAAGGGCTCCCGATCGGTCGCGGTATCGGCGCCGACTAAGCGCGATGAGCCCAAGTCCGAGGACGACACCGATCGGATGACGGCCACCATGGGCGTCGATGGTCGAACAGGCGTAGAACCCTGAGACATCCGTGGTATCCGTGAACTGCTCGTGTGCCGGAGTATCCACTCCGGCGTCCTGGTCTCCTGTCGCTGCCCCCCCTGCTTTCCCTACCGCACCATCCGGCTCTCCAGATCCAGCATTTCCCGCCGTGTTGTTGGCTCCTCCCATGGCTCCTGCTCCGGCGGTTCCTCCTTCCCCTCCCAAGCCGCTTGTCCCTGCCGACGCCCCCGAGCCGGCTGCTGCTCCCGAACCACCAGCTCCCCCCGAGCCGCCCGCCCCTGCCGCTCCCCCCGTGCCACCCTCGGGTACCCCACTACACACGGAGTTGACACACGATGCGGAACTGCATTGATCGTTTTGCGTGCAGGGGTCTCCGACTTGTCGCTGCAACGAAAACACATACGCAGCCCTGGCCCCCACAGCATTATAGCCGAGCGGGATGTTGGGACCCGCGCCCACGATAGCGCGTGTCGAACTCATCGCGACGGCGATTCCAAACGAATTTCTTACGCTGCCATCCGAGGCCGCGATTTTTCCCTCCTCTTGCCAGCCGCCGTTTCTTTCGAAAAACCAATAGGCAGCGCCGGCTTTGGCTTGGGAGGAGCCATCGTAAGGAGCACCAACCAACAACGCCCCGTCCATCCACGCCAACGACATCCCAAAATAATCCCGAATTATGCCGTCAGATGCCGTCAAGGTGGCCGTCGCACTCCACCCGACAGAACTGTCCTTGAATACGTAGACTTTCCCAAGAACTGCTTTGGAGGTGTTACGAGGACTCCCTACGAACAAAGTGTTACCCCGAATCAGCACCGAGGTTCCGAACTTGTCGCCCGAAACTGAATCGGAAGCTTTGACCATGGTGCTGTTCCAACCCGACCCTGTCTTGTCGAAAACGTAAACAGCGCCCCCGCCAGTATGCGATGGCAGGCCTACGGCGATACGAGTGCCATCGGTGTCAATGGCAGTTGCCAGCATGTCGCTGATGTCCAAGTAGGTTCCTTTGGTGAAGGAGCCTCCTGAGTCTTGGAACGCATAGGCTTCTCCTTCGGTAGTCAAAACGGCCAATACCCCTTGTGAAAGAGCAACAACATAGCCGAATCCATCAAACGGATAGCCTGCGGATGCTTGGAGAGTCTGAGTTTGGGACCACTTCGTTCCCGTTCGACGATAGACGTATACCCGTCCCGGTAGTGTTCCGTTTTCGAGCATACTGGCCCCAGCGACCAACGTGTCTCCGTCCACGGCGAGGGAAGCTCCTAACAAATCGCCATCTCCCGAAGCCTCGGTCAACGTTTGCGACTTGGACCACGAAGAGCCGCTGCGTTGGTACACAACGACGGATCCCGAAAAAGATTTAGGTTCGATGGAACCCACGAAAGCGTAGTCCGATGATATGGCCACGCTTCCTCCGAATAACGTCGTGTCCGTGCCGATGAGTTTCTGTTCCTGATCCGCCACGAGCGGGCTTGTTACGGTGGACGTTTCGATATTGGAATTCGAGAGATTGTCGCGAGCGCAGGCAGCGGTGCCAACGACCGTCATAACCAGCGAACAGAGAATGGCGTATCGCGAGCCGCGAGCTAAACCTTGTCGAGGGTCGATGGAAGGGGAGGATTGGGTTCGACCTGACTCACGCATGGTTCAGTATGTCTAGCACTAATGAGGGAAAGAATTCGACGTCGGTTCGAATCAGGAGATACAATATTCGAGCGGCACGCGGTCAAGGGGCCGTAGTTTTCTCGTTTCGAACGGATACGGCAAGTGTCCCAATATTCTCAATCACGACCTCGAATCGGTCCCCATCGGACAGCGGTCCCACTCCTGATGGCGTACCCGTGGCCACGAGATCTCCAGGCTCGAGCGTCATCGCCTGGCTCAAATGCGATACCAATTGCGCGACGTTGAAAATCATGTCCTTGGTGTAGCCATCTTGCCGCACGACGCCGTTGACGCGTCCGATGACTCGCAACGCGCACGGATCGATGCCTGTCACAATCTCAGGCCCCACCGGACAGAAGGTGTCAAACCCTTTGGCGCGAGACCATTGGCCATCGGCCCGTTGAAGATCGCGGGCGGTGATGTCGCCCACCGCTACGTATCCGAACACGAAATCCAATGCCTGGTCGACGGAAATACGTCGCGCGCGACGACCGATGATCACGCCGAGTTCGGCTTCGTGCTCCACTTGCGCGCTTTCGGGAGGTAACAAAACGGTTCCCTGGGGGGCAAGGAGCGAAGACGGTGGCTTGAGAAAGAGCAATGGAGCGGTGGGAACGTCGGCTCCCATTTCCTTGGCATGGGCCCGGTAGTTTCTGCCGATGCATAAGATCTTGGTCGGCTGCGCCGGACATAACCAGGTGGCTTGATCGATCGCCACCTCCCGACCCATTTCATGAACGCCAAACCAAGGCGCCGTGCGGAGTAGTTCGAGCCTATCTTCTTGCACCCGAACATACGCTTGTACGCCATCGGAAAGGGCTACTCTTCCAAATCGTTGTCGAGTCATGCAGGTGGCTATCGTATCGAAGCCTCGTCGAACCTGTCACCTGGCACGTCGCCCAATCCTCTCGTATCCATCCTGTCCATGTTAATGAATAAATTAATAATTCCAATATGTTACATCTAATTTAGGCGGCTCATGGGCTCGATGGTTTCCCCTGGCCTGTCGGCAAAGGCTCCGTTCCACCAAGCTCTTTCCACACGGCCTCGGCCCAATGATAGCTTCCATTCCAACTTGGATGGCGACCGTCGGCCATGCGTTCGAGCTTCAACTGGGTCGAGTCGAAGTATCGGCAATGACCCATGTTCTCACGGAGTACTTGCAAGAACCCTTTGTCTTTTTTCCAAGCGGGAGGTCCGACCCACAGGCAGGGACGTCCGCGTGTTTCGGAGACGATTTGCCGAATGGCCGCTGCTCGGCGATTCGGATTGGGATCGAATAGCTCGTTGGATCCAAGCGAAATGAGGATGACTTGCGGATCGTACCGATATACGGCGTCGCGTAAACCATGCTCTTGCGCCCACGACAAGGTACTGGACGAAGGGATGCTGATGATTTCGTAACGTCGCTTGGATTGGGTGAAAACGGACCGTAAATAATTTCCCACGAGTGGGACCATGGAGTCGCCGATGTGAAGGATTCGCTGTGCGTTTGCGGCTGGAATTGGACCTTGTTCGGACAATAGGGTCAGGGGGGCAGAGGGAGGTTCGGCATCGATGGATGAGCAGGGGGGGGGTGCGCATGCGGAGGGAACTACTGAGAAAGACGGCGATATGGTGCTAGAGGCCGTGGCCGCGATGGGCTTGGATGATGAGTCGGAGGCCACTTCGATACCGGAGTCGTGACCGGCGGGAATCTGGTTGCGAGAGCAACAAAGGGATGTGATTGAGGCTATCCACAAGCAGAAAAGCAGTGGGCGAATACTTGTCGAACGAAGCCGTTTCGCTGGCGGCCCGAACCGAATCACTTGGCTGGCGCAAACGTTCATGGGTGGAAAGTTCGAAGCGCGATAGGGCAAGCCCCATGAGATAAACCGAGATCGTGGGCTCATGCCTTTCCTTTGCGCATGACATACGTGTATTCTGAATCCCTTCGCATGACTGCCTCTTTTCCGTCGGAAGACACGCTATTGTCCATCATCGGTCCATCGATTCCTTCGAACTATTCCGATGGTGTTACCTACCATATTGGCCGGCGAGTGGGGGAAGGCGGAATGTCGGTCGCCTACCTGGCGTTGCGGGTAGGTCCGGAGGGCAACGCTCCTGTCGTGATCAAGGTTCTTCGTCCCCGCTTCGTTCGCCGTTTTGGCGATACCGCGATGATGACCGTGCAAAAAGAATCGGTGGCACTTGGAAGACTCAACGAGCGGGTTCCTCCGACTCCCTTCGTGGTTCGGCTCATCGAAGTGGGCAGTGTGATTGTGGATGGCGGTCAGCGCATGACGGAGTTGCCTTGGCTGGCGATGGAGTACGTGCATGGTGGGGCCGAAGGAACGACCTTGGCCGATCGGGTTGCGCATAGCATCCGAAAGACGGGCCATGCTTTTGATCCCCCGCGCGCGGCTCATGCCATCGAATGCTTGTGCAAAGGTCTTGCGGCCGTACACGATGTAGGCGTTATTCATCGTGATTTGAAGCCAGAAAACGTGTTGTGTTGTGGGTTTGGGCACGATGAGATTTTCAAAGTGGCGGACTTTGGCGTGGCTCGACCCGTGGGGGTTGCCGCCACGTTCGGAGGCACGACCATTGGAACTCCTGGCTACGCGGCCCCTGAACTCATCGTCATGGACCAACGGCATATCGGAGCGTCGAGCGATGTATTCGGACTTGCTGCCGTGATCTATTTCCTATTTACCGGAAGGCCATATTTCAAAGGTCGAACCGTGACCGATGCCATCCTCGAGATCCAAGATTCCGTCCGATCGAGCCTGCTCGATGAAGACACCTTGGCCGAAGAACTTCGAGATCGACCCTCAGCCTGCCGTGCCATCGATCAAGCCTTGGCTCGCGCCACATCGCCCAATCCCCTCGAGCGTCCACAAAATGCCGAAGCTCTTGCTGCTTCGCTTCTGCCCTGGCTACACGCGGATTCACGCATGCTTCGCGCCTCTCCCCGACGTGTCGAGAGTGTGATTACGATGGCCTCCGAGCCATCGAGCACGTCGGATCCAGCGGGGTGGGCTTGGATTACGCGCCAGCTTGCGGACTCCGAGCGCGTCATTCGTTGTGTGGCGTGGGCATCGGATGGGCGTTGTCTGGCTGCAACGAACACGGGTTTGTGTTTTTGGAATGGAACCCATTGGATTGCCGTGCCCACGGACCAGCTTCCCGATCCGCAAGGCATTCGCTTCGTCCATCGCATGGCGGCAGGACGTTGGTTGGTGGGGGCGGATGACGCCACGTTCGCCATCTTCACGGAACAAGGAACGCAAGAAGTCGTTCGACTTTCCCACGCCAATTTGCGCGTGGAAGCTTTTAGTGGTTCGCTCGAAGACGTGGGTATCGTCGTAAGCTTGGATGCCTCCGGCGTGCCATGTTTGCACGCCCTCGTGGGGCGCCGCTGGCTCAAACCCCTGCTTTTGCCCAATGTCGTGGCGGTGACGTCCATGGCGCGGGTAGGCGATGTGACCTGGCTGCTGGCGGGACGAAAAACAGGGGGAGGCGGAATTGCTGCCCTGTACAACCCTCTCGATTGGGATCTGCAACCTCTCGATTCACCCGAAGTACGCGCGTATCTTGCCTGCGGCGGACATCCGGACAATGCCATCGGCATCGTCGCTGGAGCCGACGGAATCATGGTGTATCTCGATGAGAGTGGCGCACGCATCGAGACGGTTCCGGAACGAATGGATGTGTCCGCTACCGTTGTCGATCCTTCCGGTACCTGTTGGGCCGCGGGAGCTGGGCGCATTTGGCGGCGCCAACAGGATGAATCGACGGGTCATGACCGCTGGATTTGCGTTTGGGAAAACCCGGTTTGGACGGCTCCCTTCGTGTCCATGTTTGCCGATGTCGGGTTAATCATCGCCATTACCGCCGATGGCGCGATCGTGGAAGGGAGGCCCGCCGACCTTCAATTGCATACGCTCGTATCGGCGCCCGCTCCTTGTGCGCACTGATTCGAACGCGCAAAAATGATTCGGGCAACCGACTACGTATCCCAATGAACGACGAGTTCGGCGAGGGACTTCATCGCGGCTTCATCGGCAGGGGCGAATTGGTCGGCTTCGAACAACGCCAGGGCGGCTCCACGCAGTTTGGCATTCATATCCTGCGTCAATGCATCCCGTACCGCACCGACTTGACTCGAGGAAAGCGTAGGGCTTGCGGCAAGGACATCGGAAGGAATGCGTCCCGCGACGGCGATGACTTGCACGGAAGCGTCACCCCATCCGGCGCTGACAAGACCATCGCCTTGGGGGTCAGGATGCGCAAATGTAGCGCCAACGTCCGCGCGGCCTTCGAGCACGGCTGCCACGACTTGTTCATGCCCTCCAAAATATTGTTGCTCCGCAAAGCAATCTTCCACTGCGATGCCTTGTGAACGGAGCCACGCTTTCATCACGACATGACCACCCATGCTCTTGGGATCGACCCAGGCTACCCGCGCGCCTTGTAAATCCCCCAGCGATCGGTATGGCGAGCCGACCGCGGAGAATAACGCGGTTGCGTACCAAGCATGTTCCCCTCGCAGAGGTACGGCCACGGGAGTGACATGACCTGCCGCGGTGGCACGCGATGCCAACAACGGCGGAAGCCAGGCAAGCGCCACTTGCCGAGAAGAAACAGCCTCTAGCAGCGGCGCATACGCATCGAATGTCTTCGGAAGAACCCGAACCGAATCCGTTTTCGAAATCGATAGATCATCTTCCAACGCACCACAGAACACGGCCAGTTTGAGTCGGACCGACGCGACAGCCACGGCTGGCCGCTTGGCACCAGGACCGGGGGTGGGGAGAACCATGCCCACGGTAAGAGTATCGGATTGTGTCATGAAAGAACGATGGTCTTGGTGGACGACGGGGTCAACGATTCACCGTGAAAACCGAAGGTTATGGGGGCGGCGGGACGGCAAGGGGCGCTCGCCTGCTCGGTTCCGTCGGATATCCACGTTTCTATTTTTTTCCGGCTCCAAGCGGGGAATTGGTAAAAACTGTGTAATTACAAATAGTTACAATTATTTTCGACCTGGGTCGCGATCTGTGGCGGTTACTGGAATGAAATCGGTCCGATGCGGGTTGACCTTTTTATCACCGGGGGGTTCCCCAATTCACCAGGAGAACGGCATGAGGTCTGCTCTCGAGATCGAGGTTCAGGACGTCCCGCAAGCGGCTTCCGTTCGAAGCTGGATACTGCGTCGCGCGAAAAAACTCGCTGCCCGTCATCCCGACATCACCAAACTGCGTGTCGCGGTCAACACGCCCCATCGACGTCAATCCAAAGGGCGAAAGTTCCGCGTGCAGATCGATATTGGCGTACCCGGAACCGATATCGTGGCTCATAACCTTCCCACGGCCAAATGCGAGCAACTATATCCCGCGCTGCACGAAGCGTTTCATCGATCCGAGCGCCAGCTCGACGAGTTGCGTGAGACGCGGCGCGTTCGTGACCGACGGCGCGCCAGGAAGGCAAACCCTTTCGCACCACGGCAGTCCTAGGATTCGCTGGCAAAAAGTACGTAGCAAGCCCACGGTTGACGGTGGCTTGACGATCTGGTCCCATCGCGTCACGCTTTTTGGGAGATTGTACGGATGGGTGATCAGTCGGAATCTCAGGCACCAGAGTCCGGAAAAGGGCTCGTCAACGTTCAGGAGCGCAGCGGCGACTACGATGGTACGTGCTTGCGCCCCCTTGGGCTGTGCGAACTGGGCGGCGCCTGCGATGTTTGCTGGTACCGACCCAATCATCCACGGTTTCAAAATCATAAAGACGAGTGAGGCGTCGACGGCTGACCAGGGTTGTGTTCGGTGGGATAGCGCTTTTGATGGCGTTTATCGTAGGGTTGTGGGTGGGGATCCATCGCGTATCATGGCTAGGTCCGGCCCTTGCGGATGCCGCGAGGACCGTGGTGGGACCTTCCGCCGTGGCCAAGGTGGAAGACGTTGTTTTCGGCATCGAGGATGGCTGGAATCGCTTTTGGCGTTCTGAGCAGACACCCGTGGTGTATTGGGCTGCGCCTTCCTTTTCGACCGCCGATGTCTCCTCGTCGTCTTTGCCTCCCGTGGTGCCTTCGGAACCTCGTTTTCGTCCTTGTGACGTGGGGCCGATGGATACGAAAACCTCGCTTGCAAACGATGGGGTATGGATTGCGATCGAGTTGTCGGGTCGTGAGCACGAGCCCTGTCTTTTCAAGACGTTATTACATCCGGACGGGCATCGCCCTTGGTCCACGGTAGCGCTGGTGGCTGTGGATCTGGCTTCGACAGGGCTGCACCTGGTGGCGGGGGTACAGGAGCCGAAGGCGACGAACCCGAAAGCAAAAACGGTCGTTCGAAGCGGGTTGGTGCCGAAGGCGGATCATGGCCGGTTGATTGCGGCATTCAATGGTGGATTCAAAGCCGAACATGGAGCGCTGGGGATGCAGATCGATGCGCTCACCTTTCTTCCTGCACAACCCTGGGGTTGCACGATATCGCGCACCAGCGAAGATGGTTTGCTGATTGGGTCGCAGAACAAAATCGGGGACCGATTGCTTGGAGCGCGATGGTGGCGACAGACGCCTCCTTGTTTGGTGGAAGAAGGCATATTAGCAAAAGGCGTACTGGCAGAAGGAAATATCAATTGGGGAAAAGCAGTACACGGTGACACGATCATCCGTCGCTCCGCCATCGGCATCGATGAGCGAGGCACCACGCTATTCGTGGGGATTGGAGAGGCGACATCCGCGGGATCCATGGCCCGAGCGATGCGGCACGCGGGGGCTCATACCGTGGCGCAACTCGACGTCAATGGTCCATTTCCGAAGTTCTTGTTGTTCGAGCGAGGCGGTGGGCAAGGGCGGCTCATCGCGCGGCCGTTATGCGGTGGATTTCCGTATTCGGAGCAGGATTACGTGGAAAAACCTTCGGCTCGGGACTTTTTTTATCTGACGAAACGTGGCCTCTGAACTGCCCGTCAAAGAAGGGTGATGGGACTCTCGGGCGGCGTTCCGTGCGGTACGCCCACCGCTCCTGCCCGAAGCCATGCAGCAATCAGCGATGCGGCCCCCATCGTTGCCGTCCGATGGGTTGTTCGCCACGTTTCCTGCGACTTGGGACCGATTTCATAAGCCACACCGAAAACCGCGGCGAAAGGGATCTGGTAGGCAGCGCACGCCAAAGCCACGCCAAACACTTCGTTGTGTTCGACGTCGCAGCCCAAGCGAGCCACGATGTCAGCGGCAAGCTGGACGTCGCTTGTGAGAGAGCAAGAGGAGGCGGCCGATACGCGACGTGTTCCCGCGGTCGTCAAGCCTCCAACCAATCCGGCATGGGTATGTATTTCTCCTACCATTGGTTCCGGAAAACTCGCCCAGCCTTTGAGCACTGCGGCATCGGCGATGACGAGTCGTTCTGCGACGACGACCTGTCCGGGGGTCAGACCACGATGGCCATATGCCGCGCAGGTGCTCAATAAGATGACTGCTCGAGGGCGATAGCGTTCGAGTCGTTGCGTGGTGCCTGCCGCAACGCCGGGCAAACCCAAGCCCACGGTTTTGGCGACGACATGGATTCCCTGCACGGTGGCGGACATGGTGGGACCGAGGATCGATTCGAGTCCTTCCAGTTCGGGGGCGTGCGGGGCGGCTAGGAGCACATCGACGTTAGGCACAATCCCATGATTACTCTACTGCGCATCGAAGATCAGCAGGGTAGATGAGCTTGCGTGTGTAGCGCAGTGCGTTGCGATTAACCGACGAGCAGATTAGTGAATCGTCTCAAATGGTTCACGTTATTCGAAATTCATCGGTCATTGCCAAGGAACAAAATTTCGCGCAATTTAGACGCGTCGCGTCGACGGGGCGCGATGAGACACCAAACCAGAGAGGGTTCGGATGAATCAACCTTTTCGACATGTTGCGGTGCTAGGGGCCGGCGTCATGGGAGCGGCCATTGCCGCGCACCTTGCGAACGCGGGGGTGCGTGTGTTGTTGCTCGACATCGTGCCGCCCAACCTCAGCCAGGACGATAAAAAGGATCCGAAAAAGCGCAATGCGATAGCTGTCGGTGGATTGGAGCGTGCTGTCAAAGCCAAACCAGCCCTCTTTTTTCACCCTTCGTGTGCATCGCTCGTTCGCACGGGCAATCTCGAGGATGACATTCATAAATTGGCGGATTGTGATCTTGTCATCGAGGCGGTTCCTGAACTCATCGATATCAAGCGGTCGTTGTTCGAGCGAGTCGAGAAGGCCATCCGGCCTGGGACGGTTGTATCGAGCAACACATCGGGTCTTCCCATTCGGGATTTGCTCGAGGGTCGGGGTCCGGAGTTCCGCAAGAACTTCATCGTGACGCATTTCTTCAATCCGGTTCGCTACATGAAATTGCTCGAACTGGTGCGTGGTCCGGAAACGCTCGACAGCGTGTACGAGCGTATCGTGGCGTTTGGGCAAGACGTTCTTGGCAAGGGGATTGTGGTAGGGCGCGACACGCCCAACTTCGTGGGCAACCGTATTGGGGTGTACGCCATGATGGTGGCGATTCACCAGATGTTGGAATCGGGGCTTGCTCCGGAAGAAGTGGATGCGGTGGCGGGGCCGCCGATGGGGCGTCCCAAGAGTGCGGCATTCCGTACGGCGGATCTGGTGGGGCTCGATACCTTCGTGCATGTGGCGGACAACTGTCATCGGCTCTTGGCCGACGATCCGCAGCGTGATGTGTTTTTGGTCCCTCCTTTCATTCGGACGATGGTCGAGCGTGGCCAGATTGGAAACAAGGCCAAGGGTGGGTTTTATAAAAAAGACAAGGCCAAGAATGTGCTGACGCTCGATCCGGCAACGGGCGAGTACCGGGACAAACTTGCGAAAAGCGATGTCCTTGGTTTTTGCAAGTCTCTCAAAGATATCGATGAGGTGGGGGCTCGTGTTCGCAAGCTGATGTCGGATACCGGACCGGCGGGAGACTATGCTTGGAAGGTAGCGGCCAAGACGCTGTTATACGCGGCGGGGCTGGTGGGGGAGATTTGCGACGATGTGACGGCGATCGATGATGCGATGCGCTGGGGATACAACTGGGAGCTTGGGCCTTTCGAGATGTGGGATGCCCTTGGGTTTGCGCGGACGGTCGACCGAATGCAAAAAGATGGTTTCGAAATCCCCGCATCGATACGCAAGATGAAGGACGATGGGGTGAAGGGGTTTTATGACGGCGACAAGATTTACGATCTTGTGGCGGGCAAGCAAATCGCGCGCAAAACCGATCCTCGCACCTTACCTTTTTCGATCGTTCGGGGCGAAAAGGCGATCGAAAAACTCGAGGGGGCCAGCCTGTGGGATACGGGCGATGGGGTTCTCGCGGTCACGTTCCACACCAAGGCCAATAGCATCGATCATGATGTCATTGCGATGATCGAAAAGGGCGTGACGCGAGCGGAGAACGAGGCGCGCGCGCTCGTACTGTTCAACGAGGGGGAGCATTTTTGCGTAGGCGCGAACTTGATGCTGATCGTCACCGCGGCGATAAACAAAAAATATGAAGATATTCGCCAAGTTGCAGCCGCTTTGCAGGCTGCTGGGCAGCGGATGAAATATGCCAAGGTGCCGGTGGTGACGGCTCCATTCAGTGTCACCGTGGGGGGTGGTTTGGAGCTATGCATGGCCGCGGGGCATGTCCAGGCAGCGGCTGAAACCTACTGCGGACTGGTGGAAGTGGGCGTGGGTTTGATTCCCGCCGGTGGCGGTTGTACGAACGCGATGTGGCGGGCACTGGAAAACGTTCCAGAAGGAGCGCCAGCGGATATCTACAACTTGACCACCCAGGTGTTCAAAAATATCGCGCTTGCCAAAGTATGCACCAGTGCCCTCGAAGGCCAGCGCGTCGGCTACTTCCGCTCGGGCGATGGCATCACGTTCGACAAAGCCCGTCTGCTTCACGATGCCAGAAAGTATGCGATCGGTCTTGCCGAGCGTGGATACCATCCGCCGATTCCTAGAAGTCATAAACTCTTTGGCGAAAGCGGCATCGCTACCTTCCGCATGATGGTCTCGGCGCTCGTTGCGGGCGGACAGGCTACCGCGCACGATGGTGTGGTGGCGACGCGCCTGGCCGAGGTGTTGTGTGGTGGAGTCGATGGCGCCGCTGCTCCCGTGACCGAAGAGCGAATGCTCGAACTCGAGGTGGAGGCATTTCTCAGCCTGTGTGGTGAGGAAAAGAGCATCGCCCGCATGCAGGCCATGCTCACCACCAACAAACCGTTGCGCAACTAATTGAACTGGGTCTTGCCCGTGTGCATGACCCCATCGAGGCTGATGAATCGAATGAATGGACGCACCCACAAGAAGGCCAAAACCCGATTGGAAATGCGTCTTTCCTCAACGGAATGAGGGTTTCTCATGCGTGAAGTTGTCATCGCTGCGTCGTATCGTTCCGCATGCGGACGCGCCCACAAGGGCACGCTCGCGTTGACCCGTCCCGACGATCTGCTTGCCCAGGTGATTGCTGGAGTGCTCGAAAGAGTGCCTCAGATCAAGCCGGAGATGATCGAAGATGTGGTGATTGGTTGTGCCATGCCGGAGGCCGAGCAGGGCATGAATGTGGCGCGATGTTCCGCCATGCTTGCAGGCCTTCCTCAGCACGTGCCGGCCATCACCACCAACCGTTTCTGCTCGAGCGGATTGCAGGCCATCGCCACCGCTGCCCATCAAATCGCTTTCGGTGAAATGGATATCGCCCTGGCGGGTGGGGTCGAATCCATGACCATGGTCCCCATGGGCGGCAACAAACTCACCGCGAGCGCCGCCATCATGGACCGCGTCGCCGCTGTCTACACTCCCATGGGCATCACCGCCGAAAACGTCGCCAAGCGCTTCGAGGTCTCGAGGGCCGTGCAAGACGAATTCGCCTACCACAGCCAGATCAAAGCCGCGACCGCCTCACAAAACGGACTTTTCCGGGACGAAATCATCCCCGTGAAAGCAACGCGTTATGCCACCAAAAACGGCGTTCGCGTACGCGACGACGTGGTCTTCGACACCGAGGAATTGCCGCGTATGGATACGACCCTCGAAGGGTTGGCCGCGCTACGTCCCGCGTTTTCCGCCACCGGCTCCGTAACGGCGGGCAATAGTTCGCCACTGACCGATGGCGCGGCTATCTCCTTGCTGACGACCAAAGAGCGTGCTCAACAACTGGGTCTTGAAATTCTCGCCTATTTTCGCGGGTTTCAAGTGGTGGGGGTCGATCCCGAGATCATGGGTGTCGGCCCCGCTTACGCCGTCCCCAAGTTGCTCACCCGCTACAACTTGACCCTGGACGATATCGATCTTGTGGAAATGAACGAGGCATTTGCCTCCCAATCCGTATACTGCCTGCGCCAACTCGGGCTGCCCGCCGAAAAAGTCAATGTCAACGGGGGTGCCATCGCCCTGGGACATCCCCTCGGTGCCACGGGAGCCAAGCTTACGGCTACCCTTCTGCACGAAATGAAGCGTCGCAACGCCAAACGTGGTATCGTGACCATGTGTATCGGCGGCGGTATGGGTGCGGCAGGACTATTTGAACGTCCGTAACTCCGATTATTCCTTTCACGTCTGGCTCTGTCTATTTTAGCCTCACCCATGAAGGTTGCTTTGCCCGCAAGCACCGTTTGGGAGTAGCCTACCCGCGCTGCCCCATCTGTTCGATGTTCAGGTGATCCCAGAGGATTGTCGCCGTGCCGCCGTCGTTGCCTTCTCCGCATCCGTTTCGACCGAGAAAAATCGGTCGTTACTTGCTGCATCGTGAGATCGCTTTCGGAGGAATGGCCACCGTTCATATCGGTCGTTTGCTCGGCCAAGTCGGCTTCTCTCGAACCGTGGCCATCAAGCGTATGCACGATCATTGCGCGCGGGATCCTGAGTTCGTGTCGATGTTCATCGACGAAGCTCGACTGGCAGCCCGTATCCGCCATCCCCACGTCGTTCCTACCCTCGACGTCGTGGCGCTCGAAGGCGAGCTTTTCCTGGTGATGGAATTCGTTCAGGGAGAGACGCTCGCTCGCTTGATTCGTCGTTCGGTCAAAGCTCGGATCCCAATCTCCCTACAAGTGGCTGCCGCCGTGATCTCCGGGGTCCTCGAGGGACTCCATGCGGCGCATGAGGCGATTGGTGAGCATGGCGAGTTTTTGGGCATTGTTCATCGCGACGTTTCTACCCAAAATATAATGGTAGGGACGGATGGCGTGTCCAGAGTCCTGGACTTCGGTGTAGCCAAGGCCATCAATCGCATCCAGACGACCCGTGATGGTCAGATCAAAGGCAAGATTGAGTATATGGCGCCCGAGCAAATCCGCGGTGAAGCCGTGGATCGTCGGACGGACATCTATTCGGTGGGGTGTTGTCTCTGGGAAATGTTGGTGGGCCGCAGACTGTATGTGGCCGATAATCAAGTCACCTTATGGGGAATGGTTCTCCAGGGAAACCCGCCAAAGCCATCTTCTGTCAATCCCAACGTCACTCCCGAACTCGATGCCATCACCATGCGAGGTCTCGAGGCGGATCCGTCGAAACGCTATGAAACCGCCGAACAAATGGCGATCGAACTCGAGCAAAACGTGGGGATTGCCACACCACGGGAGGTGGGCCGATGGGTCCAGTCTCTCGTGAGCAAGAAGATGCAAGCCCTCGATGAAGTGTTGGCTGAACTCGACAGTGTCTCGAAGAGTATTTCCGTTTTTGCAAGCGACCAAACCAGCGCCGAGCATACGGCGCTTTCCGCGGAACAACCGGCCGTGCCCGTGCCGTCGCCCGTGCAGCGTCACTCTTCTCCGAATCATCCGGTCGTGGTGCCTACCCCAATCCCTGATGCCGATCAGCCTTCACAACCACGTCGCCCCCAAGCGTCCGCTCCCGTCATCAACGTTCCACGTCCGCCTATCCCGTCCGTGCCTGAACCGCGGCCGCCCCGTCGTTCATCCCAACCTCGGATATCCCGGCTTTCCCCTGTCCCCCCACCGCGCCAGCATCAAAATAAAGATAATATTTCCAATAAGTTACAACCTGGGGGATCATCGACGGACACACCGCCTCCCACCGCGATGGCGCCCTCCAATTCCGAATCGTCGAAAGATGCGGCGGCGTTGTTGCCCAGGACTCCCCGACCTTCCGACAGTTATTTGCGAGCCGAAAACGAAAGCCCTGCGGATAGCGCCATCGCTGCACAGACAGCAAAAAGCCCTGATCGTACGTCCGCAATTTCGTTTCCTCTACCATCCGCTGGCGGTGGCAGTCCGATGCTCCCCACGGATTTCTCCGAGGTGGCCGCGGAGGCATCGGAGCAACATACTCCGCCAACTTCTGAACAAGGGGCTTCCACCGATCCAGCTTCTGCCGAAGGAGCATCCTCTCCACCGTCTGGGGCCGAACCAGCCGATACCGTGCAAGCGATAGCTTCGGATTCCCCGGGCGTTGCTCCGTTGTTGGACCCTTCCCCTGTCGTATCGTCGGATTTGTTTTCGGGATCAACGCAAGATCCATTCGGTTTTACGCGCAAGAAAAGCAAGGCGAAGTGGTGGGGGGCGGGGGGAATCGGTCTTGGATTGGCCGTGATCGCGGTGCTTGTGGGGACATGGAAGGGCGCGCAAACCACGGAGCCGTCCGCTCCTTCTCCCGACGGGTCCGTATCTTCCTCGATGCCGCGGGTTCCGGACAGCGTGCAAGTCGCGGAGCAGGCTTCGCCGGTGGCCTCCGCGAGCGGTTCGGAAACGCAGGATGCGGCGCCAGCCACGGTGCGTTTGCGGCTCGAACTCAGCCCGCGTACGGCCAAAGTCGCTGTGGATGGGGTTTCCGTTTCGGAGTCGGAAATTCGTCTTCCCCTATCCGACAAGCCCGTGAAGATTGTCGCGGAGGCCGCGGGATTTTCCCCGATGGAAAGGGCGTTTGTCCCTTCCAAGGACGGAGTCGTGGTGTTTGAACTCAAACGGCTGCCTTCGACCGTGAGACCAACCACGACCGTGGAGATCAAGGGGCCGGTGGAGACGGAGCTTTGAGTTGCAGTAGGGGGTAGATGCAGGCATGGGATGACCGACGAGAGGGGTAGGCGGTTTGAAGCTCGGGTGATGGGCTGATGGGGGTTGGGGGATTCGGGGCCATGAGCTATCGTTGGTTTTCGGGATATTTGGGTGGTGGCGCGAAGGCCAGGCGTATCCGATTGGTCCTTCGGATGGCTGCCGGGTCTTGCCATTGTCGAAAGTTGGGTTAACGAAGCTCCGAATCCCAGGCGAGTGTATGGAGGCAGACGCATGACGGATACGGAAGCCAAGGAGAAAGACGCTGCGCAGGAATTGCCTTTTCAGGCTGAGACCAAGCAAGTGCTGCACTTGATGGTTCATTCACTTTACACCAACAAGGAAGTGTTTTTGCGAGAACTCATCGCGAACGCTTCTGATGCGTTGGACAAGGTTCGTTTCCTTGCGGTCACCGATCACGCGATGGCCGAGCGTGTGGGGCCGCCCGAGATCATCATCCAAGTCGATCGGGAGTCCAAAACCATCACCGTGGAAGACAATGGTATTGGCATGACCCGGCAGGAAGCGATCGACAACCTCGGAACGATCGCCCATTCGGGTACGGTCGAGTTTTTGAAAAAGCTTCAGACGGATAAGGATGAGACGCGCGCCAACCTCATCGGTCAATTTGGTGTGGGGTTCTATTCCGCGTTCATCGTCGCCGACCGGGTGGATGTGGAGTCTCGATCCGCGCGGGATCCGGATGCGGAACCGGTGTTGTGGCGTTCGTCCGGGGAAGGCTCCTTTTTCATAACCAAAGGTGAGCGTGACAGGCCCGGCACCAAGGTGACGGTTCATATCAAGGGGGATGAGAACGACGATTTGCTATCGGATTGGCGTATCGAAGCGCTCATCAAAAAGTATACGGATTTTGTCAGTCACCCCATCAAGCTGGGCGAAAAAGCTGTCAATCAAACGACGGCGTTGTGGATGCGGCCTCGGTCCGAGATTAAGCAGGAGCAGTACGACGAGTTTTATGCGCACGTGCATGGGGCCATGGAGCCGGGCACTCCCCTCGAACGTATTCATTTTTCCGCGGATGCGCCGATTCAATACAACGTGTTGCTATTCATTCCGAGCAAGGCACCCGTGGACTTGTTGATGGATACCAAGAAAAAGGGCATTCGGTTGTATGCAAAACGAATGTTCGTCATGGATGGCTGCGAGCGTCTTGCGCCTCCCTATCTACAATTTCTCCGTGGTGTGGTGGATTCCGAGGACCTTTCTCTCAATGTGTCGCGAGAGATTTTGCAAGACGATCGGAAACTCGATGTCATCAAGAAAGCCATCACCAAGCAGACGCTCAAAGCGCTGCAGACGATGGCTGAGGAACAGCCGGAGAAGTATCAGAATTTCTGGAAGGAATTCGGACGCTTGTTGCGTCTTGGGGTATCTTCCGATCCCGCAAACCAGGAGTCGATTGGCAAGCTGTTGAGGTATCCATCGACGGCAACGACAGACGAAGAGCTGACCTCGTTGGATGCGTACATAGGCAGGATGAAGGAAGGACAGAAGGCGATCTACTACTTGACCGGGCCGAGTTTGAAAGCGTTGCGAAGCAGCCCGCACCTCGAGGTATTTCGTCGAAAAGGGGTGGAAGTCCTGCTGATGCACGAGGCGGTCGATGAGTGGGTCGTGGGTGGATTGTTCACCTACGACAAGAAAAATTTCGAAAGCATCGCCCATGGTACCGTCGATCTTTCGGATCTACCGAATGTGGATGGTCAGCAAGATGATCAAAGCGAGCCTTCGTTGGATGCGCAGATGCAAGCTTGTGTGAAACGAATTGAGGAGGTGCTGGGCGACCGGGTCAAGCAAGTGCGAACCTCTTCAAGGCTGACGGATAGCGCGTCGTGTTTGGTTTCCGACGAAGGTGATGTGAGTCCGCAGATGGAGCGAGTGATGCGGATGCTCGATCGGGAAGTGGAATCACCGAAGCGGATTTTGGAATTGAATCCCAAGCACGAGCTTGTAAAAAACCTGGCCTTGATGGTGGCTGCCGAGCCTGAGTCAGAGGATGTGATCACGTTTTCCGAACTGCTATTGGATCAAGCGATGTTGGCCGAGGGGGTGGTACCCGATCCCTCGGGATTGCTTGCGAGAATGCAGCGTGTGGCGACTGCCGCAAGCCAGCGAACCCGCCAGTCTCGATGAACCAACCCATGCTTCGCGCATCGACTGATTTGCCCTCTGTCGATGGAAAAATCCTCATCCCATCATCGATGCGTGTTTGTTCTCCCCGTTGAATGACCCATGGAAGTAGGATGGTGCCGATGTCAGGATCGGGACGGATAGTGATCGCGGGACGTTACGAACTGCTGGAAGTAGCAGGATCGGGAGGGATGGCGGCGGTATGGCGAGGAGTGATGCGCGAGGGCGACCACCAAGTGCCTGTCGCCATCAAACGAATCCTATCGCATATCGCCCGGGACCCAGCCATCGTCGCGTTGTTTCATGAAGAAGCGCGGGTAGGTCGTCAGCTTGCCCATCCCAATATCGTACAGGTGTTGGATGATGGAAAAGACGATGCGGGCAACGATTATCTGGTGATGGAATGGGTCGAAGGTCTGGATTTATACGACTACATGCGATCGTATCACGCGGCCCGGGTCCATGTGCCGTGGCAGGCCGTGGCGGCCATTGGGTTCCAAATCTTGCGCGGTTTGGCGGCAGCGCATGAACGAGTCGACGGCCAAGGACAACGTCGACCGGTCATTCATCGGGATTTGACACCCAGCAATATTTTGTTGGGTGTGGATGGTGTGGTGAAGGTGGCGGATTTTGGCCTGGCGCGGGCCACGGATCGAGCGACGATGACCTTTCCGAACATCATCAAGGGAAAGGTTTCTTATACGGCTCCGGAGCTGTTGTATGGCCACAAGGCGAATGAGCAAAGTGATGTATACAGTTTGGGGGTGACGTTGTGGGAGGCTTTGGCCGCGCGGAAACTATATTCGGGGAAAAACTATTCAGAAGTGCTTGCCGCGATCCAGTTTGGCGAGGTGCCGTCGCTATCCAAGCTGCGACCGGATTGTCCCGCGGAGCTGATTCGAATTGTGCTTCAGGCGTTGGAACGGGATGTTCAGAAGCGATGGAAGACGGCACGGCAGATGGCGGAACCTTTGCTTGCGTTCGTTCGGTCGATACGGCCTTCGGTGGATGCGCGAAGGCTTGGCGGGAGTGTGCAGCAGGCTAGGGACCGGTTGCGAGCGATCGATGGTAAGTTGCCGGTGATCATGCAAGAGGCGAGCAGCGATAGTTCGATCGAGATAAGCATCGAGGTATCGGTCGACGAGGAGACTCGATCGATGCCGGCGCGTGAGTTTCGGGCGGAATTGAGTGATCCGTTTGCGGCAGTGGATGAGGACTGACGTGCAGGCGGGGGGGCGATGCTTGCGGGTGATGGGTTTTGGAGGGGAGTGGGTAAGGGGGGGGCTGGGGGGGCTGGCGCATCGGAGGACAAGCATTTTTGCGCGGCATGCAGAAATGGTTTGACAAAGTTTTGTCTGTGAATATTATCACAGCTAGCTGAAGGAACGGAAACGTGCCCCAAAAGCGAGCATCTACCCCAACGAACGATACGGCACCGGTGGCGACGGGCACGGGGAAACGAATTTCTTTGGGAACGGTGGAGCGTCTTTCGGTGTACCGCTCGGTGCTCGAAGAACTCCACGAAGATGGCGTAGCGTCCGTGTACTCTCACCAACTCGCGGAAATGGTGGGGGTGACCCCCGCCCAATTGCGTCGGGATCTCGCGAGCTTTGGGTCTTTTGGCAACATCGCTCGCGGCTATCCGGTGTTCGAGATGGCGCGAACGATAAGCGGGATCCTTCATACGGACACGATGCAAGTGCTGGCATTATTTGGCGTGGGCGACTTGGGGCGAGCTTTGTTGACGTATCGTGGATTCGAGGAGCGAGGCTTTCGTATCGGCGTCGTTTTCGATATCGACCCTGCGAAAGCGGGAAAAGTATTCGCGGGGCGACGCTGTTATCATCTGGACCAGCTCGAAAGCGCCCTTCCTGATTTCGATGTGCGGATTGCCGTCCTGGCGTGCCGTCCCGCCGGTGTCGAAGGTATCGTGGAGCGTTTGGGGCGCCTAGGAGTTCGTAACATCTTGAATTTTGTGCCAAAACGCGTGAAGCCGGTGCCGGGGGGCTATGTGGAGCATGTTGATATTTCAGGGAAATTGGAAAAACTATCGTTCTTGAGCAGCCAGCGTCGCTAACCGTTGCCTCGCTCCTCTGCTCTATTCTTTCGTTCCTTATTGTGAAAAAAATCACTGTGAAACCGTGAACGAAATCGGTATCAACCCCATCGGAGGCCAACCATGAACACTCACCATATCCTGCTCGTCGATGACGACCGCGACTTGCTCCTTTCCATCCAAGCTTTCCTCACGCCAAGAGGATATCGTGTCTCCTGCGCCGCCTCCGGTGCAGAAGCCAAACAACTCATCCCCTCCTCTCGCCCAGACCTCATCGTCCTCGATGTCATGATGGAATCCGACACCGAAGGACTCGTCCTCGCCCAAGAACTCCAGCGTGACCCCCAAACCCAGTCCATCCCGGTCATCCTGCTCACGGGCTTTATGGAACACCTCGACGAAAAGCGGCAAACCATGCTCTTTGCCCTCGATCAGCCCTGGCCCGGAGCCAAACTCCTCGAAAAACCCGTCCACCTCGATACCTTGGCCTCCACCATCGAACGTCTCCTCGAGGAACGTCGGGTGCTCGACGCCGCGAAAGAAGGATAGCATGCCGTCTTCCTCTACACCCGGGCCCGAAGCCTTGATTCCCTTGCTTCAGCAAGCTCAAGCCAGAGACGGGTTTCTTTCCCCCTCCGTCATGACGGATATCGCGAAATTACTCGGGATTCCTGTCAGTCGTGTCTTTGGAGTCGCCACCTTTTATAACCAATTTCGACTGGCTCCCCTGGGAGAACACGTGATCGAAGTATGTCGGGGGACGGCTTGTCATGTGAAACAGAGTCTTACGTTATATCAGGCGTTGGAGCGGCGTCTTCGCTTGCGGGCCGATGGAAATTCCCCCGACGGCAAGTTCTCTGTCGTGACAGTGGCCTGTTTGGGCGCCTGTTCCATGGCACCTGTCCTACGGCTTGATGGCCAGTTCTATGGCCATCTTACCGTGGAGTCGTTGGACGCGCTGCTCACCGAGTTGGAGCAATCTCAACGGGCGGCATGAGCCTGCCGTTGCGAATCAGGGAGATGCATGATGGCAAGTAGTGAGCTTCTTTCCCCCTGTTGTTCGAAATGCAAGCATTCGCCCGCGGACCCTTGCCGTGACCGGATTCCCTGTCTTCAGCGAGGGCCGCTCTGCCATGACGATGACTCTTGTCGTTCGCTGAAATCGGCTCGTTGGGAGCGTGCCCGACGGGGTGGAACCGGCACGATCCTATGGGTAGGCGCGGGGACGTGTGGTCGAGCGAACGGGGCGTTGCGGGTGCTCGATACAATAAAAACTTATTTGCAAGACCGAAACATCGAGGCTCAGGTCGTGCAAGTGGGATGTTTGGGAAACTGCCAACAAGAAGTGCTGGTGGATATCCATGTAGATGGAAGTCCACGTTTTTGTTACGGAAATATTGGTGTCGACGATGTCCCGGGGCTGTTGGATTCCGTGCTGGCGCAGGGGGAATACCGTCATCCCCGCTTGATTGGCCGCCATGGAGGACCTGAAGTGGGGTTCGAGGATATTCCCGAGGTATTTCATACCCCTTATTTTGCTCTCCAGACGCGAAATGTATTGGAACGCTGTGGTCTTTTGGATCCGGAGAGTCTTGATGCGGCGTTGTCTTGGAGGGCTTTCGAGGCGGCGGCGCGGGCCCTTACCACACTGACCCCCGAGGAAGTATGCGACGAAGTGGAAAGGGCGGGACTGCGAGGGCGAGGGGGTGCGGGATTTCCCACCGGGAAAAAGTGGCGCGTGGCCTTGCGGACCCCAAGTGCACAAAAATACCTGATTTGTAATGCCGACGAGGGGGATCCGGGGGCTTTCATGGATCGGGCGCTGCTGGAAAGCGACCCGTTTCGCATCATCGAAGGCATGCTGATTGCCGCGTATGCCATCGGCGCCACCCAGGGATACGTCTATTGTCGTGCTGAATACCCCCTTGCGATCGAACGCCTGGAAAAGGCCATCGCTCAATGCAGGGAGGCCGGCCTGTTAGGGAAAAATATTCTCGGATCCTTGGTGGACTTCGATATTACCATCAAGCAAGGGGCGGGAGCTTTCGTGTGCGGAGAGGAAACAGCTATCTTGCACTCCATCGAAGGGGGACGCGGCATGCCCCGTCCAAGACCGCCGTTTCCCGCTACCTCTGGCCTTTTTGGCAAGCCCACCATCCTCAATAACGTGGAGACGCTGGCGAATGTACCGTCGATCCTGCTTCGGGGCGCCGATTGGTTTCACAGCTTGGGCCTTGATGGCGCTGCGGGGACGAAGGTCTTTGCCCTCAGCGGTGCCGTGAAAAACACCGGGCTGGTCGAAGTGCCTGTCGGGACCTCCTTGCGACGCATCGTAGGCGAGATTGGAGGCGGTGCGCCGGAGCCGCATCGCATCAAGGCCGTGCAAATCGGAGGCCCCAGCGGCGGCTGCATTCCCGAGGCTTTGCTCGATGTCGCGGTGGACTATGGAGCCTTGCAACGGCTCGGCGCCATGATGGGATCCGGGGGATTGGTGCTCATGGACGAGCGTTCGTGCATGGTCGATGTTGCCAAGTTTTTTATGGAATTCGTTCGAAACGAGTCCTGTGGCAAATGCGCGCCCTGCCGAGAAGGCACCACGCGCATGCACGAAATCCTGACGTTGGTGGCAGAGCGTCCGGTCGGCTCCGATCTTCGTCGCCTCGAGCGGCTTCAAGCCATGCTGTATCTCGAGGAACTGGCCACCACCGTCCGTGACGCTTCCCTTTGTGGGCTCGGTCAATCCGCTCCGAACCCGGTCTTGTCCACCCTTCGGTTTTTCCGTGAAGAAGTGGAAGCCCACATTCTCGAAGGTCGCTGCCCTGCCGGTGCGTGCCAGGGATTACGAGTCTATGAGATTGATAATGAGCGCTGCATTGGCTGCTTGCTTTGCAAAAAACAATGCCCTTCCGGCGCCATTGTCGGCGAACGGAAACACGCCCATTACATCGTAGTGGATTCCTGCGTTGGTTGTGGAAGTTGCGTCGAGGTTTGTCCCAAGGACGCCATTCACCGCGCGGCTTGAGCCGCGAGTCGAGGTCGAAGCATGAGCATCGTCATTGATGGCATTACCGTTGACACCTCCCCGGGCGAGACCGTCCTTACCGCTGCCAAGCGCGCGGGTATCGAGATCCCAAGCCTTTGTGTCCTTCCCTGCGCTTCCACGCCGGCGGGCGCATGCCGCCTATGCCTTGTCGAGGTGGAAGGGGAATCCCGTTTGCAAACGAGTTGTACCCTTCCGGCTCGAGATGGTCTGGTCATTCGAGCCCACACGCCTCGCCTGCTCACCATTCGTCGTCATATCGTGGAATTGATGCTCTCGAATGCCAAGCACGATTGCGCTGTATGTGCTCGCCAGGGAAGCTGCGAACTGGCCCATCTGGCGCGAAGGCTTGGCGTCCAACAGCGCAGATTCTCGGGGATTGAAAGAACGTGGCCGATCGACATCTCCTCGCCGGCGCTGACGCGAGATCCGAATAAATGCGTATTGTGCGGGCGCTGCGTCACCGTATGCCATCAAGGGCAAGGCGTGGGAGCCATCGACTTTGCGGGCCGGGGCTTCACCACACGGGTAAGTCCTGGATTTCATTCGAGTCTCAATGGTTCCGCCTGCGTGTTCTGCGGCCAATGCACCCGGGTTTGCCCCACCGGTGCCTTGATGGAAAAAAGCCATGTCGAGGGGGTGGTGCAGGCATTGGCCGACCCGGATTGTTTCGTCGTTGCGCAAATTGCCCCCGCCATCCCCGCCACCCTTGCCGAGGGCGGACCTGAAGAGCCCTTGGCCACGACACTCGAGCGTCTTTGCGACGTGTTGCACCGAATCGGCTTCCACGCCGTTTTCGATACCACGTTTGCGGCGGATCTCACGGTTGTGGAGGAAGCTACCGAACTGGTCGAGCGCATTCGCCATGGCGGCGTTCTTCCCATGTTTACAAGCTGCTCTCCGGCGTGGGTCCATTACGTGGAGACGCACGCCCCCCACCTCATCGCTCACCTTTCCACGTGCAAATCGCCCCAGCAAATGGCTGCCTCGCTCATCAAACGGGTGCTACCCTCCCGCCTCGACCCCAAACCGCGTCGCATCGTCAGTGTCTCCATCATGCCCTGCACGGCGAAAAAAGCCGAGGCCAGCGACCAAGGGGAAGTGGACTTCGTGCTCACCACGCGAGAGTTGATCAAATTGATGGAACGGTTCGGAATCGATTGGGCCCGAAGCGTCGGGCGTCGTCCGTTGGATTCACCGTTTGCGGACTCGACGGGAGCCGGAAGGCTATTTGGAGGAACCGGTGGGGTCATGGAAGCGGCGATCCGAACGGTTCACAAGCTGATCACCGATAAGGATTTGCGGGACGGTTGGAAAATACCTGGCGCGCGAGGGATGGGGCCGATTCGAGATTTCTCCTTGAATATCGAAGGGTTAGATCTTGGGTTCGCCGTGGTGAGCGGCATCGGTCATGTCCCTGCCCTGCTGAAGGACATTGAGGCCAAACGTCTGTCTGTGCATTTCGTTGAGGTCATGTCCTGTCCCGGAGGATGCGTGGCGGGCGGTGGACAGCCTTACGATACGAATGTCGACTCGGTTCAGCAGCGCATCGCGCGATTGCAAGAAGCGGATCGACGGGCGCGACAGCGCGGCTCGCATACAAGTCCTGCGATTGCAGCGCTTTACGAGCAGGTGTTTGGCGTTGCGGGAGGAGAGGCGAGTCACCGTCTGCTCCATCGGCATTACGTCGACCGCAGTGTAGAGGAAGGATGAAAGGACTCATGAACGCAGCTCCCGTCCATGAAGGACGAGGTGAGGAAAGCGGCAACGTGATTAGTACGGTGTTGGGCAAGTGCCGTCGGTGCTTCACGTGTGTGCGGGCCTGTCCGGCGAAGGCGATACGGTTCGAGCAGGGGCAGGCGAGGGTGGTGGAAGAGCGATGTATCGCTTGCGGCAATTGTGTCGTGGTATGTGCGCAACACGCGAAAGAGTACCGGTCGGGATTGGAGAAAACGCTCGAGTTGCTTGGCGGGGAGCAGCCGGTGGCGGCGTTGGTGGCACCATCGTTTCCCGCGGAGTTTTTCGAATTGGATGCGCAACGACTCGTGGGAGCGCTTCGCAAACTGGGCTTTGCCTACGTGGTGGAGGTGGCTCATGGGGCTGATTTGGTGAGCGCGGCCTATCAGCGACAGATGCCGCATAGGAAAGGGCCATGCATTGCTTCGGCGTGTCCCGCGGTGAACGAGTACATTCGAAAATACGCCCCCCATTTGGTCGAGAAGCTGATTCCGGTCGTGTCGCCGATGATTGCGACGGCTCGTGCCGTGCATGCGGTATATGGCGAACACGTTCGCTGTGTGTTCATGGGTCCGTGTGTGGCGAAAAAGCGCGAGGCATGGGATCCGCAAGTGGCGGGGGAGGTCGACGAGGTTCTTACCTTTCGCGAAGTGCGCTCGTTGTTCGAGCGTCAAGGGATTGTCTTGGACCAGCAGCAGGACAGTGATTTCGATCCTCCCCGGGCGGGGTTGGGACGGTTGTATCCGTTGGTGGGAGGATTGCTCAAAGCCATGGGGCACGAGCGCAATCTTTTACAACCGGAAGCCATCGTCATCAGCGGTCATCAAGAGACACTCGAAGTATTGGGCAAGCTGTCTGGTGATGAATCTTTTGCTTCTCTCATCGAGCCGTTGATGTGCCGCGGTTGTTATTCGGGGCCGGGGATGAGTCCCGGACGGCAACGGTTCGAACGAAAACAAGCGGTGGTGGCATACGTTAGGGAGCAAATGAAACGCGGCTCGGAACAAGACCTTGCGCCATCGGGTGACGAGTCGATTTCGCTTTCGAGAGTGTTTGTACCGGACGAACGTCGTCTTGCGGAGCCCCCGGAAGCGGAGCTTCGACGCATTTTGGCGCAGACCAACAAGTTTTCGCCGAGCGATGAACTCAATTGTGGCGCGTGTGGTTATGCGACATGTCGAGAAAAAGCGGTGGCGGTGTATCACGGTCTTGCGGAAGACGCGATGTGTCTTCCGTTCATGCTCGAGGCGGCCGAGCGTGTATGTGAGGAATTGAAGCTGCCGTGGTTGGAATTGCGCGAGGTGCAAAGTCACCTGGTCAATTCGGAGAAGCTCGTTTCGCTCGGTCAAATGGCCGCGGGCATCGCTCATGAACTCAACAATCCTTTGGGAACGATCTTGCTTTATGCGGGCATCCTGAGAAAAAAGCTAGGAAACCGAGAGGATTTGCGCCACGACCTCGACCTTCTCTCGGACGAATCACAGCGCTGTAAGCGCATCATTGGTAGTTTGCTCGACTTCGCACGGCAGAATCGCGTCAAGCTCGAATCCGAAAAGGTGGCGCGTCTGTTTCGTGATGCGGTGGAAACGTCCTTGGCGAATCGAGATCCGAACCTGCAAGTGCGGGTCGAGGTATCCGACGATCTGCAAGTGGAGGTGGATCGCGACCAGCTTCGTCAAGTGCTCGACAATCTATGCAAGAACGCCGCGGAGGCGATGGAGGGACGCCAAGGCCATATCGTGTTGCGGGGCAGGGATGGACCGCGGGAGGGGACGGTGATTCTGAGCGTTTCGGACCAGGGCTGTGGGATGTCGAAAGAAGCGCAAGATATGATTTTTCAACCGTTTTTTACGACCAAGCGCATTGGAAAAGGGACGGGGCTGGGACTTCCGATTGCCTATGGAATCATCAAGATGCACCACGGAAGGATTTGGGTGGAGTCCGAAATCGGCGTGGGCACGACCGTGTTCATCGAGCTGCCGAGGCATCGAGCCCAGGTAGCGAGGAGTGTGATCGAATGAGCCATACCATTGTATTCGTGGACGACGACCGGGACTTTCTTGCGGCGCAGTCGGCTTTTTTCGCCGCGCGGGGATATGTCGTGCATACGGCGGAACGCGAAGATCGCGCGTTGGAACTGCTGCATGAGATCACTCCGAACGTCATCGTGCTCGACTTGATGATGGAACGGGCCGACACGGGCGTAGCTCTGAGCCATAAAATCCGCCAAATCGAAGCGCTCCGTGCTGTGCCGATCATTCTGCTCACCGGCGTCGTAGCAGCCACGGGTCGTCGGCTCGATCTCGATGTGGCAGCGCTTCGTCGTTGGGCGGGAATCGATGAATACCTGGACAAGCCGGTGACGGCCAGGCAGTTGCTTCGCGCGGTCGAGTCGCTGATCCATCGATCCAATCAAGATTCGGCGTCGGAGGAGGCATGACAGGCACTGTTCTCGTCATCGAGGATGAATACGGTGTGCGGACGGGGATTGAACAAATCCTTCGGATGGAGGGTTTTGAAGTGTGGTCGGCCGCATGCGCTCGTGAGGCGATCGATCACTTGAAGACCAAAACGTTCGATGTTGCCCTCATCGACTATCAGCTTCCAGACGTGGATGGTCTCACGCTGCTTCATCAGATCCAACAGCATGACGGTTTGACCAAGACGTGTATGATCACGGCGTATGCGAACATCGACATGGCGATTGCCGCTACGCGGCAGGGGGTGGATTTTTTTCTACCCAAACCTTTCACGCCAGAGGATTTGGTGGGTGTCGTCAACAATTTGTTGAAACGACGTCACGTGGAGATCGAGGCGGCACGGCTTCGAGAGGCTCATGAAGCGAGTCTGATCGCTTTGGCTTCGGAGAAAAGCCAGACGCACTCGTTGGTAAGTTGTTTGCGGGATGCGGTTCTGGTGGTCAATGCGGCGGGGCATGTCGTGTTGGTCAATCCCTCGATGGCGCGGTTGCTTGGATCGAATGCCGAGCAGGTCGTGGGTCAACCTGTGATGGATGTGCTTGCCGCTCCCGCATTTGGGCCACTGCGAGAACAACTGGAAACGCCGGAGGAAAAACGAGGCGTGTTCGAATGCGAGATCGACGATCGCGCGCATATGGTTCGCGTGGTGGTGTTTCGGGACGAAGAGGGAACGGCTCGTGGAAGTATCGTAACGCTGTCGGATATCTCGGAAGTGCGTCGGTTGGCGGTGGAAAAGTCCCGATTTTTACGCACTCTCGTTCATGAATTGCGGTCCCCTCTCGGAGCGATTCGCTCTTTGCTCGAAGTCGTGATGGATCGAAGCTTGGGCGAAGAGATGAATGCGTATGATTCGTTTTTACAACGAGCGGATGCGCGTATTGAAAACCTGGTGGGTATGGTTGGGCAATTGCTCACGTTGTCTCGGGTCGATGAACAGCGAACCACCGAAAGTTGCGAACCCATGGCTCCCGCCCAGGTCGTGGAAGAGGTCGCAAAACTCTACGAAGACCAAGCGAGAAGTCGAGGGATCACGATCCGCTGCACGCTGTCGGATGGCGATGAGCGCGTACGATTGGACCGCGATGAATGGCAGACGATCGTGGGCAATCTCATCGGAAACGCCGTCAAGTACAACAAGCCGAATGGCATGGTGGAGATTGTCTTGCAGCGTGAGCAAGGCTGGCTTCGGCTCGATGTGCGGGATACGGGCATTGGGATGTCATCGGATGGCGCGCGGCGCGTATTCGAGGAATTTTATCGAGAACGACGGGCGGAGACCCGCGATACCGAAGGCAATGGTCTTGGTCTTTCCATCGTTCAGCGATTGGTGCAGCGAAAGGGAGGGAGCATCGACGTTTCTTCGGTGCTTGGGGAAGGGACGAGCTTTTGCGTACGGCTGCCTGTATGAATCAAGGGCAGGCTACTCGCCATGCATCTAGATCGAGTTTTTTGATCAACGTGGAGAACTTCAGCGGAGCGGTTTTGGGACATACCGTGTTGGCGAGGCTCGCATTACCGTATTCCACGTGAAATACGGCCTTATTGGCGTTGATGAAAGGAAGCAACGCGTCGCACTCGTCCCATTCGAGGCATTGTTCGTTCAGCGCCCAGTCGAAGTCTTGGACGAGGGCAGAAACTTGGTCGAGGTCGTTTTTCAGTCCGATCGACAGGCCTCGATCGTGCGCTTCTTTTGCAAGAAAACGATTGTAGTCGAGCTGATCGGAGGCTTTGAGGGGGAAGCCGGAGTCGTTGGCATACCCGTCGACATTGTCGGGTTCGACTCCGTCACATCCTTTGGTTACCGCTCGTTCGAGGCGTATTTTCATGAGATTTCGGACTTCCGAACTTCGGATATCGAGCCACTTCTCGTCGGGCCAACCGTCGAGTGTCTTTCCGAGTACGGAGGAAGGGAAGCTATTGGCGTCCTCTCGCCAGTTTTCCCATGATCCAGCGGAAAAATAGCAAATAACGATACGGCCCTGCTGCTGTAGGGCTTGGATGGTGGCTTGAGAGGTTTCGAATAAATCAATGTCGTACATGGTCACGTCGACCGATGTGTCGATCGTTCCGGTGAGTTGCCATTGCCACGATGTTTTGGGCGGAGGCTGCCAAATGGATGCGCCACCCGAGCCGCCGGAACCGCCCGAGCCGCCGGAACCGCCCGTTTCTCCAGCGCCTCCGGTTCCACCAGTTGCGCCCGCTCCCCCGTTACCCGCAGAGGGTCCACCGGAAGCACCTGCCGCGGAGGCTCCTCCAGTATTCGTGTTCGTTCCGGCGTTTCCACCGGACGATTCACTCGTGTTTTCATCATCTCCGCACGATAGGCAAAGCCCGGCGATGAGAGCCACCAAAGTGCCACGCATGATGATCCGTCCCATGATTGCTCCTTCGTCGCGTAATCCTGCCCCACGGGTGGATGATATGCCAACGATTCACTCTTGGGGAAGTTCGAACTGAGCGCTCTTCTCACGGCTGGCGTTCGTGATAGGGTCAGCGCGCTCAACTGCTGTCCAAGGAACAACGAGATGGCCGAAGTACAAGCCGATTTCAACACAACCAAGAAAATCCTCGATTCCGCCGGCATTCCCATTGTGGGTCTTGCCGCTTGCTCGCGCGAAGAAGCGCTCCGGGTGGCGGACGAGATCGGATATCCGGTGGTGATGAAGCTCATTTCTCCTGACATCATTCATAAAACGGATGTGGGAGTGGTTTTGCTCGACATCGCCGACCGGCAAGAGGCGGAGTGTGCCTACGATTGCATCATCGAGAACGCGACGCGGGCTGGTTCGAAACAAATCGATGGCGTGTTGGTGCAAAAGCAGGCCAAACGTGGATTTGAATTACTCGTAGGAGCCCGACAAGATGCCGTATTTGGTCCCGTGACCATGGTGGGCTACGGTGGTCGATTTGTAGAATTGTTCAGAGATGTGGCGCCGGGAGTTGGTGTTCTTACGCATTCGGATGTGGAGCGAATGCTCGAGCAAACGATGGCGGGCCGTGTGATCGAGGGATTTCGGGGACCGGCTCTCGACAAGCGCGCCATCATCGACCTTGCCATCAACGTATCCAAGTTGATGGCATCGCATCCGGAGATCCGCGAACTCGATCTCAATCCGGTGATTGTCTACCCCGAAGGGTTTTCGATTGTCGATGCGCGTATGATTTTGGGAGATCCCATCATTCATCCGCGTGCGGAGGACTTGTCGGAGGCTCGTCTTACCAGTCTCAAGTCCATCTTCGATGCCAAGTCCGTCGCTGTCGTTGGTGCCTCACGCCCTGGCACCATCGGCGGAATCATTCTCAAAAACTCGAGCCGACTCGATAAGCTATACCCCATCAACCCGAGGCGCGAAACGCTGATGGGATTGCCCTGTTACCCCAACATCAGCGCCATTCCCGAACCTGTCGACGTAGCCGTATTCGCGGTTCCTCCCCACGATACCATTCGAGGCTTTCAAGAGTTCTGTGAGCGCGGAGGCAAAGGCGCGGTCATTGTGAGCGATGGCTACGCCGAAATTGGTCGTCCGGATTTGGAAGAACAACTCAAGGCGATTTCGGAGAAACATGGGGTCGTATACATAGGTCCCAACGGACTTGGCCTATTCGATAGCTTTACGGGCTTCAACACGCTCTTTTTGCCCTTGGTTCGTTCCCAGCTTCCGTCGCGAAGCGGCCCGATCGGAATCATTTCGCAAAGCGGTGGCATTGGTTTGGAACTGCTCGAAATGGCGGCCGAGGACAATCTTCCGATCGGGACCTGGGTATCGGTAGGAAACGCCAGCGGTATTTCCATTCCCGAGCTTCTCGAGCACATGGGTCGTGATGATCGGATAAAAATCATCGCGGTCTATATGGAAGGCCTTCGAAATGGACTTCAGTTCATGGAGGTCGGGCGTCGTGTGGCTCAGAAAAAACCAGTCATTGTGATCAAGGGAGGAATGGCTGGCGGTGCGCAAGCCACCATGTCTCACACGGCATCTCTTGCGGGCAGCTTCGAGGCGTTCAAGGCAGCCTGTCGGCAAGCGGGATTCTTTTTGCTCGAAGAGCTTACGGAAGACCCCAAGATACTCATCAACATCCTATCGATTCTCACTACACAAAAGGCAGCGAAAAACAATCGTGTAGGGGTAGTGAGCGTGGGCGGTGGCGCCGCGATACTCCTTGCCGACCAGATCACGTCCCATGGCATGCGTCTTACGGAATTCGAGCAAGACACCAAGCGTCGCTTGTCCGAACTTTTGATAGGCAAGATTCATGTCGCCAACGAGGAAGAAAAAGAGCGAATTGCCGCGCGGGTAGCCGCGAATCCGCTCGATTTATTTGGTGACGCGAATGACGATCGCTTGCTCGAGGCCATTCGGATTTTGAATGACGATCCGAATACGGACGTCATCGTGGCCGGGCTATACCTGCAAGTTCCCTATCTTTCCGAGTATATCGGAGAGCGTTTGGCGGACCTGCAACGGGAGCTGAGCAAACCTTTGATCATCTCGCCCCGTGGCTTGTCCCCCTATGTGATGCGCATGCGATCGTATATGACGCAACATGACGTCCATACCTATACGGTACCTACGATCAAACCCCTGTCCATCGCGATCGATATTTGGCGTCGATACGGGACGGACTTTACGGTCTAACGCGGTTGGGTGGGGCGAGGGGCCACTCAGCCTGCTTCTAGCGAGAATTCCATGAGGTCGAACCAGAATCCGTTGCCTTGTACGGCATCGAGTTCTGCTTGCACGATGGCGACGTGACCTTCTTCGATCTCGAGAAAATCAGCGAAGAGCGATTGATCTTGTTCGGGGAGTTTGCCGATGAGGTCGCGGTAAAACGCGCTTGTGGTCATCTCGAGTTCGAGAGCCACCTTGAGAAGCTCGATTTCGTTTGCCGATGCCTCTCTCGTTTCGTGTTTTGTTTTCAACTCATCTTTGGCTTTTTCGATCCAGGCGAGCCCGGGCTGAACGACAGGCGTGAGGGACTCGGGATCGACGATGCCTTTTTCCGTCCACTGTTTCAGACAACGGGTGAGGTGGTCGACGTGCCCCTGCTCCTCACGAGCTAGTGTTTTGAAGACCTTTTTCCCTTGTGGGTCATCGATGGCCTTCATGCCGTTGACATAGTGGTCCCGAACCTTGCGCTCGTAATCGAGCGCGATATTCAACGCTTCTTGAAGATTCATTTTACCCTCTTGTGGGTTTTCGAACGTCGAGTCTCGATAAAACGCGAGCGTCTATCGTTGATACTCCGAACTGCTCGATCGAGTCGACCGGGAAATCGGGTTTTCGTAGGTTAATGGCTTGCGAGTTGGGATGGCGTTCGACCGATGAGCGGGTTACCCTTGGATTCATGGACCCAAGGCTTCGCGTCATGGTGGCGGAAGGAGCGCTAGAGCGGTCTTCCTACTATGATTTGCTGCGCGTCGCGCCAGGTGGGGACCCCAGCTCCTTGCAACGAGCCTTTCATGAGTTTGCGTTGGCGTTTCATCCGGACCGCCATGCCCATGAGGACACCACCATCCAGACGGCCGCAAAAAAAGTGTTCGAGCGAGGGGTGGAAGCCTATACCGTCTTGCGCAATCCAACCGCGGCGCAGCTCTATGACAAACGCTTGCAAGAGGGGATGCTGCGCCTGCCCATCGAAGATATGTCACGGATCCAACGGCCTGCCCCCGTCGAGCCACCGCCCCTTCGAAAACCCTCACACCCGCCTCCGACCATCGAAAACGCTTTCGTGAGCGCCATGACGACCCCCGATGGCAGGACCATTGCCAAACGGGTCGAAAAACTCATCCACGACCAGCGGTATCGCGAAGCGTACCTGCAACTGGGCTTGCTCGAAACTGTAGAGCCCAACAATCCCGCGGTTCGAAAACGCGCGGATCGCGTCGGCGCCTATCTCAAACGAATGAGTCGCCAATAAAAAACGCCAGCCGATGAGTTCGACTGGCGCCTGGTGCGAAGAGGGGGACTTGAACCCCCACGGGAGTAACCCCGCTAGCACCTCAAGCTAGTGCGTCTGCCAATTCCGCCACCTTCGCGTAGCAAGTAAAGAAAAAATGACTAAGCAAGCTGTCAACGGAGGGGCAAGTTAGGCGGATCGCATACGAAGTCAAGCGCGAACCGACCTGCGCTCCCATTTCTCCCATCGAACCCCAATCGCTATGGCGAAGACTCGAGCAAGGCCGCAACGATATCCCCGATTTCAAAGGGTTTTCTTACCCAGGCGGCCGCGTGATCCAGGATCGCCTGCTCCGGACGACAGGCCGAACCCGTGATCAGAATCAGCTTCGATGAATGACATCGTTCTTGGATTCGCCCCAAGGCCCGCGCAACGTCAGGCTCCAGCGGCGACAAGTCCACGAGCGCCGCGTCATACGTATTATCCGCCAACAATACCTGCATGCCTTCCTGATCATAGGCCGCATCCACGACCGCCCCCCTTGCTCCCAAAGCAGTTTCGAGCAGCATCGATACCGCTGTATCGTCCTCCAAAACCAGCACACGCATGCCCTCCAACCCCGCCACCGATGGGGTGCGACGACGCGGTTGCGCGGCGGCGGCACTGGGCCAGCATAACTCGAAAACCGCTCCAGGACCGGGATGCAACAAAGACAACCGCCCCCCGTTCTCACGGGAAAGCTGGTGCGCATGACGTAGCCCAATGCCCGTGCCCCCTTGTCTCGTCGAGACAAGACCATCAAAAACGCGGCCGGCTCGATCGGGCGGTATCCCCGGTCCTTCGTCGGTGACCACAAACCGCAGCGTATCGGTGTCCAAGCACGCTACCGTAAGGGAAACCCTTGCACCATCAGGAGAAAACGCGATGGCGTTCAATAGGAGATTCGTCAGCACCTGAAGCGCCGACGATGGCGCCGTAACGCCTAACAGTCGTGCCTCGCCATCGATATGGCTGAATAGCTCTATACCCTTGCGCTTGGCCTCGGGCTCCATGCCCACCACCGCATCGGCGACAATCGACTCACACACGGCTGGCTGCTCCGGAGCCTCCTTGCCGTAACCCATCGCCCGAAGGGCTATGGCACGCCCGTGGAGCCCCCGCTCTCGTGCCCAGTGTATCGCCCGCGAAACCGATGCGTCTTGCGTCGATGGTTGCTCCGCCGCCTCCAACCACCCCAGCACCACCGTCAAGGCATTGGCAACATCGTGCAAGGCTCCTTCAAGCTTTGCAATGCGCAGATGGGCGGATGTCTGCTCGTCCGTCGGTCGAGTCAATGCCAGTGGCTCCTTATCGTCCAAGAGATCAAATCCTATCCGAACATACTATTACACTCGTGCGACCCAATGAGGTACCGCGAACCGATCGTAACTGCAAGAACCGCTTGCCATCCCCGCCTGCGCCAAGGGGAGAAGACGACTGCCCCTCCTGCTCACCGGTTCGTGTCTTCGCCACTAGGTTCGAGCCGATCAGGAGAACACCGCCTGCCTTCGGGAATCACCACCGATTCCATGCCTTCCTCTTCACAGGTTCGTCTCCGGTTCACGAAGACCCCGCTACGTAGCGGCCATGGTCTAGGAACCGTCGGAGCATGGACGGGCTCCCCGTTCATTTATAACATATTGATATTGCTTATGTTTTATTATGCACCAGCACGCGTTCTTGCCACCGGAGCATTTCGATCCCACCGGGACCTCGATTGAAATCAATGTCGTGGGGACCCGCCACCAGATCGAATGCAAACCCTTGTGGGGCTGGTTGGAGCATCGAAGCGAGCTTTTCGAGGGTAGGTCGAAATGGGTCGTGGTCGCTCGTGAGTATCCGCAACGCCATCGGGTGAACGGGTTGTTGCCACGCCCATCGAATTCGTTGAACCAGCATCGGCAACTCCTGATCGCGAAAGGCGGCTTGCAATGTTCCCACGGCTCCAAATTGTTCCGGATACAGGGTCGCCACCAGCAATGCCATTCTTCCGCCTAAACTCACCCCATCGATTCCCGTAGCCTGACGCGAGTCGATCACCGGAAAGCGCTTTCGTACCTTTGGGATCAAGTATTGTTTCACGAACCGAGCCATGGGCACCGCGGCGTCCAGATCCGAATGACCCAAAATATCCGGCGTGTACGGGCAGGCCACCACCAGGCCCCGCCATGGATTCGTACGAAGGGAATCATTGAGACGATCGAGATGCGATGGTGTGATCAGCCCGAGGAAATCATCGCGGGTCAACGGCGGTTGACGAAGACGTGCGGCGCTGCGGTCGAGCCCGTAATCACGAACCCAAGCCCAGGCTCCCACATCGAGCCCTCGATTCGCTTCTCCTCGTCCGTGCAACGCAATGACAAGGGGTAGCTTATGATGCTCGTTGGCCCAGGTGGGCACCAAGACGACGACTCGTTGTGGGCCGCCTTCCTCAGGCCCGAACGATAGCTCGTGAAGGCGTATCTCGCTCGTATCGACGTCGGTTCGGTTCTGTCGGCAGCAGCCGGCAAGCAGCCCCAGGCATCCACCGAGCCAACTGCGACGACGCAACACGCTAGGGTATCCGCGAAGATGTGGCGCGACGAACGAGGTCGACGAGAGCAGGGTCTTGTTCGAGTTGCGTGCGCAAGGTGGAGCGAATAAACGCGAGGTTTTCGCTTGGGATGCGGTCTACCAGATGGGAAACGGCCTGATTGACCCGGATGTCGAGGTATTCTTCCACACTGATTTCACCCGATTTAAGTTGTTCTAGAGGCGAGGTTTTCAGCGTGGCTTCGGTGGATTCGACCTTCGATAACGAAAACTCTTCGGGTGAGTCGACGCTTTGCCCAGGGCTCGGAGCGTCCACTGCAGCCGTCGTGGGTGAGATGAACTCTCCGGGCCTGCCTGATTTTCCGATTGGATTGATTCCCATCTGATGCCTCGTCAGTATGCCACGAGTTTTTCTATCGAACGAGTCGAAGGCGGAGATTGAACGTCATCGCGGATCATCGGCCATTCATCGAATGTTGTTGATGGCGTTTTTCACGGTGTCGTGCTTGGCCTTCAGCACATTGGAGTAGGTGGTAAATGCGCGATTTTGAGCGGCTACCCGTTCTTGTAACTCGATCAAGTATAAGTTCATGTCCTGGCTTCTGGCGAGGGCTCCTTCGACGGCCTCATCGCTGACACCCGCCGCATCTTGGGCACCCGATATTGGTGCGGAGCCGGGGCCTGTCACGCCAAGACCTCCGACTCCCGCGGGCGAGATGCCTGGCCCAATCGACATACCAAGGGGCCCAGGTCGCACGGATGCGGCCACAACGGGGCCGGAAGGCAACACATGAATCGCCGCGGACGCTCCGCGAAGAAATTGCTGGGCACTCCCTCGCATGACCTCACCGAACGTGGGGCCATCGGGAGGCGTAACCCGATGAGCGGAAGGAGTCATCATGACTTCCGAAGGACTGGAAGCAGGTCGTACACCCATGGTCATAGACATATCTGTTCTCCTGAACGTCGACGCGAACCTGGTCGACCGAGGTTGATATCCACCCTTCGGACCGTCGCACCCACAAGTTGCGCACAATCTGTATTGGCGTGAAAACACTTCGTTTTCACGGGATTGACGACGAGCCCCGCGCGCGATGGGCTACAAGTCCGTCATCAAGCTCGTGATGATGTAGTTGGCGATCAGGATCGATACTGCGGACTGCACGACGGCGCGTGTGGTGGCCATTCCAACACCGCGTGCTCCTCCTGATGCGTAGAAGCCGTGTCGGCATGAGATCGCCGAGATGAGAAAACCAAAAACGACGGATTTGATGAGCCCCATGACGATGTCCGCGGGGACCGTAAACTGGCGGATTTTATCGACAAATATGCCTGGGTCCACGTTCAGCCACATCACGGCCACGACGTAAGCCCCTACCGTACCGATGATGGTGTACACCACATACAGAAGGGGCATCATCGTGATCGCTGCAAACATGCGTGGGGTCAGCAAGTACTGCACTGGGCTCACGCTCATTGTGGTGATGGCATCGATTTGTTCTGTGACACGCATATTTCCAAGCTCCGCCGCCATGGCGCTGCCCACACGAGCCGTCACCATCAATCCCGCGAACACCGGTGCCATCTCTCGCGTCAAGGCGACAACCACGATCCCTCCCACCATGGTTTCCGCTTGAAATATTCGTAAGGCATGGATCATTTGAAGCGCCAACACCATGCCGCTGAACGCCCCCGTCAACGATACGATGAACAAGGACTGCACCCCCACGAAGTCCATCATCGCCACCATTTGACCCACACGAAATGGCTTTCGCATAAGCCAATATAAGGTCTGCCCCGTCAACTGAACCGTCGTCCCCACCCCGTCGAGCACATCGATGACCGGAGCCAATAACTCCATCACGGCCCGAAGCGCCTGCTTTCCAAAACCTTGGGGTTTGCTGGACACGATGGCTCTTATTAATCCTGTTTGTCGTCCGCGCGAACCATAAGCTTGTTCGGAAGTGCGCGCGAAGACCATTGGCGGGCTCGTGGACCGGTGGCCACCAACGTGGCTGCACGGCTTGGCCCACTCATTTCAAGCTTCACCAATAGGGCATCCCCCCCCAATTCCCGAAGATACGGTTCTCCCCATTCGACGAACAATACCGCTCCATGGGCTCGCATCTCCCGCAATAGCAGTTGGTCCACTTCCGACCCATCCGATACGCGATACAAATCGGCATGCACGAGTCGAGGGACGGTTTCGTACTCATGCACCAGGGTGAATGTTGGGCTCGTCACCCGTATTTCTGGGCCGACTCCCATAGCTCGCGCGACCGATCTCGTCAAAAACGTTTTCCCGGCTCCCAGACCGCCCGTAAGCACCACCAGATCCCCGGCGATGACCCCTTGTGCCAGCCATCGACCGAGGCGGGTCGTGGCTCGACGGGTCGGCAGTTCCACCGTCGCAATCTCCTGCATGGGCAGCGTCCCGTGGCGTTCATCCATGGCTGATTTCTACCCGGTTTTTCGTCTTATGGGTCCGTATCGTCCCGTTCGGGTCCTGGTGGGACCCTTATCTTCCATCTAGCCTTCCAAGACAGCGTATGCGAAGGCATGGGGCGCTGCTAGAGTGCGCACGCCTCACCATTGACCAAACTGCACGCTGGAAGATCATGCAACCCACCGACGCCTCCGTCGTTCTCGCCCCTTATCTCGAGCCCGTCATTCGAGGCCGCCGCGTAGCGGTGCTCGGAGATGCCACCGATCCTTTGGGCTCTGCGCTCCTCGAGCGCGGTGCTCGATTGGTCCACGTGTATGACCCTGACGCATCGCGCGTGGCAGAGGTGCTTGCGCGACAAGGAGCTTCGCGCACCCTGATGACGGCACCGTTGCCGGACGGTGAATTGGCCGTGCGCGATGGGGCTTTTGACACTGTTGTCGTTCCCAATCTCGTCTTGTTCGACCCCGTGGATACGGTAGTGGCCCGGGCGAGAAAACTGGTGGCCGCTCACGGCTATGCCGTATTCGTATCCCCCAATCCGGACCGGACTGCCAGTTCGGTGGAGCGACAGCTATCGTATTACGAACTGTACGATCTCATCGCCTTGCAATTTCCTGAAGTGCGGATGCTCGGCCAAGCTCCTTTTTCAGGGTATCTCATCGCGGATTTCGCACCGGAGGGAGATCCCGATGTGGTGGTCGATACCTCATTGGTGGACCGAAAAGACCAGGAACCCAAGTGGTTCGTGGCGTTGGGCACACAACAGGCGCGTCGTCTCGATCCGTTTACGATCATTCAGGTGCCGGGGGACTTGGCACCTGTTGCCGGTGATGAAGCGGTAACGAATGCACTGCAGCAGGAGGTGCAATCGTTAAAAAAGGAACTCGAGCAGACGCGGAGCCAGGCCGCCTCGTTACCCATCGTTCCCCGTGTTCAACCCAGAAACGAACGCGTGGAAGCTCTGGAGGCAAGCCTTCGGGAAAAAGAAGAGGAATTGCGACGTGTGGAGCTTCGCGCGGGTGACAATCACGTTCGCGCGGGTCGACTCGAAAACAAAGTTCGTGACCTCGAGGAAGAGCTTCGTCACCAACGCGACCGCGCCTTTCGTTTGAGCAACGATCTCGAGGAAGAGAAAAAGTCGCATACCAAAGCCGAACTCGAACTACGCATGATTCGCAGTCGTGCTGACATGCCTCCGGTGCAGGAGGGAGCCTCCAAAGTTGAAATCGATCGGCTCCGTGCGGCTCTCGGACAAGCGGAAACGCAGGTCGCGACGCTCCAATCCGAAAACTCGACCTTGCGCGATCGGCTCACGGATGCAGAAAAACAAGGCCTGTTTTTGCGCGATTCGCTCGAGGACATCCGGACCGAAAAACTTCAGGTCGAAAAACACGTGGTCGATCTGCAACGAGCCTTGGCCGAGAAAGAGGCGCGAATCGATGAACTCGATGCTCTCGTTGTCGATTTGCAGGAGGCTTCCGGGGATCCTGAACTGGAACGGGAACTCGATAGAACGCGTCGAGAACTAGCCGATCTCCAAGCTTCTTTCGATGCCTCCTTGCAGAGCAAACTCAGCGAGGTCGCCAAGCTCGTTCGCGAGCGTGATGACGCGCGCGCGAGGGCCGAACAGGTGCGGCTCGACAAGGAACAACGCCTGGTTTCCGTGGCGCAGGAGCGCGATACGGCTCGTGCCTCCCTTCAAGCCTCTCTCGAAAAATCAGCGGATCTAGAAGCAGCTTTGCATACGTTGCGCGAACAACTCAGCGCGTTGCAGTCCGCTGCCTCGCAGCAGCATGATCAGACCCTCGTGGAAATGACGCAACGGCGCGATGAAGCGGTGGCGATGCTCGAGAGCCTTCGTCAGCAGCAAGAGCAAGAAGTGGAAGCTTTGGAACATACGTTGCGAGAGCGGGGCCAGGAGATTCAGCGTCTACAATCGGACGTGATGCATCATGAACTCTTGGTGCGAGAGCTTGTGCAGCGTTTGCCCGAGGTGTCGCAGGCCGAGGCGCAAGGCGTGACCGATGCGCGAAGGGACACGTGGCTGGAGGAATCGGCGCGGCGTGAGGGCGAGCTGCAGCAAGCGCGGTGGAAAGTAGCGGAGTTGGAGCAACGCTTGCGGGATCAAGAGGAGCGAACGGAAGTTTCGACGGAAGTGGCGGAACTGGAACGTGCCCTTTTCGCGGCGCAAAATGAGTTGGACGCCATGCGTCAGGCGCTGGCAACGCGGCCGGCCGTGCCTGCGGATATGGCAGGCAGCGGGCAGGTTCCCCAGGAGAAATAAGTCGGTTGACAGACGAGCAGGCGGACTTACTGTGCGCCTGAAGATCGCGTGAGATTCACGATACCGGCCGAGCGCCGGAAACGCCCCCATGACCCAGAAGCGAGATTATTACGAGGTGCTCGGCGTTGGCCGCGAGGCTGGGCCAGATGATATTCGCAAAGCCTACAAACAGGCCGCGCTGAAGTATCATCCGGATCGCAACCCCGGTGATAAAAGCGCCGAGGAGAAGTTCAAAGAAGCCACGGAGGCGTTTGGAGTCTTGTCCGACGCCGATAAGCGGCACCGCTACGACCAGTATGGCCATGCCGGACTCGAAGGAATGGGAGGCATGGACTTTTCTGGTGTGGATATCTTCTCTCACTTCCAAGACCTGTTTTCGGACTTTTTTGGGGGCTTCGGCGGTGGATTCCGGGGTCGTCGCAGCGGCCCATCACGAGGCGCCGACCTTCGCGTCGAACAACAGCTTTCCCTTCGAGAAGCCGTACTCGGATGCAAACGAGAGATCTCTGTTCGCGCCCCCGTGGCTTGCGAAGTCTGTGAGGGTTCGGGAGCACAACCAGGCTCTCGTCGCGAGACATGCTCCACATGCCGTGGAACGGGACAGGTGTCCAATGCGCGCGGGTTCGTGATGTTCACCACCACCTGCCCTACGTGCCATGGGCAAGGCTCCACCATCTCCAAACCCTGCGAAGCCTGTCATGGCGCCGGACAAGTGGAAAAAACGCGAAAGGTCTTGGTGACCTTTCCCGCTGGTATCGATTCAGGGCAACGATTGCGCGTTCCTCGCCAAGGAGCTGCTGGTCCACAAGGTGGGTCCCCCGGTGATTTGTATGTCGATGTGGATGTGCTGCCAGATGAGCGTTTCGAGCGCGATGGCGTCGATTTGCTGACGCGGGTGCGTGTGAGTTTCGCCGAGGCAGCTCTCGGAACCACCGTGAAGCTCGATCTTCTTGATGATACGGAGCTTACGATCGATGTGGCCGCCGGAACGCAGCCTGGTGATGTATTGACACGGCGAGGCAAAGGGGTACCGCGGCTCGATGGGGCGGGACGCGGTGCGCTGCATGTGCTCGTGCAAGTCGAAGTGCCCAAAAAAGTCAGTGCGAAGGCAAAATCTCTGTTGCGCGAACTCGAAAAGGAACTCGCTCAGTCTTCCACCGACAAACAGGCCATCGGCAGCTAATCACGAACTCCACCAGGCGAATAAAAAACCGTTGGCTTGTTCGTTCAGGCAATCCAACGGGTCAACACACACGTGATGTTGTCGGGACCACCGTTTTCATTGGCTCGATCGATGAGTTGACGAGTTGCCGTTTTCAAGTCCGGTGCTTGCGTCACGATCTGTTGCATCTCTTCGTCGCTCACAGGACCACTCAGACCATCGGAGCACAACAAGATGGTGTCATTGGCTCGTGGCATATGAAATTGCGTGTCCACCTTGACGGTTTCTTTCATGCCAAGGGCGCGGACAATGACGTTTTTATGCGGAAATTTGGCGATCTCCTCGGGCGTCAAGCGCTTCATTTTGATGTAGTCGTTGAGCAAGGAATGGTCCTCGGTCAACTGCTCCATCACGCCATCACGGATGAGATACACGCGACTGTCTCCGACATGGGCCACGTACAATCCGTCTTCGACCGTAAAAATGGCCACGATGGTGGTACCCATGCCTCGTTTGCGGACGTCGCGTTGGGCGGTTTCATAAATGCGAAGGTTGGCAAGCTTGATTCCTGTGATGAGCCGATTTTCTTCATACCCTTTGCTGCGGTCCATTTTGTAGGGCCACGTTCGCTCCGGGTCTTCCGCCGTGGCGGAGAAGAACTCACGCAGGGTATCGACAGCCATTCTGGACGCCACCTCCCCCGAGGCGTGCCCACCCATTCCGTCGGCAACGATATATAGGCCGTACTCACCAAGGATGGAGAACGCGTCCTCGTTATGCGTGCGTTTACGGCCGACATTGGTGTCGCCGGCGACTTCTACGCGGAGTACTTGACCCACAACCAACTTATACCTTGAACCGTAGGGCTCTTGCGAGTTTTAAGGAGCAAACAACGCTCGAAGCTTACCTTGACCGAACAACTATCCATCGAGATGGCGGTCGGCGTCAACTCTTTGCCAGGATGCGAATCAGAGAGCAAGGGGCACAAGAGGCTACCGCGCGGTTTTCGGGCCGGAAGACGTGGAAGGTGGGGCAGTTAGGGCGGTTCGAAGGACGTGAAAAATTCCTCCACGCAGCACGATGAGCTGGATTTCTGCGCCTACTGCCTTGGCGCGCACCTGTTCGGCCAGCATTTCCGCGGAATGCACGGGCACCCCATCCACGGCCACAATGATGTCATTTCCCTGGCCCGGCGGACCGGCTTGTAACTGCATGGCCGCGGCGGGACTGTCGGGATGGACATGGACGACGCGCACGCCGCCTATGGTGGTTGTAGCTCCCACACCTTGAATGCCAAGCCAAGGGCTCGGTGGCATCGCGTTCAAAGGGGCATTGCGCAAAAACTGCCTGAGCGCCCCTATCGGAACCCCATAAGCGGTCGGACGGCACGGAGCGGTTGATTGGCCTTCGGTGGGTTTGCAGGCACTGCTTACTACGCCGAGCACTTTTCCCTGTTCATCGACCAAGGGCGCTCCTTGGTCCGTGGCTGGTATCGGTGTGGCGATCTCGATCGCATCGCGCAATAGCTCACCATCGCCACCCAGCATTTCAGTGCGACCACGCAGCACCACGGAAGCAACCGATACGGTGCGTCCCCGTTTGGCAAAGGTCCGAACTCGCGTTCCTTCCGCAAAAGGATCGGCTGTCGATGCCGACAGCCCCGTTTCCCAACGGCCCACTTGAGGCACCAAGAGCGCCAGATTCCAGGCTCGATCCGTGTGTCCAATCTTGACGTCGACCACACTTCCATCCGCGTAGCGTGCATCGATCTGGTTGCCATCCCCCAACGTGGACAGTGTCGAGACGATTCTGCCATCGCCCGTAAGCACGAAACCCAGGCCAAGCAATCGTCCATGGCGTTCTAGCGCAACGACACCATCGGCGGCTGTTGCCAGGGGTGTCTTGGGTGAGTTCGACGCGGGTGTCGTTTTTTCCGAAACGGCAGGGCGAGATGGCGCTGGGGATTGACTCGATGCCGTCAGTGAAAACGAAAAAACGAGGAGTCCAGCACATAACCAGAGGTGGAAACGATGGCTCACGGTCGAAGTGTAGCGCCGCATCCACGCTTTGGCTCGATGGCTGAGGAAAGAATGCGTTTGTCGTTGATTCATGGTGGTATTGTCGAAGTTGGGTTGCTTTGGGAAATCCCATGCAAGGACGATTCCCACCGGTTGAGGTGTAGGGCTGATAGGGCGACGTGCGTTGTCGATTGGGCGACATGGGATTGCAAAAAAAATATTCGGCACATCGGTCACATTTCGAGGCGTGGCGGGCACATGGAACCAACACAGGACGAAAAAGCCATGGGAGCAAACATAGTGGCGAACCTCGAAGGGCAGGCGAGATCGACCCATGACGATGCGGCCATCCAAGAGGCCCTCGATGCCAGAGACTACCGAAGGGCCGTAGCGCATTGTGCTCGCATGCACGGCGCCGCCATCGGGCGCTTGTGTATGGCCCTTGTCGGCTCCCAGGCAGAAGCGCAAGAACTCGCGCAAGAAACGTTGGTCGCGGCCTATCAGGCCTTTCCTTCCTATCGTGCCGAAGGGACGGTTCGGGCGTTTTTGTTTGGCATTGCACGACGCTTATGTGCGCGTCATGTCGAAACACGCGCCCGGCGAGGTTCTATCCTCCGTCTCGTTCACGATGCCACATCGGTTCAAGGGGATGCCGCGGAATGGCTAACGATTCGTCAGCGCGCGGAACAGGTGCGTACTGCCTTGGAAGGGCTGCGTCCGACGGAGCGGGATGCGGTCGTTCTTCGATTTCAGGGTGGGCTGAGCTTTCGGGAAGTGGGCCAGTCCTGTGGTGTGGATGAAGCCACGGCGCGAAAGCGCGTGAGCCGTGCCATCGCGCGGTTGCGTGTGTCTTTGGGCGATTTTTGAAGGAGCAGTGGGCCATGTCGAAACAATCCCAAGACGATCTATGCCAGCGGGTGCAAGAGCAGATAGCCGATGTTTTGCTGGGAGACGTAGACCCCGAACTCCTTGAACACATCGCTGATTGTGATGCGTGTCGAGATCTGCGATTCGAGGCTCAGGCGGTCGTGGAAGCCTTGGAGCAAGCAGGGGCGGATTACGTTCATCCGCAAGACTTCGAAACGTCGCTTGCGGCGCGCCTGGATGCCATCCAGACCCCTGCCGATTCGTTCGTTTCCGCTTCCCAGCCCCCGCCAAGCCCGGTGGCATCTGTTTCCGATAAACCTTCCGAGCCTTCCCCATCGTCCGAAGAACCTTCTCCCGCCGAAAATCTCACCGACGCTCCTGTTGCGTCTTCCGCAGCCCAAGCTCCTGAGGCTCCGAAGGCACCAGCCCCGGAAACTGCGGTCGTTTCCATCGGCCAAGCACGGCGAAGCAGGGGGTTCAAGATGGCTGGTGTCGTGGTGGCGTCGGCACTGGCCGTGGCGGCAGGCTTTGTCCTCTGGTCATCTCCCGAGAAAAAAACCGACTCTCCCCTTGCCGAAAGCCGATGGTCGGCGACGGTCTCCTCGGTAAAAATTGCGGGAAAAAGCGCGGAAAATGGCTTGCAGCGATGTGCCGTCGATGGTTCGGCCTGTGAACCTCTCACCGATGGAGCTGTCGTCAATGCCGGCTCTTTGATTCGAACCGATGCAAGAACCCGCGTTCATCTCGAGATGTCCGATGGAACGCGAATTGCCATCGATCGTGCGACGGAATTGACGCTAGGCGAGCAAGCCGGTCGCAGGGCCTCTTTGCGTTCCGGCACGATCGTTGCCGATGTCATGCATCTCGACGATGCCCCCCATGCCGAGTTTTCACTACCTCATGGCAACGTGGAGGTGCTCGGCACCAAGTTCACGTTGACCGCGTCCGAAGACCGATCCGCCGTCGAAGTCGTGCGAGGTTCGGTTCGTCTTTCGAATTCGAAAGGCGATTCGGCCGTGGTGCAGGCCGGAGAAGAAGGCACGATCGGTAACGACTCGCGTCCCAAGGTTTTGCCGTCGGCCACGTTGGGAGAATCGCTGGCGTGGAGTGAACGAACGGACGTGGAGGATGGCCCCGAGCAGGCGTTGGTTCGAGGTCTTGGAGAGCTTCGAGCGCGCAAGCCGGGCTCCACGGGAGAGTTGGATCAAGCGGTGCGGTTGACCAAGCACGATGTGAAAGTTCGGATATCCGGTCAGGTCGCGCGTACCGAGATCGATGAAACGTTTACGAACGATACGGGCGATGTGCTGGAGGGAATCTATAGGTTTCCCATGCCTCCGGACGCGCAGATCGAGCGTCTCGCCCTCGAGGTCGACGGCCGTCTCGAAGAAGGGGCGTTCGTGGATAAAGACCGGGCCGCGGCCATTTGGCGAGGTGTGATTCAGGCCGCCGCTCCCAAATCTCCCAAACCGCGTGACGAAATCATTTGGGTGCCGGGCCCTTGGCGCGACCCCGCTTTGCTCGAATGGCAGCGGGGGGGACGATTCGAATTACGGATTTATCCCATCCCCGCGAAAGGTTCCCGTCGCGTCATTCTGGCCTATACCCAATCGGTCCCTCGTTCCCAGGGTGTGCGTAAGTATACGTATCCATTGAGTTATGATCCCAGTGGCTCGACCCGTATCGACCAATTCGACGTCGATGTGCAAGTGCGTGGTCACGACCCGGACTACGGTGTGCGCTCGCGAGGCTATGCCTTCGAAAGTGGGCGAGCCGACGACGCACGGCAGCTCTCGTTTCACGCCCGATCGTTCGTCCCCTCGGGAGACATGACGTTGGAGTATTCGATGGCGGAAGATCGGCGTGAGGTGACGGCTTGGACGTACCAACAAGAAAGCGATACCCCATCGTCCACGGCTGTCGCTGGTGCTGGTGATTCTGTTGTCCCCGAGAAAAATGGCGAAGGGTATGTGGCGATCGCGTTGCGTCCCACGCTTCCTCGATGGTCCGAGGGCACGTTCCGTGACCAGATCATCGTGGTCGATTCCAGTCGTTCGATGGTTGGGGAGCGTTTCAAACGAGCTGCGCGGCTTGCGGAAATCGTGGTGCGCGAAATGGACCGTCGTGATCGGTTCGTCGTTCTTGCGTGCGATACCCAATGTGTACCGATGCATTCTGCGATGCAGAGTCCCGGGGGGGCTGCGGCTCAGCAAGTGCGAGCGTTTTTGGATGGAATCGAGCCGGATGGCGGCAGTGATTTGGTGGCAATGACAAGCCAGGCGATCGCGTATGCGAAGGGAAGCGAAGGGCGAGAGGTTCGGGTGGTGTACTTGGGCGATGGAACGCCGAGCGTGGGGCCCGTGCGTCCTTCACACATCATGCAAGAGGTATCTCGCGTATTGGGGCCTGGTCGGGCAGCGATGACGGCGGTGGCGGTGGGCGCGGATGCGGATCAACATGCGTTGTCGGCGCTGGCTCGTGGGGGAGGGGGCGTGATGATTCCCTATGTTCCTGGCGAGAATGTGAATGTGGTGGCGATGCATGTCCTTGGGGCGAGCTATGGGATGGCGCTTCGAAATCCGGTTGTGCAACTTCCCGAAGGGCTCACCGCAGTGCATCCGAAAGTGTTGGACAACATCCCCGCGGGCACCGAGAGCATCGTGGTGGCACGAATGCAACACTCGAAAATAAAAGGAGAAATTAAGCTTCTGGGCAAGGTGGGGGGAGAGAAATTCGAGCAGACCTATCCGATCGAATTGGTGGCGACGACGAGCAAAGGCAACGCTTTTGTGCCTCGGCTCTATGCGGCGACGAAGATACAGGATTTGGAAGCGAATCAAGGGGATGGGGCCAAGACCGAACTTGTGGAGTTGTCCAAGAGATTCGCGGTGGCGAGCCGTTATTCGTCGCTTTTGGTTCTTGAAAGCGCGGCGATGTTCCAGGCGTTTGGCATCGAAAGGAATACGTCGACCATGCCGGTATGGACAGGTGATGAAGCGGGCGAGAGCAGTGGCTCCGATGGGGTGATGCGATATGACATGGACGAACCGGAGCAGGGGTTCGCGCTGGGGGGAGGCGCGGTCGCGGAATCGAAGAAGAGTTCGTATGCGGCCCCTCCGGCAGCCAGGCCAGCCGCCACGACAGGGGTCGTCCCCATGGACGAGGTGTTCGAGTCACCATGGCGAGATAGACCGTCGCGGCGGAATCGAGGCATGGTGCCCATGCGACGCGTTTGGGATCGAAAAGCTACCATTTCGATGGATACGTTTTCGAGCGTGGAACGGGCTTCGAATGAGATTGCGAAGATGCAGCAGGATGTATCGAGCCACCCGGACAGCCGCACCCGTTTGGAAAAGCTTCTCGGGTTATACGCGGTCACGGGACAAGTGGATCGAGTCTCGGACTTGGCCGAGCAATGGGCCAAGCGAGATGCTCTCGACCCGAGTGCCCTGATAGCGCGTGCGGAAGCCGCGGCTCGAAAAGGCCAACGAAAGCGGGCGATTCGTATTCTGGGGGGTCTTGCGGACGTGCGTCCTGGTGACCCGGATATGCAACGATGGCTGGCGTCGCTGCACGAAGCGGCGGGAGAAAAACCGCTCGCCTGTTCGCATCGCATTGCGTTGGCCAGCCTGAGGTCGAAAGACGCGGTGGCCATCGCGGATGCCATTCGTTGCGCGAATGAAACCCAGCGAGGCGCGCTTGCGTCGAGCCTTCAATCCGAAGCGGACGAGTCGATTCGCGCGGCGCTGGATCGCGAACTCGCGAAATCTCCACCAGATAATAAGCTGCGAGGCGATGTTCAGGTGGAGGCTCTGTGGGATGATGACGTGGACCTGGATGTGGCGTTGATTGGGCGTAATGGACAACGATACTCGTGGCTCGGCGATCCCAAGGCTCGGGTAACGTCGCAAGACGCTACATCCCATCGTCGCGAATCTCTCGCGGTGTTCAATGCCCCGAGAGGTGATTATGTGGTGGAAGTTACACGGGCAGATGCGGTTGATCGCGATGTTCCCGTGCGCGGTACGCTCAAGATTCGTGCGGTCGGAACGACACAAACCATTCCGTTCGTCCTGTCGGGAACGAGAACGGACGTGGCGAAAATCCGCATCTATTATTCCTCACGGCTCGTACCCGTGTCCGGGTGGTAAACCTTGCCGAGCCCTGTTCGAAGGACCCAGCATTTACACAGCAACCCAAGGCTTTCCCGTCGATGATGCCTCAACGCCGATGACGGGTCGTCGTAGGCAAAGCATCCAACCAATAGGAGCGTCGGAGTTGGTCGATGCCGAAGTGCATGGCCCATCCGGGGCCTTTCGTATCTTTCGGTGGTTCGAGTCGGATCGATTGACGAAAGGCGAGCCAGCGGATTGCTCTTTCTCTATCTCTAATAAATTCAAGGCATTGCGGCGATCCTGGCTGGAAATCCCGGCAGACGGCGGCGCGGTCTGGGTGGATGGAGCAATCGTTGGGGGCTCCCGGCACGCCGAGGTAAACACAGGCGCCGTTGGGGCCGATGGGGAAAGCCCATTGTCCAAAATGACCTTCGGTCAGCGATTCGATCAAGTGGTGCAGGCCCTTGCGCCGCCATTGGTCGATATCGTCTTGTGTGACCAGGATGGTTCCTGGGCGCTGATGGCAACAGGCGCCGCAACGAAGGCAGGGATGTTCTTGCAAACTCGCATCATGGCATAACCGGGTACGAAACGCAGGGGGGATTGCTCGATGGGAAGGGTGAATGGCGGTTGACGTCGGGCTGACGGTTGAGGCATCTGTGGGATGCGATGACAACGAGCGATGTTCACGATCAGGCTTCGGAGTCGGTGAAGGCTTTGCATGACGAAAGTCATCATGAACCAAGGCCGCTGGAAGAACCGGCCACTCCGCTGTGGGTTACGGCGCTGGGGGTGGGTTTGCTGGTTTTTGGGGGAATATTGGCTCTTGTGATGCATGAGCCGGCGAGCGAAACGCAGGAGCAAGCGACGCCCTCGGAGGAGGCGACCGAGTCGGAGGATTCGGAAAAAGCGGCGGAACCGCCTCGCGAGCGGGCGCCGATGCGTTTGATGGCTCCGGATTCCACGGGTGAGGCTCTCAAACGATTTCCCAATCTTCAATTGCTTCGTTCCAGGGGACAACAGCCGCCAGGGACTCCGTGAAGCACGAGACTCGATGCTGGACGGGCGCGGGTATTACTTGCTGACCCGGCGAACGGATACGACGTCTTTGTGT